>Ga0207967_1000003_pt1 | contig 469029 bp, 418 predicted proteins | sample LakWasMet20_HOW5_2_FD_183866 | JGI IMG/M metagenome (GOLD analysis project Ga0207967, IMG submission 183866) | Freshwater sediment methanotrophic microbial communities from Lake Washington under simulated oxygen tension - Sediment Metagenome... | ecosystem: Environmental > Aquatic > Freshwater...
AGTTGAAATGTGTTTTTTCGATTGCACCTTCCCCTAAAACTACATTGTTTGTATCTACGAAAATCAATGTTTGCGAAAATCCTTTTTGTTCAACTCCCAAACTTGACTTCGAATAAAAGTGATTTTTCTGATAGAGATAAAATGCCTTGCCTGTAAAACCTAAAACGGGCATATAATATTCAAAATTCGGTCGAATTACTTCTGAGTAGCTGCCTCCGATTTCAATTCCTTTGAAAAGTTGTTGTGCGTTTAACCCGACAGAGGTGAACAGTAAGAAAATAGCAAGAAGATTTTTCATGAAGTAAAAACGTACGATAAGGAAGAATATTTTTGAATGGTGGAATAGAATTGCTTTGATGATTTTACTCTTTTAAAAATCTAAAATTTTAGAAGACTAGATATTTAGATCACCAAAATTTTAAAAGACTAGATATTTAGTCTTTTGATATCAATCTATGAATTAAAATTGTTTGAAACATTCTCCTTTCGATAATACCAAGGAATTGGTAACACTTAAAAAGCCCAGTATTTTCAGGACTAGTAAACGAATTCATTTACTCATTAATTTATTAACTTTTTAATTCCTTAATTCTTTAACCCAATCGGCAATAAATAATAACTCTCTTCAAACAAATCACTGTTTTTGTAAATGAAATACAATTGATCCCACTGTGACTCACGGAAGGATTTATCAGCGGCCTTCATCAATTCCAATTCTTCTTTTATCCACGGTTTTTCCTTTAGAATTTCCACAGCCTTTTCTTCAAAAACATAGGGCGAGAAATACTCTTTTTGCTGTAAATAGCTATCGAAAAAGTTCCAACGGAAGTAACTATCCTCAGCTCGCGAAATAAAAATGGAAAGCAAGAAATTACGCTGATATTGATTCGTTGGAATCAGCACATCTCCTTTTTTGAAATGTTGTTCAACCAATTCCTCTTTCGATTTCACTTCATTGTGATAAAAATGTCCTTCATAGGGTTTTCCATAGCTTTTAAATTCCGACAAACGTTCCTGCGAAATCTGAATAATTGTATCATTTTCAAAACGGATGAACTGAACCTGGTTTGCGACCAATCGTTCAATTACCTCATCACACTGACTTCCAACAATAAAATACGATGGAATCACAACTGAATCTTTTGCTTGATAGGTTTGGAAGTATGGAATGTACTTTTCATACGGTCGATCTTCGTGGTATTTCAAACGCGGTAAACCTGTTACTGGACTCGGTGGATTCGTAAACTCAAATCCTTTAAATAAAATCGAATCTTTCTTTTCCGTCAATTGAAATCCAAATTCAAATTGCTTGTCCTTTTGCCAATAAGTGCGCGCTTCCGTTCGTGCTATTTCGATTTCTTTTGAATGCGCCCCTGTGTAGACAATTAAATCAGCAAGGAAGTCATGTGTTGCTTCTACTCGTTGAGGAAATGGTTTCAACATGTGCGTTTCGACGGTAAAACTCACCGCATCAAATAAAGAAGCATAACCCATTGCATAACGCGGTAAATCATTAAACGCATGCATTCCTTCTTCCGGTGTTTCTTTCAGTAATTCAACATAGGGAAATAAATCCCATTTCTTTTTCTTAAGACTTTTCGTCAATGAAGGAATCACTTTTTCATAAGTCAAGGAGCGTAAACTTGGTGCCAATCGTTCTTTCATCGAAGAAATGTAAGTCAAGGTATATTGATAATCGGCTCCGTTCGAAACATGTGTATCCACAAACACATCAGGATCCAATGCGTGATAAATCGTTGCAAAGGTGAAGGCGTTTTTTGAATCCATTTTGATGAAGTCGCGGTTCAAATCCAAGTTCTGTGCGTTCCCCCTAAACCCATATTCTTCAGGACCATTTTGATTCGCACGACTATTCGAAGAACGATTCATCATTCCTCCAACGTTGTATGCAGGAATAAAGGCAATCACTGGTAAACCATCTATTTTCTTACCATTCTTAATCCAGTTATCCAACCAAATTAAACAGGCATTCACACCATCTGGTTCTCCCGCATGAATGGCATTGTTTACCAAAAGTGTTGTTGAAGTGCGCGCTTTTTGAAAGGTTTTCAAAGAATCTTGTGCACCATTAACAATACACACATAAATCGGAAGTCCGTAATCTGATTCTCCCATTGCATACAACTCGATATCTTTGTGTTGCGCATCCAATTTCTTGTAATAAGAAATTAGTTCAGGATACGTTGGTGAAGTGTTTTGGGTCCATTGCGCATGTAGAACTGGAGCATAGAGCATTGAAAATAGAACATAGATGAGTCCTAGTAGAAAAATCCGTTTTATTGAAATTGAAAATACCATGCGACTAAAATAATGAAAAGCAAACTTCCAAAATCGGGCGCTACTATTTTTCTTTTTTTGCCACGGATGCACAGATCTTACTTTTAGATATTCACATTTTAAAGATTTACCAAAAAAAATGTAGAATATTGAACTTTTAATTTTCTCATTTTCCGAATCTAATTTCATCTGTGTATCTCACTTCGTGGCTGCTTAGCGGTGTGGCTAACCTTTTGAGCGCAGCGATTCATCCCAAATAACTAAAATGTTTAACTTTGCGCAATGCGAATTGATATTCTTACAGTACTTCCACAATTGTTGGAAAGTCCATTTTCAGCTTCTATCATGCAACGTGCGCAAGACAAAGGCCATGTTGAAATTCACGTGCACAACATTCGTGATTACTCGACCAACAAGCACAAAAATGTGGATGATTACCAATACGGCGGCGGTGCTGGAATGGTCATGTCGATTGAACCGATTGCAGCTATTATTGAAAAATTGAAGGCTGAGCGCAACTACGATGAAATCATTTACATGACGCCGGACGGTGAATTATTTGAGCAAGGAATGTGCAATCAATTATCCTTGAGTGAGAACTTGATGATTTTATGCGGCCATTACAAAGGTGTTGATGAACGCATTCGTGAACATTACATTACCAAAGAAATTTCCATTGGTTCGTATGTACTTTCTGGTGGTGAATTAGCTGCAGCGGTTGTAGTTGATGCAGTAGTTCGTTTGATTCCTGGCGTATTGAACGACGAAACTTCTGCTTTGACAGATAGTTTCCAGGATAATTTACTTTCTCCTCCTGTTTATACGCGCCCACCAGAATTCAAAGGAATGAAAGTTCCAGACGTTTTGCTTTCAGGCGATTTTGCGAAAATTGAAAAATGGCGTGAAGATCAAGCCTTGAAGAGAACGCAGGAAAGACGGCCAGATATTTTGGATTCATGATTTATAATTCGGAATTCGTGATTATACTGAATGATTAAAATGTGAAAAATGAATTTAGAACAGACGATAGAACAACTGAAAAACGGTGGAACGATTTTGTATCCGAGTGATACGATTTGGGGATTGGGATGCGATGCTACGAACGAAGAAGCGTGTCAGCGCATTTTAGCATTGAAAAACCGACCAGAAGAAAAAAGTTTTATCATTCTGGTAGACAGCATCGGCATGTTAGAGAAATATGTTCCAGACTTTCATCAAGTGTGTTACGATTTGATTGATTACGCTGAAAAGCCATTAACAATCATTTATCCATCTGCAAAAGGCTTGGCTCCAAGTGTTCTCGCAAAAGACGGAACGATTGGCATTCGCATTACAAAAGATCCAACGTGTTTGAAATTGATTCGTTCGATGCACAAACCATTGGTGAGCACTTCTGCTAATTTATCAGGACAAGCAAATCCTAAATCGTTCAAAGAAATCAATGAATCAATCAAATCGGGCGTTGACGCCGTTTTAGAATTGCGTTTAGAAGAACAAATGACAAATCCTTCGCAGATCATTAAGATTTCGTTGGATGGTTCTGTGGTTGTTATTAGACGTTAAGACTTTAGGACTTTAAGACAATGGACTACAAGACTACAAGACAAAGGACTTCAAGACTACAAGACATTGGACTAAAAGACTTTAAAATATTAGAATTAAAAATATTATTTTTTCAATGCTAACGAGTCTTACAGCGAAGCAGTCTTTTGTCCTTCAGCGAAGCGGTCTTTTGTCCTTCAGCGCAGCGGTCTTTAGTCATTTAGCGCAGCGGTCTTTAGTCATTTAGCGTAGCGGTCTTTTGTCTATCAGCGCAGCGGTCTTTTGTCTATCAGCGCAGCGGTCTATGTTCCATTCTCCATGATCAACTCTGCCCTCTGTTCCACTCAGTTCTAGAATCTTTAATATATTTGTGCCAATGTCAAAAAATTACGCAGCATTTCTTAAACATCCTGTTTTCAAGGTAGCATCGCAAATTGTTACGGAGCAAAATCTCGAGGCCTATGTAATTGGAGGATTCGTCCGCGATTTAATTCTCGAGCGTCCATCCAAAGACATCGACATTGTTGTTGTTGGTTCTGGTTTGGATTTAGCAAAATTGTGTGCTGATAAATTGCGTGTTAAAAAAGTATCGTTCTTTCACAACTTCGGTACAGCACAATTCAAATACAAAGATTTAGATGTTGAGTTTGTTGGTGCTCGAAAAGAATCATATCGTTCTGATTCTCGCAAGCCTTTGGTTGAAAATGGAACTTTGGCGGATGATCAAAATCGTCGCGATTTCACAATCAACGCAATGGCTTTATCGCTTCATGCTTCAAATTTTGGCGATTTAATTGACCCGTTTAATGGAATGGATGATTTGGAAAAAGGAATCATTCGAACACCTTTAGATCCAGATACAACTTACAGTGATGATCCGTTGCGCATGATGCGAGCAATTCGTTTTGCTACCCAATTGGATTTCAAAATAGAATCAAAAAGTTTACAAGCAATTCTTGATAATTCGGAACGTTTGGACATCATTTCAGTTGAACGAACGATGGACGAATGCAACAAGATAATTTTGAGTGCACAACCATCTCGCGGGTTCAAACTCTTGCATTCAACGAAATTATTACAACGTTTCTTCCCTGAAATGACCGATTTGTGTGGTATTGAAACCATCAATGGTAAAACGCACAAGGACAACTTCTATCATACCTTGGAAGTATTGGATAACATTTCTGAAAACACAGATAATTTGTGGTTGCGTTGGGCTGCGATTCTACACGATATTGCAAAACCACCAACAAAACGTTTTGATCACGAAACTGGTTGGACCTTCCATGGTCACGAAGATTTAGGTGCGCGCATGACGCCTCGTATTTTCAAGCGTTTGAAGTTACCATTGGATCATAAAATGAAATACGTACAGAAATTAGTACGTTTGCATTTACGTCCAATCGCTTTAGTAAAAGGTTCTGTTTCTGATTCGGCCATCCGACGTTTATTGAATGAGGCCGGAGATGACATTGATGATTTAATGACCTTGTGTAACGCCGATATAACTTCGAAAAACGAATTCAAGGTTAAAAAATACCGCAAGAATTTCGAATTGGTAATGGAGAAACTGAAAGCTGTTGAAGAGAAAGACCGCATTCGTAATTTCCAACCACCCGTTTCAGGAGAAATGATCATGCAAACGTTCAATTTAGGACCTTGTGCAGAAATTGGAACAATCAAATCGCGCATCAAAGAAGCAATTTTAGAAGGAGAGATTCCAAACGAACCTGAAGCAGCAATCCAACTCATGTTGAAAATCGCAGATGAATTAGGTTTGACACTAGTGAATCAACCGAGTTTCGCGAAATAATTTTAATTTTACAAAAAAGTAAAACCCAACACGTTTAACAATGGCAGGTTTAAAATTCAGAGTACTTCTTGATTCAGAAAATAATAGTGAAATTTTCAGGGATATACTGATTAAAGACACCGATAATTTCGAGTCATTATATAAAGCAATTGTATCTTCTTTCCGTTTTGAAGGTGATCAAATGGCAAGTTTTTATGTTTCAAATGATAGCTGGGACAAAGGTCACGAAATCAGTTTGGAAGACTTAACGTATGGTGACGATTCTGTTGATTCACCAGCAGCCGTTATGAAAGATGCAATTATTAAAGATTTCTTAGAAGAGCCAGATCAAAAATTCATTTTAGTATACGATTTCATGCGTATGTGGATTTTCTTGATCGAGTTAATCGGATACGATAAAGAAGGTCCAGAAGTTCCTGAAGTATTGTTAGCCGTTGGAATGGCGCCACCAGAAGATTCACGTGCTGGTGATAATGAAGATTTATTTGCAGGAGAAATTGGAGATGAAGAAGACGACGAATTTGGATTTAATGAATTCGACGACGACATGGACGAAGAGGACTTTTCAAACTTTGACGAATACAACTATTAAATGGAAATTAAAAAAGGAGGAGATCCAGTTGGTGCTGCGATTTTAGATTATGCAGCAACAAAAAAACCGAATGATATTATTGTCGGTTCGGATATCTGTGAAGATGATATTATTCCAATTGAGGTATTGTTCCGCAAAATGGACGAAATGCCAGAATTGGAGCAAATTGCACTTGAAGCAGCAAAAGGAAAAATCTTAGATGTTGGTGCTGGAGCAGGTGTTCATTCACTTGAACTACAAGATCGTGGATTCGAAGTCTTTCCAATTGAAGTTTCAGACGGAGCAGTTCGCTACATGAAACAAGTTGGATTGAATGCTCGAAAAATCAATTTCTTCGATTTGAAAGATGAACAATACGATACCATTTTGATGATGATGAATGGAATTGGAATTGCTGGAACTTTAGCCAATTTGGAAAAAACCTTAATTCAGGCAAAATCTTTGCTTGCTGAAGGCGGTAAAATTTTGTGCGACTCATCGGACATCAAGTATTTATACGAAGATGAAGATGGCGCACTTTGGGTTGATTTGAATTCTGAGTATTACGGAAATTTCCGTTTTCAAATGAAATACAAAAAAGACAAAGGTCCTTGGTTTGATTGGTTATATGTTGATTTTGACAATTTGTTCAAAGCTGCTAAAAACGTTGGTTTGAAAGCAAAACGTTTGTACGAGAACGAAGATCATTATTTGGCGGAAATCACTTTAGACTAGATTTTAGAGTTAGAATATAGAGTTAGAATATAGAGTTAGAAGCTAGTTTAAATGAAAAACACGATTCTTTTCTTATTGGTTCAGCTAACAATTTGTTGGCAATTCGTTTTTTCACAGACGACCGAATTCCCTATGAAGGAAAGTTCGTTGTTATGGAAGATTGAAGGACCGGGTATTCCAAAAGGTTCCTATCTTTTTGGAACGATGCACATGATTGAGAAAGAATATTTCATCTTTCCAGACAAACTTGAGAAAATCGTTAAGAAATCAGAGCAACTAGTAATGGAACTTGCGGGTTTACCAAACCAAAAAGACGCGATGAAATATGTGTTATTGGAAGAAGGAACTTTTTTCGATTACTTCACGCAAGAGCAAACAGATTCCATTCTCATTTGGGCAAAGAAAGAATTCAAAATGGACGAAACTGCTTTCCGCGCTACAATGTCCAAAATGAAACCGTTTGTTGTTGTACAAATGGCTACTCAAATCCATTTCATGGGAAAAACTGAATCCTACGAAATGACCTTAGAAGAAATTGCCAAAACCAATAAACTGAGCATTGCAGGATTGGAAACGATCGAACAACAAATGGCATTTTTCGATGATTTAACAAAAGAACAACAAGCCGAAATGGTGATGGAAGGCATTCGCGACTCTGAGAAATCAATTGAGACGATGAAAGAAATGGAAGTTTTGTACCAAGGTCAAAATGTTGATTCATTGTATTTAATGATTCAAGATGAAGGCGGCGTTATCTCTGCTGAATCGGCTGATTTCTTGGATAATCGTAATGCTGCTTGGGTTCCACAAATCAAAGAAATGATTGCGAATAAACGATGTTTTATTGCCGTTGGAGCTGGTCATTTAGGCGGACCAAATGGCGTAATTCGTTTATTAGAAAAAGAAGGATACACCTTAACACCAGTTGAACTTTAACAATCCATTTCACTATGAAATATTTAAGTATTTTCTTCTTATTAACATTGATTGTCGGATGCAAAACCTACAACGAAGAAGACAAAAAGAGTTTTGACGAACAAATCAAAAGTTATTTAGCGAAGAAAAACGTCAAATGCAAAAGAACATCTTCCGGGTTGTATTATAAAATACTTGAGCCAGGAGAAGGCGAATTCATCAAATTCACGGATGTTGTTACCTTCAAGTACAAAGGCTATTTCATGAACGGAACTGTGTTCGACGAGCAATCACAAAAACCAGTAGAGTTTGAAGTTGGACAATTGATTGGCGCTTGGAAAGAAATGATGCTGTTATTGAAGCCGGGAGGAAAAGCATTTTTGGTTGCACCACCATCACTAGGCTACGGTGACCGCGATTTGGAAGACATTCCACCCCACTCTATTCTTGTCTTTGAAATGGAGGTTGTGAGCGTGAAGTGATTTGATTAATTCCGGTTCAAAAACCGACCAACAATCAAATAAGAAATAATTTCAAAAAAAATCCAAGAATAATTGCTCGAATCGTTGATAAAACGGATTCAAACTTTTACTTTTGGGTTCAGTTTTATAATAGATACTAAAAACCCGCAAAAATGAGCGTACTTGTAAATAAAGACTCAAAAGTGATTGTACAAGGATTCACTGGTAGTGAAGGATCCTTCCATGCATCCCAAATGATTGAATACGGAACCAATGTTGTTGGTGGTGTAACTCCAGGAAAAGGAGGAACTTCTCACTTGGATCGTCCAGTTTTCAATACAGTTGCTGACGCAGTTACTAAAACAGGTGCAGATGTATCAATTATTTTCGTTCCACCATCTTTTGCTGCTGATGCAATTATGGAAGCTGCGAACGCTGGAATTAAAGTAATCGTTTGTATTACTGAAGGTATTCCAGTTAACGACATGGTGAAAGCGAAAGAATATATCAAAGGATATGATTGCCGTTTAATCGGTCCAAACTGTCCAGGTGTAATCACTGCCGGAGAAGCGAAAGTTGGTATTATGCCAGGATTCGTTTTCAAAAAAGGAAAAATCGGTATTGTTTCTAAATCAGGAACATTAACATACGAAGCAGCTGATCAAGTTGCGAAAGCAGGATTAGGAATCACAACGGCTATCGGAATCGGTGGAGATCCAATTATAGGAACAACGACAAAAGAAGCGGTTGAATTGTTGATGAACGATCCAGAAACAGAAGGAATCATCATGATTGGTGAAATCGGTGGTAACTTAGAAGCAATTGCTGCACGTTGGATTAAAGACAACGCTAAGAAACCAGTTGTAGGATTCATCGCTGGTGAAACTGCTCCAAAAGGAAGAACAATGGGTCACGCTGGTGCAATCGTTGGAGGTGACGAGGATACAGCTGAAGCTAAAAAACGTATCATGAGAGAATGTGGAATTCACGTAGTTGATTCTCCAGCTCACATCGGTGCTAAAATGGCTGAAGTATTAGGCGTAATGGCATAAGAAATAAAACGTTTATCGTTGAAAAAGGTGTTAGATTTCTAGCACCTTTTTTTTGTGAGGTAAAATTCGATTGATTGGTTTGATGGACTTCTTGTATTGATTGTTACAAAGTTGTAATGTTGTAAATTAACAAATTTGCAAGTTAACAATCTTACTAATAACTCCCAATTTTACTGATCTACAGATGCATTTATCAATCCTATTTCGTACCTTTAACTAACACGAAACACCAATTAAACATGGTAAAAGATTTACTTGAGGAACATTACAAGCAACATGGTTTTCCCAAGTTAGCTGCACGTTTTATTCAAGAGCCACAATTAATTCCAGAATTAGTTGAAATTGCAATAAGTGATTTAAAACATCCATTTCCAGAATGTGCTTCTTGGCTCTTAACCCACATTGTAAAAACAAATCCAGAATTACTCGAAGAATTTCAACCGCTATTTATTGATTGTTTGTTTCATAGTAAAAACCAAAGCGTTTTGCGCAATCTTTGTAATACCTGTTCTCATCTTCCACTAATCGATTACAAAGAATCAGAATTTCTAGATCAACTGATTGCATTCATTAAAGACGATTCAAATAAAGTGGCACTTTTTGTATATGCAATCTATAAACTGATTCAATTCACTGAAAAGTATCCCGAAATCAAGCCTGAAATTGAAGGTATCATTGAATTGAAACAAACGGTAACCATTCAGCCAGCAGTTCGAATTGGTATCAGAAATTATTTGAAAGCAACAAAATCGATTGCATAAAAACACTACTTTTACACCGTCTTAACATTGATTCAAAACTACTACACATCTACAAATGTCAAAAAAAGCGTTAATCATTCAAGGTGGAGGTTTCCGAACGGGATTCAGCGCAGGAGTATTGGATGCTTTCATCGAAAAAGAATACAATCCTTTTGATATATACGCAGGCGTTTCGGGTGGCGCAATTGCCGCTTCCTATTTTCTTCAACAAGAAAAATGCAAATGCTTGGAAGCCATGTTTTGTTTGACAGATAATTCTCGTTTTATTAATTATCGAAATTTGGTACGTTCAAAACCTGTAATGGATGTTGATTTCTTTCGTGAAATATCAAGCGAATTGGTTCCATTAGATCTTTCGAAAGTTATTGCAAACAGTGCAAACAAAAAGGTTGGAATTGTAATGACCAATGCGAATAACGGAAACCCACATTATCATGAACCGACACAAGAAACGTGGATTGATGCTTTGATTGCTTCCAGCTCGATGCCACTCGTAACAAAAGGCGCACAGCGTATTGGCGATGATGATTTCATGGATGGCGCTTGGAGTGATTCACTTCCTGTGAAATGGGCAGTTGAACAAGGCGCAACCGATATTTTGATTATCCGAACGACCGCCGAGAAAGAAAAAATGCAACAATCGTGGTTAGATTATTTTGGCGAATTGTACAATTGGCGTCAAAAAGATATCAAACGTATCTTTCAAACCAACCATATTAAATTCAATCAATCCTTGGAATTTATATTAAATCCACCAGCCGGAATTACTATACAACAAATTGCTCCTGACAAAAAATTGCACGCACAACAACATTCTAATTCGTCTGAACTAATTACAAAAGATCATGCGTTTGGATATGAAAAGGGTTTGTCGTTTTTAGCAGAAATGAAGGAACAATAACTGTTGCAAAATTTATGGCAAAACAATTGAATACTTAAAATCTTGTGTTTGTCCAATGTCCAACCAATGCAATCCTGCTTTTTTTTGAAAATCTCCAGTATGATTTAGTTCATCAGCCCAGCCCCACCAAGGTTCAATACAGAAAAAAGGCGCATCTTTCTTCGTCCAAAAACCAATTGCATCGATTTGATCGAATTGTATTCGAACCAATTCTCCTTCCGTTTTATGAACCAATGCAACCCAACTAAATGAAGGTTTTTTGAATACAACTGCATCATTTTCAAAAAAAGCATTATTCAAATCGAGTTCACCATTGCAATCGATTGTTGTACATTTTCCGGAATAATAAGCTCCTTCCAATTCATGTCGTTCAAGTGAAAATGGATTTGAAAAAACTAATTTATATACATCCAATGCATCTTTCAACTGAAATCCTGGATGTCCGCCTATCGAAAAGCCTATCTTTTTATTATCAACATTTTTAACGACATAGACAATATTTACTCCTGATTCTGAAATTGAGTAACGAATTGTCAATTCAAATTTAAAGGGATAAAGAGATAAAGTATCTTCACTCCAAATCAATGATAAATCTACTGATTCAGAAGATTGTTTACTTACCGAAAAATCTTTATCACGTGCAAATCCATGTTGACTCATTGAATACGTTTTCCCTTCCAATGAATAAGTATCCCCTTTCAATCGACCAACAATTGGAAATAAATTAGGTGCTGTACGGTTCCAAAACACATTGTCTTTTTTCCATAATACAGAAGATTCATCTGCTTTTTTTAATGAAAGTATCTCAGCTCCTTTCAAGGAAATAGTAGCCATAATTCCATTTTTCGACAATTCTACAACTTCCTTCATGTATTTTTTTTAACTATTCGAATTTCATTAAAATAATTGAATCATCCTAGTAATCCCTTTTAAACAAAGAAGAATTTCATCGTTTCACCTATAAGATCCATTTCAATTAAATGTTAAAAAAAGAAAAATATAGTACTATGTATTGCATAGTTCATTCTTTTACATATATCTTTGTATAAAATTAAAGAGATGAGTTTAGAGAATACACAAGCCCAAATGCGAAAAGGAATCTTGGAATATTGTATTCTATCCATTCTCGATAAGAAAGAAGCGTATCCCTCAGAAATTCTAGAAACCTTGAAGGATGCCAAATTAATTGTTGTTGAAGGCACACTTTATCCGCTTTTAACGCGCTTAAAAAACATGGAACTTCTATCTTACCGTTGGGAAGAATCACAATCAGGTCCGCCTCGCAAATACTTTTCCTTAACGAAAATGGGAAAAGCATTTTTAGAAGAACTAGACAGCACTTGGTCAGAATTGAGTGAAGCTGTGAATAAAATTACCAACCTACAACCGAGTGAATCGGAAGAAAAAAGTGAATTATGAAAAAGACCGTTTCAGTGAACATAAAAGGCATGAACTTCTTAATTGAAGAAGATGCGTATGAATTGTTGCAAGATTACATGAACCGTTTGAGTCATGGTTTGCGCAATGAAAAAGATAGTAAGGACATCATAGAAGACATTGAATTACGTATTGCTGAATTGTGTACTTCTCGTTTAAATGATAAAAAACAAGTCATCGAAATCGAAGACATTCAAATCATTTTAGACACGTTGGGAGATCCTTCACAGTACCTAGATGAGGATGAATCAAGTTCCCAAGAGTTTAAAGAGACCTATGAACAAAAAACGTATCAACAAAATGGTGAGCGACATTTGTTCCGTGATTTGGAAAATGCATCGATAGCTGGGGTTTGTGCCGGTATTGCGAATTACTTTAAGATTGACACGATTATCATTCGTGCGATTTTCTTAATCATGTTCTTTTTTGGCGGATTTGGTTTTCCACTTTATGTAATTCTATGGATCGTTGTTCCTAAAGCAAAATCGACTATTGAGAAGCTTCGTATGCGCGGCAAACCAATAACAGTTGATTCTGTCAAAGAAGAGGTTGAAAACGCTGCAAAACGCTTTGAAACAGAAACGAAATCATTCGCAAATAGAATCAGACGTGAAGATCATTTATCACATCGTTTTAGTTCTTTGGGAAAAATTATCGGTGCGATCGTTGGTGTTTTTCTAATCATCAAAGGATTATTCTTCTTGGTCATGTTAATGATTTTCGGAGTCATTGGCGTTCGTGTGATTCCTGTTCAAAGCGATAATGGTTATTTGTCATTACCAGAATTGGCCAAAATGACTATTGAAACTCAATCAGACTACAATTGGGGGTATGCCGGTGTGATGGTGGCAGGATTTTCAATCATATTCTTTTTGTTACTTTTAGGTATTAAATTGGTTTTCAGAATTCGTAATCGTTGGTCTCGTTTAAGTTTGATCTCTTTATTTATTACTGGATTTATTGGATCAATGATGGTACTTGTCATTGGTTTGAAATCTGGAAGAGAATTATCGATTCACGGAGAATTGGAACAAGAAATAGGGACTTATTATGGTGAGCAACTAACAATTATTCCACACCTTTCTGCCTACGCTAATAATAACAAATTCAAAATCAAGTCCGATGGTGACTGGGGAATGTTGGGAATTAAGGGTGATAAAATCAGTGAAGCGGGAATTCGTATTCATTACAAGCCTTCTAGCGATTCGTTGTTCCATGTATATCAAACAGTCAGTGCACACAGTCATTCACATAAAGCGGCATTAGAAAAAGCAAAGAATATTCGTCATTCAATGTCAATCGACAGTAGTGTTGTTAACTTGAATAATTATTATACTTACCCAATTACAGATAAATTGCGTATCCAAGAGGTAGAAATCTACATTGAAATACCTTCAGGCAAAACCGTTAAAATCAACAATGAAGTAATCCGTTTAGGAGCTGATCCATTCAATGAACAAAAAATGGACGAACATTACGAAGAAAAAGGACATCTTGATGGTGATGGTACTTATTCACATTGGGACTAAACGAAATGACATAAAAAAAGCGAGGAAATACAACCTCGCTTTTTTCTTTATAGAGAATAATTTATTTTCTCATGTACTCTCTCAATTCCATCTTGCTAGAATCAAATGTGAATAATGGTAACAAAGTGCTTCCTTTGTCTTTATCTAATAAACGATCGTAAAGGTACTTTGCCAATTCCAAACGGTCATTTTCAAATGTCATCGTCTCCAAGATTTTATAAGCTTGACTCGCATTTAAACATTTATTCAACATATCCTTCAAAATCGTTTCTTTGCGATCTTCGTCAAACGTAATTGTTTTCAAATCTGCAACATAAACATCCGCATCACTTAATACTTTAGTGCACGAAATGGAATTTGAAACGATTGTTGCTGAGTTTGTATAAACTGTATTTCCAGAGTTCAGTTGTGTGTTTCCATTTGTTACAACTCCATTTCCATTAGTATAAGTCGTTGTTCCTCCTGAAGTAGTTGTCGTAGTAGTTTGTGTTGTCGTTGTAGAAGACGATGATGAAGACGTTTGAACACCATTCAAATTTCCACTTTGTGTTGTAGTACTTGTTACACTGCCACCTTGTGATGTTGTTTGGGTTGTTGTAGGAATTCCTGTTCCATTCATTCCAATATTTACCCCACCATTTCCATTGTTCATTGTTGGATCAGTTACATTGATATTAATGTTCATTCCAAAATTTCCATTAGGATTCGTAGGGTCAGTAACAGTTGTTGTTTGTGTTGTACCTGTTGTATTCGAATTAATAGATACATTTCCACCCGTTGTGCCAGTTTGAGGTGCGTTTGTTCCACTATTTACTCCTGAATTGATAGTTACATTCCCATTACCAGCTCCATTTGTATTTGTTACCATTGGATTGGTAGTTGTTGTCGTTTGGGTAACCACTTGTTGAGTAGTTGTAACGGGTGCATCAGAATAAACTGCTGAATTATCTGATCGATATTCAATTACACCTTGTTGTTGTAAAACTCCTGTTGTTGGAACTTGCCCAATCCATTGCAATTTCCCTTTTCCTTTTTTAAAAATCACACGAGTTGTGATATCCGAAGGCGTATCAATAAAAAACATTTTATCAATATCCCCTGTTTTTCCATCGGCAAAAATCAATTTCAAGGCGTACGATCCGTTTCGAATACCACTTATATAAACATTCGTTTGAGGAACCGAATTTTGTTTAATACCATTCAGAATAACATAGAATTGCTGACCATTATTATTGAATACGGTCAAATTACTTTGAGCCATTGAAATAAACCCAATAAATAAAATTAAAAGTGTAGCGATTTTTTTCATACTTATTTTTTTGCCTGCCTTTTCTTAAGACCATGCCAAGTTAAGTCAATTGTATTAAATCTCAAAAGAATGCATCATTAAAGCGATTAAAAAGACGAATTAATCGTAAATTTACTTCATAGAATGAATTACGTTATAGTCGATATAGAAACAACAGGTGGAAGTCCAAAAGCTTCCAAAATTACCGAGATTGCAATCTACAAGCATGATGGAGCGGGAATAATCGACGAATTCTCTACATTGGTTAATCCTGAAATGAAAATACCAGAATTCATTTCAAGACTTACAGGAATCAGCGACAAAATGGTTGAGGACGCACCTAAGTTTTATGAAATCGCTAAAAAGGTTATTGAATTTACGGAAGGATGTATTTTTGTTGCGCACAATGTTGGCTTCGATTATGGAATTATACGTCATGAATTCAAAACCTTAGGATACGATTTCAGAAGACCTCATCTTTGCACGGTTCGTTCTTCACGTTATGTTATTCCAGGAATGGATTCCTATAGTTTAGGTAAGTTATCCCGAAGTTTGGGAATTGAAATCAAGGATCGACACAGAGCAGGTGGCGATGCATTGGCAACAGCACATCTATTTACCATGTTGATTGAAAAAGATCCTAGTGGTTTGCAAACATTTATTCAACAAGAAGTCAATCCTAAAATATTGCATCCGAATTTAAATTTGGAAGTATTGGATGAAATTCCTAGTAAAACTGGAGTTTACAAATTCTATAATGAATTCAATCAACTTATTTACATTGGTAAAAGTAAAGCTATAAAAACAAGAGTTGATCAACATCTACGCAATTCCAAAACAAAAAAGGGAATTCAAATGATAAAAGAAATCATGCGCATCGAGTATGATTTGACAGGGTCAGAATTGATTGCTCTTTTACGCGAATCACAACTGATTAAGCAGCACAAACCAGTATATAATCATATGCTGAAGAAAAGTCGTTTTCCTTATGGAATTTACGATTATTTGGATGATAGTGGTTATTTACGCTTGTATGTTTCGTTGACTTCGAAAAAAGAAGCACTTCCACTTGCAAGCTTTACAACAAAAAAAGAAGCAAATTCATACCTTGAACACATTGTAGAAAAACACGAATTGTGTCAAAAATTGTGTGACTTATACCCTACTCAATCAGCTTGTTTTCACTACTCAATTAAAAAGTGTAAAGGTGCTTGTATCAAAGCAGAACCAACTGATGATTACAATGCGAGAGTAGAAGCATTCATCAATGGGCTGTCGTTTAACGGTGAGAGTTTTTATATCGTTGATAAAGGTCGTCACAAGAGTGAAAAGAGTTTAGTTTTAGTTGAACGTGGAACGATCATGGGTTACGGTTATGCTCCTTATCATTTTCAGGGCCAACCAACACTAAAATGGAAGCGTTTTATCGAATTAACGAATGAAGATAGAGATGCACGCACAATATTAACATTGCACTTACGTAAAAACCCTGAAGTAGAAATCATTCGCTTCTAATCACTTTATCATTTCTGATACCCAATTCAGAACAACCATTCCCAACACAATTCCCACAAACACAATCATCATCCTTCTTTTAAGTGATGACGAATCAAAAGCAAAAAACGTTGAATAAAAAAAGCCGATTCTTTCGAACCGGCTTTCAAATTTATTTCTTAACGATTAAGCTTTCAATCGTTTTGAGAAGTCAATTAAGATTGGTGTTGCTACACATAATGAAGAATATGTACCGATAATTACACCAACTAATAACGCGAATAAGAAACCTTTAATCGCTGCCCCACCGAAGATGAACATGATCAATACAACCACAAATAAGATCATAGATGTATTGAATGTTCTACTCAATGTAGTATTCAATGATTTATTGATGATATCGTAATGGTGATCGTCTTCTTTACTTCCTCTTAGGTTTTCACGAATACGGTCAAATACAATCACAGTATCATTCATGGAATAACCAATAACGGTCAGAATCGCTGCAATGAATGCTTGATTTACATCTAAACTAAATGGTAAGAAACCATGTAATAAAGAGAAAATTGAGATTACGAAGAATGCATCATGCGCCAATCCGACAATTGCACCAATTGAATATTGCCAGTGTCCGAATCGCAATAAGATATAAGCGAAGATTGCTATTAAAGCTAATGTAATTGAAATCGCTGATGAAGTCCACAACTCACTTGAAACCGAAGCTGAAATACTTCTTGATTCAATGATGTCATAACTTCCCATTTTCGCTTTGCTTACTTCCAATGCCTCTTTTAATTTATCTGTAACTTTCTGAGTTGCATTATCATCTTTCAACAAGTAATTCGTAACAATCTCAACGTTGTAATCATTTGATTTCGTTTTCAAATCGATAGATGAAATCTCTTTGTTTTCAACAAATACTTTCTCTAAGTTGGTGCGGATGTATTCGATATCTGCTTTGTTCTCAAATTTCACAACGAATGTGCGTCCACCTGTAAACTCAACACTTTGTTTCAAGCCACGAGCAAATAAAGCACCCATACCTAATAATGTAACTGAAATTGAGAAAATGTAGAAGTATTTTCTTTTTCCTACCCAGTCAAAGTGGAAGTTTTGAAATAACCCTTTCGAGTATTTCGTATTCACAGAAATTGATTTCCCTTTAGACATCCAAGCGTGGAATACCAATTTAGAAATGATAATTGCAGAGAACATAGATGTGAAAATACCGATAATCAATGTTGTTGCAAACGATTCAATCTCACCTGTTCCAAATACTTTCAAAATAATCGCAACCAACAAGTGCGTAACATTCGCATCGATAATTGATGGCAAAGCACGTTTGAAACCAACATCAACAGAACTTTCTAAATCTAAGCCCCTTGCTTGCTCTTCACGTATACGTTCAAAGATCAAGATGTTTGCATCGACGGCAGTACCAATTGTCAATACGATACCTGCGATACCTGCTAATGTCAATACAGCTCCAAATGAAGCAAGCGAACCGAAGATCAACAAAACGTTCACTGCTAATGCAATGTTTGCTGCTAAACCAGCTTTTCCATAATAGAAATACATATAAAGCAATACTGCCAAGAATGCGAATCCAAATGAAATCAAACCTGCTTTAGAGTTTTCTTTACCGATTGTTGGACCTACTTTCGTTTGTTCTTTAATAACACATGGTGCAGGAAGTGCTCCACCGTTCAATAATCCAGCTAAATCTTTCGCTTCTTCGATGTCAAAGTTTCCAGAAATTTGTGTGTTTCCACCAGTAATAGCCTCATTTACACGAGGAGCTGAATAAACAACATCATCCATCGTAATAGCAACCATGCGACCTGCATTATCAGCAGTCATTTCAGCCCATCTATCAGCACCTTCTGGTGTCATAGAAACATCAACAGTAATTTTTGCTGTTCCTTCATCAAATCCAGTTGAAGCTGTCTTAACATCTTTACCACCAACACGTGCTTTTCCATTTTCAGGAATACGAATTGCATACAGCGTATATGCTTTCTCTTTTGTTTTATCAGAAATTTGTTCTAATTCAGCAGACCACATGAATTTCACATCTTCTGGGAACAAAGCAATAATATCGCTACGATTTAAAATAGCATCAACTGCCATTTTATTTTCAGAAGAAACATATCCCATTGCGAAATCACCAGCTGGTTTCACTAAATCAGACAACCCTTTTTGAGAACCACCAAACGTTGAAAGTGATTTTGTTTCTTTCACTTTTTTAGCACTATCAGCTGAATCAGCGACTAATGCCATATCATCTACAATAACTTCTTTTTGGCGAGATAATGCCGCTGCTTGTTGCCATTGACCTCCAATTTCACTTGGGAAATATGTTTCGTAGAATTGTAGGTTCGCCATAGAAACCATTTTTCTAGCAACAGTTTCCTCATCTTGTACTCCAGGAAGTTCAATGTATAAACGATTATTTACTTGGTCTCTTTGAATATTTGGTTGCGCAACACCAAATTGGTTGATACGCTTACTCATGATTTTCTCAACTCCATCCATTGAAGAAGCAGCAATTTTTCTCAAATATGCTTCAACATCACTGTCAGAAGAATTCAAACCTAAACCTTCAGTTTCACTCGTTTCTAATAATGTGACAACACGTGATTTATTAATCTCTTTGTTTTTCTCAATGAAAATTGAAATAAAATCACCACCTGTCGAATTGTATTGTCTAACCGCTGCATCATATGGTTTTTTGAAACGAATATCTCTTTCATTTCTAGCAAAGCTTTTTACTAAATCTGGTGTTGAAATCTCCAATGTTACAGACATACCTCCAACAAGATCAAGACCGAAAGCTAATGATCTCTTTTTTGTTTCACCAAAAGTAGAACCTAGCACAGGATAAACAGATGCTTCTGCTTTATCTTTCAAAATTTGGTTGATAAATGCTGCTTTCGCTAACTCCTCAGCTTCTGGCTGATTGAAGTTTACATAAACTCCATTTGGAAGCAAGGCACTATCACCTGTTGTTGCAGCTTTCAATTTTAAGTCAGCTACTTTTTCATTTGCTTCTTTCTCTGCTTTCTTTTCAACAGAATTAGAAACAAATGTGAACGAAATTTGATAAACGCACACTGCAGTTAACAAAATCGTTAAAAACCAAAAAAATCCTTTATTACGCATATTCGTAAAAACGTTAGTTATCAATTAAGCCCGCAAATATAGAATTTACGTTTATTAAAGTCAATAAAGTTTAATAGGTATTTCGCAAGTTTATCAACAAGTGAGAAGAAAATGTGCAGATAATTCCCGTTTTACTGATTATTAGGGGAGTTCTTGACAAAAAGAAATCAATTTATCAGCATACGTTTCCCATGTATTTTTAGACTTTTCAACATGAATTGCTCCCACAAACTGACTTTTTAGGTTTTCATTGAAATATTTTTCAATTCCATCCTGAATTAAAAGTGAATCTGGACTATCAACAACAATGCCCATTCCCGGCATTTGAATTTGCGATTTAAAGCCACCGACATTCGTAGCTAAAATTGGTACATCAAAATGGAATGAGGTTGCTGTGATTCCAGATTGTGTTGCAGTTCTGTATGGTAGGATACATAAATCAGCAGCTGAAAAATAAAGATTAACCTCGTGGTCTTCTATATACTTATTCAAAAAAAGTATTCTTTCTTTGTTGCCTGATTGATTAATTTTATCCTGATACATTTCAAGCTTACTATACACCTCACCAACAATGAGTAATTGATATGAATCGTCAAGCATATTAAATGCATCGAGCAACAAATCTAGGCCTTTGTAATCGCGAATCAAACCGAAAAACAACAATGTCTTCTTAGTCGAATCTATTCCAATTTTTTCACGCGCAACGGAAACATCCATTTTGTCCCCAAAGTGATCATACCACGGGTGATTCATTTGAATGTACTTAGCATCTGGTTTGAATTGTATCAAATCATTTCGAACTGCATCTGACATGACAACAAAAGCATCATAACGTTTAAGAAAATAGCGAATTAACCATTTGTCAAAAAATCGTGGTTCATGTGGTATCAAGTTATGAATGACTGCAATTTTCTTTGTTGATTTAGGTAGTCGCTTTGCAAAAAGACCTAAGAAAACGCCAAAAAATGACATCCAAAAATTAGCTACAAAAATATCTGGCTGACTTGCATTGATTTTTTTTGAAGCTGGGTAATATGTGAATGGATTAAATGTACTTACAATTCGTTCTGCCCGAATTTTGTCTGAGGAATCTTTTTCATCAACAAATTGGGTCGTTCCCGGAAATAAAAAATCGGGGTATTGTTTTTTAAATGTATATGCCGTGACTAGATTTTTTTTTTCAAGTTCGCGATACAAGCGAGCGTTGAATTGCGCAATACCTCCTCTATACGGATAAAAAGCAGAAAAAATTGAAATCTTCATTCGACACAAATGTAAGAATTGCAATTAGATTATTGAATTCCGAAGCCGATACACGAATAAAATAATTCTTTTCCTTTTTTCACTTGCAAACTGTCGAAATTTGCAATTGTCAGATCCTTATAATATTTACGTACCAATCCAACTCCTTTTGCATAAACTTCAAATTTACGTCGATGATCAATAAGGGAATGAAAATCTTCTTGTTCAACAACTAGTGTGCTATCAAAATTCAATATTCCAATCGATTTATCCTCGTGAATCGCATCGTAATAACAATTCAATTCTGGAAAGCTATTATAAGCATTTGCATTCCATTCTTTAAATAAAGTAGGTGAAAACACCATTTTGACAATCCGTTGATTTTCCTCTACTAACTCAGCTCTATTTCCTTCAATTATTGTAGTCCACACATCAGAAAGAACCCATGAAGCTGAACTGTCAATTCTTTTATATCTAATATATTTACGAGCTATTCTACCCTCATTATCGATAACGGTATCTCCAATATAAGTTCTTAATTGATAAATTAATGTATCGTGTTTCACTGATGCATCCACATCATGATTTATTTCAATCACATCATAATCTATGTAACGACCTGGTGTTAAATCAAAATAATCGTAATGAAAATTAGGGGCTTTTGTATCATCTTTACACGACACAAGTATCACTCCAAGAAGAATGCTCACACAAAAATATAATCGGTAGACTTTCATATATCTAACGAATGTACAAAAAAAAATTATTGATTTGGATCTATTCCTTTCTGTTTTAGCTCGGCAAGTTTTTTATCCAACGCTTTTCCTTGTAACATTTCGCCGTTATAATAATAAACTTTCCCCACTTCCTTGCCAGCTTCACTGTATGCATAACACCAACCATGTTTCACACCATTTTTAAAACGCTCTTGAATCATTTTCACTCCGCTAGCATGGTATTTTTCCCAAACACCATTTTTCTTGCCTAAAACATATGAACCTTTTTCACGTATCGTTCCATTGTCAAAAAATTGCACTAATTCCCCATTCAACTTATCGTCCAGGTAATTACTCACCTCCATTATTTTTAAACTTTTATCGCTTGGATCATCAGAAACATAATAAACTGTCCGTTTACCGTTCAATAAATCATTTTTGTATGTTTCTGCATTGCTCAACTTGCCACTTGGCCCGTAATTCAACCAAACAGAATCCTTTTTCATATCACGATAAATTCCGTAACTCATCACAACACCGTTCTCGTGATAGAAATACGCAACTGAACGATTAGAATTCGGGTCGTGTTTAATTACTGCTTTTACTTTTGAGGAAATATAGTAATAAGTGAAAGTACCAACTGGTTTATCATCCTTAAATTGGCCTTTGTATTGATATACTTTCGTTCCTGGATAAATTTTAGACCAAGGGCCTTGTTTCTTCCCTTTAGCATCAGTTACATTTTGAGCATTAACAAGCCCAACCATCAATGTTACAACTAAAAAAAGTACTGTTTTCATTTTATTATCCATTTCGCAAATTCTTCAAGACTATTAACTGTAAAATCGGCCTCTACATTCATTGGCTCAACAGTTGCGACTCTCACAGTTTTCATGCCAAGATTTTTGCCGAAAACAATATCAGAATCTGAATCACCAATCATAATAGATTTAGAAAAATCAATAGATGAAAATTGACGCTGAGCCAAGTAGGCCATTCCCGGTTTTGGCTTCCGTAGTTCATTCTTTGCAGAAGCCATTCCGGGTGCGTAGTAACATTTATCAATCTTCCCTCCAACCATTTCCACTTGACTTTGCATATAAGCATGAATCTCAGAAAGGTTACGTTCAGACATTAAACCTTTTGCAATTCCTTGTTGATTTGTTACAACAAAAACATATTGAAACACTTTTGAAAACTGAGTAATTGCATCAACTACTCCTGGTAAAAAATGAAATTCTTCTATAGTTGTAACGTACCCAGACATGATACGCTCATTGATTACGCCATCTCTATCCAAAAACAATGTCCAAGAAGCATCTATATTCCAATCCCTAGGATTAGAATCAATAATGTTACTCATTTTCAATTACTTTTTCAATCAAATAGACATTTCGAGTCGATGAATTTCTTCCAACTAGCTCAGCCAAGAATCCTGCTAAGAAAAATTGTGAACCAATAATCATTGCAGTTAATGCGATGTAAAATTCGGTGCGTTGCGCTAATAATTTACCGGATGTATCAATGAATAATTTGTCAATTCCTAAGTAAAATGCAAATCCAAAACCAATGATAAACAACAAGGTGCCAATAGCGCCAAAGAAATGCATTGGCTTCTTGCCAAATTTCCCCATGAACACTACAGAAAGTAAATCCAACGGCCCGTTTAAGAAACGACTTAAACCAAACTTAGTGGTTCCATATTTACGTGCTTGATGTTGAACAACCTTCTCACCTATTTTCGAGAATCCTGCAAATTTTGCCAGTGGTGGAATGTAACGATGCATATCACCATAAATCTCAATACTTTTAACAACTGCGTTTTTGTAGGCTTTTAATCCACAATTAAAATCATGTAAATAAATCCCTGTCAAACGACGAGCCGCCCAATTATATAATTTCGTTGGAAGTGTTTTGGTTATTGGATCATAGCGTTTTTTCTTCCACCCAGAAACAACATCAAAATCATCGTTCATAATCATTTTGTATAATTCAGGAATTTCATCGGGCGAATCTTGTAAATCAGCATCCATTGTAATTACAACATCACCTTTTGCTGCTTCAAAACCTTTTTGAAGGGCTGCAGATTTACCGTAATTGCGTTGGAATTTTATTCCTTTCACACAAGGATTCTTCTCGTGTAAACCTTCCACGATTTCCCATGAACCGTCCTTGCTTCCATCATCTACAAAAAGAACCTCATATGCGTAACCATTTTCATTCATTACGCGCTCAATCCATGAATGCAATTCTGGTAGTGATTCTACTTCGTTGTATAATGGAACAACAACAGATATATCGATTTTACTTTCCAACTTCTTAATATATATGACAAATATAATGAAAGACTATTTATACATCCATCTTCCCTAATTTTAAAGTTAACAGTTAGTCCTTTATAACCTTAAACACTTCATTTTTCGCTTTCACAAAATAGATTCCCGATTTAAGCAATTCTGTATGAAGTTCAAATTGTTCGTTATCTACCGTTTTAGAAATTAAAAGTTGCCCGTTCACATTGTAAACATGAATTTCACTACCTATTTCAAGTACTGAAATAAGAAGTTGGTCGCTAAACGGATTCGGATAAATTAGGATTTCATTGTTGGATAAAACATCTGAGTCGAGCGTGTTTTCATTTGAGATAAAGAAATAATCAATGCCTGCTTCAGTAATATTCACATCAGGATTTAAATCTGAAACATTGAATTTTACTGTCATTGAATTGGTGATTGAAATGTAATCTTGAAGACGAATACTAACTGGTTCCCAAAATGCGGAATTACTCATGTTGCTTCCAGTTTTACTAACAGAAACAGAAGTTAATCCATTCGAAACAATGACTTCCAATGTATCATCTGGTGTTGCTCCGAAATAGCAATAAAACCATTTAACGAAATTTAAATGCGGATCAGTATAACTTGTCAAATCCATCAACGGTGAAGTTAATCGGGTGTCTCCATTATCTATATCATCATGATCTGGATTTAACGAAATATCATTTCCTGTCACAAATGCTTTATCACTGCAATCATATTCAGCGTCCAATGCAGGAGCAGAACCACTGTTTGTTGGATTTGGTTCGCCTCTTTCCCAAATTCCTGTTGTTGCTGTGCCTGCGACTGTCCAACCAAAATCAAACGTAAATTCATCCATATAACCTAGTTCCATTTCAATTGTTAATACAAGTGTATTTTCATCGATTAATTGCTCAAAACAAGTTGTTTTATATCCCCATTTACCTGCAATAACCATGTATTCTTGCTGATAATAAAGCGTCAAATTCTCTTCTCCGAGACCGTTCGTTAATCCAGCTTGCTCAATCAAATCCGTTTTAAAAGCTAATTGAACATCTGAAATTGGATTTCCAGTCCCTGCTTCAATAACATTCACTGTCAAATTGAATGGCGGAATAGGCACAAGTTGTATATCTTGCTCTTGGATAACGGATTGAAATAAATTCAATTGAATGGTCTGTGGATAATATCCTACTTTAGAATAGACAATTGTATAAACATTTTCACCTAATATTCCACTTGAATAATGTCCAAGTGTATTTGTGTAATCAGTCTCACTATTCCCAATAATCTGAACTGAAACTTGAGATAAAGGTAAATTAGTAACAGCATCAACGACATCACCAGCCAGATAAGATGCTTTTTTATAGGTTGGATTCAATAAATAAAGTCCTTCTGTAATATCGGCTGCGACAATTGTTCCAGACGGTAAAAACGGATACACTCCCCAACAACCATCAAAACCGCTTGTTTGCGTAGGATATGTATCATAATCTCCTACCAAAATTATACTTTCTGGATTCGTAATGTCATGAATTGTAATTCCATCTGAATAGTAACTTGTGATTAAAAAATCACCTTTTACGTGGGTATTATGGGGAATCACACCAGCTCCAGGAGAATGTTGGGTTCTATCTACTTCAGAAATTGCTGCAGGATTTTGAATGTTATAAGAAGTAATATAAGCTCCTGAAACTTCATCTGTTGTAAACACATAATTTCCATCTTGTGAAGGCCAAATATTGTGTGTGAAATTGTTTGGAGTATGTTTCGTTCCTATTAAAACAGGATTTGCTTTGTCTGAAACATCAACCATACTAAAAAACCCATCATTGATATGCGCTAAATACATTGTATCGTTGCGTACAAATCCATCGTGCGCATACCAATCATCAAAAAACCCAAGTTCAATTGGAGCCATTGGATTCGTTTGTACATCTAACATGATTACGCCTCCTTGACCTCGATTTGCTCCAAAAACATAAGCAACCCCATTTTCATCAACAAAGCAAGTATGAGCGGATTGCCATTCATTTCCAATTGAACCAGTGTATAAAGTCGTTGGCAATACAGTTGAACTAGGAAGTGGAGACAAGTCAATAATTGTCAATCCGTCTTCCGCTTCGGTAGTAACATAAGCGAAATCACCATGCACACTCGGGTCGCGCCAAATTGACGTTGAACCAGCTAACCAAAAAACTTCAATCGGATTCGTAGGATCAGTAACATCGACGATTGATGTACCTTTCGTTGTTCCTACAATGGCATATTCATTTCCCAATTCATCTACATAACCCCAAACATCGTTCAAATTAGCATCGTGTAACGCTTGATAATTAATATGTCCTAGCAACTCAATATTTGTTTGAGTTTGACTAAAAAATGTGAGAAAAGCGAATAGAAAAAAACAACAGTACTTCATTGAAATCAAATTTCAACGAATATACAAATTACACAGTCAATTTATAGAATAAAAATTGCTGCAATAATAAAGATCAAAATGATGATAATATATTGCCAAACATCAACAAAATAGGGCAAATATTTCTTTATGGCTTCTTTGAAATTCATATTGCAAATATAGAGATTTCAATGAAATCACTACTTTTTTTAGTTTCGAATAGTGGAGTCCCTAAAAAAACTCGATTTTTATTATCTTTGTGTGTCTTAAAATTAAGCTATGGCAAAAGAATCAACGGTTGAAACCACAGAAGCATTAGATTTCCAAACCTTTAAAACAGAAGTGTTAGCAGATTATCGTTTAGCATGTATTTCTCGTGAAACCTCATTGTTGGGTAGAAAGGAAGTTTTAACTGGAAAAGCCAAATTTGGTATTTTCGGTGATGGTAAGGAATTGGCACAAATTGCTTTAGCAAAACAATTTCAAGATGGTGATTTCCGTTCAGGTTATTATCGCGATCAAACTTTAATGATGGCGATTGGACAATTAACCGTTCAACAATATTTTTCAGGTTTGTATGCACATACGGACGAGATCGTTGAGCCACAATCAGCAGGACGTCAAATGGGCGGGCACTTTGCAACGCGTAATTTAGATGCAAACGGCAACTGGAAAAATTTGATGGAACAAAAAAATAGTTCATCGGATATTTCTCCTACTGCTGGACAAATGCCACGTTTATTAGGTTTAGCACAAGCATCAAAAGTATATCGTAATCACCCAACATTAAAGGACTTAGAGCAATTCAAAAAATTCACGAACGGTGGAAATGAAGTTGCCTTTGGTACAATTGGTGACGCTTCAACATCTGAAGGACCATTCTGGGAAACGATTAATGCTGCAGGTGTTTTGCAAGTTCCAATGGTAATGTCAGTTTGGGATGACGGTTTTGGAATTTCTGTACCCCGTGAATTTCAAACTACAAAAGGAAGTATTTCAGAAGCGTTAGCAGGAATGCAGCGCACCAAAGATAAAACAGGTTACGAGATTTTTGTAACGAAAGGTTGGGACTACGCACATTTATGTGAAACGTATGAAAAAGCGGTGAAAATTGCCCGTGAAGAGCATGTTCCAGTTTTAGTGCACGTGAAAGAAGTGAATCAACCACAAGGACATTCAACTTCTGGATCTCACGAGCGTTACAAATCAGAAGAACGTTTACAATGGGAAACTGATTTTGATTGCATCAATAAATTTAAAGAGTGGATTTTAAACTTCAATGCTGACGGAAATGTCATTGCGACAGCAGAAGAGTTAGAAGCGATTCACAAAGAAGCAAAATCAAGCGTACGCGATTCGAAAAATGAAGCTTGGAAAGCTTTCACTACTGATGTTCAAATGGATTTAGCAGAAGCTTTGCGTTTATTGAAATCAGTTGCAGCTGAAAGTCCAAATGGGGTATTTATTTCGAAAGAAGTTGAAGCCTTGGAAAAAGCGTTTGAACCAGTTCGTAAAGATGTTTTGACGATTGCTCGTAAAGTTTTACGCATGGTTCGTGAAGAGAATTCTGCATCAAAACAAGCATTGGCTTCTTGGATTAAAGGAAGAATTAATGCAAACTTTGATCGTTACAGTTCATACTTGCATTCACAATCTGAACAAGCAGCATTGAATATTGAACCAGTTGCTCCAACATACGATGGTTCGAATACGCAAGAAGATGGTCGAATCATTTTGCGTGAGAATTACAGATATATTTTAGAAAAATATCCAGAAGCCTTGGTTTTTGGAGAAGATGCTGGGAAAATTGGTGGTGTAAACCAAACATTGGAAGGCATGCAAGAGCAATTTGGTCAATTACGTGTTGCTGATACAGGAATTCGTGAATGTACAATCATTGGTCAAGGAATTGGTATGGCGATGCGTGGATTACGTCCAATTGCAGAAATTCAATACTTGGATTATTTGTTATATGCAATTCAAGTGATGTCAGATGATTTATCAACTGTTCAATACCGTACAAAAGGTGGACAAAAAGCGCCATTGATTATTAGTACGCGTGGACATCGTTTGGAAGGAATTTGGCACAGTGGTTCACCAATGGGAATGATTATTAATTCTATTCGTGGTATGCATGTTTGTGTTCCTCGTAACATGACGAAAGCAGCAGGATTCTACAATTTATTGATGGAAGCTGATGAACCAGCGTTGGTTATTGAACCATTGAACGGATACCGTACAAAAGAATTAATGCCAACCAACATTGGCCAATTCAAAGAAGCACTTGGTGTTCCTGAAATCGTGAAAGAAGGTGCTGATTTAACAATCGTTTCGTATGGTTCAACGTTCAATCTTTGTGAAATTGCGGCGAAACAATTGATGGAAATTGGAATTGATGTTGAATTAATTGACGTTCAAACATTGTTGCCATTTGATATCAATCATTTGATTGCTGAATCATTAGAAAAAACAAATCGTTTATTGATTGTTGACGAAGATGTGAGCAGCGGAGCTACAGCATTCATTTTAGATAAAATATTGGTTGAACAAAAAGGATATTACCATTTAGATTCAGCACCTGAGACCATGAGTTCGAAAGACCATCGTCCTGCGTACGGATCAGATGGAGACTATTTCTCAAAACCAAGTATTGACGATATTGTTGAGAAAGCTTATGCAATGATGCACGAAGCAAATCCTACTAAATACCCTTCAATGTATTAATGAAACTCTTAATTACCATTCTTATTTCAACCGCTCTGTTAGGAAAAAGTTTCTTTTTCTTCGGGTGGGAAGTGTGGTATAAGATTGATCAAAATAGAATTGCACAGGAAAAGTGTGAAAATAAAGCACGTCCAAAACTGAAGTGTAACGGTAAATGTTATTTAGCAAAGCAATTGAAGAAATTGGAAGCGGAAGAACGTAAAAATTCTTCCACTGGTAAAAGCAATCCCTATACACTTAAAACAGAAACACAATTTGCCGTTTGGTATGTACCAAGTATAATTGTTGAGCATGTTAATACGGACAAGAAATCCAAGGTAAATCACTTGTATATCGATCGGATTTCGACTCCATTTTCAACCTCTATTTTCCATCCTCCTTGTTTTAGTTAGTGTTTTTAAAGAGCTAAACTCATGCTCTATTTATTCATTAACAATCACATACAATGCAAAAATCAATTGCTTTATTGTGTGGTGTTTTAGCAATTGTGAACGTTTATGCCTGCGATGTATGCGGAGGCGTAAGTGCGAATAGTACAATTGGCTTTGCACCAACGAATGACTTTCATTATTTTGGAATTCGTTCAAATTATAGACGCTTTTATAGTCATAGTGAATCGATGATTACGGGAACCATGAATTCAACTGAATATTTCTTTCAGTCTGATTTGGTGGGTAAATTTCAATTATCCAATCGTTGGCAATTAATTGGAATTATACCCTATTCATACGTTTCTCAGATTGAAAATGGTATTAAATCCAGCAAATATGGGTTGGGAGATATTTCACTAATGTCGTTTTATTCACCGATCATTGCGAAAGATTCCACTGGATTTATACGCCAACAATTAAATGTTGGACTTGGATTGAAATGCCCAACGGGAAACTATGCCGAAAGTGCTCATACAATGTCAAACATGTATCCCGGAACAGGTGCATTTGATATTACACTTGGTGCCAATTATTTCACACAAACCCGTAAAAATGGCTTCCAACTTGAAGGATCACAAACCTTTCGCCTTGAAAACAAATATGGTTATCAATACGGATCTATTTCAACTTTGAGTGGGAATTATTTCAGAGTGTTTAAAGCATCGCGTTCCGTTTTTAGACCATTCGTTGGATTTCAAGCATCCTATTTTGGCAAGGATTGCATTGACAGAATCATTGTGACAGAAAGTGTCAACCATGGAATGGCAGTTAGCGGGAAAATTGGATTAAACTATGTGAAGTCGAATTGGTTTTTCTCTGTTTCCACGCAATTACCCATTTATCAAAACTTAGGAAATGGAGCAGTTCATCAGAAAGAATCTGTTCAACTTTCCATCAATTATTTAATTTCTAAAAAATCGAAAAAATGAAAAAATATATCGCATTCGGAATTATTGCATTAATTATTTTCTCTTGTAAAAAAGAAGAAGAGGCAGAAGTAACAGCAACAATTACCATTTCTACACCTTCAGCAAATGACACAATTCCTTTTGGACAAGCTGTTCATTTAACAGGAACGGTAACAGGTTCTGCTGAAATGCATGGTTACACAGTAACTTATACAAATATCACTACTGGTTCAACACTTCTTTCTCAAGTACACGATGTACACGCGGCAAGTTATGCACTTGATGAAACGTGGACAAACAACGTAACGGACACATCTATTGTTAAATTACTTGTAGATGTTGAGAAAGATCATGAAGGAAACATGGAAATGAAAGAGATAACAGTGGTTTGTTTACCGCAATAAATCTTCACAACTAATGAAAACACTCGGACTTAGTTCGGGTGTTTATTTTTTGCATTCTTGCAATCTTGAGAAGTCGTTATGTTTGAAACATTGTCACCTTTGTGACATTCAACGCTGATTGGTTTTGTACTTTTATTGAAAAATAACTACAATGAATTTCTCAGACTACCAACAAACATTTGATCGCATTTTATCAGGAGAATTGACAACAGCTCCCTACGACGATCCTCATTTTATCGAATATGTAAAACTCAATCACTCACGTCAAAATCGCTGGGTAAAAAAAGGTGAATTAATTGATGAAGCAGTTGAAGCAGTAACTAACATTCAATCCAAACAAAATTGGGTATTGATTACAGAGCCTTGGTGTGGAGATGCTTCGCACAATGTCGCTTTCATTGTAAAATTAGCTGAGTTGAATCCGCTCATTTCGTTAGACATTCAATTACGGGATGCTGAAGGATCGGAGATTGATTCCTATTTAACAAATGGAGGTAAATCTATTCCCAAGTTGATTATTCGAAATGATTCAGGAAAAGACTTAATTGTTTGGGGACCGCGACCTGCAGAAGCACAAGCCCTGTTTCATAAATTAAAAGAGCAAAATCGTTCGTTTGAAGAACAAAAAATAGGTTTGCAACAATGGTACAACGAAAATCAAGGATTGGCTGTACAAACGGAATTGGCGCACGCAATTAATCAATTGATATTTGAAGAATTACAATAGCTTCCATTCATTATAAAATTCTTATATTCACCCAACAATTTGAATTTCATCAGTTTGTAGGGTGAATAGTATTTGAATGAAGAATAGCATTAATCGACTCGTTAACTTCGGAGTAAAGGCCACTTATCTTCCGTGGGAAATCTATTTAACAAGAAAATTGAATGCCATCGTATTCTTGTCGATGGTGAATATGATTTTTGGTATCGTCTTTTTCGTATCAACAGGATATTCAACTTTTCTGATGGAATGTATTCTGTCACTCATTATTTTGACGTTTATCCCTTTATTGAATTATTACAAAAATTACGTTTGGGCTTCCTATGTTTTTTTCTGCAGTGCATTCCTATTCTTTATTCCATTCAATTTAAAAATGGGTTTAGAATCCTACATGATTCTCTTCTATTTTCCCGTCATTATTAGTTTGGTTCAATTACTCGGACGAAAAGAAACATGGAAACATTTATTAATAATCAGTATTTTCTGTTTTTTAACTGTGGTAATCATTGCCATTGGATACAAAGATGGTTTTTGGGACTTAAAACTGAGTAAAACGATATCAAGTAATCTATCGATTTTCAATATCATCGTTTCCTTTTCGTCTACCATTGCTTTTGCACTGATTATGGTAATTGAATCGATTGCACAAGACACTTTAATCAAGAAGATGCTTCATGAAAAAGAAATCTTATTAGCGGAAGTCTTTCATCGTGTGAAAAACAACATGAATATTGTGACCAGTTTGTTGAATTTAAAGAAGATCACCTCACAATCGCAAGAAACGAAAGATGCCTTGGAGGAATGTCGCAACCGCGTTTTTTCGATGGCTTTGGTGTATCAAAACATATTCAACAACGACTCATTAATTGGTTTAAATTTTAAAAACTACATTATCAACTTAGTTGATGAAATTGCGAACTCATTCGGTAGTAAAGGATCATATGAAATCAACTATGACTTAGAAGAAATACAATTGGACTTAAGCACATCAATTCCATGTGGATTAATCATCAATGAGTTAATCACGAATTCATTTAAATACGCTCAAGTTCCGGGACAGAAATTAAGTATTGACATTGTTTTAAAACATGTAGACAATAAAATTATGTTGAAGGTTCACGATAATGGACCTGGTATTTCGGATAATTTCTTTCAGGAAAAAACAACTTTAGGAATGGAATTGATAGAATCATTGTCGGAACAAGTGAACGGCAAAAGTCAATTCAAAAATGAAAATGGTGCATCATTTGAACTATTTTTTTAAAATACTGTTCATATACTCACAAATCAAAACAATAGTATTATCTTCCATGCAAGGAAAGTAATATTTGTATGATTCGTTTTTACAACAAACTTATAAATAATGGTGTCCAACCATTAAATTCTTCTTGGAAAAATGAATTGACAATAAAGGTTAATCTTGCAACAATCGTTAGTATCCTTTACATGTTTGCTGCAACGATTTTTGTCCATTTCATGCACTATGATGCATTCTTCTATGAGTGTTTGTTTGCAACAATTCTCCTCTTCGGTGTTTTTGTATTGAATCGTACAAATGTGATTACGGCTATTTACGCGTATTATCTACTCGATTTTCTGTTTCTTATTCCTGTGAACTTAAAAATGGGAATTGATTCCTGCGTCATTGTCTACTTTTTTCCGCTCATGTTCACATTGATTCAACTCCTCGGTAAAAAGGAAACAATCAAACATCTTATCATTTTGAGTTTATGCTGTCTTATCACGGTTATTATAATACTTATCGGTTTTCATTTAAATTGGTTGCGAGATCTTCATTCACGTTCAAATTACGAATTGGTGATTTTTAACATTTTACTTTCGATTACCGCTTCTACGCTCTATGCCTTACTCATTAGCTTTGATTCAATCAAACAACAATCAATTATTAAAAAGATTCTTCACGAAAAAGAGATACTTCTTTCAGAAGTGTTCCATCGTGTGAAAAACAACATGAATATCATTACAAGTTTGTTGAATCTTAAAAAAATGACCTCAAAAGAAGACGAAACAATATTAGCATTGGACGATTGTAAGAACCGCGTTTATTCAATGGCATTGGTTCATGAGAACATTTATTCAAGTGAATCGAATATTGGTTTAAACTTCAAGGAATAAATTGAAAACTTAGTTCGAGAAATCGCTTACTCATTTGGCGGTGAAGTTATGTACGAAATTCAATTTGATTTAGAAGATATAAAATTGGACTTGAACACCTCAATTCCATGTGGCTTAATCATCAACGAGCTTATCACAAATTCGTTCAAATATGCTCGTTCAACCGATAAACCTTTGATCATTCAAATTGAACTGAAGAAGCGTAACGAACAGGTCTATCTGCGAATAAAAGACAATGGGCCGGGCATACCAGAGGAATTGCTTACTTCAGCTAATTCATTTGGTTTAGAATTAATTCAAGGGCTTTCAGAACAAATAAATGGCGAAATGAACATTACTTCTGAAAATGGTTTTCAGTATGAACTTTCATTCAACTAAAAAAAGGGACCTTCTCAGATCCCTTTTCCTATAAGTATTTTGTTTTATTATAGTGAAATGTATCCACCAGCTAATAAACCTACCACACACACTGCAAGGACAATGTAGTGTAATAAAGAAGGTTTTAACGTTTGTACATTCTCTGTATCTTCAGACGACATTGCTGTCATGATGAAACGCAAGTAATAATAAATCCCAATTCCAGAAGTGATGATTGCGATGATTACCAAAATTGGATACATTGTAAAAGCACTTGAGAACACCATGTATTTACCAAAGAATCCAGCTAATGGCGGAACACCTGCTATTGAAAGCGTTGCTAATACCAATACAAAGCCGATAAATGGATTTTTTCTTCCAATTCCTTTATAGGCTTCAATGTCATCACTTTCATTGTCTAGAACCAAGGAAACCACGATTAAAGCGATAATTGCGAAACCATAACCTACCAGGTAGATAAATAAGTTTTGTTGACTTTGCGTATCTTGATTGATGATTGCTAACAAAGCATAACCAGCATTCGCAATACTTGAGTAAGCCAATAAACGTTTGAACTTCGTTTGACGCAATGCTGAAAGATTTCCAACAAGTACAGTAAGAATAATGATTCCAGCCAATGCTCCACCCCAAACAGCGTTTGCGTCCGCAAAAGCAATTGTAAACAATTTCCAGAAAGCGAATAAACCAGCTAATTTAACCACCGCAGCCATGAATCCTGTTACGATGTTTGGTGATCCTCCATAAACATCTGGTGACCAGAAATGGAATGGTGCAGCACCAACTTTGAACAAGAACGACGCCATCATCATTAAGATTCCGACATTCAATAAAGCTCCTTGCGCTGTTCCTAAACTAATTGCTGCTTGAATTTCAGCTAATTTGAACGAACCAGTTGCTCCATAAACCCACGCCATACCGAATAATAAAACTCCTGTTGCAAATGAACCTGTGAAGAAATATTTTAAAGATGCTTCAGTTGAAAGAACATCGCGTTTTTTACTTCCTGCCATTACATAAATTGGAATTGATAAAATTTCCAATCCTAAGAAGAACATAAACATATCCGTGAAAGCAGTCATACACAATGCTCCAACAGTTGAGAATAATAACAATGAAATGTATTCACCTGTGTGTTCAGCTTCTTTTTTGAAATGGCTGTAACCACCAACAATCACTAACAAAGCAAATGACATCGCCAATACAGAGTATTTAATCGCATTGTGATCAAACAACAATCCTTCATACTTCACAAGTGTATATGGATGCGACCATTGGCATACCATTAAACCGATTGCAACAGATAAACCAGTAACAGCGGTTGCTAATACTAATGCAGGCTTTTTAGCCATTGCAATAAACATGGAAATCAATCCTGTAACGAAAACTACAATTAACGCGTCCATATTAAGGTACAAGTGTATTTGAAGCTTGCATAGAATTGAATAAATTATCCAAGCTTGGTCCAACAAAATCTATAACAACTTGAGGATACACCCCAAGAACAACAATTATTACCGAAATAATAAAGAAAGCTAACATTTCATTCCATGTTAAATCTTTGAATCCTTCAATTTTTGGACTTCCGTACATACTCAATTGATAAGCGCGTAAAGTATAAACAGCTCCAAAAACCAACGTCGTTCCAGCAACTAATCCAACAATCCAGTTATATCCGTACAAGCCTTTCAACAATAAGAACTCACCGATGAATCCTGATGTGAATGGAACAGAAACTGAAGCGAATCCAATCACCGCAAACCAGAACGCAAACTTCGGAGCTAATTTCGCAACTCCACCCATTTGAGAGAACTCACGTGTGTTTAAACGATTCTCCAAAATTCCAGCTGCTAAGAACAAACCAACTGCCACCAATGAGTGATTGATGATTTGAATGAATGAAGCAGTTAATGAATCTTTTGTAAACAACATGATACCTGCCGCAATCAATCCAACGTGTGAAATAGATGCGAATGCAAAAACACGTTTGATATCTGATTGCTTAATCGCGATGATTGCTGCATAAACGATTCCGATTAATCCTAAAGTAATTACTAAACATGTCATTTCACTTTTCGCTTCCGGCGCCAAAGGCAACATCCAACGAATCATTCCGAACAAGGCCATTTTCAGCATCAAACCAGAAAGTAACATAGTTCCAGCCATTGGTGAAACTGTATAGGTTGACGGTTGCCAAGTATGGAATGGGAACAAAGGAATTTTAATCGCAAATGCTAAGAAGAATCCGCCCATTACCCAAAATGCTGCTTTCGCTGATAATGTTACTGCAACTAAACTCGCATGTGAGAAATCTGTTGCGTATGTTCCTAAAGCCATCAATGATAATAACATTGCTAAGGAACCTACAAATGTATAAATGAAGAATTTCACTAACACTTGTTTACGTTCCGGTGCTCCGTACCACCATGAAATCAAGAAAATTGGAATCAATGTTAACTCCCAGAAAATGTAGAACATAATTCCATCCATCGCTGTGAACACACCAATTAAACCAAATTGCATCAACAACACCATTGCATTGAACGAACGCTCATTGGCAATTTTTTGATTTAAGTTCGCTAGTAAAATGATTGTCACCATGACATTCGTAAGAATTACCATCAGTAATCCCATGCCATCGTAGCCCATTTTAAACGTCAACCCAAACGAAGTAATGTAGTTTGGATCTACTAAGCTTACTGTTGCTTCAGGAGCAAACGAAATCGCGTGAACGATCGTTACAACCAACGAAGCTACGGCTCCTAAAAGTCCAACATAACGCACCACATTTTTAGGGGCGAATGCTGCAACTAGAGCAAATATTAACGGTATAACAAATAGTTCCAAAACTTAAAATTTAATTAAATAATACACTACCAAACCGATGATTCCAACAACCATCCACAAAATATAGCTTGACACAACACCTGTTTGCCATTTTCTAACAACATCTCCAGATTTTCCAATTAATCCTGTGAAACCAGTGATTGATTTGTTCAAAATGAACATTTCAATAAACTGATGTGATTTAACTGAAATCCATTCAACTGGCACAACGAACAATGCGTTGTAAATTTCATCGAAGTATAATTTTTTGTTGGACAACAATTCCCATCCTTTTAATTCTTCATCTGCTTTTGCAACGCTGTTTTTCTTCACGTATACCACAAATGCTCCGAACAAAATAATCAAAGTCATCAAAACTGCTCCACCCATCAATAACATCGCTTGGCTGTTTGACAAATGATGTGTTTCAATCAATTCCAAACCACGTGTGTTGTGCTCCAAGAAATGTGACATCCAATGTGTTCCTTTGCTTAAGATTACTCCTGGCAAGTTCAAAGCACCACCGATTACAGAAAGAACTGCCAACACTAACAATGGAATTGTCATGCTTTTTGGACTTTCGTGTAAATGATGTTTTGCCTCTTCTGTTCCGCGGAACGTTCCATGGAATGTCAAGAAGTATAAACGGAACATATAAATTGCAGTCATCGCAACTGAAACCATTAAGATTCCATAAATCACTGGACTGTGCATTACAGCATGTGCTAAAATTTCATCTTTCGAATAGAAACCTGATAATAATGGGAAACCAGCAATCGCCAATGTTCCAATTAAGAACGTCATGTGTGTAATAGGAATGTATTTTTTCAAACCACCCATTTTACGAATATCTTGTTCGTCTGACATTGCGTGAATCACACTACCAGAACCTAAGAACAACAATGCTTTAAAGAATGCGTGTGTTGTAACGTGGAACATAGCAGCTGTGTAAGCGCCCATTCCTAATGCAACAAACAACAATCCTAATTGAGATACTGTTGAATAAGCCAATACTTTTTTGATATCATTTTGACGCATTGCCATAAATGCTGCTGCCAAAGATGTAGCCAAACCGACATACAACATGATGTCCTGTGTAGCTTGTGCACCTGGCGTTTCAAACATGAAGTTCGAACGAACAACTAAGAATATACCTGCTGTTACCATCGTTGCTGCGTGGATCAAAGCCGAAACTGGTGTTGGTCCTGCCATCGCATCTGGCAACCATGTAAACAATGGAATCTGAGCTGATTTACCAGTTGCACCAATGAACAACATTAAAGTAATTCCAAACATCATCCAAGTTGTTGGCATCATGTTTTCAACCAATAACTTATCTGCTACTTCGCGGTATTCCAAGGTTCCAAATTGCATTAGAATTAAGAACAAAGCGATTAATAAACCTAAATCACCAATTCTATTCATGATGAAGGCTTTGCGAGCTGCAAGTCCGTTCAACATTCCTTTTTGCTCATCACTGTAATGAAATCCGATTAACAAGTATGAACAAATTCCTACTCCTTCCCATCCGAAGAACAACATGAAATAGTTACTTCCCAACACTAAGATTAGCATCGCGAAGATGAACAAGTTCAAGTAGGTAAAGAATTTGTAATATCCTTTGTCATGGCTCATGTAGCCCATTGAAAACAAGTGAATCAAGGATCCAACTCCTGTTACAATCAAGGTCATCCAAATTGAAAGTGAATCCACTTGGAAACGAGCATTTAATGTTAAACTATCAAGGTTAATGATGCTAAACAAGTGAATAATTTTCTCTTCGTGATTTGAATTGAAAACCATCAAGGCTAAACCAAATGCTGCAAACATGACGATTGTAGCGATTGAACCAACGATTTGTTTTGGCAAGTTTTTCCCAATCGTTCCATTGATTAGCGCACCTAAAAGCGGCAACGCCAAAATCATTACTATTAATTGATCTACTGCCATCGCTTATCCTTTTTGTTTATTGAAAATACTAACATCCGTTGTGCGAATATTTCTATAAGCCATTACCAAGATCGATAAACCAACTGTTGCTTCAGCTGCTGCAACCACCATGATAAAGAAGACAAATAGTTGACCATCTGCCTTACCGAAATACGTTGAGAATGCTACCAACAATAAGTTCACAGCGTTCAACATTAATTCGATACACATTAAAAGGATGATCATATTGCGTCGAATCAATACACCGATTGCACCTATCGCGAAAAGGATAGTTGACAAAACAATGTAGAATTGAATTGACACGCCTGATTCAAATATACTTGCTAGAACCATAATTAATCAATTAATTGTTTTTCACGTTTTGCTAAAAGAACCGCTCCAACCATTGCTGCAATGAACAAGACAGAAGAAATTTCAAATGGCAAAACATAAGTTGTAAATAACTCATGACCAAGGTTTTGAACTAAACCTATAGAAGATCCATCCTCTTTTGAAACTGAGCCAACCATGATACCATCTTTCAACGCTGCAATTAACACAGTTAAAAGTGTTCCACCAGCGGTTACTGCGGCAATCTTAATGTAGAAAGGACTTTTCGGTTCATTATCCTTGCTGAGATTCAATAACATCAAAACGAACAGGAACAATACCATGATTGCACCAGCGTATACGATAATGTTAACGATTGCAAGGAATTGAGCATTCATCAAAATGTAGTTCGATGAAATAAGGAAGAAAGTAAGTACTAAAAAAAGTACACTTCTAACCGGGTGTTTACTGATTACTACCATTAAAGCAGAGCCAATGGTTAAACCACCCAAAATTGTTGCGACTAGTTCTAAACTCATATCTTCGATCTTTTACCAGTGTGTTGTCTTTTCGTAATATCGATACGGTCGTTCAATTGTTCTACCAATCGATCTTTACCATATACAAATTCATCGCGTTCGAAATTTGAAGGAACTATACGATCTGTTAAGAAGATTGCTTCTTTCGGACATGCTTCTTCGCACAATCCACAGAAGATACAACGCAACATATTGATTTCGTATTTCTCAGCGTATTTCTCTTCACGGTAAAGGTTTTCTTCTCCTTTTACGCGCTCTGCAGCGACCATTGTAATTGCCTCAGCTGGACAAGCGACTGCACACAATCCACAAGCCGTACAATTTTCACGTCCTTCTTCATCGCGTTTCAACACATGTTGACCACGGTAAACTGGAGCGAATTCACGAGTCTCTTCAGGATATTTTACCGTATTATTTTTACGGAATAAATGCTTGAAGGTAATCCACATCCCACCAATGATTGCTGGAAGGTAGAGTTTCTCCATGAAGGTCATTTCCTTTTTGGAAACTACTTTCTTTCTATCAGTTAAACTTTGCATAGTCTTCATCTAGTTATTTAAACCAACCTTCATTGAACGCAATGACAAGTCCAGTGATTAATAAATTAATTAGCGAAATTGGAATTAAACTTTTCCAACCCAAATGCATCAATTGATCGAAACGGAAACGAGGAAGTGTCCATCTGATCCACATGAAAATAAAGACGAAAATGAATGTTTTTGTGAACATCGCCACAACTCCAAGAATCGCCAAAGTATTTCCTTCAAAATTGTCCATTCCCGGGAAGTTGTATCCACCGAAGAACAATGTTGAAATAACCGCCGATGAAATGAATAAACTCACATACTCAGCGAATAAATAGAAACCCATTTTCATCGAACCGTATTCAGTGTGGTAACCACCGATCAACTCACTCTCACATTCCGGTAAATCGAAAGGTGCACGGTTTGTTTCAGCCAAGGCACAAATGAAGAATACAATAAATGCCACAGGTTGATAGAATACGTTCCAATTCATACCGTGCTGAGCATCAACAATTTCTCTCAAGCCTAAACTTCCTGTCATCATAACAACGACAATCACACAGATTCCCATTGCTAATTCGTACGAAATCATTTGTGAACTTGCGCGGACAGCACTAAACAACGAATACTTATTATTCGATGCCCAACCACCAATCATGATTCCATAAACTCCAATTGACAAGAAACCCATGATGAACAAGATTCCGATGTTTACGTCGGCCACTTGCAAAGCAATGTCTTGACCAAATAATGTCAAGTTTGTACTCCATGGAATAACTGAGCCTGTCATCAAGGCAGTGAACATGGCAATACCAGGTCCTAAAATGAACAACCATTTTTCTGCTGCTTCAGGTACAAAATCTTCTTTAAAGAACAATTTTCCACCATCTGCAAGCGGTTGTAAGATTCCAAATGGACCAGCTCTATCTGGACCGATACGATCCTGAAACCAAGCTGCAACTTTACGCTCGAAATAAGTTGCATATGCTGCAATACCTAAAGTAACTGCAAACAATGTGACAATTAAAATGAGCTTTTCGATTAATTCACTAGTCTCCATTAGTTAATTTTTTTTTGTGAATTACCTCTTGGACTTTGATAGTGTCCTTGAGAAATAACAGAGTGACGATTGATTTTACGAGGTCCTTCGATGTTCCATTTTGCTGGATCTTTCTTGTCGAAACGACAATCGTTACAAATCCAACCAGTTTTTCCATCTTGGTCTTCTACTTCGCCATATTTATCTTTACGCGCTGTAACACGGTAGATTTCATCACCAAACATCCAAGCAACTGCTTTACCCGAACATTTTGTACATTCACATGAAACGTCCATTGGTTTCAAGAACCAAACACGGCTTTTGAAACGGAATGTTTTATCAGTCAATGCTCCAACTGGACAAACATCAATCATGTTTCCTGAAAAATCATTTTCAATTGCATTTTCAATGTATGTACTAATTTCAGCATGTTCACCACGATTCAATACTCCATGAACACGTGAATCAGTCAATTGATTAGCAACGTGAACACATCGGTAACACAAAATGCAACGGTTCATGTGCAATTTGATTTTGTTACCAATATCGATTGGGTCGTACGTTCTTCTTTCTTCTTCGTAGCGTGTTTTTGCACCTCCATGTTGGAAACCAAGATCTTGTAAGTTACACTCACCTGCTTGGTCACACACTGGACAATCCAATGGGTGATTGATCAATAAGAACTCAACAACGCCACCACGTCCTTCTTGAACGCGCTCACTTGTTTTGTTTTTCACGATCATTCCATCCATCACTTGTGTTGAACAAGAAGCCATTAATTTTGGCATTGGACGCGGATCTTTTTCAGAACCAGCTGCAACTTCCACCAAACATGTTCTACATTTCCCTCCCGTTCCTGGAAGTTTGCTATAAAAACACATCGCTGGAGGAACGACATCGCCTCCAATTTGACGAGCAGCATTCAGGATTGTTGTTCCTGGTTCTACTTCTATCTGAACGTCATCAATGGTAACCTTTACCATAATTTTGTTATTTTATTGCTTTACAGCGAATTAACATTAACCTACTACTGGTGCTTTAAGCAAACCGTAGTTTCTTGTTTGTGATTCTTCACGATTTGTAACGTGCCATTCAAACTCTTCACGGAAGTGACGAATTGCAGCCGCTACTGGCCATGCCGCAGCATCACCAAGTGGACAAATAGTGTTTCCTTCGATTTTCTTGTTGATTTCAGCCAACAAATCGATATCACGCATATTTCCTTGTCCATGCTCCAAACGGTTCAATACTTTTTCCATCCAACCTGTTCCTTCACGACATGGTGAACATTGTCCACATGATTCGTGTGCATAGAAACGAGCGAATGTCCATGTATTGCGAACGATACATTGGTCTTCGTCAAAAACAATGAATCCACCTGAACCCAACATTGAACCTGTTGCGAAACCACCATCAGACAAACTTTCGTAGGTCATCAAACGATCTTCACCAGCTGCTGTTTTTGTAATCAAGTGAGCAGGAAGAATTGGAACTGAAGAGCCTCCAGGAATACATGCTTTCATTTTCTTTCCATTAGCGATTCCACGACACCAATCATCACCGTAGATAAATTCTTCTACCGTCATACCCATTTCAATCTCGTAAACACCTGGACGAACCAAGTTACCACTTGCAGAAATTAATTTTGTACCTGTACTTTTTCCAAGTCCAATTTTTGCGTACTCTTCTCCACCATCGTTTATAATTGGAACAACAGCAGCGATTGTTTCGACATTGTTCACGACAGTTGGACATCCCCATAAACCTTTAACAGCTGGGAATGGTGGTTTCATACGTGGATTGCCACGTTTTCCTTCCAATGATTCGATCAATGCAGTTTCTTCACCACAGATATATGCACCTCCACCTGGAGCAACACGTAAATCTAAATCGTAACCAGAACCAAGGATATTTTTTCCTAAGAAACCATTTGCATAGGCTTCAGCGATTGCTTTTTCAAGAATCTCTAAGACCCACATATATTCACCACGTATATAAATGAACGACAAATTTGCTCCAAGCGCATAACTTGAAACAATCATCCCTTCAATTAATTTATGTGGAATTTTCTCCATTAAATAACGGTCTTTGAATGTTCCTGGCTCACTCTCATCCGCGTTGCACAAAAGGTATCTTGGAACACCTTCTGGTTTTGCTAAAAATGACCATTTCATTCCTGTAGGGAAACCTGCTCCACCACGACCTCTTAATCCTGATTTTTGAACCTCCTCAACAATTTGTTCCGGAGACATCGTTTTCAATGCCTTTTCTACAGAACGATATCCACCCAGTTTACGATAAACTTCAAAGGTTTCGATTCCTGGTACATCGTCATGCTCTAAAAGTAACTTTCTCGCCATTCTTACTTTCTTATTCTGTGTTTAAAAAATAATTAATCTTGTCGTTGAAATTCCATTGAACACTACTCATTTACATTCGTAAACTCCGTGAATTCAATGAGCATTCCGCCTAAATCTTAATCATTTTTTGAAAACACAATTTTCTTTAATAACTATTTTGGCAACTCACCTGAACGGTAAGCTGCAATAATTTCATCTACTCTTTCTTTCGTAAGGTGTTCGTGGAATTTTTTACCACATTGCAACATAGGAGCGTAACCACAAGCACCTAAGCACTCAGCAGTTTTCAATGTAAACATTCCGTCTTTTGTTGTTTCACCTACTTTGATATCCAATTTTTGTTGGATGTAATCCATGATGTTGTCGCTTCCACTGATCATACAAGGACCTGTGTGACAAACTTCAAATACATGTTTTCCAACTGGATCAAGATTGAACATTGTATAGAATGTTGCAACCTCGTATACTTCGATTGGTTGAATGTTCAGAATCTCAGCAACGTAATCCATTGTTTCGATACTTAACCATCCACCAAATTCTTCTTCTGCAATGTGCAAAATACGAATCAACGCACTTTTACTTTTTCCTTCTGGATAAGTAGCAATCAGCGCTTGAACTTCAGCCATTTTTTCTGCACTGAACGTTGGCTTTTCGCTGTGTCTTTTGCTTAAATCTACGTGTGTATTACTCATAACTTATGCGTCTAATTCACCGGCAATAACATTCATACTACTCAAAGTCAATACAGCATCACTGATATTTTGACCGGTAATCATTTCAGGATATGCTTGGTAGTAAATAAAACAAGGTCTTCTAAATTGCAAACGATAAGGTGAACGTCCACCATCAGAAATTAGGTAATAACCCAATTCACCGTTTCCACCTTCCACACTGTGATAAACTTCACCAGCAGGAATTGGCGTTTCTCCCATCACAATTTTAAAGTGATAAATCAATGCTTCCATGTTATTGTACACCTCTTCTTTCGGAGGTAAATAGAACTCAGGAATATCTGCTTTATAACTTCCTTCTGGAAGATTTTTGTACGCTTGTTCAATAATACGAAGACTTTGACGAATTTCTTCTTGTCTAACTTGGAAACGATCGTATGTATCACCTTGTGTTCCAACAGGAACGATGAAATCGAAATCTTCGTACGACGAATATGGATTCATTACACGTACATCGTAATCAACACCTGCAGCACGCAAGTTTGGTCCAACAAACGAATAATCTAAGGCACGTTGCGCAGAAATAGGTCCTGCTCCAATCGTACGATCCATGAAAATTCTATTACGTGACAAAAGTGAATCAAACTCGTTGAATACTTTCGGGAACGTTTTTAAGAAATTGTCTAATTTTTTGTAGAATGTAGGTGAGAAATCTCTTTCGAATCCACCGATACGACCGATGTTTGTTGTAAGACGTGCTCCACACACTTCTTCGTACAATTCATAGATTTTCTCACGCTCTTGGAATACATACGTAAACCCAGTTAACGCTCCAGTATCTACACCAATTACGGAGTTACACACCAAGTGGTCCGCAATACGCGCTAATTCCATGATGATTACACGCATGTACTCAACACGTTTTGGAATCTCAGCACCAATCAATTTCTCAACTGTCATTTCCCAACCCATGTTATTGATTGGCGATGAACAATAGTTCAAACGGTCTGTGATTGGTGTAATTTGATTATAAGGTCTTCTTTCCGCTAATTTTTCAAATGCACGGTGAATGTATCCAACTGTTTGTTCAGAAGAAAGAATTTTTTCTCCATCTACTTTCAATACATTTTGGAAAATACCGTGGGTTGCAGGGTGCGTTGGCCCAAGATTCAATGTTGCTATATCGCCATCGATTGTCTCAGTTGATTTCTCAATGTGACCTGAATCGTGCAATTTTTCTTCCATCCAATTACTCATAACTCTGCAATTTTATCTACCGAAGAAACGGTCGTCTTTATCTTCACGGGTTGCATCTTCCAAATGGTATTCTTTACGCATTGGGAAGTAATCCATTGAATCTTCATTTAAAATTCTTCTCATGTCTGGGTGACCGTTGAATGTGATTCCGTAAAAATCAAATGTTTCACGTTCCATCCAATTCGCTCCAGCATAGATATCTACGATTGAATCTACTTCAGTATTTTCTTTCGAAACAAATGCTTTTAAACGTAATCTGAAATTGTTCACCATACTTTGTAAGTGATAAACAATAGCAAACTCGCGTCCTTCGCTATCAGGATAGTGAACACCGCCTAAATTCGTTAAAAACGAAATTTGCAATTCGCTATCTGTTTTCAACCAAAAAATGATATCGTATAATTTCGCAGCATCCACTTCGATTGTCAAGAAATCATAAGGTGTTTCCACCGATTTGATGTGCTCACCAAACTGTTTTTGTAAACGTTCAGCTACTTGCTCATTGGTCAATTTACTCTTCATTGCTTTCAATATTGTATGAATTCAACAATGATTTATATTCGTCTGAATATCTTCTTCTCAACGATTCATGTTTCACCATTTCGTGAATTTTCATGATTCCGTCAATGATTTGTTCTGGTCTTGGCGGACATCCAGGAACGTAAACATCCACTGGAATCACGCGATCAATCCCTTGTAAAACAGAATACGTATCGAAAATACCTCCTGAACTAGCACAAGCACCAACAGAAAGCACCCATTTCGGTTCAGCCATTTGTTCGTACACTTGTTTTAACACAGGTGCTAATTTTTTAGAGATTGTTCCGGCTACGATTAATAAATCTGCTTGACGAGGTGAAAAGGACATACGCTCCATTCCAAAACGCGCTAAATCGTAGTTACTACCCATTGTTGCCATGTATTCGATACCGCAACAAGATGTCGCAAACGGCAAAGGCCAAACTGAATTGGCACGTGCACTTGCGATTACTTTTTCAAGTGATGAAAGCTGATAACCTTCACCATTGATTACTTGTAAATCTTCTATTTTTCCCATTCTAATGCTCCTTTTTTAAGTACATAGAAAAAGCCAATTAAGAAAAAGGCTACAAATAGTATAACAGCCAAAAGGCCTTCTAGTTCTAATGCTTTGAAATTAACTGCGTATGGATAGAAGAAAATCACCTCAACATCAAACAAAACGAACAAGATCGCCGTCATGAAATAGCGGATAGAAACAGGGAAACGTGCGTCTCCTTGTGATTCGATACCACACTCCCAGTTTGCGTCTTTTTTCTTTGATTTTAGGCGTGGCCCAAGATAGTGCGTAATGAACAATACAAACGCAACAAAACCACCTACCACTCCAATTTGAAGCAATATTGGTAAATAATCGATTCCTGTTGATTTCATTTCTTAATCAATTTAATCCTCTAAAAATGTCTGTCTTTTCTACTTAAGTTACAATCAGAATTGAAATAATTCTTAAAGAACGTTAAAAAAACACGTGCAAATTTATTCTTTCCTTTTGTCTTAGCGACCAAAAAAGTGAGATAATTTTAAAAAAATCTGATTCTTTTATGAACAGTGTATTAACTCACTGATAATGAACGAAATTAACGGACGATTTTTTTTGAATGAAATTCACGCGTTGACTCTATGTAGTTTGGAGAATAATTGCCTTCTTCGTCACGAATTACAAAGATTTCACACTTGATTGGCAAAGCGATTTTATTGAAACAAACCACCATTCGTGTAGGTCGATTTGGTTTTCCTTGGATTTCAATTAATTGAGAAGGAAACAATTCATTTTTACGCGCAATTGATTCCACGAAGGCATGCGTTTCAAAAGGGTAGATTAACCAAAAGGTTCCTTCCGAAGAAAGTAACTGATTCACTCGATAAAAAAGCGTTTCAAAATTCAAGTCATTTGCATGTTTAGCTTGGTTAGTTCGATCGTTTTCACTTACTAAACCATCCACGTAAAAAGGCGGATTCGAAACAATTAGATCGTATTTATTCGTGAACGCATACGTTAAAAAATCACCTTCAATTAAAGTCAATCGATCCTTCCATTTTGAATTCATAAAGTTGAGATTTGCATCGAGACAAGTAGCTGAATCAATTTCAATGGCATCGATTGTCAATGTTGCATTTTTTTGGGCTAACATTAAGGCCAAAACTCCAGTCCCAGCTCCAATATCAAGCGCCGATTTTTCAGTACTCGTTTCTATTAAAGCACCGAGAACCATGGCATCCGTTCCAACTTTTAGTGCTGAATTGGATTGAGAAATGGAAAAGTGCTTAAATTGGAAAATTTGTGATTTAGGATTCATAATTGATGATTAGCCGTGCTGTTGCCTTCGAGAACAATTCGATAAACTCATCGTATCACCTCAGTCAACACTTTTAACTATAATTCTACCCTAAATACAATTCAATCAAACCAGCTGGCGCATTGATTGTTAGCGTCTTTTTCTTGCGGTCAACTTCTTGCACCATTCCATCGATAAGTGGGATAAGTACCTCTTTTGAACCGTTCATGATTTGCAACAATGGATTCACAGACAAATCAATTACTGATTCCATCACTCCTACTTCACCGAAGTTGACATCAATTACGGTGAAACCAACAACTTCATGATCATAGAAGTTTTTACCGGAAAGTTTCGGAAGGATTTGAGCAGGTAAGAATAGATTTTTGCGCAAAAGAATCCGCGCATCATTTTCGGTATCAACACCTTCAAATTTAACAGCGGCAAAACCTTTATTTTTTAATTTGAAGGAAGCAACAAAAAAAGGAGATAATTGCCCATTTATTTCAATAAATAAGGCATCTAGCGTTTCGTAATCTTCTGGATTCGTAACGTCTAAAAACAGCGAAACTTCACCTTTAAATCCGTGAAGTTTCGCTACATATCCTAAATGAAAGCAGTCTGCTTTATTCATTCAATGTCAATTTTTACTCTGCAGTTGCTTCTGCTTCTCCTGCTTCTTCAGCTGGAGCTTCAGTTGCTTCTTCTGTAGCTTCTGGAGCAGCTTCTTCTGTTGCCTCAACTTCAGCAACTTCTTCAACTACTTCTTCTACTACTGGAGCATTTTTAGCTTCGATAGCCGCAACTCTAGCCGAGTTTGCATCAGCTTCAGCTTTTAAACGCGCTGTTTTATCAGCATCTGCGTTTTTAGCCAATCCGCTAACTTTACCTGCAATTTTAGCATCTTTTTCAGCTAACCAAGTAGCAAATTTAGCCTCAACTTGATCAGCAGTCAACGCACCTTTTTTAACACCATTCAATAAGTGGTTTTTGTACAAAACACCTTTGTATGATAAAATAGCGCGTGCTGTATCTGACATCTCAGCACCAACTTGTACCCAGTTCAACGTTTTATCAAAATTGATATCGATTGTTGCTGGATTAGTGTTTGGGTTATAAACACCTAATTTTTCGATGAATTTACCATCTCTTTTCGCTCTGCTGTCTGCAGCTACGATGTGGAAGAAAGCATTTCCTTTCTTACCATGTCTTTGCAATCTAATACGAGTTGCCATAGTTGTTTTACAATGTGAGGTGCGAAACCTCGATTTATAAATAAAATTATTTAAGGGTGCAAAGATAGAGAATAATTCGTTTGTTCAGCCAAAGGATTGATTTTTTCTACTTAGTTGGTGTATTTTTTCTATTTTTAACTATCATTACGCTTATGAAACAGGACATTCAAACTACCTTATTTCAATTACTCAAGCAAAAAATTGCTGGTGAAGATTCACTCGGAAATGCACTTTCAGATATTCTGAATATTAGTCCTGATGCCGTCTATCGTCGTTATCGCAATGAAACGCCATTAACAATTCAGGAAGTAAAAAAGATTTGTGGACATTACAACATTTCTTTTGACGCTTTGTGTGAATTTGGGAATGGAAAGGTTGTTTTTTCCTATCCACCTTTAGATACGTTTGATTTTAGTCTTGAATCGTATTTAGAAGGAATTTTACAAGCATTTCAAAAACTAAAAACGCTTTCTTCTCCAGAGATTATTTTATCTGTGAATAATATTCAACTGTTTCAATTGTTGAACTTTCCGCAATTGGTGCGATTCAAATTGTATTTCTGGGCGAAAACACATTTACAAATCAGCGCTTATAAAGATTTACCCTTTAAACATGAAAAAACGAGTGATACTGCTTTTTCGTTAGGGAAAGAGATTTTGCAGATTTACAACTCGATTCCGTCTCAAGAAATTTACGATCCAGAGTTCATGCGCGGTTTCTTGCGTCAGATTCATTATTACTATAATGCACATTTATTCGAAGATCCTGAATATGCCGTTTTCTTGTATGATCGTGTATTATTATTATCATCACACCTTCGTGAACAAGCCAATACTGGAAAGAAATTCATGTTTGGAACACAAGCACCTGCAAGCGGTAACGATTTCAAAATGTATTTAAATGAAACAATCAACTCCGATGCAACCTTCTTTTATCAAAGTAAAGAGCTTCAAGGCTTGTATTTGACGCATAACATTATGAATTATCTGGAAACAACGAACGAAAATTACGTGAACGATTCCAAACTAATTATCGATAAACAACTAGCAAATTCAAGCTTAATCAGCATTGTGAACGAAAAAGAACGCAATAATTTCTTCTTTGAATTTGAACGCACAATCAATTCCTTCAAAAAGAAAATTGAAGCAGATTTAAGTTTTTGATAAAAAATTCAATCATTTTCTGCGAATATCACAACTGACCAAGTAGTCAATTTTGATATTCGCAAATAAAAAGCATTATAAAATAATGCTTGCCTGATTTTTATTTGATATTCACAAAATACACTTTCCCACTTTGCAAATTCGATTATGAGAACGCCTTAATAAAGTGAAATATTTGTTCAACTAAAAATTGAATAAATATGAAAACTTCTGTTTCACTTATCGTATTGTTTGTCTTGAGTACTTTCTTTGGAATGAGCCAAGAGTCACTTCCAACAATTGCTGTTGCGAATCCAAATATTAATAGTTTAGAAACGCGACCTGAGATCGCAGCGAAAATGATGCGCCTTGAGTTAATCAAAATGGCGAAGTATAAAGTATATGATGAATTTGACATGGCTGATGCAATGAAGGCGAATGCCGAATTCAAAACTGATTGTTATGGACAAAATTGCTTAGTTAAACTTGGTAAAGAACTGAATGTTGATTACGTTCTTTGTGGGAGTATAGATGGATTGGGTAATAAAATTGCTGTAACCTTGAAAATTGTAGATGTAAAAAACCACACCATTTACATGTCATCAGTAAAAGAATTTGATGACCAAGAAATTGAATTACAGCGCATGATTGAAATTCTTTTGAAGGAAATGCACAAAGTAGAAATCCAAAAAGAAGTAGCCGATCGACTTGAATTCAAAAATGAACTAATCACATCCAACAATGTTGGAAAAATTAATAATACTGGCCCTCGTATTGGTGGTGCCTATTTAACAGGTGCAATGAATGAATTTGCTTTGCGTCCAGAATCACAAGGAGGATTAGGTATAAAACCATTTGTGAGCATGATTGGTTTTCAAGTTGAAGGACAATACGTTGGTACAGAAAACTTCTCTGCACTTGTTGAGGGAATCTTTAATGTTTCAGGATTAGAACAAGGACAATTTATTCCATCTATCACCATCATGAATGGATTTAGATTTGGAAAATCAGGTTGGGAATTAGCTTTTGGTCCTGGATTTAGTATTAAGAAAACGTCCCAAGGATTTTTTGATACGGACAATCAATTCAGTGACAATCACCAATACTTTTCAAAAGATGATTGGGACGCGTATGCTTTGAGAGAATTTGTTGATGATCCAATTTATAACACTACAGGAACATTTGTTGCTCCAACACCAACTGAGTTAAATCACACGTATAATTTCAACAAACGCTATGGAGATACACGTGGAGATCTTGCAATGAACACGATGTTTGTTTTTGCAGTAGGAAGAACCTTTCGTGCAGGTTCACTCAATATTCCTGTAAACGCATTCTATTCTTCGCAAAAAGGTGGTGGAATGGTTGGTTTGAATGTTGGATTTAATGTTCAAAAGAGTAAACGACCGATAAACAATTAATTTGTGATTTGTGATTTGTAATTCGTTATTCCTATTTCAATTTAACAACTAACCAAAAGTAAAGGCTTCATTTTCGGATGAAGCCTTTTTTATTTAACATAATTTTTCTCATGCATTCCCATGTATTACTCATACACTATCGATGCTTTATCCATACTTAATCTACGCTCTAACCATACTGGATAATCTATTTTAAAATTCGAACTGAATAAGTTCTTCCTTACTAATTGGGAATTTCTATTTTTACAGAAAATTAAGTCTATGAATAAGTTGGCAACCATTTTCTTTCTTTGTTTCGGATTAAGCGCAGTAGCTCAAAGCGTACCCAATGCATCAAGTTTGGTATTGAAAGAAATCATGAAAGGAAATGATTTTATCGGTGAACAACCAGATTATTTTCGTTGGTCTGTAGATGGAAGTACGATTTATTTCGAATGGAATCCAACGAATGAAATTGGCTCGAGTACTTACGCTTATTCTGTCACATCAAAGAATCCACAACCCGTAAAAGCAGATCCAACTTCCATTTTTGAATTTGATAAATTACAACACCCTTTTGCCATAAACTATTACAGTATCGAAGGTGCGTTGGTTTCTTATGATAAAAAGCTCAAAAAACCGAAACTAATTTACCAAACAGGTCAAAATGTTCATTCGATTCAACGCGTTAACACAGCTTCTTTGGTTTATTTCCAGCAAGGAATTAACATGTTTCAGTATGACCAAATTTCTGGCAGTGTTAAACAAGTTACCAATTTCAAAAATGGAAACGCTCCTGAAAATCCTAGTGATTCAACTTTTTTAATGAAAGAAGAGAATCGTTTGTTTCAATACATTCAAGATCAAAACAAAGCTAGTGAATGGTATGAAAAAAATAGTGTAACACGTTATTCTTTCCCATCGGCAATTTATACAGGCAAAGAGCAATTGGAAAATCTACAAATTTCTCCAACTGCTGAATTTGTTGCCTTTCGCTTTTCTGATTATCCGAAAGAAATCGAAACACATGTCGATCACCACATTTCGGCTGACGGTCACACCTTCCCTGTTCCTGCACGAGCAAAAGTAAGCGACGAAGATCCTTCACATCGATTAGGGATTTTGAATCTTCAGAAGGATAGTACTTATTTCATTGACTTTTCGAAGCTGACGGATATTCGCAAGAAACCCGCTTACTTAAACGACACAACTTCGTATCAAAGTGACCGAAAAATCATCATGCATTCCTTGAAATTTGCAACAAACTCAAATTTAGCAGTTTGTGATGTCCGTTCATATGACAACAAAGACCGTTGGATTGTATTGATTGATTTAGCAAAAGGAACCTTTACTGAAATTGATCATCAACACGACGAAGCATGGATTGGCGGACCAGGAATTTCAAGTTGGAACGGTGAAGAAGGAACCTTGGGATGGGTTATGAACGATTGGGGATTTTATTATCAATCTGAAAAAGACGGTTATTCTCATTTGTACTTATACGTAATGCGATTGAAATCTGCAAAAAAAATCACAAAGGGTAACTATGAAGTTCATTCAGTAACTCCATCCAATGGAAAAGGAAAGTTGTACATCACTGCAAATAAAAGCCACCCAGGTAATCGCGATATTTTAGTTTACTCAGTTGAGAACGATAAATTGGAAACGATAATACAAACTGATGGATATCATGATGCCGTTTTATCTCCTGATGAAAAAACATTTGCTGTTCGTTATTCTTACAAAAATAGTCCTTGGGAAATGTATACAATGCCAAATGTTTTGAATGCAACAAAAACAAGAATCACCCACTCAACAACTAAGCAATTTGATGCTTACAACTGGCGTGAACCAGAAGTCATTACCTTCAAAGGTTCAGATGGAAAAGATGTGTATGCTCGTTTGTATAATCCTACTGGAAACAAAAACCAAGCTGCTGTAATTTTCGTGCACGGCGCTGGATATTTGCAAAATGCACATAACTACTGGAGTAATTATTACCGTGAATACATGTTCCACAATTTATTGGTTGACAATGGATTTACCGTTTTAGACATTGATTATCGTGCGAGTGAAGGCTACGGTCGTGATTATCGAACAGCGATTTATCGTCACATGGGTGGACAAGATTTACAAGATCATTTGTCTGGGAAAGAGTATTTGGTGAATCAACTGGGAATCGATTCAAACAGAGTTGGAATTTATGGAGGATCGTATGGTGGTTTCATTACGCTGATGGCCATGTTGACAACTCCGGGAGAATTTCCTTGTGGAGCAGCCTTGCGTTCTGTAACGGATTGGGCACATTACAATCACGAATACACCAGTAACATTTTGAATTATCCAGGAACAGATCCTGAAGCCTATCGCAAAAGTTCACCAATCTACTATGCCAACAATCTTGAAGGTAAGTTGTTAATGCTGCATGGAATGGTGGATGACAATGTTCAATTTCAAGATGTTGTTCGATTGAGTCAACGTTTTATAGAACTTGGAAAAGAAAATTGGGAACTAGCTGTTTTTCCTGTTGAAGCACATGGTTTTAAAGAAGCGTATTCTTGGAACGATGAATACCGCAGAATTTATGAGTTATTCTACAATGAACTGATATTAAATTACAAAAAATGATTGTTCGCGAATTAAACGGAAAAGAAGAAATGCTCGCTCATTTGGAGGTGATGCAAGAACTGTATCCAAGTCTAACTGCAGAAGCCTACGCACATGATTTAGAAAACATGCTTCCAAACAATCGTTATGGACAAGCAGCCGTTTTTGATGGTGAAAAATGCCTAGGTATCGCAGGCTTTTGGATTGGAACTAAATTGTGGAGTGGCAAATATCTAGAAATTGACAATTTGGTTGTATCGTCAAAATACCGTTCAAAAGGGGCTGGAAAAACCTTATTTAGCTACTTGAAAAACAAAGCAAACGAAGAAGGTTGTTCGATGATTGCACTCGATTCTTATACGTCAAATTTCAAAGCACACAAATTTTTCTACAATGAAGAATTTGGACCAAAAGGATTCCATTTCATCCATGTAATCAAGCAAGACCAACTTCGCTAAGCTATTTTGTTTCTGAATAAGATTCACTACTTTAGTGTTCTTAAATCAGACTATGAAACATATTTTCTCCATTTTCTTAATTGGAATTACAGTATTTGCAGCAAATGCACAAGATGAAAATTCCACAACTTGTTCAAATCGATCAAAATTCAAAGGTCAATCATTAAAAAGTAATTCGCTTTCAGTAGCGCAAATTGCTGAATCGGAACACTACAATGTTCATTACTACGATTTGGATTTGGCAATGACCAACTTAAACACTTCCGTTGCTGGTACAGCTGAAATTCATGCAACAGCAAATGAAAATTTAGACTCTGCCTTGTTTGAATTATTTCACACGTTTACTATTTCTGAGATTCGTGTAAATGGAACTCCCGTGTCTTATTCACGCGTGAATTCTGCAATCAAAGCTCCTGTAAATGCAACTACCGGCGATGCTTTTATTATTGCTGTTGATTACAACGGAACACCACCAACTGCTGCAACAAATCCACTTGGAGGATCTGGAATGACAAACGCTACTTCACCATCATGGGGGAATAAAGTAACTTGGTCTTTGTCCGAATCTTTTGCAGCTTACGAATGGTGGCCGTGTAAACAATCCTTAACAGATAAGGCTGATAGTTCTTCAGTTAAATTAACTGTTCCAGACAATTGTAAAGGTGGTTCAAACGGAATTTTAGAGAATGTTGTACCACTTGGAAATGGTACAACACGTTATGAATGGAAGAATCGCCACATGATTGATTATTACTTAATTTCAGTGGCTGTTGCGAAATATATTGAATACAACGTTTACGCAAATCCTGTTGGCGCACCTGCTCCAATTTTAATACAAAATTTCATTTACGATAATCCAGCAACCTTACCGAACTTTCAAGCCGACATCGATGAAACTGTCGATTTTCTAGAATTGTATTCTGACTTATTTGGACTATATCCATTTGCGGATGAAAAGTATGGTCATTGCATGGCTCCTTTGAGTGGTGGAATGGAACATCAAACGATGACCACTCAAGGATTTTTCGAGAAAAGTTTAACCTCTCATGAGTTGGCTCACCAATGGTTTGGAGACAATGTAACGTGTGCTTCATGGTCAGATATTTGGGTAAATGAAGGATTTGCAGCTTATTCAGAATATTTAATGAAAGAAGCCTTATATCCGGCTGAAACAACCCAACATTTAATTGATATCCATTCAAACATCATGTCACAACCGGATGGCGCAGTTTGGGTGTTGGATAGCTTGAATGAATCACGCATTTTTGATGGTCGCTTAACGTATGACAAAGGTGGTGCAATCATTCACACGTTCCGCTTCATGATCAATGACGATGCAACGTTCTTTGACGCTTTAAAAAATTATCAAACCAATTTCAAAGATAGTGTTGCTGTAGGAACAGATGTAAAAGCTGAATTGGAAGCTGCTAGTGGTCTCGACTTTACGGAAGCTTTTGATCAATGGTATTTTGGAGAAGGTTACCCAACTTATTCAACACGATGGAATTCTGTGGGATCCGATTTATTATTGGAAATAACGCATATAACTTCAGCATCAAGTGTCACTCCAACTTTTACAAATCCATTGGAAATTAAATTTGCACGCAGCGGACAATCAGACACAACGATTCGTTTTGATATTTCATCCAATTTGAATCAGTTTTTTGTTCCTGCAATAGGAACAGTAACGAATATTTCAGCAATCGATCCATCGAATTGGATTATCAATAAAGTTGGAACGAACAATCATGACGTTAATTTCTTAGCAGGTTTAGAGGAACAAATGAATGTTTCTAGCGTCCAATTGTTCCCTAATCCATCAAACTCTATAATTACAATCAAATCAGCTGAAAATTGTGAAGTATCAGTTTATTCAACAGATGGAAAAACCATTGCGAATCATTTGGTTAATGGAACCCTAACATTGGATGTCTCTTCTTTTAGAAATGGTAATTATCTATTTGTATTTAAGGCAAATGGTCGTATAATTGACATTGAAAATGTTGTAAAAAATTAAAACTATGAGATCAAGTCTACTACTTACTATTCTTGTTTTTGCATTTAATACAATTGGATTTAGTCAAGAGGATGAAGTGCATTCTTGTGCTTTATCGCATCAAGCAACGAAAAACCTATCTGGACAAAAAACCTTAACGCCAATTGAGGAAGTTGATGCGAACAAATACGATGTGCATTTCTACAAGTTGGATTTAGCTATGTCCAATCTGGTGACAACATTGAGTGGTACTGTAGATATGCATGCAACAACGTTGGAAGCAATGGATTCGATTGTATTGGAATTATTCCCAAGCATGGTAATATCAGAATTGCGATTGAATGGAACAGTAACTCCCTACAACCGCACAGCTTCTGTTTTGAAGGTTCCAATTAATGCTTTGGCAGATGAAAATTTCATTTTGTCAATCGATTATGCTGGTACGCCACCAAATCCTGCTACAAATCCTTTTGGAGGCAGTGGTGTTACAAATGCACAAGTTGTTTCAATTGGTTCGCGCGTTACTTGGACTGTTTCTTGTCCATTTTTAGCGCATGAGTGGTTTCCTTGCAAACAGATTTTACGCGATAAAGTAGATAGCTCAGAAGTTCACGTTACAGTTCCATCAACTTGCAAGGCAGGATCAAATGGCGTTTTACAGAACGTTGTGAACCTGGGAAATGGAATAACACGGTACGAATGGTTTAATGATCGTCCAATTTTGTATTACTTGATAAGTGTTGCAATTGCACCGTACTCTGAGTACAATGTTTATGCGCACCCAACACAAATGGCCGGTGATTCAGTTTTGATTCAAAATTACATCTATGGTTCGGCTTCCGCACTTTCGACAATTCAAGGACAATGTAATTTATTACCTGGATTTTTAGAATTGTATTCTGATTTATATGGATTGTATCCATTTCACGAGCAGAAATATGGTCAATGTGTTGCTTCATTAGGCGGGGGAATGGAACATCAAACGATGACGACGATTGGAGTTTTTGAGAAAAAAACAACAACTCATGAACTAGCACACAGTTGGTGGGGCGATCACGTTGGAATTGCGTCATTCTCTGATGTTTGGTTAAGCGAAGGTTTTGCAACGTATTCAGAATATTTGATGTTAGAGGAATTTTATCCTGCTGAAAAAGCTGCTTTATTGAATGGCTGGCACACTTCAGCATATTCGTTGGCTGACGGTAGTGTTTACAATCCTGACACACTAGATATTGCTCGCATATACAATAGTCGATTGACCTATAAAAAAGGAGCTGCAATCATTCATACTTTGCGCAATATTCTAGACAATGACGCTTTGTTTTTTCAAACATTACAAGATTTCCAAGTGGATTTTCATGACCGTGTAGCCTATGCAATGGACTTAAAAAACAGTTTTGAAGCATCTACTGGATTAGATTTAACGGCTTTTTTCAACGAATGGTTTTATGGAGAGGGTTATCCAACTTATTCTGCTCGTTGGAATGCAGTTGGCAATGATTTGTTGGTTGAAATAACACATTCAGCATCATTTTCATCGGTTACACCAACCTTTACGAATCCATTGGAAATTAGTTTTTCGAGAGCCAGTTTACCAGATACGACAATTCGTTTCTCGATTAGTGCAAATCAAAATCAATTTCTATTAACAAATTTAGGTGATATCACATCAATGAATACAATTGATCCGGAAAATTGGGTGATTAATAAAGTTGGCACTTTGGTACACGATACGGCTTTCGTTGCTGGAATAAATGAAAGTAATTTAAGTCAGTTGCATATTTACCCTAACCCAACAAATGGATTCGTATCAATTTCAGGTATTTCGGACATCTGCTCTATTATCCTATTTGACAATACAGGTAAAGAATTGAAACGAATAAAAAATACTTCAACAGTTGATTTATCTGAATTTTCTTCTGGGCACTACCTTTTGAAAGTAATCGACGCTAAAGGTAATTCAGTTGTAAAAAATATTGTGATAAGTGAATAATCAGTCTCGGCTAATTAATGACTAGACATTATTAGAAATAAAAAAGCTCCGCATGTGCGGAGCTTTTTTATTGTTGTTTGTTCTTGGTTTACATCCATTTAGATGCAAAAACATTAAACTCTTCTCTTAAATCATTGAAGTTCTTTTCGAAAGAATCTACTAAATCTTGTTCTTGTGCATGGTATTCTACTTTACGGTGGTCTACTGCTACTGGATTTGATTTAATTTCCTCGATTAAAGCTGCTTCGTTGATTTTAACAGCGTGAAGAATTTCATCGATATTATTACGTTGAATGATCAATTGATTTTGAAATCTTTCAACTTCTGCTAATGCATCGTTACCTGAATTTTTAGAAGCAATTTCTTCCAATCTTCCTTTCAAAATTGTGACTTCATCTTTATAGAAGTTCAATTTATTTGTCCATTCTGTGTTTTCCTCGTGCTGCTTGTAAATTGATTCGTTTGTGCTCATAATTCTCCAATTATTTAGTTGAACTGTTATTTAATTCTGAGTTAATCTCTGTGTTAACCCTTCATTACAAACTTCGTTAAATAACATTCAAAAAAACATGAGATAGGTCATGGATGATGCTGATTGATGTCAACAATGAATTCGTGATTCGTGATTCGTGATTCGTAAACTATTTTTTTTCTTTTTCGTAACCGATTTGATTGGCTTTTTTCAATAAACTTTCATTCACAGCTGTTCCAAAATCGTCTTGACCTTCTGGCATTTTTTTCATTTCTTCATCAATGTATTTTTGACGTTCAACAGCTAGTTCATTGATTTTGGATTGGTACATATCGCGTTCTTTACGTTTTGTGTCTAACAATACATTTTTTTCTTCTTCCGTTTTACCTTTAAATTCCGCTGGTAACTCGTCATCTGGAATTGTAGCCAAGCCAACTGATCCTTTGTCAACCGCGTCAATTAAATCCCACGATTCATTTTTGTAAGCCGCTTTTGATTTCACAATTGAACGTTCTGTTTTTACCGAAAGAGCTTCAGATTGAGCGTTCATATCTTGTGTTAGTTGATTTGATTTTTTCAAATCTCCTAATGATCCGTAACCATAATAGGTTTTGTTCAACGAATCATTGTAGCTATTAATTTGAATATCGTAAGGTGTATCGATATGCACAACTTGTTTGTTCGCATCAATATTGAAATAATCACCACCTGCAATTGTTGCACAATCTTTCCAAAACTCACGTACTCCTTGATCGTAATTTCCACAATAAATTGTATTCACAAAAATGGAACGACTTCCTGCTGTTTTACACACTTCATTGTAAGCAATTGATCCTTGATTGAACGGTTCATTTCCGGCAATGTAAATCATTTTTAAATCTAAAGGATTTGAAGACCATCCTAATTCCTGCATTGATTTTTGAATCACAGCTCCGCAATATTCATCCCCACCGTTTGTTGTTAAACCAAATAATTTTTCTGAAATCAAATCTAAATCTGTTGTCAATCCTGTTTGCAGTCGAATGTAATTGTTATCCAATGTCAAAGAAGAATTTCCGTAATCATACAGGGCGATTTCTATTGTTGGCATTTGACCCTGATAGCGCAAAGCACTAAGCTCATTGATAATACTCCAAATTCTTGTTTTGGCTTGATCAATCAAACCATCCATACTGTTAGAAGTATCGAACAAAATAGCCACTTGGACTTTTCGCGGACTTGGTTGAATAATTGGTGTGATTTGCGCTAAGCTGCTGAAAGTAACAATAAATGCTGAGCTAAGAGATAGAAATACGTTTTTCATAAATCAAGATTTGATTCTTCTTACATCCTGATTGTGAAAACGTTCAAAGGAGATTACTTTTTATTATTCTGATGTTCCAGTATTGGGTCATAGCAACATTTCATTACCACATCCACTTTTTGATTGTTCAAATGAACTTCCTCCATTTTGGGCGAAATGTATGGAATATCTAAATTTAATCCTCTAAGAATGATTAAGACACCAACAAGTGTCAACATGTATGGAACAACTTTAGTTAATTTATTACGCAATTGCATACTAATTTTGTTTGCTGCAAATCCCACAATAATCATTGTTGCTAAGGTTCCTACACCAAATGCAGCCATTGCATATACACTTTTTAACGGTGAACCAGCGACTAATGCATTGGTAAGACCGACATACACCATTCCGCAAGGTAAAAGTCCATTTAACATGCCTAACAAAGACAATTTGAAGGGGATATTTGATCCGATTACTTTTCCTAGATTTTTGCTTACAAATCCTTCAATACCAAGCTTTGGGCTTCCGAAAGAAATATGTACCGATAACCATTTTCTCCAGGCATATAGAATCATAAAAATACCAGCGATAATACTTACCCATTGTAAAAAGCCAAATGTTTCGATTGTGATTCCTACGCTTCCAATGATGAATCCCAGCCAGGAATAGGTTAGTATTCGACCAAAATTGTATTGAAGAACACCTGATAAAATTGTAAAAGAGTTTGTTCTGTTAACTGGAATGGCCATGGCGATGGGTCCGCACATGCCTACACAATGTAGACTTGATGCGAGACCCAATACCAATCCCTTTAACAATACATCATCCATTTTAGATGGTTACTGATTCTTTTTGAAGACATGGTTTATTATCCACCATGTAACTTAGTTCCACAGTGTACAAACCTTTTTCAAGATCTTTTTTATTGATTAAAAATGACTTAGTTCCTTCAATCTTGAATAATTTATCCATTTTCTGATCATTTGGTCGCGACAAATGCATTTCAATTTTCGTGAATTCGCCTTCCGGAACCTTAACAACCAAAAACTCTGCATTAGAAATTAATTCAATTTTTGATTCGAGTTTATTCGCGTTTTCTTGTGCCGTAATTTCCTGTTGATAATTGATTTCGCGTTTGTAATAATCTTCGCTTTCCAAATCAACTCTATTCATCATCAATCCAACAACTAAAACGATTATAAACGTCATGAATGTTGCCATTCCTATCACTATACCTTTACCCCAATTCATAATTTAAAATTTATAACATTGGACCTATAAACTTCGTCTTAACGGTTTCGATGACTTCACCGTTCCCTATAATTTGAACATGAAGTATTGTTTTACCGTGATCGATTTTATCCATTGGTAATTTGATAATAAAACGTTCTTTCAGATAGAATTCTTTTTTCAATTTGAATTTATCTACGACCATTTCAATCTCACCATCTGGATCGTCCAGTTTCAAAGTTACAATATAGTTTTTACTTGTCTTATTTGTTAAGTTAATTTCGAAGATATTACTCACTTTTCCGTCATTGGTTAACTGATACGTTGTACCGCGTTGGCGAATAATTGTCGTTTCGAAATCTTTACGCGTAATCAACAACAATAATAGAACGACCATCATTGCTCCTAACAGAACCGTATATGCTTTCACTCTTCGTGTCCATTGGAAAGGTGTTCTGTTTTTAATACCGTTTTCAGATACAAAACGAATCAAACCTTTTTCCATTCCAACTGAATCCATGATATTATCACAGGCATCCATACAAGCTGTACAGTTGATACATTCTAGTTGCGTTCCGTTACGAATATCAATTCCAGTAGGACAAACATGTACACAATGTCCGCAATCGATACAATCTCCTTTACCAGCAGCTGCACGATCTTCACCTTTTTTAATTTTCGCTCTACCTTCACCTCGTTTATGGTCATAAGCAACAACCATTGAGTTTGGATCCAAAAGAACACCTTGAAGACGACCATAAGGACAAATTGTTGTACAAACTTGTTCTCTCAATTTAGCGAATACCAAATAGAAAACGGTTGTAAAGATTACAATTGCAATTAATCCTCCTAAGTGCGTTCCGATTGGATCAGTTACAATTTTCCATAATTTATCACTTCCAACGATGTACGCCAGGAAAGTATTAGCAATTAGGAACGAAATAACCCAAAAGATTAAATGTTTTGATGTTTTTTTAATGATTTTATCTTTGGTCCAAGGAGCATCTTTTAATTTTTTCTGATGCGTCCAATCGCCTTCAATCCAGTATTCAATTCGTCGAAACACCATTTCCATGAAGATCGTTTGTGGGCAAACCCAACCACAGAAAAACCGTCCATAAATAATCGTAAATAAAATAACGAAGACAATTCCAACGATTATTGACAATGCAAACAAATACATATCTTGCGGCCAGAATACTTTGCCGAAAAGTATGAATTTGCGTTCAAGTAAATTAAACAATAACATTTGGTGACCTCCGATTTGTAACCAAGGAGCGGTAAAAAGAAATGCAAGCAATAAATAACTTACAATTTTTCGTTTGTTGTAATAAGGTCCGACCGGTTTTTTAGGAAAAACCCATACTCGTCTTCCTTTTTCGTTTACAGTTGAAATGCGGTCTCTAAATCCCTCTTCATCTCTTACTTCATCTTCTTTCTCAATCATGATTTCTCAATTTTGTATACCCTTTTTTCGTGTCGTTTTCAAGTGTTTATAGCAATGGCATACCCTTATGTAATATTAAGCTTATAAATAAAAAGCCGATGCAACTTAGGTTACATCGGCTCTCTTTTGCGTATTATTTTTTGGCAGGATAAAGTTTCCCATCTGGGGCTTTACCTGGCGTATTTGGTAAGGATAACACGAATGATGCTACTTCTTGTATTTGAACTGGATTCAATTTAGAAGCATGCTCAGGCATACCATTCGGTGTTCCTAATTTAATCGTTTTAAACAGGTCTTTCACATCCGGACCATAAATCCAATGATCATCTGTTAAGTTTGGACCGATGTTACCTTCACCTTTTGGATTGTGACATACCACACAGTTTGATTCAAAGATTGCTTTTCCTGAAGAAATAGCAGCTGCATCAGTTAACAAAGTAGCAGTTGTTTCATCGACATTCATTGCATGCTCTTCTTGATATTTCTTAACATCAGCTTTCGCTTGAGCAATCTCTTTATCATACGCTTTGATTTGTAAATCGGCTGTACCAAAAATGTGATAGTTGAATACATATACTACAGCAAAGATGATTGTTGCGACAAATCCCCAAACCCACCATGGTGGTAAGTTGTTATCCAACTCACGGATTCCATCGTATTCATGTTGCATTAAGATTGTATGTTCTTCTTCAATTGCTACAGCATCTGTCAAGATTACATTGATTTTCTTGATTGCAGTTTCTGGAGTAGCTTCAGCAACTTTTGGACGAGCCATTGCCATAAAGTCTCTAAACATTCTTCTCAAGTAGAACAATACTCCTAACAAAATCACATTGATTACAACCATGAAATATAAATCCATGTTTTCAACGACTAACCATGGTGTTCCTTTTTCAGCCTCACCGGCAGCCATGAATGTCAAAGCATGTGAATTATTTCCAATTGCCATTGCTCCAAAAGCTCCAATGATTGCAAGGATTGAAGCAACAGGAGTTGAATTTTCTCCTTTTTCTTTACCTCTCTCTTCCAATTTTTTCTTGAAGTAATCTGATTTTACCAACGTTGTAATTGACGTTGACATAATAATAATTGCAATTAAAAGAACGATGATACTACCAAACAACCAGTAGAATAACGTTAAATTCTCATTGTAATCTGGAACGAAAGTTACGTTTGCTGTAGGATCTACTGCTCCCGTTGCTGCCGCCGCACCATCTGCTGGTGCCGCTGCTGCCGCTGGCGTATACGTATCAATGTAATTTAAGATTGCATCTAACTCTTCGTTTGTAACAACTTGAGGTGTCATGGCTGAAGGGCTAAAACCTTTAATCTCATTTGCCATTTTACTTTTACCAGATGCGATAAGTGCCTCAGAATTTGCAACCCATTCGTACAACATTTCCGCTTCACCAGCATCTGTCCATTTTTGCTTAACACCTTTCAAATTAGGTCCAGTAGAGTTTTTATCTACCATGTGGCATGTGTTACACTTTGCCTTGAATAACTGCCCACCATCCTGAGCAATTGCTTGCTGCCCACCCAACCAAAGGGTGAAGACAGCTAAACTTATATTGAAATACTTTTTCATGACTTTCTTTTTAAATGAACATCAATCGACTATTGTTTGTATTCACCAGCGGCATCCTTTTCAAAAGGAATGTCACTTAGTTCTGTAACTTCTGCTTTTGACATTCTAATCACCATAGTGATCACAACAGCAAAGAAGATTACAAAGATTAACAAAGACAGTAGTGGATAAAATTCAACACCATCGATATTTGTTAAGTTATGTTTGATAAATCGTAACATGTTCTTCGTTATTTGATGTTATTTTTTCTCTGTTTTTTTGATTGCTTTGATATCAGTACCAATGCGTTGTAGATATGCGATAATGGCAACGATTTCTTTCGTTTTCATTTTCTCAACCTCTGCCTTTTTATTATACGTTTTTTGCATTTTTGGAGGCAACGAATTGTACATTTCATCTACAATGTTTGTAGCAATTGCTAAAGCTTGTTTTTCAGCATCACCTTTTGCTTTTTTCTCGTATCCTTTTTCATAAGGAACACCAAGTGTTTGCATTGCACTGATTTTCGCTTCCATCAAAGATAAGTCAAGAGAATTTTCATCATCCATCCAAATGTAAGCTGGCATGATAGAACCTTGAGATACATCTTTCGGACGAATCATGTGTTGGTAGTGCCAGTAATTACTTCTCAAACCACCTTCACGTGCTAAATCTGGACCAGTACGTTTAGAACCCCATTGGAATGGGTGATCGTAAACAAATTCACCTGATTTAGAATATTCACCGTAACGTGCTGTTTCAAAACGCAATGGACGTACCATTTGAGAGTGACAGTTGTAACAACCTTCTCTTACATACATATCACGTCCGTGTAATTCAAGTGGTGTATACGGTTTCACACTAGAGATAGTTGGTACGTTACTTTTCACAATCATTGTTGGAATGATTTCAACCAAACCTCCAATTGCAACGACAACGATACTTACGATCATGAAACGGATTGGACGACGCTCAATGCTTCTGTGCCAGTACTCTTTACCTTCTTTAATTTTTACATCTAGGTTTTTCGTTACAGTTGCTTCTGCTTCTTCGTTCGCTAGGAAGTTTCCTGCTTTAGCTGTTTTAATCAAGTTGTAGAACATCATTACTGCTCCAAGTATGAACAATAATCCACCAATAGAACGTAAGATGTAGTATGGATGCAATGCATCAACTGTTTTCAAGAAATCAGAATTCACTAATGTTCCATCTGGTTTGAAATCTTGCCACATCAATCCTTGCATGAATCCAGCGATGTACATTGGAACTGCATATAACAAGATACCTAAAGTTGCAATCCAAAAATGTTGGTTCGCTAATTTTTTAGAGTATAATTCAACACGGAATAATTTAGGGAACAACCAGTACAACATACCAAATGTCATCATACCATTCCATCCTAAACCACCAACGTGAACGTGAGCAATTGTCCAATCTGTAAAGTGAGACAGCATATTCACATTTTTCAATGATAACAATGGACCTTCAAATGTTGCCATACCATAAGCAGTAAGTGCAACCACCATGAATTTCAACATTACATCGTCACGAACACGATCCCACGCACCACGCATTGTTAACAAACCGTTCAACATACCACCCCAAGATGGCGCAATCAACATCACAGAGAAAACAACACCTAAACTTTGTGCCCAATCAGGTAATGATGTATATAATAAATGGTGAGGTCCAGCCCAAATGTAAATAAAGATCAATGCCCAAAAGTGGATAATTGACAAACGATAAGAATATACTGGACGTTGTGCTGCTTTAGGTACAAAGTAGTACATCAAACCTAAATAAGGAGTTGTTAAGAAGAATGCCACCGCATTGTGTCCGTACCACCATTGCACTAACGCATCTTGAACACCAGCGTACCAAGAGTAACTTTTCAAGAAAGAAACTGGTAATTCAAACGAGTTAAAGATGTGTAAAATTGCTACAGTAACGAACGTTGCAATGTAGAACCAAATGGCAACATACAAGTGTTTTACTCTTCTTGTAAGAATCGTAGCGAACATGTTGAATCCAAAAACTACCCAAAGAAGCGTAATTAAGATATCAATCCACCACTCTAACTCAGCGTATTCTTTACCTGAAGTAATACCAAATGGCAAGGTAGCAACAGCACATAAAATGATAAATTGCCAACCCCAAAAGTTGATGTTACTTAGTTTATCACTCCACATTCTCGCTTTCAACAAGCGTTGTAGTGAGTAATAAACACCCATGAAAATTCCATTCCCTACGAATGCAAAAATCACTGCATTGGTGTGCAATGGTCTTAATCTACCGAAGGACAAGAAACTGAATCCCAGGTAATCATTAAAAAATTCCGGAAAAGCTAATTGCAATGCAATTATTAATCCGACCAGCATACCTATGATACCCCAAATAATTGTGGCCCAGGCAAAATTTCTTACGATCTTATTGTCGTAACTAAACTTCTGTACTTCCATCTGATTGTTTATTTGATTTTTGATTTGTTTTTTGACTTAGTTCGTCATCGAAGAGAATTCTTACCGAAGGCGTGTAATCATCATCGAATTGCCCTGATTTTGTTGCCCAAAAGAACGACGCCAAAAAGAACAGCGCGACAATTAAACTTACGATTAGCATTATGTATATCATTCCCATAGTACAAATGTCATGAGATTGTCAAAAGAAAAGAATGATAGGAGTTAGTCTAAAACCTGATTTCCATCATGTTTTTCAAATAGTGGTTTCTCATTTGTTTTTTTGGAAGATAGAACTATTTTTTTAAATAAACTAAAAAAGTACTTATAAAAACCACTGTAATTGAGCTGATTGGCATTAAAATAGCGGCAATCAAGGGAGTTAAATTTCCTGAAATTGCGAAACTTAAACCGACAATATTGTACGAAACAGAAAAGGCTAAACAGACTTTTAATACCGTTTTTGAGAAATTAGAAATGCTCAATAAACGATCTAATTGTGCCAATTTGGAAGCTTCAATAATTGCATCCGAAGAAGGTGTAAATCGGAACACGTCTTCCGAAACGGCAATACCAACATCCGCTTTTCCTAATGCTCCAGAATCATTCAATCCATCGCCAATCATCATAACACTTCTATTGGCATTGTTTAAAGATTCAATGTAATCCAATTTATCTTTTGGTGTTTGCTGAAACAACAATACGCTATCCGCAGGAAATAACTGCTGCATCAATGCTTTATCTTTGTCTTTGTCACCTGACAATACATGTAAACGATAGGCTTTTAAAGAATGAAGCAACTCCTCAATCCCAACTCTTAATTCAGAACTAAAAATAAAACGACCCGTTTTTCCATTGCTCAAACGCACAAACGAAGAGGTTTCATTTTCATCAATCAAAGCTAGATCAGTGAACTTAGGACTACCAATTTTCACGACTATTCCATTCACTTCACCTGATATTCCTTTTCCAGAAAGTTCATCAAATCCAGTAATTTCATCTGTGCTTCCAATATTTTGAGACTTCAGACAACTAACAATTGCACGTGAAAGTGGATGCGTTGAAGAATTTGCAAGACAATAAATTGCTTCTTTTTCTTCTTTCGTCAATTCATCGCCTATGAATTCAACTTTGTGGGTTGTTCCTGTTGTTAATGTTCCTGTTTTATCAAAAACAATATCTGTTATTGAGTTCATTCGTTCAATAACTCCAGTGTTTTTCAAATACAAACCTTTTCTTCCTAACAAACGCATGACATTTCCAAACGTGAATGGAGCAGATAAAGCCAATGCACATGGACAAGCAACAATCAGAATTGAAACAACAATTTGCGTAATTTTTGTCACATCAATGAATGCCCAAGCAATCGATGAAACTCCAGCGATTATCAATATTATGATTAAGAAATAGAAAGACAAACGATCTTGGTACAAGAAACTTGATCGTGTTTTTTTATCTGTCTGAACGTCGTTCCACAATTGTGTTAAATGACTTCTATTGCTTTCTTTCTCAACTTGAAGGGTAATTCGTTGCCCTAACAACTTTCCACCGGCATAAATGAAATCACCTTTCTTTTTGTTGATTGGAACAGCTTCACCTGTAACAAAACTGTAATCGATTTTAGCCGAATCTGAAAGTAAAATACTATCACATGGAATTACTTCTTCATTGCGAATCAGTACATTATCATGAATATTCAACTGCTCAATTTCAACAATTTCTTCCTTCCCATCGACCAAACGCGTAACCGCAACTGGAAAATAAGAAGTGTAATCTCGTTCGAAGGAAAGTGTTTTATACGTTTTGTTTTGAAACCATTTTCCAATCAATAAGAAGAAAATGAATCCTGCAAATGAATCCATGTAACCAGGTCCATAACCTGCAATGATACTATATGAACTTTGTGCATAAAGCGCAATGATCCCAATCGTAATCGGAACATCTAAGTTCAAACTTTTGTAGCGCAGTGCCTTGTAGGCAGAAATAAAATATTCTGAAGCGGAAAAGAATAAAACGGGAATTGATACAGCAAACGATAAATACGAAGTAAAATTTCTAAATTCTGGATTATCCCCTTCTATTCCAAGATATTCTGGAAAACTCCACAACATGATACTTCCAAATGCAAATCCAGCTATACCGAGTTTATATAAGAATTTTTTATCGAGTTTTTTCTCCGTTTGATTTCGATTACCAAAATTGGGAGCATACCCAATGCGATCCAACAGCAAGGCCAATTCAGCTAGACTAATTTTCGATTGATCAAACACCAGCGCCGCCTCACGTTTGGCAAAATTAACTTGACAATTTAATACCGCTGGTTCAATTTTAGTAATATTCTCTAACAAATAAATACACGAAGAACAGTGGATTTGAGGTAAAAACAGGGTAACACGTGCGGTTGTATCATCTTCAAAATCAATAAATTTCGTTTTGATAGATTCAACCTCTAAAAATGCATATTTGTGTTGATTGCTTTCGGATGGTTTTGCACCTGCATTTGCTTCAAGGGTATAAAAATTCCCAAGATTGTTGTCTTTCAATAATTGATAAACTGTTTTACACCCATTACAACAAAACGGCTTTTCATCGAAAAAATAGCCTTTTCCGATTACATCATCTCCACAGTGGTAGCAAATCTTATCCGTCATATTGTTTGCGAGAACATGCGTTCCAATTTTGTGTTCGGTTCTAAATCTTGGTCGAAAATCATGCAACAATTGCGCACAAATGGAATTCCTTCTGGAGTAACTGTAACTTTTTCTCCTTCAAGAACAACTAATCCGTCAGAAATCATTCCTTCCAAACGTTTTTTAATCAAGGCATGAACCTCTTTGAAAGTTGAATCTGATTTGAATTCCGTTTCGAAATGACACATTAAATCCAAAATATAGGTTCTAATTTCAACATCCAATTCGCTTAATAAATGTCCACGAAAAACAGGCAATTGACCTTTCTCAATTTGTTCTAAATACCCTTCTACCGATTTATCATTTTGCGCAAAACCGAACCAACTATCAGAAATAGAAGACATTCCAAGGCCAATCATCAAGTTTGTATCTTGGGTTGTGTAGCCCATGAAATTTCGATGCAAATTCTTTGAATTAAACGCTTTTGCCAAATCATCGTGTGCTAGAGCGAAATGATCCATACCAATTTCCATGTATCCTTCGGCCTCCAACATTGCTTTGGCTTTTTCGTACAAGGCACGTTTCACTTCACTTTTTGGCAAATCAGATTCATCAAATCCGCGTTGACCATTTCCTTTGATCCAAGGAACATGCGCATAACTGTACAATGAAATTCTATCAGGTCGAAGTTCTAATGTTTTCGTAACTGTGTCAATAATATCTTCCAATGTTTGTTTAGGTAAACCAAATACCAAATCATGACTGATTGATTTATACCCCATTTTTCGAGCAGCATCATGAACAGACTTCACTTGATCGAATGATTGAATGCGATGAATAGCCTTTTGAACAACTGGACTATAATCTTGAATACCAAGACTTAAACGTCTAAAACCAAACTTATACAATTCAGTTAAATGTTCGTCTGTTGTATTATTTGGATGTGCTTCAATACTTAACTCAACAAATTCTGGATCAACTTTTTCAGACTTGAACAATCCTTGCAACAAGCGAATTAACTCCTTGGACGCAAAAAATGTTGGAGTACCGCCACCAAAATGCAATTCACGAATCGTTGGATTCATGTTCAATTGATTTTGATACATTTCCCATTCTTTCAAAACCGCATTGATGTACGGAGATTCAACGTCATGATTTTTAGTGATTCGCTTATGGCAACCACAAAAAGTACATAAACTTTCACAAAATGGAAGGTGAATGTAAACGCTGATATCTGAAGAATTGAAATATGCTTTATTTCGTTGAATTGTTGCTAACCAATCTTGGCTAGTAAGTGGATCATTTTTCCAAAATGGAACGGTTGGATAAGAAGTATAACGTGGTCCAGGAACATTGTATTTGTCTATTATTTGCTTATCCATGCTGAAAAAAATGTTTGACAAAGGTAAGCACCACAGAAATTTAAAAAAAATGATATTTATCATCTTTGATATAATAATAGGAATATTCTATCTTTACAGTGAGAAAACCGAATAAAATGTTGGATAAATCGCATAAACACGTGTCTTGTGATACTTGTGGAGCTAGAAAAAGCTCACTTTTTGGTAATTTTTGTGACCACGAAGTCTCACAAGTTGATGAAAACAAATCATGTGCTTACTATAAAAAAGGTCAGCCGATATTCATCGAAGGAAGTTTTCCACGTGGTGTTTTTTGCTTGAATCAAGGTAAAGTAAAAATCTTTACACGAGGCGATGAAGGTAAGGAACAAATTATTCACATTGCAAAAGAAGGAGAAATTATAGGTTTTCGTGCAATGTTCAGTGGCGAGCCCTATAAAGTTGCGGCATCCACACTTGAAGAATGCAATATCTGTTTTATCGGAAAAGAAGATTTCTTAAACATGATTGATACCAATCCTACTTTACGCAATGGTATCATGAAAGAATTATCAAAAGAGTTGGGAGATCGTGCCATTTTCATTACAAACATGGCTCAAAAATCGGTGCGTGAGCGTTTAGCGTTCGCCTTATTGATTTTAGGTGATATTTATGGCGACGAGCAAATCAATTTAACACGTGAAGACATGGCCAACTTTGTTGGAACAGCTACGGAGACCTTGATTCGTCTATTAAAAGATTTCAAGGATGAGGGCATGATTGAAATTCACACCCGCAAACTTGAAATTATTGATAATGATAAATTAATGCAATTGGCTGGACGTTAATCCTACCATTTTGCATCTGGATATTTGCTTGGTAAATATTGCATTTCTGTCAATATAAACCCTAAATTTTCTGAATGTTTACCTTGTTTACCTCCATTCAATTGGAATTGGTTTTCAGGAATTGACAAATGTGCCATGTAAAGAATTTCTCTTACTTTTTGGAACCAATGTTCTTTCACAATTTCTAAGTCAACACCAACGCCTGCTTTAATCATTGCGGCTTCAGCTTCACTTGCAACGAAAAACTCTTGTGAGTATCTCCACAATGTATCCAAAGCAAATTGCGTTTTACCATTCGCTAATTCAGTTCCTGCTCCCAAACGAATCATCCATTCAGAACTACGACGTAAGTGATAAGTAACTTGTTTGATCGCTTTATATCCGATAGCTTGCAAGAACTCATCTTTACTTTTTGTCATTTCTGAATAGAAGTAAAAGTTGAATGCATCCGTTAAAAATTGGCGCACCATGATAAAAGCGAAGTCGCGATTTGGTTGTTCCACCAATAAACAATTGTAGAATTCATGCTCTCCTCTTCTGTATGGAAAATCGTCTCCGATTCTTCCTTTTCCTTCGATAACCGCACACTCGTTGTAAATTGATTCTGCGATTCCAATTAAATCTAAGGCAACATTAGTATTCGCCAAATCTTCCTCCAAAAATGGACCATTGCTAGAATACTCGCTCAAACGATGACTTAAAATCAAGGCATTGTCTGCAATCTGTAGATAATATTTTAGTTTCGTTTCCATCGCTCCGAATTACATTTGTTTAACACCTTCTGGTAAATCGTAAAAAGTTGGGTGACGGTAAATTTTCTCGTCAATTGGTTCGAAGAAATATTCCGCTTCGTTGATTGTTACTGCAATAATTTCTTTACCTGGTACCACCCATAAGCCAGTTCCTTCTCCTCTTCGAGTATAAATATCACGTGCATTTTCTACAGCCAAATCTTTATCGTAAGCATGAACACTTCCAACGTGTTTAAATGCTTGACCTGGTTTTGATTGGATGAAAACTTCCCATAATTGTCCTTGTGATTCTGATGCTTCCATTTTCTAAAGTTTTTTAATTAATTTCTAAAATCGTATAATCATTGCCAGCATGAGAGAATGAATCTCCATGACCTTTCCCTTTCATTGTTGGGAAGATTGGCGAATCAACAGAAATGCCGATAATGTGTTTACCTTCAAAATCGAACGGCATGGTTGCATGGCCAACGAAAAAATAAAATTTCTCAGTTGACACAAAAGCTCCAGCTTCAACAGAAGTTTTAGGTTCGACATTCATGCTTTTTAAATGTTCCAATTCAACTTCTGCACGGAAAAGTTTTTTCTCAAACAGATGTTTCATTTCACCCGACTCAGTCTGATGCGACAAATCCTCCGGATCAATCGTATCGGTTTCGTCGATGTCTACCATTCCGTTTGAAGAAGTTATTTTTTCTCGTAAGTCATGAATAATTTCTTCTTGACTTTTAATTAAATGCTGATACAAAAGTTGTTTGTTCATTTTCTTATTTTTGATTTAATCCAGCTACATAAGCTGTTTCTCTCACCCATGCTCCATTGTCATGTGCGCGTTTGTGATGTTCTAAACGTTGTTGATTGCAAGGTCCATTACCTTTAACTACTTCCCAGAATTCATTCCAGTCAATATCTCCATGTTTGTAGGTTTCATCATTCAACAACTGAAGATTAGCATCAGGCACTTTCAAGCCAATTAATTCAGCTTGTGGAATTGTTTTATTGATGAATTTCTCACGCAACTGATCATTTGATTCGCGTTTGATTTTCCATTTCATTGCATTGGAAGTATTCGCTGATTCATTGTCATGAGGTCCGAACATCATCAATGCTGGCCACCACCAACGATTCAACGCATCTTGCGCCATTTGTTGTTGATCTTTCGTTCCTTCCATCATTTTCCACATGATTTCATACCCTTGACGTTGGTGGAACGATTCTTCTTTACATATCTTCACCATCGCTCTTGAGTATGGACCGTAAGAAGTGCGTTGTAAAGAAACTTGATTTGTAATTGCAGCACCATCAACAAGCCATCCAATTGCGCCAATATCAGCCCAATTCAATGCTGGATAATTAAATACTGAAGAATATTTTGCTTTTCCTTCGTGCAACCATTGAATAAATTGCTCACGGCTAATTCCTAATGTTTCAGCAGCACTGTATAGATATAATCCATGACCACCTTCATCTTGAATTTTGGCCAAAAGGATTTTTTTACTTCTTAAAGATGGGGCACGCGTTATCCAGTTTCCTTCTGGTTGCATACCAATAACTTCTGAATGTGCATGTTGCGAAATTTGACGAATCAAGTGCTGACGGTATTCATCCGGCATCCAATCTCTTGGCTCGATTTTCATTTCAGCAGCTATTTTCGATTCAAATTCAGCAAGAAGCTGTTCTTTTGAAGGGGCGATAGTACTCATTTTCAATTCGTTTTAAGTTAATTGCTTGATTAGAAATCCCCCTTCTTGAAATAGAGGGTTCTTCATTCTTGCAAAGAAAAAGTAAACGAAGAGCTTTATAAATGATAAAATTCAAATGAAAACATGATAAAAGTCATATATCCATTCTGCGACTAATACCCGTCAAAAACGTTTAAGCGAAAAATATACGTTTCTGAATTCGAGGTGTTGAAATTTCTCCATGCACCATTTTCGAATTTAGCTAGGCCATGAACCGTTTCAATTCAAAGTACTTTTTCTTGATCAACTAATAAACAAGGTATGGTGTTATTCGGTAGTGTTGAATTGATTTTAGATTAAACTAACAATTTAATTAAATAGTTAAGTAATTTATTCTCTTTCTAAATTGAACACTTGTAACTTAGGTTACTTTTTGCGAATACTTATATAATTATTTTTGAAAAAAAAATAAACATGTTCGGAAAAGGATCTAGACTTTACAGCATTTTTAAAATGCGTTGTCCAAAATGCCAAGAAGGAGATTTTATGGTTTCTCATGCTTATGACTTATCGAAGGTTGGAGAAATCCATGAACATTGTAACGTATGTGGTTTAAAATATTCGAAAGAACCAGGATTTTATTACGGTGCAATGTATGTTGCCTATGCTTTAGGTGTCGCTCTATTTGTAACATTATGGGTTTCCTTCAATTTATTTTTTGATAATGTTCCAATTGGGTGGCAAATTGGCATTATTATTTTTGCAACTATACTTTTAGCTCCTTATCTTTATGCCTTGTCTAAAATAATTTGGGCAAATATGTTTATAAAGTATGACAAGGACGCTATTAAAAGAGAACAAGCATAAGTATTTACACGACGCTTTGGGTTACGTGCTCGAAGAAGCACTGATTGATGAAATCATTAAAGTTTCACAAGTAAAAGATGTTCTTGCCGACGAAATCATATTGAATGTTGGTGATTCAATGCAATATATTCCTATCGTTTTAGAAGGTTCGATAAAAATTTCGCGTGAAAATGACGAAGGCGATGAACTTCTTTTATATTACATTGAAGGAGGTGACACTTGTGCAATGACCTTGCAATGTTGTGTACGTCAGACATCTAGTGAAATCAAAGCTACGAGTATGGAAGATTCTATTCTTCTCATGATTCCTGTTGAAATGATGGAGATTTGGATGAACAAATACAAATCATGGCGCGAATTCATTCTTCAAAGTTATCATACACGTCTGACAGAATTAATGGAAACTGTTGATGCGATTGCCTTTATGCGTTTGGATGAACGTTTAGTTAAATACTTAACTGATCAAGCAAAATTACTAGGAAGTTTAGAAATAAATCATACACATCAGCAAATTGCGGAGGATTTACATTCTTCACGTGTAGTAATTTCAAGATTATTAAAACAGCTTGAAATCAAAGGGAAAATTAAAATCCAGCGAAACAAAATTATCCTAGACAGTATCTAAGCTGTACTTTTGATTAACTTTGTTAAAAAATTAAACAATCATGTCAGAAATCCTTATTATCACTGGTTTACCGAGATCAGGAACTTCACTTATGATGCAAATCATAGCAAAATCTGAAATTCCTGTTTTAACTGATGGCAACCGAGAAAAGGACATTAATAATCCAGAAGGATATTATGAATTGGATGCAGTAAAAGGAATTGTTGTTGATAATTCATTTTTGAAAGATGCCGTTGGAAAAGCAATTAAAATCGTTGCGCCCCTTCCCATTTACATTGATAAACAATACAGTTATCGTGTAATTTTCATGCGACGTGAAATGGATGAAATTTTACGTTCACAAGAAAAAATGTTAACCAAAGACCAAACATCTGAACGTGAAAAATATAGAACAATCTATGAATTTCACTTAAAGAAAACTTATACTTTTCTGATTCAAAACAATATTCCATTTATCGATGTCAATTACAACCAACTTGTAAATGAACCAGAAAATGAATTAAAAAAATTAATTGAGTTCTGTTCGATTGATCGTAAAGTTGAAGACTTAGCGGTTGTTGTGAATCCTGATTTATACCGAAATAGAAATGAAAAATAAAGAAACCAAATCGATTGTCCTTAAAGGTAAAAATTACAAAATTCCGCCTGGAGGAACTTTGGGTTTACTTGCATTGGGAAATATTGGTGTACGTGCATGGAAAGAATCACGCGAAAAATACATTGCGGACAATAAGCAAAAGGAAGATGAAAAAAAATAAAGTTCTATTAATAGGATGGGATTCTGCGGATTGGAAAATCATTGACAAGTTAATGGCTGAAGGTAAAATGCCAGCTATTAAAGGTTTAATATCCGAAGGAGTGCGTGGGAAAATCGCAACTTTGGACCCTCCCCTTTCTCCAATGCTTTGGACTTCGATGGCTACGGGTGTTCGACCATTTAAACATGGCGTTTCAGGTTTTGTGGAGCACGATGGAAATGGCGGAATCAGACCTGTCTCTTCTTATTCTAGAAAAGTAAAAGCTATTTGGAACATGCTTACAATTGAAGGTTACAAATCTAACATTATAGGATGGTGGCCAAGTAATCCTGTTGAAAACATCAACGGTTGTATGGTTTCAAATCTTTATCATCAAGAAAAAAAAGGTGGTGAATCATTAGATGTGAACGATTGGCCAGTTGAAGAAGGCATGGTCTATCCTTCAGAACTTGCAGATAAAATTAAAGATTTAAGGGTACACCCGTTAGAAATTTCATTGAACCTTATTTCTCCATTTGTACCTGATGTTGTGAAACTTGGAAAGCAAGAGGATAATAATCTAATGGTAATTTCAAAATACCTTGCGCATGCAACAACGGTTCATGCCACGGCTACGGAATTAATGGAAACTACCGAATGGGATTTTACAGCTGTTTACCATGATGCATTAGATCACTTCAGTCATGCCTACATGAAATATCATCCTCCTTTAAGAGACCATATCGACAAGGACGAATATGAATTATATAAAGATGTTGTAGAAGGTGCGTATATCTATCATGATATGATGCTGGAAAGAATGTTGAGCATGATTGATAAAGATACAACCGTTATAATTGTTTCAGACCATGGATTTCATTCAGACCATTTAAGACCAGTTACAATTCCTCAAGTACCTTCTGGACCTGCAGTAGAGCATTCACCTTACGGTATTTTTGTAGCGAAAGGTCCACAAATTAAAAAAGGAGAACAAATTTTTGGAGCAAGTATCTTGGATTTAACACCAACCCTATTAAGTATAATGGATTTACCAGTTGGTAAAGACATGGACGGTAAACCTTTGATAGACATTTTCAATTTCGATAAGCAAATTAATTATATTGATAGCTGGGAGAACATTGATAAGTTTGGTGGCGACTTTGTTATTCCAGATCACCAGGCTGAGGTGAATAATGAAGCTGCATTGCAACAACTTGTTGATTTAGGCTATATTGATGATTTATCTTTGGAAAAATCGGATAAGGCTGATCAGATTAAAGGAATTATAAAAGAAAACAATTTCTACATCGCAAAATCATTGGCAAGTGCAAATTTCAATGATGAAGCACTCGAGATTTTATTAGAAATTGAAGACAAAGCAAAACCAGATTACCGTATATTAACAGATATAATCAATTGCTCTGTAAAAACGAATCGCTTTGCACTAGCAGAGGAATATATTCGATTTGTACGTCAATCAAATATCATATTAGACACGTACATCGATTTGTGGGATGCCAAAGTTCAAATTGGTCAAAACAACCCAATAGAAGGAATTGAATTATTGAACAAAGCCTTGAGTGCAAATCCGGATACAATAGAAATGTTATTGGATTTAGGAAAAGTATACAATGCCATTCATTATAAAGACGAAGCAATCGATTGCTTTAATCGTGTATTAAAAATTGATCACGAAAATGCTTACGCATATTACGGTAGAGGAATCGCATTTTTACGCTCTGGTGAATACAACCTTGCTGTTGAAGAATTTTTAAATGCAATTGATCGACTTTATCATTTTCCGGTTGCTCATTTACACTTAGGAGAAACTTTGGCATTGATGAAAGAATATGAAGCAGCAATCGACACATTAGAATTAGTTCGCACGATGATACCGCGCGTTCCAAAAATTTATCGTTGGTTACTCGATTTATATGAAATTGTTGGTAATGAAGCTAAAATTCAAGAATATCAGCAAATTGTAGAAAAATCACAACTTGGAACAAAAATTATAATCTCAGGATTACCCGGAGGAAAATTAGAGGAAGCTTTTGACTTTCTAGAAAAGAACAATGTTAATATTGGTTCATCTAGAGAGTTGTTTAGTACTCAAAAAGTGAATATTTCAGATCAACATTGGGTTAGTCAATTAAAAGGTGATATTAACTATGTACCAATTCAATATTTTGCAAGTTTGAACGCTCTTCATTCTTATCGCTTTCTCTATATTAAAGATACAATTGAAGAGGTAATGAAATTTTGGAACAAACAGCAACGTATTAAGGAAGCGACTTTTAACCCAGATTCGTTTGAAACTTTCAAGAAAACTGAAGAAAGAACAATGACTTGGTTTAGTCAACAACCCAATATTGACATTTATTATATAAATGAAACTGAAAAATTATTGGATTTTATTTAAAGGTTAAATTAAATTATGAGAAAATTTAATTAATATTGCACTAGTTAACTTTAATTATTCGTATATGAAAAAAGAATTACAATCTAGATTATCTCGTTACACTGCTGCTGCAGCTGCAGTTGTTGGTGCTGTAACAGGTGCTAACTCACAAATTGTTTATACTGATGTTACTCCAGACGAAACTCATGATCCAGCAAACAACGCAGGTGTTGAATTCGGTTTGTTAGACATCAACAATGACGCTGTATTAGATTTTTATGTTTATTCTCGTGATACTACTATTGCTGGAACTGGAACTGTAAAATTCACAGCAGTTGCTCCTTACGGTGCATTAGGAAATGCTGTTGCTGGTGACGCTCCATCTGGATACAACTACGCATTCGCATTAACTTCTGGAACTGCAATTAGTGCTGCTACAGCATGGATTACTCCTGCTTCTTCTGGTGCTTTATCTATGGCTTTAACTCTTGACGGTGCTTTCCCTTACGCTTCTTACTGGAATAACGGTGTTACAGACAAATACTTAGGATTGAAATTCTTCGTTGGAGGTAATGCTCACTACGGTTGGGCTCGTTTAGACGTAACTGCTGCTGGTGACGTGTTCACAATTAAAGATTACGCTTACAACGGAACAGCTGATGCTGCTATCAACGCAGGTCAAATGGCTGGAATCAATACAATGGAATTAGAGTCTTTGTTACAATTCGTTAACCAATCAGATAACTCTGTTAAAGTTGTTATCAATGGTGGTTTAACTGAAGGTACAATTTCTTTAGTTTCTGCTGCTGGACAAGTTGTTTCAACTGGTAAAGTTGATTCTGATGAGTACACAGTTAGCTTGAACGGATTATCTGCAGGTATCTATGTTATCTCTGCTCAATTCGCTGAAGGAACAATGACTAAAAAAGTAATCGTTCACTAAGAACAACTACATAATTAGATGAAAGTCCTGCGAAAGCGGGACTTTTTTTTGCACTATACTTTTGTATTTAAATACGATAAAATAAAAAAGCCTCATTCAAAGAATGAGGCTAATACTATTCGTAGTAAACAATTACATTGTTCTTCCTGGATATACTTTTAATGCTTCTTCTAAACACTTAACAGCCTTGCGTAATGAATCTTGGTTCAATACATATGCAATTCGAGCTTCTTGCTGTCCTGCACCTTTTGTTGAATAGAATCCATTTGCTGGAGCCATCATAACCGTTTGACCTTCGAATTCGAAATCTTCTAACAACCATTGACAGAATTTCTCAGCATCATCAACTGGGAATTTCGCAACTGCATAAAATGCTCCACTTGGTTTCGGACAAAATACACCTGGGATAGCATTCAAACCATCAACTGTAATATTTCTGCGTTCTACATATTCAGCAACAACATCATCAAAATACGATTGAGGTGTATTCAATGCCGCTTCTGAAGCAATTTGATCAACTGTTGGTGGAGACAAACGTGCTTGTCCAAATTTCAAAGCAGCTGCCATGATTTCTGAATTCTTCGTAATCAACGCACCGATTCGAGCTCCACACATAGAATAACGTTTCGAAACTGAATCAATCATGATCACATTGTTTTCCAATCCTTCCAAATTCATTACTGAAAAAGGAATCGCTCCGTCGTAACAAAACTCACGGTACACCTCATCAGCGAACAAAATCAAATCGTGTTTCAAAACGATGTCACGCAATTGCTCCAACTCTTCTTTCGAATACAAGTATCCTGTTGGATTTCCTGGATTACAAATAACGATTGCTTTCGTTTTTGACGTGATTTTCTTCTCAATTTCTTCAACTGGCGGCAACGCAAATCCTGTTTCAATCGTAGAAGTAACTGGAACAACATTCAAACCTGCCATCACAGCAAAACCATTGTAATTCGCATAGAATGGTTCAGGGATAATTACCTCATCACCAGGATTACATGTTGTCATGAAACCAAAAATTAATGCCTCAGAACCGCCTGTTGTAATTAAAATATCTTCTGGATTAACATTAATCCCTGTTTTCTTGTAATAAGCCGATAAACCATTACGGTAACTTTCAAATCCAGCTGAGTGACTGTATTCAATCACCTTACGATCCATATTTTTAATTGCATTCAATGCAACTTCTGGCGTTTCGATATCTGGTTGACCAATGTTCAAATGGTAAACAATTTTACCTTGCTTTTTAGCAGACTCAGCATAAGGTACTAACTTACGAATCGGAGACGCTGGCATATCAATAGCCTTCTGTGATAATTTCGGCATAACTTTTCTGGTTTTTATTGCCGCAAATTTACGTCAAATGTTCAAATAGTTAGGCGCATTTCAATTCTTTTTCGAACTTTGGACTATGAAGTTGTTAAATCTTTTCATTCTTACAATTCTTCTCGTTTCTTGTTCAATGCAACAGGAACCTAGAAAACCTTCATCTTCTCAAAAAACACAATTCGATACAACTAGTGCAACTGAAGTAGAAGATAAAAATGACCCTTCAATTGATTCGGCACTTTTACTGACAGATTTAGTCAATGTTCAAACGCTTAATCCATCCATATTTGTAGACTTAAAATATGCCACGACAGACAATTTCATGAACATGAAGCTGTATGACCATTTGAAAAATGCCTATTTGCAGGAGGATGTTGCAGAACGTTTATCGAAATGTCAAGATTATTTGAGTTCAATTGATTCGTCTTTGCACTTACTCATTTATGACGCAGTTCGTCCTGTGAGTATACAAGCTAAAATGTGGCGCGCATTGGATTCAATTCCAAGTATAGAACGCGGAAAATATGTATCGAACCCAGCAAATAAAAGTTTACACAATTTCGGTGCTGCTATTGATTTAACGCTATGTGATTCCAAAGGAAAAGCCTTAGACATGGGAGCACAATTCGATGAATTCAACGAAATTGCTTATCCAACAATGGAAGCTCATTTTCTTGCAAAAGGTGAACTGACGCAACAACAAATTGACAATCGACAATTATTACGCAAAGTAATGAAATCACAAGGCTTTCGCAATTTACCGACTGAATGGTGGCACTTCAACGCTTGCTCGAGAAATGACGCTTTAACGAAGTACAAAATCCTCGACAAAGAACCTTAATTTTAATTCATGGAACCAATCGAACAAACGTCTCCTCTACTCTATTTAGATAAACTAAAAATGCACTACGTTGAATTGAATGGAGAAACTTTGACCTATTTGAATGGTGGCGAAGAAAAAGGGAAATTCAATCAGCGTGTTATTGTGAAAATCAATCAACAAGTTGAATGGCAAGGAGGCGTTGTCGCGCTTGGAGAAGGAAAAGGATATGTTGCCGTTTCAAAAGCACGCATGAAAGAATTGGACATTCACTTTGGAGATGAAGTAAACGTTGAATTCACAAAAGATTTCTCAGAATTTGGACATGAGTTTCCAATCGAATTAAATGAAGTCTTGAAGCAAGATCCCGATGCACACGAACGTTTTTTCAATTTAACACCAGGTAAACAACGCACATTGATTTATTACATCTTACAAATGAAAACATCGGACAAGCGCATAGAACGGTCTTTGTTATTCATGAATAATTTAAAAAGATGCACTCCAGGAAAGGAAACAATGCGTCAATTATTTGGTAAAGAATAGCTATTTCAACTTATACCGAATCCCAAAAAACACACGAATGCCTTGATTGGGTCCATACACATACGTTGGGTCAAAGGTCAGTGCATATGGATTTTCGCTATTTGACTGAACTGTACCGTCAGCATTAAACTGAACCTGTTTGTCGAACGGATCATGAGCACGCGCAATAATAAACGGATCTTTTTTCCCTGGAACCCAATTCAAGAGATTTTTAATACCCGCAAAGAATTCAAATGATTTTTTTCCAGCGTAACTAAATTGAATATTCTGAATCGACCACCATGGAGATGTTTTACTTCTAGGATCTAATTCTCCTAAAACAGGCAATAACATTGGGCTGTAGACATTTCCTGAATAATCAATTGTAATGGGTAACTTTTTAAATTCATAACTTACGATCCATGTTCCACTGAAACGTTCGGTGAGCAACTGACGATTCCGAAAACCGTTTTCTACCTTAGAAACATCCAACATTGTTCCACCAAGCATCCATTTCCATCGCTCCGTTCTGATTTCAACATTTAGATTTACTCCTTTACTTTCAGCATAACCATCCACATTTTTGTAGATGATTTTAGTTGGATCAGTTAAGTAATCTGGTATAATTTTGTTTCCGAAATAAGTATAAAATGGACTTACATCCAACTTCAGAACTGTTCCGCCTTTCAAATAGAACGTACCGTAATAATTTAAATTGATGTTATACGAAGTCTCTGGTTTCAATTCTTCTTCAATAACCGTTTTCCTTGCTCCGGTTAATGCTGCATGATCTTCCGTGAAGATAGAAACAACACGGTAGCCAGTTCCTGCATTTAAGCGAATCAATTGGTTTTTCGATAGAACACATTTATATCCAATTCGCGGAGTTAAAATACTTTTATGTACAGAAGAATAGTCATAACGTAAACCAAACAGCACTTGGTGTTTTTCATTCAATGTCCAATCGTCTTGGAAGAAAATTCCTGGCAAAAACACTTTACTTGGTTGGTCAACTAAATTCAACGAATCGCCATTGGTTGTTGCTGGAGTATTGTCATTGTAATTGGTTTGTCGGGCAGAAATCCCAAGAACAGCAGCATGTCGATTAATATCTTTGAACCATGTTAATTGTCCAAAGGCAACGTTTTGTTCAGCAAAAAATGGCGTTGTTCCATAAAAACTATTTTGCTGATGAGAAGTAAATGAACTTGTTAGAAGCACTTTTTCTTTTATTGGTAATTCGTATTTTCCCAAAAGCTCAAATCGATTCGTGTAAATACTTTCACCATAAATACTATCACCTCCGCGAAAGGATTTGTTCCAGGATGTTTGTCCTCCCCAACGATCTTCGTACAAATAACGCGCAGCCACAGAAAATGCTTTTTTTGATTTTCGTTCAATTGCCAGTTTATGAAAGAATGAAATGCGTTGTTGTAATGTTACATCTGTAAATCCATCATTGTTATTGTCCTGGGGATTTGAATACGAGAAATAATTGATTCCGGTTAAGCTTTCCACGCGTTTGGCATACTTGAACTTAAAACCTAGATCCACATTCGTTTCTAACCAAGAATTTGTTTGGACATCGGCGCTGATTTTAGAGGAATTCTGTGGAGATTTAGTAATAATGTTAATCACACCACCAATTGCTTCACTTCCGTATAACGCTGATGACGGACCGCGCACAATTTCCATTCGTTCAACCAATGAATTTGGAATACCTGATAATCCATAAACTGTTGCCAAACTGCTAACAATTGGCATTCCATCTATGAGAATCATAGTGTAAGGTCCTTCCAATCCATTGATGTGAATATCGCCCGTGCTACAAATATTACAATTCACTTGCGGTCGAACACCATTGATTGTTTGAAGCGCTTCGAAAACAGAAGCTGTTGGATTCCGTTTGAAAAAACTCTCGTTGTAAATTTCAACTGGAACAATGCTTTTCAGTTTATTGATTTCACGCAATTGTCCGCTAACGACAACCTCTTCCATCAATTTTTCATTGCGCTCAAGATCTAGATTCAATGGTTGAGTATAACTTTTGGTATCTAATTGATATACCAGAGGTTTTGAATCAAACGACTGAATTTTTAAGGTATAGTTTCCCTCTGTCAGTTGAAATGAAAATTTCCCCAAACTATCTGAAGTATACATCCGGTTCAATTCCTTAACTGCAATTGTGGCCATTGGAACTGGTTGATTTTCTAATTGAACACTTCCTTCAATTAACCGTTGTGCATTGATTTGATAATAACAAAAGACAAAAAGGACTACTGCAAGTGATTTCATTTGACAAATATAGATGAACTAAATTAATTTTGTTAGACTTATCTAACTTTATTTATTAGAAAATTATCTTAACTTTATAATCGTAAGCAAAACACAAGACATGAGTTTATCATTTACAGAAGAGAATTATCTAAAAACACTGTTGCATTTAACGGTCTTAACACGTTCAAAAACCGAAGTTGGGACAAATGAAATTGCAAGCCATTTAGAATTAAAACCAGCTACTGTAAATGACATGTTGAAGAAATTGAAAGAAAAACAATTGGTTAATTACGAACGCTACGGTAAAATCAGTTTAACAGAAAGTGGTAAGTTGGCAGGAATGGAAGTCATTCGAAAACACCGTTTATGGGAAACCTTTTTGTTCAAAAAGCTTTCTTTTTCGTGGGATGAAGTGCATGAAGTAGCCGAACAAATGGAACACATTCAGTCAACAAAACTGGTCGATCGCTTGGATGCATTTTTAGATTACCCAAAAGTAGATCCACACGGCGATCCAATACCAAATGCCCAAGGAGAAATTGAAATCTTCAACTACAAAACATTGAATGACTTAGAACTTGGGCAACAAAGTCAATTAATGGGCGTAAAAGACAATACTTCCTCTTTCTTACAATATGTCAATAAGTTGGGTTTACGCATAGGTGAACAAATTGAACTTGTGTCACGAGAAGAATACGACGATTTGTTGCACATCCGCGTGAATCAACAAGAATTTACCGTATCAAAAAAGTTTGCAGAGAACATTCTTGTTAGTTAAGTATCCAAGAATAAGCCGCAATTTCCCTTCTAGTTCCGTAGCAATTAATTATCTTCGCGAAAACTTTATTCTATGCGCGTATATCTTGACAATGCTGCCACAACACCAATTGCTTCAGAAGTAGTTGAGGCTATGTTACCAGTTTTAAAAGACGGTTTTGGGAATCCTTCATCGACTCACTTTTACGGGAGACAGACAAAAGCATTAATCGAAACAGCACGTAGAACAGTTTCTAAGTTGTTGAATTGCCAAGCATCTGAAATTATTTTCACATCTGGAGGAACGGAAGCCGATAATATGGCCTTGTATTCAAGTGTAAATCAATTGGGAGTAAAACACATCATTACTTCTTCAATTGAGCACCATGCGGTCGGACATACTGCTGAATCAATTCAAGCTGAAGGTTTGGCGCGAGTTAGTTATGTGAAATTAGATGAAAATGGAACAGTTGATTTGGCAGATTTAGAGCGTTTGCTAAACACTGAAGATAAAACGCTAGTTTCCTTGATGCACGCCAACAATGAAATTGCAACCTTGTTACCATTGAAAGAAGTTAGCACTTTGTGCAGAAAATACAATGCTTATTTTCATTCAGACACTGTTCAAACAATGGGACATTACGCGTTCGATTTGAAAGAATTGGATATTGACTTTATTACCTGTGCTGCACACAAATTTCATGGACCAAAAGGAATTGGCTTTTTGTATGTGAACAAAAATGTGAAAGCAGAAGCATTGATCCACGGAGGTGCACAAGAACGTGGATTGCGCGGTGGAACTGAAAACGTATACGGAATTGTTGGTTTAGCAAAAGCGATGGAATTGGCATACGACGATGTTGAAGGACATCAACGACATGTACAAGGGTTGAAATCATACATGATTGACCAATTAAAATCTATCTTTCCTGACATCTCTTTCCATGGTCAAACAGATCCTTCAAAAGCACTTTATACCGTATTAAATGTTTGTTTCCCGAAAACTGAAAAAGCAGGAATGCTATTATTTACACTTGACTTGAAAGGTGTTGCTGTGAGCGGTGGATCAGCATGTTCATCAGGAGCAACGAAAGGATCTCACGTACTTGAAGGAATCAATGCAGATATGACACGACCTAATGTTCGTTTTTCTTTTTCACGTTTCACAACGAAAGAAGAAATTGATTTTGCTTTGGAACAAGTAAAAGTTGTTTTTGAGAAGACATTGGCTTAATGCTTCATAAGTAAACGACAGATTTCGAATGAGCACTGCTGAAAAAAAATTAAATGTATTAACCCTTTGTTCTTGGTACCCAAACCGAACAAATACAACCTTGGGGAATTTTGTTCAGAAACACGCAGAGGCTGCTGGAATCTATAACAATGTAACGGTTATTTCACAGTTTTCGGATCCTCAGATTTCCAAAATTGAAATTACGAAGTCCGAACAAAACGGTATTACTGAGATTATTGCTTATTACCCTAAAAGTCAATCATCACTTTCATTCATAAATAAGGTAAAGAGTTTTATTAATCACAGAAAAGCTTTTCGCAAAGCCTACAAAATGGCTTTATTGTCAATGGGGAAACCAGACATTGTTCATTTAAACATTGTTTACCCTATGGGAACTTGGGCATTATGGTTAAAAATGCGACATAAAATTCCGTTTGTGATTACAGAAAACTCAAGTGGTTTACATGTTGGAAGTGATCATGCTTATCCACCAGCAGCAATGAAATTGTGTAAAAAAACACTGAATAATGCCGCGGTTTTAATGCCAGTAAGTTTGAACTTAATGTCTCACATGCAGAAATTGGCTCCGCAAGCACAATTTGAAATCATTTCCAATGTTGTTGATGAGGAAAAATTTGGTGTAACTCCAAAATCAAACAGTGTAATCACGCAATTGATCCATATTTCTACAGGAGTTGATTCTATCAAGAATTTAACAGGGATGATCAACACCTTGAATCGATTGCGACAAAAACGTACGGATTTTCATCTAGACATTGTAAGTGATGGCGACACACAATATGCTCAAGATTTGGTCAAACAGTTAAATTGCGGGGATTTCATTCAATTTCATTCTACAAAAACTACACTAGAAATTGCACATATGCTCAAAGAAAGTGACGCTTTATTGATGTTTAGTAATTACGAGAATTTTCCATGCGTCATTGCCGAATCATTCATGTCTGGCTTACCTGTCATTTCAAGTAACGTAAATGGCATTCCAGAACACGTCAATGCATCCAATGGAATTTTGGTGAACCCAGGAAAGGAAAATGAGCTCGAAGCAGCAATTGAATCCTTCATCGATAAAAAAATCACTTTTGATCAATCTGAAATCCGAAGCTATGCTGAAAAACACTTTGGTTATCGTGCGGTTGGAAAATCATTCGATGCTATTTATCGTAAAGTACTGAATCACTAATCCCATCAACTAATTCCACTGTTTTGGACATTCAATTTAAAGTACGTTTATACCAAGCTCTTTTAATAGAAGTAGATCAACGTGCCCAAAATCTTCAAGATTCATTAATTGATGCCTTGGATTCAACTGCCAATGAAACAAAATCAACGGCTGGCGATAAGCATGAGACAGGAAGAGCAATGGCACAATTGGAACAAGAAAAAATTGGAAGTCAAATAGCCGAAATAACCAAACTCAAAGAAATACTTTTCCGCATTCAGCCTGAGAAAAGTCATTCAAAAGTTGAACTAGGAAGCCTTGTCACTACTTCAAATGGCATATTTTTCATTTCAATCGGAATTGGAGCTTTTCCGTTTGAAGGAAAAAACGTCTTTTGTATCACGCCAATGGCTCCTGTTTGTCAATTATTGCTAGGAAAACAAGCTGGTGAACAGGTTGAATGGCAAGGGAAGAAAATTGATATTAATCTTGTCTCTTGAAGCTACAAAAAATGAAATTTTGAATGGTATCAAAAGGCGTTAAATGGTTTTCATTTTCACATGTGATTTTTTGAAATCCTTTAAATTGATCAACCATTGAAGATTCAGAATATTGTTGGATTTCAAGTCCACTGCATTTTAACGGGCCGTTCTCAGAAAAAGTGCCAATTACCAAATAGTCAGTCACAGAAGTATTAACCAAATTCACATATCTTTCCTGCTCTTCTTTCGTTGTTAAAAAATGAAATGCTGCACGATCATGCCAAATAGAATATGTTTTCGAGGGTACAAAGTCGTTAATATCTGATTCGATCCAAACTACTTTATCAGCTAAGGCACCTAAGCGCAGTTTCGCACGTTCAATTGCTTTGCCTGAAATATCCAAAACTGTAACATCCGAATAACCATCTGCCAACAGAAAATCAACTAATTTACTATCTCCACCGCCAATGTCAATAACAGAAACACTTTTGTCCAAACCTGAGTCATGAATAAAATTCAATGATACTTCTGGTTTTTCTTGTGTCCAACTTACTTGCTCTGGTGTTTTTGTTTCGTAAACTGTTTCCCAATGCTGTTTTTTAGATTCCATATTTTTCATTTAGACACAAAAAGACAACATTTTGATTTAACAGAATGTGATAAATGTTGCAGAGATCAGCGAACTAAATGAATAAATCCATGCCCTTCAAATGCTTCGTTTTGTGCACCTTTTGCTTTGAAGTTATAAAAGTACACTCCCGGCTCAGCATCTTTACCGTTGCTCTTACCGTTCCAACTAGCGTTCACATCAGTCGTTGTAAACATCACATTTCCCCAACGATTTAAAATTGTCAGTTCAATTTCAACAATGTTTAATAAATCAAATTGGTACACATCATTTACACCATCATTGTTTGGCGTAAATACATTCGCTGTTTCTAATCCTACTGGCACAGAAACTGGTGGCTCTAAAACATTGATTGTGACATACGCCGTATCTGAACATGCTGAACTACCAGCAACAAGCATTACCGAATAAACTCCAGTTGTGTCATAAACTTGATTTTGAGCATTGGCATTTGTTGTATTCAAGGTATTTCCATTACCAAAATCCCAGTAAAACTCAGTTGCATTTTGACTTGTATTTTGAAAATCGACTGTTAATGGATAATAACCAGTTAATGGATTCGCTGTTAAACCTGCCAATGGAGGATTGTTAGGGACAATTTGTATTGAATCATATTGATAACAACCGGCAGACTCAATTTCCAAATAATACCAACCAACAGAAAGATTTTGCCAAACAGAAGCGTTAATTTGATTTGGATTTGAAGCTCCTGGACCAGACCATGTATAGCTTGCTGGATCGTTGAACGTTCCAGAAGTAATTGCAGAAACATAGCCATTATTTGCTCCACAATCGGTTGGACCAGAAAGAACTTGACTAATCGACCAATCAACTGGTACAATTGTTACTTGCGCACCATCGATACCAACGCAACCATTAACACTTGTGGCAACAACTTGATATAAACCTGAGATATCTGGAACTACTGTAGGAATTGTTTGACCTGAACCCCAAGACCAAGAAGCAATTGGAACATTCGATGTTGCCGTAATTAATCCTGATTCATTTTCACAAATTGTTAAATCAGGTCCTGCATTAATAATCACCTCTTCAACTTGCACATCAATAGAATCTGTTACATTGCAAATAGGTGCAAAGAAAATATCATCAATCGAAAAATCATTTCCTGATGATAAAATACTTTGATTAACAATCGAAAGAACAGCTGTTGACGATGCTCCCGAATTCCAGAATCCTGTATTTTCCAACCATGTACATGCCGTTGTTGACGTTGGAATTATCCCAGAAATTGGAACATTATTGATATAGAGTTGAAGATTGGAAACCTCCACAGCATTTAAGGCATTCGCTTGCCAAAAGGAAAAAACATAATCTTCACCTGGAGTGACATTTACTGTTTGTGACCAGACAGTTGTATTTGCAGTTGAAGATCCATTTGCAATCAACATATTTCCATTACCCGTAGTATGATCCCCGCAAACAGAAAAGTTTGTATGAACTAAATTTGGAGACGTTGAAATTGCATATTGTCCAGGGTTTGAAAGTACTCCCCATGCCCCACCTGTTCCTGGAACATAAGCAGATGTGAAATTATTTGATGCAGCAGTGGTTCCACCTTGAAAATTACCATTCAAAATCAAGTTTGAACCTACAATACTTCCTGCAACTGAATAAACTCCTGGAGAATTAACAGTTATATTATTTAACATTGAGCCATTTGACCACAAATAATAATCAAATCCCGCTGGGGCATTCAATGTCAAACTTTGACCTAAACAAATTACGGTATCATTTCCCAAATTTATTTGAGGTTCACTTCCATCACATTGAGCGAATGTATTAATTCCAAAGAGCAGGGTTATTCCAACAAAAATTAATTTCATTTTTTTCTATTTTGTAGTCCATACTAAGACTATCATTTACAACAAAAAGTTGTCTGAGTGGTTCATTAAATTAGGTCGTCGAATGATTTAATTCCTAATTCGCGTTCGACCGTAAATCCTTCGGCATACTTAGCACCGATTGGTCGACCGTATTGCATCATTCTACCTTTAATAAAATCAAAGAATTCTTCTCCTGAAATTGGAGTCACTGGCTCTTTTGAATTTGGATCGTAGAATTGTGTTTTATACGCTTTGATTGCTTCAATTTTACGGTCTACAAATTCAGTAATATCAACACAAAAATCAGCTTTTAAAAAATGATCTTGTATATAATGATAAACTGCTTTTGGACGATGAGCAATTTGACTTTCACCTTCCCAAACCGTTTCAATTTTTCTTAATCCTGCCAAGAAACATGCCTCAGAAACCAACTTCGCAGCACGCCCATGATCTGGATGACGATCTTCAATCGCATTTGCTAAAACAACCTTGGGCTGGAAACGTCGAATTTGTTCAATAATCAAGCGTTTGTTTTCTTCTGACTCATTGAAAAACCCATCGGACATTTTTAAATTGACACGTGCTGAAATCCCCATGATTTTCGAGGCTGCATCGGCTTCTTCATAACGTGTTTCAATTGTTCCTCTTGAACCCAATTCTCCTTGCGTTAGATCCACAATTCCAACAGTTTTACCTTCAGCAATGTGCTTCATCAAAGTACCAGCTGCTGATAACTCAATATCATCGGGATGTGCTGCAAACGCTAAAATGTCTAATTTCATGGTTATCTTGTATTAAGCGCTATTAAAATTCTTTTTCTAATTCAGCTTTCATTTTCTTGTTATATTTCCAATTGATGAATGCAGCGATTGCAGAAAAAACAAAGAAACCAAGAATAATGTATTTCAACCAACTTGGAAATTTCAAAATGCTATCTCCTTGTGCATAAGAATGTAATCCACCTAGGACAAAGTTTACTCCAAAGAAGGTAAATAGAATTGCTGAGAATCCCCATAAACTTACCATGTTGAAGGTAAACTTGCTTTTCAATCCTGGAATGTAACGCAAATGCAAAATAATCGCATATACAAGTACTGATACCAAAGCCCACGTTTCTTTGGCATCCCAGCCCCAATATCTACCCCACGATTCATTCGCCCAAACACCGCCTAAGAAAGTACCAATTGTAAGCATGAACAAGCCTATCGTCATTGTTAACTCGGAAACATAGGTAATTTCATTAATGTTTAAGTTGATGGTTTGATTGCTTTTTGTTCCTCTTGTTATGTACAAGGTAAGATTAATGAATCCTAAAATTGCACTTAATCCCAAGAATCCATAACTACCAGTGATAATTGCTACGTGTATCATCAACCAATACGATTTCAAAACAGGTTGTAAAGGCGTAATTTCAGGATCTAATAAATTCATTTCTGATACAAAAATCAGGAAGAACGCCAATATAGCCGCAACTGCAATTACAACTGGATTCTTCTTAGCAAAAACAAAACCAGCAATCATTGAAACCCACGCAATAAACACAACCGCTTCATAACCATTACTCCATGGTGCGTGACCAGAAATGTACCATCTAAAACCTAAACCAGTTCCATGATAGGCAAAAATCACAATCAATAAACCAACTAAAATTCGACCAATAATTTTGAATTTCTTTTCAGCGCCTATAGTTGGTTGTGTAAAAATTCGAATGAAGAAAACAATTAGTAAAACAAACCCTAGCAACAAATAACTGTACATGGAATTTTTAAAAATTCCCATTTTGTTGTAACTGATTTCAACATTTACTTTGGATTCCGAAGGACAAATATCGCCTGCTTCAGAACGTTGGAATTTCTTTAATTCAACCAACAAATCGTCAACTTCTCCGAATTTATTTGATTTTGCGGCTTCATCCAAACCTGCAATATAGCGTAATGCTAACATTGATGAGTTCGAATCCAATTGCATCACTTCTTGTGACATTGGAACAAACCACGTTTTCGTTTTTTCCTTTGCAACAGGTAAAATTTTCATGTATTGCCAACTAAAAATAGCCTGGACAACTTCAAATTTCTCAACTACTTTAATCAATTTTTTATCGAATTCATCACGATTTTTATCCAATCGTTGATGTGCTTCGTTGTATTTTTTCATTGCTTTGAATTGTCCATTCAAATCAGCCAACTCTCTAAAAGAAGCATAACTTCCAACTTTCAATTCGTTTTGTACTACGGCTGGAACTTGAATCACTTTTTGATCCATCCAATAGCTTGGATACATGTGCATACTCATTATCGTTTGCACAGCGTTAAAATCCTCGTACTTATTCGTTCGCGAAATTTTTCTTAATAACTGATCACACATCGTATGCATCGGAATGATACGGCCTTGAAAATCTTGCACAAGTAAACTTGCCAATTCTTCTGAATGTTCCTCAGAAATAACACGATAAACTGCTTTAACTGGTGCAGCCTCTTTTTGTTGATGATCAGCGTGATTATGTTCTTGAGCAATTGCATCTCCACCAATTCCAACAGCAAAAGCAAGAATCAATAATCCTATCAGATTATTACGTTTTTCTCTTGATTTTTTCAACAGGCCATTCAACTCTTTGAAACGACCAACTCTTGAAAACAGTGACATCACCATACCGATAGACATTAACAAATAACCAATATATGTCACATTTGTACCCAACCAATCGTGGTTAACACTCAAACGTGTTCCTTTTTCATCCGGATCATAAGCGGATTGGAAGAAACGGTAACCCCCATAATCCATTACATTGTTCATGAAAATGTGCTGATCATGTGTATGATTATTTTTCTCGTCAATTACGGTTACATCACTTGCAAATGAACTAGGTGTTGACGATCCAGGATAACGTTCCAATTGGAAATCACGACAAGCAACATAGAAAGGTAATTCAATTTTCGTTGGACCATATTCCATTTCATAGGTCAAACCTCCAAACGCGAAAACTTCATGCGTTGGAATTGAACCCGCACCACCTTCTAATTGAACAATTTTCGATTGATTACCATCTGTAATTTTCAATGTCAAATAATCTGATCCAACATTTTTATTTCCTGAAGGCAATAACATTTTCTTCGCATTTTGAACAACACTTTTAAAAACGATTTGCTGATTTCCAATTTGGTACAAAGTTGTTGTTTGGAATGGAACCAATGTATCTGCTGGAATTTCCACAAACAACGAATCAGAGACTTGTTGACCAGATTGACGCGCTTTTTGCATTTCTGCCATAGGCAAGTAACGCATTGGAACGGCTGATTTCACCATTATTTTATTTCCTTTACGGAACAAATGCACACCCGGCATCGCATCTTTTTTCTCAAACGAAATTGCCAAATCACCTGCCATTAAAAATCCACCTTGCGCAACGTAATTCGATTGCATTCCATCGGTAACAATTTCTAGAGCAACTGTATTGAACTTTTTATCAATCACTAAAGAATCAATCATCTTTTTGTCGAAACGAACATATTCGATGTTGATTGGTGTCTTGTGATTTGGGAATTCTACAGGGATTTCAAAGTAATTATCCGTTTTTGTAGACATAAAATGTTGTTCACTGTAGGTATATTGCAATTTACCGTCGTTGATTTTCATCCAAACATAAGGATCGGAAGAATAAATAAAATTGCTTTTTTCACCTTCACGAATCAACATCAACCCTTCAAAACTGAAATAACGCGTAATTCCAGCTCCAATCAAAATAACGATAAATGAAAGATGAAACATGAACATTGCGATTTTTTCACGTTGATACATTTTGTATCGGAAAATATTTGCAATCAAATTAAGCCCTAAATAAACTAATAAGAGTTCAAACCAACCAGCGTTGTAAATGATGATCTTTGCTGTTTGTGTATCATACATTGTTTCTAAAAATGTTGCATAGCCAATTGCCGTAAGAAAGGCAAACAAGCCTAAAGTCATTGCTCCAATAGAAAAAAATGCGCGTAGGAATTTATCCATAATATGTCCGTGTATATTTAGTGGCAAAAATACGCATTGCCACTTTGATACGGAAAAGAAAAACAAGAAAACTGTTTATCGAAAACCTAAAAATTCACAAAAAAAGTTAGAATCAGCTTTAGTATTGATCAATCGACAATAAAACCAAGGTACAGGCTTGCTCTGTTTCAATTTTATTCATAGACAAAAGTGCTTCAAATTCTGAATTTTCAGTTCCTGGATTAAAAATCACTCGTTTAGGGTTGAGTGCAATGATCTTATTATAAAATTCAACTTGTCGCTGCGGATTCACATACATCGTTACTGTATCAATATCAGCCGTGAATTGCCATTCTTTCTGAATGTTCACGTCCGCAACAATACCTTCTTTTAAACCAAAAGCAACAACCGTATGACCAGCCAATCTCAAGGCATTAATCGCCTTAAACGAATAACGATCGGGATTTAAACTCGCGCCTACAACAAGTGTTTTTTTCATATTGAATTATAGCGTTTTCAAGAAAGCCTCAACATTCGCTTGAATACGTCCTTCAATGTTTGAAGTGTCCGCTTTTTCAAAATCGTTTCCTGTAATGCGCTCGTACAACTCAATGTAACGCTCAGTTACAACTTGAACAAAATCATCTGGCATTACTGGCATTGTTTGACCATCTAATCCTTGAAAATTGTTTTCAATCAACCATTGACGCACGAATTCTTTCGATAATTGTTTTTGTGGTTCATTGTTATCTTGGCGTTCTTGGTAACCTTCAGCATAAAAATAACGCGATGAATCAGGCGTATGAATTTCATCAATCAACACTACTTCTCCGTTGCGAATACCAAACTCATATTTTGTATCAACCAATATTAATCCGCGAGCAGCGGCCATTTCAGTTCCACGTTGAAACAAAGCACGCGTGTAGTTTTCCATTTGCACATAAATCGCTTCTGGAACAATATTTTGTGCAATGATTTCTTCACGTGAAATATCTTCATCATGTCCTTCTTCTGCTTTTGAAGCAGGAGTAATAATTGGCTCAGGAAATTTGTCATTTTCTTTCATTCCTTCTGGAAGTGCAACTCCACACAATTCGCGTTTCCCCAATTTGTATTCACGTGCTGAGTGACCAGCCAAATATCCACGAATTACCATTTCAACTCGAACAGGCTCGCATGCGTAACCAACAGCAACAGCAGGATCAGGAGTACCAATCAACCAATTTGGAACGATATCTTTTGTCGCATTTAAGAACATTGTTGCAACTTGATTTAAAACTTGTCCTTTGTGAGGAATTCCTTTTGGTAAAATGTGATCAAAAGCTGAAATACGATCCGATGCTACCATCACTAAAATATCATTTTCTAGAGTGTAGACGTCACGAACTTTTCCTTTGTAAACTGCTTTTTGTCCTGGAAAATTAAAATCTGTTTTAATAATTGCGTTGCTCATTTTATGCTTGTTTTAATCTATTTCTTAGGAATGAATCACAATTGATTAATCCTGGTTTTTTGCTTTTTGTTCTTTTTCAAATTTCGCTTGCTTTTCTGCAGCTTCAACGATATCAAATGCCTCGATAATGCGTTTCACTAGACTGTGTCGAATCACATCATTTTGTCCTAAACGAACAACTTCAATTCCTTCCACTTCTTTTAAAACATCCAATGCATATGCAAGTCCTGAACGTTGTTTGTGCGGTAAATCCACTTGTGACATATCACCTGTTATGACAAATTTTGCGGTCATTCCCATACGTGTCAAGAACATTTTCATTTGCATGGAAGTGGTATTTTGCGCTTCATCCAAAATTACAAACGCTTTGTCTAAAGTACGACCACGCATGAATGCCAAAGGAGCAATTTCGATGATTCCGAATTCCAACATGTCAGCTAACTTTTCAGGTGGAATCATATCACGCAAAGCATCATACAAGGGCATTAAATACGGATCAAGTTTTTCTTTCAAATCTCCAGGCAAGAAACCAAGGTTTTCCCCTGCTTCTACTGCCGGACGCGTCAATACAATGCGCTTAACTTCCTTTGCTTTTAAAGCGCGGACCGCCATTGCTACTGCTGTATATGTCTTTCCTGTTCCAGCTGGACCAACAGCAAACACCATGTCGTTCGCTTTGATTGCTTGAACCAGTTTTTTCTGATTTAAGGTGCGTGCTTTAATTTTGGTCCCACCGTTTCCATGAACAATCGTTTCCGATCCATCGTCAATAGAAATCATTTTAGAACCGTCTTCCATCATCAAATTATCGATATTGTTTTCTGTAACGGCGTTGTATTTGTGGTAATGCTGAATAATCAATTCAAACTTGCGTTCAAATTCATCCATAACCTCTTCATCACCAGCAATTGTGAGCACATTTCCGCGCGCAACAACCTTCAATTTCGGGAAGAAACTTTTGATGTGCTTCAAATTTGCATTATTCACACCAAACAATTCGACGGGATTTATCCCTTTGATTTCGATAATTTTCTCTTGCAATCTAACTAATTTGTAGTTTGTTTCATTAAAAATCGGTCAATTTACCTTATTTTTGCTTCAAAATTAGAAAATTATTCGGGACAAAATGCCACTGAATTGAAGGATATGCAAATTATTACATTAACAACAGATATGGGAGTTCGCGATCATTACGTCGCAGCAATCAAAGGCGCCATTTATCGCCATTGTCCTTCTGCACACATTGTTGATGTTTCGCATACTGTAAAACCGTTTGATATAGCGGAAGCCGCTTATTACGTTTCATCGTGTTTTGAAGAATTTCCAGAAGGAACAGTTCATGTAATTGGCGTTGATAGCGAACCGATGGTTAACTTTTCTGGTTCAGAAGGATCTTTTCCCTCGATAATGAAATTCAAAGGCCATTATTTTGTTTCGAATGACAATGGTTTTTTTGGAGCATTCATAAAAGATCATCAACATGAAGGATTTTTCCGAATTGACGATGTACTATCGCGCATGGATTTATTCAAATTTCCAACCAAAAACATGTTAGTTCCAGCAGCTTGTCGTATTTTAAATGGTGAAACAATTGATTCTTTTGCTTCACCGTTTAATTCCTTCAAAAAAGCCTTTGCTATCAATCCTGTAATAGAAACCAATTTGATCAAAGGATCCGTTCAGCACATTGATAATTATGGAAATTTGATCACAAACGTTCACGAAAGTTTGTTTGAACGCTTTGGAAAAGATACGCCGTTCACCATTTTCTACCGTAACAAAGATTATCACATTGACGAAATTTCGGCAACCTATAATTCAGTTCCAAACGGAGAAAAAGTAGCCATTTTCAATAACAATGGATTATTAGAAATCGCCATTAACAGAGGAGCAAACTTGAGCAACGGTGGTGCAGAACGTTTATTTGGCGTTCGTATTGGTGATGTAATCCGAATTGAATTCACACCTCGTGGATCAAGAAATACACTTGAATCTTTATTCTAATGTTGATCAGAATCGTAAAACTTCACTTTCAAGAAGATAAAATTGACGGCTTCTTAGATTTTTTCGAAACCGTAAAACATAAAGTAAATGGATTCCCTGGATGTTTAGGGATGAAATTATTGCGTGACTTGAACGATCCAAGCATCGTGATGACCTACAGCCATTGGGAAGAAGAAAGTGATTTGGATAATTACCGAACCTCTGAAACATTCGGTGAAATCTGGCCAAAAATCAAACCATGGTTTTCTGAAAAACCTGAAGCTTGGAGTGTCAAAGAACACTTTAATGGCTTCGATTTAAAAGCTTAAGTGCTCAACACCAACCTTTACAAGGATTAATATCTAATTCAGAAATTTTAAAAAAAATCGTGCTAATTAAATTATAAGTATATCTTTAGCAAAAATTAATACTAGTAATAATGAGTAAAGGAGTTGTTAAATTCTTCAATGAAACTAAAGGATTTGGTTTCATTATCGAGTCTGATTCAAGTAAAGAGTACTTTGTACATGTTTCAGGTCTTGTTGACAAGGTTAAAGAAAACGACGAAGTTGAATTCGAACTTGAAGAAGGAAGAAAAGGATTGAATGCTGTGAATGTGAAGTTAGCTTAACTAATATATTTCATCAAATTAATTCTTAAAAGTCTCGTCCCGTATTATCGGACGGGACTTTTTTGATTTTAAACGAGTACTTAATCCAGCCACAATCCTGTCAAGCAAATAAAAAGGTTATAAACAATTCCCTTTTAATCAATAATCGCTGCTATAAACTAAATCCCTATTGATGTTTCAAAAGGAAATCTTAATTTTGGGGACATTAACTAAATACAAAGAATGAGAGCACTTTATTTCAAAGAAATAAAAAGTTTCCTAACCTCAATAATCGGGTACATTTTCATCCTGATATTTTTGATCGCTTCAGGTCTTCTACATTGGGTTATGCCAAACAATAAATATCTATATGCCAATTTATTGGAAGGTAGTGAATCGAATCTAATTCCATTTTTTGATATCGCACCATTTATCTTGTTAATTCTTATTCCTGCCATAACTATGCGTATGATTGCAGAAGAAAGAAGAACAGGAACCATCGAGTTATTATTTACACGACCAATTTCTGATTTAAACATTGTCCTTGCAAAATATTTTGCTGGTGTAACCTTGGTCGTGTTTTCGTTAATTCCGACCTTTGTTTATTATATCTCAATGCATTATCTCGGAAGTCCAGTTGGAATTATGGACGACGGGGCGACAATTACATCATACATTGGATTGGTTTTATTAGGTTCTGTTTTTGTGTCAATTGGTTTATTTGCTTCATCTTTGACTAACAACCAAATTGTTGCGTTTATTATCGGTGTGTTTTTATGCTTTCTGTTTTATTCTGGATTCACACTTTTAGGGAACTTTGTTTTACTTGGAAATTTTGACTCTGTCATTCAATATGTCAGTTTATCTTATCATTACGACTCCATCATGAAAGGAGTTGTTGATTCCAGTGACATTGTTTATTTCCTCTCGGTCATTGGGCTTTTCATTTTTGCTGCGTTAACAGTGATTAAAACATTAAAAAAATAGCACATGTCAGAAAAGAAAAAAATCACCAAAGGCTTATTCAATTGGACTTTTCTAGCAATTGTTGTTGTAGCACTTATACTTATAAATATTATTAGCTCGTTTCTATATACGCGTATAGACATGACAGAAGATCAACGTTATTCATTAACGGATGGTACTGTCGCTTTTCTTGAGAATAAGGAACAATTTAAAAATCGCATAAGTATCAAAATTTACCTTGAAGGTGAATTACCAGCAGAAATCAAGCATTTCAGAAATGAGATTGAGGCGAAATTACAAGAATTTAAAGAGATTGCTGGTGACCGAATTGAATACCAATTTTTAGATCCAAACGTTGGTACAGAAGGAGAAAAGCAAGCACTTTTTGAACAGTTGTACGCAAAAGGCAAAGGAATCATGCCGTTGGAAATTGTTTACATGAAAGATGGTTCTCAGATCAAAAAAATGCTTTGGCCTGGTGCTGTGATTGATTACGGAGGAACAACCGTTCAAACAATTCAATTTTTACCTGGAACACCAGTTGAACACCCTTATGTCTTGGATGAATTGACGGATTTAATTGATAATTCAACGAAGAACCTAGAGTACATTTTAGTGAGTTCCTTGCGTAAAACAACACTTGTAAAAAAACCTAGAGTTGCATTCTTACAAGGTCACGGAGAGCTAAACTTCCAACAGACACAGCGTGTTCGCTCGCTAATCGCTCCTTACTTCTCGATTGCTGACATTACCATTAATGATTCTCTAGCTGCTCTTGACAATTTGGATGGTTTGATTATCGCTCGTCCAACTCAAAAGTTCAGTGATAAAGATTTGTTCGTGATCGATCAATTTGTTATGAAAGGTGGGCGTTTAATGTGTTTTATTGATGCTTTGTATTTAAACGAAGACACGTTAAATCGGAATGGTTCAACACATACGATGCGTTATGACACAGGGATAGAACGCATGTTGTTTGACTATGGATTAAAATTAAATGATAATTATGTGGTTGATGTCAGCTGTGTAGACAAGCCAGTTCCATTCGCAAATCAATCAAAAATACAGTGGTTTTTTCATGTATTAGCTACTCCCACAAAACATCCGATTTCTCGCAATCTAGAGCCAGTTTCCTTGAAATATACAAGTCAAGTTGACTCAGTAGGTTCAGGCGATTACAAGTTCACACCAATATTAACTTCATCTACGAATGCAAGTGTAACTGGACTTGCTCCAATGGTTAGCTTGGCTATGCCATTGAATTATGGTGAAAACCCTGTGCTTGTGCCAAATCCAACAGATGAAAGCAACAAGGTAATTCTTGCCGCTTTAACAGAAGGGAAATTTGAATCGCATTTCAGAAATCGTATTGTTGAAGAATATTCCAACAATCCAGCTGCACGTTATTTAGCCAAGTCTAAAAAAGAAGGAAAAGTATTGTTAATTGGTAACGGACGATTTATTGCCAATTCGTATGATTCAATGCCGGCTAGAAATGGACAAGGTTATATGTACCGCCCAACTCAGTTCAATGATTTACGTATGGATTTCGAAATGGCGAGCATCAATATTCCAGTATATTTTGGTAATCAAGAGTTTTTTCAAAACCTAGTTGACTACATGCTTGGAGACAATTCCGTTTTAGATATTCGTAGTCGCCAAATCGATATTCACGCTATTGACAAAGAAAAAGTGAAAGCAGATGCTACTTTCTACAAAATCATCAACATTCTTATTCCTGTCGCGTTAGTTCTACTTTTTGCGCTTTTAATGAGCTATTTACGTAGAAGAAAGTACGTTCAAAAATAAACCTATGAAAAAATTAATTATTTTAATTGTTGCTGTTGGTGTTTTAGGCTTTTTAGCATGGTTCACAATGGATCTAATGAAGAGTAAAGGCAAATCGGATACCGAGTTAATTGAATTTAACATTGCTGATACGAGCACAGTTGATAAAATAATTATTTCTGATGCCTTTTCGAATAAAATTGAACTTGTTAGAAATGGGAATTCTTGGGCAGAAGCGAGTGGAGATTGCATTTCAATTCCAAATGTAAATTTCATTCTTGAAACATTTAAGAACATTGAGTTTAAAGGATATTTAGCTGAAAATTCAATAGAAAAATTCAACAATTTAATGGCTTCACAAAGTACGAAGGTTGAAATTTTTCAAAATGGTGAATGGACAAAAACGTGGTACATCGGACCAGCATCAGCAGATCATTACGGCCAAATCATGCTACTTGATTCTGACGAATTTGGGAAAAGTGGAAAGCCGGTAATCATGAAAATTAAAGGTGAAAATGGAATCATTGAACCACGTTTCTTTGCTGACAAACGCAAATGGGCTTGTACGAACATTTTTGCTCTAGGAATTGATCAAATTTCAAAAGTTGACTTAAAAGTTTACGATGATCCAACCTTGAGTTTTTCAGTTACTAAAAAAGGTAGTCGTGTTGATGTGTATCAACAAGGAGTTAGATTACCAAATGTTGACACAGCGATGGTTTACCGCTATTTGCAGAAATACAAAAAAATCCATTATGACATTGCAAACTTTGAACTTTCTGACAAACAGGTAGATAGCTTAAAAAAATCAATGCCATTCGCAAAATTAACTGTTTCAGAAACAAACGGAAAAAAATCAACTTTGCGCATGTTCCGCATTAAATCGGCTAATCAATCAGTAAATGAATTCGGTGAAATTGTTGATGTGGATATGGATCGCTTTTGGTGTGAACTACCTTCAGGTGAGGTTGTAAAATGTCAATATTTTGTATTCAACCCATTAATCCTTGGAAATATTTACTTCCCGATGGACATGAGTAAGCGCAAATCGAGCTTAGGTCAAGGAAGCGCAGTATATAATGCTTTGTAAGCTATTTATCTTGTACAATTTTGAATAAATCAATTTTACTAATGGTTACATTCAATTGTTAATAAATAGTTTAAAAAAACACTTTTACCGTGTGATTCAAAGGTGATCGTTGAATAAATTTGTTATAAATTTCAGAGAAATGAATTTTATAATATCAAGTACAACATTACTTCGTCACTTACAGAGTATTTCTGGTGTTTTGAGCACGAGCAACACTTTACCAATTCTAGACAACTTTTTATTCGAAATTGTTGACGGACAATTGACTGTTTCTGCCTCAGATTTAGAGACAACAATGCGCACTTCGTTAGAAGTTGAAGCAAATGAAGCAGGAAAAATTGCTATTCCAGCAAAATTATTGTTGGATGTGTTGAAAAACTTACCAGATCAACCGTGTACATTCCTTATCGACAAAACAAATTACTCTGTTGAAATCGCGTATGACAATGGTAAATCTAAAATGGTTGGATACAATGGTGATGATTTCCCAAGAACACCATCGATTGAAAATAGCAGTACAACCAAAGTTTCAGGAGAAATTATTTCAAAAGCAATAAACAAAACGCTATTCGCCACTGGAAACGATGATCTTCGCCCTGTGATGAGTGGTGTGTTTTGTCAATTTAGTCCACAAGACATTACATTTGTTGCCACAGATGCACATAAATTAGTTCGATACCGAAGAACAGATTCGACAGCAACTGGAAGTTCATCTTTCATTCTTCCTAAAAAGCCATTGAATTTGTTGAAATCAAATCTAAGTGGAGCGGAAGAAGTTTTATTGGAATACAATGAATCGAATGCAATTTTTACATTCAACGATATCGTTTTAATTTGTCGATTGATTGATGGAAAATACCCAAATTATGAGGCTGTTATTCCAAAAGAAAATCCAAACGTATTGATTATTGATCGTGCTCAATTTTTGAGTTCCATCAAACGTGTTTCTATTTTCGCAAACAAAACAACTCATCAAATCAAATTAAAATTGGCTGGTTCTGAGTTATCGCTTTCTGCAGAAGATATCGATTTCTCTAATGAGGCAAATGAGCGCTTAACATGTAACTATGATGGTGACGATATGGAAATTGGTTTCAATTCTCGTTTCTTAATGGAAATGTTAAACAATCTTGACACAACAGAAGTAAAACTTGAAATGAGTGAGCCTTCTCGCGCAGGATTGTTAATGCCAGCTGTCAAAGACAATGAAGACGAAGATATTCTTATGCTGGTTATGCCGGTAATGTTGAATCGATAATCGTTAGACAAACATTTAAAAATCCATCCTTAGTGATGGATTTTTTTTTTGAACTAAATAATTTATAAATTCATTTTCTTAAATTTGATTGTAAGCTATACTCATCGCATGTTTCGAATAATTTTTATTTTACTGTTACTGTTTTCGTTTGGATCATGCGGGTTGAAATACACACCTGTTGAATCCCCTGCTTTATTTGAACAACGTCGACATGATACCATTGAAAGCTATCTATCTCGAACATTTAAATCAAGTTCTAACACTTACAAATCAATCGCCTTTGGAGAAACAGAAACGATAAAACCACTTAGTTATCAGAAATTAGATTCACTTTTTGGAGTGAAATATGCTAATGAAAAAAAAGGGATCAACGATGATGAATTGGACAATTTGATTCAAAACCAACGAATGATAGCTCTCAACGACACGAATAAAGTGATTTATATTGAAAACCACATTTTTGCTTTAGAACAGGGTGATACTTTGGAGATTTATGACGGTAACTTCAGACTTTCAAATGATTTAACTATTGAAGATATTCATCTAAATGAAAGCGTTTATCTTCCGAAAAAATTTGAAGAAATTTATAAAGTTTATTTATTTGAAGAAGCCTTTATTACAGCTGGAACACCTCCAACTGAAGCTGAAAAACAATTTTACAACTTGTACAAATCAGAAAGTAATCAACGAAAGGGAAGCGATCGCGATGAATTCATAAAAAACACATTACTTGTGATGGATTACGCTTCTAAATCGCACAGCTTAGATATTGAAACATTAATCAAATACGCCATTTTAAAAAATCTACACGGAAATAGTTATGTCAATCATTTGGATAAATTTTCTCCCTTGGAACAGCTTATTGAAATTAACAATCAACAGCAACAATCACTAGCCGGCTATACCAGTACATGTACATACACTGACAAAACCGAAACAGGAATTCAAGTTTCAAAATCAGTTAAGTTTGTGTTTGATAGGTTTCTTCAATTAAAAGAAAAACAGGTTTTATATTAAAAACACGAACGATAAGCTCCTTCTGACAGTTCAATCGCGTTAGCAACTTCCAAATAAGGCATTGCAATTTCGATTCCTTCCAAATTGAATTGATGTTCATAACCAGTTCTTATGACAAAGCTTGAATCATTCACTTTAATTTGCCAATCTGTGCCTATTTTTTCCGTTTTTATTGATACGTCTGATGAATGAATGTGAAAATTGCTTTTTGACAAATCAAAATACTGAACATCTGATGGATAGATTTTCCGGTAGGCCTCAACCATATTCTCTACTTTATCAAAATCTTCTTTTTTAGCTTTGTAAAAACAGAACAAATCCTGATCATTCTTTACAACAAATACCAATTGCTTTGAATTGAAAACACATAGCTCATTTGTACTCATATTTTGATAACGATCATAAACAATAACCATTAACAGTATGAATCCAAGTCCTAATCCAACAAGTTGATTGCGTTTATTTTTGACAATTAAAAACAGACCTAATACTAAAAGTCCAAAAGCCGCAACCATAATCAACGAAAGTGTAAATCCATATGCAACGCCACCTGGCAAAGACTCAACCCATTCGATGAAAGCGAGTGATAAAAATATCACCCAAGTCAAAACAATACCCGTGATTTTTGATAAAGCTTTCCACCAACTTGTCGCGAACAAGAAAACTCCTGCGCCCAAAATTAATCCTGAAGAAGCCATTAAACCAATGTTTGTGAGAATAAAATAATTTGGAAATTGATGAAAATAATAGAGCGACAAAGGAGTCGTCATTAATTGAGCGGCAAAGCCTATTGCCGTTCCCTCCCAAACTTTACGAATCCATTTGTTTTCAATATAAATAAGTTCTCCAATCGGCTTGTAAAGCAAAAAGATGCCCAACATCGCTAAAAAAGATAATTGAAATCCAATGTCGTAAATAACAAATGGATCAACTAAACAAAGCGCAAATCCTGTAAAAAACAAAGCATTAATCGAATGGTATTGCTTTCCAAACAACTGTGCAATTACTAAAACTGAAAACATAAAAACTGCACGAACAACAGAAGGTGACATTCCTGTGATAAAAGCATAAATCCACATAACGATTAAAACGGCTGTCAGTGCTTTTTTTCGACTAATCACTTTTGGAAAATATCCTAAAACAATCATTAAAATCTGCATGATAATCCCAATATGCAAACCAGAAACAGCAAGCACATGCATCGCTCCCGTATTCGTAAAGCTATTTTTTACTTCTTGATCCAATAAACTTTTATCACCAAGAATTAACGCTTGAGCAATTGCCAATTCCTTTCCTTTCAAATTTTCGGAAAGTGATTCACTCAAATATATTCTGCAAGATTCCATACTCTGCACCAACCAATTCGAAGGTTGATGTTCCAATAATTTATAATCATCTTCACCAACGAATGATGTATATAAAATTCCTTTTTTTGACCAATAGTTTTCCGCATCAAACTCACCTGGATTTCCGTTGTTTTTGATTTTGTTTAGATTGGAAGTAAGCAGAATAACATCTCCTTTAAACAAGCTATTCCCCTCATTTTTAAAATAAAAAACAATGAATTCATTTAATTCAATGACCTTTTCATGATGGTATAGAAGTTCAACTTTTCCAACTATTTTGACCCAATCGGTTGTAGATGTTCCAACCTCCTTAACTTCTACTTGCAAAGGATCAAAGTCATGATAGGTTGTTTCTAGGGTGTTTTTGTTATACCTGCCTAAATGCTCATTTATTGAAATTGCTCCCAAGGAAAAAAAAGCAAAAAAACTAATGATTAAAAAAGCCCTAGATGAATCTCCCTTCAAGAAGAAAAGTGAAATCAAAATTATAAGCGAACTGCAAAACAAGTCAACAAAAAAGGTTGACAATATTCGAATTTCAAAACCTAGGAGAATTCCTCCACAAAAAAAAAGGCATATGAAAACAAATGGAGCTGAGAAAAAACGTAGTTTCAAGGTTGCTAATGATTTCAAAATCAGTTACAAATGAACACTTTTTTTTGAAAAATCAAAAATTATCTACCAATTAGTTGATTCCTTTCCTCTAGGTAGCTTTTAAATTCAGCCGAATCATTATCTTTGTTAGCAAAATTGAATTAAAACATGATTAACGTAACTCTTCCGGATGGATCAGTAAGACAATGCGAAAACGGCACAACTTCATTGGATGTCGCAAAAAGCATATCTGAAGGTCTTGCTAGAAATGTACTTGCCGCTAAGGTAGATGGACAAGTGATTGATGCAACTCGCCCCTTGAACAATGACTGCACCTTGCAATTATTGACCTGGAACGACACCGAAGGAAAATCGACCATGTGGCATTCATCTGCTCACTTGATGGCAGAAGCCTTAGAATTTTATTTCCCTGGAATTAAATTAGCTATTGGACCTCCAATTGCCAATGGTTTCTACTATGATGTGGATTTCATGGAGTACTCTATTTCCGAGAAAGATTTGGAAAAAGTAGAGCAAAAAATGAAAGAATTGGCGAAAGAAAAAAATCCTTACATCCGTAAAGAGGTTTCTAAAGCTGATGCATTAGCCTATTTCACAGAAAAACAAGATCCGTATAAATTGGAATTAATCGAAGGTTTAGAAGATGGAAGTATCACGTTCTATACTCAAGGTAATTTTACAGATTTATGTCGTGGACCACATATTCCTGATACAGGTTTCATCAAAGCGGTGAAGTTAACTTCCATCGCTGGAGCTTACTGGAAAGGTGATGAAAACAACAAGCAATTAACGCGTATTTACGGAATCACGTTCCAAAAAAATGCTGATTTAACAGACTACTTGGAAAAAGTTGAAGAAGCGAAACGTCGTGACCACCGTAAATTAGGAAAAGAATTAGAGTTGTTTACCTTTTCTCAAAAAGTTGGACAAGGATTACCAATGTGGCTACCGAAAGGAGCTGCGTTGCGTGAGCGTTTGGAAAATTTCTTAAAGAAAGCACAACGTAAAGCTGGTTACCAACAAGTAATCACTCCACACATCGGAAACAAAGAATTGTACGTAACTTCTGGTCACTACGAAAAATATGGTGCTGACTCATTTCAACCAATTAGAACTCCAGATCCAAACGAGGAGTTTTATTTGAAACCAATGAATTGTCCTCACCATTGTGAAATTTTCAAATCAAAACCGCGTTCGTACAAAGATTTACCAGCACGTTTTGCTGAATTCGGTACTGTTTACCGTTACGAGCAATCAGGTGAATTACATGGTTTGACGCGCGTTCGTGGATTTACGCAAGATGATGCACATATCTTCTGTACACAAGAACAAGTGAAAGAAGAATTCAAAAAAGTAATTGACATTGTTCTTTACGTTTTGAAAACCTTGGATTTCCAAAATTTCAAAGCGCAAATTTCTTTGCGTGACCAAGTTGATCGTAAAAAATACATAGGTGCGGAAGAAAATTGGGTAAAAGCAGAAACGGCAATCATTGAAGCAGCAGCGGAGAAAAATCTTCCAACTGTTGTTGAATATGGTGAAGCAGCTTTCTACGGACCTAAATTGGATTTCATGGTTCAGGATGCATTAGGAAGAGAATGGCAATTAGGAACAATTCAGGTAGATTACAACCTACCAGAACGATTTGAATTGGAATATACAGGAGCTGATAATCAAAAACACAGACCTGTAATGATTCATCGTGCACCTTTTGGTTCAATGGAACGTTTCGTTGCTGTACTGCTTGAGCACTGTGCAGGAGACTTCCCTTTATGGTTGGCAGTTGAACAATTTGCTATTTTACCGATTTCGGATAAATATAACGACTACGCAGAAAAAGTTTCAGAATTGCTAAATAATTACGATATTCGCGGCTTCGTTGATGATCGCAACGAAAAGATTGGCAAGAAGATACGCGACGCAGAGTTGAAAAAAGTACCATTTATGCTTATCGTTGGTGAGAAAGAAGCTGAAAACAATGAGGTTTCTGTTCGCCAAAGAGGTGATGGAGATAAAGGTTCATTGAGCATTGAAAAATTTGCTGAGTTAGTACAAAAATCGATTGAAGATGAGTTATCATCTAATGTTTAATTAATTAAATGAGAAAAAACACAAAAAAACCTTTTGTAAGAAGAGAGGAAGCAGACCAACACAAGATTAACGAGAAAATTACTTCTCGAGAAATTCGTTTGGTAATTGAAGGTGAAGAACCGAAAGTAATGTCAACCTCTGAAGCAATTCGTTTAGCAGAAGAAGAAGAATTAGACTTGGTTGAAATTTCACCTAATGCTGTTCCTCCAGTGTGTAAGATTATGGATTACCGTAAATTCTTATACAACCAAAAAAGAAAACAAAAAGAATTGAAAGCGAAACAAAGCAAAGTTGTTTTGAAAGAAATTCGTTTTGGTCCGAATACAGATGACCATGATTTCCAATTTAAATTGGCGCATGCGCGTAAATTCTTGGAAGAAGGTTCAAAAGTGAAGGCATATGTGTTTTTCCGCGGTCGTACGATCGTTTTCAAAGACAGAGGTGAGATTTTATTGTTGAAATTTGCTCAAGAATTAGCAGATATTGGTGCAGTAGAACAATTACCAAAATTGGAAGGGAAACGAATGATCATTATGATCAACCCGAAGAAGAAATAGCGAAGCTATTGAAAGGAGCAAGCGTTAGCGCGGCTAAAAAAGATATAATAAGGAGGAATGAATCACAAATTCTGAATCGCGAATCCTTGAAAGAAGCTATATAGAGGTAACCTTTAAAAACGAAGAGAGATGCCAAAAATGAAAACTAAATCTAGTGCTAAGAAGAGATTCACAGTAACTGGAAGCGGTAAAATTAAAAGAAAACACGCGTTTAAAAGTCACATCTTAACTAAGAAGTCGACTAAACGTAAGAGAAATTTGACAGCAGCTGGTTTAGTTGATAAATCAGATTTGTCGAACATTAAAGTACAATTGTGTATCTGATCATCTTAGGATGATTCGATAACATGATTAGGTTTTATTATTGTTAACCCGGTAACGAGTAACTAAGTTAGCTGAAACAAAGCTGCACTCTTTATCAAAAAACTAGAAATTATGCCAAGATCAGTAAATCACGTAGCATCAAGAGCTCGTAGAAAAAACTTGATGAAGCTTGCCAAAGGTTACTTTGGACGCAGAAAAAACGTTTGGACAGTTGCGAAAAACGCAGTTGAAAAAGGATTAAATTACGCCTATGAAGGTCGTAAACAAAAGAAAAGACACTTCCGTTCTTTGTGGATTGCGCGTATTAACGCAGGTGCACGTCAGCACGGAATGAGCTATTCTCAATTCATTGGAGCTGTTCACAAAAGTGGAATCGAATTGAACCGTAAAGTTCTTGCAGATTTAGCGATGAACCACCCTGAAGCTTTCAAGGCGGTTGTTGACGCAGTGAAAAAATAAAAAGTACATTTCTCTATATAGCAAAATCCCGATTCTCAAAAGAATCGGGATTTTTTTTTGCATCTATTCATGATAAATTTGAAAAATTCTATGGCTTAATAATTTTCTAAAAGTTTTTTATCAACTTCTATTTCCAATCTTTAGATTTCACTTACATTTGCCCAAATTTAATTTATGTCCATTAGTACAAATAAGGCATCTCTTGCCGGAGTTCTTATCACAATAGGTATCGTTTTTGGTGACATCGGCACATCTCCATTATATGTTTTTCAAGCAATTACTGGAAATGGTAAGCACTTTGATCACGATTTAATTTATGGTGGATTATCAGCTGTTATTTGGACATTAATTCTACTTGCAACAATTAAGTACATTTATTTTGCGTTGAACGCCGATAACAAAGGTGAAGGAGGAATTTTTGCACTGTTTGCATTATTGAAGGCGAAACGAGTAAAATGGATTATCATTCCCGCATTGATAGGTTGTGCAACCCTTCTTGCCGATGGATTTATTACACCAGCAATTTCCATTTCATCGGCCGTTGAAGGTATTAATAATGTCAATCCAGACTTCCCTGTTTATCAAGTAATTGTTGGAATTATCATTGCACTTTTTACAATTCAACAGTTTGGAACTTCTGCTATTGGAAAAGCCTTTGGTCCGGTAATGTTGATTTGGTTTGCTTTTCTTGCTTATTTAGGATTCATCAACATCTCTAAAAACCCTGAAATTTTACACGCTTTAAATCCATACTATGCTTATAATTTGGTTGCAAATGTTGATGGAGGCTTCTGGGTTCTTGGCGCAGTTTTCCTTTGTACAACTGGTGCTGAAGCATTGTATTCGGACTTAGGTCATTGCGGAAAGCACAACATAAGAATCAGTTGGAGCATAATGAGTGTGATTCTTGTAATTAATTACCTTGGTCAAGCAGCGCTTTGTTTGACACCTGGATTTGAATTAGCTCCGAAACAAACGGTATTCTATGCAATGGTGCCACAGGACATGTTGTATTTCGCAATTGGAATTGCAACAGCAGCCACCATTATTGCATCTCAAGCATTAATTACGGGAGTATTTACGTTGATGAATGAGGCCATTAAATTAAACCTTTGGACGAACTTAAAAGTTAAATATCCAACCGATCACCAAGGTCAAATTTACATTCCGTTTATCAATTGGTTTTTGATGGCTGGATGTTTAGTTGTAATTGCAATATTCAAAAAAGCAGAAGCAATGGAAGCTTCCTATGGTTTGGCGATAACAATTAATATGGTCATGACATCCTTTTTGTTGTGCTATCTATTGATTTTAAGAACTCCAAAACTCCGCATGCTTTATGTTGGAATATTCACCGTTTTTGTAATTATTGAAGGAATTTTCCTTTTATCAAACCTTGGTAAAATCATGCATGGTGGTGCATTCACATTAATTCTTTCTATCGGCTTCTTTATTCTATTATTCTTATACTACAAAGCTCGACAGCTAAGAAAAAGTATTACGGAGTACATTTCAATGAAACAAGTTATTCCTTTGTTGATTGCCACGAAAAACGATCCAAATTTACAATACGAGGCATCAAATATTGTTTACCCAACACGTAGTAATAATCCGAATAGACTGGACGCAACAGTATTCTTTTCATTATTTAAGAAACGTCCAAGAAAAGCTGGTGTTGTTTGGTTCTTGCACTTGGATATTTTAAGTGATCCTTGGGGAGTTCATTACACAGTGAATGAAGTCATCGATAAATCATGCTACTATGTAAATCTTCAATTAGGATTCAAAGAAGAACATCGAATTGAATACATGATGCGTAAAATTGAGCGCAAAATGGTTGAAAAAGGTGAGTTAACTGGTGAAAGCGTTTTTGACAGTGTCAAAGGTAAATTCGAAGAGGCTGACTTTAAATTCATCGTATTGAATTCGCGCGTTGCAACTGACAATAAATTAACTGCTTTCGAATCTATCTGCGTAAAAGCGTATCGTTTTGTTAAAGCAACTGGTTTAAAACCAGCAGAAGACTTTGGTTTAGACAAAACAAATGTTGTTGTTGAGTACATTCCAATTAGTGTAACAAAACAATATGATCAAGAATTAGTTGAAGATTACGAAGACTATTCGTTGAAAAAAGGAAATGTTAAATTGACAAGAGGTGAAAAGATTCCACCTCAAGTTTCTGAATAACAATTAAAGTCCCGCAAGTGCGGGACTTTTTTTGCTCAAATATTTATAAAATCTTTATATCATTAGCTTTAACTTTGAAAAAACAACATAGAATTGAAACTTCTAAATACTCGAGAACTTAGTAGCATTAAACAATTCATTATTAGCACTGCAATCATTCTTACAATAGCGTTGATTGCTTTCTTTTTTAAAGAATTGATTGGTTATAAGGTAGTCGCATTAATTTTATTAATGGCCTTATCCCTTATTGCAATGTTATTTGAGATAAAACCAGTACTGTTCTCTGCCCTTTTGAGCTCTTTAATTTGGAATTTCTTTTTTATCCCACCCATTTTCACGTTTCATATAACCTCAACTGAAGATGGATTAATGTTCCTTCTTTATTTCATTATTGCTTTTGTGAACACAGTACTCAGTTTTAAAATTCGAAAAGAGGAAAAAAAAGCACGTCAAAAAGAAAAAGAAGTCGAACAAATTCAATTATATAATACTCTTTTAAATTCACTTTCTCACGAATTAAGAACCCCAATTTCAACAATAATTGGTTCAGTAGATACTCTTCAAGATTCTTCTATTCATTTGAATGAACATCAACGCAAAGAATTACTTTGTCAAATTGATACTGCTGGTATACGACTGAATCGTCAAGTTGAAAATCTATTGAACATGAGTCGTCTGGAATCTGGCATTTTGAGTCCAAGTTTTGAATGGTGTGAAACAAATGAACTTATTTCTAAGGTAATTCACGATTTCCCAGCAATGCATCAAGAAAAAATCAAATTTGTACCGAATGAAACAATTCCTTTGATGAAAATTGACATCGGATTAATGGAACAGATTATTCATAATTTACTTCACAATTCTATTCAGTACGCTGGAGAAAACAACAAAATCACGATTGATTCTATATTTGAAAAGAATGTTTGGAAACTTACAATTTCTGACACAGGTAAAGGAATTGACCAACAATACATCGATAAAATCTTTGATAAATTCTACCGCGTTCCGAATTCAAAAACGGGTGGTAGCGGACTTGGTTTATCAATCGTTAAAGGTTTTGTGGAAATGCAAAACGGAAACGTATATGCAAAAAACAATTCAAACACTGGAGTTTCATTCACGATTGAACTACCTGTTGATGTTTCATTTATAAGCAATTTAAAAAATGAATAAAGCTGAAATTTTAGTGATCGATGATGAACCGCAAATTCGAAAATTGCTTGAGATTACCCTTGAAAGTAATAACTTCATCGTTCGTCTGGCTGAAAATGCAAAACAAGGAATTCAATTAGCTGCCAATCATCCTCCACAATTGATTTTATTAGACTTAGGATTGCCAGATAAAAGTGGACATGAAGTATTAAAAGAATTGCGCCTTTGGTATGATAAAGCGATTATTATTTTATCCGTTTTAAATCATGAAAATGACATCGTACAAGCCTTAGACAATGGTGCTAGTGATTATTTAACAAAACCATTTAGAACCGCAGAATTAATGGCTAGAATTCGTTCTGCAATCCGTCAAAATAATAATGTAATTGTTAATTCAAAATCTACATGCGACGATTTGGAAATCGATTATTCTGCAAGAACCATTTGTAAAAATGGTGAATCAATTAAGCTTACAAATACCGAATTCAATTTGCTGGCATTATTCTTCAAAAATGAAGGTTGTGTTTTGACACATCAATTCATATTAAAAGAAATCTGGGGAGTTGGCTATCAAACAGAAACGCATTATTTACGTGTGTTTATTGGAACACTTCGCAAAAAAATTGAAGTGGATTTTCATCAACCAAAGCATATTATTACTGAAAGTGGTGTTGGTTATCGCTTTATATAAAATGTCTTTATAAAATCTTTATATCCAAACAGATTTCTTGATTTTTCACTCATAGTTTTCCTGCCAAATTTGCTCAAACAAACTAATTTTTATGAGCAAATCTTTAACAGGCATCAATAGTAAAGTAACAGCTGCTTCTTTACTTGTTGCACTCGGTATCATTTATGGAGATATCGGAACAAGTCCTTTGTACGCATTGCGCGCAGTAATAGGTGATCGTGAAATCACGGAAACACTAGTTTACGGTGGTGTTTCATGTATTTTTTGGACACTGGTTTTACAAACGACAGTCAAATATATTTGGTTGACCTTAAAAGCTGACAATGACGGTGAAGGTGGTGTTTTTTCGCTATATGCGCTCGTTCGTCGTTATGGAAAAAAATTGGTGATTCCTACCATTCTTGGTGCAACAGCTTTGCTTGCCGATGGGATAATAACTCCTCCAATTTCCGTCGCTTCAGCCGTTGAAGGACTTGGAATAGTAAATGGATTGGAAAACGTCATTGTCGCCGGAAACAATTTAACCGTTGGCATTGTTGTAATCATTCTTTCTTTATTATTCTTTTTCCAACGATTTGGAACACATGTGATTGGTCGGTCATTTGGTCCAATTATGGCCATTTGGTTCGGAATGATATTTATTCTAGGCTTAAGCCAAATCGTGAGTGATCCAGGAATACTGAAAGCCCTTAGCCCGCATTATGCCATCGAATTATTGACAAATTACCCAAAAGGTTTCTGGTTATTAGGTGCAGTTTTTCTATGTACAACTGGAGCAGAAGCTCTTTATTCTGATTTAGGTCACTGTGGAATTAAAAACATTCGAATCACATGGATTTTTGTAAAAATCAGTTTGGTAACGTGCTATTTGGGCCAAGCTGCTTGGATAATGAATCAGAAAGAATCCTTTTTAAATGGTCGGAATCCATTTTTTGAAGTAGTTCCTGATTGGTTTTTGATTCCAAGTATTTTAATTGCAACTGCAGCAACCATCATTGCTTCTCAAGCCTTAATTAGTGGGAGTTTTACATTGATCAGCGAAGGAATGAACTTAAATTTTTGGCCGAGAGTTTCAGTACGTCAGCCATCAGATTCGAAAGGTCAAATCTATATTCCAAGTATCAATACATTGCTTTGGTTCGGTTGTATTTTAATGATTCTTTATTTCCGCGAATCAAGTCATATGGAAGCTGCATATGGTTTCTCAATCACAATCGCTATGATTATGACAACCATACTATTGAGTTATTTCTTGATTTATAAGCTGAAATGGAATAAATGGATTGTTGCAGGTTTGTTGCTAATGTTTGCTACAGTTGAACTTTCTTTCTTCATTGCCAATGTTGCAAAAATTAAAGAGCGATGGATGTTTCTGTTCTTTGAACTGTTTATCTTCCTAACAATGTATACCTGGCATACTGCATGGAAAATCAATAATCGATTTACAAAATTTGACGATTTAGGAGAATTTGCACCACTTCTTACAGAATTAAGTGATGATACTGATATTCCAAAAATTTCAACGCATTTAATTTATCTGACCAAAGCAAATAATCGCCATGAAATCGAATCAAAAGTGATTCAATCCATTTTTGCAAAGAAACCAAAACGTGCTGATGTTTATTGGTTTGTTCATATCAATCGAACCGAACAACCGTATACCTTAAATTACGAAGTTACCGAACTCGTCGATGATAAGGTTATCAAAGTAACCATCAATATCGGTTTCAGAATTCAACCAAAAACGGAATTATACTTCAAGAAAATTATACAAGATTTAGTGAATGACCAAGAATTGAATCTGCACATTCGACCTGATGGTTCAACTAAATACAATTCAAGTCCCGATTTCAAATTCGTTGTTTTTCAAAAATTCCTATCTGTTGAAAATGAATTCGCTTTAAAAGAAGGTCTGATTTTAAATTCCTACTTCTTTCTGAAACGCTTAGGACAGAGTGATGAGGCTGCCTTCGGTTTGGACAAAAACGATGTACAGATTGAACAGATTCCATTGGTTTATCAGCCAACTAAACAAATAGAAATAACACGTTTAAACAAATAATAACATGAAAAAAAATCTAATTTTCGGCTGTGTTTTGTGCACAATTTCAGCTTTTGGACAGCAAACCATGCAAGATACATCCAAACAAAAAACACCTTTTGAAGATATTGATATGACTTGGGCCAACGGTAGTGATCGCAGAACCGAAAGTATGTTTAGCGAATTAAAGTATTTTGTTCCCAGTGTTATGATTGATATCAATTATACGTATTCATTTAATAATCCAAATGACAATACGGTTGTTGGTTCAACTGCTTTAACGCGTAACAATGAAATCACACTATCCGCTCTTCATTTTGGTGGTGATTTCACGTATAAAAATGCGCGCGCTCGTTTCATGACCCAATTTGGAACACGTTCCATTGTTGTCCCGAGAAATGATGTGAGCCCGTACAAAGGTCAATATCAATTAGCAAATGTTTATCGCTATTTAAGTGAAGCGTATGCTGGATATCACTTCGACAAATGGTATGGAATCAATGTCGACGCAGGATTGTTTATGTCTTACATCGGTTTGAACTCATTTTATCAGGCTGAGAATTGGGAGTATCAAGCTTCTTTTACTTCTGACAATACTCCATGGTTTTTTAATGGTGTTCGATTTCAAATCCATCCTACAAAGCATTTAAAAATTGAACCATGGATTATCAATGGTTGGCAAAGTTATGGACGTTTCAATAAAATGCCTGGATTTGGTGGAAACATTACCTGGACGCCTAATTCGAGTATTAAATTGATCACCAACAACTATTACGGAACAGACGCAGCAGGATTACCCAACAGAAAACGATTCCACAGTGACAACAGTGTTCTGGTAAGATATTTCAATCGCCCTAATTCGAAAAGAATCAATAAAGCGGCATTTTCCTTAACTGCTGATTTTGGAAGTGAAAAAGGCGATGGTGTCAATGGTTTTCAGAAATCTGATTCGATAAATGGCCCTTCCCAATATTTCGCAAGTTGTATGTTCTACAACCGCATTTGGTTTGCACAAGGTAAATTAGCATGGACTATTGGTGGTGGTTTAATGACCAATCCCGGCAGATACTTGGTTTTATATCCAACCGGAGAAGCAAGTCCACTACCCGATCCATCTAATCCAACCTCTACAGAAGGTGCGTTTCCATTCAGCGCAAATGCAGGAGATCAATTTAAAGCGTGGGATTGCTCTACTAACATAGATTTCATGCCAAATCAAAGTATCACGTTTAGAATAGAATACGTACATCGATCTGCAAATGTACCCTATTTCGCAGGTGCTGGCGGTGTAACTTCTCAAACAGGATATTCAACTGTCGCTTTGGATCCAGCTTGGCGTCCTGATTTACGAAAGTCAGAAGACAGAATAATTCTAGCATTGATTTTTCGATTATAAAACAAAAGCCCCGTCTCGTATATGAAAGACGGGGCTTTTTGATAGGTTGCAAAAGGTAAGTTCAACTTAATTATTAGTAAGAACTTAATCTTTAATAAAGATAAAAACAGTTCTAAAATTTTATCATTTTCTAAAACCAAGTTTTGAGAAAACTATACAAGTCAAAAAAAAAGTCCCGCACTTGCGGGACTTTTGAGTTTTAATCATATACTTTTTTTGAAACGAAGCTAAGCTAAATCTGTTCAATTAAGCTGCTCTAACGTTTGCTTCAATCAATAGCTTACGCTATTTCCTATTTCTTTTCATCTACTTCTTCGAAGTCTACATCTGTAACTTCGTCGGTTGGATTACCAGCGTTCTCTTGAGAACCTCCAGCTTCAGCTCCACCGTTAGCAGCGTTGTACATATCTTGAGAAGCTCCTTGGAAAACATTGTTTAATTTATCCATTGCCGCTTCCAAATTTGCAACATTTTGCGCTTCGAATTCAGCTTTCAATTCAGCCAATGCATCTTCGATTGGTTGTTTTTTATCTGCTGGAATTTTATCACCGTATTCTTTCAATTGTCTTTCTGTTTGGAAAATTGTAGAATCCGCTTTGTTGATCAATTCAACTTCGTCACGACGTTTTTTATCCGCTTCAGCATTCGCTTCAGCATCTGCTTTCATACGTTGAATTTCTTCGTCTGACAAACCTGAAGAAGCTTCAATCTTAATCGATTGTTGTTTTCCAGTTCCTTTATCTTTCGCAGAAATATTCATGATACCATTCGCATCAATATCAAAAGTTACTTCGATTTGAGGAACACCTCTTTGCGCTGGTGGAATATCTGTCAATTGGAAACGTCCTAACGATTTGTTATCTGTAGCCATTGAACGCTCACCTTGCAATACGTGAATATCAACAGACGGTTGGTTATCTGATGCCGTAGAGAACACTTCTGATTTTTTAGAAGGAATTGTTGTATTCGCTTCAATCAATTTAGTAAAAACTCCACCCATTGTTTCAATACCAACTGACAAAGGAATAACGTCTAATAACAATACGTCTTTTACTTCACCTGTTAAAACTCCACCTTGGATCGCAGCTCCTACAGCAACAACCTCATCTGGGTTAACTCCTTTAGAAGGTGCTTTTCCGAAGAAACGCTCTACTGCATCTTGAATGATTGGAATACGTGTAGATCCACCAACTAAAATTACTTCGTTGATATCGCTATTTGTCAAACCAGCGTTTTTCATTGCTGAACGACAAGGTGCGATTGTTCTTTCAACGATATCAGAAATTAATTGCTCAAATTTTGCACGGCTCAATGTTCTAACCAAGTGTTTTGGAATACCGTTCACTGGCATGATGTATGGCAAGTTGATCTCAGAAGAGTTTGTTGAAGAAAGTTCAATTTTCGCTTTCTCAGCTGCTTCTTTCAAACGTTGCAATGCCATTGGATCTTGACGCAAGTCTAAACCTTCGTCATTTTTGAACTCGTCAGCCAACCATTGAATAATTGCCTCATCAACGTCATCACCACCTAAGTGAGTATCTCCGTCTGTAGCCAATACTTCAAAAACACCGTCACCTAACTCAAGGATAGAAACGTCATGCGTTCCACCACCAAAGTCAAATACAACGATTTTTTGATCAATTCCTTTTTTATCTAATCCATAAGCTAATGCTGCTGCAGTAGGCTCATTGATAATACGTTTAATTGTTAAACCAGCGATCTCACCAGCTTCTTTAGTTGCTTGACGTTGTGCATCGTTAAAGTAAGCAGGAACAGTTACAACCGCTTCAGTTACTTCATGACCTAAATAGTCTTCAGCTGTTTTCTTCATTTTTTGAAGAATCATTGCTGAAATTTCTTGTGGAGAATACAAACGATCGTCAATTTTAACGCGTGGTGTATTGTTGTCTCCTTTTACTACTTCGTATGGAACACGTCCACCTTCTGCTTTCGTTTCATCATAAGATGATCCCATGAATCTCTTAATAGAAGAAATCGTTTTTGTTGGATTTGTAATTGCTTGACGTTTCGCTGGATCTCCAACTTTACGCTCACCACCTTCTACGAATGCAACTACTGATGGTGTTGTTCTTTTTCCTTCTGAGTTAGCAATTACTACTGGCTCATTTCCTTCCATCACAGAAACACACGAGTTGGTAGTTCCTAAATCAATTCCAATTATTTTTCCCATATTGTTTGTAAATTATATTCAGTTTAAAACTGTTTTCCTCTAGTCAATCTTTGTGCCACCACCTTTTTTGGAATTATTCGCGTATATTTTGTCATTAATCCATTATTTGACGTGATATTTTATGTCGAAATGACAGAAATACTGACAAAAAATTCTCATTTGTAAAAAATGAAATCAAAATTGACAGAAATATGTCGGATTATTTTCGATTTGAAAACTGAATAAGTACATTTAGTCCAAACTAAAAATTATGAAGTACATTTTACCATTATTCGCTTTTTCATTTTTGCTTTTGCAATCATGTGCGACAGATTCACAAAAAGCCATTGAATACAATGACGCCATTATTAAAGAACAATCAAAAATCATTGAATTGAGTTTAGACTTGGTTGAAACGATGGATACTGATTTAACTAAATGCAAGGATATTCGTTTAGATATCGTTAAACAATGTGATGAATCATTAGCTGCAATTAAAAAATTGGAAGGTTTTGATGGAAGTGATCGTTTAAAAAATGCTGCAATCGAATTGTTTTCATTCTACAAAAACATCTATTCAAATGAGTACAAACAAATGTTTGACATTTTAGACAAAGGTGAAAATATCACAGAAGAGGATCTTGCATTTATTCAACAAATGGAGGTTGATGTAACAAAAGAAGAAGAAAAATTGGATAAAGAATTTGCTGATGCCCAGCAAGAATTGGCTACAAAATTCAATTTCCAAATGGAAGAAAATTCAAATCAGCAAAAAATTGACGCTATCAAATAAAAGCTTTTTTAAATGACATTATTAAAGGTTGATTCAAAATGAATCAACCTTTTTTTTTGATGCAATTTTGACACATTCAAAAACACTTTCAAAACCATTCAATTCAAATCATGATTTCCTGCCATTTTCCATCAAAAAATACCTCTTTTTTAAGTAATTCAGTTAAATTTGCAGCTTTAAAAATCAATAGAAAACAACATCTTTCATGAAAGTTTCTGAAATACGCGAGCAATTTTTTGCATTTTTTGCATCTAAAGGACATGAGATTGTTCCTTCAGCGCCTATGGTCGTTAAAAATGACCCAACGTTGATGTTTACAAATGCCGGAATGAATCAATTCAAGGATTACTTCCTTGGAAATGCAGTTCCTAAAAATCCGCGTGTCGCCAATTCTCAAAAATGTTTGCGTGTTTCTGGAAAACACAATGACTTGGAAGAAGTTGGTGTAGATACTTACCATCACACAATGTTCGAAATGTTGGGTAATTGGTCGTTCGGAGATTATTTCAAAGAAGAAGCAATTGGTTGGGCTTGGGAATTATTGACAGAAGTGTACAAAATACCAAAAGACAAGTTGTATGTGACTGTTTTTGAAGGTGACGAAAAAGATGGTGTTCCTCAAGATTCAGAAAGTTTTGCTATTTGGAAAAAATACATCGCTGAAGACCGCATCATTCTTGCTTCGAAAAAAGATAATTTCTGGGAAATGGGTGATACAGGTCCTTGTGGTCCTTGTACAGAAATCCATGTTGATTTGCGTTCAAAAGCTGAACGTGATTTAATTGACGGAAAATCATTGGTGAATTACGACCATCCTCAAGTAATTGAGATTTGGAACAATGTATTTATGCAATTTAACCGTAAAGCGGATGGTAGTTTGGAACCACTTCCTGCAACGCATGTTGATACAGGAATGGGGTTGGAACGTTTGGCTATGGCTTTGCAAGGTAAAACATCTAATTACGATACTGATTTGTTCCAAACATTGATTCAACACATGGAAAAGGTTTCTGGTGTAAAATACGGTGTGAAAGAAGAAACTGATATTGCTTTACGTGTAATTGCAGATCACGTTCGTGCGATTGCTTTCTCGATTGCTGATGGACAATTACCTTCAAACACTGGCGCAGGTTATGTAATCCGTCGAATTTTGCGAAGAGCTGTTCGTTATGGATATCAAACGCTTGGAATGAAAGAACCATTCTTATGTGATTTATCGGTTGTTTTAAGTGAAATTATGGGAGATCCATTCGTTGAATTGATTAACCAAAGAGAACTCGTTCAAAAAGTAATTCGTGAGGAAGAAGTAAGTTTCTTTAGAACTTTAGAGCAAGGATTGAAGCGAATTGATGGAATTATCCAATCTACCAAAAAAGAGAACAAGGACATTATTGATGGTGTTGCCATTTTCGAATTATTTGACACTTACGGTTTCCCGGTCGATTTAACATCGCTAATAGCTCGTGAAAACGGCCTTTCGATTGACGAAGAAGCATTCAATGGTGAATTACAAAAACAAAAAGATCGTTCACGTGCAGCTACTGCAGTTGAAACAGATGATTGGGTTCAAGTGCGTCCAGATGGAAACGTTGAATTCATTGGTTATGACAACTTGACTGCCGAATTGCAATTGGTGAAATACCGCAAAGTGAGTCAAAAACAAAAATCATTCTTTCAATTAGTATTCAACCAAACTCCGTTCTATCCTGAAGGTGGTGGACAAGTTGGAGATAAAGGAACGATTGAGGCGAATGGTGAAACGATTCATATTTTCGATACGAAAAAAGAAAACAACTTAATTATTCATTTGAGTGAAAAAGTGCCAACAGATGTGAACGCAACTTTTACAGCGACAGTGAATGAGAAAAATAGAATTGCTTCGGCATCCAATCACTCTGCCACTCACCTATTGCATCATGCATTGAGAACAGTTTTAGGAACTCATGTTGAGCAAAAAGGTTCATTGGTTACTCCTGAATATTTGCGTTTCGATTTCTCGCATTTTTCTAAGGTTACAGATGAGGAATTAGCAGAAGTTGAACGAATCGTAACAGAAGGAATTCATCAAAACATTTCATTGGACGAACGTAGAAACACACCAATTGAAGAAGCAAAAGCACTTGGTGCAATGGCCTTATTTGGTGAAAAATATGGTGATTCCGTTCGCGTAATCAAATTTGGAGAATCAGTTGAGCTATGCGGTGGAACACATGTTCCTTCTACTAGTAAAATTGGTTTATTCAAAATTACAACAGAAACTGCTGTTGCAGCAGGAGTTCGTCGTATTGAAGCAATCACATCTGAAGTAGCAGAAAACTTCTTTAAGCAAAAAGCAGATACACTTGAAACAATTGCTTTAACCTTGAAAAATCCAAAAGACTTAATCAAAGCTGTTGAAGATTTATTAGCGAAGAACAATCAATTAACCAAAGAAATAGAAGTACTTCAACGCGAAAAAGCGATGAATGTGAAAGGAGAATTGAAGTCTAAAATCGAATCTATTAACGGCATCAATTTCTTGGGTACAACAGTGAATTTGGACGGTGGTTCAATAAAAGATATTTTGTTCCAATTGAAAGGAGAAGTAGATAACTTCTTCGGTGTAATCGGAGGAAATGAAGGTGATAAATGTACAATTAGTATCATTGTTTCTGATTCAATCATTTCTGACAAAGGATTAAACGCTGGGAATTTGGTAAGAGAAGTTGCTAAACACATCCAAGGTGGTGGTGGTGGACAACCGTTCTTCGCTACAGCTGGTGGTAAAAATCCAAGTGGTTTAAAAGCCGCTATTGAAGAGTGTAAAGCGAAGATTTAAATAGAATTTTATAATTATAAGGAATGTAGGTTTAAATAAGCCTACATTTTTTTTATGCCTTCTGTTTTCCGATTTTGGAACCAATAAAAGCAGTTCCCTTATTGAAGTAATTGACTGTTTCTGGTTCCAATTTGAACCAATAAATTGGCACAAAGAAAAGAATCAAGACGAAGAACGATTGTATTAAAAATTCCAAATATTTGTTTTCAATCATATCAGCTGTCAACCAACCAACAAATAAACTCACTAAACCTAACAGAATCACAACAAATTGATTTTTGTAGAATGGATGAATTTTAAAGGCAAACCACACGAATAAAATTCTTCCAACATTGTATACAATCAATGCCAAAGAAGTTGAAATTGCCGCTCCTGCTATCCCCCATTTCGGAATGAAGACAAGGTTTAATAAAAACACTGTGACAATTAAGAAAATCGTAAACAAAATGTCATACCGGTATTTTTTTGAGGTGGTAAAAATGGAGCCATTGATTCCAAAATACATATCCACTAGCCTTCCCATCATCAGGAAGAAAAACACCCAAATTCCCGCTTGAAATTCAGGTTTTAAAAAGGAAAATAGAAAATCAATGTTATTCCAAATTCCGCAAAATAAACCAAGGCCAATTACAAGTCCAACAGAACTAACTTTTTGATACAAGGCTTGCATTTTTCCAAACTCTCTGAATTTCCAGTAATCAGAAACGAGCGGTGAACTAACACGTAAAATGGACTTATAAGGAACTTGAAGTGCACTCGTTAAGAAAATGACAGTTGTATAAACTCCGGTTCCTTCTAAACCAATCATCTGGGCAATCATGATCACATCCATCGAACCAACCAAAACAACACCAAGCGTATTGATATAGTTGAACGCTGAAAATTGAATCAAAATCGTTCTAAATCGTTTTGAAATTTTGATCGATGAAGGATTTAAATTTAATTCTCCCAGTTGATAAAGATAAACCAACAAAATAGCCGTTGGAATCAAATACAATAAACTGTGAAGGATGACAAATAAATCAAAAGAAATCAATTTGAAATAAATTAATGCCAGCAATACTGTAACAGCAATTCGCAACACAATTTCGTAGGCAATAACGGGTACAATATTCTTATAGAAAGAACGCAAGTACATTTCGAGCACTAGAAACAACACATATGAAATTCCGATTGGTAAAAACCATAAGTAATAGGAAACAAACATGGCTGAATGTTCCAGATACATTGATTCTATCTGTGGTCTAAAAACCAAAGCAAGTGTTGTACAAAGAATTATTCCAGCGAACACAATCAATAAAATCAGCGGTAAAAATCCATGGTGCTTCTTCTCTTCATTTTTAAAAAACGGAAGAAATTTCCATGTGGTGTAAATCGTTCCCATGTTCGCAAATTGTGCAAACAGAGTTCCAACCGAAATGATCAAATTCACCAAACCTATTTGCTCGGTTGATAAAATGATAAGGAATAAAATGCCTTTATTTACATAGCCAAGAACGATCCCCACATAGGAGATTAGCATGGTACGAAATGCATCTTTCTGAACGATTCCCATAATCTTGAGGTACAAATATAAGCGATACCTTGTAAACAGAACGAACTAGTGATAATTTGCTTATTTTTGTAGAGCTGCAGTGCTTACTTTTTTGCAGCACTTTGTAAACGTGAAAAAGGTTTTAATTATTACATATCATTGGCCACCTTCAGGCGGAATCACAGTTCTTCGCTGTTTGAAATTCGTGAAATATTTACGCGAATTTGGCTGGGAACCAATTGTTTTTACTGCTGAAAATCCTTCTTATCAATTTTTAGATTACACCAATGAAAAAGATATTCCAGAAGGATTAGAAATACACAAAGTTCCGATTTTCGAACCGATTAATCTTTTCAAAAAGCTTTCTGGACGCAAACAGAATCAACCATTACAAAATATCACATCCAATTCCGCAAAGAAAAAAACGATTGTTGATACACTTGGAATGTGGGTACGTGGAAACTTCTTCATTCCTGATGCGCGTTACCGTTGGATTAAACCATCTGTGAAGTATCTGGATAATTACCTTCAAAAAAATCATGTAGATGCCATTTTAACCGATGGACCACCACACACGAATACAGTAATAGGATTACAATTAGCCAAAAAGTTTAATATTCCATGGTTGGCAGATTTCCAAGATCCTTGGACACAAGTCGATTATTACGATAAATTATACATTGGTAAGCGAGCAGACAAAAAACACAGAGCTTTAGAGCAAGACGTTTTTAAAACTGCTAAAAAAATCACCATTGCAAGTCCAACTTGGAAGAAAGATTTAGAATCCATTGGCGCCAAAAATGTTGATGTCATTTATTACGGATTTGATGAGCCTGAATTCGCCAACTTTCAATCGACTGAAAGCGAAAAGTTTACATTTTTTCACGGTGGATTATTGGGTGAAGATCGCAATCCAACTTCCTTTTTAAGTGCATTGAACCAGCTTCTGATTGAATATCCACAATTGAAATCTACGATAGAAATCAAATTAGCAGGTGAAGTTGATCATGCCGTTCGAGAATCTATTCGTTTGAATGATTTAGAATCAAACACGGTTTACATGGGTATGATTCCGCGTCAGAATGTCTTAGATGAATATGCGAAAGCGTCAATGCTTCTTTTACCAATAAATAAAGCCGCCAATGCAAAAGGACGAATTCCAGGAAAGTTGTTTGAGATGCTCAGAACTAAAAAACCTATTCTTGTTTTTGGTCCAAATGACGGTGATGTAAAATCGATCGTTGAAAACAAGCAACTTGGCAAATCATTCGATTATTCAGAAGAACTTTTGATATATGCTTATCTAAAAAAAGCTTTACTTTCAAAAGAAATAGGCAACTTTGAACCTCATCAAACTGTAGATGAGTTTTCAAATCGAGCAATCACAAAAAAAATAGCTGAATATTTGGATGGGATGTAGGCTGATTTTTTATTATTTTTGAATTACTCTGATAATACCTCACCGATGAATGAAGCCATAATTAAACCATTTTTCACCCTTCTCCTTTCCTTATTTTCTTTCATGATTTTTGGGCAATTAGAAAACAACAATTGGTTTTTTGGATATAACAACGGTTTAAACTTCTCTGGTGCAACACCGTCAACAATTCCAGGTTCGTTAAATACATTTGAAGGTTGCGCTTCCATATCAGATGCTAGCGGAAATCTCTTATTTTACACAGACGGAAGAAGTGTTTACAACAGAAACAACGTTTTCATGGTCAATGGAAATAACACACTACTAGGCAATTCTACTACAACATCTTCTGCAATAATAGTCCCAAAACCATGTTCAAATGTCGAGTTTTATATTTTTACCGTTGACTTTATCTATGGTACGAATGGCCTTAATTATTCTACAGTTAACATGGATGATAATGGAGATGGAATAATACAAATAACTGAAGTTGGTCAAGTGCAGCCCACAACAATAAATACCAATCTTGCAGGACCAACCGGTGAAAAAATTTGTGCTGTAAAAAAAGCCAATGGCGTTGATTTTTGGGTTGTTGCAACTAAGTCAGGAACGAATAATTTTTATGTTTATGAAGTAACTTCAATAGGAGTTAATAATACCCCAATTATTCAACCAATTGGTCCATCAATTGTTAGTTCAAATACCAATGGTTATATGAAATTTTCTCCTGATGGGACCAAATTGGTCAGAGCAGATTATAACCCAAACACAAAAGTTACCTTGTTTAACTTCAACAATGCAACAGGAGTTATATCAACCCCCACGAGCTTAACTGCAGGTTTGGCAAATATAGGTTGGGGAGACGGTTTTTACGGTGTTGAATTTTCTCCAAATAGTCAAAAAGTATACTTTGCATCCATGTCAATAAACAATGGATTGGGAAATGGATATATCTATGAAGCTACAATTTCACCTAGTTTCACTGGTTCAACATTAGCCGGTACTATTCCAAATTCTGGAGGTGGATATTCCGTTGGAGCTTTGCAGTTGACTTCAGAAACTCCTCAACGTATTTTAATTGCTAAAGATGGAGAGCAATCACTCGCTGCAATTGCAAACCCTAATGTTGGGTTAATAGCAAACCCATCGAACCTTACAATATCTGCGGTTCCACTAACAAATACATGTGCTCTTGGTTTACCAACTTTTATTGCAGGTACAATTGGTTCAAATAATGTACCTACGATAGTTGGACAAACAGAATATTGTGAAGGAGAAACGATTTCCTTAACTGGAGGTAATTTAGTTTCTGGAAATTATCAATGGACTGGTCCGAATGGGTTTACATCAAATCAACAGACCATTACAATCCCCAACTCAACCACTAATGCAGCAGGAACATATACTCTATCTATTGTTAATTCGTTCTGCCCTAATTCCTCAAACTCAGTTCAAATAATTATACATAATCTACCAACATTTGATTTAGGTACTGATACAATAATCTGTAACAATCAATCAATTACATTTAATCCGCCAACATTTTCAACCTATAATTGGAACGCACCCGTTACTAATGGTGTTCCCTATTCTCCTTCTGTTGGAAACAATCAACTAACTTTGACTGTGACAGATGTAAACGGTTGTGTAAATTCCGATACTATTCTTGTAACTGTGACAGCTAGTTCGCTTGCCAACGTTGACGCTGGCTTGGATCAAACAATTTGTTTGGGCGATAGTGTTTTTTTAAATGCGAGCATTACAAATTCAAATTTCACAGGAAATTGGAGTAACAATCAACCTGACAGTTCGTTTTTTATTCCAACTCAATCCACAAATTTAATCTACACTGCCACTGACCAATTTGGATGTCAAGCAACTGACACAATGATCATTACAGTGAACCAAAGTCCTATTATTTCGATTGATTCAATTGTTTATTATTGTGAAAATGAATTGGCAATATTGAATGCAAGTACTGCACAACCAAATGATGTTTTTTCATGGTCGGGCTCAATTCAAAACAATGTACCATTCATCCCTACTAATCAACAAAGTTTCTATACAGTAACTGCGACTTCAGTATATGGCTGCGTAGACTCTGCAACAGTGAATCTTGTTCAAGCAGAAAATCCTATTTTGAATTTCTCATTTACCACCGAAGGGACATGTGCTCCAGTGATTGTTTCCATTCAAAACCAAGTAAATTCTGACGTTAATTATTTTTGGAATTTTGGAACAGGTTTCGACACGTTAAACAATTCTTCCTCCTTTGAATATACCTATTGGACAAGTGGTAACTATCAAATTGAGTTAGTTGCAATCGATGCCATTACGGGTTGTATATCAAGTACAATTGACACAACAATTATAGAAATTGGAGGAATCACTCCAACTGCCAATTTCACCATGAGTCCAAATGCAGTAAATTCCTCAAATCCAGAAATTCACTTTACAAATTTATCCGAAAATGGTTCTATTTTCACTTGGTTTTTTGGAGATAATCAGACATCAAATGAGGAAAATCCGAATCATTTATTTCTAAACCCGAATCATGATTACCAAGTATGTCTAATTGTTTCTAACGGACTAGGCTGTTCAGACACCATTTATCAAACCTTGCATTATTTAGAGGATATCGTCTTTTATGTTCCAAACTCATTCACGCCCGATCAAGATGAATTCAACAATATTTTTATCCCGATTTTCACACCAGGATATCTTCCGAATGACTATTTATTTGTTATTTATAACAGATGGGGAGAAAAAATATTTGAATCGACGGATGTGCTGATTGGTTGGGACGGTACGTATAAAAATTTAGGATTAATGCAAACAGGTATTTATACTTGGAAAGTTGAATTTAAAGCAAAAGAGACTGGCGATAAAGTTTCAACACTTGGACATGTCAACTTATTGAGATAAACTTCTTGCTTTTTCTTGTCAAACATAGATATTCAATTAATTTTGAAAAGAATAAATGTTTGAATGAAACAATCTCAAAAAATAGCATATTGTTTTCTTGTGTCTAATGAAGCTAGGGATTTCTATTTATTGGCTCCAATCATTTACTACTTAGAAAAATTTGAAAACTATTCAGTTACATTCGAATTCATTTGGGATGCACATAAAATCAGAAAAAAACGTCCCGATTTAGTGATTCTACCAAATTCGCGTGGTCATTTACTTTATTATCAGGTTGCGAAATATTGTGTTGAAAATGATATTTTGGTATTTAACCACGATTCTGAAGGGAATTTTAATTCGGAAGTTGATTATGATTTTTGGGCTTATAATGCAGATAGAAAGAACCTTTGTCCAATACAATTTACTTGGAATCAGCGAATAAAAGATTTCCTAATTAACAAATACCAATTAAGCGAATCTATTGTTAAAGTATCTGGAGCTCCAGGATTTGATAAATACGTGTATTTAAAGCCAATTGATCGCGAAGCACTGTTGAAAAAACATGGATATAGCAGCTTTAAAAAAGTAGTTGGTTATGCTGGCTGGGCGTTTGGTAAACTCTACAATCAAGAATTAAATGACGTCTTGTCGAATATCAATAAACCAGGAGAAAAAGGGAAAATTTGGTTGGAAGAACAAAGAGACATTGTGGAAAATGCTTTACGTGAAGCAATTGAAAATTACCCGGATGTTCTCTTTATTTTGAAAAAACATCCAAGGGAAAATTTCGAATCCGACTATCGTGATTCGCGCAATGAGATGAATCGATTGGCAAATTACCCGAACGTTTTTTACCTCAAAGATGAAATTGAAATTCAAGATTTAATTCAAATTTCTGACTTATGGATGGCGTTTGAAAGCACATCGATTATGGAGGCTTGGTTGTTAAATATTCCAACATTAATTATAAATGGAGATGCTAATTTTGACCGCGTTGATTTACACACAGGTTCTTTACATGCCACAAATTCTAAAGAAGTCTTAAAAGCGTTTGAGGAACTGTACATAAACAACATTTCATACTTCAATGGTCATGAAATCGTTAAAAGGCGAAATGCCATTTTTGCTAATTCAATTGGCTTTGCAGATGGTTTGAATCATTTGCGTTGTATGCAAGCTTTTAAACCGTTTTTAAACGATGATTCTATCAAGAAAAAACCAAATATCAACTGGAAATTTTTGAGATTATATTGGTTATTACACCTAGGAAAGCACTTTTATATTCCGTCAATTTTCAAGAAGTTACCAAAACTAAAAAAGACTGTATGGGTGTTTGAAAATTATAGGTTGGATAAAATCAATAATCAGAAAAAAGAAGTCTACAAAGATCTTGATTTGTTTTACTCAAAACTCAATCTGGCTTCAAAAATAAAAAATGGTACAATTTGGAGTGAATTAGACTAAGAGATAGTTCGTCTTTTTAACTCTGAATTGATATATTTGTGGAACATCAATACTATTTAAGTGAAAGATAAATCAATTTTAATTACAGGAGGAACTGGTTCTTTAGGGAAAGCACTTACAAAGCATATTCTTTCAAATTTCCCAGAAATAAAGCGCCTTGTGATTTTTTCAAGAGATGAACAAAAGCAATTTGAAATGGAACAAGATTTTCCGAATCGCGTTTATCCTCAAATTCGCTATTTCATTGGTGATGTTCGAGATCAAGAACGACTTGAAAGAGCCTTTACGGATATTGATTATGTAATTCACGCTGCAGCAATGAAACATGTACACATTGCTGAATATAATCCAGACGAGTGCGTAAAAACAAACGTTGGCGGAGCAGAAAATGTCATTAAAGCGGCTTTAAAATCGAATGTTCAACATGTTGTTGCGCTTTCAACAGATAAGGCTTGTGCTCCAATAAATTTATATGGTGCAACAAAATTAACATCAGACAAATTATTCGTTGCTGCGAATAATATTCGTGGAAAGAAAAATATTAAGTTCTCCGTTGTTCGCTATGGAAATGTCATGGGATCTAATGGTTCTGTTATTCCATTTTTCCTAAAACGAAAGCGTACAGAAGGTATTTTGCCAATTACTGTTGAGTCGATGACACGCTTCAATATCTCGCTTCAAGGAGGTGTTGACATGGTCATGCATGCCTTAGAAACTGCTTGGGGAGGAGAAATATTTGTTCCTAAAATACCTTCTTATCGCATCATGGATGTTGCAGAAGCAATTGGGCCAAATTGCGACAAACCAATCATCGGAATACGTCCAGGAGAAAAGATACATGAAGAAATGATTACATCGTCAGATTCATTTTTCACATATGATTTGGGTAAGTATTATGCAATTCTACCTCAAACAACATCTTGGGATATTAATGAATTCACAGATTCTTTCAATGCGAAAAAAGTTCCAGAAGGATTCTCCTACAATTCGAATAACAACGAAGAATGGGAAACTATTGAGAGTCTAAGAAAGTTGATTAAAGAACACGTTGATCCTACATTTGAGGTATGAAAGCAATTCCCTACGGAAGACAAGAAATAACTGAAGATGATATTAAGGCAGTAATAGTGGCCTTACAAGCCGATTTTCTTACTCAAGGTCCAAGAATATTAAATTTTGAACAAGAATTTGCCGACTATGTTGGTGCTGACTACGCTGTTGCAGTGAGTAATGGTACAGCAGCTCTTCATTTGGCTGTTTTAGCACTTGGAATCAAGGAGGATGAATATGTAATTTGTTCGCCATTAACATTTGCAGCTTCCGTGAATTGTGTGAAGTACTGTGGTGGAAACGTGCTCTTTGCAGATATTGATCCAGAAACATATTTGATGGATATCAATTCTGTAAAACAAGTTATCGCGAACAATCTGGATAAAAAAATCAAAGGGATTATTCCTGTTGACTTTGCAGGACGAGTCCCTCAACTGGATGAATTCAGAAAACTGGCAGACAATCATGGTTTGTGGATAATTGAAGATGCTTGTCACGCTCCAGGAGGCCATTTTTTAGATATCAATCAACAAGAACAAAAAGCTGGGAACGGTAAATTTGCCGATGCATCCGTTTTTTCTTTTCACCCTGTAAAGCACATTGCAACAGGAGAAGGTGGAATGATTACAACAAATTGCAAAGATCTTTATGATCAATTATTGGAATTAAGAACACATGGAATAACACGTGATCACTCAAAATTCGAAAACACCAAATCTTTTGCCAATGGAAATTCAGAAAGTGAAGTTGATGATTATCCACAATGGTACATGGAGATGCAAAACCTTGGCTACAATTATCGAATAACTGATTTTCAAGCAGCCTTGGGTAGTTCACAACTACTGCGTGCGCCTCAAAATCTAGAACGAAGAAAACAAATCGCTCTACGCTATTCTGATGAACTTTCAACTTGCAAAGGCATTATTCAGTCTTCTGGATTCATTGAAGGCCATGCGTATCACTTGTACATCTTGGAGGTTAAAGACAGAAGAGGTTTATATGACTATTTAAGATCCGAACAAATTTTTGCTCAAATTCATTACATTCCAGTGCATTTAATGCCTTTCTATAAACTTCAAGGTTGGAAGGAAGGAGATTTACCATTTGTGGAACACTATTATTCTCGTTGCATTAGTATTCCAATGTTTCCTTCAATGACAGATGATGAACAAACAGTTGTTATTGAGCAAATACTTGCTTTTTATTCAAACAAATGATAGTTGCAATAATTCCAGCACGAGGTGGCAGTAAGCGAATTCCGCGAAAAAACATTAAAGATTTTCACGGTAAACCTATTATTGCGTATGCGATTGAAGCAGCGATTGAAAGCGGTATTTTTTCACGGATAATTGTTTCAACGGATGATGAAGAAATTGCTCAAATAGCAAAATATCATGGAGCAGAAGTGCCATTCCTACGTTCAGATAAAAATGCAGATGATTATGCCACTACCTCTTCCGTTTTATTAGAAGTACTTGAGCAATTATCGTCAATTGGTGAATCATATAAAACTGCTTGTTGTATTTATCCAACAAGTCCATTGATAGATTCAAAAGACTTGAAAAGCGCAAATGAACAATTTACAACCAAGGAATTTGATGTGCTCCTAAGCTGTGTAGCATATAGTTTTCCAATTCAACGATCATTTCATTTGAATGATTCAAATATGGTCGAATTAAATCAACCAGATGCAATTCATCAACGATCTCAAGATCTTGTAAAGAATTATCACGATGCAGGAGCATTGTATTTTTTTAATATTGAGAATTTTAAAGAAACACAAACACTTTGGTCAGGTAAAATCGGTGCTTACGCGTTATCTGAATTAAAAGTTCAGGATATCGATACATTAGACGATTGGAAAATTGCTGAATTAAAATACTCAATCCTCCAAAAATGAATATGCAACTCAAAATTCGAGTAGATGCTTCTAGCACAATCGGCTTTGGTCACCTTACTCGTTGTTGCGCATTGGTTAATTCTCTTGCAGAAATTCATCCCACTTTTTTCTCAACAGAAAATTTAACTAACAGTATTGGTCAATTAGTTTCATCAGAATACACTTTTGTTCATTTAGATAAATCTGAAGATTTTATAGATCAAGTTTATGAAAATGACCTAGTTATTATTGACGGTTATACTTACGACTCAACTTATTTTGAGGCAATCCACCACAAAGGAGCAAGGATAATTTGTATTGATGATTTAGCTGATCGTTATTTTCCAGTTGATGTGATAATCAATCCTACCCCAGGATTCTTTGCGTCAAATTATAAAGCATTACTTGGAACACAGTATTTTTTAGGACTCGATTATGCGCTTTTAAGAAACTCATTTCAAGAATTAGCTGTCAAACCGGCTCTTCCAAAAATCAAAAACAGCCTTTTTATATGTTTTGGTGGCTCTGACCCTCTAAATAAAACTGAAATTGCAATAAAAGCTGCCATAAATTCAACAGTTTTTTCAGAAATTCATGTTGTGCTTGGGCAAGGTTATTCTCATGAACTATTAAAAGAATCGAACTGGGAACAAATTACTATTCACTACAATCTTCAAGAAAAAGAAATGGCCAATTTGATGAGTCAAATGGAATTTGGAATAGTACCGACAAGCGGAATTCTACTTGAATGTTTAGCTGCAAAAATAAAATCTATTAGCGGCTATTATATTGAAAATCAAAAATTCGTTTATACTGAACATTTAAAACTGAACAACTTTATTGATGCTTTGGACCTTTCATATTCATCTATTTTATCTGCAATACATAAATTAGATTCGTTGAAATCTACCAACGCTATGATTGATGGTAAATCGACACAACGTATAGCAAAACTGGTTAAATCAATTGAGAATGAACGCCATTTTACGATTCGACTTGCATTAGAAACCGATATTGACATCACATTCGAATGGGCAAATGACGAAGCAACACGAAAATATTCTTTTAACAAGGAGTTCATTCAGTATGAAAATCACAAAGCTTGGTATTTATCAAAAATACGCTCAACAGTTAGTTTTTACTTCATCTTGTGTGAACAATCAAAACCAATTGGAAGTATTCGTTTTGACTTAAAAGACAAGATTGCAACAATCAGTTATTTACTTTCGCCAGAACAACATGGTAAAGGTCTTGGAGCAATTTTGATGAAAAAAGGTCTTGACGAATTTGAAAAGCACGTTAAAAATAAAACGATAGATTTGGTTCAAGGCTATGTGTTGTTTGAGAACTTTGCATCAGTAAAATTGTTCGAGCGATTTGGTTTTTCAAAAGAAATGGAATCAAACATGTATCTTTTCAATAAAAAAATTGGCATTTATGCTTAAAATAGGATCTTACATAATAGACAAAAGCTCACCATCATTTATTATAGCAGAATTATCGGCGAACCACAATGGAAGTATCGAAACTGCACTTGAAACGATAAGGGCAGCTAAAAGAGCGGGTGCGGATGCGATTAAGTTTCAGACTTATACTGCAGATACTATAACCTTGAAATCTAATAAGGATGATTTCAAAATTTCAGGAACAATTTGGGACGGTAAGTTTCTTCATGATTTATATCAAGAAGCTTTTACTCCTTGGGAATGGCATTCAATTTTATTTGAAGAGGCTAAACAGGTTGGACTTGTTTGTTTTTCATCTCCCTTTGACTTTACTGCAGTAGATTTTTTAGAATCATTAGATGTTCCTGCTTATAAAATTGCATCATTTGAAATTACCGACATTCCTTTGATTCATTACACCGCTTCAAAGGGAAAACCAATTATCATTTCAACAGGAATTGCTGAATACGAAGACATTGCATTGGCAGTTGAAACGTGCAGAAAAGCTGGTAATGATCAAATTGCCTTGTTAAAATGCACCTCAAGTTATCCTGCTCCTATTGTAGAAGCAAATATGCGCATGGTTCAAAAATTAGCAGATGATTTTAATGTAATCACTGGATTATCAGACCACACAATGGGTTCAATCGTTCCAATTGTATCCGTTTGTTTTGGTGCAAAAATCATTGAAAAGCATTTCATTTTAGATCGTTCAATCGGCGGACCAGATGCTAGTTTTTCAATGAATGAACTAGAATTTAAAGAAATGGTTGACGCAGTTAGAAAAGCAGAATCGGCTATTGGAATTGAATCATATGAATTAACAAAAAAACAAAAGGATGGTAAAGTTTTCTCTCGATCTTTATACATTTCAAAAGATATTAAAAAAGGTGAAATTATCGATGAACATTCAATACGATCTGTTCGTCCGGGTTTGAGCTTACATCCAAAATATTATCATGAGCTACTTGGTAAAAAAGCACTAAAAGATTTCACGCTTGGTGATCGCATAAAAAAAGAGGACTTTGAATAAGTCCTCTTTTTTTATTTAATGTTTTCAAGAGTTTAATTTTCCAACACCTCTATTTTCTCCTCTTTCAAACTTCCCATCAATGCTTTTCCTAAAATGAAAGCAACTGACAACAATAAAAGTAAAGAACCAACCAAGGCAATTTTACTCGCTGTATAGAATGATTGAGGCTCAAACTTCCAAACCACAGTTTTTGTTCCAGCCGGAATAACGGCCCCACGCAATAAATAATCAGCTCTAAATGGTTCGATTTGTTTTCCATCAGCATAACAATTCCAACCTTCCGGATAATAAATCTCACTGAAAATTGCTGGTAATTCAGTTTTTGCATTTACAGCGTATGTTAATTCATTTGTTCCGTATTTTGTCAATTTGATACTTGCCGTTGAATCCAAAGCGTACTTATCTTTTAACTGAACCGTAGCATCTTTAACGTTCACAATTGCCGTTTCTTTTGTATTCAATTTTCCTAAACCAAGCATTTCATCATTGGATGAATTCACTTTTTTGATTGAACCAACAAACCATGCAGCACCATTCGCACTATTATTTTTAGTTGCTTTACCTGCCTTGTTGACAACAATGTATTTCGCATTCAACATGTTTAATACTGGTGCTTCTTTTGCTAAATCCACTTCAGTAACACTAATTGTATCAAACACTGCTTGCATTTTCTCTTGTGGAATCTGCATTGTCATCGCATATTGACGTAATTTATCATTTTTCGCATTTCCGATAACTTGGTTGATTGCTTGAAGCTCTTCACCAATTTGGAAATCAACAATCTCTTGGAATCGTTTCAATTTCGCACCGTGATAACCACCAATACTTTTGTGGAAATAACTTGTTGCCGTTTCATTGAAAGTATTCGCAAATGAGAACACGCGATAATCAGAATTTAGATTTAATACACCAAATTCAGCAATCGTTTTTTGGGTGTTCATATTCATGTTTTCATAATTTGGATGTTCACCCATTTCAGTTACAAGAGCATTTACTTTAGAATCAAATCCATTGATCTTACCTTTTTCCGCATTTAAAATACTTATGTCAGCATTTTCAGGCAGATACGGCGTTGAAAACTGACTAGCATCTGCCCAACTACTTGTTTGCGTATCCATGTCTTCATTGTTCAAATAGCGTTTAGCCACTGACATATTATCTGCGGTTACGGCAACAATTCCAATTAATGAAAGAACAAGTGTAGAAGCTTTCGTGTAGATTGAAAGAAGAATCAATCCACAACCTAAAATTATTAATCCAATCGCACGACCAAAATCTGATTTATAAATTGTAGTGCGGGCATTGATCAATTCTGCTTTTAAGCCATTTACAAATTCTATTTGTCTTGGATCTTTCGTTCCTTCTAAGGCTTTAGCAAATTGTTTTGTTTCTTCTTTGCTCATCATTGACCCTGAAATTGATGGCGCTGCATAAAGAATAATTCCAACAAACGTAATTACACCACATGCAATCAACCATGCTTTTTTATTTCCCCATAAACCATCTTTCTTAAACAACTTGTCTAAGAATAGAACAGCCAAGGCTGGAATCATTACTTGCAAGAGCACAAGTATCATTTTTGAATCACGGAATTTGTTGTACAATGGAACTTTATTGATAAAGAAATCATTCATTCCTCCTGGATCATTTGATGCTAATAACAAGGCCAGAATTGCTATAACCAAGAACGGCCATTTGATTGCATCTTTCAAGAAAACTAAACCAAATAAAGCAAACACCAACATTAGTACACCGAAGTAGAATGCTCCACCACTCATACGCTGTCCACCCCAGTAGCGATTCATTTGAGCAATATTCTCTGCGTATTGAGGATCAACATTCATCATAATATCTTCATCATTACCCAATGCATCACCTCTTTCACCTCTCGCATTTGGCGCAATGATCGATAACAACTCTCCTTTTCCGTAATTGTATTCTAAGATGTAACTTGTTTCAAGACCGTCTTTCACCTTTTTAGTTTGCTCACCTTTTGGTTTCAATGTCAAATCAGTCGCTCCACGTGTCGTATACTTACTATATTCCAATGTTGATGAAAGATTTCCCCAAGAAGGCATAATTGCTAAAATTGCACCTATTCCAAGCGCTGCTATTACTTTTCCAAGAGAAATAAATTCTTTTTTAATTAATAGATGAATTCCTTCTCCAATTGCCACTGCAGCAAGTAAGAATGCCAAATAATATGTCATTTGTAAGTGATTCGCCGATAGATTTAATGCGAAGAACAGTGCAAAAACAGCGGATCCTATCAACCATTTCCCCCTAAACGCGAGAATCATACCTCCTAATGCTGGTGCCATGTATGCAATTGCATTCACCTTTGTAACGTGACCAGCTCCAATATATAGAATATTTATTGTAGAAAATCCAAAAGCAATTGCTCCTAAAATTCCTAACCAAGGATTTACTCTTAGACACAATGCAAAAATATAAAACCCAAGCATAGCCATGAATAATAGTCCAACTGGACGAGGTAGGTTAAGCTTAATGTATTTATCAACTTGCACCATAAAATTATTAGGGTGCTTTACATTGATTTGATAAGCAGGCATACCACCAAACATGGAATTTGTCCAAAGTGCATCTTCATCATTTACTAAATTTGCATCTACAATTTCTTTTTCCATTCCACGGAATTGTTGAATATCGCTTTGTTTTAAGCTATAATCATTAAAAATTGGAGAGAAGTAAACACAAGCTAAAAGAACAAAAACACCAATAGCAACTAAATGAGGGATAATCTTTTTAAAGTTCATCGATTACGATTTAAAATTAATTTCTACTCTTTTGGAGTATTAAATAAAGCGTGAAAATAATAAATGTCAGCAAGATTTTACACTATTTTTTATGAACATCTGAACTCATTCCCCTTTTCAACTTATTTGGACTCAAATTGAACCATCAATCAATTTAAATGTATCAGTAATAAATTCAATACTTATGAAAAACTTCATTCTTTTCAATCTTTTATTTTTTTCATTTGCTTTATCCGCAAAAGAAAAAGAAGACCTTTCTGGTTCTTACGCAAATCTAGATAGTATCAGGTTTCGTAAATCACTGAAAGCGAACGAATCCATGTTCTATTTCAACTTTCCAAATTTACCAAAAGGAGTAGATTTTGGAATTGTATATGATTATAATGGTGGTCCGGGTAAAACTGTTTTCCTTGGAAAAAAACGCTTTTTTGAAGTAAAAGTTAAACCAGGAATCTACTATTTTCAACTTCTGGTAAACAATGAATATTATGAAATTACGACAAGTATGTTTACAATCACAAGTAGACACAAAGCATTTGTTTCATGTTATTTTCAAGAAGCGTTTGATGTCAACAATCAAGTGATTGAAAAACCAGTTCTTTACTTCTATCCTGAGCTTTTGACCAATGTAAGCGTTAAACTTCAACCAAAAGGCGAATTAGCATTTACTTATCCGGCTTATGAAAATGGTTGGGAATTCAAAGCTGATCCGGATGGAAACTTGACATTTGGAGATAAAACGTATAATTATCTGTTTTGGGAATCAAAACAACATCTTTCAGCTCAAGCAATTGATTATTCTCAAGGATTTGCAATCGATCGTGCTTCTACACTTCAATTTTTAGAAGAAAAGCTGCATGAATTTGGATTAAACGACAAGGAAATGGCAGACTTCATCACTTATTGGGGACCACAACTAATGAAAAACGAACGCAATTATGTTCATTTTGTTTTGAATGATGATTGCAACAAATTCGCGGATTTAACAATAACTCCAACACCTGATCATGTTTACCGAATTTATATTCTTACAGAACCATTATCTAAAGATTCGCCCTTAGAATTCGATGCGCAAGAAATAAAACCAATTGATCGTACTGGATTTACTGTTATTGAATGGGGAGGAAGTATTCTAAACCAACTTGAACTTTAAAACCTGAGATAAATCATCTTTCTAACTGATTTTTTGTTCTTCCATAAAAGCTAATTCTTCGTAACTTTAGTTCGAATTAAAAATGTAAACGTGGAAAAAGGATTACTATACTTAGTACCGGTAGATTTTACACCGGTTTCAATTAGCTCTTCAAAATTTGCAGCGCAATTATCAAAGGAAAACGATGAAGTTGTTCTTGTGCATGTTGTAAAATCTGATGATGACCGCACTGCTGCGGAATTAAAGTTAGCGGAATTTGCAAAATCTCATCTTGAAGGATTCAGCAACTATACAGTGCGCGTAATTAAAGGAGCGGTAAGTACTGACATCGCTGTAATTGCAGAAACATTGAATGCTTCTATGATTATTTTAGGAACACATGGAGCAAGTGGATTACGTAAATTATTTGGAAGCTATGCGTTCAAGATTGTTGACAATAGTAAAGTTCCGTTGATCATTGTTCAAGAAGAAACAGTTTTCCATAAAATCAAGAAAATTGTAATGACAATTGACTTACAAAAAGAGAGTTTGCAAATTGTAAAATCAGCGGCACGTTTGAGTCACATGTTTGGGGCTGAAATCATTTTAGTTGGTGCACGACAAGAAGATCCAATTTTTAAACGTAAAATTGATTTAAACTTAACTGTCGCTGGTAACTTTTTGGATGATCACAAAATTCCATATTCTATTGAATTCGTAGAAGGAAAAGGATTTGAAGAAAACATTTTCCAATTGTGTCAAGATAAAAATGCGGATATGTTGGCGGCAACATATTACGAAAGTTCATTCCATGTTTTCACCGATTCTTTTGTGCGCGGTTTAGCAAACAACAATTTAGGTATTCCAGTATTGACATTAGATAGTGAAAGCACATCTTTCGGAGGACAATATAGTTTCTTATAAAGAATTTTGAGAGTATAAAAAAAAGCACAAGGTTTCTTGTGCTTTTTTTTATACTCTAAATCAATTTACTTATTTACTTACGGCTCTTGGATTTGCGAATAATTCAACATCTGAACCCATGATTGTTTGACCGCAAAGGATTACCAATCGTTCAACGATGTTGCGCAACTCACGAATATTTCCAGACCAATCTGTGTTTTTCAATGCTTCTAGTGCATCTTCACTAAATGATTTACGTTGAACTCCGTGCTCAGCGCACACCATTGTAAGGAAATGTTCAGCTAACATTGGAATATCATCACGACGATCATTCAAAGCTGGAACATGCATTAAAATAACAGCTAAACGATGGTATAAATCTTCACGGAAACGTCCTTCTTCAATTTCTTTGCGCAAATCTTTATTTGTTGCTGCAACAACACGACAATCAACTTTAATATCACGTTCTCCTCCTACTCGTTGGATGACATTTTCTTGCAAAGCACGTAACACTTTCGCTTGCGCACTTGCTGACATATCTCCAATTTCATCTAAGAATAAGGTTCCACCAGATGCTAATTCAAATTTCCCTTTTTTATCTTTTACAGCTGAAGTAAATGCTCCTTTTTCGTGACCAAACAATTCACTTTCAATTAATTCGGATGGAATAGCCGCACAGTTCACTTCAATGAATTGCATTTTTCTGCGGTTCGAATTGTCATGCAATGAACGTGCAACCAATTCTTTTCCAGTTCCATTTTCTCCGGTAATCAACACACGTGCATCAGATGGAGCAACTTTCTCAATCATCTCTTTGATACGAATAATTCCTTCCGTTTCACCGATAATTGAACTTCCTTTGAAACGCTTAACGGTAGTTTTCAGTTGTTTAGTTTCTTCTACTAATACCACTTTGTCCTTCGCATTGCGAATTGTAACCAAAATACGGTTCAAATCGAGTGGCTTTTCAATAAAATCAAACGCACCTTTTTTGATTGCTTGAACAGCAGTGTCAATATTTCCATGACCGCTAATCATGATCACAGGTGTTTCAACTTTTGCTTTAATCAATTCATCCAAGACTTCCATTCCGTCCATCAAGGGCATCTTGATATCACAAAAGATTATATCGTAGGTTGTTGATGTTGCTTTGTCTAAACCTTCTTTTCCATTCTCAGCTTCATCCACTTGGAAGTCTTCAAATTCAAGAATTTCACGCAATGCTCTGCGAATGGCTCTTTCGTCGTCAACAATTAAAATTTTACCCATGATTTTTTATTTTTTACAAATATACGAATAGAAGTGAGAATTGAGAATCGAGAACTGAGATGGAACAAGGAACAAGGAACTAAGAGCAAGGAGAATCTAATAAGAAACAGTTTTATTATTTTTCATAACATGATTCATCATCAAGTAAAATGCATTTCTTCAGATTATAAGTCTTACAGCGCGACGGTCCTTTGTCCTTTTTCTTTGTTCCATTAAGAAAAAGCCAATGCTCCTTCTTTTAGTGAACAAGGCGAAATAAATACGCGTTGAATGTCTAATTTATTCAATACCCAGCGTGTTTTCACAGCTGCAATTGGGGCCATACGTTTTCGAATTGGAATAATCCAATGATTTTGATCTCTTTCGGCTTGGGAAGAAGCAATAATTGATAATAAACTTTCATTCAATTCACTAATCGAAATTTCCACTGAATCTATTTTAGAAGGAAATGGTTCATTGTGTATCAATTCATAAAATGTTTCAAAACTGCCAGAAGCTCCGATAAGTATATGCTCTTGTTTTCCATCAAAGAAACCATCTGCTCTTTCGTCTAACCAAGCTTCAATGTTTGAAACGTCTTCATTCGACAAAGGATCTGAAAAATGAAAATGTTGATAGATGCGTGAAACACCAATGTTCAAACTGACCAAATCAGTAATTCCATTCTCATCCGCAAAAACGAATTCTGTGCTTCCTCCTCCTATATCCATAATAACTGCTGGTTCAGCAAAATCATACGACCATTTTACACCTTTGTAAATGAGTTCAGCTTCTAATTCTCCAGAAATAATTTGAATTTCAATACCTAATTCTGATTGCACTTTATGCAAGAATTCGGAAGAATTGCTAGCGTCTCGCAAGGCAGAAGTTCCAAAAGCATGAATTTCTTGTACTTGGTAATCGGCACAAACCGTTTTAAAATGATACAGCGCATTGAATCCGCGAACGAGTGCCTCTTCAGCAATTCGATTGTGATTGATTCCGCCCATTCCTAAGGCTACACCATCTTTCTCCGTATGAACCAATTCAAAATTGCTTGCAAAAACATCTGCAATCAATAAATTAAACGTGTTGGTTCCTAAATCGATGACGGCTTTTCGCATACTACGTTTTTTTCAACCAGCGTAAAATCAAACTAAATTTCACACGGTGTCCGAACTGTAAGATACCATTTTTATACAAGCGCCCTGCAAGCATTAAATTTAAAGCGGCACTCACCAATAAAATCATCAATGCAACATAGATTTGCATCGATTCTTCTGGAGCGTAACCTTGCGCCAATTTTACCATTACGACAACCGGTGACGTAAACGGTAAATAATGAAAGAAGGTGGTGAGCGAACTTTCTGGATTTTGTAATGCGAAATATCCTGCGTACAAAGAAAAACACAGTAAAAAGATGATTGGCAGAACGAACTGTTGGCCATCACTTTCCGAACCAGAAGTTGCTCCAACCGCTGCAAAAAAGGAACCATAGAACAAATACCCAACGATAAAAAACACTAAGAAAAAGGCTGTCATTGTTCCAAATTGAACACGTTCATAAACTAAGTTTACAAATTCATTGTATTCGCTTGCTGCGTACAATTGATCTAAACGCGTTTGGTTTTTTACCTCATCTGTCATTTGAACGATGTCCATGTTTGAGGCGTCAAGCATATCTGGAAAAATCAATTCGCGCATGAAATACAACCCTGCGCCAACAACGACCATCCAAATGATAAACTGAAAAAATGCCGCGATTCCAATACCAACTATTTTACCCGTAAGTAATTGATTTGGATGAACAGAAGCCAATAGTACCTCAACAATTCGATTGCTTTTCTCGCGTGAAACACTTCTTAATATCGTCATTCCAAACAAGAAGATAAAGACAAAAATGATTGCTCCGTAGAAAAATCCTACCCAACCGCGTAAATCAGATGCCTCATCCAATGGATCAAAAACATCACGGAAAGCAACATTCAATGGTTGTTTAATCTTACGAAATTCTTTGACGGACAAATCCGTAAATTGATCGATCATTACTTCTTCAATGCGGCGTTCTATGTGAAATTGTAAACGCGTTTGCATTCGAACAGACGGTTTCACCCGATAAAATACAAAAGCTGTTTTATTCGAAAGCACTTTTTCATTCACTTCGAACAAGGCATCGTATTGTTGGAATTTCTTCGCATCGCGAAATTCTTCCATTTCAATGTATTGATCAGCAAAAGAATAAGTGATCGATTTATCCTCTTGCGCCATGATTTTGTTGTCTAACAAATGTGAAGGATCCGTAATTAATACATTCCAGTGTTGCTTTCCTTCTCCGCCGAATGCAAACAAGAAATAGATTAAACACAAAATGATAATCGGTCCAAAAAATGACATTAATACAAACGATCGAGAACCCATTCGCTCTTTCAATTCTCGCAAAGCAATTAACCAACTATTACGCATTTTCAGCCTCCTTTCTTGGTTGAACTAAGTCGATGAAAACATCTTGCATTGAAGGTAAAACTTCCCAAGCTGCTTCAATTTTAACTTGTCCCAATAATGTTCTCAATAAATCTTCAAAATTATTGTCACCACGCATTTTAACATGCGCAATGAATTTATCATCTCCTAATACTTCTTTATCGACTAATTCGAATCCTGTCCACAATGCATTTACAAACGCAATCATACTTCCTCTGAATTTGACAGCGTAGTTTCCAGTTTTGCGTTCTTCTTGAATTTCAGAAATGCGACCTTCCATGATTTTTTTCGATTGATGAATCAAAGCTGCGCGATCACAAATCTCCTCCACACTTTTCATATTGTGTGTTGAAAGAATAATCGTTTTACCTTTTGCTTTCATTTCAATTAACTCTTGCTTGATTAATTCCACATTCACAGGATCAAATCCGCTTAAAGGCTCATCTAAAATCAAGAGTTTCGGTTCATGCAAAACAGTACAAATAAACTGTACTTTTTGCGCCATACCTTTCGACAATTCTTCAATGCGTTTTTTGCGCCAATCGGTAATTTCGAATTTCTCCAACCAATAATTCAATTGGGTTTTCACATCTTTTTTCGTTAAACCTCTCAATTGCCCAAGGAATAAAGCATGATCTTCAACAGTCATTGTGCGATATAATCCACGTTCTTCTGGCAAATAACCAATCATTGACAAATGTTGTTGTGTCATGATATCGCCATTGATGCGAATGTGTCCTTTATCCGGCTCAATAATACGATTGATGATACGAATCAAGGTTGTTTTCCCCGCGCCGTTTGGACCTAATAAACCAAAAATCTCACCGGTTTGAATGTGCAATGAAACGTCGTCCAGTGCAACTTTACGGTAAAATGATTTTGAAATGTTCTGAATTTCGAGCATACGCTTAAATTGATTGGCTAAATCTACAAAATCGCTTAGACATTTATTGCCTAAAGGGTTGAAAAGTATTCCGAATTAATTCAAGATCTTCCCTTTCCAATCTTTCCAGCTGTATAGCTTTGAAAAGACAAAAAGTAACAAGGGTTGTAAAATTACAATCGTCAGAATGGCATCCCAACCAAACGAAGGAGCGCTGTGATCGATGAAAACTGCATCTGTTTGAAAGGCTTGCCAATCGTTCGTCAACATCAATGCTGCAAAAATATTATTGATGGCGTGATAGCCCATGGATAATTCCAAACCATCGTCCATCAATGCAATAATTCCTAGAAAAACACCTGTTCCGATGTAATAAACCATGACTGAATAACCCAATTTTTCAACTTCTGGATTCGCACCGTGCATGAGTCCAAAAGCAATCCCAGTAACGATTACAGCAATCCAACCTTTTTTAAACGAGAATCCCAATGCTTGAAATAAATAACCTCTAAAAAACACTTCCTCACAGGTTGTTTGAATTGGAATTAAAAACAAGGAAATAAGAAGAAGCGGAAAAAACGTTGACCAATTCACATTCCACACGATGTTTGGGTTGGTAATTACTGAAATCAATAGAATTATTCCCAATACACTTCCCCAAATCGCAAAAGCACTAAAAAAACGTTTCCAGGAAAAGGATTCACGGGCTGTAAAAACCGAAAGAATCGGACGTTTGTGTAAAAATCGAACACTCAATACCAAAGCGATTAATGAAAATACAAACGGCAAAACCAAATAGAACAACATTTTATTTTCACCGAAAAAGGCGGAAAGTTGTTTCATGTCAGCATTCCCAGGTTGCGATAAATCATACTTACTCACCGCCAAATCAATTAGCATTGGCAATTGGCCAATAATCGCATAACCAACAATTACTAAAATTACAGTGAGAATATAGGTTGAAAAGAGATTTCTTCCTTTTGATGCATTTTTAAGAAATGACATGGTTCTTTTTATTAGTGCTACAATGATACAAAAAAGGCCTTGTAATGAAACAAGGCCTCCTGAAATTCTAAAAATTAACGCTCACTAATTCACTTTCAACCTTCTTTTTTACCAGAAACCAAGGTTGAATCTCTACACACGCTTATTTGTAGAATTTCTATTTTCTTAATGGAACATGTCCTTCATTCGTTTGAAGAAACTTTTATCGTTTTGATCTGGCGTTGGTTTAAAGTTTTCACTTTGTTTCAATTTCTCCAAAATCTCACGTTCCTCTTTTGATACTTTTTTCGGAGTCCAAATGTTGATGTGAACAAATAAATCTCCGGTTCCGTAGCGTTGCACATGTGGTAAACCTTTTCCTTTCAAGCGCAATACTTTTCCGCTTTGCGTTCCTGGGTCCACTTTAATTTTTGCTTTTCCGTTAATGGTTGGAATCTCGATTGATTCACCCAAAACGGCATCTACAAAATTCACATACGCTTCGTAATGAAGGTTTTCACCATCACGTTTTAAATCAGCATGTTCAATTTCTTCAATTAATACCATCAAATCACCTGGTATACCATTGAATGGTCCGGCATTTCCTTTTCCTGTAACCTTTATTTGCATTCCTTCTTCAACACCAGCTGGAATATCGATTTCGATAACTTCCTCTTGCTTTTTCAAACCATGAGCATCAGAATCAGCCGGTTTTTTGTCGATCATTTTCCCAGCACCTTGACATGTATGACAAGTTGACTGCGTTTGCATTGCACCTAAGAACGTTTGAGCAACACGCGTGATGCGACCCGTTCCGTTACAGGTTTGACAATTTTTATACGTAACACCTTCTGCGTTAACCAGTTTATTTACTTTGATTTTCTTTTTAACACCTTCAGCAATTTCCTCCAATGTTAATTTCATTTTTACGCGAAGGTTGGTTCCTTGTACAACTCTATTTCCGCCACCTCGACTTCCACCAAAGCTTCCGCCTCCGCCACCAAATGCACCACCGAAAATATCACCGAATTGCGAGAATATGTCATCCATATTCATACCACCGCCACCAAAACCGCCTTGTCCACCAACACCTGCATGACCAAAACGATCGTATTGCGCACGTTTCTCGGCGTTACTCAAAATCTCGTATGCTTCTGCCGCTTCTTTAAATTTCTCTTCAGCAGAGGCATCATCTGGGTTTTTATCTGGGTGATATTTCAACGCTAGCTTACGATACGCTTTTTTAATTTCTGCATCGTCAGCATTCTTAGAAACGCCTAATATTTCGTAAAAATCTCTTTTTTGACTCATTCCCTAATAGGATTTATTGTTTGATGATTCGAGAATTTCAAATCTTCAAATTATTTTTTCAATTATTGACCAACAACCACTTTCGCGAAACGGATTACTTTGTCATTCAAGTAATATCCTTTTTCCACGTCTTCAATTACTTTTCCTTTTTCACCTTTCGATGGAGCAGGAATGTTTGCAATCGCTTCGTGAAGCTCACTGTCAAATGCAGTTCCTTTCGCTTGCATTGGTTTCAAACCTTTTGATTCTAAGGTATTTTTTAATTTATTGAAAATCAAGTGAAAACCTTCTTTCACAACTGCTATATCATCTGCACTTTCATTGTTAAGAATTGCACGCTCGAAATCGTCCATCACTGGCAACATATCAACTAAAACACCTGCATTTGCATTGCTAATCAAGTCAATTTTCTCTTTGTTTGTGCGTTTTCTGAAATTATCAAACTCAGCGTATAAACGTAAAAAACGGTCGTTTAACTCAGCATATTTTTCTTCTGCTGTCAACTCTTTTTTCTCCTCTGCTACTGTTTCTGTCGCCTCAGTTGCTTGTCCTTCTTGAGTCGTTTCTTGTTCTTGCTCGTTTATTTTTTTTTCCTCTGCCATTGTTCTCAATTTTAGTCGAATTGCTTTTGTCAAAGATACTGCCAATCTTGAAAATCGGACATGCTGACAGAAAAAACCATTTATCAAATGAAATCTTGGCAGAATTGTTAAGAAATAATTGCGCCGCATATAGCATTCACGGCTTAGTTCACTAAATTTGCAGCTTTAATTGGAGAACATTGAGAGAATTAAGACCTTTTCATGTAATGCTTTTTGTGCTGGGAATATTTCTAATCCTAGCGCCAATCGTACTTTTCATTCCGAAAGAAGGATGGAATATAGGTGGATTTAAATTGAACTTTTTAACGTCAGAGCAATTCGTCCATCCACCAAAACAAGAGAAAAAAGACATCAGTAAAATCGTTGCCAACGTTGATACAATGAGTATTGAGGCAGATCCACTTTTACAACATCAAAATGGCTCAGATGGTTCAATGGGCGCTCCTTCCGGAGGACAATTATCGACAGAAAGTTCAACTATTATTCACATGAATGAAACGGGTAAGCAAAACTTGTATCGTTTATTTGAAAAATTACAGAACGTCGCTGGCGAGAAACGTAAAATCCACATACTTCATTACGGTGATTCTCAAATTGAAGGAGATCGCATGACGGCTTATATTCGTCAACGAATTCAAAACCAATTTGGTGGAAATGGCCCAGGTTTAATTCCTGCGACAAATGTTTACGTTACTAATACCTTCAAACAAAGTTATTCTCCAAATTTCGTGCGATATACTTGTTTTGGTGGAGCAAAATTGAAAAATCGTCGTTACGGAGCAATGGGTTCTGCATCTCGGTTCACCCCTGAAGGTGACAGCTCAACAAGTATTAAAGAAGCATGGATTGAAATTGAGCCACACAGAAGTGCATATTCTAGAGCAAGAGAATTCAACAATGTAAAAATGTTCTACAACAGTTGTACGAGTGCCTGTGGTTTAAAAGTCTATCAAAATGGAAAATTGATTCACGAAGACAGTTTAATCAAGGATGGAAAAGCACATTCGGTTGATTTAAGTTTTGGTGCAACTCCTGGAAAATTGAAATATGTATTTACCGCTGCTGTGAGTCCAACAATTTCTGGGTTCTCACTAGAAGGTGATTACGGAGTGCAAGTTTCCAATATTGGTATGCGCGGTTCAAGTGGGACAATTTTCGGAGCAATGGATCAAGCCTTGTTAGGTAAAATGTATTCTGAATTAAATACCGAATTGGTGATCATGCAATTTGGTGGAAACTCCGTTCCATTCTTCAAAGACAGCAGCGCCGTTCGCAACTATGTCAGTTATTTCAAAGGGCAATTAAATACCATAAAGAAATTGCGACCAAATGTAGCAATCATCGTTATTGGACCAAGTGACATGTCAAAACTTGAAAATGGTGTTTTTGTTTCATATCCTTTATTACCCTACACAGTTGCCATGATGAAAAAAGCAACGATGGATGTTGGCGGTGGTTATTGGGATTTATTCAATGCCATGGGAGGTTTAAATTCAATGCCATCGTGGGTTGAACAAGGCTTGGCAGGTAAAGATTATATTCACTTTACAAACCAAGGATCCAGCATCGCATCGCAGAAATTCTTCGAAGCTTTTTCAGCAGAATTTGCCAAATGGCAGCAAACAAAATAAGCAATAGTTAAGCATTTTGATACGTAGCATTCTTCAACTTATCTGTTTGATAATGGCCCTTCAATTGAAGGCTCAGGAAAGCTACGTCCCGCCGACAAGTGATTCGTTAAACCAATATTGTTTTCCCGATTTTGTTAAGATTGATACAAATTTCATTCATCAGTATCCGTTCGTATCCATCGAAAAAAACAATTTTCAATTCTATTCTGTCAACAGTCCAAATTGGGAACATTTCTACAAGCAGATGGATTCTATGATCCGTTTTAAAGATCGCAAGTTGAATTTTTATCACATTGGTGGCTCTCACATTCAAGCTGATATTTATTCGCATGACATGCGCACGTTTTTACAAAGTAATTGGCCAGATGTAAGTGGTGAACGCGGTGTTGTTTTTCCGTTGAATTTAGCACATACGAATGATCCAGCGAATTATCAATTTGCTTCACCAAATGTTTGGACGGGCTTAAGAAGCGTTACCCATAGAATTGAAGGTTTCGATTATGGAATGATGGGAGCAGCTGTTGTCTGTAAAGATTCAATGATCAACATTACCTTTCAACACGATCGAACAACTGTTAAACCACCTTTTTGCAGTATACGGATTTATCACAACAAAGGTGAATTACCGTATGAATTGAATTTTGGAGAAGATGAAATTCTCATTTATCACATTCAACAAAACCAAGAACTCGGTTTTACAGAGGTTTATTTCACTGATCCTTTGAACGATTTGGATTTGCAGTTTTCGCGTAAAACAAGTGATCCTGCTCAACTTGAAATATATGGTTTTCAATTCATGAACGAAGATCCAGGCATTTCCTACACATCGATTGGAATTAACGGTGCCGGGCTTTACACTTATTTAGAAAACAAGAACTTTGAAGAACAATTAGCCGCATATCCACCCGATTATTTTGCGTTTTCAGTTGGAATTAACGATGCCAATGTGCCGTATGAAAGTTTTGATCCTCAGGTCTACAAACGCAACCTCGAGAAGATGATGAAGTTGGTTTTGCGCGCGAATCCGAAGTGTGCAATTCTGTTGACTGTTCCAAATGATGCGCATTACAAACGAAAATATTTGAATCGAAATATTGCGCGTGAGCGTGAAGTGATTATTGAATTGGCCGAACAATATAAAATGCCTGTTTGGGATTTTTATGGCGTTATGGGAGAATTAGGTTCTTCACGCTTGTGGATGAATCGTGGTTTGATGCAGGGTGACATGGTTCACTTTACATCAGAAGGTTATCATATTAAAGGTGATTTGATGATTGATGCTTTTTTAAAGTTTCTGATTCAAATGAATGAAATTGAAGATTTAAAAACAAACTAATGGAAAGACTTTACGACGTATTTTCTTTTGCAGCAACCGATCGAATGGTTTTTAACCGTTTGGATTTCTGGTTGTTCTTTTTAGCATTTATGATAGTGTTTTCAGTACTGCATAAACACCAATTGGTGCGCAGTATTTTCTTCACAGTTGTCAGTATGTTCTTGTATTACAAAACATCTGGGTTGTTTGTTGTGCTGCTTGGCGGTTCAATTGTCTTCAACTATTTACTCGGGAAATGGATCCATACAGTTCACAGCAATACCAAGCGAAAATGGATTATTGCGCTCTCGGCCGTTTTTAACATTTTCTTCCTCGCCTATTTTAAATATGCTTATTTCTTTACTGAATCGTACAACGAATTGTTCCACACCAAATACGAAATTGTCAATTGGTTTGCACAAATGGGGAATGGATTCTTTGGAGACGGTTTCTTTGAAACGAAAATATTATTACCTGCCGGAGTCAGCTTCTTCACCTTCCAATCGATTTCATACGTCGTTGATATTTACAGAAAGGAAATTACACCCGTAAAGAACTTCTTTGATTACGCATTCTACGTAACCTATTTCCCACACGTTATCATGGGACCAATTGTTCGTGCACGCGATTTTATTCCGCAGATTTATCAACCATTTAGACTGACAAAAGACGAGTTTTCTGCTTCGATAATTCTCATTGTAAAAGGATTAATCAAGAAAGTAGTTTTGGCCGATTACATTGCGGTTCATTTCATTGATAAAGTTGTTGATGCGCCTGAAGCCTATCCAGGATTCGTAAGCGTTTTAGCAATGTGGGGCTATTCTTTGCAGATTTATGGTGATTTCTCAGGTTATACTGATATTGCAATTGGACTTTCCAAATTGATGGGATTTGAATTACTGCCGAACTTTAATTCTCCTTACAAAGCAAATAGTGTTGCAGATTTCTGGAGACGTTGGCATAAATCCTTGGGAGCTTGGTTACGTGATTATTTGTACATTCCGTTGGGTGGAAATAAATCAGGAGGATTCGCTACGTACATTGCAACAACAATCATTTTTGTCTTCCTGTTCTTCATTCTTCAATGGTATGAATTGATTTTTGTTTACGCCGGATTGACCTCCATTTACATCATTGGTTCGCTCATTTTTCCGAATTTCAAAAAGTATGTTCACCGCGATTTAAACTTGCTCATCACGATGGTTGTCGGTGGATTATGGCATGGCGCAAGTGAGAATTTCATCATTTGGGGAGCAATGAATGGTGCAGCTTTGGTCTTGTATAATTACTGGAAGAAAATTTCACCGTATGAAAACAAATCATGGTTAATCGTACATTTCTGGAAGATCTTCTTGACCTTCAATTTCATTACGTTTACACGTATTTGGTTCCGCTTAGATGGCGAAGGAGAACCTGTTAAAATGTTGCAACACATCTGGAATAAATTTGATTTTGACTGGAATACATTTGTGACGGTTCTTGTCACCTATCAAAGTGTTTTCTGGGTTATTTTGGTTGGCTACATCGTACATTGGTTGCCAGATAGTATCAAGAAAAGTTGGGAGAATCTATTTGCTAAATTCCCAATGCCTGTTCAAGCGATTGCGGTTTCGATTATCATTTTTGTGATGTATCAAGCGGTTTCAGATACGTTTAAGCCCTTTGTTTATTTTGCGTTTTAAGAAGGTTCTAGTTAATTAAAATCGTTGATGTGATTTAGGAGTTAGGTGTCTTGGAAATTCGCAAATTCGCAATATTACGAATGAGATTAATTTATAGATTAGTACTTTGTAAAAAAATTAAATTTTGCAAAGACTAAATATCTAGTCTTCTAGTCATTTAAGATTCTGAAAAAAAACACTTCAATCCAACATCTAAACTCTAGCTCTAACTTCTAGCATCTAGCTCTAACTTCTAGCATCTAGCTCTTCCGCCGCGGCAAACTATCTACAATCCGCCTGAACCTCTTTATTCCTCCATTGAATCCAGTATTCTTGAAGTCCTTCTGGAGTAGTTTTAAGCTCACTAATATTCAATTTATCACCTGGTAAAAGGATGGTTGACAGTTGTTCTGTTCGAAGTTCAATAGCCGGAGGATGATTCCAACCACCTGAATGATCAAACGAAGTAAAGGCTTCACATTTATACTTCACGCGCTTAAACGGAATACGCAATTTGTAGGTAACTTGACCAGTTCCCATTCCTTTTGTTGACATCTTGATATGGTCAAAATCAACTTTCGCGTATTTACCAGCTTTGTACAATTTCTTCAATTGATCTCCCACTTTCTTGGACATTTCGTTGGAAAACTGATGCGCCACATCGTCTCCTTCAATAAATTCAGGACCAACATAGCTTCCTTCACAGACAAAATCGGATGAAGTAATTTTTTCACCTTGTGCTTTATGCTTTTTAACGGGCGAGGGAGTAGAGCAAGAGAATAAAACAAGTCCAATAAAACAGACTAAACCTGATTTAACATCCAAAAATGCTTTCAATGTTTTATTTCTTACCATAGCAATCATCAATTTATCTGGATTTTAATGCACGTAATACATCTAACACAATCCCTGTCGACAATGATACTAATCCTGCATATGGAAAAACCAAGATTATTCCAAAAATGAATTGACCATCTATCATTACTTCCCAATTGTTAGCAATTAAAAAATAATACATTAGTGGAGCAACTAAAAAGAGCTGAATCACATAATAACCTAACAGTCTATAATTGCTAGTAATTTGCTTTTTCAGTGTTTTCTTAACCAATATATACGTCCACCAGATGAAAAGTATTAATAAGGTTAACAATGTTGCTATCCCAATTGCCGCATAATTTGTTTCACCCAAAATGAGAGAGAACAAAAAATCCAATAACGCAGGAAACAACATGGCTAAAATTGGAAAAATAATTATTACCAAACTCCAAACACACAATATTGCAAGGCAAATTCCAATAAATGTGTGTTTAATGTTTGAAAGTGTCATTAATTACTTCGACTGATCCAATTTTTTCACCATCGTTAAGATTGTTGCTAATGCTACCGTTTCACCAGTTTCATCGTATACATCAACCAAGAATTTCACGATTCCTTTTGCGATATCATCCTCTGAACGTTTTTCTTGATCTACTTTTTCTTTTACTGTGAAACGCACGCCAATTGTTGCTCCTGGATAAACAGGTTTTGTGAAACGCGCTTCATCCAAACCGTAATTCAATAATACTGGTCCTTTTTTAGGATCAACGAATAATCCGGCAGCTTTTGACAATACGAAATAACCATGAGCCACTCTTCCTTCGAAAATTGTTCCTTCCAACGAAGTTGCATCCATGTGCGCATAGAAATTATCACCTGAAACATTCGCGAAATTCACTATGTCTGTTTCGGTAACTGTATGCTTATGCGTAAATACTGTTTCTCCAACCACTAATTCTTCAAAGTATTTTCTGAAGACATGTGGATTCGCTTCTGGCATTTCAGCTCCAACTTGGAATTGTTGTGTAATGTGAGTAATTGTCGTTGGATGACCTTGAATCGCAGTACGTTGCAAATAATGTAAAACACCACGTTTTCCGCCCATTTCTTCACCACCACCAGCGCGACCAGGACCACCATGCGTTAACAATGGCATTGGCGAACCGTGTCCAGTACTTTCTTTCGCACAATCTTTATTCAAAACCAAAATACGTCCGTGCATACTTGCCGCACCAACAACATATTCTGCTGCTTCTTTATCATTTGGTGTTACAATTGAAGAAACCAAGGATCCTTTCCCCATTTTCGCTAATTCAATTGCATCATCAATTTCTTTGTAAGGCATTATCGTTGAAACTGGACCAAAAGCCTCAATGTCATGACATGCTGTTTTGTTGAATGGATCATTGTTTCTGAACAAAATTGGTGAGAAGAATGCCCCAGTATTTTTGTCGGCACCAAACACTTCAAACTCATCCATATTTCCAAAAACGATGTCTTGCGATTTTGCCAATTCCTCAACACTTGCACGCACACGATCAACTTGCATGCGCGTTGCCAATGAACCCATTCGAACACCATCAACACTTGGATCTCCAATTTTTGTAGAAGCCAAACGAGCTGCAATTCCTTTTTCTACTTCGTCAATTAAATCTTCTGGAACAATAATACGTCTAACAGCCGTACATTTCTGACCTGCTTTGATCGTTATTTCTTTTACTGTTTCTTTGATGAATAAGTCAAATTCTTCGGTTCCTGGAACAGCATGTTTTCCTAAAATCGTAGCATTCAAGGAATCTGCTTCTAGGTTAAATGCAACACTTTCTTGTGCGATACGTGGATGCGCTTTCAACATTTTTCCTGTTGCTGCACTTCCCGTAAACGTAACGATATCTTCTGAAGAAACACTATCGATCAATCCACGACCTAAACCACAAATTAATTGTAATGAACCTTCTGGTAAAATTTTCGAATCGATGATGTCGCGCACCATTACTTCCGTTAGGAAACAAGTATATTCAGACGGTTTCACAATAGCAGGAACACCCGCCATTAAATTCACCGCAATTTTCTCTAACATTCCCCAAATCGGGAAGTTAAAAGCGTTGATATGAACTGCAACACCTTCTTTTGGAACCATAATGTGGTGACCGATAAATGAACCATTTTTAGAAAGAGGAGCAGCTACACCATCAACATAATATGGTAAATCTGGAAATTGACGACGCAAAGATGCATTTGCAAATACGTTTCCAATTCCACCTTCGATATCAATCCAAGAATCAACTTTAGTTGCACCTGTCCAAGCACTTACTTGATAATACAAGTCTTTCTTTGTCATCAAATACATCGCTAAAGCTTTCAACATACGACCACGTTCTTGGAATGTCATTTTGCGCAATGCACGTCCACCAGTTTTGCGTCCATACTCCAACATTGCGGCGTAATCTAATCCAGCACTTGACGTTTCACCAATTTTTTCACCAGTGATGGCATTGTATAAATTTGTTTCTGTTCCATCGCCATCGATCCATTGACCAAGAGCGTAACTTTGATATCGTTGCATAAACTTCAATTTTGAGCACTAAAAATAGTGAATCTATCGACAATAGCCATTATAATTCGAAAGCAATTAACCGACTTTTAATCGTAGATTAATTTTACTTTATCGGCAAAAAGTACTAGTTTAGCGAATAATTATGCGTTTCTTAGGCTTTCAAACATCGAGAGCCTCATTACGACAAGATTAAAATAACAACGAAACATGTCATTCAACGAACTTTTAAAAACGCGATTGGTATCTGAAAAGGATATCGGTACAACGATTTTTCGTTTGTACGATAATCGTATTTATCATGTTATCATCAAAAAGGGTGAGCGCGTGACAATGGAAGTAGTTGAAGAAGGGTATAAATTCTTGAATGAAAACGGTGGCGGACTATTTTACAATGTTTATGAATTTCATTCTTTTTCGGATGTCGACCCTGAAGTTCGTGAATGGTCCGCTTCACCTACAAATAATTCATACACTATTTTAGATGCTATAGTAATTACTAGTTTACCTCAAAAGATTTTGGCAGATTTCTACATTCGGTATAACAATCCCGTGAAACCAACAAAGGTGTTTATGTCGATGGATAAAGCCTATGAATGGATTGAATCATTTAGGCACTAAGAATTATTTAATCACAAACGATTTAAAAAATTATCTAAACTAGTTCTAGAATTACAATTCAATTTTTTTTTCACACAAACTGAAATTCACTTTCGTGTTCGGCAATGTAATCCAACGTTTCTAAGATTTCATTTAAATCGAAAGAGGTTACCAATTTCATACGAAGCTCTTTGAAATGAGAAATTCCTTTGAAATAGTTGGTGTAATGACGTTTCATTTCAGCAACACCCAAAGTTGGACCTTTCCAATTCACACTCATTAATAAATGTTCACGGGTTGCTTCTACTCGTTCACGAATTCCTGGAGGAGCCAAATGTGTTCCTGTTTCCATAAAATGTTTCACTTCATTGAAAATCCATGGATAACCAATGCTTGCACGTCCAATCATAATCCCATCAACACCGTAACGGTTTTTATATTCAACTGCTTTTTCAGGTGTGTCAATATCACCATTCCCAAAAATTGGAATACGCATACGTGGATTATTTTTGACTTCACCAATCAAGGTCCAATCAGCATCACCTTTGTATAATTGTACACGCGTGCGACCGTGAATTGAAATTGCTTCTACTCCAACATCTTGTAGTTTCTCAGCTGTACTCACAACAAACTTCGACTTGTCATCCCAGCCTAAACGTGTTTTAACCGTAACAGGAAGATTCGTCGTTTTTACAATCTCATCAGTCATTCTAACCAACTTCGGAATATCTTGTAGCATTCCAGCTCCAGCACCTTTACAGGTAACTTTTTTGACAGGACAACCAAAGTTGATATCGATAATATCTGGGTTAGTTCGCTCAATAATTTTCGTTGCTTCGCGCATTGACTCAATGTCGTAACCAAAAATTTGAATTCCAACGGGACGTTCGTACTCGTAAATGTCCATTTTCTGAACACTTTTCGCAGCGTCACGAATCAAACCTTCCGAGGATATAAATTCTGTGTACATCAAATCAGCGCCATGTTTTTTACACAAGGCACGGAAAGGTGGATCGCTCACATCTTCCATTGGAGCCAACAAAAGTGGGAATTCACCTAATTCAATATCACGAATTTTAACCATGCAGCAAAAGTACGAAAGAAGTTAGAATATAAATGTTAGAATCTTGAATTTAGAAAATAGATTTTGAAACAAATAATTTAAAAGACTAGATATCTAGTCTTCGCGAATTTTAAAATTCTAGAATTCTAGACGATTAAAATTTTAATAATTTTTCCTCTTCGATTTTGTAAAACAAGTACATTTACAAAAAACAACGGACATGGAAACACACGCTCTTTTTACCGAAAAACAACGTTTTAATCAATGGTGGATTTGGGTTATTCTTCTAAGTGTGAATGCTGTGATGATTTATGGTTTGGTGCAGCAAATAATATTTAAAAAACCGTTTGGTGACAATCCAGCAAGTGACGGTGGAATTATTTTTGGTGCGTTTATGTGCTCACTAATATTAGCGGTATTCTTGAGCTTTCGTTTAGAAACAAGAATTTACAAAGGTGGAATAGCTGTCCGCTTTTTTCCATTGCAATTAAAAACACGTTATTTCGCTTTTGAAGATATCGCATCCATGGAAATCCGTGAATATAAACCAATCATGGAATATGGTGGATGGGGAATCAGAGGATTCGGATCAAACAGAGCTTTAAATGTGAGAGGAAAAGTTGGTTTACAACTTATCTTTAAAAACGGTCAAAAATTATTGATCGGAACTCAAAAAGGGGAAGAAATAGAAAAAATACTCACTCCGTTTAAGAACAAGTAAATTATTTCAAGTGCTTGTCCAACTCTAAATGCAAGCCCATTCCACGTAACGATTGTCCTTTAGCTACAATCACACCTTCTCCATCAATTAAGAAACCTGAAGGAATAGAATAAACTTGATACGCTGTTGAAACAACATTGTCTTTGTCCCAACCGTGATTTTTCCATACCAATTTATCTGCTGCAATCGCTTTCTTCCATGCTTCTTCATTACGATCCAAGGAAACACTGTATACCTCAAATCCTTTTGCATTCTTAAAAGTTGATTTGTTGTATTTGTTATACGCTTCAACAACATTTGGATTTTCTGCTCTACATGGTCCACACCAAGATGCCCAAAAGTCAATCAATACCATTTTGCCTTTCAATTTAGAAAGTTTGATCGTCTTACCTTTTGGATTTACCAAAACAATATCAGGCGCTTTTGAATTTAATTCAATTCCCTGAGGGACTTCTTTTCTAGGAATAAATGCAGTTGCAAGTCCCAAAACTAATAAAAGTGCAAATAGTATTTTTTTCATCATCCGATTCTTCTGATATCAGCTCCCAAATTATTCAAACGAATTTCAATATCTTGGTAACCTCTGTCGATTTGTTCAATGTTGTGAATAACGCTTTTCCCTTCTGCTGAAAGCGCAGCAATCAACAAGGAAACTCCAGCACGAATATCTGGTGATGTCATTTGAATTCCTTTCAACGAATGTTGGAAATCTTGACCAATAACTGTTGCTCTGTGCGGATCACACAAAATAATTTGTGCGCCCATGTCAATTAATTTATCTACAAAGAACAAACGTGATTCAAACATTTTTTGGTGAATCAACACAGATCCTTTCGCTTGCGTTGCCACAACCAAAATAATTGACAATAAATCAGGCGTAAATCCTGGCCATGGCGCATCAGCAATTGTTAAAATTGAACCATCGATAAACGTATCAATTTCATAATGATCTTGTGCAGGAACATAAATATCATCACCACGACGTTCCAATTTGATTCCTAAGCGACGGAAAATATTTGGAATGATTCCTAAATTCTCCCAACTTACATCTTTAATCGTAATTTCTGAACGTGTCATTGCTGCTAATCCGATGAAACTACCAATTTCAATCATATCTGGCAAAATGCGGTGATAGCATCCACCCAATTCTTTCACACCTTCAATGTGTAACATGTTTGAACCAATTCCAGTGATTTTAGCACCCATTGAATTCAACATTTTACACAATTGTTGCAAATAAGGCTCACATGCCGCATTGTATATCGTTGTTTTACCTTCTGCCATAACAGCTGCCATCAAAATGTTAGCAGTTCCAGTTACAGAAGCCTCATCCAAGTGAATGTAAGTTCCTTTTAATTTTTTTCCTTCGATTGAATAGAAATGTTCACCTGCATCGTAATTGAACTTTGCACCCAACATCATAAATCCTTCGAAGTGTGTATCTAATCTTCTACGACCAATTTTATCTCCTCCTGGTTTTGGAATAAATCCTTTTCCGAAGCGTGCCAATAAAGGTCCAACAATCATAATTGATCCACGCAATGAACCAGCACGTTTTTTGAAATCCTCCGTTTCCAAATATGCTAAATCGATGTCTTTCGCTTGAAAAATAAATGTTCCTTTTTCAACTTTTTCAATCTTCACACCCATCGTTTGTAACAAACTAATCAATTTGTTGACATCGATGATATCAGGAACATTCGATATGGTAACTTTTTCAGCGGTCAAAAGCGGCGCACAAAGTACTTGTAACGCTTCGTTTTTAGCTCCTTGCGGAATTAATTCACCTTTTAATTTTTTACCACCGTGTATTTCAAATGAAGACATGTCTTATAATATTATGCTTTTACAAATCAAAAGAACAAATAAATACAGTTCGCAACTCAAATTAAAAAATAAATGTTCAACAATTCATTATTAATAAAAAAGGGTAGCTCTCACTACCCCTATCTTTACCTTTTTTGAATTTAATGAAATAAATGTATAAATCCTTGATTCGTTAATTCTTGATCATTCATGAGTGTCACATTCAAAATGTATGAATAAACTCCCTCATCCAATACGGTTCCATTTTGAGTTCCATCCCAAACGATCTGTGGATTTGTGGTTGTAAAGACAACGTTCCCCCAGCGATTCACTATAGCAAGATCAAACGTTTTAACCCCTGCATAATCAATGTACAAGGCGTTATTTCCTGCTGTTGATGATAAAACAATAATATTTGGGACATTGATGGTACAAAGCATTGATACAATTGTCGCGGTATCAGATGCTAAACCACATTCGTTGCTCGCAACCACAATGTAATCTCCATCAAGTGAAGCATTCGTTGAAATCCCAACAGTTCCATCACTCCATGTATAAACGTCATTTTGAGGTCCGCCAACTGCTAAAAGCGCAACAACATCACCACTACAGATTAAGGTGTCAAACGTCGCAACAATTGGATTCGCAATAAAATCAATTTGAACATCCTCAGAAAGATTACATGCATTATCTGTAAATGTAACCGTATAGACTCCTGGAGTTGTTGTTTGAACAATAGGATTTTGAATCGTTGCATTACTGAAACTAATTTCTGGTGAAATGCTTGACCAAACACCTCCATTATTCGCTACCGTTCCTGCAATCGTTAATTGATTGTTACACGCCATCGTATCTTGCATAACCTGCGGTAAGAGCGCAATAGTAACATCAGCATCTACTGAGTTCAAACATTTTTTATCTGTCATTACCAAATTGTACGTTCCAGGTTGATCAAATACAACTGTTGCCAACATCGTTGCATCATCAGGTGAGAAATGCACATGACTTGGATCCGAAGAGGCCCAGGTGACGGAATTCCCATAGGCGCTTACATTAACAATATTGAGCGTATCAGAACAGATCAAGGTATCACTAAAAATAGTTGGATACGGAATGAAATTGATTGAACTTTGTAAGGTTTCATTACACACATTGTCCGTAAAACTCACTTGGAACGTACCAACAGAAGTGCTTGTTACGATTGGATTTGCCAACGTTGGATCATTAAAACTAATTTCAGGATCTAAACTCGACCAAATTCCTCCACCAGCTGAAAAGGTATTCGATACTTGAAAACTAAAGTCACAAGCAAACGAATCAATAAAAATACTTGGAGAAGGAATCATAGAAATGGTGATAGTTGTATCATTTGAACATGAACCCGTATTATCAAAAATCTCTACCACATATTGACCATTTACCAAGTTAATTGAGAAATTGGATGAAATCGGAATCGTTGGTGCAGTTGCATTAAACCAATTCACACTTGATAATAAAGAAGAATCGGACAAAGCTAATTGCGTGAAGAATTCACTTGAACAATAATCAAAACTTCCAGCAAAATTGAATACAGGTTGCTGATTCACAGTAACTAGAGTATCCAAGGTATAAGAACAACCATTTGATGTAACTGTAACTGAAAGAATACCATCATATGGTCCATCAACTGAATAAACACTCGAAGTATTATTCGGATTCGTTCCACTACCCGTTTCTTGCCAATAAAAGCTATCCCATGTCCCAGAAACTGTAAAATCAACTGGCGCACAACCTGGAGTATATGAAACGACTGGCGGCGGCGTGAAAAAGCTTGATCCATCCACGATTTCAAAGTAATAGGTTATCGTTGTTGTATCTGGAGTGGAATAATTATCGACCGCACTTATGGTTAAAGTATGTATACCGAGTGATTCTTGTGCACCATTGATATTTACGGTTATAGAACCGTTCGCGGCCACAATCGAATCTTGAGTTGTGTAATTTAAGAATGTTGTAGAATCAACGTACACATGCGTTAACTGGGTTGTTTCGGGCGAACTAAATGGGAAAACGATTTGAGACGAACCCGTATTACAGATTTGAATAGTATCACAATAGGATGTTTGCAGGGCAATTGGAGCAATATTTCCTGTAGTACAAAAGTCAAAATAGAACGACTTATTATCTAACCAAGAAACACCATCGTTATTTCCATTCGGACCATCATAATCAGTACCTGCATGGTCGAAACGGCCTATCTGAATAAAATCAACTCCGTTTCCTGCGTTTGCACCAACTGTTGCTGGAGTTCCATAAAAACCGCTTACTCCACTTGATGCAGATCCAGTAGTCCATTGCATGTCAGCAAAGTGAATAGCTGTATTTCCCTCAATAACAAGTGGGTCCAAGCCATTCGTGATTACAATTTGACATGTATTTACTTTGTCGTTTTGATTTGCGTAATAGCCCATACTCACCCAATTGAAAATTGCAGCAGTTGGTGTGATTGTCGCATGCATCGTTCCTCCGTTGGTCAAATAAAAATCTGCCCAAAAAGCTGCAATCATTGTGTTTCCAACTGATGGGAAAGCCATCGAACTAAATGTTGAAATACCACTGTTGAAACTGATATTCCCATTATTGTTCATCCAAACTTGATTGTAGGGATTACCATAGAAACAAAATGAAAATGGTAAATTGAATGGACTAGCTGCTGCCCAACCATCATCAATTGAAGTGGATGGTAAAGAAGGTCCTGGAGGAGGGAAATAACCTGAACAACCTGTTGCTTTTTCAGGAGAAAAGTGCGTTACATAAACATCACCTTTGTAATCATTTGGGTTCACCATTCCAGCTGACAGAACAACTTCGTTGCCTGTTAAACCATTGTGGGATTTCAAATAAGAATATTGTGCTTCGGTCACATAATTAAAGACCGGTGAATTTTGTCCAAATGCCCAAGAGGAGATTAAAACAACAAATAGTAGTAGATTTTTCATTTTTCAGTATTGAAATGCACTACTTAGACTTCGTATTAGTCAAAGTAGTTGCATTACAACTGAAAATCTATGGTTTTTTGATAAATTTCTTTTTTTGATTTTTTTGCTTGAAGTTCGATTTGTTGCGTTTGTTCTGGTTTTGACCAATGCCCATCGAACGCAAAATCGTATTCGTATTCACCAATTCATCTGGATTTTCAAGGATTAATTCACCTTTTGAAAGTTCCTTTAACTGATCAGCAATTACATTGTTTTCTACAGCATCATTGTTGTGCGCTAGAAATTGCTTTTTCATGAAATTGGCCATGGTGTTTTTCATATACTCACGTTCTTTTTCATCTGTAATATCTTTCGCAGACTCCAAAATACGTTGCGTATAACTTCCGTAGTGACCGTAACGAATAGAACTTTTTGGATATTCCATAATTTGAGGTTTTTCATTCAAGACCTCTTGTTTTGGAATTTCGTAAGGAGAATCAACGTCCAATTTAAAATCAGACATCACAAAAAGGTGCGTCCACAACTTATGACGAAAATCGTCCACATCACGTAAATGTGGATTCAATTGTCCCATCACCTCAATAATTGCTTGTGCTGCGCGGTTACGCTCATCACGATCTGCAATTTCCATTGCATGTGCAATCATGTTCTGTACATTTCGACCGTATTCCGGCAAAATTAACTTCCCTCTTGTTGTATTATACTCCATTCAAGCTACATTCATCCAGGGTTAAACCTGAATATTAATTTTCTAATAGTTTACCTAAAGCATTGTTGTACAAATCTTTCGCTTCAGTTATGAAACCATAATGCTCGTCATCGACCATTAATTTTCCTTTCGTAACATGACCAAGTAAAGTAAAACTTACTCCTGAATCCATCATAAATTCAATAAATTCTTCTTCTTGATCTTCGCTAACTGTAACAACAACACGACCTTGTCCTTCACCAAATAAGAACGCATCTTCTCGGACTTCTGAATCAGTTACGATATCAAATCCAAGTTCGCGAGGCATAGACATTTCCACTAAGGTAACAAATAATCCGCCATCTGCAACATCGTGAACTGCATTCACTAATTCATTTTGGATCATTCCTTTCACCATGTGCTGCGTTGCATACTCTTTTTCCAAATCGAAATATGGAGCTGGAGACGCTTTTACACCGTGATAAGTAGCTAAATATTCTGATGATGCAATGTCATTTGTACTTTCTCCAATGATAAAAATTAAATCACCTTTTTGTTTGAAATCCAATGACATTACTTTGTCTTTGTCTTCTACGATTCCAATCATACCAATTGTTGGCGTTGGGAAAACCGGTACTTCAACACCATTTTTAACAGTTTGATTGTAGAACGAAACATTTCCACCTGTTACTGGCGTTTCGAATTTCAAACATGCCGCTGACATTCCTTTAATCGCTCCAACAAATTGCCAGTATGATTCTGGGTTGTACGGATTACCGAAGTTTAGACAGTTTGTTATTGCACTTGGCACACCTCCTGAACAAACGATGTTACGAGCCGCTTCAGAAACAGCAATCATTGTCCCAATTTCAGGATCGGCATTCACATAACGTGAATTACAATCAACTGTCATTGCCAATGCTTTGTTTGTTCCTTTTATATTCACAACTCCTGCATCTGAAGGACGATTAGTTGTCATTGTTTTTGTTCCAACCATTGAATCATATTGCTCATAAACCCAACGCTTAGAAGCGATGTTCGGCATTTGCAACAATTTGTATGCAACCTCTTTCAAGTCTTCTGGTTGCTTAATTGAATCAATGTTGAATTTTTTATATTCTTGGTAATAAGCAGGCTCACTGTATTCGCGCTCATATTGTGGCGCTCCACCTCCTAAAACCAATGATTGACAAGGAACATCTCCAACTAATTCACCTTCCATGAAGTAGCGAACACGATCAGAATCAGTAACAACACCGATTTCTTCAGCATGTAAATCCCATTTGTCAAAAATATCTTTTACAACTTTTTCTTTCCCTTTTTCAACCACAACTAACATACGCTCTTGTGATTCAGAAAGAAGGATTTCGTATGGTAACATGTTGTCTTGACGTGTTGGTACACGATCCAAGTGAATATCCATTCCAACATTTCCTGCAGCACTCATTTCGTTTGTTGAACACGTGATACCAGCAGCACCCATGTCTTGCATTCCGCGAATACAATCTGTTTGCGCCAATTCCATCGTTGCTTCCAACAATAATTTTTCCATGAATGGATCACCAACTTGAACAGATGGTAAATCATTTGCAGAATCTTCTGTTATATCTTTTGAAGCGAAAGCAGCTCCAGCGATTCCATCTTTTCCAGTAGCCGAACCAACAATGAACACAGGATTTCCTGGTCCAGTTGCTTTAGCAGAAATCATTTTTGATGAATCGATAATTCCAGCAGAGAATGCGTTGACCAATGGATTTGTATTGTATGACTCATCAAAGAACACTTCACCACCAACAATTGGAATACCGAAAGCGTTTCCGTAATCACCAATACCTTTTGTTACACCTTTTACCAACCATTTTGTACGGTCGTTTTCGATGTTTCCAAAACGCAATGAATTTAATTGAGCAATTGGACGCGCTCCCATCGTGAAAATATCACGGTTGATACCACCAACTCCAGTTGCAGCTCCTTGATACGGCTCCAATGCACTCGGGTGATTGTGTGATTCAATTTTGAAAACACACCCTAATCCATCACCAATATCTACTAAACCAGCATTTTCTTCACCAGCTTTCACCAACATGTGTGGGCCTTCTTTCGGAAGTTTTTTCAACCATAAAATTGAGTTCTTGTACGAACAGTGCTCTGACCACATTACGGAATAAACCGCTGTTTCAGTGAAATTAGGTGTTCTACCTAAAATCCCTTTGATCATCTCAAACTCATCTGGACGCAATCCTAAATCGACCGCTTGTTCTAATGTTGCTTCTTGCTGTAATGTGCTTTCCATAAATACAAAATGTTGCACAAAAGTAATGATTTATTTTTTTGTACTGTACCGATTTTGTCTACAGAAAAGTGGACTTATTAACAACAAGAACGAGAAGAATTGTTAGAAAGGAAATTGACGTTATTCTCCTAATCGAATATGTACGCCAAAGGTGCAATTGAACATCCAATTTCGGACATCTTTCGCAGGTTTAGAATCGAAGTAATTGTTCACTTCAAATTTAAAATCTGTTCGTTTGAACACATGAAAATTGATGGAATATTGGCCCATAAAACGATAATCTTTGAAATCTGTCCAAAGTGGTTGAAAATAGGTAACTGCTGAAAACGAAAAAGTTGATTTCGGATTAAAATACCATGATATGTAATTACTCCAACGATACCCCTGAATAATTTCGGTCGATGACTGAATGTCTTCATATTCGAAAAATGTAGATGTTCCTGCAAATATTCGATATCCTTTTTTATCCAAAGCCTTTACACGCAAGCCCGTTCCCACCAAGGTTCTCAAACGCTGATCCAACATTTGATTGTATTGTACTTGAGCAAAACTCTCCCATTTCCAAGGACTTTTCTTTGTTGCATTTTTCCCTTGTAAACGATAAGCATAACGAAAATGTGCCATACCCGTGTTGGCATACACGCGATCTGCACCTTTGGAATAATACCAATCGGTTAGAAATAAATAATAGTGTTTTGGTGTTTTCAATTGTACACGCGGACGAAAATTCGCATTCAGCAATAAATCTTTGTTTTGAACTGCTGAGAATCCTGCATCCAAAGCTCCACTCCATCCTGCTGTATCGTCATAAATACGTTTGTTTTCAATATTTACAACTTGCGAAAAGCAAAGCTCCGCGAAGAAAATCGAGCATATAAAGACAAGCTGCTTCATTTATTTTTGAGCAAATTTATAGAGAATATAGGCGATAAATCCGAATAAAACATTCGGCACCCAAACAGCTAAATAAGCTGGGAAACCAATATTCATAGCTGCCACGGTTGTTACCTTCATTGCAAAAATGTAAATAAAGATGATACCTAATCCAAGCGCAATGTTCACTCCAATTCCTCCTCGTTTTTTACGTGAAGAAACCGAAACACCAATGATGGTCAAAACATAGGTCGCAAATGGATAAGAGGTTCGTTGATACAATTCAATTTCATACATCGGAACATTTCCTGAACCTTTTTCCTTTTCGCGCTCAATGAATTTTTTTAATTCGCTATACGTCATCGCCTCCGCAACATTATCACGGGTAGCCATCTCGTCAATTTTAAAATTAAACGAAACAATTTTCGTCTTCCCTTCTACTACGCTGTCGTTTGGATAACCAACATAACGTTCGTAATAATCCGTCAACTTCCATTTATTTGTTCCTGGAGTATTGACAGCTGTTCGGGCTTTTAAGAAGTAAATTTCACGTTCTTTTTTACGATCCCATTTCTCTAGGACAAAATCATTCACAGTATTATTTTCCTGCACATAGCTAGAGAAATAAACCACCAGATTCCCAGGATATTCTGCGTGATAATCTTCCACACTCATGGCATCACGGTAGTATTTCTCCTCAAAATCTAAGCGTGTTTGATTCGATCGAGGTAAAATAAAATGGTTCATTACGAGTGAAATCAGCATTAAAACTGTTGCTGCAATCATGTAAGGTCGCAAGAAACGATGAAACGGTTTTCCACTGTTCCACATTGGAATTATCTCCGTATCCTGAGCAAGTTTTGCAGTAAACCAAATGACCGAAACGAAAATAATCATGGAGGAAAACATGTTTCCATAGTACAGGATAAAATTCCCATAGTAATCCATGATGATCGCAGAAATTGGCGCTTGGTTATTGATGAATTCAGACAAACGTTCAGACAAATCGAACACCATTGCAAGAAGCATAATGATTCCTAGCATAAAGAAGAAAGTCGTTAAGAACTTTCGAATGATGTATCGATCTAAAATCTTTAACATTTACTTACAAACGGTTTTTCAATTTTGGAATCATTTTGTCTTTCCATTCACTAAACGTTCCAGCTAAAATTTGCTTGCGCGCTTCTTTCACCAACCAAAGATAAAACGCCAAGTTGTGAATCGTCGCAATTTGAATCGCTAAATTTTCTTTTGCCTTTACTAAGTGACGCAAATATGCTTTTGTGTAAACTTGATCAACATACGCTGTTCCATTCGGATCAATCGGAGAGAAATCAAGTTCCCATTTTTCATTTTTAATATTGATAATTCCTTCAGAAGTAAACAACATTCCGTGGCGTGCATTTCTACTTGGCATCACGCAATCAAACATGTCAACACCCATTGAAATACATTCCAATAAATTCACTGGCGTTCCAACACCCATTAAATAACGCGGTTTTTCAGTTGGTAAAATCGAACAAACCAAATCCGTCATTGAGTACAATTCTTCATCTGGTTCTCCAACTGACAATCCACCAATCGCATTTCCAACAGCATCGTGAGAAGCTATAGTTTCAGCAGATTCAGTTCGCAAATCTTTGTAAACACTTCCTTGAATAATGGGGAATAAGGCTTGCTCATAACCATATTTAGGTTCCGTTTCATCCATTTGATTAAAACAACGTTTCAACCAACGGTGAGTCATGTGCATCGAACGCTTCGCATAATTGTAATCACACGGATACGGCGTACACTCATCAAAGGCCATAATAATGTCAGCTCCGATGGTACGTTGAATATCAATTGCTTTTTCTGGCGTAAAGAAATGGTAACTTCCGTTAATGTGCGATTGAAACTTCACACCTTCTTCTTGAATTTTACGTGAACCCGAAAGTGAATACACTTGGTAACCACCACTATCAGTTAAAATCGGACGTTCCCACCCAATAAATTGATGTAAACCACCTGCTTTTTCGAGCACCTCAAGTCCTGGTCGCAAGTACAAATGATACGTGTTTCCAAGAATAATTTGCGCTTCGACATCTTCTCTAAGCTCTTGTTGATGAACACCTTTCACTGATCCAGCTGTACCAACTGGCATGAAGATAGGCGTTTCGATTGCACCATGATCAGTTTGAAGAACTCCTGCTCTTGCTTTTGTTTTTGAATCGGTGTGAAGTAAATTAAAGTGCATAAATTGTTGAAAAATAAACGCGACAAAGATACATGTATTTCATTAAGCACCCCATCTTTGCACTAAAGCTTTAAAAAGGAATGCAATTTTTCCCCACATTTGAATTTAATTTAATCACCGTTTTATTCTTGTTCTTCGCCTTTATGGCGCTGATCAACTTGTTATACACGTTTATTATTTACGGTCGATTAGCTTTTTTCAAAGAACCTGCAAAACTTCCAGATGACCAACTGCCACCTGTGAGTATCATCATTGCAGCACGAAATGAGTCGGACAATTTGTATGAAAACCTTCCTTATTTATTGCAGCAAAATTATCCCGAATACGAAATTGTCATCATCAACAATCAATCAATTGATGATTCTGCTTATTTATTAAATGCCTTCACACAACAGTTCGAAAACATTCGTGTCATCGAAGTAAACAGAAGTCAACATATTAAACCAGGAAAAAAATTGCCTTTGACTTTAGGGATTAAAGGAGCGAAATACGAACACTTATTATTCATCGATGCGGACTGTAAGCCAACTTCGAATACATGGATTAAAAGCATGGCTTCAAATTTCGTTACTGGCAAAGATCTTATTTTAGGTTACGGACCTTACACCAAAGAAAAAGGTTTTTTAAACCGCGTCATTCGATTTGATACTTCATGGATTGCAGTGAGTTACTTCTCCATGGCTTTGGCGAAATTGCCTTACATGGGTGTTGGGAGAAATATGGCTTATACCAAAACGCTCTTCAATTCAGTTAACGGATTTAAATCGCACTATTCTCTTCCTTCCGGAGATGATGATTTATTTATTCAAGAAGCTGCAAAAAAACGTAATTACACCATCAACATTGATCAGCATTCGTATTCGTATTCAGCACCTCACAGCACATGGTCGGGATGGATTCGTCAAAAAACACGTCACTACAGCACTTCCAATCGCTATTCACGCTTCAAAAAAATTATGTTAGGCGTTTATCCAGCCAGTTTATTGTTCGTTCTTTTTTCGTTTATCGTGTTGATGTTTTACGCTGATTTTCGTTGGTTAACACTTGCCTCCTTCTTGTTTTTAACCTTCCTTAAATGGTGGATTCAAGGACGTTGTTTTATCAAGTTAAACGAAAATAGTTTTGTGAAATATTTACCGTTGTGGGATTTGTTTTACACGATTTTAATGCCGGTTATTTATTATTCTTCTGATAAAAAGGAAGTGAATAAGTGGTAAAATCGCTTTAATTTTTTCCTCATTCAATACCACTCAGTATGAGACGAACAATCTTATCAATTCTTATCGTTGCTCCATTTTTCAGCCTTCAGATATTTGCGCAAAATGAAGGAGAACAAGAAATTGTGCCGATGGAATCTCCAGAACCAGATGAATATTATTCAATAGAGACAAATTATAACTCGGACGGCACTTATGTGAAAAGAAGAAAAAACGGTACTATTCTGGAAAAAGGTTTTCATGTCAACAAGCAACTGGAAGGAGAATTAACTATTTACAATAACCTAGGTTCAATTTCAAAGATTGAACATTATAAAAAAGGGAAATTAGATGGAACCTCTCAGGAAATCTATGATACATTAATTACAATAAAACAGTATTCACAAGGAAATCAAATCGATTATGAAACAGTTGTGAGTACGCGTGATTTAACCCATCCAATTTCCAAGATGGGACCATTCTTTATAGGTGAAAAGAAGTCACATTCATTTGCTATTTACAAAGAAATTCCTACCGACGAATCAATCGGCTATTTTTTTGACACACTAACACTTTCAAGTCAAAATCAGCCAATATTGAAACGTTTAGTAATTCAAAAGAAAACCAATACGAACAAAATTGACACTTTATTCATTGCAAAATGTATTTTTCTAAATGATGCCAAAGAAAGTTACTCCGTTAATAATCTAAATGACATCATTCACAAATCTGTTGTTTCTAGTATGGATTTAGGATTTCGTACCCCATTTTTAGAAACAGATGTAACAGCATATTATACTGATGGAAAAATCAAATGGCATATAACTCCAAGCTTGCGTTTAACCTATTATCCCAATGGACAAATCAATGATTCCATTGCCATTTCTTCAGATCAACCGAACTATTTTTACCGCTTTCTTGAAAATGGTGAATTGCTTTTCTTTTCAAACGCTACTTTTGATCGCACTACTAATTCAACGACACGCAATTTTGAATATTACGACAAAAAACAGCCATTGTATACCATTTCCAGCATCAACAACCGACCAGAAAGGGTCACAAGTAAAAATGATTCCATTCTTAAACGTATTCAAAAAGGTGATTTTATTGATTACTATGGCACACATTACATCACCCAAGCAGATGGTAAAATTGATACATCCTATTCAAAAGAGCGCTTTACGTACCATTACACAAATGATTTGCCTCAAGGTACTTTCTACATATCCACTGAAGGGCGTGAAATTAAAAAGTTAACCATTGACCAAAATGGCGTTTTTATAACCTCTATTTTTCTTGGATCCACGACTCCTCAAATAACAAAAAAACAAACGATTATTTATAAAATCGATGACGTGTACCACATCTATGAAAGCGCGACCAGTAACTACAAAAAAACAAAACTTTGCTTAAACTCAAAGACCTTGTTTTCATATGATTATGTTACAAAAAAGGAAAGTTCCGATTGGAATGAAGAGGATCTGTTCCTATCAACATTAGCTGATACAATTAGCTTAACATTTAAAACACCTTTATTTACGGAAGAAGATTATCAAAAAGCACTGAAACTAGCACCAATAACATCTGTGAAAAAATCAATGATGGAAAAGTGTTTGAAAGAAAATTATAAATTACGAAAGGAATTGAACGACTACAAAAATGAGTTATATTCAAAGAAAATAGACTTTCGCTATCAATCAGGAAAATTGCGTTGGATTTTCTATCAAAACGGCATTAATCCTTTCTTCTCTGAAAAAGAGTTAAACGATACGATTAAAAGCTACGAATTAACCGATGAGGAGAAAAAAGAATTCAAAAAAATGATGCTCTTTTAATGTATTTAAGTTGAGCTTTTCGGAAGTTAATATTGAAATTGTGAAACGTTATTAAAAAAGCCTTGTTAGGAAATCTAACAAATCCATGTCGAAACTGGCGAATTCCTTTGTTATTTTGAACCTTATTACGGAATTCCGTTAATTGTACACTTCGGTATTTTACTGAGAAACTACTATTTATCGGAAAAAAGGAAGCAAAGTAAATGGTGGAAATAGAGCATTTATCAGACAAAGCGAAGCAGGATTTAATTCTTGTAGAAGCGGCGAAGAAAGGAAATCAAGCTGCCTATGCAGAATTGATGGATCGCTACCGTGAATCCATTTATTTCATGATGTTCAAAATGGTGAAACACGCCGACGATGCAGATGATTTAACCATCGAAGCTTTCGGAAAAGCATTTAGCCGTTTAGACCAATATTCTCCGAGCTTTGCATTTAGTACGTGGCTCTTCAAAATTGCGTCCAATAACTGTATCGATTTCATTCGTAAAAAACGCATCAAAGTAACTTCCATGGATACCGGAATTACAACAGATGACGGCGAAGTATTGTTTGTTGATGCACGCTCTCAAACCATGGATCCAGAAGAAACGATGGTTTACGGACAAAAAGTCGTGCACATGCGTATGCTCGTTAGCAAATTGAAACCGCGCTACCGCGAATTGGTTGAAAAACGCTATTTCGAAGAATTAAGCTACGAAGAAATTGCTGAAGAATTGAATCTTCCATTGGGAACAGTGAAAGCGCAATTGTTTCGTGCACGCGACTTCTTGGCAAACATGATTGAAAAAACGAAAGACACCATATAATCTTTCAGGATTTCAGCATCCAAATCACTTTTTCTTACCCATTTCTCTTACTTTTGCACCATGCAAATCATCACACATTATTTTCCAAATTTAACGGAAACGCAAATCGAGCAATTCACCAAGTTGCAAGAACTTTATACTTTTTGGAATGAACAAATCAACGTGATTTCACGAAAAGATACAGAGAACTTCTACGAACGCCATGTGCTTCACTCTCTTGGAATTGCGAAAGTGATGCCCTTTGCTGATGGAAGCGAAATTCTAGACATCGGAACTGGTGGTGGTTTTCCAGGAATTCCTTTAGCAATCCTTTTCCCGAACTGTAAATTCACCTTGGTTGATTCAATTGGAAAGAAAATCAAAGTAGTGAATGAAGTTTCAGAAGCATTAGGTTTAGAAAACGTAAAAGGAATTCACGAACGTGCTGAAAAAATTCCAGGAACATTTGACTTCATTGTGAGTCGTGCGGTTACTGCAATGCCAGCGTTTTTAACATGGACAAAAGGCAAAATCAAGAAAGACAATAAGAACGAATTGAAGAATGGAATTCTTTATTTGAAAGGTGGTGATTTGACAGAAGAAATGAAAACTGTCATGAAAGCCTATGAAATCTACGAATTAAATACCTTTTTCCAAGAAGAATTTTTCGAAACAAAGAAAGTTGTTTACGTTCGTTTGAAAGTGCAATAAGAGTTGAAAACAAGCAAATCAGCCTTATCTTTCACAACTTTTTCTTACTTTTAGCTTCCAAATTGCATCCACGGTGAAAGAGCTTATCGAACATGAATTTAGTGTGAATCGAAAAATGAGAAATGACTTAAACGGTCATCCTTCTCTGTTGATTTGGTTTACAGGCTTATCTGGTAGTGGAAAATCAACCTTGGCAAATCTTCTCGAAATTGTATTGCACGAAAATGAATTACGCACGTATTTGTTAGATGGCGATTCATTACGACTCGGACTAAACAAAGACCTTGGTTTTTCAGCAGATGATCGTTCGGAGAACATTCGACGCATTGGCGAAGTTTCAAAATTAATGGTCGATGCAGGCATCATTACCATTGCTGCGTTCGTTTCTCCATTTGAAAAAGATCGCGCCTTGGTTCAATCAATTATTGGAGCCGAAAATTATATGGAAATCTTTGTAGATACTTCCTTGGAAGAATGCATGAAACGCGATGTCAAAGGTTTATACAAGAAAGCAATTGCTGGAGAAATTAAGGATTTTACCGGTATTTCTAGTCCGTATGAAAGACCTTCAAATCCAACGATTACCATTTCTACAGAGGAGCAAACTCCTGAAGAAGCGGTTGCAATGATTTTGGAAACTGTTCTATTAAAATTAGCTAAATGAGTAAATATTATTTGAATTATTTGGACGAACTTGAGGCCGAAGCGATTTTCATTTTACGTGAAGTTGCGGCTCAATTTCAACATCCAGTAATTTTATTTTCGGGTGGAAAGGATTCAATTGTTGTAACCCATTTAGCAAAAAAAGCCTTCTTCCCTGCAAAAATTCCTTTTGAATTATTGCACATCGATACTGGACACAATTTCCCAGAAACAATGGAGTTTCGTGATCGTATCATCGATGAATTAGGCATTAAATTATTGGTTGGTTCTGTTCAATCATCCATCGATCAAGGTCGTGTGGCCGAAGAACGTGGAAAAGCTGCTTCACGAAATGCATTGCAAACGACAACGCTGTTGGACACGATTGCTGATTTTAAAATTGATTGTGCAATTGGTGGTGGACGCCGCGATGAAGAGAAATCACGCGCTAAAGAACGTTTCTTCTCTCACCGTGATGATTTCGGACAATGGGATCCAAAAAACCAACGCCCTGAATTGTGGAATTTATTCAATGGCAACTATTTTCCCGGTGAACATTTCCGCGTGTTTCCGATTAGCAATTGGACAGAAATGGATGTTTGGAATTACATATTAAGAGAAAACATTTCCATTCCTTCTTTGTACTATGCTCATCAACGAGAAGTGATTTGGCGTAACGATTCTTGGATTCCAGTTTCTGAATTTATTCAAGTAGAAGCAACGGAGCAAATTGAAACAAAACAGATTCGTTTCAGAACTTTGGGCGATATTACCATTACAGGTGGAATTGAATCCGATGCTGATACCTTGGAGAAAATTGTTACTGAAGTAGCTTCTCTTCGTCAAACGGAACGCGGTAATCGTGCGGATGACAAACGTTCGGAAAACGCAATGGAAGATCGCAAACGACAAGGATATTTTTAAGGAACGACCATGGAAATTACAAATAATCAATTATTACGTTTCACAACTGCGGGTAACGTTGACGACGGAAAAAGTACCCTGATTGGACGTTTGTTGTACGATTCAAAATCAATTTTTGAAGATCAATTAGAGTCGATTGAATCAACAACGCAACGACGTGGCGGAGAAGGAATTGACTTAGCACTTTTCACAGATGGATTACGCGACGAGCGTGAACAAGGAATCACAATTGACGTGGCTTACCGCTATTTTACAACACCGAAACGTAAATTCATTATCGCTGATACACCCGGACATATTCAGTACACCCGCAATATGGTTACAGGTGCTTCAACAGCGAATGCCGCATTGATTTTGATTGATGCACGTAAAGGTGTTACCGAACAAACAAAACGTCATTCCTACATTTCGTCCTTGCTTCAAATTCCGCATTTGATCATTTGTATCAATAAGATGGATTTGGTAAATTACGATGAAGCCGTGTTCAAATCAATCATCGACGATTACGAAAGCATTGCCTCAAAAATGGCAATTAAAGATATTCGCTACATTCCAATTAGCGCCTTGAACGGTGATAATGTCGTGAATGAATCGACTCAAATGGATTGGTACAAAGGTTCACCTTTATTGGACGTTCTAGAGAACATTCACATCAGTTCGGACATTAATAAAATTGATAGTCGTTTCCCTGTTCAATCAGTGATTCGCCCTCAAAGTGAAGAATTCAGAGATTACCGCGGATATGCTGGTAGAATTGCCAGTGGAATTTTCCGTCCAAACGATGAAATTGTAGTTCTTCCATCTGGATTTACATCACGTATTAAATCAATTGATGCGTATACGGAATCCTTGGACGAAGCATTTGCACCAATGTCGGTTACCATCAATTTACAGGATGACATTGACGTGAGTCGCGGTGATTTAATTGCCAAAAAGAACAACCAACCTCTTGTTACACAAGAAGTAGACGCCATGATTTGTTGGTTCAATCCTGTTGCAGCGAAACTGCGTCACAAATATTCAATGTTGCACACAACGAATTCAACGAAAGCAATGATTACGGATATCGTTTACAAGATAGATATCAATTCGTTGGATCGTGACATGGAAGACAAAGTAATTGGAATGAACGACATTTGTCGTATGAAATTCAAAACGGCGAAACCAATCATGTCAGACCCGTATCGTGAGAATCGTTTCACAGGAAGTTTTATATTAATTGATGATGCAACGAACGAAACCGTTGCCGCAGGAATGATTCTTTAAGATGACAGAATTACTTAAGTTAGCCATTAACGCTTCTTTGAAAGCTGGCGCAGAAATCATGGAAGTTTACGCTTCCGAAGATTTTTCTGTTGAATTTAAAAAGGATGATTCTCCCTTAACAAAAGCGGATAAGCTATCACATGAAGTGATTTGTTCGTTTCTTTCAACTACTGCAATTCCAATTCTTTCTGAGGAAGGACGATCTATTCCATATGAAGAGCGTTCAGCTTGGAAGCAATTGTGGATTGTTGATCCAATCGATGGAACAAAAGAATTCATCAAGCGAAACGGTGAATTTACCGTGAACATTGCGTTAATTGAAAACCAAATTCCTGTATTGGGTGTGATTTTCGTTCCAGCGTTGAATGAATTGTATTTCGCATCAAAAGAACATGGAGCATTTAAAATTTCAGCTGATGTAAATTCGAACATTGAAGAATTGCTTCAAACTGCGCACAAATTACCTTTACAATCCACTCGTTCGATTTATACAGTTGTTGCAAGTCGTTCACATTTATCACCAGAAACAGAAGCGTTCATCAACGATTTGAAACAAGAACATGGAGAAGTGGATTCCATTTCCAAAGGAAGTTCGTTGAAGTTGTGTATGGTTGCTGAAGGTGCTGCTGATTGTTACCCGCGTTTTGCTCCAACAATGGAATGGGACACAGCTGCTGGTCATTCAATTTGCAAGTACGCAGGATTTTTAGTGCAAGATTTCCAAACGAAAGCGGAAATGCTGTACAACCGAGAAAATTTATTGAATAATTGGTTTTTGGTTCGTTGATTACGAATTCAATTTGTAGCGTTTAAAGAACGCATCCCAATTCCAGATAAAATTGCCCATTACCTCATCCATACGTTTTAAGAACAAAGGATTTGGTGCTTGCATTCTTCTGAAATATTCATCTTGGAAATCATTCAACTTGTATTTATAGAATACCGCTTTTGACATTCCGTAAATCATGTTTTTAGAAGGATGATTCACTCGAGAGATGAATGATTGATAGTCACGAATTAAGCGAGAAAAGTCTAATTCTGACATATCATAGATTTTAGAAAGCTTTTCAAAAATGATTTTCTCTACACGTCCAGCTTGTTCAGCATCAAACGTACTTTCTAAGAATGATAAATTTCCAACAATTACAATCAAACCGAATTCTCCGTTTTCGTTTTCAGCAAGATTAGGCGACTGAACAAAAGCAACATCTTCGTTGATTAACTGCGCCACCTCTTTGAATCCGTTATCCACAGTATCAAAAATGGCATTGATAAAAATATTGGCAACCTGGTTATCCGATAATTTACGTTTCAGAATAGTGCTTAACATTCTTTATTCGATTGTAGTTATTGACTTCTACAAAGTTAAAGTTTGATTCAAGCGTTCGACGGAGGTATGTTAAGAGGTTATTAACTAAGTTTTCAACAGGTAAATGATTCGATATCAACAATTTTAAATATAAAGAAATAAAACACCGTTTAATTTAAAAGCTTTTTCAAACCAATAAAATAATCGAACTCTATTTATAAGCAGAATTATCACTAAATTCAAGAAAACAAATCAGTCTATGAAAACGTTCGTTAGTGACATATCGCAAAAAGAATATCCGATTGATGAATGCGTCAAAGCACAGTCTATTCGCCAACCAATAGTTGATATAATAAAAAAAGAACACCCTAATTTTTCAGAAAAAAGCAAATTATCTGTACAAGAATTAAATATTTTCCGCGAAAAGTACATTTCAAGTTACCTGATAAATGATTTAGACGAATTAAGTTCGCTTCGCGAAAACGTATTATCCTCACTGAAAGAGAATGTTGTGATGACCGACAAGCTCGAACAAGAAGAGAAAACAACAACAACTTTTGGTGAAAAAATTGCAGATAAAGTTGCAACTTTTGGAGGAAGTTGGACTTTTATTATTACATTTTTGTCGTTTTTAGTTGTTTGGATTTTAATTAATGTATTCATCTTTCTAAACAAAGGGTTTGATCCATATCCGTTCATATTATTGAATTTGATTTTATCGTGTATTGCTGCATTACAAGCCCCTGTAATCATGATGAGTCAAAATCGACAAGAGCAAAAAGACCGAGAGCGTTCCAAAAAAGATTATATGATAAACTTAAAATCAGAATTGGAAATCCGAATGTTACATGAGAAAATAGATCATTTAATAATGCACCAACAGCAAGAATTGATTGAAATTCAAAAAGTGCAAATCGACATGATGAATGACATTTTGAAAAACGTACAAAAGTAATATGCGCTTTCTTATAATTCCGATCTGTTTAATTTGCTGTTTTGCCAGTGGTCAAACAATCCAAACACGTATTGACAGTTTAAAAACGGAATTTCCAAAAGTGTTTAAAGTACCTAACGAACTAGAATCTGCCGTTTTTGAAAGCATCTTGTTTTATCCGGAATTAGTGGACAACATCATTCAATTTAAAGAAGCACGGATTTCAACAACATTAAACGCACGTCCCACGATAGGTTCATTGCTTTTCAGACGAAAGGAAAACCGAAAGTATGTTGTGCGCATTAATTCAATGATTGCGGATAGCATCATTTCAGTCTATCACCTTTCTGAATCAGCAAAAAAAGGAATCTTGGGACATGAATTCGCCCATTTTGCAGATTACGAAACTCGGAATTTCTTGCAAGTGCTGAGTCGTGCCTTTAGCTATTTATCAAAAAAACGAAAAGCAAGGTTTGAAAAAGCAATTGACACTGAAACAATTAAACGCGGTTTGGGAAAAGAACTGTATTCTTGGTCTTATTACGTTTTGTATGAATCCAACGCGACCGTTGAGTACAAAAACTTCAAACGACAAACGTATTTAACGCCCGAAGAAATAAAATCGATTCAACCTATTTCAATAGCTCCAAAATAGGTTCGCCTGTCATGGCTCCAACACGCTGTAAATACAATAAATGTGTTAAAGTTGCTGAGATGTCTGTAATGTTTACTCTTCTGAACACTTCTTGTGTTGGAACATTTTTTCCGTACCAAATCAATGGAACGTGCGTATCGTAATTGAAAGCTGAACCGTGGCTTGTTCCTTTGTGCGCCGCTTCTGAATCAACGCCTTTTGGTAAGAATCCAGGTTCAAGAATGAATAACACATCGCCGCTTTCTTTTGCGTGATATCCTCTGCGAACCATGTCGCGCCATTCGTCATCTGACGTTGAATTGTTCAATTGATGTCCGGTGAACACACGTTTCACATTCTCCCATATTTCAACACGCGAAGCAACAAAATCTGCAACATCGTTGCGATTCAATTTCAAGGAATCAATGCGTTTGTGATTCAAATAGATGTTCAAATTGTCTTCTGTAATTACCAAGTCACTTCCGTATTTCGCAGTAACTTCTTTGCGCAAATTCACCATTTTATCGTCCAAAAAAACATATCCACCCGGCAATTTCTTGTCAACCAAGTACTGTGGAACAGGAACTACTGCGTGATCGGCAGTCAAGAAAACAACGAACTCATCCTTCCCTACTTTCGCTTCCAATTCTTTGATCAATTTCCCGATTTCTAAATCCAAACGAATGTAGATGTCTTCCAATTCAACTGAATATGGACCAAATGAATGTCCTGCAATATCAGGCGTTGAAAAACTAATACACAACATATCCGTTTGCTCATCTTTCCCTAAATTTTCTGCATCAATCGAACGAATCGCGAAATCTGCTAAAAATGTATTCGCAAATGGGGTTACGGTAAACAAAGTGTTCGCTGGTGTTACAGCCGTCATTTCTTTTAAATTGTAAGGAAACGTTGGTGTTTTCTTTCCTCCTAACAATTGCTCATACGGAGAATCATCTGGACCACTTTCGCCATACGCCGCAATGTCCAACAAGGTATTCCATGTTCCATTCATGTATTTTCCAACTTGCCCTTCATCGTTGAATTTCGTTACCCATTCCGGCAATGTTTCCTTGAAAAACGAACTTGTGATAAACTTTCCTGATGAATAATCATACCAATATGAACCATTACTCAAATGTCCACCGGGAAGAATTGCTCCACGGTCTTTGATCGACATTGAAATCACTTTTGCATTCGGATAAGTCAAACGCAATTGATCGGAAATGGTATTTGTTTTCAAGTAATGTGGCGAACACAAACCATCTGTTGAAGTTGTTCCAACTGATTTTACGGTATTATCATCCACACAATTGACAACTGCTCCTGTTTCGCGTTCATACCAATCATTCGCTACGATTCCATGATTTTCTGGCGTTGTTCCTGTATAAATCGACGCGTGTCCTGGCCCCGTGAACGTTGGCACATAATTGTAATGCGTGTTACGGCAATTGGTTCCTTGCTCCATCAATTTGCGGAAACCGTTCTCGCAAAACTTCGCTTGGTAACGGTACAAATATTCGTAGCACATTTGATCGATCACAATTCCAACCACCAATTTCGGTGATTTCGTTTGTTGTGCAAACGTCGGTGCGACACTCAATCCAACAAATAACAGGGCAAGAATATTTTTCATGAAAACAATTTTGTAGTTCAAAAATAGTGAAAGCTTTGTGATTGTATCTACAATTGGTTCTATTAACTTTGTGTAAAATTAATGAAGTATGCTTGGTCTTAAACTTCCTACTGATCCGCGTTGGGTGAACATCGTTGAAAAAAACATTGAAGAGATTCTAATTGATCACGCGTTTTGTGAGCAAAAAGCAGCGAGCAATGCAATTTCGATGATTGTCCAATATCCACATTTACCTGATTTGGTAGAAGCGATGGTGGAAATCAGCAAGGAAGAGATGGAGCATTTCGGCATGGTTCACAACAAATTGTTGGAACGCGGCTTAAAAATGGGCTTTGAACGCAAGGATCCATACGTCAATGATTTGGCCGATTACTTGCGCAAAACAAAAAGTGGCGGACCAAAGGCGAGTCATTTTGTGAATCAAATGTTATTCGCTGCGATGATTGAAGCCCGCAGTTGTGAGCGTTTCAAGATTCTTTCGGAAGAAATCAATGACGAAGATTTGCGTCAGTTCTACCGCAGTTTGATGGAAAGTGAAGCCAGACATTACACCACATTTCTAAATTTTGCACGCAAATACGCTGAAGGAATTGATGTCGATGCACGTTGGCAAGAGTTCTTGGATTTCGAAGCGTCGTTAATGGACAAATACGGTAAAAACGAAACCGTTCACGGATAAACTGTGGATTTATTCTCAACTTCTGAAAACGAAAATCTTCTTCCCTTTGATGGCGAAGTAGCATACTCACCTTGTATTTTTTCACACGAACAATCGCGTGAACTCTTAACTGCTTTGCTGAATGAAATTGATTGGCAACAAGATGAAGTACGCATGTTTGGGAAAACGATTATTACCAAACGTAAAGTTGCGTGGTACGGCGACAAACCATACGAATACATTTATTCCAATACGCGCAAAGTTGCTTTAGCATGGACAGTGCATTTACTGGACATCAAACAGGCTGTTGAAGCAGAAACGGGCATTTCATTCAATTCCTGTTTATTGAATTTGTACCACGATGGAACTGAAGGAATGGGTTGGCACGCCGACGATGAAAAACCTTTGGGAGAAGAACCAATCATAGCTTCTATTAGCTTGGGTACTCCACGAAAGTTTGCTTTCAAACACAAATCGACTAAACAGTCGGTTTCTATTCTTCTTGACAATGGATCTTTGCTTCTCATGCGCGGTGAGACACAAGCAAACTGGCTGCATGCTTTACCTAAAATGGCGAAAGTGAAAGGAATGCGGGTGAATTTGACATTTCGGAGGATTAGTGATTAGTGACTAGTGATTCGTGATTAGAAGACTAAAAATCTAAACATCTCTTTTTTCAAAAGACTAGATATTTAGTCTTCGCGATATTGCGAATGAGGTGAAATGTAGGATTGAGGATTCAGAATTGAAGATCAATGATTGAAAATTAATTGCATTTTAGGATTGCCTTCGACGGTTGTGATTCCAAATCAGTTTCGCTGAGGTTTATTCACCACAGAGACACAAATGACGCAAAGGTTAAATGAGCCGCCCAATTTTGAAGGCACAAAGTGCTTCATCAACTATGTTGATGTCGAACAATTTGTATGATTAAAGAAATCCATTGTAACCTTTAAAAGCAGGCATTCTAGTGTTCTTGGTGTCGTTGTGGTGAAAAAAATATACACAATGTTAAATCAATCGTATCGGAATCCAAATCTCTTCTTCAGAACTTGCATCGTTGTTTTTGTACTTTTCTCCCAACACTTCAACATGTGGACGCTGATCTAGTTCATACGCCGAATTGGGCAACCACGTTCCAAAGATGTATTGGAAAATACTCGTATCGCTACTCGAACCTTTGTAATCGAAAACGGCATACATTCCTCCCGGAAAAAGAAAGGTTTCCATTCCTTGCGGCACATTGTCATACTGTTCGACTTCCACTGCTGCCCATTTTTCGAATTCATTGCCTGGATTGAAGTCCACAAAATGATTGGGGCTAAACACTTGTAAAGCAATCAAATCGGTTGTAAGTGGCTGCAGTATTTCCTTGCGACGTGGCATGAAACGACTCCATAGTTCACCCGTTTTGTTTTCAAGTAAACTCATTGTTTGGCACATACCAATTAATTTCTTTTCGGGTGCGTGGTGGATGAGTGGGGTCATGGGGTTGATTTATATTTTTTTATTCGATTTTATTCACTTTCCAATTGTTTCAACAAATCTTCCCGCACTTTAACTTCTTTCAAAGGCTTGATAACTGGGTTTTCTGATTTAGAAGCAATACGCTTAAACTGTTTTAAGTCCTCTGTCGTATTTTCTTGCAAGAGAATTTTGGAATAATACAAATAGAACTTTTGTTGTTCATTAATATAGTCCGTAATTTCCTTTTCTGGAACGTTGAACTGCTCCGCAATTTCCCGACTATTGTCCTTTCCAAATTCCAGTTGCATCATTATTTTTGGTTCAGAACTATTCTTTTTTGCCTGTTGCATTGCCCGTTGATAGTAGTTTATAGCATCCTTCTTTTTACCCAATTTCTCTTTTATCATCCCGCAATAAATTATTGGAAGCACATCACGTGGACTTTCGTTACTAACCTTTTCGTAACACAGGAATGCAGAGTCTAAATAACAGTTTTTAGACGTTTCCTTATATTCTACTATATAAGCCATTGCATCATATGTATTATCTAGTTGGTTTCCTTCAGCTACTTTGTTGTCTACATTATCAGTGACAATTTTTTTCGTTTGAAGCGATTTTTTTGTGTTATGATTATCACATGAAAAAACTATTAAAACGAGTAAAATGGTGGAAATATATTTCATTGGTAATTATTTCTCTGAATTCATTAATATCAATCCAAAAATAAAAACTCCGGCACCTAGTCCGGTTGGAAATAGATAATCAAAAAGTTCAATATCATTTTTAATAAAGAGTTTTACGATTCCGACAATCATTAGAATGGAACCTACAGCTAGTAATCGTTTGCTTTTCATTATTTAATTCGGTTTTAGTTGTTTGATATCAAAAATATGGTTTTGGTTTCTAATTGTTGTGATTAATTAGTGCCTTTCTTCTTTCATACTCACTTCTCTCCAAACTATACCAATTGCACTTGATGTCTTCGTAGTAGAAGGTTTCGATTAAGTTCATTCCGATTTTTTGAAGAATTTTGTTCGAGCCAACATTATCGATGTGAGCGGAAGCAAAAACCTCCTTCACCTGTAAGGTATTAAAGGCATAATCAAGTGAGATCATTGCTGTTTCACTGGCGATTCCTTGTCCCCAAAACTTGCGTCGAATTCGATAACCAATGTCATAATAGTTTTGATGGTTGTTGGTCAGTTTGGTTTCCAATTTCAATCCTGTCCAGCCAATGAATTCGTTTGTTTTTTTGTCAATGATTGCCCAACGCCCTATTCCATTGTCTATGTATTGTTGTCTAACGAGATTGATTATTTTGATTACTTGTTCCCTGTTCGTCACAGGCTTGTTTCCTAAATAGTTGTGAACTTCTGGATCCGAATCAAGCTCAAACATTTCTTCTACATCTGTTGGAAGCAGTTCTCTTAATAGAAATCGGTCTGTTTCTGCTTTGATGTTATCATTGTATGCTTGAAACGACATCGTTAATTGTTTTTCAGTTAATGATTCGAATTTACACTTTTTTGAATTGTGAGAAACAAAGACAAGAAGCTGTTTCTTTTTTACTTACTCATTCAGATAAAGTTAACCACAAGTGAGATGTACTAGAAAAAGGTTAGCCACAGATGCAAGGATGAATTGTTTAGATTAAAAATTAATCACCATAAATTATCAATCTACATTTATAAACCAAGCACGCATAACACATTTTACACATTGGACTTATCCATCTGTGCATCTGTGGCTAAAAATAACTGGCAAAAAAAATCCCCTCTACCGAAGCAGAGAGGATTCTATCTAATAGCTATTTTTCTTAAAGTACTGCGAATTTCATTTGTCCAACAACACCATTTTTCGTTGTGTGTAAGTAATACAAGCCTGCGCCTACTCCATCCAATTGAATTTCTTCGAATTTCGATGTAACTGCTTTTTTCATAATTACTTTTCCGTTCAAGTCATAGATCGCGAAGTCTGTTCCAAGCTCCAATCCTTTGATTACAAAGTTTCCATTGTTTGGATTTGGTACGATAGAAACACCATTTTGCTCTAAGTTCTCAATCGTTGCACAATCTTGAATCGTAACACTCATTTGGTATGAATTTGAACCTGCTGTATTTGTAACAGTTAAGTCAACCGTGTAAGTACCAGGAGTTGCAAATGTATGCACTGGGTTTTGATCAGTTGCTGTTTGTCCATCACCAAAATTCCATGCCCAAGCTGTTGGTACGTTTGATGAGAAATCTGTAAATGAAATAGATTGACCAGCACAAACTGTTGTTGCACTTGCTGTAAAGTTAGACACTGGTGCTACAACTGCTCCTGCCTCGTTGTACATGATTTTGAAATCATCGAAGAAGAACCCATTTCCATTTGTTCCACCATCCGATTTCAATTGGAAACGCACTTTAATTGTTTGTCCTAAATAATCGCTCAAGTTCACTTCATCCAATACCCAAGAAGATTGAACACCTTCATAAACTGGTAAATTGTTTGGTTGCACACTTCCACTTCCACTCGTTCCTGGAACTGTGTAGTTTGTACATTGTCCAACCCACGTTGTTCCGTTATCTGTGGACACTTGGAATTGCGTGAAATCATAATCTGCTTCGATGTCCCATTTTGCATAGTACGTAATCATTGCAGCAGTTGCGTTTGTTAAATCGATTGAAGGAACATAGGTGTACGTTTTGTTCGCGTTACTTGTATAATTGCCTGTTGGACTATCAGCATACGATGTTGAAGCAGAAACAAATGTTGAAGTTGTTGTTCCCCAAGTTCCTGTCCAGTTCGTTGCACTTCCATCTTCTAAAGCTTGAAGCGTTAATGCGCCGTATGTTTTAACGATTGTATCACGTTTAATCCACATTCCGTTATCCGTTTTCAAAACGTATTTGATTTGATCTCCGAATTGAATTCCTGGAGTTAACGAATATGAAATTGCTCCTGCTTCCGTTTGTTGAATTGCCAAGTTGTGTACAACAGACGAACCTACAGATGCAATGTTTAACAAAGGCTCAATTGACACTGTAACAGAACCATTTTCTAATCCTAAACGATAACTATCATGGTTGAAATTACCAGTCATCGTAGCAACAGTAGAAGGATCTGTATCACTAGTTAACACGTATACTCTTGACATGTGAGCAAGAACAAGGTTTGGATACATCATGTCTTGACACGTTGGATCAATTTCACTCACTGCTGGCCAGAATGATGTTCCAATTTCAGGCGTATGAACGAAAATCGTGTCTTTTTGCCCAACACCAATATCTACTTTGTACATGTAATCGTCTGAATCACCAGATGCTGGATACAATGAAGAACTTTTCATTGCGGTATAGCCATTGAAGCGCACCATTTCATTTGTTTCCGCTTGGAAATAATTGTGATGCGGAGCAAACTCTGCCGTTGTTGTTCCAATTGGGAACAAAATATCATTCGCGTATGTATGAGCGTTGAAAGCCGTTTTAAAATCATTGTTTTGTACCAACCAACGCATCGCCTGTGTTTCAGGTTCTGAGAAAGCTCCTGTTCCACAATACGTATCATCGTTTGTATTTGTCGTTGTCGTACCTGTTGTTCCCCATCCGTAAGAATAGTTTCTATTCAAATCAACTCCTTTGTTGCTTGTGCCAACATTGCGACGATTTTTACGATGCATTCCACCACCATTTGGGTTAGTTGTTTGATTGTAAACGTAACCATCAGGATTTAAACAAGGGACGAAATACAATTTCATGTTGTTCACGATGTATTGCACTTCTTCATTTGTAGCATAGTTTTCCAATAAGTACCACATGTAGAAAATCGTTTCCATCATCGCCATTGGTTCACGTGCGTGGTGAATTGCTGTGTACAAAATTTTCGTTTCGCCAGCTTCATCAATTGAAGGATTATCCGAAATCATCACGTGATAGATTGGACGGTTTTCAAATGTTACAAACGTTGAAATTGGTGCTTTCGCTGTAATTAAGTTTGGGTATTGTGCAGCCATTGCATCTAACTCAGCCAACATTTCGCTATACGTTAAATAACCACCCATTGAACCATGGTTGAAATTTGACGGAATCGCTGGAGTGAAATCGTTTGATCCACCACCTGTTCCTGAACACGCAACATTTTTCTCTTTTGGTTCTGCTGGAATTAAGTTCTGCTCAACGTAATACGCTTGTACATCTTCAATTAGAATTTCAATGTCGTAATTGTAATCACGCATAATTTGAATTTCCGCAGCGGAGAAATCTGAAATAAAGAACATGTTTTCCTTGTATGTTCCATGATCAATCGTAACGCCATGTTCAGCAAGAAACGCTAAACCAATTGCATCTGAATTAATTTTAACTCTTGAATAATTTTGTGAGTAGCAAAACGATCCAATAAGGAGTGTAAGAATAAGAAGTGAGTTTCTCATCATAGTCTTGTAATTTCTAGTTTTAGACCAGCAAGTTAACGAGATTTTTTTTAATACCTTTTTTTTTTCGACAATTCTTGTATATCTGTAGATTAAGTGATCTTCTTCATTACTCATTTATCATTCAGAAAAAGCATTCAAAACTCTATGTCACCATCCATCAATTTTAATCATTTCGAGGGTGAAAAACGTTCTACATTTACCTTCAAATAATCTCTCATTATGACGGAAAAGAAAATCACCTTCGGAAAAATATTTTGGCCTAGCTTTTTAGCGGTATTTATCATGTCTATAATTGGGCTTATCATCTTCTCACTTATTTTAGGTGGAATCGTTGGTAGCTTCGGTAATTTCGGACCAAAACCCTTAGCCATAAAAAACAATACTGTTTTACACATGACCTTGTCCGGTGAAATCGGTGAGAAATCAAGTTCAACATTCAATCCTTCTTCTTTCCAAATGGATAAGAAAGTTGGTTTAAGTGACATTCTTTATGGTTTAGAGAATGCAAAGACAGATTCAAAAATCAAAGGTATTTTCTTAGAGATTGAAGACTTAAGCTGCGGTTATGCTACGGCACGTGAAATTCGAAATGCCATTAATGATTTTGAAAAGAGTGGAAAATTCGTCGTTGCTTATAATGGTGGAGAAGTCATAACACAAAAAGAGTATTATGTTTCTTCTGCTGCAAACGAAGTATATGGTTTTCCATCTTCTACAATGGAATTTATTGGTCTTGGAGCAGAATTATCGTTCTTTAAAGGAACCTTGGATAAGTTAGAGGTTGAAGTACAAGTAATTCGCGGATCGAACAATGATTTTAAAAGTGCAGTTGAGCCTTTCTTCCGTGAAAACATGAGTGATTCAAGTCGTGTACAAATTGAGCGTTACTTAACGTCAATGTGGGAAGATATTCGTACAGATATTTCAGCTGATCGAAAGGTGAAAATTGAAAAATTAAACATGATTGCTGACAGTGCTTTTATTCGTAGAGCTGATGACGCGGTGAAATACAAATTAATTGACGGTACAAAATACCGTGATGAAGTAATTTCATTGATGTCAGAAAAAGTTGGTTTAGAAGAGGGTGATGAGTTGGAGTTGCAAGAGTTTGAGAAATACGCGAAAAAGAAATTTTACCACAAACAGGTTCTAACGAAGAATGATAGTCCGAACATCGCTGTTATTTTAGCTGAAGGAGATGTTTCTGTTGATGGTGATGGATTGACATCTAAGCAAATCTGTAAGTTGTTCCAAGAAGTGCGAAAAAACAAAACGATTAAAACAGTTGTCTTCCGTGTAAACAGTCCTGGAGGAAGTGCTTTGGCAAGTGACGAAATCTGGCGCGAAGTAAAACTAACGAATGAGACGAAAAAAGTAATTGTTTCAATGGGTGATGTTGCCGCTTCAGGAGGTTATTACATATCAGCCCCAGCAACGGCAATCTTCGCTGAGCCATCAACAATTACAGGTTCAATTGGTGTTTTTGGAATGATTCCTTACACAGGTAAAATGTTGCAAAACAAATTGGGAATGACCTTCGATCGCGCTGCTACGAATCAACATTCAGTGATGACAACGAATCGCAAATTAACACCTGAAGAATATTTATTGGTACAAGAAGAGGTTGATGCGATTTACGATCAATTCTTAAGCAGAGTTGCTGAAGGACGTGGAATGACAAAAGAACGCGTTAACGAAATTGCTCGAGGACGTGTTTGGACTGGACGCGATGCCATGGAAATTGGCTTAGTCGATAAGTTAGGTGGTATTTCAGATGCCATTGCTTATGCTGCGAAAAAATCAAACATTAGTGCTCCGAAAGTATTGTATTATCCATTGAAAAAAATAGACAAATGGGCAGATTTATTTGAGCAGTTAGAAGAAGAACAGGCAAACGAGATGAGTGTTTCACAACAAGGTTCAATGCCTCAAGAGTTGGTAAACTATTACAATCAGTTAAAAAGCATTGAATCAATGAGTGGTATACAAATGCGTATGCCATTCGAATTATTGATTCGATAAATCAATCATAAGCTACGGAAAAGGGGAATCGTTTTAACAATTCCCCTTTTTTATTATCCTGTATTTTTGCGTTTGTAGCGTTGCTTACCATGCACCCATTTGTATTGAGACTTTCCTTGCTTGAATGGTTTCTTCAGCGGTTGCATTCTGTAAACAATTCCAGCAGTGTGTTGAATGTAATCAGCATTTGAATTGTAAATATCACTAACCAAGGCTAATTTCCCAACTGTTTGCAATTGCAAGCCCCAACGTTTTGTTAACCAGAAATTCATTCCAAATCCCAAATTCACTGAAGGATTTAGTGGGTTTTCGCGCACAGTTCTGTATGTTACACCCAATCCACCTGTCAAATACGGATCAAACCACTTTGCGGAGGTTGGCATAAAACGATTGAAGCTGTATTTCACGTGGAAATCTCCGGAAACAAAAATCCCTGAAACACCCGTTGTATCGTTGATGAGTTTGCTAGAAGTGTACGTATTGTATGCAACCATTCCTTCCAAGCTCCATCCTTTGCGCAAGTATTTATCTGCAGATAAACGTGAAGGATATGGCAAGTAATTCCATGATCCTTGGTAATCGAATAGATTTCCAAAGGCATTTCCATCATCATCAATCACACTCCAACTTAACCCAAACATCCAACGGTATGGATTTTTCTTACGGTTGATCGACGAAGGTTGCGCCAAACTAACATTTAGCATCAACAATATGACAATCGTACCAACTAGTTTCATTCTCTTCACTTTTGATTTCGAAGTAAAATTAAGTAAAAGATTGTTACCTCGCTCTTCTTTCGATTTTACAGCTATTTAGGTACAAAAAAAGTCCTCCACATTTGTGAAGGACTTTTGTATCGAATTTTACTTCTAATTAGTTTGAAGCCAATGCAATGAAATCGTCGTAAGAAATTTCTTTCTCGTTTAATTTCACTGTGCTTTTGAAGTAGTTTGTCAATTTTTGTTCAGCTAACATGTCGTAAACACGTGTTGCTTCTTCACGGTTTTGTAACACTTGCATTGCAGAAGCAGTCAATTCTTGATCTTCTGGTGCAGGAATTCCGTATTGTGCGTAGTTGCTTACCAACAATCCTTTTGTGAACTCAATTACTTCAGCATTTTCCAAACGGATTTGGTTTGTTTTGAAAATGTTTCCTTGAATCAATTGCCATTTCAAGTTGTCAGCGTAACTGTTGTATTCGTTTTCAATTTGCTCCATTGAAATTTCTTTCTCGTTCGATAATTTAATCCAACGTTTCAAGAATTCGTTTGGTAGATCAACTTTCGTTTTGTTTACAAGGTCTTTGTAAATTTCACGTGTTAACAAACGATCTGAGTCATTTGCGAACATTCCAGTTAAATCTGTTGCGATGCGCTCTTTCAATTCTTTCTCAGTTGAAACAACACCTGCTCCAAACAATTTATCAAACAAGTCTTGGTTTAAATCAGCCATTTCCATTTGTTTGATTTCAGTGATTGTCATTTGGAATTTATCTGAAATTGTTGCTAATGCATCTTCAGCAATTCCTAACATTGCTGCTGTATCTTTCGGTCCTCTTGAAACTGTAGAAGGTTTAACAACAACTTTGTCGCCTTTACCTTTTCCAATAAGGTCTTTTTTCACTTTTTTATCTTCAACGAATTCCATTGAAATTGTTGATGAGTTCATGATTCCTCCTTCTAAGATTTCACCTGCATCATTCAACTCAACGAATTGTGCTAAAATCATATCGCCTTCGCCAACTTTCCCAACAGAAATTAATTTACCGTAACGACGACGTAAGTCTTCCACTTGTTTGTTCAACAATTCATCATCGATTTTCACTTTTACGTAGTCGTATTTGCTTTTATTCGATAATGGAATTTCAAATGTTGGAGCTAAACCAATTTCGTATTCAAAAGTGAATGTATCTGGTTGATCAAAACTTCCAGCCACTTCATTTCCTTCTTTTGGAATTGGGTTTCCTAAGATTTCGATTTTATTTTCTTCAATGAACTTGTACAAAGAATCGTTAACGATTTTGTTCAATTCTTCGGCCAATACAGCTTTTCCATATTGTTTTTGGATCATTCCAAAAGGAACATGTCCAGGACGGAATCCAGGAATTTTAGCTGTTTTACGGTATTTTTCTAAGGTCGTTTTAACTTTATCTTGGTAATCAGCAGCAGCGATTTCCACTTTTAATACGGCATTCAACGCATCAACATCTTGACGAATAACGTTCATATCTTCTTTTTTTTATAAACCATTTTAAACAAAAAAGGCCTCGCTTGAAAAAACGAGACCATTTTTAGTGCGGATGGAGGGACTCGAACCCGCACACCTCTCGGCACTAGATCCTAAGTCTAGCGTGTCTACCAATTTCACCACATCCGCAAATTTATTTCAACACCTTGACAAGCTCGGTGCATGCTATTAGGTTTCGTTCAACCTAAACCTCTTCTTTCGAATTGGAGTGCAAAGATATTGTTTTATTTTAAACTGAGAAATATTGCGAAAAAAATATTTGATTGAAAAAGCATTTTTTTTGTGGAAAAGTCTTCGTTTCTTTTCTCCATTTCCTTTCAAATTCAAATTACCTTTGCAAAAAGTCTTTAAGAACATGTTGAGTATCGACCCAAAATCATTACCAATTCCAAAACTCCATCAGTATTTACTTGGAGCGATTGGTCCTCGTCCGATTGCATTTGCATCTACGATTGACGCTGAAGGGAATCACAATTTAGCGCCTTTCAGTTTTTTCAATGTTTTCAGTGCGAATCCACCGATTTTGATTTTTTCTCCGGCGCGTTCAGGTAGATCAAACACAACAAAAGACACGTATAACAATGTTAAAAACGTTCCAGAAGTGGTGATTAATGTTGTGAATTACGACATTGTTCATCAAATGAGTTTGGCAAGTTCACCGTATGCTCCAGGGACAAGTGAGTTTGTAAAGGCTGGATTCACTCCTCTTGCTTCAGAGAAAATTAAACCAATGCGTGTAGCAGAATCACCAGTTCAATTTGAATGTAAAGTGAATGAAGTGATTGAATTGGGAACTGAAGGCGGCGCTGGAAACTTAATCATTTGTGAGGTTGTTCAGATACATATCAACGAAGCTATTTTGGATGAAAATGGGATGATCGATCAGCACAAGATCGATTTGGTTTCACGAATGGGTGGAAACTGGTATTGTCGTGCGGATGAAAAATCGATGTTTGAAATCGCGAAACCAATTACAACGTGTGGAATCGGTTATGATCAAATCCCTGCTGACATTAAAAGCAGTAGCGTATTGACTGGTAATGACTTAGGTCAATTGGGTGGAATTGAAGAATTGCCAAATGAAACAGATGTAAATGAGTTTAAGCTTTTGGAATTAAGCGAAATCTTTGTATCTTTAGAAGACAATCCTGCTGAATTGGAATTGGCTTTACACCGAAAAGCAAAAGAATTATTAGCAGAAAACAAACTGGAAGAAGCATGGATGACACTTCTTTCTTTTAATAATGGATAAAACAAAAACAACAACAAAATAATAAAAAACCAATATGTTTAAATTAACCGGAACCGTTAAGGTATTGAACAATACAGTTCAAGTGTCAGAGAAATTTTCTAAAAGAGAATTCGTTGTAACAGATACATCAAGTATGTATCCTCAAGATATTATGTTCCAAGCAACACAAGATAAATGTTCAATGCTAGATGCAGTTCAAACTGGCGAGCAAGTTGAAGTATCGTTTAACTTACGTGGTCGTGAGTGGACAAGTCCGCAAGGAGAAGTGAAATACTTCAACACATTGGAAGCTTGGAGAATTGAGAAAGTTGGTGCTGCTGCTCCACAAGGAATGCCACAAGGCGGACCATCTGCAATGAACTTAGACCCTATGGCTGCTGCTCCTTCTGCTGCGGTTAACGTTGACAGTGAAGACGACGATTTACCTTTCTAATTCGAAAGAAAAAATAATGAAAGAGCCGAGCAGTAATGTTCGGCTTTTTTGTTGAAACTTATTTCAAACCCAATTTATCTATCTTATTTCCAATCGAAACATCTTTCATTGAGGCTTCTAATTCATGAAATTCTTCTTTTTGAACTGCTTCTTCGAATTGACCATTTTTCAATAAAAGAATTTCGTCACATGTATCTTTTAGGGTGCTAAAGATGTGAGATGAAATAATAACAATTTTATTGAGTGACTTTAATTTATTGATGATTTCGGTAATAATCATGTTACTTTGAATATCAACACCATTGAATGGTTCATCAAGAATGAAGTAGCTATTTCCTTGTAAGAGCAAACCCGTTATCGCTAATTTCTTTTTCATTCCGGTTGAATAAGTAGAAGCATATTGTTCCAAAGGCAAATCGAAAATATTGCGTTCATCGAGATTGGTTACTGAAACTGAACGTGCATTGCATAACAATTGCAAGTATTCTCTACCTGTTATTTTTGAGAAGAAAAATGGTTCCGTTAAGAGTAAACCAAGATGATCTTTTAAAGGCGTTTTGCTTGAAGTTATAGTTCCTTTGTAATCTTCCAAATCTGCAATACAACGAAAAAGTGTTGTTTTACCAGCGCCATTTTCGCCAACGATTCCGTAAACTTTCCCCTCGTCAAATCGCAAGGAAACTTGTTTCAACACATCATTAGTGCCGTAGCTTTTGGACAATTTTTCAATCTGAATCATTTCAAATAAGGTGTTAAACGCTGTTTAGCTTGATTGTAAAAGAGGGGAATGAACAATAATAAGAGGAACGGTAGCAATAAACTCAATCCCAAAAAGAACACTTGTACCAGTTGAATTTCATTTGGATAAGCCGCATACTTTGCCAAAACAATTGCAATTATAAAGGCATAAGCAGTAAATAAAAGTAAAACAACGTACTCGATCTGCGAAGGATAACGGCACACGAGTAGGATTGCAAGTGGTAGACTTAATACGCTAACTTGTAGCACCGCGATTTTAACCTTTTGACGCAGAAAATCGTGTGCAGAATGATGATGAATCCACACATAAAATTCATTTTCAGGTTGCGTATAGAATCCCATACTGATGACAAATACAACGCCAATTGAGAACATGCCCAAGTTGAAGTTGTCGACGAATAATGCAATTCCCATCAAACAATAAATGGCCATGAAAACTACAATTGTTGATCGAAATCCTACGGCGAATTCAAACGGTTGTTTAGAAAACGGTGTTGGAAGTGTTTTTTGATGACTGATTTTCACATTGACAAGCGACAACAGAAATGTACCTGCAATTAATAATACAAGTTCAATCCATTTTTGATAAATGATTAATTCTAGCATGAAAGGTAAAGCCAATAGGGCATTCTCTAGGAGTCTAATTTGTCGAAATTTACTTGTGGTAAAAACGGTCTTTAGAAAATCAATGCGTTTTTGATTTCCAAGATTTACTTGTAACATCATACATACTCCAACCAATACGAATGGAGCAAATGAAAAGCGTTCAAAAGACTGATGCGTAATTGTCTCCAAGGTTGCCAAAAGCAACACATAAGCAAACCAAGGTTCGAATCCAAGATCTTTGAATCGTCTGTTGAGGAGCTTGAATTGCAATTGGAAATACATGCGATGAATTCGTGATTTGTGATTTGTGATTTGTGATTTGTGATTTGTTTGTAAACGAAATTAATTAATAAATACTGATTCGTTTAATGAATGATTGATAGATTAACGATAATTGGGATGGTTGGTGAATTGAATGTTTCAATTATATGAAGATTTGATGATTTGGTTAATTAGCAAAATTTAATATTTAAATTTTACAAACAACCTTCATAACTGAAGATGTGCTGTTATGGTTGAAGCTGTATAAAACATGGAAAATCGCGAATTATCTTCGATGCTACCATTGGCCGATGCAATATTACGTATGAGTTTTTTAAACCAATCAATTTACTCAACATTCACCACTCAATCCTCTCGAAATCGTAACTCAAACTCCTCCAAAACAGCTTTCAATTTTGGAATAGAACTTTTGCCCATCCCATGAAACTGCAATAATTCTTTTTCACTGAGTGCCACCTAATGTTCAACTGAAGTGATACCATTGTTTTCTAGAGCCCGAAAAGCTGGTGCACTCAAAGCTGACATGAAATGATCTTTAGGTTTGCGTTCGTTTTTCACAGATTGGACAGCTTAAGCAAGCTGATTTTTTAATAAACTGATGACCTTTATCACAGATTCTTAATGTTCCTTCTCGTTGCATACAATTTCATAAATCACACCTTCATCGTCATCAAAATCAAACTCTTTTAGAAAGGTTAAACCTAATTTTTCTAGAACTTTAATTGAAGCGATATTGTCTACCATTGCTCGTCCTACAATCCGTTTAATACCAAAGGTTTCAAACCCAAGTTCAATGCATTTTTGTGCAGCTTCCGTCGCGTAACCTTGGTTCCACACAGCTTTAAAAAACCGGAAACCAATATCCACCTCATCAGTTGTCGCTGAATATTTCAATCCGCACCAACCAATAAAATTACCTGTCGATTTTTGAATAACTGCCCATCGTCCAAATCCGTGCAAAGTATATTGATTGTAATTCTCAAGAAAAATACGTGCTTCTTCCACAGAAACAAAGGCTTTATCGCCGGTGAATTTAAGTACTTCGGGATCATTGTTTAATTCAAGCATGGAGGCTGCATCCTCAATAGAAAATTCAAGCAAGTACAATCGGTCGGTTTCAAAATGAATAATATTTTTCAGCTTTCAGGTATTTAGTATTCAAGACAAACTATAAAATTCTATTGAACTGGTGAATAATTCTAAAATTCGCGAAGACTAGATATTTAGTCTTTTAGAACAGTTAAGACAATTAAAGAGTAAACAATTGTTTACATAAAGCCAATAAAACCGTACAACATTGCCAATTGAACTACAAACAAAAGCAACCCAAATACTAAGCCTCTACGACCTGAATTGATTAATTTTTGGAAACTAACTTTCATACCAATCGCTCCCATTGCAATTGTAAGAATGATTTTACCAATCGTCTCCATAGTTCCTAAAAAGCTTTCAGGAAAGGATACAAAGGTTCCCAGGATGGTTATTATAATAAAGCCTATCAAATACCAAGGTAATTTAAAATAGTCTTTCCAAGAAGATGCTGTTTTGCGATTAATCAAGAAATTGATAAAGATTAATCCCGGTGTAAGCAGAGCTACTCGAGCAAGTTTGATTGTAATTGCTGCTTCGCCAGCTTCTGGTCCGACCGTAAATCCAGCACCTGCAACATTTCCAACTGAATGAAGCGAACCTCCGATCATCAATCCCATGTCATTGGCACCCATATCTGCTCGCATTAAAAGCATTGGCAAGAAGATCATTCCTAAAGTACCATACAAATTCACAACCGCCATTGAAACGGCAACATCTTCTTTGTCTTTCGTAACTGATGGAGAAAGCGCCGCAATGGCAGAAGAACCACAAATCGCGGTTCCAAATCCAATGAGCCAACCAGTCGAACCAGAAAAATTAAACTTTTTTGAAAGAAATACGGTTAAGAGTAGCAAAGCAAACAAAACGACTGAAACAGCTACAAAACTGCTGCTACCTAACTTTGCAATATTGGTGTAATTAATTGCAAAGGCTAAAAATAAAATAGAGAGTTCCAATAACTTACCACTTGTGTAGGAGATTCCCGAACTAAATGCTTCGGGTACTTTCCATACATTTCCAAGAGCAATACCTAAAACCAATGCGATCATCACACTGTTTATTGCACTTGGTGTGTAATTAGCCAAAAAAAGGGAAATTATCCCTATGACCGAAGCCAAGACAATTCCCCTTCCCTCTCTATTAAAAAATGATGTCATTATGGTTTAACTACGTTTCCAGTCCAACCAGTAATTCCTCCTTCAAGGTTATACACTTTTTTGAATCCATTGTCAATCATGTATTGAGAAGCAGATGCACTTCGTCCACCGCTACGACAATAAATTACATACGCTTTTGATTTGTCTAATTTCGCGATTTCCGTTCCAAAGTTGCTTGATTTAAAATCTATCATCATATCACAACCTTCGATTACTCCTTCTACCGTTTCCATTGGGGTACGAACGTCAATTACAATTGCATCTTGTTCGTCCACTGTTTTTTGAAATTTTTCTGCTGTAATGTTTGTGTAAGAACCTCCTGTTTGTGCGCTTTCTGCAGTTGAAGATATTCCGTTTGCCTCAGTACTTGATGCACAACTTACCGTTGCGGAAATTCCTGCAGCTGCTAAAATTGAAAATAAGATTGTCTTCATAGTTAAATTTTGAAATGTTTGACAAACCTAAACAATCTGTCACCTTTCAGTTGTAACAATAGTTACAATTTCGAACAAGATAAAACAAATTCTTGATTTGGCTAATTTGTGAATTTACTTTTTTACAAGAAAACTAGAGCGCACAAAAAAAAGCCCAACATTGCTGTCGGGCTTTTTCAAAAAAATTAACTAGTATCTTATTAGATTACTTTCACGTTTACCGCGTTTAATCCTTTTTTTCCTTCTTGTAATTCGAATTCTACTTCGTCACCGTCACGGATCTCATCAACTAATCCAGATACGTGTACAAAGTACTCTTTACCTGTTCCTTCTTCATTAATAAAACCAAATCCTTTTGATTCATTGAAGAATTTTACTGTGCCTTTACTCATAATAATGTGTTATATAAAGTACGAATGTACACTTATAAAACCGATAAACGCGCTTTTATTTTTTAATTCTGTCGAAAAACTAATTTTCAACTGGCTATACTCTAATGTTTATAAGGGATTCAGGTAAATAATTATTTTTCAAAGGTCGGTTAAAAATTAATTCGCTAATTTTATACAACTTCGGCGTAAACAAATGATCTTTTTTAACGTCTAGGTGTAAACGTTTTAAACAATTAATTTTCACTAATGACAAAATCTTTATTATTCGTCGCGATTGCGACAATGTTAAGCTTACCGACTGCCTATTCTCAGAATGTAAAAACAGAAACCATCCCTTATACATACATTCAACTACCTACAAATCCGTTAGCAAAAACAGTCACGAGTTACCAATCTTCTGTATTTGCAGTTTATGAAGCTGAAAATCAAAAGAAAAATGCCGCATACGAAGCTGAAATGGCAGCTGCAGAAGCTGAATACCAGCGTGAATTAGCGGCTTATCCCGCAAAACAAAAAGCTGCTGATGATAAATATGCTGCTGAATTAGCAGAATATGAGAAAAAATCCTTGGCTACTAAAGTTGTTGAAAAACAACTATTAAATGAAAACAACAAACCAGTAAAACAAGTTCCTCCTGCTCCATATAAACGTTATGTAGCAAAGCCTGTATTACAACGTTCGTATGATTATGCTGCACTTGCAGGTACTTATCTTGTTCTTGGTGGTTATGAAAACTCCGCAATCAATGCCGTTAAAATTGAAGTTACATTAAATGGATTCGATTATACTAAACCTGTTCAATTATCTGAAGTTAAGAAAGAAGTTACTAAAGTAAATGGAACTTCCACAACTAACAATGTAACATATTATCATGTTGAGTTTACGTATCGTCACACAATGTCAGTTAAAGTTACCTTGCCTGATGGAAAAGAATTGTTCTTTTTATCGCCTCAAGAGTTGAATACGTATAAAACATATAAATCTGCAGAAACTAAAACTGGTCAAACAATCAACGAAGAACAATTGGTTCAAACGTATGAAGAAAAAATCCTTCAAGAAAACTTGAAATTTATTGGTGATTTAGTGAATGATCGCATTGGTTTCAAACCAACTGAGCGTCCAGGAAAATTGTCACATGTTAAATCAAAAGATGAAACTTATTCAGATTTAATGAAAGCATATAACGAAGGAAGTTCAGCTTTGAAAACATTGAAAGATGATGAAGTTGGATCAAAAGCAAAATTAATGGCAGTTGCTCAAACATATCAAACTGTTTTGTTGGAATCAAACTTAAACGACAAAAAAGCACGTATCGATAAAGAAGTTACGACAATGATTTATTTCAATTTATTGGAAATCTACTTTGCTACAAGAGATGTTGCGAATGCAGAAAAAACACTTTCATCGTTGAACGGATTAGATTTATCGAACGGCGATAGAAAAGAAAAAGAGGCAATGGAAAAAGTGATTATCGATTTGAAAAAACGCGTTGCTGCAAATAGTCTTTAAGAATTAGAATTTAGAGTTAGAAATATGAGAATGAATTTATCAAAAGGAATTGTTGCATTGGGATTAGTGTTAGGATTCAATGCATCAGCACAAGTAACGACAACATTGGGTGGCGAATCGGCTACCTATATGAAAAAAGGAGCAAATCATTTGAATTTTAATGCTGGAGGAAATCACTATTTCTTCACATCAACTTTCGAACAAGCGATGATGCAGTTTTATCTAGAATGCTTCAGTGCGAGTGGAGAAGTGATGGCACAAAATAAATTGGAAATCAATGTTGGAGTTTTTAATAACTCTTATAGTATTTCAGATGTTGTTGCGTTGGGTGACAATGTTTACGCAATGGTTGAGCACTTGGACAAAGCGGCTGGAAAAAATACATTTTCTGCGCGTGTTGTAGGTTCAAACGGTAAAGTTTCTACTGAAGACAACGCTTTGTTAAGCATGCCTTTCGAAAAAACGATGAACTCAGGAATTAACCATGCTGCTGTTTCACCGAATCAATCTGTATTAGCGGTTGTTGGAGAATTACCTTTCGTAAAAGAGGAAGCTGCAAAAGTAAAAATCGCTTTGTATGATGCGAATTTAAAAGAAACTGCAAGTCATGATTTGTCTTTACCAGGTGTTTTAACAAAAAACCGAAACATTGATGTTTATGTTGCGAATGACGGTACTACCTATTTGACAATGCGCACATTTACCAAAAACGGTGAAATTTCGTTACAAGTTTTCCAAGTAAATAATGACGGGACTCTGAAACAATACACTGTTGAAACAACTGCTCCAACGTACATTTCTTCATATACTGCAACAACCACTGCAACAAATGAATTGATCATTGCTGGAACAACTTACGAGCGTAAAACTGTAACAGTAGGAGAAAAAATGGCGAATGGTGTGTTTTACTTCACAAATAAAGGTAAAGTTGAAAACAGTTTCACATATACTGAATTAGATGCGCCAGTGGAAAACTTAACAGCTCGCAAATTATTAATTAACGAAACAACAGTTTTCTTAACTGCAGAAATTTTTAAAGAAGAGAAAATCACTCCTCCAGCATCTGCGGCAGGTACAGCAGCAAGCTATGAAACAAACTACAATTACACACACAAAAATGATTACATCATTGGCTTCGAAGAAACAGGTGCAAAGAAATTTGAATTAAACGTTGCGAAAGAATTCACAGCTAGAGATTTTAATAGACAATATCTTGCAGGTTACTTTGTTATCAATGGTAAATTGACAGTTGTTTACAACGATGCTTCAAGAAAATATGAGCAAACAACTTCTAACAATTCTATTGTTCCTGTTATTGTTACAGTAACAAATGATGGAATGTTGTCTTCACCAATTGTTCTTATTGACAAACTGAAATTGCCATATAATTATTTGTTGTACCCTTCAGTAAATACTATTTCAGGAGATACAATGATGTTCTTAATGAAGAACAATGACAAGTCTCAATTTGTTACAATGAAGTTGAACTAAGTTCTACAATCCAAATTTCAAGAAAAGGCTGATTCTACAAGGATCAGCCTTTTTTTTATGAATTGTTTTAAATAGCGGAATGATTAAACGAAAGTTCAAGGTCGAATGATTCGTTAAATTGATGGTTGAATTTTTGGATACGTGTCTGTAAGTCAATAGAATCGGGAGTTATAAGTAAGATTGTTAATTTGTAATGTTGTAATGTTACTAATTAACAAATTTGCAAAATTGCAAAATCGCAAAGACTAAATATCTAGTCTTCTAAAGATTTAGAATTTTAGAATCATTCGAATTATCAAATCAATTACACGCGTTTTCCTATCTTTGATAAAACACCAAACATGAAACACGTTTTTTCCTTCTTATTTCTATTCCTTTCAATCTGCTCTTTCTCTCAAAAAACACCATTTTCCATTGGTGTTATTGATTCAATAAAATCACTTGAGTTGAACGAATCACGTAGACTAAATATTTACCTTCCAGAAGGATATTCAGCTGATTCTGCTCAAACGTATAACGTTATTTATTTGTTGGATGGTTCTGCCGATGAAGACTTTATTCATGTTTCAGGTGTTGTTCAATTTTGCAATTTTTCATGGATTAATCTTCTTCCTCCTACCATTGTCGTTGGGATTTCAAATGTAGATCGCAAACGAGATTTTACTTTTCCAACAACGATCCAAAAGGACAAAGAAGATTTCCCAACAACAGGTGAATCGGCAAAATTTATTTCCTTCATGGAGAAAGAACTACAACCTTACATCGATAAAAATTACAAAACCAACAGCAATAAAATGTTGATTGGTCAATCGCTTGGTGGTTTATTGGCGACAGAAATTCTCTACACAAAACCTCATCTTTTTAATCAATACCTTATCGTTAGTCCTAGTTTGTGGTGGAATGCAGAATCCTTGCTTAAAGGTAATCCGGAGATTTTGAATGCCTCCTATTCAAGCAAAACAGAACTATTTGTTGCCGTTGGAAACGAAGGAAAAATAATGGAACGCGACGCCAAAAAACTGTACAAACAATTGAAAAAAAGCAAATCAACTAACCTCAGTGTTAAATTCAAATTCCTCGGGAATACAAACCATGCAACGATCATGCATCTAGCAATTCTAAATGGTTTTGAAGCCTTCAACCAACTAAAAACGATTGAATGAGCAATAACGAATTGATTGAAAACAACTTTGATTCGATGGAACGCGTTACGGTGAAAACGTTTGATACTTCGGTAAATGCTCATTTATTTAGAATCGAACTCGAAAATGAAGGAATCGAATGTTTTATCTACGATGAAGAAACCATTACGATGGATCCGCTTTTATCGAACGCCATCGGTGGTATCAAAGTAAAAATCAATGTAAAAGATATTGAACGAACCAAGGAATACCTGGCCAAACGAGAAGAAGAAAACAATCCTCCCTGTCCGAATTGTGGGTCGAAACGCATTATGACCAACTTTCGTTCATTCAAAAGTACTGCTGGAATTATTTCTGCAGTAACCGCCTTTCTATTTATGATTTTTCCGCCATTGTTTAAAACAGTGAATAAATGCATGGAGTGCAATCATGAATTTAAAGCACTTGACACCTAAATCTTCTTTGTGATAGCGCTCACTGCGATTTCCTTCGTATCTTTGCGCCTTCAAAAAATACACAGATGATTTCAGTTGACAATATTGCAGTAGAATTTAGTGGAACAACACTCTTCAGTGATGTTTCGTTCGTTATCAACGACAATGATAAAATTGCCTTGATGGGGAAAAATGGAGCAGGTAAATCTACGCTCTTAAAAATTCTTGCAGGTGTCAACAAACCAACGCGTGGTGGAATTTCCGCTCCGAAAGATGCGGTAATCGCTTATCTTCCTCAACATTTATTGACCGAAGACGATTGCACTGTTTTTGAAGAAACATCAAAAGCATTTCAAGCGATTTTCGATATGAAGGATGAAATCGAACGTTTGAATGCTGAACTAACGGTGCGCACAGATTATGATTCTGACGATTACATGAAAATCATCGAATCGGTTTCAGAATTAAGCGAGAAATACTATTCCATTGAAGAAATCAATTACGAAGCTGAAGTAGAAAAAGTATTACAAGGTTTAGGATTCTTGCGTGAAGATTTCGTTCGTCCTACCTCAGAATTTAGTGGTGGATGGAGAATGCGTATCGAATTAGCTAAAATCCTTCTTCAAAAACCTGATTTAATTCTATTGGATGAGCCAACCAATCATATGGACATCGATTCAATTGAATGGTTAGAAGATTTCTTAGTGAATCAAGCAAAAGGAGTTGTTGTAATTTCGCACGATAGAACCTTTGTCGATAACATTACTTCGCGCACGATTGAAGTAACAATGGGACGTATTTACGATTACAAAGCGAAATATTCGCATTACTTGGAATTGCGCAAAGAACGTCGTGAGCAACAACAAAAACAATACGAAGAGCAACGTCGTTTCATTGCTGAGACAACTGATTTTATTGATCGTTTTAAAGGAACGTATTCAAAGACAAATCAAGTTCAATCGCGTGTGAAGATGCTGGAAAAATTAGAAATTATTGAAGTGGATGAGGTTGATTCTTCTGCTTTACGTTTGCGCTTCCCTCCTGCTCCTCGTTCTGGTAATTATCCCGTTACAGTTAAAGAATTGACAAAAAAATACGGGGATCATGTTGTTTTTCAAGATGCTTCCTTAACGATTCAACGTGGTGAAAAAGTGGCCTTTGTTGGTAAAAATGGTGAAGGTAAATCGACCATGATCAAAGCCATCATGAAAGAAATTGATTTTGACGGAAGTTTGGAACTTGGACACAATGTTCAAATTGGATATTTCGCACAGAACCAAGCTTCGTTGTTGGATGAAGATTTAAGTATTTTCGAAACGATAGACAACATTGCGGTAGGTGATATTCGCACCAAAATCAAAGATATTCTTGGAGCCTTCATGTTTGGTGGAGAACTATCAGCGAAAAAAGTGAAAGTACTTTCTGGAGGTGAAAAAACTCGTTTGGCAATGATCAAATTGTTGTTGCAACCAGTAAACTTGTTAATTCTCGATGAGCCTACGAATCACTTGGACATGAAAACGAAAGACATTATTAAAGATGCCTTACGCGATTTCGACGGAACATTGATTCTTGTTTCGCATGACCGTGATTTCTTGGATGGATTAGCAACGAAAGTATTCGAATTTGGAAACAAACGCGTGAAAGAACATTTCGAAGACATCAAAGGATTCATGGCGAAGAAGAAAATCGAGCACATGCGTGAGTTTGAGAAGTGATTTTGAGAATCGAGAACCGAGAGCCGAGAGTCGAGAAGAACAAGGAGTAAAGACCGCTGCGCTGAAAGACAAATGACCACTGCGCTAAAGGACTTGTTTGTGTTAAATGACTTAGAATTTATTTTCTAACATCTAAAAGTCCTTCGTCTTAAAGTCTAACGTCTTTCTGTCCTTTGTCTTAAAGTCCTTTGTCTTTTTTAACAGTTCAAACTTGTAACTAAACGATTAATTCGTGTTATTTGTCGTGAATTACGCTACCTTTTTATACATGAAACAATTAGTTGGACTTTTACTTTTTTCTTTTATTTCCTTGTCGGCTTGGTCTCAGAACATGAAAATTTCTGGTACTGTCTATGACACTTCAGGAACAACACCACTTCCTGATGCAATTGCTATGGCTGTTCGTATCAAGGATTCTGTTTTGCTAGATTATGCATTGACAGATGCTCAAGGAAAATTTTCACTTTCAAAAGTGCCGATAGATACATTCACGTTGGTGATTTCACATTTTCGCTTTGACGATAAATCGTATTATATTTTTGGAAGTCAAGAAAATTTAGAGATTAATATTCCCAATGTTCGCCTGAGCTTTAAGACAAAGGAACTTGCAGAAGTTGTTGTGTATGCCAATAAGAATCCGATTTATTTTCGTGGGGATACATTGGTTTATGTTGCCGATTCGTTCAAAGTTGGACAAAATGCTGTTGTAGAAGATTTATTAAAAAAGCTTCCTGGAATTACAGTTGACGCCGATGGAAAAATCAAAGCTCAAGGAAAGGAAATCAGTAAAGTATTTGTGGATGGAGATGAGTTTTTTGGAACCGATCCTACAATTGCGACGAAAAACCTTGGAGCCAGTGGTGTAGAAACTGTAGAAGTCTACGAAAAGAAAAATGAAAATGCAGCTGAAGGAGAAGATGAAACCATACAAATCATGGACCTCAAGCTCAAGGAAGAAGCCAAGAAAGGTTATTTTGGACGAGTCTCCGGCGCATCCGACTTCACACAATTCTATGAAGGCGAATTGCTCTTCAATCGCTTTAATGGCACGCAAAAACTGGCAGTGTTCGTTTTAGCTTCAAATACACCGCGTTCACAATTTGATTGGGGCGACATCAACAAATTTGGTCTTGACGAAGAAAATGGTTATTCGCAAAATGAGGACGGCGATTGGATGCAAAAAGGTTCTAACATGAGTGGAAATGGTGTCCCACAAACTTTACGTGCGGGGATTTATTTTAGCGACAAAGTTGGAAAGAAGAAAAAAACGAAGGTTGGGTTTAATTACTCCTACTTGAATTATCAATTGAATGCGCTTTCCCAAAGTTACTCTCAATACTTCCTTACGGATACAAGTTACTATTCAGCCGATTCGACGCGTACATTATCGAAAAACGAATCTCATACAGCCAACTTCACAATTTTCTCCCAAATTGATTCCCTGACGACCTTGGAAATCAAACCAAGTTTTCAATTTTCAAATGGATCGACAACAGTTTCCGACTATTCACATTATTTGACAGAAAACGCACTCGCGTCTAGAAGCAATACCATTTCAAAAGGAACGAATTCCGATGGACTTTCAGCTAGTTCAGAAATTAATTTTACACGTAATTTCAAAAAAGATAGACGTTCTTTGACTTTACAACATAAGTTCAACTACGAAAACAATACAACGGATGGAACCTTATTATCCGAAAATCTCTATTATCTCGGTTCAACGATCAATGATACAACCAATCAACTAAAAAACAATAAGAATACAAACCATGTTGAAACGGTGAAAGCCACGTATTATGAACCATTGACTAAAAAATGGAAGTTAGAAACAGAATATATGTTTGAATATTCAACGAACGCACAATCCAAAGAAACACGAAACATTTTAAGTACTACATTAACGGAAATCGATTCAAATTTCACCAATAGTTTTGAAACAACTCGCTATCAACACCGTGTTGGATTAGCCGCTATTTATGAAAGTAGAAAACATACTGTAAGCATTGGAACGCGCGCTAGAACTATTCAAATTGACAATTACAATATTTACACAGCCACATCAATCACACAAAACATCACGAATATTTTACCACGTTTGAGTTATACATTCAAACCTTCAAAAACAAGTCATTTGAGTGCGCGCTACAACACCAGTTCAATGCAGCCAAGTGTCAATTCGCTTCAACCAATTCCAGACAATACCAACCCAAATCGCGTTCAAATTGGAAATCCAGATTTAAAACCAACCTACAGTCATCGAATTGGAATGAATTACAACAGTTGGAATGCGGTTACAAATCGCAATATTTGGTCTGGTGCAAACTTCAATTACACAAATAATGCGATGGTTGACTCAACTGTTTTTGATGCAGACGGTCGCCAGTTTGTAAAAACAGTGAATGCAGATGGAAATCTTTGGACGAATGTTTATGTTGGAAGCGGAATCGGACTTTACAAAAAAATCCTAGAAATCAACCCTGGATTTAACGCATCCTACAACAAGTCGATTTCCTACATTAATAGCTTGAAAAACGAACGTAGCACTTTTGGTTTCAATGTCAACTTTGGAATTAACTTCAATTTAGATTCCTTGTCACTTTCAACCTATTCCTCTTTCGGAAGAACGAGTCCATCATCAACGATTAATTCGAGTACGAACCAACCTTATACTACTCAAGAACATCAAGTCTATTTTTCATGGACGCTTCCTTTCTGGCATATCACGTTGAAAAGTGACGCAACTTACACAGTTAATGGTCAACGTTCGGATGGCTACAACCTGAATTATTTCATTTGGAATGCATCGATTGATAAAGCTTTTTTGAAAACGGAAAATTTTATTATTAGTTTACAAGGAAATGATATGCTGAATCAAAATATTATCGCTCAACGATCTGTAAGTTCGAATATCATTACGGATTATAAAACGAAGATAATCTCGCGCTATTTCTTGGTTAAAATGACCTACAAGTTCAACAACAAAAAAGAAAAAGAAGAAGACAATGATTGGAATTAAACACCTTTTGATTATTGGTTTTTTATCAATCATCACTATCGCAAATAGCCAACTAAAAGTTGGTAAAATCGTATACGAGCGCAAAACAAATCTTGAGAAAGTATTTAAAGACGTTGTAGACAGCGACTTTTTGGATTACATCAAAAAGAATAAAATCAAAAAAGATGAATTTGAATTGTATTTCAACGATACTGTTTCCATTTTTAAACCGATTCTTTCGGATTTGGTGGATGAGATGAGTTGGGCAACCAATACAAATACAACGCGCCATTCATTGGGATTGAATCAATTTACCATCGTATTAAACATGTGGGGACAAGAATTGATTTTGGAAGACACCTTGAGTCCAAAGGTTTGGCAAATCACCGAAAGTAAGCGTGTGATAAGCAATTACGAATGTCGTAAAGCGATTTGGCAAAAAAATGATTCTACACGTATCTATGCATGGTACTCTACTGAGATTTTAGCGAATGCAGGTCCTGAAGGATTTTGCGGTTTGCCTGGTACAATTTTAGGCTTAGCAACTGAAGATGGCGGAGTTATTTACTTTGCAAAATCAGTAGAGGTGACAATACCAACAGAACAAGATTTTGTAGTTGAGAAAAAACGGAAAAAGGTATTTTCTTATCAGCAATTGTATGATCAGCTAATGGAAGATTACGGAAACGAAAAATGGGGTAAAGAAATGATCGCTGAAATGTTTGAATGGCTTTAAAAATTCCGCTCCAACTTTCGTCCCTTCCACTTTGGCTTGAACGTGTACATCAAACTCACGATTAATAAGGTGTAAAACGGAAAAAGAATTTCATACAATGGAATGTACAACCACGAGCGCATTCGTCCCATGCGATTGAAATAAGGCAAGAAAAATAGCAAGTCAATCACTGATTTAACGATAAAAACAACCAATGCCCATTTCCATTCTTGTTGAAGGAGAAGGAACATCATCAGCGCAACAAATCCTGCGGTTAACAATCCTTGAATGATTGCCAGGCTCGTACTCAAATGATCTTTCACATCGCCCGTTTTCGCAATCCAACGCAAACGCTGGTGTAGAAATTCCTTAAAACTTTGGGGCGTTTCTGTATAAACTGCAAGTGTTCTATCTGTCACCAAATGCACATTCGCTTTTGCCTTTCTAAAATCGCGCAACAAATAAATATCGTCTCCACTTGGCATGTGCGCGTGTGAAGAATATTGATCGTATGACTGAAAAGCGCTCCGTTTGTACAACATATTCGCACCGCTCGCCATAATCGGACGAAGAAGTCCAGAAACTCCGCAGTTGGCAGCATTCACCAACAACAAATCCACTTCGTACAAATGCTCGAATTCACGTTCAGCAACCATCACCGCGGGCATGACGTACAAATCGGCCGCTGGTAATTGACATATGCGTTCAAAATAACTTGGAGAAAACGAACAATCAGCATCCCAACCCAAGACGTACTTGGATTCGCTTAATTCAATCCCTTTTCGAATGGCCAACTTCTTCCCTTCCAATCCATCTTCCAATGAAATTATTTGATATGGAATCGCTTCATTCAGTACTTGTTCAATTCGTTCACAACTTTGATCCGTTGAATGATCATTCACAAAAATGTATTGCTTTGGATGAAGTACCGATTTATTAATGCTTTCCAATAAAACATGAATGCGCTTTTCTTCGTTACGAAAAGGAATAATCACGACTAATTCAGTTAAATCTATTCCATTTTCCTCACTAACTAATTTGCTTTCTTTTTGACGTTGAAGGAAATATCCAAGAATCGTAATTATTCCCAATAACATCGCATAAAGCGAAAAGTAGATCAATATCCAACTAAGCATTTCCTTTTTTGCCTTTGCATACCACCACTGCAATTAGCGTTGGAAGTAATAGGTTAAACACCCAAATAATAAACGACGAAGCAACAACTGTAATTTCATTCATTCCAGCAAAGGCCAAAACCCAAACGGAAATACTTTCACGAATCACAATTTTACCTAAGAACAAACTTGGAGCAAGCGTTACCCAGAAATAGACTTGCCAGATCCATAAGATATTTACCCACGAAATCTCATTCCCAAAAGCTGCCAAAACGCAAGCAAATTGAATGGTAAAAATCGTGTGACGCACGATGCTTAATCCAAAAATTGTCCAGCGAAAACTTCTTCTTCGATTCAACGTTCGAATGAAACGATGAACACTTTGTTTACGCTTAAAGAAGAGCTTTGTAATCCATTCGAAATTGAAATAAAACAATACGACAACAATGAAACCAATCACAAAAAGCCATTTCCAACCTTCCAATTCATGAAAAAGCGGACTATTTTGCAGCAAAAAGAAGGAAATCATTCCAAACAACATACTTGCTGCGAATTGCGCATAGTTTCCGACCAAGGTTAAAATCACCAAAGGATTTCGGTGTCGACGTTCGAAATAATAAATGCGTCCAATAAAATTCCCCAACATATTTGGCGTCAACATTCCAGTTACAATTCCCGCTAAAAATGCGTGTTGTTCATTACGTCTGGTTGCGCGAATCTCCAAAATATTCAATGTAGACTTCCACTTCCACCATTCTAACAACCAATTGATTGGAATTAAAACAAACGCTAAAACAAGCCAAAATACATTTTTGAGATACAATTCTTCAGCGTTCCAATCTAGCTTTTTTACTTGCCAATAAAAGAACAGCGCAAAAATTGCGAAGAGAATCATTTTAAAAAAAATGAATATACCTTTCTGTTTTTTTATAGCTTTAACCAACGAACACTTTTTGAATGGTTGAAGATAAGATAATTCTTGGAATTGACCCCGGAACAACCGTTTTGGGTTATGGATTAATACATGTGAAGAACAATAAATTGTCCATGGTGAATTTTGGCGTCATTCAATTAAGTAAGTTGGCAACACATCCTGATAAATTAAAACGCATTTTTGATCGTTTGGACGGAATTATTCGTGAATTCAAACCAGATGAAATGGCAATTGAAGCACCATTCTTTGGGAAAAATGTTCAATCCATGTTGAAATTGGGAAGAGCTCAAGGTGTGGCAATCGCTGCAAGTTTATCGCACAATGTTCCCTTTGAAGAATATTCACCACGACGCATCAAACAAGCGATTACAGGAAATGGGAATGCATCAAAGGAACAAGTTGCCGCAATGCTTCAAAAACTATTGAATTTTGATGAATTACCGAAATACTTGGATGCAACAGATGGATTAGCAGTGGCGGTTTGTCATCATTTCTCAAAAGGAATTGGTGAACACAATAAATCAAAATCAGGAAATTGGGAAGCGTTTATAAAGTCAAATCCAGAAAGAAAATTACGCTAAAATGAAACATTCAACTCGTAGAAGAAACATATTAGGTACAAAAGACTTCGCCCGACGAATGATGAAGTATTTCATTTATTCGTTTTTATTGATATTTATTTCCTTGTTTATCGGTGTTCTTGGCTATCATTACATCGCCGATTTAAATTGGGTTGACAGCACCTTGAATGCTTCCATGATTTTAACAGGAATGGGGCCTGTTGATCGTTTAACAAGCGATTCAGCTAAGATTTTCGCTTCTGCCTATTCTATTTTCAGTGGTGTTGCATTTTTAAGTACAGTTGCGATTTTCTTTTCTCCTATAGCGCATCGTTTATTGCATATTTTGCACGTTGAAGATGATGATGAATCAAGTACCAATTAAAAAATTCTTTCCTTATGTTTCATCCAAAATGTGACGCATATATCGAAAAGTCAGCCGAATTTGCGCAACCAATTTTAACCCAATTGCGAAATCTAGTTCATTCGGTTTGTCCCGAATTAGAAGAAACCATTAAATGGGGAATGCCAACATTTATGTATAAAAAAGCTATTTTGTGCAGCATGGCTTCCTTCAAAAATCATTGCAGTTTTAGTTTTTGGTTAGGAGGAGTAATGGAAGATCCAGAAGGAATTTTGCAGCGAGTTGGAGATTCCGGAATGGGCCAATTGGGAAAAATCAGTTCATCCGACGATTTACCTGACTTAGACATTCTGAGAAGATACCTGATTCATGCAATGGATTTAACAGATCAAGGTGTAAAAATTCGAAAAGTTGAGAAACCTAAAACAGAATTAACTATTCCTGATTATTTTTTGGAAGCATTAAACACAAACGATAAAGCAAAAGCCAGCTTCGAACAATTTAGCGTATCCCATCGTAAAGAATATGTTCAATGGATCACAGAAGCAAAAACAGAAGCTACGAGAGATAAACGACTAGCTACTGCAATTGAATGGTTGAGTGAAGGAAAAAGTAGGAATTGGAAATATGCGAAATGCTAATGTTATTGAACAATCACTCTTTTTGCGCTGATTCCACTTTGTTGTAATGTAAAATTAGATGTGTCTAGTTTCACATTTTTACCAACTGTAATGGCTTCGCTGTTCAAAGAATCTAAAATCTCTGTATAAATCGATTGCATTTCCTCTTGTCGCGAACCATAATAATCCATGCTTCGGTCAAATCGATCATGCGACACGTGGTAGCCATCCAAAAGTTTTTTACCTGATCGTTTCATTGTTTCTTGAAAACGCGATACGTGAATGTACTTCGCTTGAATATGCGACTCTAACAAAGACATGTCCTTTAAAATCATCACCATTGTATCTCTTGGGATCAAATCCTTTGGTTTGGATATTCCACTCATTCCATCAGAACAGGCTCCAAAAAGAAAGAAAAAAGAACAACAAATGATTATTTTATTCATCCTTGGTAGTTAAAGGTCATTCGAGAACCGTTTGTTCCTTCGATGATTTGACCATTATCAAACACCAAATTTCCATTGACAAACGTTTTCGCAATTGAATGCGAGAAAGTTGTTCCTTCAAACGGAGACCAACCACATTTGTACAATAAATTTTCCTTTGTAACAGTTTGTGGAATCGCATCAACTACCACTAAATCTGCAAAATATCCTTCCCGAATAAATCCGCGGTTTTCTATTTTAAACAAGATTGCTGGAGCATGTGCCATTTTTTCTACAACGCGTTCAATCGAAATTTTACCTTGTTGTACTTTTTCTAACATTGCTTGTAAAGCATGTTGAACCAATGGTCCGCCAGATGGTGCTTTAAAATATGATTGACTTTTTTCTTCTAAGGTATGAGGTGCGTGATCTGTTGCTATCACATCAATTTTATTATCTAAAACACCTTGAAAAATTGCATCACGATCGTTTGCCGTTTTCACAGCTGGATTCCATTTAATGAAATTTCCTTTTGTTTTGTATTCTTCATCCGAGAACCACATGTGATGAATACATGCCTCTGCAGTGATCATTTTCTGTTCAAGTGGAATCGTATTATCGAATAATTCTAATTCCTTGGCTGTAGAAATATGTAAAATGTGTAAGCGCGTATTGAATTTCTTAGCCAAACGAACAGCTAATGAAGATGAAATGTAACATGCTTCTTCGCTACGAATAATAGGATGCAATTCAACAGGAACATCTTCACCGTAAATCGCTTTGTATTTTTCGATATTCGCTTTGATTGTCGCTTCATCTTCACAATGCGTTGCAATTAACATCGGAGGAACTTTAGAAAATAAACCTTCAAGTGTTTGTTCCCGATCCACCAACATGTTTCCGGTAGAAGAACCCATGAAGATTTTTACGCCACAGACGTTTTTCCCATCTGTTTTCAATACTTCATCCAAATTGTCGTTTGAAGCACCCATGAAAAAGGAATAATTGGCAATTGATGTATTTGAAGCAATCACATATTTATCTTCCAATAATTCTTGCGTCAAAGCATTTGGAACCGTATTTGGCATTTCCATGAAAGAAGTGATTCCTCCGGCAACCGCTGCACGTGATTCTGTACCAATATTTGCTTTGTGGGTTAATCCTGGCTCACGGAAGTGAACTTGATCATCAATACAACCAGGAAGCAAGTATTTTCCTTCTAAATTATATTCTTGTGTGTTTTCAACTGCTGAAAGATTAGCGCCTATTTTCTGGATAATTCCATCCTTAATATAAACATCAGCGACTTGTTGTTTGCCTTCATTGACAATTGTTGCTGAACGAAGTATAACTGAAGAACTCATAGTTTCATTTTTCTCATTTTCCAAACCCCAAAAAAGGCTTCTTTAAAAATTCCTGAACTCATTTTTGAAACACCGTACAAACGATCTACAAACGTAATTGGAACTTCTTTGATCTTAAATCCGTGACGCACAGCCGCGTATTTCATACATATTTGAAATGCATATCCTTTAAACGTTACTGCATCCAATTTAATTGTCTGAAGTACTTTTTTGCGGTAACATTTAAATCCAGCTGTTGTATCTTTAATTCCTATGAACAAAATCATTCGCACGTAAACACTGGCAAAATAAGACATCAACACACGTTTTAAAGGCCAGTTTGACACTTTTCCACCTTTACAATAACGTGAACCAATACTTAAATCTGCACCAGCCACACAAGCATCATACAAACGAATCAAATCATTTGGGTTGTGTGAAAAATCACAATCCATTTCAAAAATGAATTCATAATCTTTCGCGATTGCCCATTTAAAACCGTGGATGTACGCCGTTCCTAAACCCAATTTTCCAGCTCTCTTTTCCAAATGAATTCTACCCGGAAATTCTGCCTGCAATTCGATTACTTTGTCAGCTGTACCGTCAGGGGAATTATCATCAACGTACAAAATATGGAAGTCTTTTTCAAAGGCCATAACTGTTCTAGTCATGTTCTCCACATTCTCAATTTCGTTATACGTTGGAATAATAATTACTGAATCTGACACTTTACTAAGGAATTTTCCCGCTAAAATAATTAATATTCACCAATCAAAAGTTAAAATTCTCTAAATCCCTTGATAGTTTTTATCTTTAGCAGAGATAATCGCATGTATGTTTCGACTTCTGTTAATTTTCTTGTGTTTGCCCCTTGTTCTTTTTTCACAATCACAAAAGAATGTCACTTTTTTGGATAATTGGTTTGAAGATACCTTGGCCACTAATTCAAGTAAAGTACGTTTCAGTGGTTGCTGGGGATTTGAGCAGGAAAACGAAGAATATGCGATAATTGGATCAACGGAAGGAACACATTTCTTTCACATTTCAAATGATGAACTTAAACCAGTAGGATTCATCGAAGGGAAATACAATTCAGCCCAGGTTGTTCATAGAGAATTCAAAACGTTTGGAAACTACGCTTATTCGGTTTGTGATGAAGGCACAAGTAGTTTGCAAATAATTGATTTGTCCTATTTACCAGATTCGGTTGTAAAAGTTGCCGATCTTCAAAATAATCTTTTCGGAAAAACACATAATTTATTCATCGACACAACAAATGCATTATTGTATGCTTGCTTGGTAACGCCGATTATTGGTGGAATTCCGACAAGTATTATTCCATTACGTGTTTTTAGTTTGGCAGACCCGCTGAATCCAACGTTATTGTGGGAAGGTCCAAATGATATTCCTGTGGTTCACGATATTTATGTCCGTGACAACATCGCCTTTTTGAATTGTGGAGAATATGGTTTGCGCGTGTATGATTTCACTAATCCTGTTGCGCCGATTTACAAAAGTAATTTAACGTTCTACCAAGATCAAGGATACAATCACCAAGGCTGGTTAAGTCCGAATGGAAAAACGTACATTTTTGCTGATGAGACAAGTGGGAAACGTGTAAAAAAATGTTCTGTATCGAACAATCACACTGTTCAAATTAATCAATTATTTGGCGTGAATAGTGAAGATGGCAGTATTTCACACAACATCATGTGTACGGATGAATTTGCTTTTATAGCCTATTACAATGAAGGTTTGCGCATTTTTGACATTCGTTCGAATCCAAAAGAAATCGCACATTATGATACATATCCAGACGATTCACCTTTTAAAATGAATGGTGCTTGGGGCGTTTACTCCAATTATACTTCAGGAAATGTGATTATTTCTGATAGGCAATATGGATTATTCCTATTCAACTTCAACAAAGAAACATTTCTAGCAGAAACAGCTGAAGAATTCTCTATTTATCCGAACCCAAGTGAGTCAGGGACGACGTTTACCATTCGTTCGGAAAATGATGAAATAAGTGATTTTAGTATTGAACTCTATGATGGATTTGGACGAAAAGTTAGTTCAGCCAAGAGTGGATTTAATAGTTATATTGTAACTGAATCACCTTCTGCCGCAGGGATTTATTTCGCTAGCATTCAGTATGTCAATTATCTAGGCGAAGAATTAATCGTGACAAAAAAAATTAGCGTTCAGTAGTAAAAACATGATTCACAGCATCCTGAATCAAATCACCTTCATAGCCTTTACTTTGTAAGAAGCGTGTCAGTTTTGCTCGTTTTTGCCAATGGTCTTTTTCGCGATTCAAATCAATAAATTTTCGTTCAGCTAAATGAACCAAAGCATCCCAATAATCATCCAAATTGATTTCTTTCAATGCTTTTTGAATGGAATAAGATGAAATATGTTTTTGTGCTAAGTGGCTTTTGATTTTAATGCGTCCCCAACGTTTGATTCTGAATTTACCAGAAACATAAGCAGAAGCAAAGCGTTCTTCGTCCAAGAAACGATTGGCAATTAAATCGGCAATGAGTTGAGATCGTTCCTCCTCATTAAAACCCCAAGAAATAAGTTTGTTATTGATTTCGAACTGACAACGTTCTTGATAAGCACAAAGCGCTTCAACTTTCGCTTTTGCTTCTAAAAAAGAGTATTTGCACTCCGACTTCATGTCAGAGTGCAATTTCCTCGTTATTCTTATTTACAAATTTGTATTGCAATAGATTGTGTTCTGTTACACCTTGTACAGGAATCCATTTTTTGTATTTGAAGAACCATTTCCATTGTCTTGAAATAAGACCTTTTTTGAAATAGGCTTCTAAATATGGATGAACATGCAGGCTCACATGAGCTTCTTTTCTATCAAACAATAAATAATTTAAGTTTGATTCAATTTCTTCTGCATACAAAATACTTGCTTGAACTTCTCCAGTTCCATTACAAGTTGGACACGTTTCAGATGTGTTAATATCCGTTTCTGGACGCACACGTTGACGTGTAATTTCAACAACACCGAATTTTGATGGAGGCAAGATATTGTGCTTTGCACGGTCAGATTGCATCACTTCCTTGATCTTTTCATACAAGGCCTTGTTGTTTTCTCTGTCGTGCATATCGATAAAGTCGATACATACAATTCCACCCATATCACGCAACTGAAGTACACGCGCAATTTCTTCCGCAGCTTCAATATTTGTTGCCAATGCATTGCTTTCTTGTCCATCAGCACCTTTACGGTTACCACTGTTGACATCAATCACGTGCATTGCTTCGGTGTGTTCGATAATTAAATATCCTCCACTCGGTAAAGGAACTTTCTTACCAAACAACGTTTTAATTTGCTTGCTGATTCCAAAACGCTCGAAAATACTGATTTTGCTATCATACAATTTCAATATTTTTTCACGACCTGGAGCAATACCAGCAATAAATTCTTTCATTTCAGCGAAAAGCGTTTCATCATTCACGTGGATATTTGAAAAATCCGCGTTTAATAAATCACGCAATATAGACGACGTTTTGTCAATCTCTCCTAACACACGACGAGGCGGTGTTGCGGTTAAAAGATTGCTGTACATCGTTTTCCACTTGTCAAGTAAATTTTTAAGGTCTTGATCAAGTTGTTCGATCTTTTTATTCTCGGCAACTGTACGGATAATCACACCAAAGTTTTTTGGTTTGATTGTTTCCATTAATATTTTGAGGCGATCTCTTTCTTCCTGTTCCTTTATTTTTTGGGAAATAGAAATTTTATCTGAGAAAGGAACCAACACGAGATATCTTCCCGCAAGTGTAATTTCTGCGCACAAACGCGGACCTTTACTTGAAATTGGTTCTTTGGCAACCTGCACTAAGATGGGTTGAGACGATGAAATTATCTCATCTATCTTTCCATCTTTTGGAATATCTTTTTCGCCTTTAAAATAAAGAAGATCGGCTACGTTTTGCTTACCGTGTAACGTGTTTTTTGTAAACTTATTAAGCGAATTAAATTGAGGCCCAAGATCCAAATAATGCAAAAACGCATCTTTTTCGTATCCAACATCAACAAACGCAGCATTTAAACTAGGAACAACTTTACGCACTTTACCTAAGTAGATATCACCTACTGCAAAGTCCGTACTTCCATGTTCCTGATGCAACTCAATAAGCTTCCCATCACGCAACAAAGCAAGCCAGATGCCACCTTGACGGACATCGACTACTAGTTCTAAACTCACGAAAGCCTTATTTAAAAGTTAAAAAACAGAAAAAACTTAGCAAGCCAAAACCTACTAAGTTTATAATGTTATGTAACAAAATGTTACTTCTTTTTCTTATGACGATTTTTTCTTAATCTTTTTTTACGCTTGTGCGTCGCCATTTTATGTCTTTTTCTTTTTTTACCGCTTGGCATAATAATTTATTTTAAGTTGTTAATTTCTATGTAATTGCGTCTTTTTTCGAAGGAAAAAAAACACTCCCGTCATGAAACAGGAGTGCGAAGATAATAATTTCAAATGAATTATTTACAATTCAATGAAAAGTAGTAATTATTTTACGCTTACTTTGTTTTTCACCTCATCAACGAAAGTTTTCGCTGGTTTGAATGAAGGAATGTTATGAGCTGGAATAATAATAGTAGTGTTTTTAGAAATGTTGCGACCTGTTTTCTCAGCTCTTTCTTTAACAACGAAGCTACCGAACCCTCTTAAATAAACGTTGTTACCGTTTGCTAATGAAGATTTAATTGATGTCATGAACGCCTCTACTGCTTTAAGAGCCTCAACTCTCTCCAACCCTGTTTCTTCTGCGATGTCAGCTACGATGTCTGCTTTTGTCATTTTATTTATTTTTATTATTCAACTTTGTGATTTTCAAGGCGCAAAAGTACTTCACTAAAAGATTATATTTTTGCTTTCTGAAAAAAAAAATTAAAATTTTCCCTCAATGGCTGATTTTCACCTATTAATAACGGATTGGTATAGACAAAACAAGCGAGCGCTACCGTGGCGCTCGACAAAAGACCCCTATTCAATTTGGTTATCTGAAATAATCTTGCAACAAACTCGAGTTGATCAAGGAACAGCCTACTATCATAAATTCATTGAAAATTATCCAACAGTAGCTCATTTAGCAAATGCAAAAGAGCAAGAAGTTTTGAATCTTTGGCAAGGATTAGGTTATTACAGCCGTGCACGAAATTTACATGCAACAGCAAAAAACATTGCTTACAACTTAGAAGGCCAATTCCCAAACAACTTTAAAGATTTATTGAAATTAAAAGGTGTTGGAGAATATACTGCTGCGGCAATTGCATCTTTTGCATACAACGAACCTGTTGCAGTTGTTGATGGGAACGTTTATCGAGTACTAAGTCGTGTTTTTGATATTGAAACGCCAATCGACTCGACCGAAGGGAAAAAACAATTTGCGCAATTAGCTCAAGAATTAATATCCACGACTGATCCAGACACTCACAATCAAGCAATCATGGAATTTGGAGCAATGCATTGCACTCCAGCAAATCCAAAATGCGAATCGTGTCCATTAATTGCAATGTGCTTATCTTATGAAAAAGATTCAATCCAGAATCGACCTGTAAAAAGTAAAAAAACAAAAGTAAGAGATCGCTACTTTCACTACTTACTTTTTGAAAATCAAGACTTCGTTTACATTTCACAGAGAATAAAGAAAGACATTTGGCAAAACATGTATGAATTTCCATTAATCGAAACAGAAACAAAACTCGAACTTAAAGAATTTGGTCCTTTTACAAATTCTCAAGCAATTACAATTTCTTCTGAAATAACACACATCCTTTCTCATCAGAAAATCCACACACTTTTCTATCACTTCCCTGCTTCTGCTATTATTCAACAGGAGAATTTACTAAAAGTAAGTAAACAAGATTTTAGTGATTATCCGATTCCAAGAGTGATTGATCGCTATCTTGAATCCCTTTAGTTTCATCGAAATAAAAATTTCAAAACAGCTGAATAACTGCTATATTTGTTTTTTAAAATCATCAATCATGGCTGGAAGTGTCAATAAAGTTATTCTCATCGGTAATCTTGGAAAAGATCCTGAGGTTCGTCATCTAGAAAATGGAGCCGTTGTTGCTAATTTTTCAATTGCGACATCTGAAGTTTACACAGATCGTGCAACGGGTGAACGAAAAGAAAATACTGATTGGCATGATATTGTAGTTTGGCGAGGACTTGCTGAAATAACTGAAAAGTATCTTAAAAAAGGATACAAAGTGTATATCGAAGGAAAGCTAAAAAAACGTTCTTGGCAAGATAAAGAAGGAAACACGCGCTATACAACAGAAGTGCTTGCAGATGAAATGACAATTTTGTCACGACCAGAGGGATCCGATCGTTCAAACGATTCACAAGCACCTTATTCTCAAACAGGCACTCCTACTCCACCATCAAAAATCGATGAATTATTGCGTGAAGATGACAGTGATTTACCATTTTAAGAAATGAATTTATCAATAGAACCTTCCATAATTCTGCCTCTAACAGAGGCGCTTCACCAAAGTGGCGATTTGTCTTTTTCGGTCTTAAACTTTGTCGTATTAGGTATTTTAATTCTTCTATCCGCCTTTGCATCTGGCTCGGAAGCAGCTTTTTTCTCGTTAGGTCCGAAAGAGAAAGAACAATTAAAAGAGGATGAAGGAAAAGGTTCACAATTAGTTTTGAAACTGCTTGAAAACCCAAAAGAATTATTAGCAACGCTTTTGATTACAAATAACTTTGTGAATGTTGGGATTGTAATTCTTTCAAGCGCTATGCTCAACGACTATTTTGGACCTGCAAAAGGGAATGAAACGTTGCGCTTTTTGGTTGAAATTGTTGGGATAACATTTTTACTATTGTTAATGGGAGAAGTTATTCCTAAGATTTACTCAACAAAAAATTCGATGCAAATTGCTCGTGCTATGGCTTTTCCAATCAACACAATTAAACGAATTCCACCCTTGTCTTGGTTGAAATCATTTTTAGTGAATGGAACAAATTTGATTCAAAAAAAAGCGAAACGAAAAGGAATCAAAATTACCAGTGACGAACTAGAACAAGCTTTAGCATTGACAAAAGAAGATTCAACTTCTGAAGAAGAACATAAAATATTAGAAGGAATTGTGAAATTTGGAAATACTGATGCAAGACAGATTATGAAATCGCGATTAGAAATGGTGGCGATACCATCTGAACTAAATTTTCATAGTGTGCTAGATATAATATTAGATGCCGGTTATTCTAGAATGCCCGTTTATGAAAATGATTTAGATAATGTAGTTGGTATTTTGTACATCAAAGATTTACTTCCACACTTATCAAAAGAAACAGATTTTGATTGGTTGTCGTTAATTCGCAAGCCATTGTTTACTCCCGAAAATAAAAAAATTGATGATTTATTAAAAGAATTTCAAGAGAAGAAAATGCACATGGCCATTATTGTTGATGAGTATGGTGGCGCTTGTGGATTGATTACACTCGAAGATATTCTAGAAGAAATTGTTGGAGACATTACCGATGAATTTGATGATGATGAGATAGTTTACACAAAAATTGACGACTCAACTTACCTCTTCGAAGGAAAAACTGCCTTGGTTGACATGTATAAGGTGTTGGAAATTGATGGTAAAGAATTTGAACAAAGCAAGGGAGATTCTGAAACCATTGGAGGTTTTATCGTTGAACATGCGGGAAGAATTTTAAAAAACAACGAATTCATCATTTTTGATAATATTAAATTCATAGTTGAATCTTCAGACAAACGACGCGTTAAAATGGTGAAAGCTGTACTTAAAGAAAATTAATATGAAACAATTAACATTACTTTTATTAACGATTTTAACCTTAAGCGCTTGTGGTGATTCTGAAATACTTATACCCAAACCGCCAACCTATTTGCGTTTAGATTTACCAGAACACACTTACAGCAATTATAAAAGTTCTTGTGGTTACAGTTTTGATGCTGCGAGTATTTTTAAAGTAAAAGAGGTTGTTGATTCTTTAGGGAATCCAATGTGTCATCGCGATATTGAATTGGGTCCTTTGAATGGGGTTATTCATTTTTCTTTTATTGATATGGTTGAGCCACTCTCTTCTTATGTGAATTTCGCAAATGACAAAGTTGAAGAACATAAATTGAAAGCAACTGCTATTGAAGATTTGGCAATCTTACATCCAGAAAACAAGGTTTACGGAACATTTTTCGAATTGCAAGGAGACGTTGCCTCGCCTTTTCAATTCTATTTAACAGATTCGACATCCCATTTTGTGAGCGGTGTGGTTTATTTCAATTCAACGCCAAATTATGATTCTTTAAAACCTAGTTTAGATTACTTAAAAGAGGATTTATTGAAAATGGTGAATACGTTTAAATGGAAATAAATGCAATACTATTTGAGTATTGGAAGTAATTTGGGGAATCGCTTGGATTTTTTACAATTCGCGATTAACGAATTAAAAAACCACGGTACTATTCAAAAGGTTTCCAAAGTATATGAAACCGAGGCACTTGGATTCGTGACTGACAACTTGTTTTTAAATGCTTGTTTACAAGTTGAATCGACCATTTTTCCATTCGATTTTCTCAAAATTATTCATCACATAGAATTTTCTGCTGGGCGACAACGATTCAACGATGGAAAATACCATTCACGCCCACTCGATATTGATGTTATTTTCTGCGATAATATGATTTTAAATACAGAAAATCTTACTATTCCCCATCCAAAATACACTGAAAGAAAATTTGTTTTGCTTCCACTAAACGATTTATCTAAAAAATTAACTGATCCAGTTTCAAAAAAATCAATAAAGACAATAATTGACGACAGTTTAGACGATAGTAAAGTCGAGCAACGTCAATTGACGTTATTTATTTGACAATTAATCAACAATTTGTTTTTTAACACAAATTAATTGATTAATATTGTCGTGAAATTTGGTAAGAATTTAAATGAAGTATATGAAAAAACAAAGCATCAAAGGTTTAGCGTTTCTTGCTGTAGCTGGTTCTTTAGTAACTAGTTGTGACCTATTGAAAGATTTAGATTACAAAGTTACTCCAAATCCGCTTGAGATGCACGGAGACTCTGTACGTGTAAAAGTTGACGTAACTTTCCCTGAGAAAGGAATTAAGAAAAAAGCAAAAGCTGAAATTACTCCAATGTTGGGTGGAACAGCTTTAAAAACAGTTACAGTTCTAGGTGAAAAAGCTGAAGGTAACGGTGATAAAATCCAATACAAACCAGGAGGTAAAATGGTTTATGAGGATGTTGTAGCTTACAAACCTGAATTCGAAACTGCGGATTTGATGGTGACTGGTAAAGTATACAAAGGAGGAAAAGAAAAAGAAGGTGCATTCACAGATACTAAAATCGCAGATGCAACGATTATCACTCCATATTTAGTTAACAAAGATTTCAAAGTTGTTTACGCGAAAGATGAGTTCAAACGTGTTACTGAACAAACTTATGTTGCTCAAATCAACTTCGATAAAGGTAAATCTGTTGTTAAACCAACTGAATTAAAAGACAAAGACATTGTTGATTATTCAAAATGGTTAACTGCAGCACAAACAAATGCAAAAATTGCTATTAAAACAATTAACGTTACAGGTTACGCATCTCCAGAAGGTGAAGTAGCTAAAAACGATAATTTGTCTACAGAGCGTGCTGAAGCTGCTAAAAAAGCATCAATGGATTTAGCGAAAAAAGCGAAAAACGATAAAGCACAAACTGAAGTATACAATTTAGCTGGTCGCGGTGAGGATTTCGAAGGATTCAAAAGAGAATTACAAGCTTCTACAATGAATGAAGACGAGAAAAACTTGATCATTCGTGTATTAGAAATGAATTCAGATCCTGCAACACGTGAAACTGAAATGCGTAACATGGGTAAAACGTTTACTTATTTAGATAAAAACATTTTCCCTAAATTACGTCGTTCTGAAATCACAACAGTTTATGATTTGACTGGATATTCAGACGAAGAATTGAAAGCGGTTTCTGTTGCTACTCCAGATTCATTGGATTTAGAAGAATTGTTGTTTACAGCTACATTAACAAATGACTTAAACGAAAAATTACGTCTTTACAATGTTGCAATTAAAAACTATCCAAATGATTACAGAGCATTCAACAATGCTGGAGCAGTTTTATACCAACAAAACAAAATGGCTGATGCTAAAGCGAAATTCGAAAAAGCAAACAGCTTGAAAGACAATGCAATTTCTAAAAACAACTTAGGAGCTGTTGCTGGTGTTGCTGGTGACCGTACTAAAGCAAAACAATTATTAGGTCAAGCGAAAGGTGCTGGTTCAGAAGTGAACTACAACTTAGGAATCTTGAACATCCAAGATGGAAAATATGCTGATGCAGTTTCTAACTTTGGTTCAGACAACTCATTCAACAAAGGTTTAGCTCAAATGTTAAACGGAAGCGCTGATGCTGCTGTTAAAACAATTGACGCTTCTGCTGACAAAGAAACTGCTCAAGGATACTACTTGAAAGCGGTTGCTGCAGCTCGTCAAAACAATGTTGACGCTGTAGTTAGCAACTTGAAAAACGCATTTGGAAAAGACGCTTCTTTGAAAGCTAAAGCTTTGAAAGATCGTGAATTCTTGAAATTCGCTGAGAACGCTGCTTTCACAGGAATTGTGAAATAAGAAATCTTAGTTAAAAATATAGATCCCGGTCCCGTTTATACGAGATCGGGATTTTTTTTGCCAACCATTTTCATTATGGGGACGTTACTACTTCAAAACGCCCCTACATGAGAAAACTAACATTATTCCTTCTACTATCTTTTTTCTCCTTCAAAAGTTTAGCCCAACTGTACGGATCAAATACAACTAGTAACTTTACCAATGAAGCTATCGACATTGAAATTGATGCATCCGGTAATAAGTATGTAGCAGGTTACATTTGTGGAGAAACAAGTTTTAACGCAACAGTAGTTCAACCTTCTGCAATTGGAAATGGCGATATCTATGTTGCTAAATACAATCCACAGGGTAATTTAATTTGGATCAAACAATTTGGCGGAAATTTTTCCGATCGTCCAACTGATTTATGTCTTGGCACTGGAAATAGTATTTTCATAACAGGACAATATTTTGGTCAACTAACTTTTGGTACCTACACTTTAAATTCAATTGCAAATTCAAAAGATATTTTTGTTCTGAAATTAGACGATTCAGGAAATGTAGTATGGGCGTTTTCAGAAGGAGGAACTGGAAGTGAAAATGCATACGGATTAGCAACCGACTCGCAAAACAATTTGATTTTAACTGGGCAATTTGAAGGAAATTCAACACTCATAGGTCAATCTTTTGCTAGTACGACAGACCCAAACACTTTGCTACCGAGTTACGATTTATTCATTTCCAAATATGACCAAGCAGGTTCAGCTCTCTGGATAAAAACGGGCGTTGCTGAATATGAAGACAGAGGACTTGCTGTAGATTGTGATGATCAAAACAACATCTTCTTAATTGGTCAATTTTCCGATACTCTAGCTTTTGGAGGTTCCACAATAAACAACATGGGATTTAATGTAGGATTTCTTGCCAAATTTTCACCAAATGGAACAATGCAATGGTTTAATCAACTCAGAGCTGGAATGGTCATGCCATATGATTTAGAAGTAAACAATTTGAATGAAGTAGTTATCGCAGGTGATTATATCGGAAATTTTCAATATTACACTGCTTCGGGTACTTCTACAATTGTCAACACGTATCCACGAAAACTCTTTGCTCTAAAAACGAATAACAATGGGAATTTCCTTTGGGGTACTGCTCTTGGTTCTAATAATGAATTGTCAGCAAGGTCTATTTCAATTGATGATGCGAAAAACTCATATATCACGGGCTATTTCAGATGTGATTTATCACAAATCCATGACACAAACACAGCTTTATTCAATAGTGTAGGGTTCAAAGATCCATATTTATTGAAAATAACAAATTCTGGAAGCATTGAATACATTAAACAATTTGGTGGAAAAGGTAATGATGAAGGTACTGGAGTAGCTATTTCTCCATCGAATTCCCCTGAAATTTGTGGGAGTTATACGCATAACTTGAATATAAAAATAAACTCCACAATCGGATATTCCATTTCAACCAATAACTTTCATTTTAAAAACAACTTGTTCCCCTACTCTTTTGTTTATCTCCATGGCGATTCAACGAGAAACTCGTTTTTAACAAATGGAATAAATCAGAATACTCCAGCGTATAATTATTTCATATCGCAACCAACAGATAGTCTTTATGGAATGATAAACAATGGCCAAGACACATTGCACTTTTGTGATACCAAAGATCTCTTTTACAACGCCCAAACCTTATGGAATTTTGGACCTTCTTACAGTTATTTATGGAATACTGGAGAAACCAACGACACAATCAACATAACTACAACTGGTCAATATTTTGTCTTTGTTGAACGTTCCGATGAATGTTCAATGGGCGCAGATACAATTTTTGCAATCCATCACGATGATCCACTTTTACCTTTGATGACAGATAATTTAGGTTTGGCAGTTAACCAAACGGGGGTTGATTATTATAATTATAACTTTTGTGCTCCTGACAGTGTTCAAACGTGGTTTACGAATATTTGTTCAAGCTGTTCAATTGACATTATTAAATCACCAAATACACTTTTGTACACAGACACTTTGCCACACTTCTATGACGAAGAAGGTGAATATAACATTACAATTTCTGATTCCTTTTGTACCAACTACGGTTATTTCACAATTGATTTGGATTATGCACTTCCATACGATAGTCTTTCGCTTTATTTCTCATTTCCATCAGATGGCGATTTAAACGACACCATTACAATTTGTTCTAACTCAACTATCCCTTTTCACATATATGATTATATCACCAATCCGGATACAACACTCAATCTTTTCAACCTTCAACCAATTGTTGATGCAGCTATTAACATAAGCCCATATACTCCTGGCGTTTTAGAATATAACAATAAATTCGAAGGCCATTTTGCGCCAACTACAACAGGTTGGTATCAATTGAATTACTCGAATATTATTGGATATGATAATCTTTGCGGTCTTGACACAACGGCCTACTCAATTTACGATTCAATATATGTGATTGTCAACCCACTGCCGTCTGCTTCAACAACCATCTCTGCAGATAATCTTTTATGTCCAAACGGTTCTGCCATTTTATCGCTTTCAAACGTAATAAATGGTTTTGATTGGTCAGGACCTGGAATTGCATGGACAAGTGCTAACAATGATTCAATACAAGTTACTGTTGCAACAACTTACCACTATTCAGGAACTATTACAGATACCACTACTGGCTGTTTTAAACAATTGAATTTCCCTTTCACTTTACAAATGAAAAATCCTCCATCGATCATTATGGATCCTGTGGATGGAATCATATGTCCGTACGACTCTGTGATATTTACTTTGCCTAACAATTATCTTTCCTATGAATGGATTGGACCTGATGGAGATACCATTTCAACAACAAATACTGCAATCGACGATGATCAAGGATTTTATTATTGTCATGTTGTTGACGCAGAAGGATGTTCATTAACAACAACTCCAGTTGAATTAATTGAATTCACAACACCTTCTTTGTACGTAGACCCTTCCATTTATATTTGTCCAGGTGGCTCTACAACTATTACAGCAACTTATACAGGCAACGTTCAACTACAATGGTCTTCTCCATTTCAAAGTAATGCGGATGAAATCACTGCAACCCAAATTGGCTATTATATTTGTGAAATTCAACAATGCGGAATGACATTTATAGATTCAATAGAAATTTTGGATGGATCATTTACTGTATCTATTGCGACAAACGACACTCTTTTGTGTTACCAAGAAAACGCAACTGTTTTTACAACGGGTAATTATGTTGATTACGAATGGAGTGATGGATCAATAGGTGTCAATAGTGTCAACACAACCGAAGCCGGCCAATTTTCTGTAAGCGTAACGAATCAATTTGGATGTATTGCTCAGTCCAACACTATAGTGATTCAAGAAGAACCTTTATCATTCCCACCAGATGTTCAAAATGTTTCGATTTGTTCAGGTTCCAATGCGATTGTTGCAAATTCAACATCAAATCTTCTCGATTGGTATAGCGTCGATACTACTTTCTTGGTTTCATCGAGTTCTATACAACTGTTGTCAGTATATTCGGACACAAGTCTACTTGCTGCCTATAATGTTCCAAATTGTCCAACTGAATTCACTTCTGTTTTAATTAACGTAGTTGATAGTTTGCCTGGATTTTCGATTCAAGGAGATTCCTTGCTTTGTCCAAATGAATCAACACTTTTGACATTGGCAACCACTACCGAAAATGTACAATGGTATGTAAATGGAATTCCTTCATTGAATGCATCTTCCATTCAAATTCCTGGAAATTCATATCCAAACAATGTAAGCACGATAGCCGCAATTGTGTCTAATCAATGTTTTTCAGACACATTAAATTACACCATAACGGTTTTTATTCCGGAACCAATTTCACTTTCAGCAGACTCACTTACACTTTGCGCTTACGCTACAGTTCCAATCACTGCAAATGGTAATTTTGACACACTCATTTGGACCTCAATTTCTGGATCAACGAGCTATGGCGATACAAATTTGGTTTCAGCACAATATGGAAATGGATACATCTATGTTCAAGGAATCGATTTTAATGGCTGTGAAAGCTCTATCGATTCAATATATGTAACAAGTTCACAACTTAATTTTGACCTGTATCAATCGTTTGATACAAATTGTATGTTCGATAGTCTGGAGGTAGGAATTGTTACGAACAGTGATTCACTTATTTGGGAAACACCTTTTGGTATCTTTACGGATACAAACTCATTTACAATAGAACTGAACGATTTAACGGTAGGAAATTATTCCATTGATCTTTGGGATTCATTAGGATGTCACTATTCAGACTCAATTTCAATTGATGCAAATGAATTGCCTTATTTCTCTTTAACGAACGACACAATTCTTTGCTTAAGTGATTGGTTAAATTTGGAAAACTTGAACGATTCAATTAGTTATTCTTGGGAAGGATTTGGTGTTCTTGACAGCCTTCCAATACAAAATGATTCATGGTATCTTTTAACTGGAACAGGACAAAATGGATGTGCTTATACGGATTCAATTTACATCGATGCTATCGATTGTCAAAATGCATTACCAAATGTGATTACTCCAAACAATGATGGAATCAATGATTTCCTTTACATTGATGATGCAACCGTTTTCTTAGATAATGAATTGGTAATTGTGAATCGATGGGGAACGATTATCTATAAAATGGAACGTTATGACAATACATTTGGAGGAGTCGATTTATCTGATGGTGTTTATTTTTACACATTCACGTATGACATTAACAAACCCAATTCAAAAATCACGACTGGTTTCATTCATATCATTCACGAATAAACTCATCGACAAACAACATGATAACATGTTTGCCATGTTTCATAAGTTGCATAACATTTTTGTTCGCGACGTAAGTCGTAAATCACTTTCCCTAAAACATCACCTAGGTACACTATTTCAGCTTGGGAAAGATCTTTAGAACTGAAAAAACTTCGATAAGAAATATCGAACGTTGTACCATGTAAATGGGCTGAATTTTTGATTGAATTTCGATTCCATCTGCGCAAACGTTTTATTGAATTTGTTGTTCGCAGCATGGATGTTAAGGTAAAGCGCGTACACGCCAAGTCTGTATTTTCTAATTTCCGCTGAAATCGTTCTCCAATGGTATCTAATAACTGTTTTGCCTCCGGAATGAGGAATGAATAACTGTAATACATCGTATCAACAAAATAGTAGTCTGAATTTTCTATATAGACCAATTTACCCTTGCGATACAATTTACGAATGTCATTTGTCGATTTTAAAAACGTTTGAGTTCCATTCAAATACGATTCTTCTAAATATGTGAGAACATTGTCATTCAAGTGTTTCACATAACAAGTGTCTTCATAACAACCGATTTCTTCAACCTCCTTTTTTTTAAGGCCCATTTTAATCACTAAACGCGCATAAATTTTAGACGCTTTTTCTGGGTACAAGGACCAAGAAACTGAAACCAAAATGGATGTCAGAACCAAAACATAGATAGAATATTTCAGTGGTTTTTTCACGCTTTTTAATAAGTGAGCAAAATTAACAAATCGATGAAAGGTAAAACGTTAATTTGTTGATAAATATAATCTTCAGTTAATAATTCCATAAAATGCGAATTCAAAAAAGGTTGTACTTTTGCAACAAAACTAGAAAAACCATGGTAACAGTTATCGGCTTCGATATGCCAATGTCAATGCTCTACGACAAACGCGCACTTTGACGCAAATCGGGAGCGCGTCTTCGCAACAGCGAAATAAGCTTCTCGAGAAATGTTACAAAGTGCTTTATGAAAAAGTTTATTTTAGTTTCAGCTTTCATGCTGAATGTAGTTTTTGTTTGGGGACAATCCATCTTTACTAACCCTATTACTGCAACTGATCCAAGTTTATTAAACCCATTTACAACAGGTCAAGTTGTAGATGTTAATTTATCTGCATCTGGTATTGGACGTGGAACAGGTATTTCTGCAGCAACAGCTTTAAATAGGTATGCCGCAACTAGTTGGAATACAGCAGCAATTGATTTAACAGCATATTTTGAATTTACCTTAACTCCAACTGTGGGTTGTGATATTGACTTCGTAAGTTTTGTTTATACTGGTCAAGCATCTGGAACAGGAGCTACTAGTGCAGCCTTCAGAAGCAGTCTTGATGGATTTGCGACTAATATTGGAGCTGCAACAATTACTGGTACAACCATAAATCTGAGCGGTGCAGCATACCAAAACATATCAAGTCCAATAACCTTTAGACTTTACGGTTGGGGCGCTAGTGCTGGCGCGGGAACATTCAGTGTGAATGATTTCACCTTTAATGGAACCACAGCTTGTGGTCCACCAAGTACAACAATCACTACAACAACACTGTCAAGTTCTTCATTCACTGTAAACTGTTCAACACCTGCTACAGGTACAGTTGATTTTACTTCAACAGGAACATTTACTGCAGGTAATGTTTATACGGCTCAATTGTCGAATGCCGGCGGAAGTTTTGCGAGTCCTACAACCATTGGATCATTGACATCTGCCTTAAACTCAGGAACAATTAACATTTCAATTCCAGCAGGAACAGCAACTGGTGGTGGATACAGAATTCGAGTTATTTCATCAACACCTGCAACGACAGGAACTGATAATGGATCAAATATTTCTATCACGTTAAATCCTTGTACAATTACAACAGGTGTTGTTTCGGGAGGACCGTTTGCAGTCGATTGTTCAACTGGTGATGCTGGAAGCGTTGCATTCACCTCTTCAGGAACATTTGCTGTCGGAAACACATTCACTGTTCAATTATCAAGTGCAAGCGGAAGTTTTGCTAGTCCAACAACAATTGGAACGTTAACAGGGGCATCAGCGGAAGGATTAAATCCAAGTGGTTCAATTAATTTTACAATTCCAAGTGCAACTGCTACTGGCGCTGGTTATTTGATTCGTATAATTTCATCCAATCCATCTGTTACAGGATCAAGTTCTACAGCAAATACTGTTACACTTTCAGGAGGACCATGTACTTTGTTGCCGATTTATATTACAAGTATGTTATTTGACGGTTGTGATGTTTCATGCGGCTCAGGAGCGGAAGGTAAATCAGAAATTATTTTTGGCACAACTGGTGGTTATTCTTTAACACCAAATGCTACTAATGTTGTATTAAATTACACAACTGGTGGATATATTATGACCACTACAATTGTTGCAAATACAACGACAACATCCAACTTAAATACGGCTGCTGGTTGCCCAGGTTTATTTGTCGATGGCTTTGGTTCAACAATTCCACCAAACTCGTCTTTTCTTCTTGTATCTAATAATTTATGTGTTTCTGCATTAACATGGTCGAATCTTTGTGGCACAGGACCAATCTATGTAATTTATGCTGGAGCTGGTTCTAGTGGATCAAATTGGCATGATGGCGGAAATTTTGGAAATACAGGTGGTGTTAAAAATTTCTCTATGTCTTTCACTGCGACTGACGGGACTGTGCTTAGCGACACATATTCGTTTACGGCTCCAGGCTCAGCTACCGATGGAAACTATGCTAAATGGAACGAGTTTGGCGGAACACCTGTTCAACAAGGAAATATGCCAAACTGCGATATTACTCCTGTTGTTTTACCATCCGAATTAGTTTCTTTTTATGGACTCAACAAGCAAGAGATTAATAGTATTTATTGGCAAACCGCATCTGAACATAACAATGATTATTTCACCTTGAGTCATTCGACTGACGGATACAATTTTACTCTACTTGCTCAATTGGATGGTGCTGGAAATTCAGACCAAACACTTTCTTACAGTTTTGATCATACTCGACCTGCTGCTGGTATAAACTACTACAAGTTGAGTTCAACAGATTTTGATGGAAGTACTTATTTGAAAGGAATTATTGCCGTGAACACAAAAAGCCATTTGAGTTTTTACAATGTAATTACCTCGAGTATTGAGTTAAGTTCTAAATCTTCAATAGCGTTATACAGTTTAGAAGGAAGATTAATTTTAACAGCAGAAAAAACAACTCACATTCCTTTTAACCAATCAGGTGTATATCTTTTGGTGAATCAATTAACGGGAGAAACAGAGCGAATTTTCATTCCAGAATAACATTAAATACTCCTGTTCAGCTTGACCAGGAGTTGCTGTTATTTCACATGGGATTTCCAAACAAATGGCATCCATCAAAGTGGAATATCCGCTTCTTGAAATCAATTTTTTACTTGATAGAAAATAGTCATCACATTTCAACCAATCACTTGAAGAATGACTGTTTTCTATCTCTTTTTCAAAATCATTCAGAATTTCCTTGGGCGCAATTAGAACGTTATGACCTTCATCCGTTTTAAACGATTCCAATTGTTGTTCAAGGAATTGTTTTGCATATATGGTCGGACCACTCACAACGATTAATCTATCGATGGTTTTCGTTTCTTTGAGAACATACCTTCCAAAACGCGACAAAATTCCAATATATTGTACATTCAGACCATCCTCATTCCGACTCAACTTTCCTGCATACTTGGAATCTTCCGTGTCAAGAACCCAAATTTCATCGAACGAACGTAAATAATTAATATGGATGTTTTGAACCCATCTTTCGTACCACTTAACTGGCAAATTCAATTGATGCGTTAAGAAAATGGACTTAACTTTTCTAGAACGAAAACCATAGCGATGATCTGAAATAACACAATCAATTTCAAAAAAATCAACGTAATTTTCCACTTGTTTTCGCTCTTCTTTTTGTCGTCTTTTAAGTGCTGAAAAGCTTTTCAATAAGTCAAGTGAAAATTTTCCTTTACCTCCAAACTCGAATGGATAGCCATCATGATCAATAAACGTAACATCCTTGAAATATTGCTGAAAAATGGACTGCTGATCAGCTGAGCATGCGATGAAAATAGCGTTATCATTGCGAAGCAAAATATCAATCAAACCAATACATCGCGAAACATGCCCCATTCCCCAATTCAATGGAGAAAGCAAAACGCGTTGTTTTTTGATATCAGTTGGCAACATTTTCCGAAGGTAATTCAGAATTCTTGAATGCTATGCACGAATTTTCATTTTTTTGATTGTCAATCCCAACTTTGCTTTTATCTTTAACGTTTAGAACAAAGATAAACACACAGACTATGTTTGATAAAAACGAATTTAGAAAATATGCTACTAAACACATGGGTTTAAGTAGTATGCACATGGATCATTACATTGAGTCTTCATTGACACCATATATCATCGAAGAACGTTCTATGAACATGACACAAATGGACGTATTCTCTCGCTTAATGATGGACAGAATCATTTTCTTGGGAACAGGAATTGACGATTATGTTGCGAACATTATCAATGCACAATTATTATTCTTGGAATCAGCTGATCCAAATAAAGATATCCAAATCTATTTGAATTCACCAGGAGGATCTGTTTATGCAGGTTTGGGAATTTATGATACAATGCAATACATCAAACCAGATGTTGCTACAATTTGTACAGGAATGGCCGCTTCAATGGGAGCTGTTTTAATGTGTGCTGGAGCTGAAGGAAAACGTTCTGCTTTGAAACATGCACGTGTCATGATTCACCAACCATTAGGTGGAGCGCAAGGACAAGCATCAGATATTGAAATTACTGCACGTGAGATTCAAAAGTTGAAAAAAGAATTGTACGATATTATCGCTACACATTCAAAACAACCATTTGATAAAGTTTGGGCGGATTCAGATAGAGATTACTGGATGACTTCTGAAGAAGCAAAAGAATACGGAATGGTGGATGAAATTTTGATTCGCAATCCAAAATAATTTACCTTTGTAAAATAAAACGAAAGTCCATCCGTCATTTGGCGGGTGGCTTTTTTGTCAAAAAATACTATGTCAAAAAAAGATTCAGGTTGTTCCTTTTGTGGTAGATCTCGTGCGGAGGTTGGAATTTTAATTGCCGGAGTTTCTGGGCACATCTGTGAAAGCTGTGTACAACAAGCACATTCAATTATCAAAGAAGAAGATTTATCAGATAAATCGAAATCGGGTAATGAAGTTGTGAATGTATTGAAGCCTTCTGAAATTAAAGCAAAACTAGACGAGTATGTAATTGGTCAAGAAGATGCAAAAAAAGTACTTTCTGTGGCGGTTTACAATCACTACAAACGTTTGAATCAACCGGCATCAAAAGACGAAGTAGAAATTGAAAAATCAAATGTGATCCTTGTAGGAAGAACAGGAACAGGAAAAACCCTTTTGGCTAAAACAATTGCTAAAATGTTGAATGTTCCTTTTTGTATCGCTGATGCAACAGTTCTTACAGAAGCTGGATACGTTGGAGAAGATGTTGAAAGTATTTTATCGCGTTTATTACAGGCTTCGGATTACAATGTGAATGCTGCTCAACACGGAATCGTATTTATTGATGAGGTAGATAAAATCGCACGTAAAAGTGACAATCCTTCCATTACACGTGATGTATCTGGAGAAGGAGTTCAACAAGCCTTATTGAAATTATTAGAAGGTTCAATTGTGAATGTTCCACCACAAGGAGGAAGAAAGCATCCTGAACAAAAAATGATACAAATCGACACGAAAAACATTCTGTTTGTTTGTGGTGGTGCTTTTGATGGAATCGAAAAAATCATTGCAAATCGTGTGAATCGTCAAACAATCGGTTTCTCAACTTCTGAAGTTGAACGTATTGACAGCGAAAGTTTATTGAAATACATCAATCCTACAGACATTAAATCGTTTGGATTAATTCCAGAATTAATTGGTCGTTTCCCTGTTCTAACGTATTTAGAACCATTGGACGCAGCTTCATTGAAACGCATATTAACAGAACCGAAAAACGCTTTGGTAAAACAATACGTTCGTTTGTTCGATATTGATGGTGTGAAATTGAGCTTCGATGCTGATGTATTGGACTTCATCGTAACAAAAGCAATTGAATTCAAACTTGGTGCGCGTGGTTTACGTTCAATTTGTGAAGCAATCCTGAACGATGCGATGTATGAATTGCCGTCTAAAAACGAATCTGAATTTAGAGTAACGTTGGATTATGCAGCTGCTCAATTCACGAATTCGAAAATGGCAAAATTGCGCGTAGCGTAAAACCCTGATAGAGATCAGTTACTTTTTTCTTAGAGCTTGTTTTAATTGATTTTAAAACGGCAATACTTAATGACACTTCCTTTTGCAGTGAAGAGTTTTTCGTAATGCGTTTTAATATGGAAAATATCACGCGTTTGTTGATCAATATTTTCAGGTAATTCGCCATACAAATCCCATGTCAATTCAAGTAATTCGTAATTGTGTTCCTTGATTTGTTCTTCTGTGTATTCAAACAATAAGTCAGAATCCGTTTTCATGTGAACAAGTCCTCCTGGCTTCAACAATTTGCGGTAACGCGCAACGAAAGGTCCTGATGATAAACGCTTATTTGGTTTGTTTGGTTGAGGATCTGAAAACGTTAACCAAATTTCATCGACTTCATTTTCTTCAAAACAGTCATTGATAAAATCGATTTTGGTTCTCAAGAAAGCAACATTGTTCAATTCTGCTTCAATTGCTTCAGTTGCTCCAATAAACATGCGGGCACCTTTGATATCGCAACCAATAAAATTCTTTTCAGGGAAGTGTTTTGCTAAACCAACGGTATACTCACCTTTTCCACATCCCAATTCCAATACAATCGGATGATCGTTTTTAAAATAGTCTGAACGCCATTTCCCTTTCATCTCGTATTCTTCACCAATAGTTGGCTCAAACACATTCTCATACTCTTTTATCGCAGCGAACCGACGAATTTTATCTTTTCCCATTTTGCAAAGTTAACACTCAAGGATTAATTTACAATTGAAAATTCAACTGTATAACCTGTATGTTTGCGAATATTCAACACTCTTCCATCATCAAAAATCAAATATTGACCTTTGATTCCTGCCAATTTCCCTACGATGTCAGCTGTTTTATCAAATGATAAACTTGAAACTTTTGTCGGAAATTCGATTACTGGATAATTCAATTCAATGACTTCATCATCTTCAGTAAAAAACTGGGTCAAATCAGAAGGCAATTGATCGTGAAGTGTCCATTTTTCTTCTACCAAATCAATTGAGTCATCCACCTCATTTTTCAACATTCGCTGCCAATTGGTTTTGTCTGAAAAGAAAGATTTTAGTGCAACTTCCAGCATTCCCGCTTCATAACGATTAGGTGTTTCAGCCAAACGTATTGCAGCGGTTGCACCTTGATCAATCCATCGCGTCGGAATTTGCGTGATGCGGGTTACTCCTACTTTTACAATATCCGAAGCCGCTAAATAAACAATGTGAGGCGTATTGTGATTGCGTTCTTCCCATTCTGGATCTCGACCTTCACCCAAGTGCGCACGACATAATTCTGGGCGAATTGTACATTCTGTCGCTTCAGGAGCATTCATAAAGCACGAATAACAAAAGCCATCACCAAAAGATTTTTTTGTCACTTTACTGCATGACGAACAAATAATTTGACCATTCCAGCGCAAAGCAATAGTTTTTCCAACGCAATCATTCATCAGAATATCATCTGATAAATTCAAGGTGTAAACAATTGTGTCCGCTAAATCAACGGACATTTTTCTCAAATTTCCTGAACTCATTTTTCTTCTGGCAAGATTTGCATTTTGTCTGCAAAGTGATAGCAATAATCACGTAAATCTTCACAAATCAGTGTTTCACCCGTTGCTTTTTCAAAGGTATCAGCCATTGTCAATAAGGTTTGGTGAAAGAATTGTTTCATTTCTTCAATTGACATTTCTTTTGTCCAAAGATCGATTTTCATCGTGTTTTTTTCCTTCGGATCCCACAAAGAAAGCATGAAAGCGGATGCAGGAGCATTGTCCATTTGTCCATCTGGCGCGGACCATTTCATTCCGATTGGTAAATTATTTTCGTTTAATCCAACTTTGATTTGGATTTCAGAAGTTTTGACAATTTTATCTTCCATTGTTAATCAATTTCGTATTCTACAAGAATATCGGTGTAAGGTGTATTTATTAATTGTTCTACTGTAATATCTTTTGCTTCCATGTATTTTAAAATCATGCGATATCCTAAAAATTGGCCCAAGCGATCTGGACCTTTTTCAGGTAAACCAATTGTAAAAGGTCCTTCTTTTAACAAGTTACGTGTGTTCAACTCATTTACCGTGAAGAGCATTTTTTCATCTACTAAATATTTCCAAAGCGAATATTCGTTCTCCAATGCCCATTTGTAATCAACTGTTGAATAGCGCAAAATAAGCTCTGGTTCTTTGTTAGGAAAAGTGGCTTGTGTCAAGTAAAGAATTTTTCCCCAGCGAATGATGTGTTCCGCTAAATTCCCTTCTACTTCTTCGACATAATGTGTCATTACCCAAGAGCAAACAGCATCACGCGTCATGAATTTCTGATCCATTGCCTCTTTGATCCATTCGTAATAAGGTTCATTTGGTAATTCTTTTACAACATCAGTTGTTGCGCCAAGGTAATTGTCCAATCCAACACCAATTTGTTTTTCGGTACTAAATGCATTTGAATTGAATAAGGAATTCATGAAAACAATATTCTCAGGAATTTTACCCGTTGGCACATGATATTTCAAATGCTTAAATCCATCTATTAATTCGGATTTATATGAAGTTAAATCAGGAAATTTTTCACTAATTCTTTTTTCTAAGCGTTTGATATACGGATCCTTTAGGAACATCGATAAACTTTTTTCAAAACTTGAATCTGATGCATTTGACATGCGAATGCAATATCCAAGGTTATATTCATAAATTTCAGAAATTTGATCCATGAATTTATGATGCATGACAATACGATTCGCAGGACGTGTATTCACTAAGTTTGAATCAAGATTTACGAAGCCAATATTCACTTGAGTTTTGGACGCATCAACATCCAACGGATTACTACCACAACTTGCTAAAACAAGAATTACCACTAGTAATGTAAAAATGCTTTTAAGAGTCATTATTATTCTTTAATATTGCAGTTCAAAAGTACATAAATCAAAGGATTTGTAAACTATTTTAGACTATTAAAGCAAAAGAAAAGACATGAAAAAAATTTTATACTCGTTAGTAGCCTTAGGATTAACATTCTCAGCACAAGCGCAAGAAGCAGCAGATAAGAATTTTCAAGCAGGAATTGTATTAGGTGCTGGAATGAATTTCCAAAAAATGGGAACTAAAACAATTCAATCAAATGGTGCTGGAAATGACTTAACAATTGGAGCAAATTTCAATTTTAGTTTGAATGAATCAATTGCATTTTGTACAGGAGCAGAATTTGATTTCAATACTATCAAGTTTGATTATGCACAAGACGGAAAACCTTCAATTTACTATCGTTACAACGATACTGAAATTTTCCAAAAAGGAGATGCTGCAAGTCCAACAACTGATAGTTACTTTCAATTAGTTACTAGAAATCAAAAATCAGTTTATTTAACAGTGCCAACAATGATGTTGTTCAGAACAAACTTCATTGGTTACTTCCGTTATTTTGGAAAATTTGGTTTACGCAATAGTTTCCTATTATCAACAAAAAGCAATGACGAAGGATTTAATTTTGATCCAGGATACACAAACGGTACAAGCACATCGAATGAAGGAATGAAAGCGTCTGGTGACATGTTCTTCTTTAAAAGTGCCGTTGGTTTAGCAGGCGGAGCAGAATGGAACTTTTCTGGTTCGACATGTTTGGTTGCTGAAGTTGGTTATTACTATGGTTTCACTCCATTATTCTGGGGACGTAATTCAGATTCAGACAAAACTACTTTGTATACACGTGCTGGTGAAAACGGAACAGCTTCTGATGCCTATTTAGCAAACAAAGCGACTCAAGGACAATTGATGTTCAAGGTTTCAATTTTATTTTAAGATCCTTGAATTACTTAAAAGCTTCTCAACATATTACAGCCTGGTTGAATGACTATTGTGAGTCAGCCAGGCTTTCTGGTTTTATTATCGGTATTTCTGGTGGTATTGATTCAGCATTAACATCAACATTGTGTGCTGCGACAGGTAAAAAAACTCTATTGGTTAACATGCCAATTCGTCAATCCAATAGTGAATATGTTAGAGCTTCAAATCACATTGCTGATTTAAAAAAACGCTTTTCAAATGTTGAAAGTTTCGAAATTAACTTGACTTCGATTTTCGAACAAATGGAAGGAACATTTCCGAAAGAAACAGTTGAAAATCAACTTGCCATGGCGAATACGCGAGCGCGATTACGTATGACAACCTTGTATGCGTTAGGACAAACACACGCCTGTTTAGTTGCTGGAACTGGTAATAAAATTGAAGACTTTGGCGTTGGCTTTTTTACAAAGTATGGTGATGGTGGTGTTGATTTGAGTCCAATCGCTGATTTAACAAAATCAGACGTTAAATTAATGGCACAAGAACTTTCTGTAATACAAGAAATTTTAGACGCAAAACCTACTGATGGTTTGTGGGGAGATAGTAGAACAGATGAAGATCAACTTGGAGCTAGTTACCCAGAATTAGAATGGGCAATGGAGTTCAATGGTGATGAAACGAACCTATGTGAACGAGATCAAGAAGTTTTAGCTATTTATCGTCGTTTGAATAGAATCAACAAACATAAAATGGAACCAATTCCAGTGTGTTTTATTCCACAAGAAATAAAATTAGCTTAACAAGAACCTAAATTTATCATTATGATTAAACTTAAATTGAGTATTTCAATTTTCAGTTGCCTTTTTATTAGTCTGCTTAATGCACAAGTAGATTTCAATAATTACACAACTGTTTTATCAAAAGGAAAAATTCCTGAAGACTTTACGAAACAGACATTTACAAAAGTAAAAGAAGACATCGAAAAGGGTAAGGAAGAACTAAATCAAACACAAGAAAGAATCTTTTTCGAGGGCATTAACTACGCGATTGATGAAATTTTGCATTCAGGACAAGTCATTTATGGCGATGAAATGACAAATTATATTTCTGAGGTAGCGGATCATTTATTGAGAAACGATTCAGATTTAAGATCAAAATTGCGTTTTTACGTGATTAAATCTAATACAGCAAATGCGTTTAGTACTGACCAAGGAATTGTATTTGTAACCACTGGATTATTGTCACAATTAACCTCAGAAGCCCAAATAGCTTATGTTTTAGCACATGAAATTTCACATTACACAGAAAAACATGTTGTTGAAACATTTGATTATAAAACAAGAGGTTACCGTCAAAATGATCGCATTGCAAGCTTAAGCCAATATTCGAAAGATAAAGAATTTGAAGCCGACAAACTTGGCGTTAAATTGTACCATGATGCAGGGTATTCAGAAGAAGAAATCATTTCAACTTTTGATGTCTTAATGTACTCTTATTTGCCATTTGACGAAGTCATTTTCCCAATGTCATATTTTAATAAAGATGGTTTCTATGTCCCAAATTCTTTATTTCCAACAAAAAAATATGAAATCCAAGCAGTTGAGGATTATGACGATGCCAACAGTTCACATCCGAATATTAAAAAACGTAAAGAAGCTGCGGAAATTGAAATTGGCACATATTCAAATTGGACAGATGCAACTCAGATTCTAGGTGAAGATCGATTTAAGAAAATAAGAAATATTGCACGATTTGAAAGTGTTAGAAATGATATTATCGATAATCAATACGGAAATGCACTTTATTCCATTTTTATACTCGAGAAGGACTTTCCAAATTCCATGTATTTAAAGAGAATGAAGGCTCAAACATGGATGAATTTAATGCTTTATAAATCAGAAAATAAGTCTTCACAAACGATTCAAAAAACTTCAGAATTAGAAGGCGAATCTGCAACTCTACATTATTTCTTGAAGAAATTAAGCAAGGAAGGATTAATGTCTTTAGCCCTACGACAAGTTTATGATCTTTATAAGGCAAATTCAGAAGACGAAGAAATTAAGGCTATTTATAACAAATTTGTCAAAGATTTGGCAGCTAACTCGACGTTTAAACTTGAGAAACTTTCTAAAAAATCGTTCAACGACGCCGCACAAGACTTTTTGAAAACCTCAAAAGACACGATCAAACCAATTGAAAAAGATACTGTTGTTAAAACGTCGAAGTACGACAAGATTAAGAGCAAAAAGAATGCGGACAATCCTTCGAATTTTGATTCTTCCAAGTTCTTTTTGTATGGACTTAATGATATTTTAGAAGATAAAGCTTTCGCTGATTTATATACCGAAAACAAAGCAGAATTTGACAAATTAGAAAAAGAGAAAGAGGAATACAACGCTCTTACGAAGAAAGAAAAAAAGGAATATGACAAAGAACATCAAAACGCAACTGAAAGTTTAGGAATCAAGGAACTTATCGTTGTGGAACCAATGGTTCTGAGTTACAAACATGGGGAAGTAGACAATATTAAATCTGAAAAACTTGAAAGTGATTTTTCTGAAGCGATTGAAAATTCGGCTGAATTAGCTGGTATTAAAACATATTCGGTTGACAGTAGAACACTTTCTAGTAAAGGAACGCAAGGATACAATGAGCGCAGTATTTTGATTAACATGTTGAATCAAATCGCGCAAGAAGAGGATATTAATATCTTCCCTGTAGATTATCAATTGCTTCACCAAATTTCTGAAGACTATGGAACATCCAAGGTTATGTTCTCATTGGTTGAGCACGAGTACTCTGCTAATATTTCTGCTTCAGGAGTTCTTTCATCAATCATTATCTATCCAATTCTTTTCATTTATGTTCCTGTGGGAATTCTTTCTGGAAGTAATACGGAAATGAACATGTTAATTCTTGATCTAGAGTCTGGAAAAATTGAAAATGGTGTAAGTTATTACTTCAAAGATGCTCCAAAAAAACTTCAACTTGGAGCGCACATGTACGACATATTCAAATCATTGAGTAAAACAAACTAATCATTCCATCTAAAATAGAAATTATGAAATCTAATATCCTATTGATAGTTACCTTATTAATTACTTTTATAACTTATTCACAAAATAATAATGGGTACTATGGGAAACGTTTTTTCCTAGATATTGAAGGTTTAGGAAGTTTTCCAATGTTTTCCAACCTTTTCTCGAATCCAGACAATGGTTTCGAAGCGAATGGATTATCTCTAACTCACAAAAAAGATAATTTCAACACTGGATTCAGAATTAATTTTGGTTATGCCGCAAAACGAAACTTGGGACTATCATTTGAATTTGGACAAGATTATTCCTCAGTTTACGGTCCAGATTACGAGATGTACTTCGATGATTATACGTATTCATATGTTAATCATGAATTAATTGATGTACGCACAACTGTTTTTATTCCAAAATTTGAATTTACAACTTCAAAAGCCTTGCTACCAATGGGTTTGAGCCATCAACTAGGTTTTGGATTTGCCACTTCATCTATTGTTGAAAAGGACTATTTGTATCAATACACGAATTATCAATTTACAAGTCCAATTGTGCATTATGATACGTATTCAAATGACTTGGATCCTATAAATTTTGAGAAATTTCAAACTATTAAAAAATTCGTTTTGTTGTATGCCTTGAATATGAGAACGCCGATTACGAAAAGTTTAATGATTAATTATGGGATTAAATACACCATCAATATTGGTAAAAGACCTAATGAATATTACTATTCATATAGCGGAGGTGATCCAACATTAAGTTATACGAAATCTGTGGAGAATGCAGTTGCTAGACACAGAGGGTTTTCATTTATGAATGCTTTTGTCGGATTAACATTCGTCTTCTAAGAAAATTAGTTATCAATAAAAAAGCGGATTTGTTAGTTCAAACCCGCTTTTTTTATATCCTATAGAATCGATTAATTTGCCTCTGGCGCTAATCTCAATACAATTCCATCTATTTCATCACTAATGTGAATCTGACAACCTAAGCGACTGTTAGACTTCACATAAAACGCTTGGTCTAACATATCCAATTCAGCATCGCTTTGTTCTGGTAAGTCAGTTTCAGATTCCAAATAGCATTGACATGTTGCGCACATGGCCATTCCACCACATTCACCTTTAACAGGTAATTCATAGGATTTACACAATTCCATGATATTCATATTCATATCAGTTGGAGCAATTAACTCATGTGCTTCCCCTTCTCTATCGATGATTGTAACTGTAATCTCGTTCATGCTATTTTTTTCTGCAAAATTAGTATTTTCAAGTTAATTGTAAATACGCAACATATTTGATCCGTTGTAAATTGTCTGATATTGTCTTAATCCGAATTCTGAACCAGTGATTGCCGAACCGTCATAAAGCGAATAGCGCGCTGTTGAACAGGAATCAATTAACTGTAAAAAATTGTCGTTATCTGGATACAAAGGCAATCCGCACAAAGCATCTGGATCTTCTGGAGAATGTCTATCAAATGCAACAAACTCATCAATGGCTCTTCTATAGACAATAATTCCACGTGATCCACCCGAGACATATGTCCAACCGCCAACTCCCACCAAACCAGAATAACTTGGTAGCGTAATATCAATTGTCATGTCAAACGGAATATTTGGTACAGGGTGTAATTTATTTTTATTACACGCTCCGAAAAGTGACCCAAGAATGACTAAACATAAAATAAATTGTAACTTCATAGCGTTCAATTAGCTCAAAACAAATGTATGAAGATTAAAACGTTATTCAGCTTTCTTTTATTGCTCTTTTTAGTTTTTAATTCAACGTCATGTGGATCTGCTAAAGTTGGAGAAAATCCTGCATCTGTTGCAGAAGCTGAAGAAATATTAGCCAAAAAAGCGAAGAAGCAAAATAAAATTGCAAAGAAAGAAAAGAAGAAAGCATATAAAGCCTATTGGAAAAGGCAATCTAAGGATGCTCACAAATCAGTAAAGCGAAATGCTAAACGTCAACGTAAATTAGCACGTCAGAATAAACGACATTAATCTTCTAGTTCCATTAACTCTTCTGTCGCTTTTTCCCAATCAATCATGAATTGGTCTAACTCTGCTTTAACTTTGCTATAATCTGCAAGTAATTTGTTTGATTCTTCTTCGTTCGAATAATCTAACAAAGCAATTTCTTCATCCATTTTTGCCAGTAACTGCTCATGCGAATTGATTGAATCTTCTATTTTCTTAATTTGATTATTCAATTGATTCTTCTTGCGTTTAAGTTCCTTAGCTTCTTCAAAAGACAACTTTGGTGCGTCATTCGATTTTTGCTCAATGTCTGATTTAATTTCAACATGCTTCACTTTTTCCTCAGACATGTCATGATACATTTTTCGTTTCAAGAATTCCTGTACTCCAAAATGATGAATTTTCAATGTTTTATCCTCTATATCCCAAATGCGATTGGTCAAGCCCTCCAAAAACTCACGATCATGCGAGACCACGATAAATGTTCCTTCGTAATTCTTTAATGCTTCTTTCAGTACTTCTTTACTTTGAATATCTAAGTGATTTGTTGGCTCATCTAGAATAAGAACGTTAGACGGACTTAACAACAATTGGCACAAAGCCAAACGCGTTCGTTCACCTCCAGACAATACACCAACTTTTTTGTCAACATCTTCACCAGTAAACAAAAACGCACCTAATACACTTCTTAAATCACGACGAATTTCTCCTGTTGCAACATCATCTACGGTTTCGTAAATTGTTTTGGTTTTATCTAAACTTTCCGCTTGATCTTGTGCAAAATAGGTAATTTGAGCATTGTGTCCCATATTCACAATTCCATCACCTTCCAATTCATTCATTATGCGTTTCAGCAAAGTTGATTTACCAACTCCATTTGGACCCAAAAGTGCAATTTTCTCACCTCGACCAACAGTTAAATTTATGTTTTTAAAAAGAACTTTATCACCAAAGCTTTTTCCCATGTCATGCATTTCAAGCACCCATTTTCCAGGTTGCACACTCAATGGAAAGGCTATTTTCATTTTTGCTACAGTTCCTTTCTCAACTTCTATAATTTCGGTCTTTTCCAGTTTCTTGATAAGTGATTGAGCAAAGGCTGCCTTGTTCTTTTTAGCTCTAAACTTATTGATTAATTCCTCAGTATGTTTAATATCCTTCTCTTGTTGCTTTTTCGCGCCTTCTAAGCGATCCAATTCCTCTTCACGCACTTGTTTGTACTTCGTATAAGCAAAAGGGAAATCAAAGACTTTTCCGAGGCTAATTTCTAAGGTTCGTTTCGTAACATTATCTAAAAACAATCGATCATGCGAAATAACAATTACAGCCCCTTCAAATTTTTGTAAATAAGTCTCTAACCAACTAATGGAAATAATATCTAAGTGGTTGGTCGGCTCATCAAGTAAAATAACATCTGGTTGATTAACAAGAATTTTAGCAAGCTCTGCACGCATTTTCCATCCTCCTGAAAAGGTATTCAATTCGCGATGTACTTCTTCTTCATTAAAACCTAAACCTTTTAGTGTACTTATGATTTTTTCTTCCCACGTATAACCATCATGTAGATTAAATTGATGATTGAATTCATTCAATTGATTAAGTAAGTCCAAATAAGAAGTCGATTCATAATCAGTTCTTTTAACAAGTTGATTATTTATTTCTTCAATGTCATGTTTCAATTGAGTCAATAATACATTTGAAACGTTCAAGTATTCAAACACGGATTTACTTGAGTCAATTTTAATGTCTTGTGTTAAAAATCCAATTGTACAATCTTTTGGTTTATGAATTTTTCCATCTGTTGGAGTATCCCATCCTGCAATCAAACGCATCATGGTTGATTTTCCAGCACCATTTTTCCCAACTAAACCAATTTTATCACCTTTATTGATTTGCAGACTAACATTCTCAAATAAAAATCCTTGTGGCAAATGAACGCCTAGTTGTTCCAAATTTATCATAGTGCAAAGATAGGTTTCGCTGTGAATTTATCCTAAAGTCATAAAACAAAAAAAGCCCCGTAAATTACGGGGCTTTCTTCTAAAGTATTTCTAATTAGAAACTCCAAACATCATGTTCTAAAGTTCTAATTTCTTCTTTAATTTTTTCTGCTTCAAATAAAGCATCAACACCTGCTTTGTATGTGTCAATTTTTCTATCATATACATTTGATTCTTTGTACATAACAGAAGAGAATCTACGTTTCCAAAACAAGTCATCAAAACTCATCCATTGCGCATCATTTTGATCGTTGTATGAGAAGTAGTTATTTAGGACATAACGACAGTGAGGGAAGTATAACCAGAATAACTCTTTGTATTTACCACCTTCTTTAGCTCCTGGTGAAGCTGCAGTAGCACCACCTTCATAAATTACAGGTGCAATTCCTAAAATACGTACATCCAATACAGATCTTTCTTTATCAAAGAACCAATCCTCTTTCAAACGATATTGAACAATATGTTCTGACAAAATCATTTCTTTTTCTTGGTATTCTTCAGTAACAGTTGTTTCAATTCCTGTAAAGAAATCAACAATTACAGAATCTTCTCCTGTTACTACAGATGCAACCGGTCTAAATTCTTTGTTACCCAATACGCACAATCTTGAATCGATATCATCTCTAAATACTTTATCAGTATAATAATTCAATCCTGGACCATGCTCAATAGGATATTTAAACTGATCTCCATCTGGTGGTAATTGAGAAAAGAAATCATATGGATTATTTGCAGAATACATTGTTAAATCTCCATTAATAATATGGTGTTTTAACACTGTCCACAAACTCCAACGAGAAGAATTTTTTACCCAAATCGTATCTTGATACTTATCAAAAGGATAATACAATGGATGATTAATTTTCTCTCTTAAATCAATAAAGGCCCATACTCGTTTACTCCAAACTACATCTGCTTCACGCACGTGCTCGTATGGGATCAACTTTTTGGTTGGAATATGTTCAGAAATATAAACCCCATCTACTACACCACCTGGTTGCACATTAACGGGACCTCCATTAATTTCAGGCTGTGCCAATGCCGTTCCAAAAAACGACGTTGCCAATACACATATCAAAAAATATTTCATAATCTATATTTTTAAATTGACTTTTTATTTTCAAACATATTCCCCTTTATTATAGTTTTATTGCACAAGTTGATGGTTTCCCACCAGTACCTGTACCACTATATATACAAGAGAACGTTGCAATTGAACCTGCCGGAGCAGCTTTCAATAATCTTAATGCATCATCTGACAAATTCGAACCAGAACCACTTACCGGTTTTGGAGCTCCAGTTACAGATAAAATCCATTTATTTACTTGGAATTTCGCTTTTGTTAACGGAATACCAGGACCATATTTAGCATAAAGCACTTTCGCTGTACGTGTTGTAGCTTTGTCACCGTCTGCATAAGTACCCCAGAAAATTTCAGCTTTTGGCATTGGTTGAATTTGGAACTCAAACGTACCTAAGCTTACACTTTTATTAGTGGCAGTACTTTTACCAGAAACAGTAATTTTACACATTTTACCAGCACCTGGTGTTGCAATCCATTGCGCACCTGATTTAGATAAAGTAACACCACTTCCTGATACAGATGTTTGATCGTATCCTGAAGCAACTGCTTCAACTACGTTCGCATATCCACGGTAAAGAACACGCATGTCAGGTAAAGAAACAGTACCTTGAGGTTTCATTACAATGATTTTCTTTTCCCAAGGCATTGTTTTAGGAACACCTGATTTATTCAAAATTGTAATTGTACCTGATAGGTTCATTTCTGAACTACCTGCTTTAGCAGTAACAAATCCACGTCCGTCATGTGTTTCTTTCAATGATCCACCATTAACTGTAACGATTGGTTGTTTGTCAGAATCAAACGCAGCCATCATTACTTCGATGTTTACTTCCTCATTTGCATTAGCAACTTCAGGACCGTAAGCCAAAGCAACAATTTTGTTGAATGAATACTCACCTCCACCTACACGACCTCTAACAAGAGCAACAGCATCGGCACGAGCAGTCAAAATCTCTTTTTGCAAAGAAGATAATGAAGCTAAAGCTGCAACTGAAGGAGAGTGATCGAAAGTTTTTCCAATCCAGTGAACTTCACCTTCTTCGTTTTCTTCCATTTTAACACGCTCCAATTTTGTCAAAGATTGATAAATTTTTATCAATGCTTCTTGATCATCAACAGCTACAGTTTTCAATGATTTCTCTAATTGACCTTTTAAGTCTTTGAAATCTTTGTATTTGTTAATTTTTGGATCTTTGAATGAATACTTTTTCTCTGGTGAACTAGAAGAAGAAGCGATCAATTCCGTTAAATCTGTACGGTATTTATTGTAAGATTCCCACAATTTTTTACCATTTCCAGACGGATTTTTCAAATCTTCTGCAATACCCATTACAAGCATTGGTTCATCGTACTTATCCTTTCCTTCGACATGCATTAAGTTCATACGCGCAGGTCTCAATGGCTCTTTAGTGTTGTAAGCAGAAGTAATAATTGCTCCTTCACCAGTTTTAGTCACATCTTCACCACATGTTTTAAGAATCTCAATTTTCATATCATCGATCATCTTAATTTGTTCAGCTGTCATTTTATCGATTTTATCAACAACTAATAACAGAGCTTTCGCTTTTTTCTGAACATCAGGAGCAGATTTATCTTCTGACACCTCTTTTAAGTCTGATCTTTTTTCTTCACCGCGACCGTATTCATTTAAATTAGAAATTTGAATATTTTCTTCGATCGCAACGAATGCGTCCAAAATTGCTTTGGATACGTTTAGAGCCAGAAGTGCGGTAAGTACTAAGTACATCATACCGATCATCTTCTGTCTTGGGGTTTCTTTTCCTCCTGCCATGATTAATTAAATTTTATTGGTTTCAATAAATTAATGTTCAATTACATTAAAGTAACAGATTAATAATAAATTAACCTCTAGTAATTGTCATAGCTTTCAACATGTTACCATACACGTTGTTCAAATCAGTCAAGTTTTTAGACAACATTGCCATGTTCTCTTTGTACAATCTTGTATCTTCAGCAGATGCAGACAAGTTAGCCATCATTTCAGTTACTTGAGCTTGGAATTTCTCAGTAGCCTCTAAGTGAGATGAAGAACCTTTCAATTGTAACTCATAAACATTGTTCAATGCTGCTAAGTTTTTAGAAACTTTTTGCATTTGCTCACCGAATGATTCACCTTCTTTAGTATCAGCAGTCATACCTGAAATTGATACAGAAGCTCTTTCGTAAGCAGCAGACAAGTTAGAAACTTTATCTGAAGCAGCTTGTAAACTAGAAACATAAGAATCAGTTGCAGCAGCTGCAGAAGTAACACCTTTTAATTGCGCTGCATTCTCGCCTAAAGCTCTCATTCCATCTCCTAAACGCTCTAATAACGCTCCGTCGATTTTTGCTTCTTCTAACATTTTATCTAATTGATCAGTAATTCCGTTACCTTTTCCACCGCGACCTGCAGCTGCTGGTAATGAATCGTGATCTAAATCATCTGAATGACCTAATGCCAATTCTGGGTACACAAGTTCCCAATTTGGATCTTCGTGAATTGGTTCAAATGCGGAGAAAATGAAGATTAACGCTTCAGTACTCAAACCAACTACAAGCATTGGCCCTGCAAAAGGCCAGTGCATAATTTTAAATAACGCTCCGACGATTACTACTGCTGCACCAAATCCATACAGCTTCGCCATAAACTTTTTCCATCCTTTACTTCCTGGTTTCATAGTTTTCCTTTGTTTTTAGGTTTTAATAAAAATTACTACTTTTTTGTTTGTTGTATTCTTAGCGCAATTCAATATCGCTTCGAATTTCTTCGCCACCTTCTTTGGTAATGTCACGCCCACCTCTTCCTAAGTGCGTCATCACATTTCTATAACCAACATAAGACTTGGCAGTATCTTGATACTCGTAAGTACGTGTTGCATTTTGTAAGTAATAACCTACATCTTTCCACGAACCTCCGCGTAAAACTTTTCGTTTCATTGATGGTGGATCCCAATCCATCGCATCATAACGGTAATCAGTATTTAAATCATGAGAGAATTCATACATTGATTCATCGTAAGCAGTTTCACACCACTCAGATACGTTTCCAGCCATACAATATAATCCCCATCCATTTGGATTGTAAGAGAATACTTTTACAGTATGGAAACCACCGTCTTCGAAATAACGACCTCTCATTGGTTTAAAGTTACCAAGGAAACATCCAGCCTCATTTCTGATGTAAGGACCACCCCAAGGATATTGAGACATGCTCAAATCTCCACGTGATGCTCTTTCCCACTCTGCTTCAGTTGGCAAACGGAAATCATTTACGAATAAATCTCCCATAGCAACTAACCAAGAGTTCAATAATTGAGTTCTCCAAACTGAGAATGCTTTTGCTTGTACCCAAGTAACACCAACAATTGGATAATTATCGTATGCTGGATGCCAGAAATACATATTTGTCATTGGATCATGGAATGAATACGTAAAGTCACGTACCCAACACAATGTATCTGGATAAACATTAATAATTTCATCAATAATGAAACGTTGACGATTTTCATGTCCACGAATACCACTGTTTTGACCTTTTTTATTGATTGTTTGGCTCAAATCCAAATCTTGACCTTGAGGCTCTTCTGTAAATGGGTGTACAGGATTCTCAAGTGTTCTGTGCTCATCAATTAATTTGTTACCATCTTTATCGTATCCATCAGGAGAAATGTTTACACGACCGCGTTTAGCAGCTTCTCTTAAATCGATCCAATAGTAACGGAACATTAATTTACGAATATCCAATTCGCGACGTTTGTAATATCGCTCAGGTTGAGGATAATACATATCAGCAAGAACAGGAACCACTTCAGGATCTGAATAATCGATTCTTCTATCCCAGTTCAATGAGAAAATAGAGCGGTTTAATTCACGATCAGATGGATCATATTCTACATATTCCAACGCGCCTTCATCGAAGTACATGTCTTCATAGTTGATCCAACGTTCTGCGTCTTCATCTTCCTCTAAACCTGCATAGATTTTTTCACGAGCAATAGAGTCGCGTACCCATTCTACGAATTGGCGGTACTCATTGTTCGAAATCTCCGTTTGATCCATATAAAATGCCTGAACAGATACAGTCTTTGCACGCGTTTGGTGCAAAAACGGAACGTCCATGTCATTCTCCCCCATCTGGTATGAACCAGCAGGAATATAGACCATCCCCAAAGGGATTTCAGGATGATATACAGGTCTCCCCATCGCGCCTGTAAGGTGTCCAGTTCTTGTACTACAAGAAGCTAACACAACACCTACTAATCCAATTAACAAAAGTTTTTTCATTCTACCTCTTTTTTATCTTCCGGACATCAAAAAATTAACATTCTACAGGATCTACTATTTTCGATATAACGGAATCTTACCTAAAATGGTTACAAATATTTATATTTTTTTTGAAATTACAACCATCTCGGGTGATTAGAAATTGTGAGTGGAGGTTTTGGCAAGTAATAACAATACTTTAAAAGTATTTCATGCGACCCTCTTGACACATTCGCTAATTTATTTATTGTAACATCATAAGAATACCCTACTGTAAAATTTGCAAATGGAGTCCATCCAACCATTACTGCAACGGCATCAGATGTTCTATATGTCAAACCACCATAAGCAATATTTCTCCAAATGTATCGTGCATTAATATCAGCAGAGAATTTCACTAAATCAGTTCTCATCAATACTTGCGCATCTAAATCGCCATTGCTTCCACCAATACCAACGAATTTTTTACCCCCCATTATGTAGTAATGTCTAGCAACCTGATATTGTTGATCAATTGTACCAACAGTTTGCTTTAATAATGATTCATTCAAATGTGTTGAAGAAATCCCAGCATAATAATCACTATTTCCCTTCCAATAAACCCCAAAGTTTAAATCCAAGTTTGTTGCCGAAAAACCAACTGGCAATGTAGGATCAATAGTGGTTTGTGGCGGAACCCATGTTGGCGACATTCCGAAATTCACAATTCCTAAACCAACACCTCCAGATAATATTCCAGCTCCAAAACCTTGATGAAATGCATAATTCAACAAAACATTGTTTTGTCTTGAAAAACCAATCGCATCATGGAAAAATGAAATACCGATACCACCATGAATTTGAGTCAAGTTAGCTTCGACATTTAAAACAGCAGAATTTGGTGCTCCATTCACTTTATCCCATTGGTTACGATAAATTGTGTTTCCACAGATAGAATTTCTACCCTGATCAACTCCCGTTTCACCAGGATTCAAACTCATTTTATCATACATAAAATGCGTGATTAATTTATCCTGTTGAGCGACTAAACCACCAGCAACAACGGTAAATAATGACGTTAAGAGAATTATTTTTTTCTTCATAAATTCTTATTCGCTTACATAATAATCAAGGGAGAAATTGACTAAAACTTCTCCAATTGGCGACTAAAATAAATATTTTTCTTTACAAATGAAACTTTTTTTCCCTTTAGTTGTGAGAAAAGATGGAAACAAACAAGAATGAAAAGCTTAGTTAATTTTTAAACACGGGGTTTAACCCAATTTTTGAAAAGTTTTCCACCATAAATCTGGCATTTCATTCTTCATAGCTAATTCATAATCGGAATGGTCACAAGGAACCATATGGTGACGTTCATATTTCGATCCTGATTGTACTGGATAAGGTACCTCCATCCACCATCGTTCAGACTTGTTGCTTTTATAAAACACTATAACGTCCTTAAAATCATCTAAATGAACTGTAAATCGCATGTAGTCACGTTTACTGCCAACTGGAAAATCACCTTTGCGTTGTGATACCCCATCAATGAAATACCAAATCACTTGGGCAATTAAACTTGATAAACTTCCTGCCGTTGCTTCAGGAAAATAATTAAAGATACCTAAAGAAGTCAGTTTATCACTGATCCCCGCATATTTTGAAATCTGACATAGTTGATCAGCATAAAAGCCATTCGGATATTGATAATCTGGCTGACGTATCTCCGAAGCTCTTACGCTTTGCATATCAATGCTCAAAATATCAGAGTTTCTTAAATGTGGCTCCGACTTCTTAAAGTTCGTATTGAATTCACCTAAACGACATGTGTCAAAGTATAATTTATCAAACAAATCCATTTCATGTTTGGATGCAAAAGGCGCTTGCAAACCAATATTGGCATGATTAAACAAATAACAAGGTCGCTCTAACAATAAATGACTTAAATAACCATCTGCTTTTAATGGCGTATCAGGATTTCCTAAATCAAGTTTGTAATCGACACTGCAAAGATTAACCATTTGTTCTAATTGTGCGTAACCACGGTATAAAGCCATTGTTAAATCTTGTGTCCCTCCAACAACAATTGGCAAGACATTTTCTTTCACCAATTCTGCCACAACTTGACTAACGGCAAAATAAGTATCCGCAATATCCTTACCTGGTAAAATATTTCCTAAATCATACAAGGGCATTTGCCAATCCAACCCAAGATTTAAATCATAAAAGAATGAACGAAACTTTTCATTATTTTGATTTTGTTCTTTCAAATCAGCCCCTCTGTATTCTGGGACATACATCAATGCAATACCTTTTTCTTTAATTTCAGGAAATGAATCAAATGAATAACGTTGAATGACAGCACCAATTTGCTGCTCCGCATAGTTCTTTTCAATTTCAACTTGTGAAAAATAGATTGAAATGTCTTTCATTTTCTTTGATTTTCATCAAAACTAGCTGAAATAAACGGGCACAAAATTCTAGTCAACAGAAAGTATTGAATAGCAAAATGTTCAAAAATGACTTTTTACGTTTATTTTTTCTTCGCTGGCGCCTTCTTTTTGGCTGGAGCTTTCTTTTTAACAGCTGTGGTAGTCGTTGCAGCTTTGGCACCTCTACCTTTACCTTTTGATGCTTTTGGTTGGTCTGCAGCGATTACTAAACATTCTTCCAACGTCAATTTTTCCGCTTCAGTACCTTTTGGTAATTTGAAATTATTTTTCCCAATTTTCAAGTAAGCACCCCAACGACCATTCAACAATTGAACGTCAGCATTTTCAGCAAACACTTTGATTAATTTATTCGCATCAGCCTCACGCTTTTCCAAAATGATTTCAACTGCGCGATCATACGTAATAGACATTGGGTTTTCATCTTTCGGGATTGAAGCAAAGATTTTTCCGTGTTGAATGTATGGTCCAAATCGACCAACGTTCGCTTTCAAAACTAAATCTTCAAATTCACCGAGCGTTCGTGGCAATTTGAACAATTCTAGTGCTTGTTCTAAGGTAATACTGCCAATTGATTGATCTTTTTGCAAAGAAGCGAATTGTGGTTTTTCACCATCTGTTTGCTCATCACCAACTTGAATCATTGGTCCAAAACGACCGATTCGAGCAATGATTTTCTTACCACTTTCTGGGTGAACACCTAACTCACGTTCACCAGTTGCACGTTCAGAGTGCTCAAGTGTGTTTTCAACATTTTTATGGAACGGATCATAGAATTGGTGTATCATCTTCGTCCAATCGATTAATCCTTTTGCAATTTCATCAAACTCCTCCTCTACTTTAGCTGTAAAGTTGTAATCCATGATTAACTCGAAATGATCTTTCAAGAAATCCGTTACAACAATTCCAATATCGGTTGGAGATAATTTATTTTTTTCTTTACCAGTAACTTCAGTTCGCACTTCTTCTACCAGTTGATTGTCTTTCAGTTTTTTGAAAATGTACTTACGTTCTTCACCTTCACGCTCATTCTTCTCAACGTAGCCACGTTTTTGAATTGTTGAAATTGTTGGAGCATACGTAGATGGACGTCCAATTCCAAGTTCTTCCATTTTCTTTACCAACGAAGCCTCAACATAACGTGATGGCGGACGAGAGAATCGTTCAATCGCAGTGATTTCGTTTACTTTCAATACTTCACCAACAGAAACTTGCGGTAATAAATCTGATGCAACTTCTTCTTCATCGTCCTCTTGATCTACATTCGATTCCAGATACACTCTTAAGAATCCGTCGAATGTGATAACTTCACCTTTCGCTTGGAAATATTCGCTAACTGCAGGTGACGCAATTTTGATTGTCGTTCTTTCTAATTGAGCGTGTGTCATTTGAGAGGCAATTGAACGCTTCCAAATCAAATCATACAAACGCTCTTCATCGCGCTCAGCTGTAATTGAATGAACACCAAAATCAGTTGGACGAATCGCCTCGTGAGCTTCTTGAGCGCTATTGCTTTTCGTTTTATACTTCGTTGGCTTCGAATAATCAGCTCCATAAGCGCGTTCGATTTCATTTTTTGCACCTGTGATTGCCGTTTCAGACAAATTCACAGAATCCGTTCTCATATAGGTGATTTTTCCAGCTTCATACAAACGCTGTGCAACAGACATTGTGCGTGAAACCGAGAAACCTAATTTTAAACTTGCTTCTTGTTGCAAGGTTGAAGTGGTAAATGGTGCCGCTGGTGATTTTGTTGCAGGTTTTTTCTGAACATCATCAACAGTGAATGTTGCTCCATTACATTTGTTTAAGAAGTCTAGTGACTCTTTTTCGTTCGCTAATTGCTTCGAAAGTTCCGATTTAATTTTTCCTTTGGCTGCTGCAAACAATCCATTTACACGGAAAAAACTTTCAGAATTATGCTTTTGAATTTCACGTTCACGATCAACAATCAAGCGCACTGCAACAGATTGCACACGACCCGCAGACAAACTTGGACGAACTTTTTTCCAAAGTACAGGAGAAAGTTCAAAACCAACAATTCGATCTAACACTCGTCTTGCTTGTTGAGCGTCTACTAATTCTTTATTGATTTTACGCGGATTATCAATTGCTTTTAAAATTGCCGCTTTCGTTATTTCGTTAAATGTAATTCGTTTTGTGTCTTTCTTTTCCAAGTTCAATGTTTCGAACAAGTGCCAAGAAATAGCTTCTCCTTCGCGGTCCTCATCGGTCGCTAGCCATACCGTTTCGGCCTCCTTTGCTAATTTTTTCAATTCAGCAACAATTTGTTTCTTGTCGGCTGAGACTTCATAGTTGGGATGGAAATTATTATCTATCTCAATTGCGATTCCTTTTTTCGCCAAATCTCGAACGTGTCCAAAGCTTGATTTTACAACGAAGTCTTTTCCCAAGTAACCTTCAATAGTTTTAGCCTTAGCTGGGGACTCAACGATAACGAGATTTTTTGCCATAGTTTGCAATTTAGATTGATGAAGCAAATTTCGGTGCAAAAGTAAACGTATTTCTATTCAAAAAACAATGAAAAAAATTTAGTTGACATATATTATAGTTCTTTTAACCTATGGTTAAAGATTTTTCGTCTCAAAAAATATTTTTTCGGAGTCAGATTTCGGAACATCAAATTCACCGTTTTATCAAATTTTTGCAAAAAATTAAAACTGCCATTTTGACACACTTCTGTTTTTTCCTTATTTTTGCTTCCTTAATTGAAATTGAACACACCAAAATGGACTTAGGACAAAACAAGGTTATTGACGAAGGCAAACAAGGAGAAGCTACTTTGATCGAAGGGAGCGCTCCATCAAATGGAAAAAAATTATACGTTGAAAGTTATGGCTGTCAGATGAATTTCTCTGACAGTGAAGTTGTTGCATCCATCATGTCGAATGAAGGATATACGACAACACGTAACGTTGATGAAGCAGATGTTGTATTGATTAATACATGCTCGATTCGCGAAAATGCAGAAACGCGCGTTCGCAATCGTTTGACAGAATTTAAAATCAAGAAAGAGCAAAATCCAGATTTAGTCGTTGGAATTTTAGGCTGTATGGCTGAACGCTTGAAAAAAGCGCTTTTAGAAGAAGAAAAATTAGTTGATTTAGTTGCTGGACCTGATGCTTACCGTGATTTACCAAACTTGGTTGAAGAAGTTGGAACAGGTCAAAAAGCAGTGAATGTTTTACTTTCTCGCGATGAAACGTATGCTGACATCTCTCCAGTTCGTTTGGATCAAGGTGGTGTTGCAGCATTTGTAACAATTACCCGTGGATGTGATAACATGTGTTCTTTTTGCGTAGTTCCTTTTACACGCGGAAGAGAGCGCTCTCGTGACCCACAGACAATTGTGAACGAATGCAAAGATTTGTTTGCTAAAGGTTATCGTGAAGTCACCTTGTTGGGACAAAACGTAGATAGTTATCGTTGGAACATGACATCGAAAGGTGAAATCAAGGATGAAACGCAAGCAACTACCAATTTTGCAGAATTAATGGAAATGGTCGCATTGATTTCTCCAGATTTACGTGTTCGCTTCTCAACTTCTCATCCTAAGGATATGACGGATGATGTATTGGAAATGATGGCGAAATACGAAAACATTTGTAACTATATCCATCTACCAGTTCAATCAGGAAATACAGCTGTTTTGGAGCGTATGAATCGTTCTTACACACGCGAATGGTACATGGATCGTATTGAAGCAATTCGTCGAATCGTTCCAGGTTGTGCGATTTCAACAGATATTATCACTGGATTCTGTGGTGAAACGGAAGAAGAGCATGAAGAAACGAAATCATTGATGAATTGGGTTGAATACGATTATGCATACATGTTCAAGTATTCTGAACGTCCAAAAACATTGGCTGAGCGTCGTTTTGACGATGATGTTCCAGAAGAAGTGAAAGGTCGTCGTTTGACCGAAATCGTAGATATGCAGCAAGCGCATTCTTTGAAAAACAACCAAAAACAAATTGGAAACATTGACCGTGTGTTGGTAGAAGGTTACTCAAAACGTTCACAAGATGACATGTGTGGTCGTAATAGTAAAAACTCAATGATTGTCTTCCCGAAAGGTGATTTTGGAAAAGGCGATTATGTGATGGTTAAAATCAATGATTGTACTTCGGCAACTTTAAAAGGTAAAGTTGTTTCAATTTGTCCAAAGAACTAATTCTTAGAAACGATGAACTTACAACAAGTCAAACAACGTTTTGGAATTATTGGGAATGCTCCGCTACTCAATCGCGCTTTAGAAGTTGCGATTCAAGTTGCTCCTACTGACATTTCAGTTTTGGTTACTGGAGAAAGTGGAACTGGAAAGGAAATCATTCCTCAGGTAATTCATCATTTGAGTTCTAGAAAGCATGGCGAATACATTGCTGTGAACTGCGGTGCGATACCAGAAGGAACCATTGATTCTGAATTATTTGGTCACGAAAAAGGATCATTTACAGGAGCACATGGCAGTCGTCAGGGTTATTTTGAAGTGGCGAACGGCGGAACGATTTTCTTGGATGAAGTCGCTGAACTTCCGATGCAGACACAAGTTCGCTTGCTTAGAGTTTTGGAAACTGGAGAATTCATTCGCGTTGGATCATCAAAAGTGATTAAAACGAATGTGCGTGTGGTTGCTGCTACAAATGAGAATATGCAACGAGCAATTGCCTCTGGTAAATTCCGAGAAGATTTATTTTACCGTTTGAGCACCGTTCCGATTCCTCTACCGCCACTAAGAAATCGTAAAGAAGATATTTATTTATTGTTCCGAAAATTCGCAAGTGATTTTGCAGATAAATATAGAATGCCGGCTGTTCGCTTATTGGACGATGCTGTAACATTATTGAATAATTATTCATGGCCTGGAAATATTCGTCAGCTTAAAAACGTTGTTGAACAAATTTCAGTAATTGAAACAAGTCGTGAATTAGATGCATTAACGTTCAGTTCCTATTTACCTGCTGAGAAGGACAAAGTTCCAGCAATTATTGGTGAAAATGGAGCCGATAATTTTTCAGAACGCGAATTGATGTACAAGTTCTTATTCGATATGAAGAAGGATTTGTCTGAATTAAAAAAACTTGTAGTTGACATGATTGGACAAGGTGGGAATTTCACATTGAACAATGATCAAGAAGCAATGGTGAGTCGCTTATACCAAGAAGTGAATCCAACGTATAGCCAAGCGCGTATTTTACCGCCAACTGTTGAAAGTGAGCCTGTAGATTATCCCATCATTCAAGAAGCAGATGATTTTGAAACGCATATTGAAGTGGAAGAATCCTTATCTTTGGAAGACCGTGAAAAAGAATTGATTCAAAAAGCATTGGAAAAACACCGTGGAAAACGAAAATATGCTGCTGCTGAATTGGGGATTTCTGAACGTACCTTGTATCGTAAAATCAAGGAATATAATTTAATTGATTGATGAAATACCTTGCTCTTTTTGCTTTAATTGCGGTGCTTTCGAGCTGTTGGCCTTCGAGTGTTTCATTTGTTGACACAGGTTCTATGCCTAAAGAATGGAAAACGTTTTCAGTTAAAACACTGGACAACAATGCTCCAAATACACCCATCAGTTATGCTGCAACATTATCAGAAGCAATCAAAGACGGAATTCAAAACAACACACGTTTATTATTGAACCCGATAACTGGAAAAGGAGAAGTCTATATTGAAGGTGTAATATCTGGTTATTCAGTTGTACCAGTTGCTTTGCAAGAAGGAGATAATGCTCAAAAAAATCGTTTAACAATTACAACTTCTTACACAATTTATATTTCTGCGCCTAAAGAAGATCAAATGACGCTCACTTCAAGTCGTTTTGTGGATTACGATTCCAATACCGATTTAGGAAGTGTAGAAGCAACTTTACTGGAAGAAATTAACACGCAGATTGTGCAAGATGTAATAAATAAACTACTTTCGAACTGGTAATGTTGAACCTTGAAGAAATAGCACAACGTATTGCGCAACCCGAAATTAGTCGTGTTGAGGATATTGATGATTTGAAACTTTTTTCAGACAAGTATCCGTATTGCCAGCTATTTCCGATTCTATATTTAAAAGCACTAGCTCAACATAATGATATTCGTTTTGAAGAAGAATTAACGAAATATGCTTATTGTATTTCTGATAGAAGTCAATTATATGCGTTGATTCATACAGAAAAACAAAATTCTCAAATTGAAATTGAATCGATAGAAGCGCCAATCTATTCGATTGTTCCTGAGCCTGTTTTAGAAATTGTTGAATCTCCAACTGTGGAAGAAACAATTGTTTCAGAACTTACAGTTGAACGAGAAGAAAAGGTAGTCGAAACAGAAGAACTTGTTGCAACTATTGAAACTCCGATAGAAATTCCTGCTGAAATCCCATTGGATAATCTCATCATTGAACCAAGCAACACTCCAATTGTGTTGGATGATGAGGATGACGAAGAAGATTTTGAGTCAGAATTCATTTCATTGAATATTCGAGGAAATGAAGAAGTTCAGCCAGAACAGGTTGAAGTAACTGTTGAAAATGAACCTGAGCCAATTATTGCGGCAATCGAGGATGAATCTGAGTTTGTAGAATTGGAACAAAGTACTGTTGAATCAACGATTGAAGAAGTTCCTGAAATTGAACAATTGGAAGATCCAGTAATTGAAAAGTTTGAAAGAGAAATCTTTTCTGAAGCCATTTCTGCAAATTACAATTTAGATCATTTAGCACCACTTGCATCAACTGAACCAGAAGTAGAAATTGAAGAGGAAATTTTTGTTCCAACAGTAAGTTCTGTTTCAGGTAAAAAATCTTTTTCGTCATGGTTGCGTTCAAATGAAAACGAGGAACAACCGAAATTTGATGCGGAAAAAGAGCGAATTAATGCAATTGTGGATCAATTTATAAAAGAAGAACCAAAAATTTCTCGCCCTTCAAAAGAAACAATTATTGAAGAAAAACCGAAGAAAGAATTCTTCTCTCCTACCAAGAAAGCCAAGGAAAGTCTGGATGTTAACAGTATGCCAGTAAGTGAAACTCTAGCCAAAATTTTTGCTCTTCAAGGCAATTATCCGAAAGCAATTTTCGCATATGAACAATTAATCTTGATAAATCCAGAAAAAAAGATTTTCTTTGCATCCCGAATTGAAGAATTAAAGAAAAAGTTAAATACATAAACAATGGATATTTTATTTTCATCTATCATCATTTTAGCAAGTATTTTATTAATCCTTGTTGTATACGTTCAAAATCCTAAAGGTGGAGGTTTGAGTTCAGATTTTGGTGCAGCACAACAAATTGGTGGTGTACAAAAAACAAACGATTTTATTGATAAAGCAACTTGGTCGTTGGCTGGTGTTATCATGTTATTGAGTGTCGTTTTAACGATTCGTTCAAAAACTCCAGAACCACAAGGAATTGATCCAAACCAAACTCAACAAGGTCAGCAACAAAAACCAGGTGGTCAAAACCAAGCTGGTGGACAACAGCAACAGAAACCTGTTAAATAAGAATTAACAACTCATTATAATGAAATGTCAGTATGTCATACATGCTGACATTTTTTTTTGAAATAAATCTCAAAAACCGAATTTTTGTCTTAAACCACTACTTGGCATAAATTTGGGGAATTGGGGAACGTCAAATTTTAATTAAACAAATACAGATATGTCAACAAATTTCAAACCTTTAGCAGACAGAGTTCTTATTGAACCAGCTGCGGCGGAACAAAAAACAGCGAGTGGAATTATCATTCCTGACACAGCGAAAGAGAAACCATTAAAAGGAATTGTAATTGCAGCTGGAAACGGTAAAACGGACGAGCCAATGACAGTAAAAGTGGGCGACACAGTTTTGTTTGGTCAATATTCAGGAACTGAAATTAAATTAGACGGTAAAACGTTTTTAATTATGCGTGAAGCAGATATCTACGGTATATTTTAATTCATTAAACTAGAAAATTTACAGACATGGCAAAAGAAATCTATTTCGATGTAGACGCAAGAGACAAATTAAAAAGAGGCGTTGATGCATTGGCGAATGCAGTGAAAGTTACACTTGGACCAAAAGGTCGCAATGTGGTAATTGGAAAGAAATTCGGAGCTCCACACATCACAAAAGATGGTGTTACAGTTGCGAAAGAAATTGAATTGAAAGATCCTATTGAGAACATGGGTGCTCAAATGGTAAAAGAAGTTGCTTCTAAAACGGCTGATATTGCTGGAGATGGTACAACAACTGCTACAGTATTAGCGCAAGCAATTATTGGAGCAGGATTAAAAAATGTTGCTGCGGGAGCAAATCCAATGGATTTGAAAAGAGGAATCGACAAAGCAGTAACTGAAGTCGTTAAAAACTTGAAACAGCTTTCAAAAGAAGTTGGGTCAGACAATGATAAAATCAAACAAATTGCAACTATTTCTGCAAACAATGATGAAACAATTGGTTCATTGATTGCGCAAGCAATGAAAGTTGTTGGAAATGATGGAGTAATCACAGTTGAAGAAGCAAAAGGAACAGAAACAGAAGTTAGAACTGTTGAAGGAATGCAATTTGATCGTGGTTATTTATCTCCATACTTTGTGACAAACACTGAAAAGATGATCACAGAAATGGAGAAACCAATGATTTTGATTTATGAGAAAAAGATCTCGAACATGAAAGAATTGCTTCCTATTTTGGAACCAGTTGTTCAAGCAGGAAGAGGACTTTTGATCATTGCAGAAGATGTTGATGGAGAAGCTTTGGCAACTTTGGTTGTTAACCGTTTGAGAGGTTCATTGAAAATCGCAGCTGTAAAAGCACCAGGATTTGGTGACAGAAGAAAAGCAATGTTGGAAGACATCGCAATTTTAACTGGAGGACAAGTTATTTCTGAAGAAAGAGGATTCACATTGGAGAATGCTACTTTGGACATGCTTGGAACAGCTGAGAAAATTGAAATCGATAAAGACAACACAACAATTGTGAACGGTGCCGGAGAAAAAGAAGCAATTCAAGCGCGCGTTGGTCAAATCAAAGCACAAATTGAAGCAACGACATCTGATTACGATCGCGAGAAATTGCAAGAGCGTTTAGCTAAATTGGCTGGAGGTGTTGCTGTTCTTTACGTTGGTGCTCCAACAGAAGTTGAAATGAAGGAGAAAAAAGATCGTGTTGACGATGCTTTAGCTGCTACTAGAGCTGCTGTAGAAGAAGGAATTGTTCCTGGTGGAGGTGTAGCGTTAATTCGTTCAATTTCTACCTTAGACACGCTTAAAGGAGAAAATGAAGATGAAATGACTGGAATTCAAATCGTGAAACGTGCTGCTGAAGAACCATTGCGTCAAATAATTGCAAATGCTGGTGGTGAAGGAGCCGTAATTGTTCAAAAAGTACGTGAAGGAAAAGACGATTTCGGTTACAATGCTCGTACTGATAAATTTGAAGATTTATACGCTGCAGGCGTAATTGACCCTACAAAAGTAACACGCATTGCTGTTGAAAATGCTGCTTCGATTGCATCAATGTTGTTGACGACAGAATGTGTTATTGCTGACGAACCTGAAGAAGCTGGTGCTCACATGCACGGTGGAATGCCAGGAGGAATGCCAGGAATGATGTAATTTTGAATTCATGATTCATAATTTATGATTCGTGATTACCAATTTGGATTACAGAGTCCGTCTCATAGGCGGATTCTTACTCGTTTCTTTCTTCCCGAAGCAATTCGGATAGCGAGAACGGCTATATATAAAGAACTCTCTTCAGTAATGGAGAGAGTTTTCTTTTTTATGCAGAATTCTTATTTTCGTTCTTATGTTAGCTTTATCCTTTGAGCCCATTTCTGAACTTCCTAGTTGGGTAGTTGCAACCATTTTTGGCATTCCTTTCATTGGAGGACTTCTTTTTTACGCCTACAAAACTAGACATGCTCGATCATGGAGAAAGGGTATTTTCCCGAATTCCTTAAAACCAACTGACGATAACTTTTTGGAAGCTTATTTGGCGTTAGGAGCAAAACTAATTCTCATTAATTATGCTGAATCAAAAGGAAAAACTACCTATTTGAACAATTATTTTAATCGTTATTTCAGATTTTCAAACTACAACTTTGGCGATTCACTATTGTTCTCCTTGAAGTATCCAATTCAAACAGCCAGTGTTACTGATTGGTTAAAACTTCATTATAAAGACGAAAGCTCAAGAAGTCAGGTAGTTTACTTTTTGACAGGACTAACGTTAGTAACTGGTTCTATCAATAAGCGTGAACTGGCGTTTTTAATGGAAATCAATAGTCAACTTGAATTAGAACCAGAAAACCTAAAACAAATCATTGCTATTTACGCGTCATATTCTCAAAGAAATGAATCTACAACTAAAAACGGTAAAGAAAAAACTATCAATAATGTGGATTTTGACATTTTAGGTGTTGCCCAAAATGCAACGCATGAAGAAATTAAAAAAGCATATCGAACTTTAGTTAAAATCCATCACCCTGATAACTTCGCAAAACATTCTGAATATCAACAGAAACTCGCAAGTGAAAAATTTATAAAAATTCAGGGTGCCTACGAGCGTTTAATGAAAAAATAATGTGCAAAAAAAAAGGAACCCCGAAGGATTCCTTTTCATATCTAGATAAATTTAATTCTAGTATCTGTAGTGCTCAGCTTTGTATGGCCCTTCAATTGCCACACCAATATAATCAGCTTGATCTTGGCGTAATGTCTCCAATTCAACTCCAATTTTCGCTAAGTGTAAACGCGCTACTTTCTCATCCAAATGTTTTGGAAGCATGTATACATCATTTCCATAATTAGCACTGTTTTGCCATAATTCTAATTGAGCCAACGTTTGGTTCGTGAATGAATTTGACATTACGAAAGATGGGTGACCAGTTGCACAACCTAAGTTTACTAAACGACCTTCAGCTAAAACGATGATGTCATTTCCTTTGATTGTATACATATCAACCTGAGGTTTGATTGTATTTTTTGTTGAACCGTAGTTAGAATTCAACCAAGCCATATCGATTTCGTTATCGAAGTGTCCAATGTTACAAACAATCGCCTTATCCTTCATCGCTTCAAAGTGACGTCCAACAACGATGTCTTTGTTTCCTGTAGTCGTTACGATGATATCACCTAAACCAATTACTGTATCCAATTTTTTAACTTCAAATCCGTCCATTGCAGCTTGTAAAGCACAAATTGGATCGATTTCAGTAACAATAACACGAGCACCAGCACCTTTCAATGAAGCAGCTGAACCTTTACCAACATCACCATATCCACAAACAACAGCAACTTTACCAGCCATCATGATATCAGTAGCACGACGAATTGAATCTACTAAAGACTCTTTACATCCGTATTTGTTATCAAATTTAGATTTTGTAACTGAGTCATTCACGTTAATTGCAGGCATAACCAATGTTCCGTTTTTCACACGCTCATATAAACGGTGAACTCCTGTTGTCGTTTCTTCAGAAAGTCCTTTGATATCTTTTGTCAATTCAGGGAAACGATCGAACACCATATTCGTTAAATCACCCCCATCATCCAAAATCATATTTAATGGTTTACCACCTTCGAATGCAAAAATTGTTTGTTCGATACACCAGTCAAACTCTTCTTCGTTCATACCTTTCCAAGCATAAACTGGAATTCCAGCAGCAGCAATTGCAGCAGCAGCATGGTCTTGTGTCGAGAAAATGTTACAAGAAGACCAAGTAACTTCTGCTCCAAGGTCAATCAATGTTTCAATTAAAACAGCAGTTTGGATTGTCATGTGTAAACAACCAGCGATGCGTGCACCAGCCAATGGTTTTTTACCTGCGAATTCCTCGCGTAATGACATTAATCCTGGCATTTCAGCTTCAGCCAATGTAATTTCTTTGCGTCCCCACTCAGCAAGACTAATGTCTTTTACTTTGTACGCTAATTTTTCTGTTGTATTACTCATATTACTTATTGATTCCTATTTTAAGTGTGCAAATTTACGAAACTACTTTGTTATATAAAAATTTGATATATTAAGATGTTAAGACATCAAGATTTCACGATTTAAAGACTTTTAAACATTCCGTTCTATAGTATTAAAATTATACGGTATTAAAATCCTAAAGTCTATCTTCAATCATTTCAACGATACAGTCAATAAATCGTGGATGATCATTCGAACTTGGCACCAATTGAACTTTTTCGCCACCATGTTCTTCAAAAATCTCTTGGTATTCACCACCTATTTCAATGATCGTTTCTAAACAATCGGCAACAAACGCAGGACTAAAAACCAACAATTTCTTTGCCCCTTTCTTTCCCCATTCTTCAACTACTTTATCAGAAAACGGTGTCAACCATTTCTTATCTAATCGCGATTGAAAACAAACAGTGTATTTATCTTCTGGAATGTTCAGTTTCGCCGCAATTAATCGAGTTGTAGCATAACTTGTTGCTTTGTAACAAAACTTGTTTTTATCATTAACCTCTGACTCACATGGTTGATCTGTACACAAATCTGTTCCCTCATATACTTTATCAACTTGACGCTCAGGCAAGCCATGGTAAGAGAAAAGCACGTGATCATATTCTTCCCAGTTATACGATTTTGCGCGTTCAACTATTGAATCAATATAGCCTTCATGGTCCCAAAACTGACTAACAATTTTAACTTCTGGAATTACCCACCATTTGCGAATAATGTCCATTGCTTTTTCGATAGCCGAACCACTTGAGGCACTTGCATATTGCGGAAATAATGGAATAATGATAATTTGATCATAATTCGCTTGATGCATTTTTTCAAGTACAACATCCATACTTGGATTTTGATAGCGCATAGCCATTTCAACAGTTACCTCAGAATCATTAAAACGCTCTTGAACTAACTTTACCACATTTTCAGTATGTGTCATCAAAGGCGAAACACCTTTTCCAAACTCCCATAATTCTTTATAAATCTTTGCAGATTTAGGCGCTCTAAACGGTACAATGATTCCATTCACCAATAGCTTTCTCGCCAACCAAGGAATGTCAATTACACGTGGGTCATTTAAAAACTCACTTAAATAACGTCTTACATCACTTGTACTTGGACTATCTGGTGTTCCTAATTGGATTAAAAGTACGCCTGTTTTCATATCAATATGTTCATTTCAAATGTGCTGAAAGAATAACATTCTCCAACAGCAAATGTTTTTAATTCGAATAAAATAATTTCTGCTGCCATCCTTCGGCTTGATCTTCGTGCAATAAATCCAACTTCAATAAAAATCGAATTGTTTTATCAAAGGCCAATGGATACTCGATTCCTTCATAATTCCAATCTGTTTCAATTAACCAATTCTGAACTTGCCCAGAACGAAGATTATAACGCCATGAAATTACTTCAACTGTGTTTTCGTCTTTTTTCACTTCTAAGGCTTTGTGATTCACAATTTGACACATTTGTTTTAAAAGATCCGCATGTGAAGCTAAAACCTCATCTCTAACGGCAATAACGAAACACGGCCAAGGAGTCACTACTTCATCAATATATCTGCATTTCCCTTGTTCAGTAAAAGGAAAGGTTGTGTATTTCTCCCATAAAAACCCTTGTGCTTCATTATGTTCCAACGCCCATAAACCACCATAAATATCACCTACCACATTGAATTTTAATTCGTCCGGATTCCAACCTTCTTGTCCTGCCTTAACGTATGCCATCAAATGAGAACCTGAACCTTCACGAGAAATCGCAAATGTTTGACCCTTTAATTGGTCTACAGTTTTAATATCTGATTTAAATGGTACATGAATTCCCCAATGCAACGGAGTAACTACGTACACTTGTAGAATTTTCGCTTTTAATCCCTCCAAGATCGATTTCGTAATACCTTCAGTCAACAAAACGGCTATATCCAGACTTCCAGATTCTAAACCACGAATCATTTGCCCTGTTCCTCCACTCATATCACTCCAGTGTAAATCTAAGCCAATCTCTCTGAATTTCCCTTCCTCAATTGCTAATTTCCAAGGCAAGTTAAAATGCTCTGGTACGCCTCCAATTTTTAGACCTTTCATTCCTTTTCTTCTTTAAACTGCATATCAAACAGTTTTCTGTAATAGCCATCTTGACTTAATAATTCACTATGACTTCCAATTTCTTTTATTTCACCTTTGTCCAATACAACAATTTTATCTGAATTTTGAATTGTCGATAAACGGTGCGCAATTACAATAGATGTTCTTCCTTTCGTTAACTCTTCTGTTGCTTTCTGAATCATTTCTTCTGATTCATTGTCAACACTTGAAGTTGCTTCATCTAAGATTAATATTTCTGGATTATAAACACATGCACGAATAAACGACAACAATTGACGCTGTCCTACAGATAACACTCCTCCCCGCTCTCCAACCTCATAATCGTATCCTCCGGGTAATTTCTGAATAAATTCATCTGCTCCCACAATTTTAGCTGCTTCAATAACTTGTTCTCGAGATATTGATTCATCACCTAAGGTTATATTGTTATGGACTGTATCTGAAAACAAGAAAACATCTTGTAAAACAATTGCAATATTTCTTCTTAACGAATTCAATTCAATTTCACGAACTTCAGTATTCCCGATAAAAATTTCGCCTTTTTGAAACTCATAAAAACGTCCAAGCAAATTGACAATTGTTGATTTTCCGGCTCCTGTTGCACCAACAAATGCAATTGTTTCACCTGCTTTGATTTCAAGATTGATATTTTTTAATACCCAATCTTCGTTTTTATAGGCGAAACTGACATTTTTAAATGAAATTGTTTGATCAAAATTACAATCCGATTTTGTTCCTGCATCTTGAATATGTTCATTCAAATCAATAATTTCAAATACTCGTTCAGCACGAACCGTTCCTCGTTGGAGTATATTGAACTTATCGGCAAGTTGACGAATAGGACGATAAAGCATCTGAATAAACAGTATAAATGCAAATGTTTCACCATTCATATGCTTAATTTCTTCGGGAGACTTCCCAGAAACATATAATCCACCCCAAACAAGCAGCAATGCCATTGATAAGGAACTTAACAATTCAACTACTGGGAAAAAAATTGAATTTGCCCAAACAGCATTAATATGTGCTTGTCTATGATCTTTATTGATTCGTTCAAAATTTTCGTATTCCTTTTTTTCACGATTGAACAATTGAACGATTGCCATTCCAGTAATTCGCTCTTGAACAAAGGTGTTCAGTTTATTTACCTGGATTCGTTCTTGCTGAAAAGAAACGCGCATTGCTCTTGCAAAAATTCTTGTTGCATAAAGCAATATCGGTATTGGAAGTATTGTCATCAATGCCAATTGCCAATTCAATACAAGCATTGTTACTACTATTAACAAAAGCAGAAATACATCTCCCAAAATATCCATTAAACCAGCAGAAAACACTTCTGTAATTGCCTCAAGGTCAGAAACCACACGTGTTACCAATGAACCAACAGGAGTTTTATCAAAATAGCGCATTCTAAAGCTTAACAAATGACCAAACAATTTTTTTCGAATGTCATTGATAATTGATTGTGCGATTAAATTAGAGAAATAAGAACCTATAAATTGAATGATCTGCTCGACGAATAATATTCCTAAAATAACAAGGGTCCAAAACAAAAGCATATTCGGTTGAGGCGTTTCCGTCTTAAGGTCAATAGCAATATAATTGTTTACCATTGAACGAATCAGCAAAGGTCTAGAAACACCAAGCACAGCCAACAATATTGAGCAAAGAACTGCTACAAAAAACGTTTTACGATAAGGCTTCAAATGGGAAACCAAACGTTTAAATATGGAGATATTAATGGTCGCTTTTTCTGACATGCATGCAAATTTACCTTTTTTTCATGGCTTGAATAAAATCCTACTGTTCTTTTTACATTTATTGGCAGTGAAAACAATGAAATTTCTATAAAATCAATTACTTTTATAGCAAAGCACAACAAAATGATACACAATCTATCAAACACTAATTCAATTTTCTCTTCTTTCCTTTCAGAAATTAGAGATGTTACGGTTCAAAAAGATGCCATGCGATTCAGACGAAATATGGAACGTATTTCTGAAATTATGGCTTATGAAGTTTCAAAAACCTTGGAATTTGAATCAACTAGTGTTACAACTCCTCTAGGTGTTGCTAATGTTCAAACAATTAAGGAACAACCTGTGTTAGCAACAATTTTAAGAGCTGGATTGTCAATGCATCAAGGTTTGTTGAATTATTTTGATAAAGCAGATAGCGCATTTATTTCTGCATATCGCAAACATACGAGTGTTGAAGATTTTGATATTCATGTTGAATATTTAGCTTCTCCAAAATTGGACAATCGTACAGTGATAATCAGCGATCCAATGTTAGCTACGGGAAGTTCAATGGTGATGGTTTACAAAGCAATTTTGAAACAAGGAAAACCAAGTAAAATTATCATCGTTTCTGCGATTGCAACACCTGACGCATTGGATTATGTCAAAAGACATTTACCTGAGACGACACAAATTTGGGTAGGCGCAATTGACACAGAATTAACTGCTCAGTCTTATATTGTTCCTGGATTAGGTGATGCTGGGGATTTAGCTTACGGTGAAAAATGTTAATAATCAACTAAATGCTCTGGGGAAAATACATAGGCTTTTTTGGCTTTTCAATGATCAAGTTTTTGTTCACGCCATTTGGTGGCCCAAAAGCGGGACTTTCGTTTATTGAGACATATGTTGTTTGCGTAGCAGGTGCATTGTTAAGTGCAGCGATTTTTTACTTTTCGAGTGAATTTTTCTTAATTCGAGCACATAAAAAACGTAAAGAATTGATTCGGAAATCAATAGAAACTGGGATTCCGTTGAAACAAAAGAAAAAATTCACTAAAACGAACAAGCTAATCGTTCGAATAAAACACAAACTTGGAATCATCGGTGTTGCTTTTTACGCACCTTTATTCTTAAGTATTCCAATTGGAACAATTATCACTGCCAAATTTTATGGCAAAGAAAAACGCACATTTCCATTGATTGTTTTAGGAATAGGAATCAACGGAATAATTACAACCGGTTCTGCCTTTCTTATTGCTGATTTCTTCTAATGACAAACAAACATTTATTTTTTGATCTTGATCGTACCTTGTGGGATTTCGAGAAAAATTCGGAGATTGCCCTTTTTAAATTATTTCATGAACTTGGCTTAAACGAAGCAATTGACAGTTTCGATCTTTTTCATGCCAATTATAAGAAAACCAACGCTCTTCTTTGGAAAGAATACGGTGCTGGAAGATTATCAAAAGAAAACCTTAGAAACGATCGCTTTAGATTAACACTCGAACAATTCGATTTGAACAATCCTGATCTTGTAACAAAAATAAGTGATGGTTATGTTGAACTTTCACCACAACAAACTGCATTGTTTCCTCATGCGCACGAAACGTTAGATTACCTTAAAAAAGAAGGTTACAACATGCACATTATCACGAATGGGTTCAAAGAGGTTCAATATATCAAACTCAACAAATCGGGGCTTGATCATTATTTTGATATAATCGTTTGCTCTGAAGATGTTGGACAGAACAAGCCCTCGCCAGCTATCTTTAAACATTCACTTGATTCGGCAAATGCCAAAGCCGCAGATTCAGTTATAATTGGTGATGATTATGAAGTTGATGTTGTTGGTGCACAGAATTATGGCATGTACGGCATTTTGTTTGATCCAGAAAATTCCTTTCACCATTTCCAAGATCAACATCGAATTCAATCATTACAAGAATTGCCAGGATTATTGCCTTTTGTTTTCAAATAATTATTCCAGTTTACCAGAATAAATTTCAATCTCACTTGCCGCGTATTCGCCTTTGGTAGGATTCCAAATGTAATATTTCAATTGGTCGGTCGGAAGAATATCTTCAGGAAGTGTGAATGCACAAATCATGTATTTCTCCTTTCCGGAACTAACAAATTTTGAAAATTCATACGAATAATAGACTGCTAAATCTTCTCCTTTCTTCCATGCTTCTCCATTGCGATCAGCGGTCAAGGTCAAATAAAGTGGAATAGAGTCGTTAGCGTTTACTTTGCAACGAAGTATATAATAATCCCATTTTGATCCTTGAGATGGTAAATCCTTAACATTGAAACGATCTTCAAAAGCGAATTCAGCATTTGTTTGTTTCAATTTTGAAGACTTGGCTTTCTTAATTTCAGGACCGAACGAACGTTCTTTGACGCTTTTACCAAACATCACAAAAATAGAATACTTCGTTTGTACAGTATTTATTACGGTTGGATAATGTAATCGAATCGCTTCATAAAACATTGGTACATTGAAACTGTTGCTAAAACTGTAAGCGAAATAAGGTGTTTTTGCATTATTTGCTCGACTCAATAATGCATCCATTGCCTCTGGTTGATCCCAATCAATAATGGTTTCACTCAAATCATCCTCAACATAATAATTGATGTAATCGACATTATTGAAATTGGATGCAAACGTTATATTCTTTTTTCCATAGCCTTGATTCACTTCATTTATTGCATCACCAATTTCTTTAAAAACACCAAAATGAACTGGCTCTAACAATTGATTTCGCAATAAACTATCTGTTGTAGGAATAATCACAAGTGCTGCCAAGACTATTCCCTTCACTTTCTTAGACTCAGTTTCAAGCAGGGTAAACAAAGGCAAAAACAAGAAGGGCAAAATAAATTGCATCACAATTTCTCTAAGAATTGGCGTAAAAACATGCGACAAGATAAATGCTCCAATAAAGGTCATTACAAAAACACAAATGGAAAAAGTACTCGCTTTGTTCCATTTCTTTTTCCCGATCAAAAATGAGAAAAGAAATAGTAAAAAAAGAGAAGTTGCCAACAACCAAGATTCATTAAAAAACAGATGCATGAAATCAATCGGCCAAGTTAATTTTGGAGCGGCCAACCAGCCTAACCCACCTCTTCCCACTTGAAATAATGTAATCGGTAAATGTGGTAAAAACAAAGCAACAGCAAGTAAACCAGCCAAAATCAAATAAACTACACGGTTTCTAACAAGATAGGTTAATCCAATTCCACATAGTACAACAGCTACTAAAAACGCAAAGTAATGAGAAAGCATTGCACCAACCAAACCAATGGAAATGATGATTGTCCATTTCCACAATTGTCGTTGTTGCACTTTCAATTCCAAGATGCCATAAAATGCGAGTAATAAAAAGAACACTCCTGAATTGTAAGGTCGTGCAAAAACCGTGTTCATTACAGTAAATGTTAAACCCGTGAACAAAGCAATTACGAGTAATCCTGAATATTTAGAGAAATGCCGAATGCCAATGCGATAAATTAGCAGTGATGTTAGAATATAAAAAATCAAACTAGTAGATCGAATAGCAAATTCGCTATCACCAAAAACCCGTACCCAAAACCAAAGTAAAACTTGATAGAACGCAGGATGCATATCTCCTACTTTCACACCTTGCACCCAGAATTCATTCCAAGTTGAAAAATGTGTTCGATGCCAAGCGCTTAATTCATCGTTTGACAAACCTTGGTAGTGCATAAAAATCAATCGAATGATTAAACCCACCAACACCAAGGATATAAAAATCCAATGTTTTTGAAGAATACGCATTTTTAACCGCGCAATTCCTGACGTGTTTTTTCGTAAAGAATCATTCCAGCCGCAACACCAACATTCAAAGAAGCAATTTCACCTCTCATAGGAATACGTGCTCGAACATCAGAAAGATTTATTAAATCAGATGTAATTCCATCTTCTTCGGAACCAAGAATGATACAAACTGGACCACGCATATTAATTTCATGCAATGAAACAGCGGCTTTTTCTGTACAAGCAATGATTCGCATGCCACATTGTTGTAAATAGAATAATGACTCTTTTAAACTATTTGTTTTACAAACTGGAATTCTATTCAAAGCTCCAGCAGAAGTTTTAATTGCATCTGGCGTAACCAACGCTGAACCTTTTGATGGAATTAAAATAGCATCAACTCCTTGGCATTCTGCTGTACGTGCGATTGCTCCAAAATTTCGTACATCCGTAATTCGATCCAAAACTAAAACTAATGGTTTTTCACCACGTTCTATCATTTCTTCAACCAAAGGTTCAATTTCTTTATATTCAATTGGCGAAACCATGGCGATTACACCTTGATGATTTCCTTCTGTTAAGAAATCCAATTTTTGAGATGGAACGAATTGTAATTGAAAGTTTTTACCAGCTAACGCTTCTTTCAACTCTGTAAACAATTCTTTATTCATTCCTTTTTGAATAAGAATTTTATTGATTTCACGTTCTGCTTTAATTGCTTCAATTACGGCACGAACACCAAAAATCAAATCTTCAGCTGATTTTTTACGTTCAAATTTTCTTGGTTCCATTCTATTTGTTTAATAAGTAAAAGTGAAGTCAACTGCTACATTGTCTCCAAGTGTTTTGGCAACAGGACAAGCTTTCCCAGCTCTAAGAACACGCTCTGCAGTTTCTGCTGTCCAATTGTTCCCTGTTAAATCTAATTCAATAACAATTCGTTCAATTCTTCTTGGTGCTGTGCCCATAATTTTTTGAACTTTCGCATCTGCATGATCAAAATTGATTTCATGTTCATTGCAAAAAATACCCATAATGGTAATCATACACGAAGCATACGCAGTTGCTACCAAATCAGTTGGAGAAAAAGCTTCGCCTCTTCCTTTATTGTCAACTGGAGCATCAGTGATAATTTCAGTACCTGATTGAACATGCGTACAAGCAGTTCTCAAATTTCCTAAATACTTTACTTCAGAGGTAATCATATAAATTCGATGATAATATTGTAACTTTGTCAAGAATTAGAATCAATGTAATTCCGAGCGTAAAAATAGGCTTTTTCTTTAAGATGTCGTTATGTTCAAAACAATACTTGGTTCTTAAGTGTTATTGAAGTTGGAATAATTTTGTGCTTAACAAGAGTCAAAATGAGTGAAATAATCGAGAAAGACAATTCTGAAATTAGAATTAAAAAACCAAAATGGTTGCGTGTAAAATTACCTACTGGGGAAAATTACCGCAAAGTACGTTCTTTGGTTGATGAGCATAAATTACACACGATTTGTGAAAGCGGAAGCTGTCCAAACATGGGAGAATGTTGGGGCGAAGGCACTGCAACATTTATGATTCTTGGAAATATTTGTACACGTTCTTGTGGCTTTTGTGCTGTAAAAACTGGACGACCAGAAGAAGTTGATATTTATGAACCTGGAAAGGTAGCGCAAAGTGTTAAAATCATGCAAGTGAAACACGCAGTTATCACTTCAGTAGATCGCGATGATTTAAAAGATGGAGGCGCAGAAATTTGGGCTCAAACTGTTCGTGCAATTCGTCAACAATCGCCTGGAACAACTATGGAAACCTTAATTCCAGATTTTGCGGGTAATTGGGATAATTTGCAAATCCTTATTGATGCAGCACCGGAAATCGTATCGCATAATTTAGAAACTGTTAGACGATTAACAAAAGCAGTTCGAATTCAAGCAAAATACGACCGTAGCTTAGAAGTGCTTTTTCGTTTAAAAAAAGGTGGAATGCGCACGAAATCGGGAATTATGCTTGGACTTGGGGAAACAGATGAAGAAATCATTGAAACGATGGAAGATTTGAGATCTGTAAATGTTGACATCTTAACAATCGGACAATATTTACAACCGACTCCAAAACACTTGCCAATTGCCGAGTTTGTAACACCAGAGCGCTTTGAAAAATACCGCGTTCTTGGATTGGAAATGGGCTTTAGATATGTTGAAAGTGGACCATTGGTTCGCTCATCATATCATGCTGAAAAACATCTTTTTTAATTCTTTGACTTGTATACTTTTTTCAAAAAAACATTCAAAAAGAATTTAAAAAGGGTTTAAAATAAATTAGATTTGTAAGATTAAAATAAAGTTACCTCGATAATAAGTATAAAACATTTCATTTTTATTTATTAACTTGGCGGTCGCGTTAAAACAAAATAGGAAATAACTACATTTATGAAACGAAACAAAATAATCATCGGTTCTGCCGGTTTAGTTGCTTTAGCAGCGTTTTTTGCGGTTTCTCCTTGGGGATTTAAATCATCTGAGGGCTCGTATTCTAAACAAGACTTACCTTCTTTGGAGTCAAAATCTGCCGAAAATGCTCAACAATGGCTTAGTGCTAGATACATTGACCATGCAACTGGGCAAGAAATTACGAAAGAGAAATTGGAATTAATTCGTTCTCAAGTAAGAAAAGCACCAAAAAGTAAAGCAATCTCCTTTGTTGAACAAGGTCCTGATAATATTGGTGGACGTACAAGAGCAATTCAAGTTGATAGAGCTGATGTAAACCATGTTTGGGCTGGTGGAGTTTCAGGTGGTTTATTTGTTTCTAACAATCGCGCTGATCAATGGGAACGCGTAGATTCTTACATTAATGCTGGAGGCTCACCGTTTATTTCAAGTATGACTCAAACTACTGATGGTACATTGTATGTTGCCTCAGGGTCTAACCAAGAATCTTGGAATGGTAATGGTGTTTGGTACACAACTGACAACGGAGGAACTTGGGATGTTATTCCAGGAACAACTAGTTGTACTGAGGTAGTTTCTAGTGATGCTGACAACTATGTTTGGATGGCTACTGGATCAGGAGTTAGAAAATGGAAAATTGGTGATGCTAGTTTAACAACCGTAACTGTAACTGCAGGAGCTTGTAATGCTTTGAAAATCTCAAAGGATGGCCAAGTTATCGTTGCTGGTATGGGGACAAATAAAACGTTTGTGTCAGCTGACGGTGGAACAACCTTTACTGATAAATCTGGTTCTGGTTCTACTGTAGTACCTTCAGGAGCTCAACGTATTGAATATGCTATTTCTCACGCACGTGTTGCTGGAAAATATTCATTGTACGCTGTAAGAACAGGTTCAAACCTTTTAGGAATGAACGTTTCTCATGATGATGGTGCAACATGGTCACAATTTATTGGAGCTTCTGGAACGCCAAGTAACTTAGATATTTATAGAAATCAAGGGACTTACAACTCAATTGTAACAGTTGTTCCAACGGATAACGAAAAAATCTTAATTGGTGGAATTGATATTTGGAAATGGAAACAAACAGTTAACAATCCTCCATCTGGTGGTTTTGAGAAATTAACTGAGTGGTTCTTACCAATGTATGCTCCAAAATATGCGCATGCGGATAATCACGAAATGAAATGGGATCAATTGAACCGTTTATACATTGGTAATGATGGTGGTATTGGTATAACAAATGATTTTGGCGAAACTTGGTACCCTGCGAACAGAGGTTATAACGTGACTCAGTTCTATGGTATTGCTTTCGATAGTGAAGGAGCTGTAATGGGTGGAGCACAAGATAATGGAACATCATATAACGATCATACACTGTCTACATTCAAAGAATTTAGAGAAGTAAATGGTGGTGATGGTTTCGCTTGTGAGATTTCATTCTACAACCCTAAAGTAATGTTCTCATCAGTTTATTATAACTCAATTTCAAGATCTGGTGACAGAGGAAACACTTGGAGCTCATTCGCACCTGTTTTCCCAAGTTCATACGATCCAGTTGGAACTGAAGGTTCAATTCACCCATTCGTTACATCATACTCATTAGCTGAATACTACGATTTAAATTCTGAGGATTCGGTTTTATTCGTAGCAACCAAAAATTATGCTGCTGGTACAACAATTAAAATCCCTTCAAAAGCGACTGGAGACTCTATGACGTATACAACTCCAACAGCTTTATATTTCGATGATACACTGGATTATGAACCATCTTTAACTACTACTGACTACACTTGTGTTAACTCATTAAATGGTCAAACAGTATATTTAGGCAATTACCCATGGACACCATTTGTTAGTGCTTCAGGAACAAACCCTCCAACAATTGGCGATTCATTATTAGTTGAATTTCCAACAGGTGATGACACTGTTGTAGTTGCAAGTATTGGAACTTACAGTCACTATTATGGACAAAATGCTGTAACAGGTGAAACATACAGTATGGGTAACCAACAAGTAGCATACAACGTTGCTTGGGATACATTGAAAGTTCAGGATCCATATCAATCATGGTTCGTTATGTATGTGAACATCAACGGAGGTGAACTTTGGGCAACAAGAAACGCTACTCGCCTTTCTGTTCTTGATCAAAATTGGATTAAAATTGCAAAAGGAATCGGAAGTGAGTTTGGATTCGGTAGTAACGGAAATATGCGTGTAGATTTAGAATTCTCAAGAGATTTAAATCACTTGTACGTTGCTGCTGGTAGTGGTGTTTGGAGAATTGATGGTTTAGGTGATATTTACACTTCAGACCCGAACTTTAAGTCCAAGGCAGGTTATTGGGGTACAGGAGCCGCAAGTTTACCGACTGCAACAACTGCAACTAAAATTAACACAACGACTTATGAAGGCTTAACGGTTAATCCAAACAACGCTGATGATATCGTCTTATTCGGTGGATTCAGCCAAGGAAACAAACGTTCGTTGAACGCAACCGCTGCCGTACCAACATTTACTTCATTAACAAATATTACGTCTCCAAACGTAGCTTGTTATGATGGGATTATTGATAGAGATGACTCAGATGTAATAGTAGTTGGAACATCTGAAGGTGTTTTCGTTACTGAAGATGGTGGTGCAACTTGGGAAAATTCTTCAGCTGGATTTGAAGGTACTCCTGTATTCCACGTACGTCAGTCTTGGAGAACTTACAATGAGGGTAACCACAGACCAGGTGAAATATATATTGGTACTTATGGACGTGGTATTTGGGCTTCTGCTGCATACCTTGGAATCGGTGAAAATGGTGCTGATGGAAATCAAGTTTTCAAAACAAAATTGAAAACTTATCCTAACCCTACAACTGATAACACAACATTGACGTTCAACTTATCTGAAACATCAAATGTGAATGTAATGGTTTACAACATCTCTGGTAGATTAGTAAAAACAATTACAAACAAAAATGTACAAGCTGGAGCTCAAATCTTAACAATTGATGCTCAAGATTTACCAAACGGTACTTACATCGTTAAGTTCATTGCAGGTAAACAAAATGAAACAGCGAAATTCATTAAAATGTAATTTCATCTAACGCATAATTAAAAGGGTTGTCAAATTGACAACCCTTTTTTATTTCACACATTTTTGAAGCAATATTTAAAGGAGAAATCCTACATTTGTAACCTATCAAATCAAAAAAAATGAGTTCTTACGATATTACAATTATTGGATCTGGGCCTGGTGGTTATGTAGCTGCAATTAGATGCGCCCAATTAGGTATGAAAACTGCCTTAATTGAAAAATACGACACCTTAGGCGGAACATGTTTAAATGTTGGTTGTATCCCTTCAAAAGCGTTATTGGATTCATCCGAACATTACCATAATGCAGTTCACAATTTCGAAGAACACGGAATCATCGTAAAAGATGTGAAAGCAAACTTGGAGCAAATGATTAAACGTAAAAGTGAAGTTATTGCCCAAACATGTGCTGGAATCAAATTCCTGATGGACAAAAACAAAGTAGATGTGTTGACTGGCGTTGGTTCTTTCGTGGACAAAAACACAATCAAGGTAAAAGATAACAGCGGTACTGAAACGACTATCAATACTAAAAATGTAATTATTGCAACAGGTTCTAAACCAAATTTCTTCCCAGGAATGGAACCAGATAAAAAACGCATTATCACTTCAACCGAAGCATTAAAAATGACGGAAATCCCGAAAAAAATGCTTGTGATTGGAGGAGGTGTTATTGGATTGGAATTAGGTTCTGTATATGCACGTTTAGGAACTGAAATCGAAGTGATTGAATTCGCAAATACGATTATCCCTACGATGGATGCAACCTTAGGAAAAGAACTTACGCGTGTATTGAAAAAAGAAGGATTTAAATTCAACCTTGAGCACAAAGTTCAAAAAGTTGAGAACGTAGGTGATAAAGTTGTTTTAACAGCTTTGAACAAAAAAGATGTTGAGGTTACCTTCGAAGCCGACTACTGTTTAGTAGCTGTTGGAAGAAAACCATATACTGAAGGATTAAACCTTGAAGCTGCTGGATTAAAAGTAAACAACAAAGGTCAAGTAGAAGTAAATGACCATTGTCAAACATCAGTACCTAACATTTATGCAATCGGTGATGTTGTTCGAGGAGCAATGTTAGCACACAAAGCAGAAGAAGAAGGCGTTTATGTTGCAGAACAAATTGCAGGACAAAAACCACATATCAATTACGGATTAATACCAGGAGTTGTTTACACTTGGCCTGAAGTTGCCGCAGTTGGTAAAACAGAAGAAGAATTAAAAGCTGCTGGCGTTGAATATAAAGTAGGTTCATTCCCAATCAAAGCATTAGGAAGAGCACGCGCTAGTATGGACACGGCTGGTTTAGTTAAAATCCTTGCTGATAAAAATACTGACGAAATCTTAGGCGTTCATATGATTGCACCACGTGCTGCGGATTTAATTATGGAAGCTGTTACGGCAATGGAATACAGAGCATCGGCAGAAGATATCGCTCGTATTTGTCATCCACATCCAACGTATTCTGAAGCAATCAAAGAAGCTGCTTTGGATGCAACAGATGCTCGCGCATTACACGTATAATACATAACAAAATCATAGTAAAAGCCCCTAGATTCGGGGCTTTTTTTGTTTGATTTCTTTCCAATAAACAACAATATTGATTTGTAATCAATTGAAAAATTATTGATCTTTTGCATCAATTGAAAGCTGAAGTGCAATTGAATTATACGTTGGATTAATCAGATAAACCAATAAGACAAAAAGCCCAGTAATTTCTTACCGGGCTTTTTAAATATCTTAATTAGAACTACTCCTTCACCAAGACCATTTCATCCACCAAATGTTTCGCGCCAGAGTACTTATCCATTACCCACATTACATAGCGAATATCAACAACAACGTTTCTACAACGGTTTGGATCAAACATGTAATCAGACATTGTACTTTCCCATGTGCGGTCGAAGTTCAATCCCATCAAGTTTCCATTTGCATCAATTACTGGCGAACCAGAGTTTCCGCCTGTTGTATGATTCGAACCTGTGAAACACACCCACAATTCTCCATTTTGCGCATAATCGCCATAGTCTTTGTTCTTGTGCATTTCCAACATGCGTGGCAATAATTCAAAATCAGGATTTCCTGTATTGTATTTCGCAATAATTCCATCCAATGTTGTATGTTCAGTATACTCCATACCATCTGTTGGAGACGAACCTTCCAATTGTCCGTAGGTAATTCTCAAAGTACTATTCGCATCTGCCCAATGTTTTGCATCTGGGAACATTTCATATTTACCTTGCACATAGACTTTCAACAAAGCATTCATTTGATCATCAAACGCTTGGTATTTTGGCAATACATTTTCTTTGAAGTCCTTTGTCAATTTTGCATACAATTTAAATCCAGGGTCTTTCGCAATTGCTTTCACGGATTTCTCTTTAAACTTTTGCAAGAAAGCTACATAACGGTCTTTATTTGTAAGAATCGACTTAGCGAAAATTGCTTTGGATAAACCATTCACATAATTCACATCTGCAATTGATTCTAAATCTACTGTTACTTGTGTAAAGTATTCCATCGTTAACAATTCGAAAATCTTTTGATCAACTCCTGCATCATAATTCTTGAAGAAACCATCCGCACCTTTGATCATTTTTTCAATTTGCGCGTTCAATTCTCCTTTTTCAACATACTTGGCATAATTAGTCGTGATATCATCGATTCCACGCGCCAATTTGTAAAACTCTGGACCAACATATAAATACTCAATTGCCATCGAATAACGGAATTCCCAATTACTACCTTCCTCAACCAATTTATTCATTTGGTTGACCAATTGACCATACGCTCCGTTCCATTTATCATTTGTCGCGGCCATATCATTGTATTCTTTTTCTTTACCAATTTTAACAGAAACTCCATCCAAACGTTTTAATCCGTCTACTTGTCCAATCCATTTTTTATAGGCATTCGCAATACTTGCTTGTTTCGCTGAATATTTGATCCGAATTTCATCAGACGAACGCATTGCAGCATCTATCACACTTAATGACTTCTCACGCATTTTTATACGCGCTGGACGTTCTTTTTCAACGATAAATTTCAAATAACCTGAAGCGACGTGTTGTTCTGTCTCGCCTGGAAAACCATATACCATTGTAAAATCACCTACTTTTCTATTTTTAAACGAAATAGGTAAGAAATGAATTGGTGAATATGGAACATTGTTCGTTGAATACTCAGCTGGTTTGTTGTCCGCTCCAGCATAAATTCTGAAAACGGAAAAATCTCCAGTGTGTCTTGGCCAAACCCAGTTATCTGTATCACCACCAAATTTCCCTATTGAATTCGGAGGCGTTCCAACTAAACGCACATCTTTAAATACTTCCTTCACAATAATGTAAAAGTGATTTCCAAAATTGAACGGTTTAATTTCTGCTTCATAATGTGTTCCAACAGTTGCGTCTTTGATCAATTGCTCCATGTTTTTGCGCATGGCTGCAGCACGTTTTTCAGCACTTTCAGATTCTACAACACCAAACATTACAGAAGCAGTAACATCGTCAATTCGCACCATGCGTGAAGCTGTTAAACCAGCGTTTGGTAATTCTTCAGCGTAATTTTTAGCCCAAAATCCATTTTTCAAGTAATCTTTTTCAAGTGAAGAATGTGATTGAATTTGTGAATAACCACAGTGATGGTTTGTTAACAACAATCCTTTTCCAGAAACTAATTCAGCTGTACAACCTCCACCGAAATGCATGATTGCATCTTTCAAACTTGAATGGTTCACATCGTAAATATCCTTTGCTGATAATTTCATTCCTTTCGCTTGCATATCTGATTCAAAAGCGGAAATAACCGACGGAATCAACATTCCTTCCTCTGCGAAACAGTTGATAAATGTGATGAATGATAAACTTAATGATACTAAAAACTTTTTCATACGCTAAAATGATAAGTTCCAAAATTAAGTAAAATGATTCGAAATGCGCCAAATAAAGGACAAACGAGCTCACCCACTTATTAACACCGGATTTTCACCCTTTTTCGGTAATAATTCGAAAAAAATAGCAACTTTGTGTTTATGGAATTAATGAATCAAATTTTTCGTCTCGGAGTTGTTTTTGCCATCTTCGGATTTATCTGGGGGATCTTTGAATTGGGCTTGAATTTAGTCAGTGCCGGAAGAACACGTACTGTTTCAGAAGTCTATTTTCTGAAAGCAATCAAGTATTTATTCTTGGTAGATGTCACTTTTTTGTTTTGCTTGGACGAAGCGCAAAATTTAATTTCGACATTTAACATTGTGATTGCTGGCTTAGTTTTGTTGACTTATTTCGTTGGGAAATTACAAAATCAACAAAACAAAATGGCGATGTTTCAGATGATGGGTACTGGAATGACACCAAAGCAAACTACCTTTAATTTACGTGTCGAAATTGGCGTTATTGCTTTAGCAATTTGTGTATTTAGCTTGTTTATTTTCTTTCCAAATGTTGCTAAAAATCCCATTTCAATTTGGTTCCACGAAAGCATCATCAACATTGAAGACACACCAGTTTTCGGTTTTATTTTCAAAGTAATTGGATTCTTCTTTTTGGTGAGCATGATTTTCAAAATGTTAAATGGTTTCAACTATTTGATTTCAGGAAAACCATTTGTTCAAGCAAGTTCATCTTTTCAATCTTTTTCGAATAAGAAAAAGGAGGATGATTTTGACGATTACGAAGAATTGGAGAACTAAAGTGTTGCCAAAAAGGCTTCGATCTGTGCAATTAAGGGCTGTTTTTCGTCGTTGTTGATTGCGTAGTTGGCTAATTCAAGTTTCTTTTCATCTGGCCATTGCTTACTCATTCGCTCCTCAACTTCTTCTGTAGACATTTTATCGCGTTCCATCACACGTTGAATTCGTAATTCTTTAGGAGCAGTAACTAGCAAATTCAAATCCATCGTTTTGTACGCACCTGTTTCGAAGAGAATTGCTGCTTCATTAAAAACGTAAGGAGATCTTTGTTCATTGCACCAATCAACAAATGCAGATCTCACTTTTGGATGGATAATTTGGTTCACTTGAATACGCAGTTGATCATCTTTGAAAAGTTGTTGCGCTAAAAAGGGACGGTTCAGTTCATCATCAATGTAAACTTCCGTCCCTAGTAATTTTATCAGTTGACTTCGAATTTCATGATCCGTATCAACCAGTATTTTCGCTGCTAAATCTGAATAGTAAACTGGATATCCAAGCGTTTCAAGTATTTTTCCTACAAGGCTTTTCCCTGAACCTATGCCACCAGTTAATCCAATTTTTAGCACAGTGCCTATATTTCTTCTACTTCAATCATTTTGAATGGAAGCTTGATAATCGCTTGGTAATCTTCACCTGCTTCTTCCATATCTTCATCATCTTCTTCGAAATACCAATTTACAGAAACATCCGTTCCGTTCAATTTTTCCAATTTCTTGAATAAGTCCAAAATACATTTTGAAGAGGATGTGTTGAAGTATTCCAATTTCATTTCAATCACCGTTTGAGAACCTGGACTCGCAGCATAGCCATCAATCCAATCATTCAATGGTTTATAAAATTCAATTGAATTCTCTGGTATGGATCTCCCTTTCAACAACAATGTTCCCGCTGCTGGATCAAAAACAACTTCTGGTGTTTTCGCTGAAGCCTCTAATATCAACTTTTCCATCTTTCTTTTAATCTATTTTTACATTCAAGCAAAAAAAGCTTGTTTCATTATTTATTTTCAAAAACTCAAAATCTAATTTGTTTCCTGATTTTCGTGCGATATCAATCATTCCCAACCCAGCAGTTCCTTTATCTGAGACCATTGAATTATTCAAACTATTTTGATAATATTCTTTTAATCCTTCCTTGTCCATTGAATTAATAATCTCCAAGCGATCTTTTAACTCTTGAGCTTTGTCAGCATCAATGTAATTTCCAGTTTTCACAATAAAATTATCATTCTCTTTTACAATGAGCACCAATGCTGATTTACGTTCTAAAAATTCCCTTGATGCTGGTGTTGAAGAATTTTCAACGTGATGATATAAATTTTGCAAGCATTCAACCAAGACATTAAACACTTTTTTACGGATTCTCGGTGTTTCATGCATCGAGTCCATTTTGGCTTCCATAATGTGTAAAACAGAAGTTAGCAACTCAGCCGTAACGATACCTTTAAACGAAAGAATGACATTTTCATCCTCCATTGTTCGATATAGACTGTAGACGTTAGCTAGTGACATTATGAATAGTTTCATAACAAATATAATGAATTGATTTTCAAAGCAAGCAATTCTCTGAGAAAATAACTGAGATTGTATAAAATTCGCTACACAACTGCCAATTAGAGGTGAAAGATTATCTTTGTACCATGAGTTCAAAAGAATGGTTTGCAGAGTGGTTCGATACCACGTATTATCACACTTTGTATAAAAACAGAAATGATGAAGAGGCTGAACAGTTTATTTCCAAACTATTATCTTTTTTAAAATTAAAGACGAATGCCACAGTTCTTGATTTAGCTTGCGGTAAAGGTCGCCATTCTGTTACCTTGAACAAACATGGATTAACGGTTTTGGGCGTCGATTTAGCGCCGAACAGTATACTTGAAGCTCAAAAATCTGAAACAACAAATTTATCATTTGGCGTTCATGATATGCGAGAAGTGATTGAAGGAAAAACGTTTGATGCTATCTTCAATTTGTTTACGAGCTTTGGTTATTTTGATGATTTAAACGATAATGTGCGTGTCGTTCAATCAATGCATTCCATGTTAAACGATGAAGGAATGTTAGTAATAGATTTCATGAATGCATCAAAGGTAATCGCCAATTTAGTTACCAAAGAGGAAAAAGAAATCGATGGTATTCAATTCAACATCGAACGAGTTTATGATGGACAACACATTTTCAAACACATAAAATTCTCCGATGCAGGCAAGGATTTTCACTTTACAGAACGTGTTCAAGCCTTGAAAAAAGATGATTTTTATGATTTATTGGCGCAGAATAAGTTTGAGATAATTCGTACTTTTGGCGACTTTTCATTAAATGATTTTGATGAAAACACATCCGATCGTTTGATCATCATTGCAAGAAAAAATTAATGGAAGCATTTATCGTTTATTCAAGTCTTATTTTGTCGGTTGTTCTAGGTGGATTTTTCGTAACCTATTTGCAGCAAACGAATAAAGCGCAAATTATCAAGTTGCTGCTTGCATTTAGCGGTGGTTTCTTATTAGCGATTGCTTTCACCCATTTTATTCCAGATTTATACCATGAAGAATCGGCTTCAATTGGAATTTATATTCTGATCGGATTTTTGATTCAATTGTTAATGGAGTTCTTTTCGGGTGGAATTGAACACGGACATGTTCACGTTCACAAAGGTCAAAAAATGCCTTGGGGATTGTTTATTTCGCTTTCAGTTCATTCGATTTTGGAAGGAATTCCGTTGGGAAATCAATTGATGGGACACGAAATCTTAAGCTCACATCACCACGGAGATGATAATTCGCTGTTGTTAGGAATTTTATTTCATCAATTGCCTGTTGCTATTGCTTTGATGACCTTACTGATCAATACAAAGCTAACGACTGCAAAAGCGTGGATTGTGTTAATGTTGTTCGGTATTATGACACCATTGGGTGTTTTAGTTGGAATGTTCACCTTACCAGGAGAATTCGGCTTAGATTATCACGTAATTCTTGCAATTGTTGTTGGTATGTTCTTGCACATTTCAACCACAATTATTTTTGAAACATCCGAAAATCACAAATTCAATTTATTGAAATTATTGGCCATTTTTGTGGGTTGTGGATTGGCGTTTTTAATGCACTAACCTGTAAGGATTCGTGATTATCCGCCGCGGCGGATGCTGCCTTAGGCGGTCATGATTTGTGATTTGTGATTTCCTGCCTGTCGGCAGACAGGGTGATTCTATCAGAATTTTCTTAACCAATCATTCGTTTGAAGGTTGCCCACATGATTTTTAAATCAGTTCCAATCGTTGGACGTTCAAGGTATTTCTTGTTCAGCTCAATCTTGGTTGGCATAATAACTTCTATATAGGTTTTGTGCGGATCTTCAGAATTACCCAACAATTCATTTTCGTTGAAATATTCTACAGAGGCGTAATCTGTTATTCCTGGTTTTACATTGAGAATTTGACGTTGGTCTTCGGTATATAAATCCACAAATTCCTTTACTTCAGGACGTGGACCAACAATGCTCATCTCACCTTTCAAAACATTGATAAACTGAGGAAATTCATCCAATTTAAACTTACGCAAGATATACCCAGAATTAGTGATTCGAGGATCACGCATTCCAACAGTCAACTTTCCTGCTTTGTCTGCATCTTTTCTCATTGAACGAAATTTCAACATCTTGAAAGGAATTCCATTTTTTCCAATTCGCTCCTGCTGATAAAATACACCACCCCTCGATTCCATCAAAATCCAAATAGACATGACAATTCCAATCGGAAGAAAAAGACTCAGAATAATGAGAGAAACAAGTATGTCGAAAGTTCTTTTCACTATTTAGAATGAAGAACAGAACCAACAGCTTTCTTCACCGCATTCACAACCGTTTGAACTTGTTCATCCGTCAAATTATAATATACGGGCAATGAAATTTCATTGTGGTATTTATTCCATGTTTCAGGATAATCTTCCATTTTATAACCACGTTTTTTGTATGCAGTCAATGTTGGCAAAGGTAAAAAGTGAACATTCACAGAAACATCTTCATCAAAAATCACCTGCATAATCGCATCGCGTTGTGCCTCTGTGATGTTTGAAATGCGCAACTGATATAAATGATAACAACTTACCTTGTTCTCTGTAGTATGAAGTGGCGTAATTGCCCAAGATTCATTGGCAAAAGCTGCATCGTATTGTTCGAAAATCGATTTTCTTCGATCTAAATTCTCTTGATAGCGTTCCAATTCAACCAAACCAATTGCGGCTTGCAAATCGGTCATATTGCATTTAAAACCTGGTTCTTCAACGTCGTAGCGCCAATTCCCTTTTTGTGTTTTTGCTAATGCATCTTTGTTCTGACCATGTAAAATCAAGGTACAAAACGTTTTGTAGATTTCGTCATGATCAAATCCTTCAGGAAGATTGAAACACAAAGAACCACCTTCAGCTGTTGTTAAGTTCTTCACTGCATGAAATGAGAATGAACTAATATCTGTTAATGATCCAGAACGCTTTCCGTTCATTGTCGCTCCGAAACTGTGAGCTGCATCACTAATCACAAGGATTCTTCCAAGTTGCTTTTGCAATTCGTTCGATGGAGAAAATTGATTCACAATTGATTCCTCCTTCACTAATGCGTTGATTAAATCGTAATCGCACGGAAAACCGGCTAAATCAACAGCAATAATTGCTTTTGTTCTTGGAGTAATTGCTTTACGAATGGCATCAACTGAGATATTAAAATCTTCTGGATTGATATCCACCATCACTGGTTTTGCACCTGCATGAACAATTACATTGGCGCTTGCGCAATAGGTATAAGCAGGAAGAATTATCTCATCTCCTTCTTTTATTCCCCACCAACTCAATAAAACCTGCATTCCCATTGTCCAAGAATTTACAGCAACTGTTGTTTTACAACCGCAGTATTCCGTAATTTTTTTCTCAAATAGTTTCGTGCGAGGACCTGTTGTAATCCAACCACTTTGCAATGCAGCTGTCACCTCATCGATTACTTTTTGATCTATTCTTGGTGGTGAAAATGGAATCATTTAGTTTGTTTTGTGAAAATCCGTTTCGAAGTTAAGCATTATCTAGACAATCGTTTTTGTTTATCCGAAGGTTTTTTATTCATTAGAACGAAATCGATTAAACCTTTTAAATATCCGAGTCCATAACTTACATGTAAAATAGGAAAGGTTTGCAGTACCGAAATAAACTTCAATTCTGAATCGCTTTTTACGATTTTGAAAGAGAAATAAATGGCCATTAAAACATATAACACAAAAGGTACTGCAGAGACACTAAATAAACAGAATGAGAATACTGGTAGTAAAAACAACATCACCAAATACAACACAAATACAGGCGGCACCAGTTGACGTAAGGTAGTAACAGCTTTGTGCTTTTTATTTACATATACTTTCCAATAGCCATATTGATAAAATTGACGCCAAAGGCCTTGATAGTTTCCTCGAACATAATATTTCAACGAAATATCATTGTCGTAGTAGATTTTACCACCAGCATTTGTAACACGAAAATTGAAATCATCGTCTTGATTGCGAATCAATTCTTCATCGAAAAAACCTATTCTTTCAAAGACCCAATAAGGATACATTGGACTGGTTACTGTATCCGTATAACCTGATTGGTCCAACGTTCTGAAATTTCCCAAGCCCATTCCAAAGGTTGTAGACATCGCTTTAGAAATTACACGTCCAGTTTTATTAATATATTCATTAATGATTTTACCTCCAACACACCAAACACTTGAATCTAATTCAAATCGATTCAAACAATTAGATAAATAATTTTCACTTAGAATGTGTCGCGCTCCAACTATTTGTACAAAATCAACCTTTCCTCCTGCATAAATTCCAAGATTAAATGCAAACGGCGTTAATTGCTTTTCATTATCAATCAACTTTAATGTAGGATATGAATTGATCAAGTCTAAAACCACTTCTCGCGTTCCATCATCACTCATTCCATCAACAACGAAAACATTAATTTCTGCAGATTCAGGTAGCTGACATTTATAAATTGCATGAACGCATTCAGCAATATACGAACGCTCATTTCTACAGGGAATAACAACACTAATTCGAGTCATTTTGTCTTGTTAAAAGTGAATTATTCGAGACAATTAGCAAGGCACAAATCAAAAATGTATACACCACAATTCCACTTTGTCGCTGAAGCATTGATTCAAACAATGAATTAAAAGCAAAATTCGAAATTATTAATAGCATTAACCAGTTTTTGAATTTATAGGAATAATAAACTCCAACAACGACTATTGTCAATAAAATCAACAATCCAATCCAACCGATTTCAATACCCGTTTGTAAAAATTGATTGTGCGGATTGTATTCTTTCTTCGCTAATTCTTTCTGATCTAACTTATTCAAATTGTTTGTCAAAACTTCATCCACATTTCCTGTACCAACGCCTAGTGGATACTTTTTCAGCACTTTGGTAGAAACGGTCCACATTACAATTCTCACTTCTGTACCAGACATTGGGTATTTACGCGCTTTGATAAAGGCTTCAGAATCTTTCAGATATTCATCCGCGTACCATTTGGCATTTGTCCATTCGCCTTCTACTTGTGGAATGGAAACGATCGAAAGATATAAGGCAAATGGAGCAGCTACTGCTGCTAAAATGCACGCTAGTTTACCCCATTTTTTATAAATCAAGACTAGCACCAATACCGCAATTAGTCCAAACAAAAATAGAATTCCAGCTAAACTCAAACACAGAATGGAAGAAATGAATAAAAGACCTAGAAACGGAATAATCCAGAATAAACGAAAGCCTCTTAATTGCTGACGATAGCCATATATCAATAATCCCATTGCGAATACTAGAAAAACGGATGTATAACTAGGATGATGTTGATAAGAGAAAGCACTTGCTAAAAAGCAGGCTTTTCCACCTCCATTGAAATAACACGAAAAGGAACTTCCAAAACTTTGAATCAACAAGATTGAAACAGCAGCCAAGAATCCTACAATTCCCCAATAAAAGTTTGCTTTCTCTTTTAAACGAAAGGAAAACAAAATCGGTAGAACGATAAATGAAAGTTTATTTTCAATGTATCTTCCTGCTAAATCAGGGTGACGCGTGAAGGCAGCGTAAATCAGATAGACCAAATACAATGCAATGAACAAACCTGATAATACATCCAGTTTAAAGGTCATTTTTCGCTTGTACAAACCAACGCCAATCACAATTGCAAGCGCCACGAATCCAAGTACTATCAATTTTGGAAGCACAATTGTTAAAATGGAAAACAAGCCTAAAGCCATTCCATAAACAGCAGGGAATGAACGATTATTTTCCATTCTCAAGAGTTAAGTAGATTTCTTTAAATCGCTTTAAACTTGCTGTTCGCGTTGCTCGTTCTTGCACATTTTGCTGATTGATTTCAGAACATTTTTCAAGGTCTAATTCAATTGCTTTAATGAACGGATTTTCTCCCTGTTGTTCAATAATACCATTCACACCATTCGTAATCCATTCTTTACTAACAGGTAAATCTGAAACAATTGGAATACATCCCGCTGACATTGCTTCTAAGACGCTAACGGAAGTTCCGTCACTTTCAGGTATTGAAATGTAAATAGTCGATTTTGCGTACCAAGCTGCATTATCTACCTTTTGTAACCAACCGACAAATTCAACCTTCTCGTTCAAATTCAAGTTATTCACTTGATTCATTAACACTTCCGTTTCTTCACCTGTTCCACCAATTACCAACTTCCAATCAGGATGAAGTTGAACAAACTCACTAAAATAATTGATGACTTGATCGATTCTATAAAGCTTTTTGTGCAAGCGATTTGAAAAAACTATTGCTTGTTTTACTGAAGGCTGAATTGGATCAATTCCGTATTGCAACAAAACATATTTATCACTTGGAACAATCGACTTCATCGCTTCAATCATATCTTGCGAATCAGCGGTAACTACTTGTGATCGTTTCAATGTTTGTTTCACCAAAAAATGAAAAAAAGCATTCTTCTGCGGAATAAGCAATACATCACTTCCCCATGCTGTAGTAATAACAGGAATAGAAAGAGCCGCTGCAACTTTTGACACAAAATAAGCCAAGCGATTTACTTGATGAATATGAATCACATCTGGATTCAAACTTTTGATATAGTTTTTCAACAACCTGTATGATTTCAACAGATTCAATGGATTTAACGAACGAAAACTGATTACTTCCTTTGCTACAACATTTTCAAATGAACAAACTTCTTCGGTTAACAAATAATTTGTTGCATCATCAGTTGACATCGCCGCCAAATAGGATGAAACATGTACTGAATTAGATCCAACTTGAAGAATTTTCATTCGTTTGATTTTGTTAGACTTTGTGCCCAACGATTATAGGGCAAAGATACAGTCAAAATTCGAAAGTGCAATTAGCCTACAAGGAAGTCGTTAACTATAGATTGCTCACAAGTATCGAATCAATTAAAGATTTTAGCTTTTCAACTTGTTTTTTACGGTGCAAACTTTCCACTTGTTCGTTATTAGCATGTGGAATGATTCCATTTTTCCAATCCTCAAAGGCGCTTTTGAGCATTTTCTTGTTTTCCTCTAATTCAGAAAATTCAGCAACATAACCACATGAAAATTCTTGAATTAATTGTGCCGCCACGTCTTCTGAATCGACCAATGCCAATACAGGTTTTTGAACTGAAATGTAATCGAACAATTTACCGGTAAAAATTCCTTTTTGCTTACTTCTCGGGTGAAGCTGAACATTCACATCCATTTCAGCCATTTTCTTAATCGCATCCAAATATGACAAGGCAGGATACAAATGAACCTTTTCTGCTATTTCTGCAGGAACAGAATAATTTTGATGTGCGCCAATTATTTCAACTTTAAAATCAAAATCGTCATTTTCCAATTTCAATTCCTTCAAGGCTTCAAATAAAATGGTTGGTTTTCTGGATCCGTAAAAAGTGCCAAAATAACCCAAGGTAAACACTTGATTCTTGGTTGATTGATTAACATCACGTCTAAATTCGTGGTTGAAACCATTTCGAATTTCCTCAAATAACTGCACATTTGGACACAACTGTCTAAAATCATCAACAATCGGTTTGCTTACAGAAAGTATTGCAGTTGCATGCTTATCTACGTCTTGTTCAATTCTCTTTAAATTATCCTTTGTTGTTTGATCAATGTATGGATTTGCGGACATTTCATCACGCATGTCTGCTATCCAAGGAATCGTAGAGAAATGTTTACAAAATTCAATTGCTACCAAATGTGCTTCTTGTGGACTAAACGAGCTAATGATCAAATCAAAATTGTCTACTTTGTGACGTTCAATTAATTTATTTGCACTTGCTTTCTGCCATTTAATCAGTGGATTTTTAATGACTTTGGACAGAATAATGCGCGTTCCAACTTTCATTTTATGCAAAAGCGGTCCGTCACTTTGTATATCTTTCAACTTTTCAAACAAGGTTGAAGATGGAGAATAATGAACGGTTACGTTATCATTCCATTTTACTTGATGATTCTTCGTGTCCAAACAAAAAATCTCCAATTCAAAGTCAGCACTTAAGTATTCAACAAACGCCAACATGCGGTTCGTTGCCACACTTTGTTGCGGTGGAAACCAAGTGGTAATTAATGCTATTCGTTTATTATTTCCCACAGATTTCTCTTAATTTCTGTAAATACGTTGTGATAATTCGCTCGCGATTGTAACGAGTTTTTATCAATTCAATCGTTTCATAATTTGGCGTCATACCGCGACTTTCAACTTTCTGAATTGCATTTTTCATTGCCCAATATGTTTCTTCTTCGTTTGAAGCCATAGCCGTTAAATCACTCGGTAAGCTCATCAATACCTCGGCACCAAAACTCAATGCTTCGATTGCCGCAACTGAAAATCCATCGTGATCTGTCAAACGCAAAAAGATAGGAGTTTCCTTCACAGCTTTTTTGAAAACATGCCCTTCCACCCAGCCATGTAATTGAATATTTGATGGGAGTTCAACCTCAGAATCATCCATCCCAAAAATATTGAATTCAATTTCTGGAAATCGTTTAGCCAATGCAACAACGCGTTTTAATCCGTAAAATTCTTGTCTATTTTGAGCAATATAACTTGCAACTGCAATTTTCTCATAGTTCTCGGTAGCTGGAAAAACTTCAACCGATTTAAAATGCAAGTATTCAGTTTTAACATTTACACTTTCAACCTCTTCTTTTAGCCAACTAGAGTCAACAAAATTATAGGAATTGTCAATGTAATCTCGTTTGATTGTGTTGTTTTTGTAGCGTTCCATTGCTAATAAAGCGTCGGTTCCCATCCATTGCATTATCAACTTTTTCTTCCATTTAACGACAAAATTTAAGCTTCCGCTGTTATCTGTAACGCCATTAAATGAAATAACGCAATCCGCAAATGGCAGTAAGAAAAGAAATTTAATTTGCGCCAACTTGGAATTGTAGGTATCCAAAAAAATAAACGAAGAATCTTTGTCAAATTCTTTTAGATCTTTTACAAACCGTTCACAGAAAAATGGTAAACCATTAATTAATACCCGCATTTTGCTTTTTTATCATCGTGTAATACCAATACAAAAGTAGTATATTATAAATGCAAAATGCACCACTATAAAACCACAAGGCGCTTCCGAAATCTTTACCAAACCAACTTGCTAGAAAAAGTGAAAATACACTCAACGCGTAACCGACAACACTAAAAACAAAAGCAAATTTTTGTTTATTCATTAAAATTGGTAAACCAGAAATTGGTGAAATAATAAAATAAAAGAAGAGTAAAGGCGTAATACTTCTCGCGTAATAACCTGCCATTTCCCATTCATCACCTAAATACCACTTGAACAAAACTGGTCCAAAGAAAAAGACAACAAGAACAAATGGTATTGCAAATAAAATAGATGTTCGAACTGTTTTCTTTAAAACCGGAACCATTGAATAATTGCCATTAATTGCTTTTCCTGCCTCCACATAAAACAACTGAGAAACAGAAGTTGAAACGAGTACAATTGGAGCTCTTACATATTTATTCATCATTGCAAACAAGCCTAATTCAGCAATTCCGAAATAGGTTGAAATGATCCAAAACAATAAAAACTGGGTGAAGAAAATATCACTGAATGCGTGCAATGAATTAATCATTGGGAAATCTTTGTATTCTTTCAACGTTGATTTGATTGTCAGAATATTAAAATCTTTGGATTTGACTTTTCGGTCCACGCCCACCAAAAGGATAAAAATGTTCACGTATTGGGATAACAACCAAGAAATGATTAACCCATCAATTCCCCATCCGATGTAACCTAAAATAGCAGCTAAACCATTGTTTACAATCGATTGTCCAATTTTCCCAATAGACAATGAATGAAAACGTTCGTGGCGCAAATTCCAATTATTTGTCAATCCTAGGAAACCATAACTTATCACCGATAATGGAACCAGCCATAAATACTTTGGCAAATGTGGGTCATTGTATAATTTACCTACTTGAAAAGCAAAAATTGGAAGCAGAATACTCAATAGTCCCAATCCAATTGTAATCATGAAACCTGTAAAAGCGATTTCTTGGGCACGTTTCTTTTCTTTTGGAAGCGGAATTGCTAATTCTAATCGACCAGTTGCAACAATCCCAATAACACCAACGATTGCCATAAAATTCGCTAAAACGGCAAATTCTTCTTTCGAAAATGTTCTAGACAAAATCGGTGCAATAATAAATGGAATCAACTGGCTAACTGTGTTACCAGAAAGCATCGTCAAAAAGTTACGATAGTAGACTTTATTGTTCGATGACATGATTCGCTTTTTTAAAAGAATTTAGTTCCAAGAAAAGTACAACAATCGGCAAAAACATCCAATGAATGTCCAGGTACAAATAAGCTGAAGGCATCATCCAAAAGATTGGCAATAGCACAAATAGCGCGATGATCCATGGATTGTTTCGTAGATGTTCTTTAAGCGATTTAACAATCATTAAAAATAAACCAAGAACGATTAACAGGTACATCCAACCAACAACTCCGTATTGACTGATAATTTCAATCGGAAAGTTATGTGGAGAAACATGATTATGAATGAAATGCTTGTGTTTTCCCTGAGCCAATCTGTTGTGATATTCTCCTGGTCCGATTCCCAGAATAGGACTTTCCTTCATCATATCAATTCCATTAAGAATCAAATTCTTTCTCAAATTCACAGCTACCTCTGGACTTCGTGTATTAAGTGAATCCAAATAATCCATTAAAGCCAATTGTTCCTTCTTAGTGAGCGTGTCTTTGACTTTCGTTAATTCAAATTGAGATCTTTTGATATCAATTACCTCAATTGCATTTAATCGATATTGCTTCGAATTGGCATATTTAGGACCGTAAAAAAGTGAATTTGATGCAAAAAGAAGAATGAATAAGCCTGCTGTTACAATAAAAGGCCATGTATTTTGTAATGAATTATTCTTGCGATACTTTGCTAATAACGGAACCGATTCAAGCATAAATAAAAAGCCAATAGCAATTCGTGCAAATTTTGAATCAGCATTTTGAGCAAAAACGAAAAGAACAACGAGCACTAAAATTCCAAGTAGGCTGTTCGATCGAAATGTTTTATCGAAAAGGTTTAAAAGAACATAAACCATCAAAGAATATAGTAGAAAATCATTTGGATTATCATAGGTAAAAAGTGGAGCGTAAAAGTTATTTCCAATGACCATTGATGGAAATTCTGCTGTTGTTGCACCTGCAAAGTGAATTCCTGTGTAATACTCGAAAACACCGAAAACCAATAATAATCCTAAAAAAGACCTCAAACCAATTATAATCATTCGTTGGAATTCCTCTTTCCCCAATTTATAGTAACTTGAAAAAAGTGCTAAACAAAAAATACATTGCATAGCTAGCGAACGGATATCGAAGAGTCCTGAACTAGTGAAACCATTCATTTTTAATTGTACGAATGCTAATAAAAACCATGCAATTAGAAAGAAAGCAATTAGCTTGTTCAGCAAAGACCATTTTCGTAATGTTGGAATTGCAAAAGGCACAAGTGCTAAACTAAAAAGTAAATTGGGGTAAATGGTCATGAATCCGATGGAGACAGAGAGAATTTTTGCTCCAAAAGGCAAGGTTAACAACCATCCTAGGAAGAGAAATCTGATTAGTTGATTTCCTTTAGTTGAAATTAGCTGATCACTGCGCATAGTTCTTTCATCCCTTCTTCAAATTCAATAGGATTTGAATAGTTCAGGTAGTGACTGATTCGATCTACAGATGCAAGAGAATTTCGAACATCTCCTTCTCGTGGTGGTCCGTAAGTGATTTTTGTAACTGAATTGTAAACACCTTTTGCAATCAAATTCGTTTTGATGTCTTCCAACACTTGATTAAGCGTGTAAGACTGTCCACAAGCAACGTTGTACACTTTTCCGAATGCTTCAGTGTTTGAAGATGACAAAGCTCTTAGATTGGCTTGAACAGCATTCTGAACAAAGGTAAAGTCACGTGTTTGTTCTCCATCACCATTAACGATGATTTCTTCACCTTTGATCATTTTATCAATGAACTTTGGGATCGCTGCTGCATAAACGCCGTTTGGATCTTGTTTTGGTCCAAATACATTGAAATAACGTAAACCAACCGTTTCCATTTGATGCAATTGATGATACACCAAAGCGTATTTTTCATTTAATGATTTTGTGACAGCATAAGGTGACAAAGGATTTCCTTCATCGCCTTCGTGTTTTGGTGAAGATTGAGAATCACCGTAAACAGAACTTGAACTGGCATAAACAAAGCGTTTAACACCTGATTCTTTTGCGGCGTGCAACATATTCAAAAAACCTGTTGCGTTAACTGCGTGTGTATTGTGTGGAAATTCGATTGATCGTGGAACTGAACCTAACGCTGCTTGATGCGAAATCACGTCGATTCCTTTCACAGCATTTATGCAAGCATCGTAATCACGAATGTCTCCTTCAATAAATGTAAAATTCGGATGATTGAAAAATTCCTCAATGTTTGTTTTGCGACCAGTTTCCAAGTTGTCAAAAACCGTCACCTTCGCACCTAGGTTCAATAAGGATTCGGTTAAGTTGGAGCCGATAAAACCAGCTCCACCAGTAACCAAAACATGTTTATCTTTCAATCGTTCCATGAAAGTGAATTATTTCGCGTAATTAACTGATCGTTTCTCACGAATAACGGTAACTTTTACTTGACCTGGATAAGTCATTTCAGTTTGAATTCGTTGAGAAATTGTGAACGATAATTCGTCCGCTTTTAAATCTGTAATCTTATCTGCTTCAACCAAAACGCGTAATTCACGTCCTGCTTGAATTGCATAAGCACTTGAAACGCCGTCATAAGACAATGCTAATGATTCAAGTTCTTTGATTCGTTTGATGTAAGCCTCAACAATTTCTCTACGTGCTCCCGGACGTGCACCTGAAACGGCATCACATACTTGAACAATTGGAGAAATCAAGGTTGTCATTTCAATTTCATCGTGGTGAGCTCCAATCGCATTACAAACTTCTGGTTTTTCACCATATTTTTCTGCGAGTTTCATCCCCAAGATTGCGTGTGGCAATTCTGGCTCATCGTCTGGAACTTTACCGATATCGTGTAACAAACCAGCTCTTTTAGCAATTTTCACATTCAATCCAAGCTCAGATGCCATTGTAGCACACAAATTCGCCACTTCACGTGAGTGTTGTAATAAGTTTTGTCCGTAAGAAGAACGATATTTCATACGTCCAACCATACGTGTTAACTCTGGATGTAAACCATGAATTCCTAAATCCATACAAGTTCTGCGACCTGTTTCAGCGATTTCTTCCTCTAATTGTTTTTTCGTCTTCGCAACAACTTCTTCAATACGTGCTGGGTGAATACGACCATCAGAAACCAATTGATGCAATGCTAAACGAGCAATCTCTCTTCTTACTGGATCAAAACAAGAAAGGATAATTGCTTCTGGAGTATCATCAACAATAATCTCAACACCTGTTGCAGCTTCTAACGCACGAATGTTACGACCTTCACGACCGATGATTCTACCTTTTACTTCATCAGAATCAATATTGAAAACAGAAACAGCATTTTCTACTGCTTGCTCCGTTGCAACACGTTGAATTGTTTGAATTACAATTTTCTTCGCTTCACGGTTCGCATTCAATTTTGCTTCTTCCGTAATTTCTTTGATGTGAGCCATTGCGCCAGTTCTTGCTTCGTCTTTCAACGCTTCCATTAAACCGTTTTTCGCATCTTCAACCGACATCCCAGAAATTTTCGATAGCTCAGCAACACGTTTCTCTTGGATTTTCTCCAATTCTGCGTGTTTCACCTCAAAAGCTTGAACTTTCGCTTCTAATTCTGTTTGATTTTTAAGTAATTCACCTTCTTTGCGACTTACTTCTTCAATTTTCTGAGACAATGTTTTCTCTTTTGCTTTCGCACGGTCTTCTGTCGATTGCAAACGTCTCTCTTTTTCTTTGATGGCAATTTCGTGTTCTTCTTTTAATTTGAAGAATTTCTCTTTTGCTTGAAGAATTTTTTCTTTTTTGATGTTTTCTGCTTCCAACTCAGCTTCACGAACGACTTGATCTCGCTTACCTTTTAGGATAACATTCAGCATTACGAACGTTGCGGCTCCTCCGCCTACAAGTCCAATCACTAAACCTATTACTAAACTCATTTTATAAATTATTAAGTATACAACTCGTCAAGCTGCACCAAAATGAAAATGAATGTGTAAAGAAATTCTTTTTATTGTAACGAATCTAGCTCTTTAGATAAATCGTCCAGTTTCGATTCTATATCCGAATAATCGGCTTGTTGTACCGTTGCTGGTCCTGAATTTGTTGATTTTGTAGCTAGTTGTAGCGCAGTCATTGCAAGTAAATCTTGCATATCTTTCACTGCATAATTGTCCTGTAGCGTTTTAATCGCTCGATTGATATCTTCTGCGGCTTTCGTCACTTTCGCTTCCTCACCATGGTTCACTGTGAGTGGATAAGTTCTTCCGGCAACTACGACTTTCAAGGACAATTTTCCCATTCGTTATTTTTTTAACTGACTAATGCAGTATTCGATTTCCTTCACCAATTCATCAATTTCTTCGTCCTTTTTACCATGAGGACGTTCAATTTCGATAACTTGACTTTTCGTCGTTTCCATTTCCAGTTTTAACGCGGCAATTTCAGCTAGGTAGTTTTCTTCCTGCTGTTTTTGTTGATGCAAACGCTCATTTAATAATTGCACTTCAGCTTGAAACGTTTTGTTTTTTTCACGTTCTTCATTCAATTGATGATGCAACGCTTTTGTTTTTAAGCGAATATCTTCAATTATATGCTGAATACGATCTGTCATTGGTTGCGACTTTGTACAAAATTAGTATAGTCTTGAACATTCACAACAATTTTAGTTGATTCTTCGCATATTTTTTTTCAAACGCTTACTTTTGATAAATGATAAAGCACGTAATCTTCGTTGTACTAATTTCTTTATTTGGACAAAACGCCTTCAGTCAAACCAAACATTCCTATCGTTCGCCGTTAAATATTCCGCTCGCAATTTCTGCGAATTTTGGAGAATTGCGTCCGAACCACTTTCATATGGGTGTTGACTTTAAAACGAATGGTGTAGAGGGTTTAACACTTTATGCAGTTGAAGACGGCTTCATTTCTCGTGTGAAAGTTTCCCCTTTTGGTTACGGAAAAGTGATTTATATTGATCACCCAAATGGCGTAACTTCTGTCTATGCGCATTGTTCAGCATTCAAAGGAAAATTGGATTCATTGGTAAAAATCACCCAAGAAAAAGAACAGAATTTTGAAGTAGAAATTTATTTCACAGAAAAGGATTTACCGGTCAAAAAAGGAGATGCAATTGCATTATCTGGAAATACGGGAAGTTCAACTGCGCCACATTTGCATTTTGAGTTACGCGATACAAAAACAGAAGATGCTTTAAATCCTCTTTTGTACGGGTTTGAAATTGCCGATCACCAAGCACCTGAAATTCGAGGTATAAAAGTCTATTCGCTCACAAATGAAGGCTATCAAATTCCTGGAAAATCAAAATATGTCAAAGTTACAAAAGGTCAATTTGGCTATTATGTTGGTGGTGATTTTATTTCCATCCCATCAGACTTCAGTACTGTGCTTGGCGGAATTGGATTTGCAGTCGAAGTGGTAGATTTTGTCGATGGATCAACGAACACGTGTGGTTTATACGGAAGTGTTTTATCAGCTGAACGTGACACCGCTTTTTGTCAAGAAATAAAGCGTGTTTCCTTTGATGACACACGTTACATCAATAGTCACAAAGATTATGTTGAATACACTGTCAACAAACGTAAATTTCATAAATCGTTTAAGACTGATGAGAATCCATTGGACATTTATTCGTGTTCGCACAACAATGGTGTAATTCCCGTAAAACCTGGAGATACTTTGGCGATTCACTACAAAGGATTCGATTTAAAAGGCAATAACTCTGAATTAAAATTTAAAGCAGCAATACAACCAGGCGCAGCGAATCAAACTGCTACAATTTTTCCTTCGTGGAAGTATTTTTTTCCAGATTCAAGTTATCATTTTCAAAACGATCAAGTGGAATTTGATGTGAAAGCCTTTACATTCTATGAGCCGACTTTGAAGAATTTATCGTTGAAAGGAGCGTTTTCATTGGGAGATCCCAAAACACCAATTCAACAAGAAATTACTGTGAAATTGAAATCGCCCACCAAACCAACTGCAAAAAACTATCTAGCTGTAACAACTGCTGGAGGAAGAGTGAAACCATTGGCAACTTCCATCGAAGGAGATTGGCTGACTGCGGAATCAATGTACTTGGGAAGTTTTTCAATTAGAACAGATACAATTACACCAACCGTTGCTCCGTTGAATTTCAAGGAAACAGATGTAGTTACTGCTAAAAAACGTTTAACGTGGAAAGTGTTGGAAAGCCAAACCTTATTGGTTGATTACGATTTGTTCATTGACGGAAAATGGGTTTTGTTGGAATACGAAGAAAAAAGCAATTATGTTTTTTACGACCGAACGAAAAATATCACCGGAACACATGAATTGCTATTAATTGCAAAAGATCGTTGCGGAAACATCAAAGAATGGCGCAAGAAAATTACATTTCAATAAAAAACGCGAAGATAAATCTCCGCGTTTCATGAAAATTTTCAACTGAATTTTAGTCGTCGTCTCCTTCTTCTTGAGCTCCAGTTGGTGCTGCTTGTCCAGAACGAATTTCTGTGTGACGTATTTCACCTCCTGTTGTTCCAGTTTGTTTGCCTAAGAACAATACAACAAAAGAAAGCGCTAAAATGACAAATGATAACATTTTTGCAAAGCCTTTTCCTTTCCAACTTGCCCATAATCCAACTAGCGATAAAGCACCCAGAATGTAACTTACAAGAGCGAAAACTTCTGCTTTTTCTTCGTGCTCGTGGATATAATTTTCTGTCACACCAGCTAGGTTTTCAGCAACTTCTTCTGCTCCTTCACCTGATGCCATCGCTGAAAATGCAGCAACAGCGCCAATTGTGAACAGCAAATAGGCCATACGTTTAACAATTTCAGAGCGAACAAACATTCCTCCTACTAAAACTACCACACCTGCAATCGGCAAGATTATTGGTAAATGATTCACCATTAAGTGAAAATGTGCTTGATTCATAGTATCAAATTTTATAATTATTAACTTTTTTAACCTGCTATTGTAACTCCAATCAATTTTCCAATTCCGAAGGTTACGGCTGCAGCTGCCAATCCAAAAAATACTTGTCTAAATCCTGAGAACCATACATTTCTTCCAGTGAATAATGTAATGGCTGCTCCAATTAAAAACAAGCCAAATGCACTTGCAACAGTGCTTAAAATAATTGCTTTCATTCCAGTTGTGAACATGAATGGCAATACGGGAATAATTGCGCCAATTGCGAAAAGAAAGAACGATGATAATGCGGCTTCCATTGCAGAACCTTTCAATTCTTCCGCGTTGATACCTAGTTCCTCTTTCACCAACACTTCATGAGCAAGCGTTTTATTTTTCATTAACTCCTCAACAATTTCTGCAGCTTGATCTTCAGGAATTCCTTTTGCCATATAGATTAATTTCAGCTCTTGTTTTTCTCCTTCCGGATTAATTTCAAGTTCTTCCATTTCTAATTGCATTTGGTTTTCATAGAGCTCTTGTGAACTTTTTACAGAAATCCACTCGCCCAAAGCCATTGACAAAGCACCTGCTAATAAACCAGCAACACCGGCCAACAAAACACCTTGCTGATTTGTCGTTGCTCCGGCAATTCCCATCACTAAGGAGAAATTAGAAACGAGCCCGTCGTTGCCACCCAAAACTGCTGCTCGAATTGCATTTCCACCAACTGAACGGTGGCGCTTTTCAAAACGTGCCATTTGCGTTCCTGAAACACGCGTTTCATTGTCCAAAATTGAACGAAGAATTTTAACATGTGAATCTTCATTTCCAGAAATTTGAGCGTTCGATTTCGCTTTTTGACGAATTACGTTTGTTGCTAAACTTTTTTCTGTGTCCATTAAAGCACCCAAGACATAATCATAACCGAAAATTTTCCCGATTCGATTCAATGTTTTTGCACGCCAAGAAGGCTGTAGAAATTCATCAATGTCCTTGTTCAAAGCTTTCGCAAACGCAAGAGCATGTCCTTTTTCAATTTCACTCATTTGAGCAAAAACGGATGCAACTATCGGATCAGCTTCATTTTCTGAAAGCTTCTGATACAAATAATACGCATCAACTTCGGTTTGAATTTGGCTCTTTTTCATAGTTCGAATTAATTTCCCCAAAGTGATCCAGTTGAAACACCGTGGCAAGAATTACAAGCTCCTGAACTCAATGAAGACCCCATATAATGTGGTGTTCCATCAGAACCAGTTACCGCAGGAAACAAACCTGTAACGTCTATTGATTCTGTTGTGTGGAAGTTTCCTTTCGCATCGATTTGAATCGTATATTTCAAGTTTCCTCCTCCATCAGCTGCTGTATACAACCTAACTGTTCCAGAAGTCAGTGGTGAGGTCAATGAACTATTCGAAACACTTCCTGCAACTGAGAAACAACCTTCCCCTTCACCTCCACTTTTATGGCAGTTCAAACAGTTTTGTCCAAAATTATGGCTTTTGGTGCTTCCAGATGAGCTTATATTGGTTTCGCCACACTTCCCTTTTTTCTCACAACCAACAGTTGAATAAAAGGTAATTCCTACAATAAATACAATGAATAAAATTGAGTTGATTTTCATATTTGATCGTTTTAGGTTAATTATTCTTCACTTTTAATTAAAATGGCTGACATGATATCGTAAGCACCATGTACAACAAGCGGTTCTGTATAATTTCTTGCTTTATTTTTAAATTCAATTGCTGATTTTCCATTTTCAGTTGCTAAAACGTTTACTTCCTCTGGAGAGTAGGACGTCATTCCTTTACTCCCTTTTTTACTGTAAAATACAACATTTTTTCCATTCATTTCAACAACTGCCTCTGCTGGTACACAATATCGTTCAACTGCTCCAGTATAAATACTTGCTTTAAAGTAAGAACCTGGGGCAATCATGCTGTTTTCCGTATCTAAATGGCAATGAACTTTTACTGTTCGATCTTTTCCTATTTCTTTGCCAATAAGGAATATTTTAGCATTAATCATCTCATTATCATTCGAAAAAGACAATTGTACACTTTGTCCAATTTTCAAGTGTTTCACATCTTTTTCAAAGGCAATTACCTCTGCGTGTGCATGTTTCAAATCAATGATTTCAAGAAGGTGTTCCGTTGGTTCTGCATACGCTCCTACATTCACATTCACTTTCGTAACAACCCCATTAAATGGCGCAACAACAGAAATTGAACGTTGTAAATTCCCAGCATTTAACTGTTTCAAACTTACTCCTGCCATTTCCAATTTTGCTTTCAAGCCTGTTTTTTTCGCTTGCGCCATCGCTAATTGTGATTTAGCCAATTGCATTGCTTTCAAACTACCTGCTTCTTGTTGTACAAGGGATTTTTGACGATCTAATTCTGCCGTTAAATATTCCATGTTTCCAATTACTTCTAAGTAATCTTGTTGTAATTGAATCAATTCAGGATGCTCGATTGTAAATAAAGTTTGGCCCTTACGAACCGTCATTCCGTCCAAAACACTCAACGATTTCACAAAACCACCAAATTGAGCAGAAATAACTGTTTTGTTTTGCGGTGGAACTTCAATTGTACCGTTTGCTGTAATGGTTAAACCAATCAATTCTTTGGTTGGTAAACCTTCCTTTATCTCAGAGCTTTTAATTTGTTCTGCATTTAGATTTACACTTAACAAATTGACTGTTTCTTTTTCCGTTTTTACTTCAGGAGCTGAAGAACATCCTACTAAAAGAGATGTCATAAAAACGATTACTAAATATATTGCTTTCATAGTGCTGCTATTAATTTTGAATGAACCAATTTAATTGATGAACCGACTGATTCATGTCATTCATTAGTTGTAAATAATTTAATTCGATATCGATACAATTTTGCTTCGTTTGCAAATACTCAATCATTGAAATTTCTCCTGTTTCCAACAAAATCTTCGCTTGATCTTGCATGATTTTGGTTTGCGGAATCAATTGTTCCGAATACATCGCGTAAGAAGAAAGATAACTCTGATAAACCGTCAAATATTGATTGAATCCAGAAGCTAAATTGGTACGTTCGTATTCCTGTAAATACTTCGTTTGTCGAATTGTATTAGAAATCACGTCACTTTTACGCTTTGTAGAACCGAAAAACAAGGGTATTTCCAAACCAATTTGACCTGATTGAAAACGATCCGATTGTCCAAACGACAAATCTTCTCCACCAACAGAATGAACACCAACCATCGTTTGATTTACATAACCTAATGTGATATCCGGTAATGTTCGTGCTATCAATACTTCTTTTTCCTTTGCCAAAACATCCTGTTGTGTTTGATAATACATCAGATTCGGATGGTTTGAAATAGCACTTGTATCGTTTAACGATTGGAATTGAATGAGAGAATAATCCATTTCCATTGTACTTACAGGTAAATCTGAACCAATAAAGAATTGTAATTTGTTCTCTTCCGATTTGCGTTTTTCCTCTAACAAGAACAATTGATTTTGCAATTCTTTACGTTTCGTTGTGACCAAGGTCAAATCCAATTTGGTTGCATCCTTCAAGGCATACTTGATATCCACCTTTTTTTCAATACTCATCAACAAAGAGTCCTGTTGTTGCAACAACTTTGCTTTCGCTTTATAAAAGCAAATGTTCTCGTAAGTCATCTGAATATTCAACGCCAAGGATTTCCAATCAGAAGCATAGATTGTTTTTGCTTGCTCTGATTTTGCTTGTCCCAAAGCATTTTCTTTCGCAAAGACCGTTGGAAACGGAATTGTTTGAGAGACAGTAATATTATTGTCCTTTTTATAATAGGAATTGTATTGACCAGTCATGAACGTCGCGCTCGTTTTAGGCATAACTGTAGCTGCTTTACCTAGTAATACCTCATTTTGAATTTGCATTTCAGAAGCTTTTAAACTTAAGTTTTGCTCTTTCGCCATACTTAAACATTGTTCAAGACTCAATTGCTGATTTGTCTGTCCGAATGATTGTAAGCCAATTAAAACAAACAGTGTCATGATGAACTTTTTCTTCATTTTCTTCGTTTTCTTCGTTTTTGTTGCATTTCGTTCAGTGAACAAATAGAAAATCGGTAATACGAATAATGTTAAGATCGTTGCTGTGATTAATCCTCCAATTACAACTGTAGCCAAAGGTTTTTGAACTTCAGCACCACTTCCGTGCGAAATTGCCATCGGTAAAAATCCTAAAGAAGCAACCAACGCGGTTAATAATACTGGTCGTAAACGAACTCTTGTTCCCATTAACACAATGCGTAATCGATTCGTATATCCTTCTTTCTTGAGTGAATTAAATTCTGAAATCAATACAATTCCATTTAGAACGGCCACACCAAATAAGGCAATAAAACCAACTCCAGCAGAAATCGAGAAAGGCATTCCACGTGACCAAAGAGCTAAGATTCCTCCTAAGGCAGCCAACGGAATTGCTGAGAAGATTAATGTCGCTTGTTTTAAGGATTGGAAAGTCAAATACAATAAGAAGAAAATCATCAACAAGGCCACTGGAACAGCAATTGACAATCGTGCTCTAGCATTTTCTAAGTTTTTAAATGTTCCTCCAAATGTTGGATAATAACCTGCATCAAATTTCACCTTCGAATCAATTTTTGCTTTCAATTCGTTCACAATACTTTCAACATCGCGTCCGCGCACATTGAATCCAACGATAATTCTTCGTTTTGCATCATCACGTTGAATTTGATTTGGGCCTTTTTCGAACTTGACATTTGCCAATTGATCCAAAGGAACTTGCACTCCTAATGGAGAAGTAACAGTAATCGATTTCAAATCATCCATTGAAACACGATTTGTAGAATCTAGTTTTACCACCAAATCAAAACGTTTTTCTCCTTCGAAAATTAATCCAGCAGCTTGCCCAGCAAAACTGATATTGATTGAACGATTCACATCATCAATACTAATATTGTATTTCGAAAGTGCCAAACGATCGTATGAAACAATCATTTGTGGTAAACCTGTCATTTCTTCGACATATACATCTTGCACACCTTCGATATTTTCAGAAAGTGCTCCAATTTGTGATGCGTATTTACTCAATTTATCAAGGTCTTCCCCATAAATTTTCACAACAACATCTTGTTTTGCACCTGTCATTAACTCATTAAAACGCATTTGAATCGGTTGTAAGAAACCAAATGAAACACCTGGCACATTTTCTTCCAACTTTTTCTGCATTTTTTCAGCCAATTCTTCTTTTGTTTTAGCGGAAACCCATTCATCTTTGTCTTTCAATATGATCATTAAATCACACGCTTCCATTGGCATTGGATCCGTTGGAATTTCGGCCGTACCTATTTTACCAACAACTTCTTTTACTTCTGGGAAATTTGTAAGAAGGACATTTGACACTTTTTCAGTCGCATCAATTGTTTTCGTTAAACTTGTCCCCGTTATTAATCGCGTTTCTACAGCAAAATCTCCTTCATCAAGTGACGGAATGAATTCAGCACCTAATTGTTGAAAAAGTAACACACTTATGACAATCAAACCAACTAAGCCACCCAAAACAACTTTTTGACGACGCAAGAAGGCATTTAAAACTGGCATATAGATTCGTTTGAAGAAGGCTACAATTTTATCACTGAAGTTTTCTTTAATTTTAATTTTCTTACTCAGGAACAAAGCAGAAATCATTGGGACATACGTTAAGGAAAGGATTAATGCACCAATAATGGCAAACATTACGGTTTGTGCCATTGGTTTAAACATTTTCCCTTCAATTCCAACCAAAGCAAGAAGCGGAAGGTAAACCACAAGAATAATAATTTGTCCAAACACAGCGCTTTTCGCAAATTTTGAAGCAGATTTGTACACTTGTACATCCATCTGATCTTGCTTCAATGTTTGATTTCCGTGATGATACAATAAATGCAATGTGGATTCAACAATAATAACAGCACCATCGATAATCAAACCAAAGTCTAAAGCACCTAAACTCATTAAGTTTCCTGAAACGCCAAAGACATTCATCAATGAAATTGCAAAAAGCATCGCAAGAGGAATAACTGAAGCTACAATCAATCCTGCTCTAAAATTCCCAAGTAACAGCACCAAAACTGTGATTACAATTAATGCACCTTCGATTAGGTTTTTTGTAACAGTAGAAATAGCGTTGTTTACCAATTTAGTTCGATCCAAATAGACTTTCACTTCAACACCAACAGGAAGCGTCTTTTTGATTTGCTCCATTCGCTCTTTTACATCCAAAATCACTTTGGATGAATTTGCTCCTTTTAACATCAATACGATTCCACCAACAGCTTCACCTGTATTATTATAGGTCAAAGCTCCATAGCGAACAGCAGCGCCGATTTCCACTTTCGCAACATCATTAACTAAAACGGGAGTTCCCGCGTCTGACTGAGAAATAATCGTTTGTTCGATGTCTTCGATTCCTTTCATCAAACCATCAGTTCGAATGTATGTTGTTGTTGAATTGCGCTCAATATAAGCCCCACCTGTATTTTGGTTGTTTTGTTCAACTGCGCGAAACACATCACCAACGGTTAAACCGAACGCTTTTAAACGAACTAAATCAACCGCAATGTCGTATTGTTTCAATTTACCTCCGAAACCACTGACGTCAGCAATTCCTTCAACCCCTAATAGTTGTCTACGAATTACCCAATCCTGAATCGTGCGGAGTTCCGTTGCATCGTATTTCTTTTCGAATCCTTTCTTCGGTTTAACGATGTATTGATAAATTTCACCTAAACCTGTACTCAGTGGAGCCATTGATGGCTCACCAAAACCAGTAGGAATTTGATTTTTTGCTTCTGAAAGGCGTTCTGCAACTTGTTGTCTTGCCCAATATATATCGGTGTCTTCTGTAAAAACAACTGTAACAACACTTAATCCAAAACGGCTAAATGAACGGATTTCTTCAATCCCTGGAATCGTTGCCATGGTTTGTTCAACCGGAAAAGTAACGAATCGTTCGATGTCCTCGGCACCTGAAGATGGTGAAGAGGTTACGATTTGTACTTGATTATTTGTAATATCTGGAACTGCATCAATTGGTAGGCTCTTCAATGAAAAGACACCCCAAGTGATCAATGCCAGGGTCATTATTCCAACGATTAACTTGTTGGAAATAGACCAATGAATGATTTTATTTAACATGAAATTGAGTATATAATGAAACATATTGAATCGTTATGATTCAACAGAATTTATGTTCATTATGCTACTCGTGGTGGATTCCAGATGGAAAAGAATTTTTGTTGTACGAATGAATTTGGTTCACCAAAAAAGCATTTTTCTTGGTGTACAACGAACAAATATTCGTGAATTGGTTCTAATTTAACTTGGTGTATTACCAAAACGAAAGCGCTTGCTACAGTCGATTTGAACGGCAAATTACGCTCATTGTCTTTTGTATCATGATTTGTAAAATAATGATCCTTCACAAAATCTAAAAACGATTGGAATTGCTCGTCGCTTTCTTGATGCGTTTTGTAATGCTCAACAACCTCACTTAACTTAAAGAACTGTCCACCTTGCATATTTGGTGCAAAGGACAAGATTCCAAAAAGAAAAGTGAATGCGATGATTGTTGCTTTCATTTTACAAAGTTAGAGCAAAAATTATATCGTAAAAACAAAAAATGTTAATTAGGCCATTGTACTTGGTGTTCCGAAGTTCATTGGAGGCATTCCAGTTGGATCAGAATCATCAATAACACCAAAATTTTGCTCGTATTTTTGAACGTTATCAATTAATGCGCGCATAAAACGTTTTGCATTAACAGGAGTCATAATAACACGTGAACGCACTTTACCTTTAGGCATTCCTGGCATCATTTGAACAAAATCACACACCACTTCAGATGGAGAATGTGTAATGATTGCAAGATTAGAATAAATTCCTAAAGCCGTTTCTTCGTTCAATTCAATGTTTACTTGATTTTCGTTATTGTTTTCCATTGTGCTAATATTTGTTTTATGAAGGTACTAATTCTTTCTCTATTACGAGCGGTGTAAAAACAAAAAAGGAGTAACATTTCTGCTACTCCTTTATCTATTTCAATCGATTCGATTAATTTTCAGAAATCTCTGCCAAAGCCTCTTTAGAAGCGACAATCATTTTTTGGAAATCACGAACACCAGTACCAGCAGGGATTAAGTGACCTACGATAACGTTTTCTTTCAATCCAAGTAAATGATCTTCTTTACCAGAAATTGCTGCTTCATTCAATACTTTCGTTGTTTCCTGGAAGGAAGCAGCTGAGATGAATGATTGCGTTTGTAACGACGCACGTGTGATACCTTGTAATAAAGGAGTTGAAGTTGCAGGAACTGCATCACGCGCATCAACCAAATTCTTATCTGAACGTTTCAATTGTGAATTTTCATCACGCAATCTTCTTGCAGAAACAATTTGACCAGCTTTCAATGATGGTGAATCACCAGCGTCAACAACTACTTTCATTCCGTAGATAGCATCGTTTTCTTCCATGATATCTGCTTTGTGAACAGATTGACCTTCTAAGAAACGTGTATCTCCAGCATCAACAATCTCCGCTTTCAACATCATTTGACGTACGATAACTTCGAAGTGTTTGTCATTAATTTTCACACCTTGTAAACGGTAAACCTCTTGAATCTCATTTACGATGTACTCTTGTACTTTCGTTGGACCTTCGATGTTCAAGATATCGTTTGGAGTAATCGCACCATCAGATAATGGTTGACCAGCTCTAACGAAGTCATTTTCTTGTACAAGGATATGTTTAGAAAGTGGAACCAAGTATTTACGAACTTCACCTGTTTTAGATGTAATTTGAATTTCTCGGTTACCTCTTTTAATTTTTCCGTATTCAGCAATACCGTCGATTTCAGAAACAACTGCAGGGTTTGAAGGGTTACGTGCTTCGAATAACTCAGTTACACGTGGTAAACCTCCGGTGATATCCCCAGTTTTACCAGCTACACGAGGAATTTTAACTAAGATCTCACCTGCTTCAATTTTATCTCCTTCACCTACGGCGATGTGAGCGTCAACTGGTAACGAGTATTCTCTTAAAACTTCCTTCGTTTTCGCATCGATGATGTGAATAGCAGGGTTTTTCTTTTTATCTCTTGATTCAGTAATTACTTTTTCAGTAAATCCTGTTTGCTCATCGACTTCTTCACGGAAAGTAATACCTTCAACGATACTGTCGAAAACAACTTTACCAGAAACTTCAGAAACGATTACAGCATTGTATGGATCCCATTTACAGATTACATCACCTTTCTTAACTTTCGTATTGTTATCAATCACCATTTCAGATCCGTAAGGAATGTTGGCATTCATGATTACAATTCCAGTTTTCTCATCAGTGATTTTCAACTCAGCTGAACGTCCAACAACTACGCGGCGCATTGTACCATCTGCATTTTTCTTGTCAATTGTACGTAACTCGTCAATTTCCAATTTACCATTTGCTTTCGCTTTCATATCTGAAATATCAGCAATGTTCGATGCAGTACCCCCAACGTGGAATGTACGTAATGTCAACTGTGTACCCGGCTCACCAATAGATTGAGCAGCAACTACTCCAACTGCATCACCATGTTGCGCTGAACGGTGTGTTGCAAGATTTCGTCCGTAACATTTCGAACAAACTCCTCTTCTCATCTCACACGTAAGAACTGAGCGGATTTCAACTTCCTCAATTCCTGCTTTATCAATTGCATTTGCAACATCTTCAGAAATCAATTCACCAGCAGCAACAATTAAGTTATCTGTTTCAGGAACATAAACATCATGAACAGATGTACGTCCTAAGATTCTATCAAATAAAGGTTCAACAACCTCGTCATTTTTCTTCAATGAAGTTGCAACGATACCTCTTAATGTTCCACAATCAGGAGCATTAATTACAACATCTTGTGCAACATCCACCAAACGACGTGTCAAGTAACCAGCATCCGCCGTTTTCAATGCTGTATCGGCAAGACCTTTACGCGCACCGTGAGTAGAAATAAAGTACTCAAGAATCGAAAGTCCTTCTTTAAAGTTAGAAAGAATTGGGTTTTCAATAATTTCTTGTGAAGAAGCACCAGATTTTTGCGGTTTCGCCATCAATCCACGCATACCAGATAACTGACGAATTTGCTCTTTCGAACCACGTGCTCCAGAATCGAACATCATGTAGATTGAGTTAAATCCTTGTCTGTCAGTTTTCAACTGCTCCATCAACGTGTGCGTCAAACGAGAGTTTGTATGCGTCCAGATATCAATGATTTGGTTATAACGCTCATTGTTTGTGATAAGACCCATGTTGTAATTCATCATTACGTCTTTCACTTCAGTTTCAGCTTTAGCAACCAATTCAACTTTTTCATTCGGGATAATAATATCATCTAAGTTGAACGACAAACCTCCTTTGAAGGCCATATCGTAACCTAATTCTTTAATATCGTCCAAGAATTGAGCTGTACGAGATGTTCCTGAAATTTTCAATACTTCACCGATGATATCACGTAATGCTTTTTTCGTCATTACATCATTGATGAATCCAACTTCTCTTGGAACGCGCTCATTAAATAATACTCGACCACAAGTTGTATCCAACAATTGTAATGTTGGTACACCTTCTTCGTTCAAATCATACGTTTTCACTTTGATATGAGCGTGCAAGTCAAGACTTTTTTCGTTATACGCGATGATTACTTCTTCAGGAGAGTAGAAAATTCCATCCTCACCTTTTACGATCTCATCTTTAGTCGTTCTTTTTCCTTTTGTGATGTAGTAAAGACCCAAGACCATATCCTGAGATGGTACCGCGATAGGCGCGCCATTTGCAGGATTCAAGATATTGTGCGATGCTAACATCAACAATTGAGCTTCCAAAATTGCAGCGTTACCTAATGGTAAATGAACCGCCATTTGGTCACCATCGAAATCGGCATTGAAGGCTGTTGTTACCAACGGGTGCAAACGAATTGCTTTTCCTTCAATTAATTTCGGTTGGAATGCTTGAATACCAAGTCTGTGTAGAGTTGGGGCACGGTTTAATAAAACAGGGTGACCTTTCAATACGCTTTCTAAAATATCCCAAACAACTGGCTCCTTGCGATCAACAATTTTCTTTGCAGATTTAACTGTTTTCACTATACCACGCTCAATCATTTTACGAATGATAAACGGTTTGTAAAGCTCAGCAGCCATATCTTTTGGTAAACCACATTCGTGTAATTTCAAATCTGGTCCAACAACAATTACCGAACGAGCTGAATAATCAACACGTTTTCCAAGTAAGTTTTGACGGAAACGACCTTGTTTACCTTTCAATGAATCAGAAAGTGATTTCAACGGACGATTAGATTCCGTTTTAACAGCACTTGATTTTCTTGAGTTATCGAACAATGAATCTACCGCTTCTTGAAGCATACGTTTTTCGTTACGTAAGATTACTTCAGGAGCTTTAATTTCGATCAATCGTTTCAAACGGTTATTACGTATAATAACACGACGGTATAAATCATTCAAATCTGAAGTTGCGAAACGTCCACCATCTAGAGGAACTAACGGACGTAATTCAGGTGGAATAACTGGAACAACTTTAACGATCATCCATTCTGGACGATTGTCAATACGTTCCTGAGATTCACGCATTGCTTCAACAACTTGCAAACGTTTCAACGCTTCATTTTTACGTTGAACTGAAGTTTCAGTGTTTGCTTGGTGACGAAGATTGTATGAAGTCTCTTCCAAGTTCATTGTTCTTAACAAATCATGTAATGCTTCAGCACCCATTTTCGCTAAGAACTTATTTGGATCTGTATCTTCCAAGTATTGGTTTTCTTTCGGAAGTGTATCAAGAATATCTAAATACTCTTCTTCAGTTAAGAAATCCAATCGAGCTAAAGACGAACCATCTAAATTAGTTGCAACACCCGGTTGAATAACCACGTAACGCTCATAATAAATGATTTGATCCAACTTTTTAGTTGGTAACCCTAAAAGATAACCAATTTTGTTTGGTAATGAACGGAAGTACCAAATGTGAGCAACAGGAACAACTAATGAAATGTGTCCCATTCTTTCACGACGTACTTTCTTTTCAGTTACTTCAACACCACAACGGTCACATACGATTCCTTTGTATCGGATACGTTTGTATTTACCACAGTGACATTCGTAATCTTTAACCGGTCCAAAGATTCGTTCACAGAACAAACCATCTCTTTCCGGCTTATATGTACGATAGTTAATCGTTTCTGGCTTAAGCACTTCTCCACTTGATTGCTCAAGAATAATCTCTGGTGATGCCAACGAGATCGTAATTTTGTTGAAGCTACTTTGTTTTTTTGGTGTTTCTTTTCTGTAAGCCATGTTTTTGCTTATTTCTTAATTCAACAACTTGACAATTAATCCAATGAGATGTTTAAACATAAACCTCTAAGCTCATGCAACAATACGTTGAACGATTCAGGAATTCCTGGTTCAGGAATGTTATCTCCTTTAACAATCGCCTCGTATGCTTTAGCACGACCCATTACATCATCCGATTTAACGGTCAAGATTTCTTGCAATATGTTCGATGCACCGAATGCTTCAAGTGCCCAAACCTCCATCTCACCAAAACGTTGACCACCGAATTGAGCTTTACCACCCAATGGTTGTTGTGTAATTAATGAGTAAGGTCCGATTGAACGAGCATGCATTTTGTCATCAACCATGTGTGAAAGTTTCAACATGTAGATAATACCTACTGTAGCCGGTTGGTGGAAACGATCTCCCGTTCCTCCATCGTATAAGTAAGTTTTACCTGATCTTGGAATTCCAGCTTTGTCACTCCATTCGTTGATCTCTGATGGTTTAGCACCGTCGAAGATTGGTGTAGCGAATTTCACTCCCAATTTTTCTCCAGCCCATCCAAGAACAGTTTCATAGATTTGACCCAAGTTCATACGAGAAGGTACCCCAAGTGGGTTCAACACAATATCAACTGGTGTTCCGTCTTCCAAGAATGGCATATCTTCCATCTTAACGATGTTCGCTACGATACCTTTGTTACCGTGACGACCTGCCATTTTATCTCCTACTTTCAACTTACGTTTTTTAGCAACGTATACTTTCGCCATTTTCACAATTCCTGCTGGAAGTTCATCCCCAACTGAAATATGGAATTTTTTACGTTTGTATGCTCCTAATAAATCGTTTGCTTTAATATTAAAGTTGTGGATTACGCGTCCAACAAGAGTGTTGATGTGAGCATCAGCAGTCCAGTTTGTTGGATTTACGATTGTGTAATCAATTGCGAACAAATTCTTTTGACTGAATTTCGTTCCTTTTTTGATGATTTCCTCTTTAAAGTTGTTGAATACACCAGCAGATTTATGTTCACCTAAAATAGTCAACAATTTATCTGATAATTTATCTTTCAACGCAGCGAAATCTTTTTCGTAATCCGCATCAAGACTTTCCAATACTGGTTTGTCTTGTGCTTTCGCTTTTCTATCTTTAATTGCTCTTGAGAACAATTTTTTATCAATTACAACACCTCTCAATGATGGTCCAGCTTTCAATGATGCATCTTTTACATCACCTGCTTTATCACCAAAGATTGCACGTAATAATTTCTCTTCTGGAGAAGGATCAGTTTCACCTTTAGGAGTGATTTTACCAATAAGGATATCTCCTTCTTTGATTTCAGCTCCAATTCTGATTAATCCGTTTTCATCCAAGTCTTTTGTAGCCTCTTCAGAAACGTTCGGAATATCAGAAGTTAACTCTTCCATACCACGTTTAGTATCACGTACCTCTAATGTGTACTCATCAATGTGAATTGATGTAAAGATATCGTCACGCACTACTCTTTCAGAAATTACAATCGCATCCTCAAAGTTGTAACCTTTCCATGGCATGAATGCCACTTTCAAGTTTTGACCTAAAGCCAATTCACCTTGTTGCGTTGCGTATCCTTCACAAAGAACTTGTCCTTTATCAACTCTATCACCTTTCTTAACGATTGGTTTCAAGTTGATACACGTACTTTGATTCGTTTTTTGGAATTTAGTTAATGGATAATGTGTTGTTTCACTATCAAAACTTACCATTTTATCTTCGCTTGTCCAATCATAACGAATTACGATTTCATTAGCGTCAACATATTCAACAACACCTGGACCTTCGGCATTAATTAATACACGAGAATCACGCGCAACTAAACGCTCAATTCCAGTTCCAACGATTGGTGAATTTGGTTTTAATAATGGAACAGCTTGACGTTGCATGTTCGATCCCATCAAGGCACGGTTGGCATCATCATGCTCCAAGAAAGGAATTGAAGAAGCCGCAATCGATGCAATCTGGTTAGCACCAACGTCCATTAACGTTAAGTTGTTAGGAGCAACAACCGGGAAATCACCTTCGTAACGAGCTTTAACGAACTCAGTTAAGAAATTTCCTTTGTCATCAACAATGGCATTTGCTTGCGCAATCATCATTGCATCTTCCTCTTCAGCTGTTAAGTAAACTGGCTCAACGTCCAATGCAACTTTACCAGCATCAACTTTTCTATATGGTGTTTCAATAAATCCAAGTTTATTCACTTTCGCGAATACACATAGTGATGAAATCAAACCAATATTTGGTCCCTCTGGAGTTTCAATAGTACACAAACGACCGTAGTGCGTATAGTGAACATCTCGAACCTCGAACCCTGCTCTTTCACGAGAAAGTCCACCAGGTCCTAGTGCAGACAAACGACGCTTGTGAGTTACCTCAGAAAGCGGGTTGGTCTGATCCATAAATTGAGACAATTGGTTTGTTCCGAAGAACGAATTGATCACTGAAGACAATGTCTTCGCGTTAATCAAATCGATAGGTGTGAAGACCTCGTTGTCACGAACATTCATACGCTCACGAATAGTTCTAGCCATACGAGCTAAACCTACGCCGAATTGAGAGTACAATTGCTCACCAACTGTTCTTACACGTCTATTTGACAAGTGATCGATATCATCAACATCAGCTTTTGAGTTAATTAATTCAATCAAATATTTAATAATTGAGATGATGTCATGTTTCGTAAGAACGCGTGACTCTTCAGAAGAATCAATTTTCAATTTTTTGTTCAAACGGAAACGACCAACTTCACCTAAATCATATCGTGTATCAGAGAAGAATAATTTTTCAAATACGTTTTTCGCTGTCTCATAATCTGGTGGTTCAGCGTTACGTAATTGACGGTAGATGTGCTCAACCGCTTCTTTTTCTGAGTTAGAAGTATCTTTTTGTAAAGTATTGTAGATAATTGTAAAGTCAGCACTGTTAACATCTTCTTTGTGAAGAATAACGTTTTTCACTCCTGAATCCACAATCATGTCAATATGATCGTCTTCAAGAACCGTTTCACGGTCAAGAAGCACTTCATTTCTTTCAATAGAAACAACCTCACCTGTATCTTCATCCACGAAATCTTCGATCCATGATTTAAGCACACGTGCAGCTAATTTTCTACCAACTAATTTTTTCAAGTTTGCTTTAGTAGCTTTCACTTCGTCAGCAAGACCGAAAATTTCTAGAATGTCTTTGTCACTCTCATATCCGATTGCACGGAAAAGAGTTGTAACAGGTAACTTTTTCTTACGGTCGATGTAAGCATACATTACGCTGTTGATATCTGTTGCGAATTCGATCCAAGAACCTTTGAAAGGAATTACACGAGCAGAATACAATTTAGTTCCATTTGCATGACGGCTTTGTCCAAAGAACACCCCTGGAGAACGGTGTAACTGAGAAACGATAACGCGCTCAGCACCATTAACCACAAACGATCCTTTAGGAGTCATGTATGGTATTGTACCCAAATAAACATCTTGAACGATTGTTTCAAAATCTTCGTGTTCTGGATCTGTACAATACAATTTAAGTTTTGCTTTTAAAGGAACACTGTATGTCAATCCTCTTTCGATACATTCTTCTATAGAATAACGAGGTGGATCGACGAAGTAGTCCAAGAACTCCAATACGAACTGATTTCGAGTATCAGTAATTGGGAAGTTCTCAGCGAAAACTTTGAATAGTCCTTCACTTTCTCTGTTCTCAGGAGTTGTTTCCAGCTGGAAAAACTCTTGGAAGGACTTTAATTGAATATCCAAAAAATCTGGATAATCAAATTGACTTTTGCTAGAAGCAAAATTAACTCTTGTCGAAATATTGTTTGATGTTGCCAAGGCCAAACGTTTTTGTTTATGAAAATGGACTTTAAAAAAATGCGTTTAACGCACTAAAACAGGATAAGGCATCCCGAAATTTCGGGACGCCTTTCCTGTATATGAAGTAGATAATTACTTAATTTCAACTTCTGCACCAGCCTCTTCAAGAGACTTTTTAAGTCCTTCAGCTTCGTCTTTAGAAACACCTTCTTTCAAAGTAGCAGGAGCTCCATCAACTAAATCTTTAGACTCTTTCAAACCGTTACCAGTTAATTCTTTTACAAGTTTAACTACTGCAAGTTTGTTAGCACCACCTGCTTTCAAAATTACATCGAACTCAGTTTTCTCAGCAGCAGCTTCAGCACCACCACCAGCAGCAGCCATCATTACAGGTGCAGCAGCAGCAGGCTCAATACCATACTCATCCTTAAGGATAGTTGCTAACTCATTTACTTCTTTAACCGTAAGGTTTACTAGCGTTTCCGCGATTTGCTTTAAATCAGCCATTTTTATTTTATTTTAAAAAGGTTCAACTAAATGTTAATAAATTATGCTCTTTCTTCGAGCGTTTGTAGGATACCAGCGATTTTCGCACCAGCTCCAGTAAGTCCAGAAACAACGTTTTTCGCTGGACTTTGAAGTAATCCGATGATGTCTCCGATTAATTCTTCTCTGCTCTTCAGTGCAACAAGAGTTTCCAATTGGTTATCACCAACGAAAACAGCCTCATTAATATATGCACCTTTAAGAATAGGTTTTGCGTTCTTTTTACGAAACTCTTGAATTAATTTTGCAGGAGCATTACCTACTTCGCTAAACATGATCGATGTAGCTCCAGCTAGAGTACTTCTCAAATCTCCAAAATCTTTTCCTTCAACGCGATCCATTGCTTTTTCTAACAATGTGTTTTTAACTACGCGCATACGGATATCAGTTTGGAAACATCTTCTACGAAGGTTGTTTACTACTTCAACAGTCAATTCCGCTGTGTCTGCTAAATAGAATACATTAGCGCTAGAAAGATCAGCTACTAATTCATCTATATACTTTGCTTTTTCTTCTCTATTCATTTCTTAAAGTTTTAAGCAACAACAGACTTCGTATCAATTTGGATACCTGGGCTCATTGTAGAGCTCAAATAAACACTTTTGATGTACGTTCCTTTCGCTGCAGAAGGTTTCAATTTGATAAGTGTTTGAATCAATTCGTGTGCATTTTCACGGATTTTAGTTCCCTCAAAGCTCACTTTACCAATTGACGAATGGATGATACCATATTTGTCAACTTTGAAATCAATTTTACCAGCTTTCACTTCTTCTACTGCTTTACCAACTTCCATTGTTACAGTACCCGTTTTAGGGTTTGGCATTAAACCTCTTGGTCCTAAAATACGACCTAAAGCTCCAACTTTACCCATAACAGACGGCATTGTAATAATTACGTCGATATCAGTCCATCCTCCTTTGATTTTTTCGATATAATCGTCCAAACCAACGTGATCAGCACCAGATGCTTTTGCTTCAGCTTCTTTGTCAGGAGTACACAATACAAGTACGCGCACATCTTTACCAGTTCCGTGAGGCAATGCAACAGTCCCTCTTACCATTTGATTTGCTTTACGTGGATCTACACCCAAACGAACACAAATATCAACTGAGGCGTCGAATTTAGTAGTTGAAATATCCTTAACCAAACCGCATGCTTCTGTCAAGGAGTAAGATTTTTCTAAATCGAATTTAGCTAAAATCTCTTTTCTTTTTTTAGATACTCTTCCCATAACACTAACGATTATTTGGTTTTCGGTGCTTCACCACCTTTAACAGTTACTCCCATACTTCTTGCAGTACCAGCAACCATAGTCATAGCTGCATCTACTGTGAAGCAATTTAAATCCGGCAATTTATCTTCTGCAATCGCACGAACTTGATCCCAAGAAATGGAACCAACTTTAGATTTATTTGGCTCAGAAGAACCTTTTTTAATCTTTGTGTGCTCAACAATCTGAACTGCTGCTGGTGGAGTTTTTAATACGAAATCAAATGATTTATCACCATAAACAGTGATAACTACTGGAGTAACCTTTCCCATTTTGTCTTGCGTACGAGCATTGAACTGCTTGCAAAACTCCATGATGTTCACACCTTTCGCACCCAAAGCGGGTCCTACTGGTGGAGCTGGATTGGCTGCACCACCTTTGATCTGTAATTTGATCAACGCTGCTACTTCTTTAGCCATTGTATTTGAAATTATGTAGTCAAACGTGAGTACTTACGGGAAGCTTTAATCGCTTTCCTCACTTCTACGGTTAATAAACAATTAAATTTCTTTCTCGACTTGCATATAGCTAAGTTCGAGTAAGTTCTTTCTTCCGAAGATTTTCACCATTACTTTCAGCTTTTTCTTGTCTTCATTGATTTCATCAATAACACCGCTGAAGTTGTTAAATGGTCCGTCAATAACCTTAACAGATTCACCAACAACAAATGGGATTTTCATTTCTTCTTCCGTTTCAGAAAGTTCATCTACTTTTCCTAAGATTCGATTAACTTCCGACAAACGCATTGGAACAGGTTCACCACCTTTTTCAGTTCCTAAGAACCCAATAACGTTAGGAATACTTTTAATAACGTGAGGAACCTCCCCAACTAAAGCTGCTTCAATCAAAACATAACCAGGTAAATAAGCTTTCTCCTTACTTACTTTTTTACCGTTTCTAATCTGGAACACTTTTTCAGTTGGAATTAATACTTGATCCACGAAATCGTTCAGTTTTAAGCGCGAAATTTCAAGATCCAGATATTCTTTCACTTTTTTCTCTTTACCGCTAACCGCTCTTACAACGTACCAACGTTTTTTAATCTCTCCCATGAAGCACTAATTAAAACAATCCGTATATAAAGCCCATAGCACCTTTCCAGGCAGACTGAGAATTTCCGGTAATACCGAATCCAAAATCCATTACGAAAATAAACAACGAAATGATGATCGACGCCACCATTACTATGATTGTATTACTTTGTAACTCTTTCCAAGTTGGCCACGATACGTGATGAACCATTTCGTTCACTGTTTCGCTAAAATAATTCTTAATTTTTGACACTTTACATCAATTTTTGCACGGGCGGTAGGATTCGAACCCACGACCAATGGTTTTGGAAACCATCACTCTACCAACTGAGCTACACCCGTATAAAAAGGGGAGCGAACTCCCCCTTTAATTTTATATATCTATTGAATTAAGATACGATCTCAGTAACTTGACCAGCACCTACAGTTCTACCACCCTCACGGATAGCGAAACGTAAACCTTTGTCCATTGCTACAGGAACGATCAACTTAACAGTAATAGTTACGTTATCACCTGGCATAACCATTTCACGTCCGTCAGACAAGAAAATCTCACCTGTAACGTCAGTTGTACGGAAGTAGAACTGTGGACGGTATTTGTTATGGAATGGAGTGTGACGTCCACCTTCTTCTTTTTTCAATACATAGATCTCAGCTTTGAAATCTGTGTGTGGAGTTACAGAACCTGGTTTACAGATAACCATACCACGTTTAATTTGAGATTTCTCAATACCTCTCAACAATAAACCTACGTTATCACCTGCTTCACCTCTGTCAAGGATTTTACGGAACATCTCAACACCTGTTACAGTAGAAGATAATTTCACGTCACCCATTCCTAAGATATCAACTGCTTCACCAGAATTGATAACACCTGTTTCGATACGACCTGTTGCAACTGTACCACGACCTGTAATCGTAAATACATCTTCAACTGGCATCAAGAAAGTTTTATCTACATCACGTGGAGGCAATTCGATGTAAGTATCAACAGCATCCATTAATTCTTCAACTGTTTTAACCCATTTTTCTTCACCATTCAAAGCTCCTAAAGCAGAACCTTTAATTACTGGAGCATTGTCACCATCATAGCTATAGAAAGAAAGTAATTCACGTACTTCCATTTCAACTAATTCTAATAACTCTTCGTCATCTACCATATCCACTTTGTTCATGAATACAACTAAACGAGGAACACCTACTTGTTTACCTAATAGGATGTGCTCACGAGTTTGAGGCATTGGACCATCTGTAGCAGCAACCACAAGGATCGCTCCATCCATTTGAGCAGCTCCTGTTACCATGTTCTTCACATAATCCGCGTGACCTGGACAGTCAACGTGCGCATAGTGACGATTCATAGTTTCGTACTCAATGTGAGATGTGTTAATAGTAATACCACGTTCTTTTTCTTCTGGCGCGTTATCGATAGAAGAGAAATCACGTACTGCAGCCAAACCTTTACTAGCCAATACGCTAGAAATTGCAGCTGTCAAAGTTGTTTTACCGTGATCGACGTGACCAATTGTCCCGATATTCACGTGTGGTTTGGAACGATCAAAATTTTCCTTAGCCATTGTTCTATTTGTTACTTAGTTAATAAAAAAACAAAAATTTATAATACACAAAATTTCACCCAATCACTGAGTGAAACATAATTTTCGGTGAGCCAATGACGAGATTTGAACTCGTGGCCTCTTCCTTACCAAGGAAGCGCTCTACCCCTGAGCTACACCGGCACTACTTTCATATTATTGAGCGGGAGACGAGATTCGAACTCGCGACCCTCAGCTTGGAAGGCTGACGCTCTACCAACTGAGCTACTCCCGCTTATCATTTTTTTTCTTAGATAAAATAGTTGTGGGGATGGATGGACTCGAACCAACGATACCGTGAGGTGACAGATTTACAGTCTGCTGCAATAGCCACTATGCGACATCCCCAACATATTTTATTTGAGCCGATGGAGGGACTCGAACCCCCGACCTGCTGATTACAAATCAGCTGCTCTAGCCAGCTGAGCTACATCGGCAAAATGTTGGTATTTCAATAATAGAAAGAACTATTTAAAGTGTTTCTCCCGTTTTGGGTTTGCAAATGTAGGAAAGAAATCTATAATTGCAATACTTTTTTTGAAAAAAAATCAAAAAAATAAGGGTAGTTTTTTTACTCCTACCCTTATCTACCTGATTTTATATAAATTACGCAACTTTTTCTTTGTGTTTTTTTACTTGTTTTCTCAATGCCTCAGCTGCTAAATCTGTAGCTTCTTCAAAAGATTTACATTGTTTTTTTGCAACTAAAGTCTTTCCAGGTATCAATAATTTTAATTCAGAGATTTTATTTTCCTTCTCTACATCTTTATCTAAACGCAGATAAACCTCACATGCAATGATATTATCAAAAAATAATTCTAGCTTACTCACCTTCTCTGTTATGAAATCAATTAACTTCTTGTCTGCTGTGAAATGAATTGAATGAACTTGAATATCCATGACTAATTGTTTTTGTGCCCACGTGGATGAGCTTGTGAATAAATATTTGAAAGCTTTGCAAACGAATTGTGCGTGTAAATCTGAGTAGCGGATAAATTTGCATGTCCCAATAAATCTTTGAGCGTTTCCAAACCAGCTCCATTATTCAACATATGGGTTGCAAACGTATGACGCAATACGTGTGGACTACACTTGTCTAAACTCGTTGCCTCACCAAGGTAAGTATTTATTTTTCTATAAACAAACTTTGGATAGAGATTATTACCATTTTTTAACACAAAGAAAAAGCTTGATTCTAACTCGGAAGTTTGTTTTAATTTGCGGTATTGATTCATCAACTGAACTAATTCTTTAGAAATAGGAATGATGCGTTCCTTAGATCGTTTACCAAGCACTTTAATAGTTTCTGTTTGAACATCTACCTCTTTTAAACTTATCAACTCACTCAATCGTATTCCAGTTTGATATAAAACCTCAAACATCAAACGATCTCTAATTCCTTCGAAATCTGTTCCGAAAAAAATATTCAATTTCTCCAATTGCAATTCAGACTCCTTTGCAAAGGATGGTAGTCTTTTTGAAATTTTGGGACCATTAATTTTTACGGTTGGATTTACACTTATAAGTTCTTCCTTTTTTAACCATTTAAAAAATGTCCTTAAGGATGATATCTTTCGATTGACAGATTTATTCTCAATACCACTTTCAATCAATGCAACCATCCATGAACGAATCAAAGAATGGGTTACTTCTTTCAATTCAGACTCTTTTGAAATTTCTGAGTGAATTAAAAATTGCTCAACATCTTTTTGGTACGCTAATACGGTATGATCCGAATAGCGTTTTTCCATTTGTAGATAACGGACAAATTCTTCGAGCATAAAAAAAGGAGCCATAGGCTCCTTTACGTATCTTTTCAAAATTAGTTTCTACAATTCTGCAGAACGTAATTTTTGAACATAAGCTGCTTTAATTCTTCCTTGACGATTTAAAATCGATGGTTTTACAAACTCTTTACGACGACGTAATTCTTTCATAACGCCAGTTTTGTCGTATTTTTTCTTGTACTTTTTTAGAGCTCTCTCGATGTTTTCTCCTTCTTTTACTGGAATAATTAGCATATCTTGAATATTAGTTTTTTCTTTAATTGGGTTGCAAAGATATAATTAAAAAATTTATTCACAACACTTATTTCAAAATTTCTCGAGAAATTACAACTTTTTGAATTTCTGATGTTCCTTCACCAATAACCATCAAGCGTGCATCACGCAAAAACTTCTCTGCTGGATACTCTTTTGTGTAGCCGTAACCACCCATAATTTGCATCGCTTCGTTACCACATTTCACTGCAACTTCACTCGAATAATATTTAGCAAAAGCTCCTTGACGTGTTAATGGCTGTTTTGTGTTTTTCAAATAAGCTGCTTGATATGTCAACAATTCAGCTGCTTCAACTTCTGTTGCCATATCAGCCAATTTAAATCCAATTGCTTGGAAATGTGCGATTGGTTGTCCAAACTGCTCTCTTTCTTTTGCATACTTCACTGAAGCTTCATAAGCGCCACGAGCAACTCCACAACTTAAGGCTGCAATAGAAATACGTCCACCATCCAAAATTTGCATAGCTTGTTTAAATCCTTGTCCTTCCTGACCGATCACTTGACTTTCATGAACACGAACGTTATCAAAAATCAATTCTGCCGTTTCACTTGCGCGAACACCAAACTTATCTTTGATTTTTACTGCTGAAAACCCAGGAGTACCTTTTTCAATAATAAAGGCAGTGATACCATTACTATCTAATAATTCTCCTGTTCTCACTAATACAACAGCTACATCTCCAGATAAACCATGAGTAATCCAGTTTTTTGCACCATTGATTACCCAATATTCACCATCTTTAACTGCTGTCGTTTTCATGCGCATGGCATCAGATCCTGTATTTGGCTCTGTCAATCCCCAAGCACCAATAAATTCTCCAGAAGCTAATTTAGGTAAGTACTTTTTCTTTTGCTCTTCATTTCCGTGGTAGTAGATATGTCCAGTGCAAAGTGAGTTATGCGCAGCAACACTTAAACCTACACCACCGCATACTTTTCCAAGTTCCATCAAAGCGGTTGCATATTCAAAATAACCGAAACCTGATCCACCATATTCTTCTGGTATATAGATTCCTAATAGGCCAAGATCGCCCATTTTTTTCATAGTATCAACTGGGAAAAATTCTTCTTCATCCCATTTGTTTAAATATGGTTTGATTTCTTTTTCCGCAAAATCACGCACCATTTGCGTAATCATTTTTTGATTTTCGTTGAGTTCAAAATTCATTTTTCAGGTTGAATTTATTTTATTTTATTTTATTTTATTAAAAGCGCACTAAATTAACAATATTGTGCGAATGTTCTTTCAATTTTTCTTCTCCATTTAAAAAGTCTAACGAAACTAGGAAATTGAATCCAGCGACAACTCCACCACATTTCGTAATCAAATTAGCTGCAGCGCTTGCAGAACCACCAGTTGCCAATAAATCATCGTGGATCAACACGCGCTGACCTTCAGACAAAGCATCTGTATGCATTTCAATTGTAGCACTTCCGTATTCTAAATCATAATCATAACTGATTTTCTTGTAAGGCAATTTCCCCTGTTTGCGAATTAAAATGAACGGAACACCCAATTTTATTGCCAATGGATAACCAAATAAAAAACCTCTACTTTCAATTCCAGCAACTGCTTCAATGTTTTGATCTTTGTAAATATTTACTAATTCATCAATCACATCATTTGATAAAATGGGATCCAACATGATTGTTGTGATGTCCTTAAACATAATTCCCTCCTTCGGGAAATTAGGAACGTCGCGAATAGTGCTTTTTAGTCTTTCTTCTAGTGTCATTTTACAAAGATAAATAGGGTTTTAACTTTTCAAAGAGTTCTTCATCAATTAAAACAGATTCTTTTATTTCTTCAATTGATTTGTACCCACCTTTTTTGTCACGAATTTTAATAATTGAGTTCGCTTTGTTCCAATCCAAATAAGGATGTGATTTTAATTCTTCAACTTTTATGGAATTCAATTTGATTTTTTGAATTTCTTGAGTATTTACTTTTACATATTTTTCGATGGCATCATATTTCTCGCCGTCCAATTTCCATACTTCCAAGAGTTGCTCCTTTTTATAAAAACCTCCCAAACGTTGACGGTGCTTTAAAATGTTTTTTGCATAAAAAGAGCCAATACCTGGAATTGATTCAAGTTCTTCTTGAGAGGCTGAATTAATTTCTACAAGGATACTTTGTTTTTCAGGCTTAGATTCATTTTTGAATTCTTTCGTAAAGGATTTATTGGCATAGAAAGTTGAATCTTTAATCAAGTCATACAATTGTTCAGGAATGACAAAGATCTTTTTTAATTGTTCATTCGAATAGATTCCGCGTGAAGTAAACTTTAGAACGACATTCGCCTGTTTCTCTGAAAGCCCCAATTTCATCCAATCATTAATGGAATAATCATTCGGATTGAACCTAGATGCTGGAGCTTTGAATTTCTTCTTCGTTTTCTTTTGATAATGAAACGACCGTTTTTCGAAACGCGATTTACTATCGCTTTTAAGATCATTAATCAATTCAGATGTAATGACATAATTTGGTTTTTCTTTTAAAGCCATGAAGATTCTGGGCAGAAAAACAACAACCAAAGAAATCACAATAAAAACAAAAACACCCCTTTTATTTCTCGCGGAAATATAGAATGATTTAGTTATTTTCATTTTTGTTGACTAACGTTCAACATCATCATTTTCTGAATATGAATCCGGTTCAGGCTTCGGTTTACCAAATAATACTTTGAAAAAAAAGATTCCTGTAATCAAGGTAATAGAAATTTCCGTTACCAACATTGTAATCATTCCACTTGAACTCATGCTAATCTCCCTTCTTTTTTACGTTTCACACTCGCGATATAAACCATATATGCAATTCCTAACCAAAGTGCCAACAAAAAAATTCGGCTAATGTTTTTAAATAGCTTGGTTTTATTTTCATCGGCAATTTTTGCTTTTCTTGCAGTTGGATTATCAACCAATTCTAACAAAGCGCGTTGTTTTTTTACCAAAAGATAAGTTGACACATTCAATTCTTTGTTTTTTTCAATTTTTTCATCTGAATATTCTTTAGTCAAATATTCCGGAAGAAAATCTTTTTTGGACTCAAGCGATTTTTGCTGCTCTTCAATTTTATTAGAAATTTGATTTACATCACTGTAAAAGGCAATCTTTTCGTTTGAACCTTTATGTGACAATGTATCATAAATTCCAGGGAAACTTGCAAAAAATACCCAACCTAAGAAAATTGGAGTAATGTATTTTATTATAAATTTGAATATTGATGGCACTTTAATGTCTGCACCAGTAATTATTTCTTGCCACCCCTTTTTTATTCCAAATATCCAAGAGAACAATATTATTTCTACAAAGGCGAAAAGTACCAAAGAAACGGTTCCTGCCCAATAATCATATTCATCAAAAACACCATTATTAAAGAAAAGTACAGTTGGCAAACCTAAAAGCAAAACTGCGAATCCAAACATCCAAGCTGCATTTTTTTCTTTCCAGCCAAACTCATCCTGCAAGAATCCCATAACGGGTGTTCCCATTGCAAGTGATGATGTAATTCCTGCAAAAAACAACAATCCAAACCAGGCAACCCCTGCTGCTACACCTAAAACGCCTCCCCATTGTTCGAATAAATAGGGCAATGTTTTAAATCCTAAACCTAAACCACCACCTTCACTAATCAAATCTTTCAATCCATCAATGCCCAAATATCCAACTGAAATCGGAATTAAAATCGCCGAACCTAAAACAACTTCAACAAAACCATTCATCCATCCTGCTGACATAGCATTTAATGCGATATCATCTTTACTTCTAACATAAGACGCGTAACATTGAATTGATCCCATTCCTATTGATAGGGTGAAGAATATTTGTCCAGCGGCCGCTAGCCACACTTTTGGTTCCCATATAGTATCGAACTTAGGTGTCCAAAGGAAATCAAGACCTTTCAATCCGTCAAAAATAGCACCATGCTCACCGGCCTGAATTGTAACTGCTTTGTATGCAAGGAAAGCACCGAAAATAAGCAATAATGGCATACCAATTTTTGCAGCTTTTTCAACCCCCCCGCTTAAACCACGTGATAGAATCCAAGTATTTAACAGCAAACAAACTACCCAAAAAATGATTGGTTCTATGGATTCAAGGGAAACGTAACTACCAAAAAATCCAGCCACCTCACCTTGCGATTTCCCTCCAAATGTATCAGCAATTGAATGCCAAACGTATGACAGCGTCCACGATTCTAAATAACAATAATATGCAGCAACAGCAAGATTTGTAAAGATTCCGAAAACGCCAATGTATTTCCATAACTTTCGTTTGTCCATTGAATCAAGAATAAACGGAGTTGAATGATGTCCAGATTTACCTCCGAAGCGCCCAACAGACCATTCGACAAACAATAATGGAATACCCATTAACAGAAAACAAACTAAGTAGGGTATGATGAAAGCTCCTCCTCCATTTTCAATTGCTTGAACTGGAAAGCGAAGAAAATTCCCTAAACCAACGGCGTTTCCTGCCATTGCTAATATTAATCCAACTCTTGAACCCCAACCTGCTGATGACGTATTTGACATAGTTATTTTTTAATGAACGACGAATATACTATTTTTTATTTTAACGCAAAACTTAGATTAAATCCAAGGTTTCTTCAATCGTTTTAGGATTGTAACCAAGTTCTTTTCTTGCTTTGGTCAAATCGAAACCCGTGTAAGGAGGGCGTTTTGCAGGTTGATTCAAGGTGGCACTAGAAGATTTCTTCAATTTATCCGTTGATAAGTTAAAGTGTTTTGCAACGCGCTCTACTATTGAATAAATTGAAAGTGTTTCTGGACCTGAAATGTTGAATTTTCCCGTTTTGTTTAATTTACAAATTGCAATGCAAGCCCATGCCAAATCATCAGCCCACGTCGGAGCTCTGAATTGATCATCGACAATATTCATTTCTTGACCATTACTTAAGGCATCTTTGGCCCAACATATTATATTTGAACGAGACAGATTCTTTCCAATTCCATAAACAATAATCGTTCGAACGATTGACCAATTGGTATAATTACTTTGGATCAAACCAATTTCTGCATTAACTTTTGATTCTGCATAAACGCTCAGTGGTCCAACTTCATCTTCTTCACTATAATTTCCTTTTTGTCCATCGAATACAAAATCCGTTGAAAGCAATTGAAAATGTGCATTGATTTTTTGAGCTGCTTTGAATAATTTCATTGAAGCCAAATAATTCACTTCATCACATTCTTCTGGATTTAATTCACAATAATCAACATTTGTGATAGCAGCTGTATGAATTATGTGCGTTGGTTGAAAGCTTTGAAATAATTGTTCAATTTCATGCTCATCACAAATATCAAGCGACACATAATTGGTTTCTGGACAATCTTGATTTCTATTTTCGCCTTTCGAAGTTGCTAAAAAAGTGCAATTCGCTTTTAGTAATTGTTTTACAATTTTTTGCCCCAATAAACCATTAGAACCTGTTATTAGAATTTTCATGATTGATGAATTTCAAATACTTGATTGAATTTTTGAATCTGCTCGGTTGAACCTAATACGAATAATTGTGACTTTGGAAGCACCTTCATGCTCCAGTCTGGATTGATAATGTATTCGCCCGTTGGTGTTTTAAAACCGATAATCGTAACACCAGTTTGGCGTTTAACTTCCAACTCACCAATCGTTTTATTTTGAAATTCTTTCGGTAATTCGTTAAATGAAATTGATTCGATATTTACACCTGTTGTTCCTTCAGTCTTCACCATGTTCATGAATTCACTTACCGTTGGATTGGTAATTAATGAAGCCATGTGGGAACCTCCTATAGCGGCAGGCAATATAATTTGATCCGCTCCAGCCATTTTTAATTTGGAAACGGCTTCGGAGGATGTTGCTCGAACGATAATTTCAACTTTTGGGCATTTTTCTCGCGCTGCTAAAACAACATATACATTATCTGCGTCTTTTGGCAAGCAAGAAATTACAGCTCTCGCCTTTTTAATTTCCGCTTTTAAAAACACGTCATCTTTTGTAGCATCACCTTTCACAAAGGTATATCCTGGTTTGTCTAAATAATCTTTTAACAGATTATCATCTTTTTCAATGATTACGAAATCTTTCTTATAAAAAAGCAAATCCTCAGCAACTTGCCTTCCAACGCGTCCAAAGCCGCAAATAATGATATGATTTTCCATTTTATTTAATTTTTTATTCAGCTTATATTCTCTAAGTGAGGTTGTATAATCTCCTCCCATCAAATAATTTGTAAACGATGAAATGGCATATGCAAAAGATCCAATGCTTGTAATTAATAATAAAGATGTGAATAGTCTTCCAACGGTTGACAAAACGTGTACCTCACCAAAACCAACTGTAGAAATCGTAATTACAGTCATGTAAAATGAGTCAAAAACATTCCATCCTTCAATTAAGATATAGCCAATTGTTCCGAATGTTGTGATTCCGAAGAGTAAAAGAAAGATATTGAAAAACCTTCTAACCATCACAATTCCCAAATAGACGTTTTACGCTTATGTTGCAATTTGAAATAATGCTTATGTTCTAAAATCCACGCCATTGCCAAGTACATGATCAAAGGAGAACCCATGGTAATGAAGGAAGCATAGATAAAACCTAGGCGAACCTTAGAGATACTAATCCCCAATTTTCGAGCCCACCAGGCACAAACACCAAAAGAGCGCATTTCAAAAAAGAAAAGAATTGTCTGAATTGTTCTCATTTATTTAATAGCTTATTTCCAACAGTACAAATTAAGCATTTTTTATTTACACAAAACTCGTTAAAAATCTCCAATAAGGCTTGCGATTCAGCTGCATTCTTTGGAACAATTCCATAATTTCTCCATTTTTTAATGATTCCATTATCTTCAGGAGGAATTTGCCGCAATAAATCAATTCCTTTTTCAACCAGCGCTTCATCTTCGAGTTGATTTCCATACCACACTAAAAATGGTGCAAAACAATTTACAATCAATTGATGCTTAAAATTCAATGTTAAGGTTTCAATGGGATTTTCCTCTGTCACTTTCATTTTTGATAAATCCAATAGTTCGACAATATAGTGATACAATTCATTTGAATTCAAATACACGAAACTTACCGAAAAATCAAATTTCTGAACAATGTATGCAAATTGAACAATTCGTTTAGCAGGATGATTTGAGGGTCTAACACCCCCTTGTTTCCAAGCGCTTTTAAACACGTGGTTATCAAATGTCCCATTTTGATTTAAACGAGATGATATTAATACATCATTCTCTGACTCGGGCATGAACAAACCACTGGCTAGACAGATTGCTTGGGCCTGACGTTTTTTTTTCATTTTCTGAATAACTCCGAGAGGTAAACGATGAGTCAACTCTTCAAATGGAAGTTGATTCACTTTAGTCCCCATGGCTCTAGCAATTAAAAAGTAAAGTACATTTTGTGGATCTGTTGAGTGGACCGTTTGAAAAAGATTGTTGGTTTTCCTTGACATGCGCTGAACAATTGCTCGTTCTTGCATTTCAATGAAATAAATTGATGGAAACTCAAATAAAGAAGAACCGCATAAAATTGTTTTTTTTGCTTTGAGCAGCTTTTCAAAACGCCGGTAATGATTCATGTCAATGTAGTCCTTTATCTCCAAAACGGGTAGGATTGTTTCACCAATTTTCACATCTCCGTTATATTGATAAACAACATGTAAAATAACAGAATCGTACGCTTTGTCGAAATGGTGATTATGCGCAAACCAATCTTTTGATTTAACATGTATTTCAACATTCCCAATCCACATCATTCCATCAATCTCAATTTTCGCATTCAAAAAATCAGGACCACTTTCGCTTGCATTGTAATTACCCTGATGAATTAGATTAAATTGTTTTCCATCCACAAGTGTCATGGAGTGTAGCGGCATCAGCTTGTATTGCCACAGGTAGTGTAGGTATTTTTCTTTCATGTTGTAAATTTTTGTAGGCAACATGAAGATACAAAAAAAGCGTTGAATTTCTTCAACGCTTTTCAATTATTTTAGAATCTTAAAATCAAGGATATTTTACGAATTGTAAATAACCTGGATTCGCAGCAGGAGCCGTAGCTGGATCAAAATCCATTCGAAGTACTTTTCCTTCTGTTCTACGATTCAACTGATGTAATCTCTCATAAAGTGGTTTATTCGTCGCTTTAAACTGATTTATATAAGCTTCTGTTAAAACAATCTTTTCAACACCGGCCATATCCGCAGGTTCTGCATCTAAATAAACATCTCCTTTTTTGTATACTGTTCTTGGTTCGTTTTCACCTTTACCAACTGGTACAATTCTACGTGGATCTACACCTTTTTGCTCAACCAAGTATTTGTAACATGCTTTAGCACGATTTTCAGATAGTTTTTGGTTGGCTTCTGTTTTACCACGTGAATCCGTGTGTGAACTCAACTCAAGTACCATTTCTGGATACTCTTGTAATAAGTTGTACACGAACATTAATGAGTCAGGAGAGTTAATTGTTGAATCAACTAATAAGTCCCATTTGTTCAAAGGATAACGAACTTCAGGAAGACGAATTGGTTTTTTCGGTAACAAAGCCATATCAATTACGAAACTTTGACCTTCATCTAACTCAACAGTTGTAAATTGAGCACCTTTTTTATCAGGGTGATAACCATCTTTCGCAATGGCAATAGAATAAGAAACCTCTTCATTTACATAACGAACTCCGTCTGTTTTTTTATCCCAGAAAACAGATCCAGATTTGTTTGTTTTACCTTCCCAAGTTGAACCGTCAGTACCTTTAACTACTACAGCAACATCTTGAATTTTAACTGAAGTATTTCCTAATTCTGAAACAATCACTTTTAAGTCAAACAAGTTTGGAGGCAATACATAGCTATAAATATCCGGAGAGAATTTTCCTTCAGCATTTTTACGCTCCGAAGTAAAGTATCCTTTTTTGTCAGTCAATTCATATAAAGCATAGTCATTGTTTTCAGAATTGATTGGGAACCCAAGATTTTCTGCGTTCTCCCATTTCATTTCGTCAGCAACTTTTGCTGCTTTAAACAAATCTAAACCACCTAAACCTGGCTTACCATCTGTTGCATAATACAAACTTCCATCTTTACCGAATGTTGGGAACAACTCGTTACCAGCAGTATTGATTTCTGGACCCATATTTTTTGGAGCTGCCCAACCTGTTTTCTTATCAAATGTTGTGTACCACATATCGCGACCACCATATCCACCAGGCAAATCAGAAACGAAGATTAAGAATTTACCATCATCAGAAACACAAGGATGTCCAACTGTTACTGAATCAACTCCACCTTTCAAATCCAATTTAACTGGCTCATCCCATTTGTCAGCACCTTTCATTTCAGTCATCCAAATGTCACAACCAAGATTTTGTTTTTTCAACATTGGACAACGTGTAAAGAACATTACTTTTCCACGACCATCAAACGCAACTGAACCTTCATGCGCTTCAGTATTAATCAATCCCGAATTATCAATTAATTTAGGTTCACCCCAGTTTCCTTTTTTATCAATTTCACTTACCCAAATATCCATGTAGTTTTCACATGCGATTTGATCTGTTTGTGAACCTGTACTTCCTGGACGACTTGAAGCGAAGAACAATTTCGTTTCTTTTCGATCTTGGAACATTGGAGCCATATCAAACTCAGGCTTATTGATAGCAGTTTGGTTTGTAACAATGTGCTTTGTTTTGTTCGCAACGAAAGATTTGCTTCCATTACAAGATTGAATTCCTGTTTCTGCTCTTGAATCAGAAGGAACCAACTTTTTATATTCTTGGTAGTTTTTAAGCGCTTTATCAAAATCGCCCATCATTCTCAACATTTCACCGTTGTAATATAAAACTTCTGGAACAACTTCTTGATAATCCAACAATAAAGCACGTTCATACCACTCATTTGCCTCACGGAAACGATCAGTAAAACGATAACTTTCAGCTGTTTTAAAAGCCATATCCGCTTTTAATTTTTTCGCTTGATTACCTTTTCTTTTCAATTTGGTATACGCCAAACCACATTTTTCAGCAGCTTCACAATATCTCCCACTATCAAAAGAAGTTTGAGCCTCAAGAACAACTTTGTTTTGAGCATACGTCAACCAAGAAAGGCCAACAAAAACAAGTGATAATACTAATCTGTAGTACATAGAATTCCTTTTTCAATTAGAAATTTAAAACACGAAGAAAACAAAAATTGCTGAATATTCAACTAAAAAATTGAATCAATCAGTAATTTTTAGGTTCATCGAGGGGTAAAAATAAAGAAAGTTCTTGAAATATTGGAAAAAAAAATCAATTAAGGTTTGAATCTTAACAAACTATGATGAATAATTGAAATTAATTTACTTCATTTTCGGAAGAAACATATTTACGCCATTTTTCAAGGATTTTATTGAAACCGTCGGGTAATTCAGAATCAAAACGCATATATTCTTTTGTTTCTGGATGCTCAAATCCAAGTGTTTTGGCATGTAGCGCTTGTCCGGGAATTAATTCGAAACAATTTTGAATAAACTTTTTATAACTGGTTGATGGCGTACCTCTAACAATTGAATCACCACCATATTCTAAATCATTGAATAAAGGATGACCGATATGCCTCATGTGAGCTCTAATTTGGTGAGTTCTTCCAGTTTCGAGTTTACATTCGACTAGTGTCACCAATCCAAAGCGTTCGAGAACTGTGTAATGCGTTACCGCATGTTTTCCATGATCACCATCGGGAAAAACACCCATCATTTTTCTATTTTTCAATGACCTTCCGATATGTCCAACCACAGTTCCGTCCTCTTTTACATCTCCCCAAACCAAAGCATGATATCTTCGTTCAGTTGTACGATCTGAAAATTGTTTTGCAAGCTGAGTGAGCGCAGATTCTGTTTTTGCAACAACCATCAAACCCGTTGTATGTTTATCTAAACGATGCACCAAACCAGGTCGTCCAAAATAATCGTTGATTTGATACGGTAAATTATCAAAGTGATACACTAAAGCATTCACCATTGTTCCAGTATAATTGCCATAAGCGGGATGAACAACCATATTTGATGGCTTATTCACTACTACAAGCGTTTCATCCTCGTAATGTATATCAATTGGAATATCCTGCGCAATTAATTCAATCTCTCGAACGGGATAAGGCAATACCAAGGAAACTTCGTCCTTTGGTTTTACTTTATAATTTTGCTTAACCTTTTCTCCGTTGACGATAATGTTTCCACTTTTCGCCGCATTTTGGATTTTATTTCTTGAAGTGTTTGGCAGTCGATCAATTAGAAACTTGTCAATTCTTACAATTTCCTGACCCGGATCTGCCTTAAAACGATAATGTTCAAAAAGTTCCTCTTCCTCTACCCCGTCAACCTCTTCGATTTCTTCGTTCATTAGTTTTTGATAATTTTAAACATTCCTTCAACGCCTAATACGCGAACAAAATACATTCCAGCTGGTTCATTGATCAATTCTATCGTTTCATTTTCTGATGATAAAATTAATTTGCCTTGAACATTGTAAACCTCTAATCCTTCAAACGATCCATTTTCCATTCGAACAGTCACTTCATTGGAAGTAGGATTTGGATAAATCACTGCAGACGCAGCAAGTTTAGCTTTTTCCTGAACACCTAATTCGTTATCCATTGAAGTTGAAACGATTGGTCGAATCATGACCGATCCAGGAATTGATGATTGAACCCAAGTAACCCCGTTATTTAAACTGTAATATGTTTTATCCGAATTATCTAGGTTTCTATCTAATCCAACATTCAATCGATCCGCATCAAATTGTCTCCAACCAACAAAAAACGTTGTACCAACTGCAACTTTCATTGTATCTTGGAAATAGTAAGTCATGAACTGATTTCTGTCAGAACCATATTCAGGTTGTCTTGGGAAGAAAACATTGTCTTCGTACAAAACGTTTCCTGGAAAACCATTATTATTATCCCAAACAGTTAATAAGAAAAGTTTATTGGACACATCATCAACCGTTGGTACAAAATGAATATACATTCCAACCAATGAATCAGCTTCATACGCATCATACTTTACTGCTAAGCGCGCTTGTGCACCAGTTGGACCGTATGCAGCCTCAGCAGTACTATCATCATAACTATAGTAGTTTGCAAAATACTGATGACCAATCGTCGAATCATTTTGAGCCAAATTCGGAAATTGTGCTGCAGCAGTCGCTAAAATATCAAAACGTTGCTTGTTGCCAGTTTTTGTAATATCATACTGATATCCCGCTGAAAAATCGTGGAATGATGTGTACGTAGTTTGCGGACCATAATTGATATTTCCACCTGAAAGCAAAGTTGCATTCAAGGTGTAATTTCCTTCTGCTGAACCATTGTAACTCACTTCAACCAATCCATTCTGATTGTTTTCAGGTAAATTACTTGCATTGTGAACAACCACTCGAACAGCATCATTCATTTTACCCGCTGAATTATTCTTGTAATGATCCCAAGGAACAGAAGTGTAATCTTTCAGTAAACTTCCAATTGGATAACTAAACGCAAAGTCTTTAAACAAGGTGTCTTGGTAGCCAGAAAAATTTCTCAAATGAACATAATCTAAGTGAAAATGATCCAATGAACCAGACAAAGCTCCATAGTTTTTGAATCTGAACTGGAATCCTTTCTTAAAGTATTTTGCATCTTCAACAAGAATATGTCCAACTTTAAAATCAGAAGTTGCTGCTCCCGACATACTCCAGATGCGGAACCACTGATCTAAATCCTTTGCATAAAATTCCAAAACCAAGGAGTCAGATGCTTCAGGAATATCACCCAAACCTTCTGGTTGAACCAAAAAACTAAAATAAACTGAATCACCAGCATCATAACCAGCCATATCGATTGGTTTAGACGTTAAATAATCTGCATAATTCGTGACAGTTGAACCAATTGCATACGGGTAACCAAATTCATCTAATCCATCAAAAGTTGCAACTCCAAGCGACCAAGGCTCAACAGCATAACGATAATTGTGATAAACTGAATTATCCAACCAATAGGCATTTGCATCATTAATATCGATGAAAAATTGCGTTGCTGAATCTTGATAATACTCTGGACTTGTAATCCAAATTGTATCTGAAACATCTGTACCACCAACTGTATCATAAATGTAATATGGTGGATACAACGATGTGGTTGCATAGGTAACGGGATAAGTCGCTAAACTTCCAGTTTTAAAAAGAGTTGCAGTAAAATTCTGATCTGTATATGTTGAAGTTGTTAAATCATATACTCGACGAAATGTTTGTTGTGCTGTATAATACTCATCATTGGGAATTGGCAACAAGGTAGTATTGTCTAGAATTCGGTATTTTTTATCAAACGTAACTCCTGGATCACTGTAAGTTGCATTGTATGTTTGAAAATGATTTTTTGAAAATTCATCAAAAAACGGCAAACTTAAGGTATCAGAAACGTAGATAAATGTGCTATCAAAGGTTGTTAAGGTTTTCTCCATTCCCTTTTGACGTATAACAGCATTGTAAATATCTGGATTACCCGTTAGTGGCGCTATAGATTCACCTTGTCCAAACGTATAATTGATAAGCAATACGAAAATTGCAGCAAAAAGATTTTTCATCAAACGAATTTTTACAAATTATGGATTTTCACCGCCTCCAGAAAAATTCTTGGTTGCATATACTGTAATCGTTGTTCCTGCTGGAATTAATATTCCTTCAATGTATTCAGGCGATTGAGATTCAATGCGCGCAGCAAGAGAATCTTCGTATGTCAAACAAGCATCACAAACTGGTAAATAGCCAAATGAACCCAATTGAGACAAACGGTCTCTAGCTTCAAATATTGTTAACCCATATAAATTTGGTATTTCAACCGGTTCACCAGCGTCATTTTGCCCTACGATTAATGTAATGGTTGCCCCAATTGGAATTCTTGTACCTTCTTTGATCGGTTTACCTTTGTACAATTGTTGCAATACAGCTCCGTTCGCTTCATTCGTAGGTTTGTATTGAATTCTAATTTTCAATCCTCTATTTTCCAAAATGCTTTCTGCAAAACGTTGAGATTTATCAACCAAACTTGGCATTTCGATTAAACGAGTTTTTTTAGAAACTCTAAAACGAATCACACGACCTTCCTTCACATACACCATTGAAAACATTGTTGGCGCCGGATCTTGATGCAAGATGGTACCTTCTGCTTTAGATGGATCGTAAATCGAATCTAGAATCTCATATTGCAAATCAAGTTCTTCTATTTCCGCTTTTACTGAGTTGGAATTGCGTCCAACAAAATTTGGCACTTTAATTTGTTGACCATGATTCGTGTATGAGTCCAAGTAAAAAATGGTAATACTCACGATTATAAAATAGGTCAACACAACGAATCCCAAATGTTTTAGGAAATGTTTACTCCAAATAAAAGATCTTAATTTTCTTAAAAATTCCATAGTTCGAACTGAATGTGACAAATATAGGAATTAAGCATGAAGAATAATCATAGAAAATTCCATCAATTTAAACAACTAGAAATTCGGTGATAAAGCGTGTGATTTATAGAAGTCGTCAATGTATTTAAACGCTTCATCTGCAGTATCAACGATTGCAAATAAATCCATGTCTTTCGGAGAAATATTTTGCTCCATATCCAACATTGAAACTTTAATCCAATCGATTAATCCTTGCCAATATTCTTTTCCAATCAACACAACTGGACGATAATTGATTTTCTTTGTTTGAATCAAGGTTAAAGCTTCAAACAATTCATCCATCGTTCCAAAACCACCAGGAAGAATCACAAAACCTTGCGAGTATTTCACAAAGATCACTTTTCGCACAAAGAAATAATCAAATTCTAAATTGTGCTCCGCATCAATGTATGGATTGTGGTTCTGTTCGAATGGCAAATCAATATTCAAACCAACAGATTTACCGCCACCTTGCTGTGCACCTTTGTTTCCTGCTTCCATTGCTCCAGGTCCTCCACCAGTGATGACTCCATAACCAGCTTCTGCTAATTTCTCTCCAATTTCAACACCGATTTGATAGTATTTATTATCTGGCTTTGTGCGTGCCGAACCAAAAATTGAAATGCACGGACCAATCTTTGCCATTCGCTCATATCCTTCAACAAATTCGGACATGATTTTAAAAATTGCCCAACTGTCATTAATCTTAATGTCGTTCCAGTCTTTTCTGATCTTGTTCATAATTATAAGTTTAAAGGCGAAAAGTGAAGTGCCGTTTAATCAAGTACAATTGATTGGTGCTGTTGGTTGTATTCGCAGAAATTAAAAGTACGGTATTAAGACTACAACGAATCTGTTCAACTTTTATTTTTTCAACAAGACAATTCTAATAATTCATTGAAATCTACTACTTTCGAACTCTATGCGCGAAAAGTTGATTTTCTTATTCCTTATTTTGATTCATTCTTCTTTGAATGCGCAAGGCAACTTTTTTGTTAAAAGTGATTCTCTTAATACGAAACGACTCGTTATTTCAAGTTCATCGATAGGAACTGTTTGGGCAGGAAGTATTATTGGTTTGCAACAAATTTGGTATTCAAATGTCACAAAATCGAGTTTTCATACGTTCGATGATTCTAAGAACTGGATGCAAATGGACAAAGCTGGGCACGTTTATACTGCCAACAAAATCAGTCAACTTTCTGGTGATTTATATAAATGGTCTGGGATTAAACCTAAAAAAGCAGCTGTAATTGGCAGTTGTATCGGTTTGGGATATCAAACATCATTGGAATTGTTGGATGCTTATTCGGTTGATTGGGGATTTTCGTGGGCGGATATGACAGCAAATACAGCTGGGAGCTTGATTTATTTAGGACAAGAACTTGCATGGCAAGAGCAACGATTTCATTTGAAATTTTCTTACCATCCGACAGAATATGCCGCGCTTCGTCCCGAAGTATTGGGTGCAAATTTTCAAGAGCGTTTATTAAAAGATTACAATGGGCAAACGTATTGGTTGAGTTTTAATCCGTTCCTTTTTTACAAAAATTCTTCGTTCCCAAAATGGATTTGTCTTTCACTAGGTTATAGTGCGGATGCAAAATTGGTAGGCGATTCTGATTCTTATACATCGGGAACAATAAACTATTACGCACATCGCGAATTCTTACTTTCAGTTGATGTTGATTTCAGTCGACTTCCAATTAAAAAACCTTGGTTAAAAGCACTCGTTAAGCAGTTCAACTACATTAAAGTTCCTTTTCCTGCACTGATTTTGAGTGATGGAAAAATTCGCGCTTCAGGACTTTATTTTTAGTTTTTGATCAATTCTATTTTGAATTCAAAATCAACTACATTTCCTTCTTTAGAATCTGGTTTCATTCCAAATTGTGTGCGATCGATTGATGATTTACCCACAAGAATTGGTTGACCTGTTGTTTCATTGTTGCCAACATATTTCAACTGAACCTTGATATCCTTAGTCATTCCTAACATTGTGAATTTACCATTCAACTCATACGCATCACCATTAACGACAAGTTTTTTAGACACAAAAGTCATTGTTGGAAATTTCTCTACATCGAAGTATTCCTTCGCCATTAATGACTCGTCGCGCATTGAATTAAATGTTGACAATTGATTGACAGGCAAGTTGATATCAAACGTTGAATTTTCAATAGTTGAAGCAATTGAAACTTTTCCTGTAAAAGATTTAAAAGCACCTTTTGTTACGCCTCCTTTTGGTCCCAATTGAAAATTTAATTGAACTGATTTCTCATCCAATTTGTAATTTCCTTTTAGAGATGCTAAATCCATTCCTTTCATTTCAAAAGGACTTACTGGTTTTTCTTCTTCTGTTGTTGGTTGTGTTCCTGTATTCACTTCAATCGTTGTTGCTGCTTGTTCCTCCTTGTTGATTGTTTTTGGACCAACGATTAATCCAACCGCCACAGTAAGTGCAAAGAGTGCTGATGATAAGGCAAATTCATTCATTGTTAAACGAATCAATGCTGAACCAACTAAAATTCCAACAAACGCATCCATTCCTCCAAAATCAGCTTTTTGTGTTGCCAACCAAATGATTCCACTAATTAAAAGCAAACTGAGCACTAACGAAATCAATGTTAAGACAACTTTTTGCGTTTTATAAACAACATTCACAAAATAGACTGAAAAAGCACCAATCAACACGCCTTCTAGTGTTTTCCCTAAAGTCAATTCAACGGTTTCAGTTGGGACATATTGGATGAAAAAGTGGATGAGTGTTAAACCTAACAATGAAATTAGAGCATTCTCATCCTTCATTTTTTGGAAGAAAAATTGTGCTGAAAATCCAATTGCAATTAAAAACAATCCAAATCCCGCTGCGAAGAACATTCCAATGAATGCGAAAAGTCCGACAAGGAGAATTACGACAGATTTTTCAATGCCACTTGTATCATTCAAAGAAAACCATTTCCCAATTAATGTCGCTTTCAGTTGTGCCAACGGCAAAATCAATGCTCCAAAAACGGGTAATAACAGAATTGGCAATTGATTAAACGAAAAATCGTATTCAGCATAAGTCACAGTTGAATTTCCGATGAACGCCAAAGAAAATGCGCTTACAACTGGAACTAGAAAACTCCATTTTTGCGTTTTCAAGGATTCAATTCTTGACAAACCAAAATTGAAAGCAACAAATGAAATAATAATCAAAGCGATATGACTTGTCGAATCAACAGGCGTAAGATGTTTTACCATTAATAAGGTCGAACCAATGAAAAGCAAGAACGTAATAATGTCTTGTAGTCGTTGTTGTTTTCTTAGTGCAATTGCAATCGAAGCAAATCCAATTAACAAAAATGATAAAGCGTTTACAGAATCCATGTTGTTTATATTTTTCTCAAAGATAAATGATTTTATTTACCATGGTATATTTATTTTGGAATTTAACTTTCTTTTAAGCTTTAAATTCTAAAATCAAAGTGATTTATTCAGGAGATTCAGCTCTCCCAATTTATGAAAATAAGGATTTCTAAGATGCTCTTCTAACAGCATCAAATGTTGAATGCGGTGACAATCCGTTGCTGCAAAATCGACCAAGCCTTCATCGATTAATAATTCAGCTTGTTTTTTCACACTTTGACCGTAATGTCCTGTTAGCGAATTCAAATTCAACTGAATTGACACACCTTTTTCTTTGAAATAAACAGCTTTTTCAATTGATCCGTGATAATAAGGATAACGCTCAAAATGTGCCAAAATGGGTTTGTAAGCAGCCATTTGCATTTCAAAAAACAATTGATCTTCAAATTCTGGTTTCGAATGAAATGAAAACTCGACTAGAACGTAATCGTCAAACGACAAAACGGATTTATTTTTAATTTTCTCAACGAGCGTTTCATCAAAATAATATTCAGCCGCTGCAGCAATTTCAATCGATAATCCGAGGGATTTAGCAGTTTCTTGCACTTTCGTCAAACCACCAAGTATTGATTCAGGACCATTTGGATAAACCTCGTTCATGATATGCGGAGTCGTTATCACTTTCTTATAGCCTAGACTTTCAAACTTGGCTAACATCGCGATTGTCTCATCCATTGTACGTGAACCATCGTCAATTCCTGGAATCAAATGGCTGTGCATATCTGTTCCAATGATGGATAAATCAAATGGTTCTAAAACTTGTTTTTTACTTGAAAAAAGCGATGAGAAAATTCCCATAATTAGCGATCCTGGTACATTTGAAGGTAATAATCTTGGTAAGAACCGGAGGTAACTTTTTGTACCCAATCTTTATTGTTCAAATACCAATCAACTGTTTTGTCTAATCCTTCTTCGAAGGTGATCGAAGGTGTCCAACCCAATTCAGTTTCCAATTTTGTAGCATCAATCGCATAACGCAAATCATGACCTTTACGATCTGTAACGTATGTAATTAATTCTTCCGATTCACCTTCCGATCGACCCAATTTTTGATCCATCAACTTGCAAAGGAAACGAACAAGTTCAATGTTTGTCCATTCATTCAATCCACCAACATTGTAAGATTCACCTATTCTTCCGTCATGGAAAATCGTATCAATAGCACGAGCATGATCTTCTACCCACAACCAATCGCGAATATTTTCACCTTTCCCATAAACTGGAAGTGGTTTTTTATTGACGATGTTGTGAATCATCAATGGAATTAATTTCTCTGGAAAATGATGGCTTCCATAATTATTGGAACAATTCGACATTTTCACAGGCAAGCCGTATGTATGATAAAAGGCAGAAACGAAATGATCTGAAGATGCTTTTGAAGCTGAATATGGACTTCTTGGATCGTAAGGCGTAGTTTCCATAAACAATCCTTCTTCTCCTAAACTGCCATAAACCTCATCCGTCGAAACATGGTGAAAAACATGCTCACCTTCTTTCCATGCGTCTTTAGCCGCTTGCAATAAATTTACAGTTCCAACAACATTCGTCATGACAAAATCCATTGGTCCTTCAATAGAACGATCTACATGAGATTCTGCCGCTAAATGAATTACATCAGAAATTTGGAATTTTTCAAAAACAGAACGAACATCCTCAACAGAAACAATGTCTCCTTTTACGAATACATAATTTTCAGCATGTTCTACATCTTTCAAATTTTCAAGATTACCTGCATACGTCAACTTATCGAAATTCACGACTTGATAATCTGGATATTTATTGACAAATAAACGTACAACATGGGAACCGATAAAACCTGCACCTCCAGTAACTAAAATTCGTTTTTTAAATTCCATTCAACTCAATTATAATGACCAATATTCTAAGTCGCTTATTTGACCTTTAAAAATTCCTTTCACATCAATGAAAACACCTGTTCCGTCCTTTAAAAGCCCTTTGAAATCAGCTTCATTCATTGACTTATATTCTTTATGATTCACGGCAACAACAATAGCATCGTAATCTGCTGTCGGTTTTTCAATTAAACCAATTCCGTATTCGTGCACCATTTCCTCTGAACTTGCATGCGGATCTACTAAATCAACTTTAACAGAGAACGAAACCAATTCATTTACAACATCAATTACTTTTGAGTTTCTGATATCACTCACATCTTCTTTAAACGTTGCACCCATCACAAGAACTTTCGCATCTTGAATGTGTTTTCCTTGTGCAATAATTTTTTTCACTGCTTGTTTCGCGATATATCCACCCATTGAATCGTTAACATATCGTCCACTCGTAATCACTTTAGAATGATAACCAGCTTGTTGCGCTTTATGTGTCAAATAATATGGGTCAACACCAATACAATGTCCTCCAACTAATCCTGGTGAGAATTTCAAGAAATTCCATTTTGTTCCAGCAGCTTCAAGAACATCAAACGTATTAATGTTTAATTTATTGAAAATGATCGAAAGCTCATTCATCAATGCAATGTTCAAATCGCGCTGCGTGTTTTCAATGATTTTTGCAGCTTCCGCTACTTTAATCGTTGTTGCACGGTGAACACCAGCACCAACAACTAATTCATATGTTTTCGCAATTTGATCAAGTGATTCATCACAACATCCAGAAACAACTTTCACCACATTTTGCAAGGTATGTTCTTTGTCACCTGGATTGATACGCTCTGGAGAATATCCTACTTTGAAATCTTCTTTGAACTTTAATCCTGATTCAGCTTCCAATACTGGAATACAATCTTCTTCTGTACAACCAGGATAAACAGTCGATTCAAACACAACGTAATCACCCTTTTTCAATACTTTTCCTACTGTACCACTTGCACCTAACAAAGGTTTCAAGTTTGGTAGATTCGCATCATCAATTGGAGTTGGAACTGCTACGATAAAGAATTGAACATCTTTTAAATCATTGATATCTGCAGAAAACGTAATATCACAACCATCAAATGCTGATGCATCAAGCTCGTTACTTGGGTCGATTTTATTCTTCATTAAATCAACACGCTCTGGATTGATATCAAAACCAACCACTTTGATTTTACGTGCAAATTCTAATGCAATTGGTAAACCAACATACCCTAAACCGATAACTGCTAGTTTTGCTTCTTTTGATAGAAGTCTATTGTAAATTGAATTGCTCATTGCGTACTTTATAAATTCGTTCTATAATTTCAACTACTTTCAAACCTTCCAGTGCATTTGTAGTAGCAGATGTTCTTCCTTTAAGTGTGTCGATTACGTTTTTAATCACGTAGTTATGATTTGCAGCTGATCCTTTGTATGCGCCATAATCATTTCCTGGATTTGTTGGTGCTAAAACTGGCATTTCATAATCAGTAATATTACAAACTTCAACTTCGTTCATGTACTGACCACCAATTTTTACACTTCCTTTTTCACCAATTATGGTAATCGAGCTTTCTAAATTTTGGTTGGCAACAGATGTTGAATAATTTATACACCCCATTCCGCCGTCGATAAAATCAAAACTCACAAAGCCTGAATCTTCAAATGCAGTAGAATCTTGGTGTGTGAAATCGGCAAATTTTCCTTGGATGTTATCGATGTCTCCAAACAACCAATACATGATATCAATGAAATGCGAAAATTGTGTAAACAAGGTTCCTCCATCTAAATCTTCTGTTCCTTTCCAACCACCTTTTTTATAGTAGCGATCATCTCGGTTCCAATAGCAATTTAACTGTACCATGAATATTTTTCCAAGTTTTCCAGTTTCAACAACGGATTTAATCCACTCAGAAGGTGGAGAATATCGATTTTGCATGACACAGAATACTTGACGTGAAACTTGCAATGATTTGAAAATCATTTTTTCACAAGCATCTTTCGTTAAGCCCATTGGTTTCTCACAGACAACATGTTTTTTCGCTTCTAGAGCTGCTAAACTTTGAGTAGCGTGAAATCCGTTTGGAGTACACACATTTACCACATCAAAATCCAATCCTGATTTTAATAAATCTTCAATAGAATTGAAAAAAGGAACGTTGAAATCAACAGCATCACATTCTTCCGCAGAACGAACATCAACCATTGCAACCAATTCTCCTTCTGATTCTCTACGAATCATTTCAGCATGTCGTTTTCCGATATGACCGGCACCAACAACTGCAAATTTCACTTTTTGATCTTCTGTGACCATATTTTTATTAATTGAAAGTAATTGTTCTAATTACTTTATTCTACTTACTAAATTATTCTCCAACTTGTATTCTTGTGCACTCTCTGGACAAACAGCAATTCCATTCGCCTCAAATTCTAAACGGTGACCATATTCGCTCATCCATCCAATCTGACGTGCTGGATTTCCAACAACTAGAGCGTATGCTGGAACTGTTTTAGTCACAACTGCTCCTGCACCAATGAAGGCATATTGTCCAATGTCATGACCGCAAACAATTGTTGCATTTGCACCAATGCTTGCGCCTTTTTTAACCACTGTTTTCGAATATTGATCACGGCGATTTACACCACTTCTTGGGTTTGTAACATTCGTAAATACCATTGAAGGTCCTAAAAAGACATCGTCTTCACATTCGACACCAGTGTATAGTGACACGTTGTTTTGAATTTTTACATTGTTACCCAATTTCACTTCTGGCGAAACGACAACGTTTTGTCCAATATTACAACGCTCTCCAATGGTGCAATTCGGCATGACATGTGAAAAGTGCCAAATTTTGGTTCCTTCTCCAATGACGCAACCTTCGTCAATTACGGCTGTTTCGTGCGCAAAATAACTCATTAGCGAATAATGTATTTATCAAAATCTTTATGATCTGTCTGATTCAATTCTTCCTCAGTCAAACTTTTAAAGTATTCATAGGTAATTTTTAATCCTTCAGCGCGATCTACTTTTGGCTCCCAATTCAATAATTGACGTGCTTTTGTAATATCTGGCTGACGTTGTTTCGGATCATCAACGGGTAAATCTTTGTAAATCACTTTTTGATCTGTCCCCGTCAATTTAATAATTTCTTCAGCAAAATCTTTGATTGAAATTTCAGATGGATTACCAATATTTACAGGATACGCATAATCACTGTGCAACAAACGAACAATTCCTTCTACTAAATCATCAACGTAGCAGAACGAGCGTGTTTGCGAACCATCTCCAAAAATGGTTAAATCTTCACCGCGCAACGCTTGACCAATAAAAGCTGGTAAAACGCGTCCATCATTCAAACGCATTTTTGGTCCATAGGTATTGAAAATTCGAATAATACGTGTTTCAATTCCATGGAAATTATGGTATGCCATTGTAATCGCTTCTTGGAAACGTTTTGCTTCATCGTAAACGCCACGTGGTCCAACTGGATTCACATTTCCCCAATAATCTTCAGTTTGTGGATGAACTGTTGGGTCACCGTATACTTCCGATGTTGATGCAATCAAAACTCTTGCTCCTTTTGCTTTTGCCAATCCCAAACAGTTATGAATTCCCAATGACCCAACTTTCAATGTTTGGATTGGAATTTTCAAATAATCAATTGGACTCGCTGGTGAAGCGAAATGAAGAATGTAATCTAAATTTCCTGCTACATGAATAAACTTAGAGACATCGTGATTGTAAAATTCAAAATTCTCTAATTTGAATAAGTGCTCAATGTTTTTCAATCGACCAGTAATCAAATTATCCATTCCAATTACATGATATCCATCTTTGATAAAACGGTCACATAAATGTGAGCCAAGAAATCCAGCGGCACCCGTAATTAATATTCTTTTGCGTTCGCTCATTTAATTTTATTTATCAATTGCAGTTCGTCCGATAGAACTGTAGTAAAATCCTTTTTCATTCATTTCTTGCACTTCGAACAAATTACGTCCGTCGAAGATTACTTTGTCTTTCAACAAATTGCCAATTTGATCAAAATCAGGATTTCTAAACACTCCCCATTCAGTACAAATCAACAATGCATCTGCGTTTTCCAAAGCAGTGTATTCGTTTTCTGCGTATGAAATTTTATCGCCGATTAATCCTTTAACGTTACTCATTGCTTCTGGATCGTAAGCACAAACACTTGCTCCCGCGTTTACCAAAGCATCAATCATATACAAAGCAGGTGCTTCGCGAATATCGTCTGTATCAGGTTTAAAAGCCAATCCCCACAAAGCAATTTTTCTTCCTTTCAAATCTCCTCTAAAGAAGTTTAACATTTTAGGGAACAGAACAGTTTTTTGTTCTTCGTTGACATTCATCACCGCTTTCAGAATTTCAAAAGAAAAACCGTTTTCATTTCCAGAATTCACCAAGGCTTGAACATCTTTTGGGAAACATGAACCTCCGTATCCAATTCCTGGGAACAAGAAACGTTTTCCAATACGATCATCCGATCCAATTCCAATGCGTACTTTATCGACATCAGCGCCTACCAACTCACAGAAATTAGCAATCTCATTCATGAACGTAATTTTCGTTGCTAAGAATGAATTAGCCGCATATTTCGTTAATTCAGCTGACTTTTCATCCATGAAAATGATTGGATTTCCTTGACGAACAAACGGTTTGTACAATTGCTCCATCACTTTCTCCGCACGTTCAGAAGAAGTTCCAATCACAACACGATCTGGCTTCATAAAATCATCCACAGCAAATCCTTCTCGTAAAAACTCTGGATTGGAAACCACATCAAAATCAACTGATGCATTCTTTGCAATTGCAGCATGAACTTTTTCTGCTGTACCAACAGGAACTGTACTTTTGTCTACAATTACTTTATAATCTGTAAGGATTTTACCTAAATCATCGGCAACACCCAAAATATATCTTAAATCTGCAGAACCATCTTCTCCTGGAGGAGTTGGCAATGCTAAGAAGATAATCTCAGCATCTTTAATTCCTTCTTCCAAATTTGTCGTAAACGAAAGTCGATTTGCTTTAATATTTCTTTCAAACAAGACATCCAAATGCGGTTCATAAATTGGAATTTCACCATTACGCATTCGTTCAACCTTCTTTGCGTCAATATCGACACAAACAACGTGATTTCCCGTTTCAGCAAAACATGTTCCTGTAACCAAACCAACATATCCTGTTCCTACAACTGCTATTTTCTTCATACTAACAATTCGTAATTTCGAATGTGTAATTCTTAATTATTATTTTTCAATGAACTCCTTTACAGCAGCACAAATGTGATCTAATTGATCTTGTTCCATTTCAGTGTGAATTGGCAAAGAAATAACACGTTCAGTCAACCAATCAGTGATTGGCAAAATAGTATTTTCACTTCCAAAAGCTGAGAACATTTTCTGTTTATGAGCTGGAACTGGATAATAAATCATTGAAGGAACATCTTTCGTTGCAAGAAATGCATTCAATTCATCGCGATCAATTCCTTCCAAGGTCATTGTATATTGATGAAACACATGTTTCGATTCTTTTCCACGAACTGGCGTTTTAATTTGCGGAAATTGTGCGAAGAAATTGTCATAATGATCTGCCACTTTTCTTCGGGCATCGATGTAAGCATCCAATTCTGGTAATTTAATTCTCAATACCGCTGCTTGAATTGAATCAAGACGTGAATTACAACCAACAACATCGTGATAATAACGCTTACTTTGACCGTGATTCGCAATCATACGCATTTGCGCTGCCAATTCATCATTGTTTGTACAAATTGCACCACCATCACCATAACAACCTAAGTTTTTTGAAGGGAAAAATGATGTACAACCAATATCTCCAATTGTTCCTGTTTTTGAAACAGAACCATTTGTATGGTAATAATCACTTCCAATTGCTTGCGCATTGTCTTCAACAACAAACAACTTGTGATTTTTAGCAATTTCGATGATTGCATCCATGTTTGCAGCTTGCCCATATAAATGAACTGGAACAATTGCTTTCGTATTTGAGGTAATTGCTGCTTCAATTTGAGCTGGATCAATACAAAAAGTATCTTTATCAACTTCCACAAAAACTGGCTTCAACCCTAACAAAGCCATTACTTCAGTTGTCGCAATGTATGTAAAAGACGGAGTAATTACTTCGTCACCTGGTTTCAAGCCTAAAGCCATCAATGCGATTTGTAAAGCATCAGTTCCATTCGCACAAGGAATCACATGCTTCACATTCAAATAGTTTTCTAATTCTGATTGAAAGTTGGTTACTTCTGGACCATTGATAAACTGTGCGTTTTCAATCACGTTTAAAATTGCAGAATCAATCGCTGGTTTAATCTTTTGATATTGCGACATTAAGTCGACCATTTGTATTTTTTTCATCCAATGATGGTATTAACGAATATAAGGCGATAAAGATAAATAAATCGATTGAGATGCATCTGAAAACACTGTTTTTTTTCATTAAAATCAAGGGGAATTAATCTTCATTTCACATGAATTGGATGAAATGTCAGTTTTAAACAATAAATGATTCATACATTTCACATTTTTTAAGACAAGTACATTAAAATTGCCATTACTTTTGAAAACATGAAAAATTGCATTTTATTCTTCTTTTCGATCTTCATTTTTTCTGGAATATTCGCACAAAGAAATGTGAAAGATTCTGTGATTGGAACGCCTTTAATTGGTGTACATTATGGTGGAAATTGGACGCAAGGAGATCTGGCTGACCGCTATGGCTATTTGAATCATATTGGAATAATGGCCGGTTACAAAACCAATAAAAACTGGTATTGGGCTTTTGATGGAAATTTTATTTTCGGAAATCAAATCCGCATGACAGGCGTTTTTGACCATTTGGTTGATTCTTATGGAAACATAACAGACATCAATGGAGATATTGCAAAAGTACTTGTGTATGCTCGTGGATTTAATGCCAATATTTCGATTGGAAAAGTATTTCCCGTTTTAAGCCCAAACAAGAATTCAGGTATCATGGTAAATATTGGCGCGGGCTATTTGCTTCACAAAATGAAAATTGAAACACAGGATCAAGTTATTCCGCAATTGGAATTGAATTATCGTCGTGGCTACGATCGTTTAACTGTTGGACCAAATCTTCATCAATTTGTTGGCTATACCTTTCTGTCGAATGGCGGATTTTACAATTTTTATGGTGGATTGTACGCGCAAGAGGGATTCACAAAAAATCAACGCACTATATTTTATGACCAACCAAACACTCCTGTGCCAACAAATACGAGATTGGATATTCAAATAGGATTTAGAGTGGGTTGGTACATTCCGTTCTACAAAAGAATGCCAAAAGATTATTACATCGATTAATGCATTTTCTATACAATAGCGGAATTCGGCTGTATGAATTAGCCATTCGAACGGCGGCACTTTTCAATCCAAAAGCGAAAAATTGGGTCGAAGGTCGAAAAGACTATTTCGAGCATTTACCAAAAATTCCAAGTGATCAAAAAGTAATTTGGTTTCATTGTGCTTCTTTGGGGGAATTCGACATGGCATTGCCCGTAATGAACCTCATCAAAGAGCGTCATCCGTCAATTTTCTTGCTTGTGACTTTCTTTTCTCCTTCTGGAATGGAACATTACAATAAACGTAAGCACCAAGTTAATTTAGCCGTTTATTTACCTAGTGACAAGCCTTCGAATGCAGAAAAATTTATCAAGCATTTTCATCCAGATAAAGTGTTTTTTGTGAAGTACGAATTCTGGTCGAATTACATATTTGAGGCTAAAAAACAAAACGTTCAAGTCTTCTCATTGTGTTCAATTTTCCGAGAAGATCATCGCTTTTTCAAATGGTATGGTGGATTTTTCAGAAAAACCTTGAAGGAAGTTGATTTCTTTTATACCCAAAACGAAACGTCAACCTTACTTTTAGCCGATATTGGAATTACCAACTTCATGACTTCAGGTGATACGCGATTTGACCGAGTAATCGAAAACAAAAAATCTCTTGAAAGTAATCCAAGAATTGAAGCTTTTCTAAAGGATGAAAAAACAATTATAATTGGAAGTTCTTGGCCAGAAGATGAAGCAATTGTCATTTCTTACATTCTTCAGAATCCAAACAAGAAATTCATTATCGCTCCTCACAACATCGATGAAGCACATGTCAATTCAATTGAAACAAAATTGTCAAATTTAACTGAACGCTTCACAGAAAATAATGGAGGTAAAAACGTGCTGATTCTGAACACAATTGGACATTTAGCTAGCGCCTATTCCTACGGAGAAATCGCTTATGTTGGTGGAGGATTTAGTGGAAACTTACACAATATACTAGAACCAGCAGTCTTTGGTTTGCCCGTTCTTTTTGGCCCAAAATTCAAGCGTTTTCCAGAGGCAAGTCAATTCATCCATTTAGGCATTGGTTTTTCTGTAAAAACAAGCGAAGAATTTACTTCTGCATTAACTGAGATTTACAAAAATCTTCCTGCTATTTCGGAAAAAACATCAAACACAGTTACCAAAAACACTGGTGCATCTGTGAAGATTTTAGATCATTTGGAACAACATTACGGTCTTTAATTCTATTTACCGTTCCAATTCAATACATGCATTTCATTTTTGGAAACACGGTTATAATTGAATTGAATTTCACGAATTAATTTTTCAATCGTTTCCCACTTTAAGGAACGATTTGTCACCAAAGCAATAATTTCTCTTGCTGGAACTGAGTTTGAACCATTTGTAATCGATTTCAATTGGGCTCGTTGATTTTCATTCAAATGATAATATTCCGGGACCAGGGAATAACCGCCATTCATGTCAACCATTTTCAATAACAACTCCAAATTTCCTCCTTCATAATTCCAAGCATCGATTTCTTGTTCATCTTTTAGCTGACAAAATTGAATCATCTGGGTACGCAAGCAATTTCCACGACTTAACAACCACGGATGCAATTCAGTCAATTCATCAACAGAAATTGTATTCTTCCTATTACTTGGAACATAGGCCAAAATTTCCTCCTTGAACATTGGGATAGTTCGCAGACGATTATCATTGAATGGACCGGCCAAAATAGCAAGATCCAATTCTTTTTTCTCCATCGAAACAATGAGTTCTTCTGTTTTCAATTCTTCAATGGTTAGTTGAATATTTCCAATACGTTCTTGCCATTTCTGAAACATATCTGGAACCAAATATGAAGCAATTGTGGGAATTATACCAATCTTAATTACTTCCTTGTAATTTCCTTTTAATCGCTCAAGCAAATGATCTATCTTGTTGGTTTCATTTACAACCTCACGTATAATTGGAATTAATGAATTACCAAAGGGTGTCAACTCAATTGGATTTCTTGAACGGTCAAAAATGAGATGCCCCATGATCTCTTCCGCTTTCTTTACTTGCATCGAAAGTGTTGGTTGCGTAACAAAACAGCGTTCACTCGCTCGTTGAAATTGAAGTTCTTCGCTTAGAACCAAAATATAGTGCATTTGTTGAATGGAAAGCATATAGATAATATTTATGCAAATATAAAATATATCAATAAATATTATGAAACATCTAGCTTAACTTTGTCTTAAGAAAAAATAAAAAACATGGAAGCACAACAACTATCATATACTGCGAAACTAAATTTATTGTTAGCGAGCTACGAGATTCATTACCAAAATTTAAGATCATTGCATTGGAACGTAAAGGGGAATAACTTTTTTGAACTTCATCTCAAATACGAAGAATTATACACGAGAACACAAGTCATTATTGATGAAGTTGCAGAACGCATATTAACTTTAGGAACAACTCCCCTTTCCCGTTTCAGTGATTATTTAGAGCAAAGTCTAATTCCCGAAAACGAATTAATTTCGGACGGAAAAAAGGGTATGAATTACATTTTAAGCGCTCAAAATTCATTGTTACAAATTGAGCGAATGATTCTCAGTCAAGCCAGCGAAAACAATGATGAAGGAACATGTGCATTAATGAGTGATTTAGTTAGGGAAAAAGAGAAAACCAATTGGATGTTCGCCGCTTGGTTAGGATAAAAAAATGTAAGAAAAATGCTTATTGAAGAACCTAAAAAGCGTAAATTTGTTAAATAAAATAAACACAAACAATCAAAAATAAAATGGGAGTATTAGTAGGAAAAAAAGCGCCATCATTTAAGGCTGCTGCCGTAGTAAACGGATTCGAAATTGTAAATGATTTTTCATTGGATCAATATTTAGGAAAAAACCATGTATTATTTTTCTTTTACCCGAAAGATTTTACATTCGTTTGTCCTTCTGAATTACATGCATTTCAAGCAAAATTAGCTGAGTTTGAAGCACGTGGAGTGAAAGTTGTTGCATGTTCAACAGATACTGAAGAATCGCACTGGGGATGGTTACAAGTTCCTAAAAACAAAGGTGGAATCGAAGGTGTTAAATACCCAATCGTTGCTGATACGTCAAAAACGATCTCTGAAGCTTTCGGAGTTTTGGCTGGAGAATATGAATACGACATGGAAGGCAACTTGACTGCAACAGGACCAATGATTGCATACCGTGGATTATTCTTAATCGACAAAGAAGGAACGGTTATGCACCAATTGGTAAATATGTTCCCATTAGGAAGAAACGTTGACGAAGCATTACGTATGGTTGACGCATTACAATTCTTCGAAGAAAACGGAGAAGTTTGTCCAGCAAACTGGCAAAAAGGTGATGATGGAATGAAAGCAAGTTTTGATGGTGTTGCTGATTACTTATCTGCACACTAAGATTAAATTTTCATAATTTTTTGAAACCGTTCAATTCATATTGGACGGTTTTTTTATTTTTGAAAATGCGACTGATATTACTTACTCTACTCTTAAGTCTAAATTCAAGTGTTTTTGGACAAATGGACACGTTACAAGTTCGATTTCTATATGGATCAAAACCACGTCCTGAACACAAAAAAGAACAAAAGATTTGGTTTGGCGGAATGCTCGGCGGACACGTTGGAATTCGTTACAATGACACAAGTTATTTGAGTTTTTTTTACGAAGGTCGTGTACACATATTTCAGCACAAGAAAACCAAAAACGGTAAATATGATTTTCAATCTGTTGATGAATTCAACCATATCATGGACAAAGATGTTGACAGTGTTAAAACCTTAGTCATTTATATACCTATTCCACACGACAAACGATTGAAATTTGATAGTATTTGCGCAAGCTATGTTAAACAAACTCCCTACGATTACGCATTTTTTGGATATCGATGTGGTTCTTCAACGTATGAAATATTAGCTCAACTGGATATCTTAAAAACCTATAAACCTGGTAAAACATGGCGTAAGTTTTTCTATCCAAAATTAGTTCGTAGAAAATTAATTCACCAAGCGAAAGAGCATAATTGGAGAAGAGAAAAACACAAAGGAACACATAAACGTCTTTGGGAAAAAGATTAATTATACCAATTCGCCCGTCTCAATGTAATTCAGATCTTTACCAAATGTTTCTTTCAACTTGGAAATACTGAACAAAGCAAGCAATAAAAAGAATAAGCCAACAGCGAATGCAGCAATTCCATCAGTCAATCCTTGTGCTACTAAAAGTCCAAAGAAAAGCGTAATAATATTGACAGATCCTCTTACAAAATTTGGTATTGTGTTAGCAGCAGTCGAACGAATATTAGTTCCAAATTGTTCTGCCGCTATCGTTACAAAAATTGCCCAATAACCTGTTCCTGTTCCAAGTAAAAAGCACAAGAAATAATAGGTCGACAAGGAAACGTCCTTCAAAATGAACAAGAAAATAAAGGTAATGACTGCCGTAAACATCAAATAAAGGTAAACCACCAATTTTCGGCTTTTAAATACTTGACTTAAAATTCCAGATAGTAAATCACCGAATGACAAACCAATATAGGCATACATTACAGCTGTTCCATTCACTACATTCTCCACACCCAACCACGGACCAAAATTATCCTTCGAATTCATAATCAACAAACCGATGACGTACCAAATTGGAATTCCGATTACAACACAATGTAAGTATTTAATTAAGTTAGCTTTATTGCCAAAAATCAACTTTAAATCCCCTTTACGAATGGAAGAATCATGCTTAACGTCTTTAAAGAAATCAGATTCCATTGTACCAACTCTTAAGAGTAAAAGCACAATCCCCATTAAACCGCCAATAATGTAAGCCACTTGCCAATTCGCGAATTGAAGACCTGAAAAAGACTTTAGAAAATCACCAATTGCTTCCCCTTTCGAACCAACTAATGAAGCTACAACTGCTCCAAGCGCTCCGAAAGTTACAATAATCATCGTTCCATAACCACGTTTTTCCTTCGACATCATTTCAGAAACAAGGGTAATTCCTGCGCCTAATTCTCCAGCCAAACCAATACCAGCAACAATACGGATAACCGCATAGGTTGAAACATCGGTCACAAAGGCATTTGCTAAATTAGCCACTGAATACAGTAAAATTGAGCCGAATAAGACTTTTAAACGTCCTTTTTTATCCCCTAAAATTCCCCACAGCAAACCGCCGATTAACATCCCAAGCATTTGCATGTTGAACAAGAATTTTCCTGTTGCTGCTATTGCCGTTTCTGATGCGCCGTGCATAATTTGTGTTAAACTCTCTGCTTTCACAACCCCAAAGAGCACTAAATCATAAATATCAACGAAATAGCCCAAAGCTGCGACAATCAGAATTAAAGCAATTTGACGATTTTTTCTTTGATTTTTTGTTGTATCCATTCAGCTAAAATAATTGAAAACTTTTAAGATTAAATGAAATCGACTTCAACATTCAAACTTCAGAACGAAATCTGTATCTTCGTATTCGATGAACATGGACGAAATATACATGCAACGTTGCATAGATTTAGCGCGTTTGGGACAATTGCACGTTGCGCCAAATCCAATGGTTGGAGCAGTGATTGTTCACAACAACAAAATCATCGGTGAAGGATTTCATCAGAAATTTGGAGAAGCACATGCGGAAGTAAATGCAATTCGCTCTGTGAAGAATCCTGAATTATTAAGCGAATCAACCATTTATGTTTCCTTGGAGCCGTGTGCTCATCACGGAAAAACGCCACCCTGTTCAGATTTAATCGCCGAAAACAAACTGAAACGAGTTGTGATTGGTTGTAAAGATTCCTTTTCCAAAGTAAGCGGTAAAGGCATTGATAAACTTAAAAAAGCTGGAATTGAAGTAGAAGTTGGTGTTTTGGAAGCCCAATGTCGCGATTTAAACAAACGTTTTTTCACCTTTCATGAACGTCAACGTCCGTATGTGATTCTGAAATGGGCACAATCGAAGGATGGTTATTTGGACAAAGTGCGTCAAGCAGATGAAAAAGGAGTAAATTGGATTTCAGCACCAGAAACAAAAGCTTTAGTGCACAAATGGCGCGCTGAAGAACAAAGTATTTTGGTTGGACGAAAAACTGTTCAAAATGATGATCCTTCTTTAACAGTTCGAGAATTTAGTGGCAATAATCCAACACGCATTATCATTGATAGTCAATTGCAATTATCGATGGATGCCAATATTTTTTCAGACGAAGCACCTACGATTATTTTTAACCGTGTGAAAAACGAAGTAAAAGACAACATCGAATGGATTCGCATCGCAGAAACGAACACACGTTTAATCTTGGATGAATTGTACAAACGAAATATTCTTTCCGTTTTTGTGGAAGGCGGAAGTCGTACATTACAATACTTCATTTTTGACAATGTTTGGGATGAAGCACGCATAATTGTTGGTAATACGGTTTTTGGGGAAGGGACAAAAGCGCCAATTATCAGTAAAGTACCAACTTATAGCTATTCGTTTTCAAGCGATACTATTCACCATTATTTTAGAAAATGATTCCATTAATCGTAAGCATACTTTGTTCGAGCTTAATTTTTGTCATTTTTAAGCTGTTTCCGAAATATGGAATCAATACATTTCAAGCAATTGTTTTCAATTATTTCACGGCATTCACATGTGGAATATTGTTATTTGGAAAAGATTGGAATCCAAAGGCATTAGAATCGGGAAACTGGCCTTATTTTGTCGTTTTATCGGCTGTGTTGTTCATTTCTTTGTTCATCGTTATGGGAATTAGTTCTCAGAAAAATGGTGTTGCATTAACATCAATTGCCGGAAAAATGAGCATGGGATTATCCATGTTATTCATGATTGGCTTATATAGTGAACCATTATCATTTTTGAAAGTTGCAGGAATTCTTTTGGCATTTCTAGGCGTTTTCCTCGTATCATTTGCGAAATCAACTGACGGAAAAAGCTCCAATTCGATTTGGTTACTAATCGTTTTATTTGTTGGAAGTGCTATTTTAGATGTTGTACTCAATTATGTTCAGAAATTTGAATTTCAGCACATTCCTGCCTCCTTATTTTCAGCTTTTGGATTTGGCTTAGCTGGAGCAATTGGATTCACTATCTTAGTTATTCAACTACTACGTAAATCCGCTAAGTTTGAATTGAAGAATATCCTTGCTGGAATTCTTCTGGGTATTCCGAATTACTTTTCGATTTATCTATTGATTCTTTCCTACAAATCAACTGGTTGGACAGACTCAACAGTTTTGGCGATTATGAATGTTTCAACTGTTTTAATCTCAGCAGTAATTGGATTTATTGCCTTTCGGGAAAATGTTACTGTTCAAAAAATCATTGGTTTACTTGCAGCTGTAAGTGCCATCATATTACTTTATTTCGCAAATCTTAATTAATTAAAGATGAAAATACATCCATTAAACACAGGGAATTTCAAATTAGATGGTGGAGCAATGTTCGGAGTTGTTCCTAAAACCATGTGGTCAAAAACGAATCCAGCAGATCAAAACAATATGTGTGATTGGTCAATGCGTAGTTTATTGATTGAAGATGGTGATCGTTTGATTTTGATTGATGCAGGAATTGGAGATAAGCAATCTGAAAAGTTCTTTTCGCATTACTATTTGTTTGGAGATGATAGCTTACAAGGAAATTTAAAAGCGCTTGGTTTTTCTCCGGACGATATTACAGATGTATTTTTAACACATTTGCATTTTGATCATTGTGGCGGTGCGATTCGTTGGAACAAAGACCGAACTGGATTTGAGCCTGTTTTCAAAAATGCCAATTATTGGAGCACTGAAAATCATTGGCAATGGGCAACAGTTCCAAACGCACGTGAAAAAGCATCTTTTTTAAGTGAAAACATTCTTCCAATTCAAGAAAGTGGACAATTGAAATTCATCGAGCGAACTGGTGATTTTACAAAAAATGTATTTCCAAATTTTGATGTTTTGTTTGTTGATGGTCACACTGAGAGTATGATGATTCCTCATATTCAATACCAAGGAAAAACACTCGTATTCATGGCTGATTTACTTCCAAGTGTTGGTCATATTCCATTGCCATACGTAATGGGTTACGATACGCGTCCATTATTGACCTTATCCGAAAAAGAGAAGTTTTTACATACTGCAACGACAGAAAACTATATTTTATTCTTAGAGCACGACAGCGCAAATGAATGTTGTTCATTACAGATGACTGATAAAGGCGTTCGTTTGGATCAGACGTATCGTTTTAATGATTTGTTTTAAATTGGATGAGATACGAGGTAATGTAAAATTTAAATAGTTGAATTTTACTATTTGACATGCTCGGAAAACTTTACTATTTTTAAGTAAAACTTTGATTCATGAACCAGTATCTACTTTCCATTTTAAAAGAGGTTAACACGATTATTATTCCTGGTATCGGCGCTTTGACAATTACAAATGCTGCCACAGGAGAAATCATGTTTATGCCGTATCTTAAATTTGATGATGGAAAACTGGCACAACACATTTCTGAGAAGGAAGGAATGGACATAAATGATGCGAAAAATCTTGTAGCAAAATATGTGCGCGAGATAGAAGCACAATTGAATATTGGCGAATCCTACGACATGTATCAATTTGGCTCTTTCCTGAAAACTAGTGAAGGTGAAATTGAATTTAAACCGTGGAATGGAGAAAAAGATAGTGTAAATCCTGAAGTTGTGATTGATGATTCAACAAATGAATCAGAACCCGAACCAACAACAGATACTTCGATTGATGCCAATGAAATCGTGGAGGAAACAATAGATGAAGCGCCAATAATCATAGCTCCTGAAATTGATTCAGAGCTTTCGAATGAAGAAGAATCCATACAAACAATAGAGGAAAAACAAGAAACGGAAACAGAACCTGAGCAGGAACTGGACACAGCTGTATCATCCACAGAATTTGTATCCGAAGACACAAAGACACCAATATTTACAGATATTCCACAGCAAATAATTCCTGAACCAGCTTACACAGAAGAACAGCAGTGGAATGATGATTTGGATTTACCTCCTATCAATGCGAAAATTGAACGTCCTAAAAAACCAATTATTGAAAAAGTTCAAAAGGATAAAAAACGTAAATCACCCGCAAAAGTAATTCTTCTAACCTTGCTGTTTTTATTTATTGGTGGCGGAACAACTGTTGTTTTAATGCGTGATCAGCTGGGAATTTCAATTCCTTTCTTAAATGCATCAAAGGAATCAACAGAAGTTAAATCGGCAACATCCACGAAATCGACAGTTGAAGAAGAAACATCTACTGAAACAAAAACAACCGAGATTGATGAACCAGTAGAAAAAACTACTACCGAAACACCAGTTGGGCCTGAAGTAACTGAACAAAGCGTATCGAGTTCCTCAGATATGATTCAAACATCAACTGGACAAATCGACAGAAACAAGCCATATCATATTGTTGGAGCTGCATTCACGGAACTTTCCAATGCCGAACGCTATCAAAAGAAACTTACTGATGGTGGCAATTCTTCTGTAATCATTGGGAAATTTGACCAATTGTACATTGTGAGTATTTCATCTCATACTAGTCAAGAAGAAGCGAAAAATGCACTTATTGAGGCCAAAGGAATTTCAGCGAATGCTTGGATCTTTAGATTTCCTTAAAGCTTTGTCATCAAATCAATCAAACGATTTGAATAACCAGCTTCATTGTCGTACCAACCAACAACTTTCACCATGTGATTGATAACACTTGTTAACTCAGCATCAAACAAACAACTTGCAGGGTTACCAATGATATCAACGGAAACGATTGGATCTTCTGTATAGGCTAAAATTCCTTTTAAATAGGTTTCAGATGCCAACTTCATTTCTGCATTGATTTGTTCAACTGTTGGTGGATTCTTAACCACCATCGTTAAATCCGTAAACGACCCATCTGGTACAGGAACACGAACACCACAACCACCAATTTTACCTTCTAAATCAGGAAATATTTTCGTAATTGCTTTCGCAGCACCAGTTGATGTTGGTACTATTGATTGTGCCGCAGCTCTTGCTCTTCTCAAATCTTTGTGTGGAGCATCATGTAAACGTTGATCTGTCGTATAACTATGAATGGTCGTTATGTAAGCACTTTCAATCTCACATAATTTACGCATTACCATTACCATCGGAGCAGCATTATTTGTTGTACATGAGGCATTTGAAAGTATCACATCCGTTGTTTCGATTTGATCTTCATTCACACCAAGAACAATCGTTTTGATTTCTTCACTTGAAGCAGGAGCCGATATAACCACTTTTTTAGCGCCGCCTTGTAAATGTTTTGATGCCGTTTCAGTAGTTAAAAATAATCCTGTAGATTCTAATACAATCTCAACACCGTATTTTCCCCAAGGGATTAATGCTGGATCTCTTTCTTGTGTGAAATGAATTTCTTTTCCATTTTCGAAAATCAATTTATTTCCTTCAATAATAAAAGCATGTTTCAATCCGCGATGGATACTGTCATATTTTAATAGGTGAGCCAAGGTTTTAATATCAGAAACATCATTCACTAAAGCAACATCTACCGCAGAAGAATCCAATGCTAAACGTGTGAAATAGCGCCCAATTCTTCCAAATCCATTTACACCAATGACTTTCATACTTTTTTATTCAAAGTTAATATTCCACATCAAAATAAGACTTTCTTTTTACAAAAAAAGGGGAACATAATGCTCCCCTCTATTCGTTTAAAAATTTATTTAGTGCTTCAATTGCACAAATCCGTGTTCTGTAATTTCTCTTCCACCTTCAAACGTTGCATGGATTATATAGAAATAGGTTCCTTCATCGACAACATCTCCACCCGCAGTCTTTCCATCCCAACCACCAGATGGATCAGTGTATTCGTAAATCACATTCCCCCATCTATTCAATATTGCACAATTAAATTCTGCAATTCCATCATACTGAACGAAGAACATATTATTACCTACTGTTGAAGATAAAGAAACAATATTTGGTGCACTTAGCGTACACAATTTATTTCCTATAGTTGCAGTGTCCGTAATCGTATAACATTCATTAGAACCTGTTACGATATAATTTCCTGGAGTACTAACTTCAATAGTAGGAGATGTTGCTCCCGTACTCCAAACATAATTATTAATAGTACTATTCACATTGGCGCTTAACAATAATGTAGCACCTTGACAAATCACTGAATCAAAAGTTTCTGTCCAGGCATAAGGTGGATAGTAAATTTCCGCTGTCAAAACATTGTTACAAGCATTGTCTGTATAGGTGACAGTGTAGGTTCCTGGTGTCGAGGTTGCTATATTTGGATTCTCCATGGTAGGAGTATTAATTACAATTGCTGTGTCTGCACATGTCCAAACCCCGCCAGCATATGATGTTGTACCTGTTACTTGATAATTCATATTACATCCCAAACCAGTATCGAAAATTTCAGGCAATGGTTGAACAAAAAGTGTAACAGTTGTATCATAATCACAACCGAAATCATCTGTAATGTTATAGGTATAATTGTAACTTCCAGGATTTGTTGGCTGTATTACGATTAACGTATCATTTTGACCTGAAATAATTGTTGGATCACTTGTCCAAAACTCGTTCATTACAATATTTTGATAACCTTCTGAATTTGGATACAATGATTGATTGAAATATAATCCCCATTGAAAAATATAACCATCATCAATTCCCTGATTATCTTGAACTGTAATAATCCAATTCCCGTTTATTGGACAACCAATAAAACCACTAAAAGGCTCATCAGGTAAATAAACACCATTTGGATTCATTGACTCCCAGCCGTAATCATTGATTACAGTATTTCCAGCCGCATTTTCAGCACAAATGGTTCCGAACGTTGCATTCGTTTCAGAAAAACAATAACTCCAAACAGGACTTCCTGGTGTTCCACCATCAATATCTGTATCATTTCCTAACATTGTACTGATACCATTTCCACAACCACCGGGAGTTAAACCTCCGGCCTGATTATAGGCATTGAGCAAGGAAACCGTTTGACCAGAAGGACAAGTTAAGGTAATTTCAATATCACCAATATATGAATGTTCAATATCTAAACATAATTGATCAATGTTACTGCCACTTGTAAAGGTAGTCGTATCATTAAAACCAGTAATTCCAATAGTCGTTTGATATTGTGCGCCAGATCCATCTGGCAAAAAGGTTAAACCAGCAAATATTCCACCGATTTGAAACTCTCCTTCAGGAATATCAATACCAACAGTATCAGTTGGAGTTACACCCCCAATTAAATTTGTATTTTGACCTAAACAGACAGTATCTTGCAATGGACCTGTTCCAGCAAAACTAGGTAATTGTGAAACACGTACTTTACATGTTATTCTTTCTATCAATGGAAATGGATCGGTAACTCTTAAATCAACAAAATATCCTGAACGTTGTGGTGGCGTAAACCATATTGTATCATTGGTAAATTGACCGATTCCTCCAATCGTCCAATCGTATGTACAGTTATTTGCATTTTGAGAATAACCGTGTGTTGTATTTTCTAAGGAATAAGGAAAAAGTGGTTTAGCAACGAACATAATCGAATCACCAAAACAAACATCAACATAACCTGTATCGAGTGGGTTTAATACATTAGGACCTACTCCATTTTTATACGCTTCCATATGAGGAAAAAATGGCTGTGAAGCATTACTACAAGCTACATGCGCATCCCAACCTGTTCCTTCAGCAGAACCATTCGATTTGAAACGTAAAGTCAAACATCCAGATGGATTATTTGCAAATGATGCCTGCACAAAAAATCCATTTGGATCAGTTCCTGAATTAAATGCGCCAAGTAAAGGAGATGCAATACTTGGTCCATCATAAACATACAACGTATCTGTCGGATCAACATTCCATGTAAAACCAATATTTGTTGCAAAGGCAATTGAAACTTTTGTTCCTTGTGATAAATCAGGGCAAAAAACAATAATTTCATCCATGTTGGATCCATAATTAGTAGGTCCATCAGTAAAATTTAACGTTATAGCCGATACTGTTCCACAATCCAATGGATTTGCTTGATCATTGTCTGGTCCAGTCAATGTCAATTGTGAAAAGCTTGTAAATGCGAATGAAAAACAAACTAGTAAGGAAAGTATGATTGAATTTCTCATGTGAATTATTTTTTACTATTTGAATAATTTAATCGAAGTACAAATAAGGATTTCACAACCAATATTTGCGTTGAGCCCTTGATTTGAAAGTATTGATTCTCACCTTCTTTCAACACAATGCCATACGATTTGTAATTCCCGTTTTCGATTAAATCAAGTTCACCAGAGAATTTCAATGTATTTTTTTTCTCTTGAACCACCTCTAAAAGAGAAGTTGCATTTAATAAACAATAGGTTTCAAAATCAATTTCCTTTTGAATTTGCTGATTCTTTTCCGTACGAAGATTAACTTGACTAATCAATTGATTCGAAAAGAAGAATGTAAATGCGAATAACAAGATTTTCATAGTATGTAGTGTAATTTAGTGATTCCAATTAAAGACATACAAAGTTGTTATTTGGTTGCATCTCAGTAATTTCTTTAATCAAAGTTAAAAAAATACAGTTAAGAAAATCTAAAATGCACCTACATCAAAAAATAATTGTAAAAAACAAAAAGGGGGAACTAACGCTCCCCCTTTAATTATCTCAGGTAAAACTATTAATGTTTCAATTGAACAAATCCGTGTTCTGTTATTTCTCTACCACCTTCAAACGTTGCATGGATGATATAGAAATACGTTCCCTCATCAACGATATCACCATTGCCAGATTTTCCATCCCAACCACCTGCAGGATCCGTGTATTCGTAAATCACATTACCCCATCTATTCAAAATTGCACAATTAAATTCAGCAATTCCATCATATTGCACAAAGAACATATTATTTCCAACAGTCGATGATAACGAAACAATATTTGGTGCACTTAGCGTACATAATTTATTTCCTACAGTTGCTGTATCCGTAATTGTATAACACTCATTTGATGCTGAAACAATATAATTACCAGGCGCATTTACCGTTATATTTGGTGTTGTTTCTCCCGTACTCCAAACAAAACTATTCACAGTACTATTTACATTTGCACTTAACAAAATAGAAGCCCCTTCACATATTACGGTATCAAATGTTTGAGTCCAAGCGTATGGCGGATAATATATTTCCGCTGTTAAGGCATTGTTACAAGCATTATCGGTATAAGTAACAGTATAAGTTCCTGGTGTTGAAGTTGCAATTGTGGGATTCTCCATAGTAGGAGTATTAATCACAATTGCCGTGTCTGCACATGTCCAAACTCCACCAGCATATGAAGTTGTTCCAGTTACTCCATAACTCAAATTACAACCTAAACCAGTATCAAAAATCGTTGGTAATGGTTGAACAAACAACGTCACTGTAGTATCATAATCACAACCAAAATCATCAACAATGTTGTATTGATAAGAGTAGTTTCCTGGAGAATTTGGTTGAATCACAATTAACGTATCATTTTGACCCGAAACAATTGTAGGATCATTTGACCAAAAATCACTCATCACGATATTTTGGTAACCTGACATCCCTGGGAAGAACGATGCATCAAAATACAATCCCCATTCGAAAATGTAACCGTCATCAATTCCTAAATTATCTTGAACAAAAATTGTCCAATTTCCATTTACTGGACAACCAGCTAAACTTGCAAAAGTAGTTTCAGGAGCATACGTATTCGACGGGTCAATAGAGTTTCCTGCAGATAATGGAGGCTGACTTGTTACAGCAACCGTATTTCCAAGGTTTTGAGTCATTGGACCAATATCATTAAATACAGAACTGAAACAATATTCCCATCCTTCGCCAGCACCACCACCACCACTATCATCAATTGGGTGACCTAAAAATGTTCCGCCACCACTATTTCCTCCAGGAATATTTCCAGGACTATATGAATTCACCAATGGCACAGTAGTTCCATTCGGACATTGAAGCCAAATTTCCAAATCCCCTAAATAAGAGTGTTCCATCGTGATACATACCTGATTTAAATCTTGTGCATTTGAGATTGTCGCGCCTGCTGGAAAACCACCAATTGAAATTGGTGCTTGATATTGTTGACCAGAACCATCAGGTAAATACGTTAATCCAGCAAAATTACCACCCAAATTAAATGTTCCTTCTGGAATTGAAACCCCAACGGTATCTGTTGGTGTTACACCTCCGATTAGATTCGTATTTTGACCTAAGCAAACTGTGTCTTCCAAAGGTCCTGTTCCTGCAAAACTTGGCAACTGAGAAACTCGAACTTTACACATAATGTGTGCAACTTGCGGAAAATCATCTGTCAATTTTAAATCAATCAAATAACCTGCTCTAGCTGGTGGAGTGAACCAGATTGAGTCATTATTTGGATACGTATTTCCATCAGTAACTATCCAATCAAAATCAATTGTAGAGTTCACATTTTGAGAATATCCATAACCAGTTGACTCAAGTGAATATGGGAAATTTGGTGTAGCAATTATTAAGATACTATCACCAAAACAAACATCAATATAACCTGTATCAATTGGATCAATTGCATTTGGTCCTGTACCATTTACATAAGCTTGTAAATGAGGGACAAATGGCTGATTCTGGTTTCCACATTGAACGTTTGCATCCCAACCTGTACCTTGAGCGGACCCATTTGAAATAAATACAATTGTCAAACATCCACTTGGATTGTTCCATGTCGCTTGATGCGTAAACCCAGTTGGATCTGTAACTGAATTGTGAACTCCTAAAAGCGGAGACGAAGCTGTTGGTCCATCGTAAACATAGATAAAATCTGAACCATCAACATCGAATGTAAAACCGGCATTGATAGCCATAGTTATTGACATTTTCGTTCCTAAAGTCAAATCTGGACAAAATGTGATAGTATCATTGTAATTTGCTGGGTAGTTTGCGCCACCTCCTGGATCTTGAAAATTAGTCCCGCTTACACCAAAAGTATTACAGTTGGCTGGATTACTTTGTGGGTAACCTGCATCTCCCATCAACACTGTTTGACCAAAAGAATAGGCCAAAGACAGCATACTAACTATTGTTAAAAAGAATATTTTTTTCATTGCGTTACTTTTTGCTTGATAACTCTTGATTTAAAACAATGGCAGACTTAACCACCAACATTTTACTCGTTCCCTGAATCAAAAAGTACTGATTTTGATTTTCAATAATTGACAATCCTAATTCTTGGAAATTCAATTTTGTTAAATCAGGCACAGAAATCACTTTAAATTCTGATGTATTTTTTCCTGACGGTACATCAATAATGTAACAAGCATTTTGGAGAGAAAAATTGATCAATTCATATTTTTTTGAATCAACTTTCTTTATTGTTTTCAATTCCTCAGACGTATACTTTTTACTCAACGTTTCATCAACTTTTTGAGAAAAAGAATAACTGCCAATGAAAAGCGAAACAGCTAGAAATAAGAAATGTTTCATAAACTTTTAATTTGTTTAAGCATAGACCCAAATTGTGCAAAAAAAGTTGCATTTGGGGATAAAAGTTAATTTTTATCAAGGTTAAAATTAATAATTAAAGTTAGTTTTGCAATATTAAACAGCGACATTTAAACAGAATGGAAAATTTAGAATTGGAGAAAATTGCTTCACAAGTAAGACGAGATATTTTAAGAATGGTTTCAGAAGTGAATTCTGGTCACCCAGGAGGATCATTGGGATGCGCAGATTTTTTAACTTTATTGTATTTTGAAGTTATGAACCATAATCCAAAAGCATTTACAATGGATGGTAAAAATGAAGATTTATTTTTCTTGTCTAATGGTCACATTTCTCCAGTTTGGTACAGTGTTTTAGCACGTGCGGGTTATTTTCCAGTTGCTGATTTAGGAACATTTAGAAAATTATCATCAAAACTGCAAGGGCACCCTTCTACCGATAAAAAATTACCTGGAATCCGAATGGCATCAGGCTCTTTAGGACAAGGGTTATCTGTGGCGATTGGTGCTGCTTTGACAAAAAAATTAAATGGTGACAAATCTCTTGTTTACTGTTTACATGGAGACGGTGAATTACAAGAAGGACAAATTTGGGAAGCTGCAATGTATGCTTCTGCAAATAAGGTTGATAATGTCATTGCAACGATCGATTACAACGGTCGTCAAATTGATGGAGATGTTGAAACAGTTTTATCATTGGGTAATTTAGGTCAAAAATGGCAAGCTTTTGGTTGGGAGGTTCTTGAAATGAACGGTCACGATATGAAAGATATGAAAAATACTATTTCCAAAGCACATGCTCTTTGTGGTCATGGTAAACCTGTTGTTATTATTATGAAAACGGAAATGGGTCAAGGAGTTGACTTTATGATGGGATCTCACAAATGGCATGGTGTTGCTCCAAATCCTGAACAATTGGCAAACGCATTAGGTCAACTAGAAGAAACAATGGGGGACTACTAATTGAAAAAACTTCTATTCATAGCATTCATTTTTCTAACACCATTTATTTATGGTCAGGAGAAGCTGACGCGCATATTATTTATATTGGACGCGTCGAACAGTATGAATGCCAAATGGGAAGGAACTCAAACGCGCATTGATGCAGCAAAAGAATTACTGGCGCAAACCGTAGACAGTTTAAAAGGTACGCCAAATCTTGAAATCGCCCTAAGAGTGTATGGTCATCAATCGCCGATTACTGCCACTTTTGAAGATTGCAACGACACCAAACTAGAAATACCATTTGGTTCTGATAATTACGACAAAGTTAAATACAGAATTAAATCAGTTGTTGCAAAAGGAACAACTCCAATCGCTCGATCACTAGAAGCGGCTGCAGCAGATTTTCCGGATCAAAACTCACGAAATATTATCATTTTAATTACGGATGGTTTAGAGGCATGTGACAATGACCCTTGTGTCATTGCAAAAAAGCTAAAAGACAAAGGCGTGAAGGTTACACCTTTTGTGATTGGCTTAGGAATGGATTTATCGTACTTAGAAAAATTCAATTGTATTGGTGAATATGCAGACGCTGAAACCAAAGATGCCTTCAGAAATGTGTTGAAAAATGTCGTCACTAAAGCATTGGTTAATACGACAGTTCAAATCAACCTAAATGACATCTATAAAGCGCCAAAAGAAACTGACGTAACAATGTTTTTATATGAAGCTGGTACAAAAAACTTAAAGTATACATTCGTACATACAATTAATCGCTTTGGGAATCCTGATACTTTAATCATTGATCCTACAATCAAATATGACATTGTTGTTAATACTTTGCCAATGGTCGAAAAGAAAGGTATCATACTACAAAGGAACACCCATAATACAATTATTGTTGATGCTCCGCAAGGATATATTAAACCACGATTTTCGAATGCTACAAAACAATATCCTCTCGAAATCCGCGTGATGCAAACTGGAAAACCAGCAACGATTAACGTCCAAAAAGTAAATACTACAGGAAAATACATTGTTGGGAAATACGATCTTGAAATATTAACCTTGCCTCGAACGTATGTTACTGTGGATGTGACTCAAAGCAGTACCGTGAACGTTGACATTCAAGCTCCTGGAGCGTTCTCTTATAAATCAACAAATTATGTCGTTGCACAAATTTTTGTGATTCGGGAAAATGGCAACATGGAATGGGTATGTAACTTAGATGAAACTCTTTTAACTGGAGGTTACCAATTGCAACCTGGAAATTATCGCTTAGTTTACCGACAAAAAAGTCTCAAATCTTCTTCTTATACAATTGAGAAGAACTTTAGAATATATTCAAATAAAACAACAACATTAACTTTTTAAACATGAAGGAATTCGAAATTCTTGGAAATAAAGACACACGCTCAGGTTTTGGAGAAGGATTAGCTGAACTAGGAAGAACAAACGAAAACGTTATCGCTCTTTGTGCAGATTTAACTGGTTCATTGAAAATGGACCAATTCTTAAAAGAAAACCCAGAACGTTTTTTTCAAGTTGGAATTGCTGAAGCAAACATGATGAGTGTTGCTGCGGGTATGACAATCGGAGGTAAAATTCCATTTACTGGAACTTTTGCCAACTTCTCGACTGGTCGCGTTTATGATCAAATCCGTCAGTCAATTGCTTACTCTCAAAAAAATGTAAAAATCTGTGCTTCACATGCTGGATTAACATTAGGTGAAGATGGTGCAACACATCAGATTCTTGAGGACATCGGAATGATGAAAATGTTACCAAACATGACTGTTATTGTTCCTGCGGACTTCAACCAAACGAAACAGGCAACAATTGCGATTGCTGAGCACAATGGCCCAGTTTATTTGCGTTTTGGCCGCCCAGTAATGCCGATTTTCGTGAAACCAGATGCGAAATTTGAAATTGGAAAAGCGGATGTATTAACAGAAGGAACAGATGTGACAATCATTGCTTGTGGTCACTTGGTTTGGAAATCAATTGAGGCGGCAAAAGAATTAGAAGCAGCAGGAATTTCTGTTGAATTAATCAACATGCACACAATTAAACCATTGGACGTTCAAGCAATTTTGAAATCAGTTCAAAAAACGAAATGTGTTGTAACGGCTGAAGAGCACATGATGAACGGTGGATTAGGTGATTCAGTTGCACAAGTATTGGCTCAAAATTTCTTAGCACCTCAAGAATATGTTGCTGTAAATGATTCATTTGGAGAAAGTGGAACACCAATGGAATTGATGACGAAATACGGAATTGATACTGCTGATGTTGTGAAGGCTGCAAAAAAAGTTATCGCTCGTAAAAACGCATAAATCCAGCGACTTTCATTAGTCCTGAGAAAATTAATACGTAATTTTGAACCGTCCCGCATGTGTAGGACGGTTTTTTTTTTGAGAATCATGTCTAGAAATTCAGAATTTATCCAAAAACTTGGGCAAACAAATCAAAGTCCATATTTAATCGATGTAGATCGTGCGGAAGGAATCTATATTTACGACAAAGAAAACAAAGCATATATGGACATGATTGCAGGTGTTGCAGTGAGCAACATCGGACATAATCATCCTAAAATAACACACGCTTTAAAAGCTCAAATTGACAGACATTTGCACGTGATGGTATACGGTGAATTTATTCAGGATTCCCAATTGGCTTTTGCTCAACGATTGATTCGTTTACTTCCACTATCATTGAACACTGTTTACACGGTAAATTCTGGAACAGAAGCAAATGAAGCGGCATTAAAACTAGCCAAACGTGTAACTGGAAGAACCGAACTTGTTTCATTTCGAGGGTCGTATCATGGCTCCACACATGGTTCAATGAGCGTTTCAGGAAATGAAGTAAAAAAACAAACGTTTCGTCCATTATTACCAGACGTTCGTTTTCTTCAGCATAATTCAATTCCAGATTTAGAACAAATTACGACAAAAACTGCAGGTGTAATCATCGAAACCATTCAAGGTGATGCAGGTGTTCGTGTTCCGAATATTGAATTTTTACTAGCCTTAAGAAAACGATGTACAGAAGTTGGAGCATTGCTGATTTTCGATGAAATTCAATGTGGAATGGGACGCGCTGGTAAACTATTTGCATTTGAACATTTCAATGTAATTCCAGATGTATTGACTTTAGGAAAAGCACTTGGCGGTGGAATGCCTATTGGCGCAGTTGTTTCTTCACACGAAAACTTGTGGGAATTCACTTACAATCCAATGTTGGGACATATTACAACCTTTGGTGGACATCCAGTCGTTTGTGCTTCAGCAAATGCCTTTCTTGAAATAATGGAAACGGAAATTGATTTTAAAGAAGTAGAACGTTTAGGCACGTTACTGGAATCAATCGTTGGACAAAGTTCAGAAATTAAAGAAATTCGTCGCATTGGAATGATGTTCGCTTTCGATATGGAATCGTTTGAACGTGTTGAAAAAGTGGTAAAACGTTGCTTGGAAAAAGGATTGATTAGCTTCTGGTTCTTATCACATCCTTATAGCTTTAGACTTTCTCCACCTTTGACTATTACAGAAGATGAAATTCGAAAAGCAGGTGAGATTATCCTTACTTCAATTCAAGAAACATCGGAATAAAAACTAAATTTCCTTTAATAAAAAATCAATGTGAGCAAATTGTTCTTTAGTATTTTTCACTTTCGAACGAAAATACGACTCACGTTTTTTAGCGCGATACTTCTTAGTTGCAACACCAAAACTTAGAGCACCAATAATCGTCGTAAGAACAGGAAGTTTTGGTCCGAACTGTGGATCAATCAGCTCGATATCTTCTACATGAATTGCCAATTCTTCATTCAACTGCAAGTCAATTAAATTCGATTTCAAGGAATTCGAATAGTTCGCAAATCGTTCGATTGCCTCCTCCTCTATTTTCTTCGATTTTAAAATTTTATCTGCTTGGAATTGAATATCCTTTAGCTGACGAAATAAATTGTCAATGCTCATTTTTCGTGATAAATGGTTACTCCAAAATTACGAAATCTTTACTTGATTGTAGCTGGAATTTTATCAACATCAGCTGATGGAATGAACTTAATTGAGCTAGTATTCACACAGTGTCGTGTGTCCTTATCTGTAAATCCTTCTCCAAGAAAAACATGCCCTAAATGTCCTTGACAATTATTACAAATAATTTCAACTCGCATACCATCTGCATCAGGTACGCGTTTCACCGAACCTTCAATTTCATCATCAAAACTTGGCCAACCACAATGCGAATCAAATTTATCCTCTGATTTGTATAGTGGATTATTACATTGACGACAGATATACAATCCTTCGTCTTTTTTCAAGTAATAATCACCTGTGTACGGACGATCCGTCGCTTTTTGAAGGATTACACGTTGTTCTTGTTCTGTTAGCTTATTGTAATTTTTTGTTGAATCCATTTGTGTATTATTTGAAGTTGATTGGGCTTGACATCCTGTCAGAAATCCAAAAAATAATGTGAAAAAAAGAAATTTCATAACGATGTTTTTCTTTCTAAACGTTTGATTAGTTAAGAAAGTTCAGAGTTAACAAATTTTAAGTTTATTTCTCCAAAGTCGAGATGAAATTTTCGATTGTTTGATGCACTTTTTGTAATTCTTTGACAGTAATACAATACGGCGGATTAATGAAAATAATATTTCCCAATGGTCGCAAGAGTATTCCATTTTCTAAAAAGAAAGTATATGCTTCATCACGGATATTCGAAAAATAGGATGATACACCAGATACTTTAAGTTCAATCGCTAAAATTGTTCCCAAAAAGCGTACATTTTCCACTGCAGTTGAATCGATCGTAAGCGCAAATGCTTCGTTTGCATCTGCAATTCGTTTTACATTCTCCCAAGTAGATTGCTGTTCAAAAAGATCTAAACTTGCACATGCAGCAGCACACGATAAGGGATTTCCAGTAAAGGAATGTCCGTGTAACAATGCTTTGGTTTTATCCTCCGACAAAAATGCTTCGTAAATTTCATCTGTAGCAACAGTTAATCCCAAAGGTAAAACGCCTCCAGTTAATCCTTTCGATAAACAAACAATATCGGGAACTATTTCCGTGTGTTGGAACGCAAAATAAGTTCCTGTTCTTCCCCAAGCGGTCATCACTTCATCTAAAATGACTTTGACATCGTAATGCTTGGCTAAATTCACCAAACGTGTCAAAAACGCCGCAGAATACATGCGCATTCCAGCTGAACCTTGAACCAATGGTTCTAAAATTACTGCGGCAAATTCAGTTGATTTAAAGAAGTTTTCTGCTTGATTTAACAACTCTTCTTCATTGTCTTTTGTTGGAAAATCGATAAAATCTACGTCAAAGAAAAAATGTTCAAATGGTTGATTAAAATAACCACGCTGTCCAACAGCCATTGCGCCAAACGTATCGCCGTGATACGCACCTTCCAAAGCAAGAATTCGTTTTTTCGGTTGGTTCTTGTTATGCCAATATTGAAAGACCATTTTCAAAGCCACTTCAATCGCTGTGGAGCCGTTGTCTGAGAAAAATACTTTCGTTTTAGGATTTGGTAGCAAATTAACGATACGTTCAGCTAATTCAACTGCTTTTGGATGCGTTGCTCCAGCAAAAATAACATGATCTATTTTTTTGAATTGTTCATTGATTGCTTTTCCAATGTGTTCATTTCCGTGTCCATGCACATTTACCCACCAAGAAGAATTGCAATCAATGTATTCTTTGCCATCAACGGTGTACAAGATCGTATCTTTCGCTCGTACCAATTCCAATGGTTCAGGAGCGGTTTGCATTTGCGTAAATGGATGCCAAACGTATTCTTTGTCTTTCTTCAATAATTCCGACATCTTACAAACAATTTAATTCTTTTAATACTTGCGCTTGTTGTTGCACAAAATCAATTGTTACTTCAGCGACTAGCGGAATACGCACCAAAAATGGAACATTCGTATTACTTAAAATAAACGATTCTGTTGCTTTATTTTCATCGCCAACGAACACAAGTCCTTTAATCGCAATTCCACGATTCTGAAGTGCTTCAATTGTTAATAGTGTGTGATTAATACTTCCAACATAATGACGTGAAACGATAATTACTGGTAAGTTCCATTGCTTGAAAGCGTCAATCAATAAATCAGTATCATTGATTGGAACCATTAATCCACCAGCGCCTTCTACCAATAAATTTCGATTGGTAACCGGAAGTATTAATTCAGAAAGTTGAAGTTGAACACCATCAATCGCCGCTGAAGCATGCGGAGACAAAGGCTCGTTTAATCGATAGCGTTCAGGTAACACTTGAACAAGATCATTTGTCAAACGATTGATTTTATGACTATCTGAGTTATCCAATTCACCCGACTGAATTGGCTTCCAATAATCAGCTCCCAAGGCTTGCGCAATAATAGCACTCACCACAGTTTTTCCAACGTCTGTTCCAATTCCAGTAACAAGGTATTTCTTTTGTTCCATCTTCCTCTAATTTCAAATACAAAGATATTCGAAACCCGCTTAAAACTTGCTATTTATTTGAGAAAGTGAAATGCCTATTTACCAAAATATGATTTCAATGTTTTTCCGTTCACATAAACTTCTTCTAACCTACATTCACCATCGAGCACTCGGATTGTTGCGTAGGCGTCATCCAAATTAGTTTGAACGGCTTTAATTAAAATCTTTTCAGCTCGTTTTGCCTTAGATTCGTTTATAAAGTACTTTCCAATATTGGCAACTTCGATTTCAGCTTCATTGTCGTAGACATATTTCACTGTACATTTGACATAGTCACTATGATTTGGTTTTTGAAACGTTACCATTGCAAAATGTGAAAATCCGGTTTCATCTTTTTCGAGCACTGCAAAACCTTCATCACCTTCTTTCATGCCTTCTTCGCACGGTGTGGAAAAATCATAATTCAACATAAGATATTTCCCTCTAAATGGATCAAACGGATCGTAACCTTCTAAGTGAATTTTGTGCTGATGCCCTTTTTCTAATATTGCTTCAGAAGAAAAAATAATGTAAATCGGTACAGCTATCAATACCAATGCAAATACCAGGAAAACAACTTTCTTTTTCATATGTATTAAGCTTCAAATTCATCTTGTGAATTACGGTGAATCAACAAGAAAATCAAACCAACTCCAATGAAGAATAAACCTTTCAACCAAAAGGCAATATCCATATCGAAATAGCGTACCCACATTAAATTCGCAATGATGAACAAGCCATAAATCATATATAAAACATTACTGAAACGTCTTCCTTTTATTAAGGCATTTATTCCAAATCCTAAAATGTAGAAATTAACGAATAAGCATGCAAATGAAACCATATCAAAATCGAATACTTCATTTAAATAGTGAACACCAACCAAAAACACGACTAGAAACGGTAACAAGACAATATAACGATTTAACTCCACGCCTTTTAATCGCTGACGAACAGCTATAAAGGTGAAAGTGATCATTAAAAACAAACCAAGGAAATAAAAACTTAATTGTTCATCATTCCAAGTTCCAATTTCACGAATATCATTGGATCCAAAAATGTAAGGGAATATTTTTTCGATTGTGAAATAAATCATGGTATGGTACAAGATTACAAGTGAAATCGTTTGAAAAGGTCGCCCTAAACTACTGATGTTTCCTCCATAGAATCGTTTTCCAAGCAAGTAATAGCCAATTACAGCAGCTGTTGACCACCATAAATAACCAGATTTGACAATAATCGGCATTGCTATTAAGAACACAATTCCTAATAACCAGCCTAAAAAGATGGATCTAAAACCTTGCTTGTCCCCCTGCTTATTCAATGTGATGTAAAAATGCGGCAACACACCCAGCAAGAAAAACCAGAAATAATAATACTTATCATTCAGGGAAAAGTCAGACGGTCCAAATAAGCTAAAACCAAAATGGGGAACAATGAATTTACATGCTAAAATCAAATAGAAAAAAGCAATTCCTGATGCTCGTGCGATGTAGAAAAGTGGTATCGTTAAGCACAGCCATACGAAGATGAAGAAATCGATATCGCCATCCATTTGATATGTTTGACTCACCAAAGCCATACTAGCTCCAATCATCAGCATTAAGAACAGTGACGACGCTTCAATCCACGATGTTGATTTACTGTGTTTGAAAATGGCTAAATAGTAAACGAAAATACCCGCTAAAACAGGAATAAAACTGATAATTCCTCTTACGTTTTTCGGAAAATCATCCCAATTATGAGAAACGATTGAAAATACACCAGCAGAAATAAAGGTTGCTCCAATTAAGGCCGCTAAGACTAAAAATAATTTACCAACTGCTTTGGTTTGATTGCCAATAAAATTCTGAATTTCCTTGTTCGCGATTGCAGGAAGTAATCCGTTTCGTTCTAATGAATTCAGAAAGTTTGATAGTGCTAGATTGTTCATTCTACTTCTTATTTATTCGTCAATTTAACATGATATTGACGGAAAAGATAATCAGAAAAACTTAAGCAACTAACCTTGAATGAAATTTAACTTCTCAATTGAGCTTCTAATTTTCCTTCTAACTCAACACGAATTTTATCCATTACTGCATCAATTTGCTGATCTTTCAATGTCTGTTCAGCATCCTGGAAAATGAACGAAACCGCGTACGACTTCTTACCTTCTTCCAAATTCTTACCTTCGTAAACATCAAATAATCCAACTTCTTTCAATAATTTTTTATCACATGCTTTGGCAATTGTTTCAATTTCAGCGAATGTTGTTGATGCGTTTAATAACAGTGAAAAATCGCGACGCACAGCAAACGTTTTTGGTAATTCTGTATATTTTACTTTCACGTATTGCAAACATTCTAAAATCGCATCCCAATCTAAATCAGCGACGAATACATCCGACTTAATTCCGAATTGCTTCTTTGCAGCGTTGTTAATCCAACCTATTTCACCTACTTTTTTCTTCAAGACTGAAAGCTGAACACCTTCTTGCAAAAGAGACGTTTTCAAAGCCGATTCCGAAAGCATACTTCCCAATCCTAAACGATTGAAAACTGCATTTACCAAGCCTTTGATGGTGTAATAACTTACTGCTTCTTTAGTTGAATTCCACGATTCACGTTCTTTCTTACCCGAAACTGCAATCATCAATCGTTTGTTTTCAGCATAACCACTTTCATATTTGTGGTATGTTTTGCCAAATTCAAAGATTTTCAAATCTGCATTCTGACGGTTTTGATTGTGCTCGATAACTTCCAAAGCATTGAACAACAATGATTGACGCATGACATCCAATTCTTGACTCAAGGGATTCAACATTGGAACGTTTCGTTCTGATTTTAACGCTTCACCACCCAATTTCTCAACGTAGGCTGAAGAAGTCAAGGAGTTATTTAATGTTTCAATGTAGCCTTTTCCAACCAACATTTCAGAAATTACTGTCTGAACTTTTTCAATATTTGGTTTAGGGAAAACACCAATCGATGTATTCAATTTTTCTGGCAAAGGAACATTGTTGAAGCCATAAATACGCAATACTTCTTCAACCACATCCGCTTCACGTGTAACATCTACGCGATACGCTGGAATTTCCAGCTGTGCAATTCCAATTTCTTCCGAACGAACGTGAATATCCAAGCTGTTCAAAATGGATTTAATATCATTTTCACTTATTGTTGAACCAATCAAACGATTGCAACGTTCGTAGCTAAATTCAACGATTTTATTTTCAATTTTTGACGGATAGGTTTCCGAAATCTCCATTGCTACTTCACCTCCAGCAACTTCTTGAATCAACAAAGCAGCACGTTTCAATGCATATTCTGTTAAATTCGGGTCTACGCCACGTTCAAAACGGAAACTTGCATCCGTATTTAACCCATGGAATTTTGCTGTTTTACGAACTGAAACAGAATTGAAATAAGCTGATTCCAAGAAAACGTCTGTTGTATCGTCTTTGATGCCAGATTGTGAACCACCGAAAACACCGGCAATACACAAATTCTCCGCACCATTTGTAATCATTAAATTTTCACTTGATAGTTCGCGTGTGACATTGTCCAAGGTTTCAAATTTAGCTCCTTGATCTGCCGTTTTCACAACGATTGAACCTTTCACAGCACGTGCATCAAAGGCATGCAATGGCGTTCCTAATTCGCGCATTACGAAATTCGTTACATCCACCACATTATTAATTGGAGACAACCCAACTGCACGCAAACTATTTTGCAACCATGCTGGTGATGGTTTGATGGAAACACCTTTGAACGAAAGTCCTAAATAACGTGGACACAACTCTGTATTTTCAACTGAAACGGAAATTTTCAAATCCGTTGAGTTTACTTTAAACGCTTCAACTGAAGGTAAATTCAATTGTAAATTTGCGTTTTTATGGTAATTCAAATAGGCTATTAAATCGCGTGCAACACCAATGTGCCCCATCGCATCTGCACGATTTGGTGTCAAACCGATTTCTATTTGGTAATCATCTTCTAATTCAAACAATTTAGCGGCCGGAGTTCCAACAGGAGTTGCCGGATCCAACACCAAAATTCCAGCGTGAGATTCGCCTAATCCAAGTTCATCTTCAGCACACAACATTCCGCATGATTCAACACCACGAATTTTCGAAACTTTAATTTTAAGTGGTTCTTCTGGATTTGGATACAAGGTACATCCAACAGTCGCTAAAATTACTTTTTGTCCAGCTGCCACATTTGGCGCGCCGCACACAACTTGAATTGGTTCTGCTCCAATTGTCACCGTCGTTACTTTCAATTTATCAGCATCCGGATGTTTTTCACATGTCAAAACTTCTGCAACAACAACACCTTCTAATCCACCTTTTACCGCTTCGATTTTCTCAACGCTCTCCACTTCCAACCCTGTTTCGGTTAGAATTCTCCCCATTTCTTCAGCGGTAAGATCTGTATTTACATACTTTTTCAACCAATTGTAAGATACTTTCATTGTTTGCTTTTAAATTGAACTGCGAATTTAATGATTCTAGTGAAATAATTACTCATGTAAAACCTTGAAAAACGGCTGAAATAAGTATTCTAAAAAAAATAATATTTCTTTAATTCAATCTGACTCAGTTGTTCGTATTTTTGCACACATCTTCTTGATTCATTAAACGTTATGATGCGCTTATTACTATTGTTATTCATCTTATTTACAAGTTTCGCGAACCTTGCTCAACAAAAAAGCACGATTAGTGGCTATCTCACAGACGCAAAAAGCGGTGAAGCACTAATCGGAGCGAAGGTGTATATTCCTTCATTAAAAGTTGGTGCAGAAACAAACACCTATGGTTTCTATTCGCTTACAGTTGAAAAAGGAACGTACACCATCGAGTTTAGATTTACTGGACTTGACACCTATTCAAAGGTTTTTGACTTATCCCAAGATGTTAGTTTCAATTATGAAATGGGAACCACCGAAAAACAATTAGAGGAAGTCGTTATAAGTGCAAAAAAAGGAGAGAACATTAATTCAACCAAGATTGGACAAATTGAACTTGATGTTGAAAAAATCAAAACACTTCCTGCATTCATGGGAGAAGTTGACATCATCAAAACGATTCAATTGTTACCTGGTGTTTCTTCTGTTTCGGAAGGTGGACAAGGATTTTATGTACGCGGCGGTGGTCCAGACCAAAATTTGGTATTGCTGGATGAAGGTGTTGTCTACAACGCGGCCCATTTGTTTGGTTTCTTTTCAGTTTTCAATGCTGACGCAGTTAAAAGTGTCAATTTAATTAAAGGCGGAATGCCAGCGAATTATGGTGGACGAATGGCTTCTGTTTTAGAAGTAAACATGAATGAAGGAAACAACAAAAAATTCAAAGTCAAAGGAGGATTGGGCGTTATTTCATCGCGAATTACAGTTGAAGGTCCGTTAAAAAAAGACAAAGGTTCGTTTATCGTTTCAGGTAGAAGAACGTATATTGATTTGATCATGAAGGCAGCTATTCCAGATTCATCTCCTTTTGCTGGTTCTGGTTATTATTTCTACGATTTAAACTTGAAATTGAACTACAGACTTGGACCAAAAGACCGCATTTTCTTAAGTGGTTACTATGGAAAAGATCAATTTACGTTTGGTAGTAAAGAAGATGATTTTAAAGTAGAAATGCCTTGGGGAAATGGAATTGCAGCATTGCGTTGGAATCACCAGTTTTCGAGTAAATTATTCATGAATGTGATTACAACATTCTCTGATTATCAATTCAGTTTTGGTTCCGCGCAGGATGAATTTCAAATAAAACTAACATCTGGGGTACGTGATTTAACGGCGAAAGTAGATTTCTCTTATTACCCTTCGACACGGCACAAAATAAAGTGGGGAGCAGAATCCATATTTCATACGTTCAATCCCTCAAGTGTTTCTGCACAATCGCAAGATGTCGTTTTTGATACTGGAACGCCTGAAATGCTGTACTCATTGGAAAGTGCCGTTTATGCCATGGATGAATTTGATGTAACAGAAAAACTCAAAATCAATGCTGGATTGCGTTACAGTATGTTCCAACATGTTGGACCATTCACCCGATACATCAAAGGAGATATTAGTACACCTGACACTTCTATAACGTATGCCAATGGTGATATTGTGAAATTTTACGATGGTCTTGAGCCTCGCTTTTCAGGTCGTTGGTTGATCAATGACAACAATTCTATCAAATTCGGTTATTCATACAATTATCAATATGTTCATTTAACTTCATTAAGCGCAGTTTCATTGCCAACAGATATTTGGTATCCATCAACCGACAAAGCAAAACCACAAAAAGGTTGGCAAGGAACGGTGGGATATTTCAGAAACTTTTTCAAGAATAAATACGAAGGTTCGGTTGAAGTTTATTACAAAGGGATGAAGAACCTCATCGAATTTAAAGAAGGAGCATTACCTGGAGACAATTTGAATGACAACACCGACAATTTATTGGTTTTTGGTGAAGGTTGGGCGTATGGAATCGAGTTTTTCTTTAAGAAATCAGTTGGGAAATTAACAGGTTGGGTTGGTTATACATGGGCTAAAACAGAACGCAAATTCCCTGATTTGAACAACGGAAATGTATTTCCAGCGAAGTATGATCGCCGCCATGATTTAACGGTTGTTGCTGGCTATAAATTGAACGACCGATGGACATTTGGCGCATCATTTATCTATGCAACCGGAAACACATTAACACTTCCATCTTCATGGTATGTGCAAGAACAAAACTTATTGTTCAATTATGGCGCTCGCAACTCTACTCGAATGGCTCCTTATCATCGTTTAGATTTATCTGCAACACTTTATGATAAAGCATACAAGACGAAAATAGATGAGACGACCGGCGAAACGATACAAGTGAAAAAGAAATTTAGAAGCAATTGGTCCTTTTCATGTTACAATGTTTACAACAGAGCTAATCCATTCTTTTTGTATGTTGACAATGACGGAGATTTCTTGAATGGCGATTTTAAAATCTCAGTGAAACAAGTGACGCTTTTTCCTATTATACCGAGTGTGACTTGGAACTTTGAATTTTGAATAAAAAATAACCACTAGACACATAGAAAATTTTCAAAACGATGAAACACATTTTACCACTCTTATTAATTCTACTGCTTTTTTCTTGCTCGAAAGAAGTTAAAATTGATATTCCTGGATATGAGGAACAATTGTGTATTGATGGTTCAATTGAGACAGGAATGCCACCAATTGTACTGCTCTCAAAATCACAAGATATTTACTCGCCAACCAATCTCGATGCTTTTTTAAACAGTTTTATTTCGGGAGCAACAGTTACAGTCAGCAACGGTACGAGCACTGTGGTACTTGATGAAATATGCACTGATAATTTACCTGCTGGAACAGAAGCGTTGGCAGCTCAGCTTTTTGGTATTCCAGAAACTGAATTAGCAAACTATCATTTATGCGCATACACAACCTTGAACACAAGTGTTTGGGGTGAAGTTGGAAAAACCTATTATTTGACGGTGAGTTATGAAGGAAAAACGTACACTTCATCGACTCAAATTGTACAACCAACTAACTTGTTGAATTCATTTTGGAAACCAGATGCTGGATTGACAAATTGGGGATATTCATGGGCAAGCATTGCCGATCAAGCGAATCATTATGATGGCTATAAATGGGAAGTTAAGCGTATTAACATTGGCACTGATGGTAAGCCAAGAGATGCGTTTTTTACTAAAACATACAACCCGTTTTTTGATGACGCTTTTTTTGATGGTTTAACGTTTGATTTCTTTTATGAGAACCCTATGAGTTGGGATGATCCTGCCATACCTTCTGAAGGAAAAGGATACTATCATTTAGGTGATTCTGTCGTCATTAAATTATCAAAAGTGGATGAAAATGTGTTTAATTACTACGAAAAGAAATTTGCACAAATACAAACAGCAGGCAATCCTTTCGCTACTCCAACAAACATTCCCACAAACATTACTGGAGGAGCACTAGGTGTTTGGGCAGGATTCTCTCCAACGTATGATACGCTGTATTGTGTAGAATAAGTTTACTTTAACTTTCGTGAAATACCCACATTAAAGGATTGTCTGAAAGAATGTACTTTTACTTCATTTGATAATTTGAACGGCGGAGAATCTAAATAAAAATTGAATTGGGGTATAATCATCCAGTTATCATTGAGTTGAAATTCGTAGGCAATTCGGTTTGTGATTCCAAACGATTTATTCGCCATAGAAGCAAATCGTTTCTCATCAAAATCAATATGTGTACTTGGTTGGCCCATTTGCCATGAGGAAGTATAACCTTGTTGCTTCAAGCTTAACAGCATTGACACTTGTAATCCAAAATCGATGCGCAAATATTTGAAAATTCTAAAATTCAAAGGATAAAACACAAGGCTCAAGGAATTTAACGTTACCGTTTTGCTTGTTGTATTTGAACCTCCCATTCCACCATCTCTCGTCAATAAATAACCAGAATAATTCGAATAAGTGAATCCAAACTTGAACTTAAGCTTCAATGTATCGATTTTCCAATCATCATAAAAAAGCGAGAAACAAAAATTGCCACCAGGCTTGTATTCTTGATAAGCATGTCCTTCGGCTCTTCCACCATAGAAATTATTATGCAGCACTCCCCCGTTGAATTCTAGCTTCTGTGAAAACACGAAGTTAAACGATAGCAATAAAAGGCAAAAATATAGCGATTTCATAAAGAGATAACGAAGCGAAAACAACTTACGTTGGAATCAATAATACTTTTCTCCGATTAGATAATTTTGAACGTAATCTTGAACACCTTCTTCTAAGGTATGGAATCCACCTTCATAACCCGCGCCCAGCATTTTAGACATGTCTGCCTCCGTGAAATATTGGTATTTATCGCGAATATCAATTGGTGTGTCGATAAAAGAAATGTCTTCTACCTTGTTCATTCCTTTGAACGTGTTTTTCGCTAAATCAAGGAATGTACGCGCTTTACCAGAACCTAAATTGTAAATTCCAGAAGTTGGATGTTTTTCTTTCAAGAACAAACAAACCTCAACAACATCTTTCACATAAACGAAATCACGCAATTGCCCACCATCCGTGTAATCTGGATTGTGTGAACGGAACAATTTCATACCGCCATTTTCATTGATTTGACGAAACGCATGAAAAATCACACTTGCCATTCGTCCTTTATGGTATTCATTTGGACCATAGACATTGAAAAACTTCAATCCTGCCCAGAAAGGAGGAAATTCAGTTTGTGTCAAGACCCATTTGTCAAAATCGTTTTTAGAATCACCGTAAGGATTCAATGGTTTTAAACTTGGAATTACAGAATGATCGTCCTTGTATCCAAATTCTCCTAACCCATACGTTGCAGCTGAACTCGCATACACCAACGGAATGTTAAATTGTACGCATGCTTTCCAAACTGCAATTGAATAATCGACGTTTAATTCGTCGAAGATTGCTTTGTTAAATTCTGTTGTATCTGTGCGCGCTCCAATGTGATAAATGAACTCAACTTCTTGACCAAAATCAGCCAACCATTTGATAAAATCTTTACGACCAACTTTCGCTGTTATGATTTTTCCCTCAAGGTTTTTTGCTTTTTCCGTTTTTGAAAAGTCATCAACGACAACGATGTCTTCGTACCCCGCTTTGTTCAAACGACTTACCAAACAACTCCCGATAAATCCTGCCGCACCAGTAACTACAATCATTTGAAATTAGAATTTAGAATTTGGAATATAGAGTTAGAAGTTAGACGATTAAAATAAACCGTTGATTTCACCATCAATTGCATTGATGATTTTACCTAAATCTTCTTGACTTTCAGGGAAGCGATTATTATCCACGTCTATGATCAACAATTTTCCTTTATCATAAGTTGAAATCCATGCTTCATAACGCTCGTTCAAACGTTTCAAGTAATCCAAACGAATACTTTCTTCATAATCACGACCACGTTGCTGAATTTGATTCACCAATGTTGGAACACTTGCTCTCAGATAAATCAATAAATCTGGTGAAGAAACGAAAGAATCCATCAAATTGAACAATGAAAAATAGTTTTCAAAGTCACGAGTTGTCATCAATCCCATCGAATGTAAATTCGGCGCAAAGATGAATGCATCTTCATAAATCGTACGATCTTGAATCACATTTTTCTCCGTTTCTTGAATTTCTTGAATTTGCGTAAATCGACTGTTTAGATAATAAATCTGAAGGTTGAACGACCAGCGTTGCATATCTTCATAAAAATCATTCAAATATGGATTTTGTTCCACATCTTCAAAATGCGTTTCCCATCCGTAATGCTTTGCTAACAACTTCGTTAGCGTAGTTTTTCCTGATCCGATATTTCCAGCAACAGCGATATGCATATTCATTCAAATTTAGACTGCCTAAATTACAACATTTGATTGAACTGACAAGGTTTAATCTTGCAAACTAAGCACGAATTTTAAAATTTTATTGTCTGTTCGAAAATAGAAAAAATTACCCGATAGCGCTATATCTTTTACACCTTTTATCGGTAAATCAACACCTAACTGGCTTGCATCTTCAGAATTGTGCAAAATCAAGTGATCTTCATTCAACGCTACCAAGGATGTTCCTTCGATGATAAAACTCGTAAATATGCCCATTTCATGGACATTAATCAAGGAACCATACAAATCAAATCGATAGATTTTACCATCTGAACTAGCTAAGAATAACTCATTATTCACTTCTTGAATGGCAACAATTCCCGAAATATTTAAAATCCCTTGTAGGTTTTTGATTTCTTGAAATTGATCGGTTCCTCCTAAACTCAACAGAATTAGTTTCGAATTAAGTTGATCGACTACCCAAACCTTATCTGGTTGACCCGAAACCGCCACCATTGTTGCGTTACCGATATCAAAACTACTTAAATCAATGCATTCTTCAGAAAGTGTTAGAGTATTGTCCAACACACAAATCAATTGTTGTTCTTCTGAAAACGTCAACAGTTTCATTGTATTGATCGGTTTCAAGGATTTCAAATGCCCAAGTGATTTAATACTTTGAGAAAATTTCTTCGTTCCCAATGAATCGAATTTCTGTATTGTGCGATTTGCCGTAATGTAGATATTTCCCAAAACATCCACCGACCAACTATCGTTTTCTCCAATGGGAATCTCTAATTGTTTCGTCCACGTGTAACTTGTTGAATCTTGTGCCCGACAAAATCCAGTTAACAGCAATAATACTACAAGTACACTATTTTTCACTTTTGTATTTTTTGAGATTCAACGATTTGCAAGAGTTGTTCCAAAATTGTACGATTGTTCACTAAACGCGGAACTTTATTTTGTCCACCCAACTTACCTATCGATTTCAACCAGTTTTCAAATGTGCCTTCTGGAACTACTTTAATCAAAGGAAAATCCATTACCATATTTTGATAGCGTTTAGCGTCATAATCTGAATTAATTTCGCGTAAATGTTCATCCAACAATACCATAAAACGATTTAAATCATCCGGTTGATTCACAAATTCGATGATCCATTCGTGCGCACCGCGATCAATTCCATCCATATAAACTGGACAAGTTGTGAACTCACGTATTTGCGCATTTGTTTTTAAACTTGCATAAGCAATGGCCTTTTCCGCATTATCAACAATCACTTCTTCTCCAAACGTATTTAAATAGCTTTTCGTGCGTCCAGTGATTTTAAATCGAAACGGCAAAAGCGATGTAAATTGAACTGTATCACCAATAATGTAACGCCACAATCCACCATTTGTAGAAATGACCAGCGCATAGTTCACACCTAGTTCAACTTCCGCTAAATTCACAACATCGGCTGAATTTACGCCATCAAAAGATGACATTGGAATAAACTCATAGTAAATTCCATAATCCAACATCAGCAACAATTCATTCGAGTTCACTTGGTCTTGAATTCCAAAAAATCCTTCGGAAGCATTGTAAGTTTCCACATAATTCATCTTGTCGTCGGGAATCAATTTCTTGAATTGCTCTCGATACGGATCAAACGAAACACCACCGTGCATGAACAACTCCAAATTTGGCCAAACTTCTTTCAGGTTATTTTTACCTGTAATTTCAAGAATCTTATTCGCTAAAACCATTGTCCAACTTGGAACACCAGCCAAAATAAACACATCTTCGTGAATCGTACTTTCGGCCATACGTTCAATTTTAGATTCCCACTCACTCATTAAAGCGATTTCCTTTGCAGGAGTCCGACGCAATTCAGCCCACCAAGGTAAATTCTTCACAATGATTGCAGACAAATCCCCAAAATAGGAATCAGTGCTCAAATGATTAATTTGCGCGCTTCCTCCAACAATTAAATGCTTTCCATTGTATAATTTACGGTTCGGATGATTGTTGTAATAAATCGCCAACAAGTCCTTCCCTCCTTTGTAATGACAATCTTCTAATGACTCTTTTGTCACAGGAATAAATTTACTTCGAGCCGCTGTTGTTCCGGAAGACTTTGCAAACCATTTGGTATCTGAAGGCCACAAGAGATTTTGTTCACCTTCCATCAATCGATCTACGAAAGGCTGAACATCGTTGTATTCTTGTAGCGGAACATTTTGACGAAAATCGATGTAATTGCGAATTGCAGAAAATTGATAGTTCTTTCCCCATTCCGTGTTTTGGGATGAAAAGATCATCTTTTCGAACAATTCCTGTTGCACTTCCAATGGATATTTCTTGAATAAATCGATTTGATGTATTCGTTTTTTGATGATCCAAGCAAATATCGAATTGAACGGCATTTTCCTAATGGGGAATTTTTAACTAAAGTAAGAAAAACAAAGGACATAAAAAAAGCCATTCATATTCTGAATAGCTTTTAAAAAGAATACTCTTTTAAATATTGTTTTGATGAAGAGATTAACCCCAAATCAAAATCGAAGCCAAAATTGCAAGAGCGATAATTGTGTAAATCGTTCCTACTGCTGCTGTCGAACCTTCGAAGAAATTATCTGACATAATGTTTTGTTTTTTTTCAAAAGTATAAAATATTTTGAAGTGCACCTTCACTTTTGAAAACTTTCACAAAAGATTTATCCACTTTAAAAATTAGGTAATAAATGAACTCCTGTAAAATAGAAAAAGCCACTCGAATCCGAATGGCTTTTCTGAATGGTATTATGTTAACATTAGTCTCTTGATCCGAACAAACGTAGTAAAGACAAGAATAAGTTTACAAATAAAATATACAATTGTAAACCTCCAATAAGCGACAATTTATTTCGATCTAAACCTGATAAGGTTTCATCTTGGGAAACACCTTTTAATTGTTGCATGTAATAAGCCGTTAAACCAGTGAATACGAAAACGCCCACTGCTGATATGATATAACTCATCGTTTCACTGTGCATAAAGAAATTCACTATTCCAGCGATAAAAATCCCAATAAAAGCCATGTACATTAAACTTCCGAATTTAGTCAAATCAGTACTTGTGGTATATCCAAGTATTGCCATTGCAGCAAAAGCACCAGCTGCAACAAAGAAGGTTGAAGCAATAGAAGCTTCAGTATACACTATAAAAATGGTACTTAAACTCAACCCCATCAATACTGAATAAAGAATAAACAAACCCATCAACAAACCTAAAGACAATCGTCTGTAAGCCATTTGAATCAATAATCCAAGACCAACTGGTGCAAATGCGACCACGTAGAACAAAGGCGAAATTGCTCCTTCAGCTGTTAAAAAATACTTCACAAAAAACACAGGCAATTGTTTACCATTTTCAAATGTTATTTGCTCTCCAGCACCTGTCAAATAAGCAATGACTCCTGAAATTGCCAATGCTGCAAACATGTAACTATAAACACTGCGGAAGAATTCACGAGAAATTTCTTTTGAGTAAGCAGAGTCGTTATCTAATATTGAATTCATAGGTCAAAAAATTTGTTGTTATTGTTAATGTAATTTTGCTTGAACTAAATTAATAAATTCTTTTCTTGTTGCATCATTTTTCAAAAACAATCCTGTAAACGCACTAGATGTTGTAACAGAGTTTTGTTTTTGGACCCCTCTCATTTGCATACACATGTGCGAACATTCAATCACAACAGCTACACCTTTAGGATTTAAAGTTCGCTGAATACAATCACGAATTTCAATTGTCAAACGTTCCTGAACTTGTAAACGACGAGAATACGCATCCACAACACGCGGAATTTTACTCAGACCTACAATTTTTCCATCAGGAATGTAAGCTACATGAGCTTTTCCGAAGAATGGCAACATGTGATGCTCGCACAAAGAATACACTTCAATATCTTTCACAATTACCATTTCAGAATACTCTTCATGGAAAATCGCTTGTTTCACTAAATCATCTGGATTAATATCGTACCCATGCGTCAAAAACTGCATTGCTTTTGCAACGCGCTCAGGAGTTTTTAATAAACCTTCTCGGTTTGGATCTTCTCCGATTTGTTTTAGTACCTCTTCGTAGTGGTTTGCTAAATCCGATGTTATTTTGTCGTCGTACATTTCGTCTTTGTTAAAGTTGAATATTCCTAAAGAAACATTTTCGATGCTGATTTGTTCAAGAATCTCCTCTATTCCAAATCACAGAGGGACACTGAGGCTTTCGAAGTGTACCTCGTTTGTCAATAAGGCTCGTCTCCTCCGTAATATTCAACGAAATTATTTTCGGTTTCCACCAATTTAATTTTTACCAATTCTCCTCCTGCTACAGCAATTGGTTCTTTGATAATGTCCCAAATTTGAATCACCATGTTTTCTGTAGATGCCAACATTCCTTTTAAAAACGGAACATCTAAATTCAAGTTTTTATGATCTAAAGGTTCAACCACTAATTCTTTCAATAATGCACTCAACTCCTTCAAATTGATCACAAATCCAGTGTCTTCATGCGGCTTACCTTTTACCGTAACATAAATTGAAAAGTTGTGTCCATGCCAATTCTTATTTGAACATTTCCCAAATACTTCCCAGTTCTTTTCCTCTGACCAATCCTCTCTCCACAATTTGTGAGCAGCATTGAAAGTCTCTCGACGTGTGATATAAACAGTTTTCACGATGCAATTTTTAAAGTACAAAGATAGTCAGAATTCGGAATTCACAATCGCAAATCATACCTTTGTAGTATGGAAGAACGCTTAGATAAGATATTGTTGCAACGAAATTTGGTGAGTTCACGTGTTCGCGCAGAACAAATGATTCGTGAAGTTGGTGTACGTGTAGATGGAAAACTGATCAATAAAACGGGAAAAAAATTCCCAATCGATTGCAAAATTGAAATCATTCAAGAGGAAATTCCATGGGTATCAAGAGGTGCTTTGAAAATCATTGAAGCGATTGAACTTTGGAAACCAGCTATCAGCGGTGGAACAATGATGGACATCGGAGCTTCAACGGGCGGATTCACTGAAGTATTATTACACAATGGAGCGTCAAAAGTGTTTTGTGTGGATGTTGGTAAAGATCAATTGCACGAAAAAATCAAATCGGACGAGCGAATTGTCAACTTGGAAAAAACACATGTGCGCGAACTCACTTCAAACTTAATTAAAGATGAAATCGATGGCTGTGTGATTGATGTATCGTTTATTTCTTTGGAAAAAATCTTCCCGTTCATTCACACATTCTTAAAGCCTGGCGCTTTTGTTATTGCATTAGTGAAACCTCAATTCGAAGTTGGAAAAGAAAACATCGCCAAAGGTGGAATCGTTAAAAACAAAAGTTTGTATCCAGATGTAATTGAAAAAATCAAAGCTTCTGCAAAATTGAACAACTTAAACTATGTTGACCATTGTGTATCTCCAATTTTGGGTGGCGATGGAAATCAAGAGTTTTTGATGCTTCTTCTGAAGGATTAATAATTTCTGATTCATAATTCGTAATTAGTCCCGTAAAAAAACGCTTTTTTAGAACCATTCAAAATAACCGTTTTGTATCTTTGTACTCAGTTATGAGTGAAGGAACAAAAAGACCATTCAGTGTGCGTGAAATTCGAGAAGAATTTCCTGCATTGCGCCAGTTGATTTACAACAAAAATCTGATCTATTTCGATAATGGAGCGACCTCGCAAAAGCCTAAAATAGTGCTTGATGCGATAAATATGTATTACTCGAAAGACAATGCTAATATTCATCGTGGAGTTCACTTCATGAGTCAAAAAGCGACAACTGAATATGAAGCATCACGCATAACGATTCAGAAGTACATCAACGCTAAAAAATCAGAAGAGATTATTTTCACGAAGGGAACAACAGACGGAATCAACTTAGTTGCTTATTCGTTTGGTGAATTGCTTTCTGCGGGAGACGAGATCATCATTACAGCGATGGAACATCACTCAAACATTGTTCCTTGGCAAATGTTGTGTCAACGTAAAGGCTTGACATTACGCGTAGTACCAATCAACAAGAAAGGTGAACTAATCATGGACGAATACGACAAATTGTTGAATTCAAAAACCAAATTAGTTGCTGTTACACATATTTCAAATACGCTTGGAACAATCAACCCAGTGAAAGAAATGGGTGTTAAAGCGCATGCTGTTGGTGCCAAAATCTTAGTTGATGGAGCTCAAAGTATTCAGCACATGCCAATTGATGTGAAAGACATGGATTGTGATTTCTTCGTATTTTCTGGACACAAAGTTTTTGGGCCAACAGGAATCGGTGTTTTATACGGAAAAGAAGCGATTTTAGATAGCATGCCTCCTTACCAAGGTGGTGGCGATATGATTTCAAAAGTGACATTTGAGCGCACAACCTACAATGAATTACCGTTTAAATTTGAAGCAGGAACGCCGCACATCGCTGGTGGAATTTGTTTAGGGAAAGCATTTGAATTTCTAACAAGTTTAGACATGGTTGCAATTCAGAAATACGAAAAAGAATTGGCTGAATATGCGCAAGATATGCTTGACACCTTCGAAGGTTGTCGCATTATCGGTGAAGCAAAGAACAAAACTTCCGTTGTTTCGTTTGTAATGGAAGGAATTCACCCGTTTGATATCGGAACATTGTTAGACAAACAAGGAATTGCGGTAAGAACAGGACATCATTGTACTCAACCATTAATGGATTTCTTCGGAATTCCAGGAACAGTCCGCGCTTCATTTGCGTTTTACAATACACGTGAAGAGGTAGACAAGTTTATTGCAGCGGTTGAGAAGAGTATTAATATGTTGAAGTGATTTGAGAACCGAGAGCCGAGAATCGAGAGCCGAGAGTACAGAATGATAAGACAAGAACAATGACCATCGAAGAAAAACAACAGGAAATAATTGACGAGTTCAACATCTATGATGATTGGATGGAAAAGTACGAGTACATCATCGAACTCGGAAAGGATCTTCCTATCATTGACCCAGATAAATTAACGAATGATCGTTTAATCGAAGGTTGTCAATCACGTGTTTGGTTGGACGCAGAAGTGAAAGATGGCAAAATGCAATATTCTGCTGATTCAGATGCAATTATAACAAAAGGAATTATTGGTTTATTGATTCGAGTAATGAATGATGAAACTCCTGAAACGATTGCGAAAGCAGATTTACATTTCATTAAAGATATTGGTTTACAAGAACACCTTTCACCAACCCGAGCAAATGGTTTGGCTAGTATGGTGAAGAAAATGAAAATGGCAGCAATAAAAGCAACAATTAACAATTAATGTTACAATAAACGCAAGATGATTAAGGCTTTTAAATCGTGGCGTAACACAAAAAAGATGGAACAAGACATTATCAAATTAGAAAATACAGTTGTTGAGGTACTAAAAACAATTTACGACCCTGAAATTCCTGTCGATATTTTCGAATTAGGTTTAATCTACGAAGTACGTATTGACGAAGATAAATTTGTGGAAATTGATATGACATTAACCTCGCCGAACTGTCCTGTTGCTGAAACAATGCCTAAGGAAGTAGAGGACAAAGTTGGAGCAATTGAAGGTGTTTCCGGTTCAAAAGTAAACATTGTATTTGATCCTGCTTGGGACAAAGACATGATGAGCGAAGAGGCTAAATTAGAATTGGGCTTTTTGTAACTTTTTAGAAAAAGGACATGGTGACCAAAGACAAAGGACATTAGACAATAAGACTAAAGACGGGAAGTCATTAAAAAATCAAAAAAATGAGACGAGTAGTTATTACAGGAATTGGTGCATTGACACCGATTGGAAATAATTTAAACGACTATTGGACGAATTTAAAAAACGGTGTGAGCGGCGCTGCTACCATCACCAAATTCGATACTTCAAAATTTAAATCAACGTTTGCGTGTGAGTTGAAAAACTTCGATCCAAAAGATCATTTCGATGTAAAGGAAATCCGCAAATACGACTCATTTTCACAATACGCCTTAGTCGCAGTTGACGAAGCTGTGAAACATGGAAACATTGATTTTGAAACCTTAAACAAAGACCGAATTGGAGTTATTTGGGGTTCAGGAAATGGAGGAATTCAAACCTTCCAAGATCAAATGATGGAATTTTGCGAAGGAGACGGAACACCACGTTTCACACCTTTCTTTATTCCGCGCATTTTAGTTGATATAGCATCTGGAATTATCTCCATTAAATATGGTTTACGCGGCGTAAACTTCTGCCCTGTATCGGCTTGTGCAACATCTAATACTGCTTTAATCGAAGCGTTCAATTATATCAAATGGGACAAAGCTGACATGATTATTTCTGGTGGATCTGAAGCAGCAATTAATCAAGCGGCAATTGGAGGTTTCTCATCTGCCAAAGCTTTATCACAACGCAATGATTCTCCGGAAACAGCCTCTCGTCCTTTTGATGTGACGCGTGATGGTTTTGTCATGGGTGAAGGAGCTGGAGCAATGATTCTCGAAGAATATGAACACGCGAAGAAACGTGGAGCAACAATATACGGTGAAGTTGTAGGTGGTGGAATGGCTGCTGATGCTTACCATTTGACTGGAACACATCCTGAAGGAGATGGAGCCGTTTTGGGAATGAAAGAGGCGTTGCGCGAAGCTGGAATTTCAGCAGACCAAATTGATTATATCAACATGCATGCAACATCAACAGCACAGGGAGATAATTCAGAATTAATTGCAGCGAAACGTGTTTTTGGTGAACGTAAATCTTTGGCGGTTTCAGCTACAAAATCAATGACTGGACATTTATTAGGCGCAGCTGGAGCGATTGAAGGAATTGCTTGTGTAATGGCTTTACAAGAAAATTTGGTGCCTCCAACAATAAATACAACGGAAATAGAACCAGAATTTGTAGATTTATTCAGTTTTCCATTAGGAAAAGCAAAAGAAAAACAGTTGACGTACGCCATGAGTAATACTTTCGGTTTCGGAGGACACATTGCCAGCGTTATTTTTAAAAAATTTGAAGATTAATTCTTCGTCTAATCGTATAATATGAAAAACACATTATTCATTCTTTCAATTTTCTGCTCATTTCTAACATTCGCTCAAACTACTCGATCAATCGAAGTAAAAGTGAAGGACACAGTTGAACTTAAAGTTATTTCTACCGATGTTCAATTAACGATTACACAAGATTATAATGATTATGAAAGTGAATATGATGGTTATGACGAAGGCGATTACTACGACTACAATTACGAAGAGGATTATTACAATCACATGACCCGTAAAGAAAAACGTCAAGAGAAAAAGAACAATAAGAAGTTCGAAAAGGAAATGAAAAAATTGGAGGAAGAGATGGCTCGTTACGAGCAATCATTGGCGCCAGTTGTGGAAGAAATGCCTTCTGTTGTGGAAGAAGTAACGTATGACTCAACAGAAATTGACTATCCAATCGAATCGTATGAATCATACTACATGACTTATGCTGAACGCAAAGCGAAATGGATCACCTTTTTAACTGAAAATAACATTGCATTTGACACGACAGTAATTGGAACAAATGAATATTCAGATTATGGTTCATTCAACATTCAATTGAATAATTTGTCTATCGAGAAATTGGATCTAATTTACCAGTTTACAGATTCTGTTGAGAATTCTTACCCAAGTGTAACAGCAACGCATTATGAATCACTTGAACCAAAAATGGCAGATGTTTATAGCGATTTATACAAGAAAGCACAAACTGAAGCAAATTCATTGGCAAAGGTACTTGGAGCAACTCCAGTAAAAGTTATTCGTGTGTACGAACCAGTTATCGACATTTCAAACTTTGGTGAATCATATATTGATATGGTAAACAATCTATTGAAAAAAGGTGGTGAAAATCTTAAACCAGAAAGTAAGAAAACATACGTTGAACGCATTTTCGTGTTCGAAATAAAATAACAATTATGGTAAAAGAACTTTGGATCAATCTTACAGTTAATAATGTAGCACAATCCAAACAATTTTTCACTGCACTTGGCTTCGAATTCAACACCAATTATGGCGAATCTGCAGATTCTGCATGCTTAATTGTTGGTTCCAAGAAAACACCAGTGATGTTGTTCTCCGAAAGCATGTTTGAGAAAATCAATCAATTGCCAATCACAGATCTTTCAAAAACGTCAAGCGCCTTGTATTCATTTGATGTTGAATCACGTGAAGAAATTGATGAACTTGCAATAAAAGTTGAACATGCAGGTGGAGTTCTTTTTGGAAAGCCTGCAGAAAATCAAGGTTGGATGTATGGTTGCGCGTTTACAGATTTGGATGGACATCGATGGAATGCATTGTACATGGATTATTCGAAAATGCCGAAGTAAATTATCACTTCATTCATACATAATTCACAGTTGAAATAAAAAGCATCAATCTAAAACAGTATCTTTCTAAAACGTTTTAAAATGTAGTTATGAAAAGACCAACTTCGTTTAAAACAAAAATCAAACGCTTCTGGAAATTAATTGGTCCAGGACTCGTTACTGGAGCCAGTGATGATGATCCTTCCGGAATAGCAACGTATTCTCAGGCTGGAGCACAATTTGGACTTGCGACGCTTTGGACCTCTATCGTTGCCTTTCCATTGATGGCAGCAATTCAACAAATGTGTGCGCGAATTGGACTTGTCACCTCTCAAGGGTTAACTGGAACATTAAAAAAACACTACTCGCGTCCTATTTTATACGTGATGCTTTTGTTCAGTTTCCCTGCAATTGTCATGAACATCGGTGCTGATATTGCAGGAATGGGCGCTGTTGGGAATATGCTTTTTCCGTCTATTGATTCCATGTTCTTCAGTGTGTTTTTCACCCTTCTTTTATTAGGATTAATCATCTATCTTCCGTATCAAAAAATCGCAAAAGTGCTGAAATACTTGTGCATTGTGATGCTTGTATATTTTGTTGTTCCCTTCTTATACAAACAAGATTTCAGTGAAATTGCAAAGGCAACGTTCATACCAACCATTCGATTTGACAAGGAGTTTATGGCGATTTTAGTTGGTATTTTAGGTACAACAATTTCTCCATACCTTTTCTTTTGGCAAGCGTCCGTTGAAGTGGAAGAAATGAAACACAAAACAAAGCATGTAATGGTTAACAAGAAAATTCTGAACGAAATGAAACAAGATGTTGATTTCGGAATGACATTTTCTGGATTCGTAATGTACTTCATTATTCTAACCACAGGAACCGTTTTATTTAAAGCAGGAGTTCATCACATCGATACCGTTGAACAAGCTGCAATGGCACTAAAGCCATTAGCAGGAAATTTAGCGTATTTATTGTTTGCTATAGGTGTAATTGGAACTGGTTTGATTGCTATTCCGGTGCTTAGCGGTTCACTTTCTTACATTTTTACAGAAACTTTTGGCTGGGAACAGGGCTTGGACAAAAAATTCCATGAAGCCAAAGGATTTTATGTCATAATTGCCATTTCTTTACTACTCGGCTTATGTATGAATTACCTAGGAATCTCTCCAATTCAAGCATTGATTTACACAGCTGTGCTTTATGGAATCACAGCGCCGGTATTAATTGCCATCATCCTTCACATCTCCAACAATAAAGCCATCATGGGAAAAAATGTTAACGGAATTTGGGCCAATATACTTGGCACGATTGCCTTTCTCATCATGTCGGTCGCTGCAATTTATTTATTGTATTTACAATTCTTTGCCTAAGCTATTTTTGAGCTAACTTTGTTGGCTCTAAATGAAACAACTCTTACGCATCACATTCTTGCTAGTTTATTCAACTGGTTTTAGTCAAAACGATTCTATTGACACGTTGAAACACCTTCATAAAGTGAAGGTCCTACCAGTCCCAGCTTTTGGTTATACCCCAGAAACGAAGAGCTATGTTGGCGCCGTATGTTTATTCAACTTAAATCTCTATCAAGATTCTTTCACAAGAACCTCAAATGCGAAAATCGAATTCAATTACTCTTGGAACAAGCAAATTATTCTAGAAACAGAATGGAATTACTTTTTTAAAAACGAAAAATGGTTTACTCAAGGATTATTGCATTTCTCCAAATACCCTGATCGATATTATGAAATTGGTGCAAATTCAGCTGACAGCTCGGAGCTGTTATTTCAAAGCAACCGAATAAAACTTCAAGGCTCCATCCTTAAACAAATTGAACATAAAATTTTCGTTGGAGTTGGAATGAAATACATGGATTACTCGAAACTGACATATTTCAATGAATTAAACACATTTACCGAATTAAAAGCACAACAATCGATTGGAATAAAACTGATTATACTTCGAGACAATCGTAACAATTTGTTGTCACCCACTGATGGAAGCTACGCTGAACTAGCTACTTCAGTCAACAAGTCCAATTCAATATACAATCAAACTACTCTTGATTTGCGAAAGTATTATTCTTTCAACAAATCTTACCGACCTGTAATTGCCTTGCGATTTTACCAGTCATCCATATTCGGATCAGGACCTTTTTACGATATCTCAATCTTGGGGGGAGATCGAATGGCACGTGGTTACTTCTATGGTAGATTTCGTGACCAACATTCAACCACAATCCAAGTAGAATATAGAATGAAGATTGCTTGGCGATTCGGGCTTGCAGTGTTTGGTGGTTCAAGTTTAATATATTCTAACCCTGCTATATTGAAAAAAGCAAATATAAAACCGAATGCAGGAATAGGTTTGCGCTTTTTAGTTGATAAAAAAGAAAATACCTACCTACGATTCGACTATGCAATTGGAAATCAAGGTCAAAATGGCTTCTATGTCAGTTTCGGAGAATCGTTTTAATTGCAATTCATTAACTTCGCTCATAATAAAATTATGAAAAACACTCGTAACGCACTGATTATCGTATTTATTTCAGCTTTTACAATGAATGTGATAGCTCAAATTGAAAAATGGACAGCTCATTTCAATAATGCACTGATTTTTTCTTCACCTCGTTTTTCAGATTTGAATCAAGACGGCACATTTGATATAATCATTGGAGGCGGCAACGAATTTTCTCCAACGGAAAATGGGATAATGGCCATCAATGGGAAAAATGGTGAAGTGCTTTGGAAATGTTCCGCACCAACACAAATTTATACCAGTGCATTATTTCAAGATATAAATAGGGATGGTGTAGAAGATGTTTTTATAGGTGGAAGAACGGGACAATATTATGCAATAGACGGGAAAACAGGAAAACCACTTTGGAAGTTTTGGAACAAAGGGATGCAATTTGCTCAAAAAGAAGGTATCTCTAATTTTTGTGGAGTTCAATTCATTCCAGATCAAAACAAAGATAGTTTACAAGAGCTATTACTTTCCAACGGCGGTGACCCTTCAGCAATTGCTACAAATCGTAATCGTCCACGTGGATTTATTTGTGTAATCGATGGAAAAACAGGAACGATCCTTGCCAAAGATGAATTGCCTGAAAATCGAGAAATCTATTATGCTCCTCAGTTACATTATAATTATGGTCAAGACAGCGCCACTATTCTATTTGGAACGGGAGGAGAAGCCATCGACGGTAAATTATGGGAGGTATCACTTACTGAACTAATGCACAATGATATTTCAAAAGCACGTGTTTTACTAAGTGATTCAGTAAAAGGGTTTATTGTTAGCTCCGTCCTCTCTGATTTAAACAACGATGGCCTTTTGGATATCATAAATGCGCGCATAAATAGTGGTGTTAGTTTAGTTGATGGTAAAACGAAAACAGCTGTATGGGAACAATTTTTTCCTGATTTCGAATCGTATACGTCACCAACAGTTGGACAATTTACAGGTGACGAAACCCTTGATGTTTTTGTTTTAAATGCACACGGAACTTTTCCTAATTACGATTTTTTCAATGGAGTTATTATCGATGGAAAAACTGGAAAAATTGTTTATCAAGATTATGCGGGACTTATGCAATTTGCTTCCGCACTTTCTGCGGATATCAATACAGATGGTTATGATGAAATCATTTACGTGCAAAATCACTTCGACCCTATTTCTGAAGCCGCAAGTTGCCAGGTTTTGGTATTCGATTTTCATAATTTAAATACGTATTGTCTAGGTCCCGTAATTGAAGGGACAGTCTTTTCATCAACGCCTTCGCTTATTGACATAAATAAAGACGGCATTTTCGAATTTATTTTTGCCCATTCAAACTCATTTATGAGTAACACGGTTTTTTCAGAAGTGACATTGCTTGAACTGGAATGGAAGAACCTTAAACCAACTTACCCTTGTTTTCTTGGTTCTGATGGAAATGGAATCTTTAAATAATCAAAATATATTTTTGTAACTCTAAAACCTTTCATTGTAAAGAAACAAAAAGCATATCATTGTTGAGGATAAATAACTTATTAAGAACTAATCTTTTTTAGGCGTTTAACCTTGAAATAATAAGTGTTTCTCCATCTGTTCTTACATATCTTTCATACTTTTAATGTCGATAAAACAACAAAATGAAAAGAATTGGAATAATTGGAGGTGGATTTTCAGGATGTTTAACAGCCATTCAGTTGATTCACAAAAGTGAAGCATGTGAAATCATCCTAATCAATGAGCGAGAATCATTTAACAAAGGATATGCTTATAACCCATATTCCGACAAGCAATTGTTGAATGTCATTACAGGTAAAATGAGTGCTTTCGCCGATCAACCAGATCATTTCTTGGACTGGGTGATGCAACAAAGTGAGTTTAAAGACAGAGATCGTACTTTGATTGCCAATTCATTTTTATCCCGTAAATTATATGGTGATTACCTTGTGCATGTTTGGAATAACAATTATCCTCTCGCAGCGAAAAAAGGTATCTCCATTACGATTCTTGATCAGTTTGTGGTTGATTTAGAAATTGAACCGACGCGCGTCACAATGGTCTTGGTCAATGGTGAATCTATTCATGTAGACCAATGTGTAATTGCCACTGGCAATCAAGTTCCGCGCAATCCTTCTATAAAAAACGAATCATTTTATCCAAATAAGAACTACTTCCAAAACCCATGGATTCGTGAGGCCGTTCAGGATGTGAATCCAAATTTACCAGTAATGATTGTAGGAAATGGATTAACAATGGTCGACACAGTTTTAGGTTTGAAAGAAAATGGCTTCAATGGCGAAATATATTCCATTTCTCCAAAAGGATTTAATATTCTACCTCATCGCCACAATGGATTGAAATACGAAAAGTTGGTAGAAGAACTGACGGATAATATGTCCTTACGTGAAATCTATCAATTGGTCAGTAAACACATAAAAACAGTTCGTGAATACGGCGTTTCTGCAGAACCAGTTATTGATTCTTTGCGTCCACATACTCAACGTTTATGGAAAGGATTAAGTGAAGCTGAAAAAGCATTATTTATGTCACGCTTGCGCCATTTGTGGGGAGTTGCGCGTCACCGCATTCCTTTACACACCCATGATAAGATTCAGCAATTGCGTATCGATGGGAAACTGCACATTCAATCAGGTAGAATTGTGGATTTTATTGAAAAAGCAAATGGGATTGAGGTAAGATATTTCGATAAAAAGGAAGGCGCGACTAAATCGCTCTTGGTGTCACGTATAATTAATTGTACCGGGCCAGAGACCGATTTGCGCAATGTCGAAAAAAGCTTTTTAAAGAATTGTCTAATAAAAGGTGACATCGTTCAAGATGCTCTTAAATTGGGAATCAATACCAATACCGAAACCTATCAAGTGAAAAAAGTGGATGGAACATATCATACAAATGTTTTTACGCTTGGAGGAAATCTGAAAGGCGAATTGTGGGAAAGTACAGCAGTAAATGAATTACGCACTCAAACAGAACGCTTAGCGGAGCAATTGAAGGTCGTTGAAGGAAAAATTTTGGAAAAGGCATCTATTTAAAGCACTGTTAAGTTTTCAGATTTATTTGTTTCTTTACAAACTGTTAAATCACTGAATACCACTTAACGTTTGAAGATTTTCCAAAATATCATTCTGTTCTTTCTGACGACTTGTTCTTTCTCAACGACTTGGGCTCAAGATCCCGTGCATTATAATTTGAATGATGAGAATGGACTTCCAAGTAACGAAGTGTATCAAGTACTTCAAGATGGTAAAGGATTCATTTGGATAGGATGCGATGCTGGTTTGTTCCGATACGATGGCTTCGAATACAAACAATACAAAAATGATGATCAGAACGGCCGTGCAATTTCAGATTTAAATCTTGATGTTAAAGGTCGATTGTGGGCGCGCAATTTCAACGGAGAAATTTACTGCTTAATCAATGATCGCTTGCAATTGGTTACGAAATACCTCAAAACGAATGTAGCCCATGCTGAGTTTGCACTCGATGAAAAAGGAAATTGTTGGGGAGTATTCAATTCAACAGTTTACTCGCTTACGCCTTCTGGTAAAATCGCATACAAACAAAAGATTTACTTGAAACACAAACCACTTGGACAAATCAACGATGTGATTCTACAAGATGGCAAGCTTATCATGGCCGATCGCTTCAACTCGGTGTTTGTTTTCAACCCTAAAAACAAGCAACTTAGAGAAATTGACAAAGGTCACTTAACTCCAGAGCGCAACATCTTTTTTCGACAAGGAAATAAGATTATGCTTTTGAGTGAATCTACCCTCAATAATAAAATTACACTTAACGAAATTCTTTCAACTAAAATACGCCTTCAACAAACCATATTGCTAACGCCCGCGAACTCGCGTTTATATATTATTCCTCAAATCAGCAAAACAGAAAATTGGATTTGCACCGCTAATGGTGTCGGAAAATTTTCATCCAATGTAAAATCACTTGATCTATTACCTCGTAATTTTCAAGGTAACAGTGTGAGTCATATCATGAAGGATGTTGAAGGTAATTATTGGATTAGCACATTAAACCAAGGTATTATCATTGTTCCGAACTGGAATATCACTCGAATTGATGAACGAAACTTTTCTTTACCTGAAAACCACATTACAGCTATAAAAGCGCTGAACAAAAATCAACTATTGATTGGAACGTATACTGGTCGACTCTTCATGCTCACCATTTCTTCCCGAAAAATTGAGGAAATAAAAAGCGCCACGAATCAAAAGACCATCAGCATAAAATACATTCACCCTTTCAAAAATCAATTCATTGCTTCACACGGTCCTTTGAGTGTCTTTTCAGTCGATGGAATCAGCAATTCTTATCCAATTTACAATTCGAAAGATGCATGTATAATGGGTGATTCCCTGCATTTTATTTTTTCAGAACGCTTCGGCGCCTTTCACCTATCTGACTTAAAACCAACTCTTCAATTCAAAAGTCGCGAAGGTGGCGGAAGAAATATCTGTTTTAACCCTAAAGACAATACCATTTATTTAGCCTTCAGTAAAGGTTTGTATTCCATGAAAAATGGTCGATTGAAAAGTATCACATTCAATTCAGAACCACTTTTTGTCTCTTCAGTCTCAGTTAGCAATGATCATGTGTATTGTGCAAGTTTATCCAAAGGACTCTTCGTTATACAAAATTCAATCATCGTCAAGCACTATTCTGAAGAAAATTCTCCTATCGAAAATGAGTTACGTATTGTTCACGCGTATCACCACTATTGTTGGGTGAGTAGTCGCGAAAAACTATATCGCATCAATTTAGCAACGAAAGAAATTGCGGCGTTTTCTTATTTAAATGGTATTAATCCGCGAGATATCAATGCAATCGATCATGGCGACGGTCGTTTGTTCATCGCTACTAATAAAGGTCTGGTTTACTTTCCTGAGAACTTAAAGTGGAAGAATACGCGCGCACCTCAACTTTACATTAATTATGTACTAATTGAAGGAAAGAAACATATCAATTTGACAAACATTGTTTTACCATTTGACAATCACAACTTTAGCGTAGATCTTTCCTCAATCTCGTTTAGAAGTCGTGGTAATTACACCTATCGTTATCGTCTAGCGGGATTAAATGATAAATGGACATCAATTCCAGCGAATAATCGTCAAATCACATTCAGTCACTTACCATCCGGCACTTATAAATTTGAAGTTCAAGCTGTCAATGAAAATGGAATTTGTAGTCAAAAACATTCGTTTTCTATTACGATAGAGCAGGCACTTTGGGAAAAATGGTGGTTCTATTTACTTATAACAATCTTTATCATTGTTATCATTGCACTTATCTTTTACTCACGTTTTAACTACATAAAACGAAAAGCTGATTTAAAGAATAAGTTAGTCGGGAGTCAATTAACCGCTTTGAAATCACAAATGAATCCGCATTTCATGTTCAATGCGTTGAATTCGATTCAAGATTTGATGTTGCACAAAGACACGAAAGGCTCGAATTTATACATCAGTAAGTTCAGTAATTTGATGCGTAAAGTGTTAAATGCTTCAGACCAAGCAAGTATTACCTTGCAAGAAGAAATTGAAATCCTGAGTTTGTATTTAGATTTAGAGAAATTGCGTTTTGGCAATGAGTTCACGTTTGAATTAATCCTTGATGAAGCAATTGATCCATACGCTTTGACATTGCCTTCCATGATTTTGCAGCCCTTCGTTGAGAATGCAATAAAACATGGACTTCTTCATAAAAAAGGCGAAAAGAAGCTAAGCATACATTTTATGTTGAAGGAACAATTGATTTGTGAAATCACAGACAATGGAATCGGACGAAAACACGCTGAAGAAATAAAATCACGTCAAAATCGAAATGCTTCATTTGCTACAAGTGCAACTGAAAAACGCATAGAATTATTGAATAGTTACGATCAGGTGAATTACAAATTTGAGATCATTGATTTGATGGAAAATGATCAAGCTATTGGAACAAAAGTTCGCATTTCATTACCTAAAGATTAAGCAACTATACGCATCGGAAATTAATATGAACCATTGGGAAATCGAGCAACAAAAAATCAAACAGAAATGATTCAATTTGAACTATGTTAAAAGCCATTATCATTGACGACGAAGAAGGAGCACGATTTACTCTTTCCACTTTGTTAGAAGAATACTGTCCAAGCGTTTCAATCATTGCGCAATGCAGCAATGTGCCTGAAGGAGTTTTGGCAATCAACAAGCACACACCAGACATTGTCTTTTTGGACATTGAGATGCCAGAATATAATGGATTCGAATTGGTTGAGTTTTTTAAAATTGTTGACTTCGAAATCATCTTTGTCACAGCTTACAGTCAATATGCCATTCGCGCTTTCGAGGTTTCTGCCGTTGACTATTTATTAAAACCGGTTGAGATTGAGCAATTACAAGCAGCGGTTGATAAAGCGAGTCAAAAACGAACGCAGGCGAACATTATGCAACGATTGGATTTAATGAAATCGACCTACAATGGAGATGAAATAAAGAAAATAGCATTGCCAATGAGCGATGGATTAATGTTCGTAGATGTTGCTGAAATCATACTCTTTGAAGCTGATCGTGCTTATACGCATGTATTTCTAAAAAATGGATCAAAGATTACTGTGAGTAAACCAATGCGCACATTCGAAGACATTTTGGAAAACCGAAACTTTATCTACCGCCCACATCGTTCGCATCTGATCAATATCAATTATATCAAGAAATACGTTCGTGGTGACGGCATGATTTTCATGGACAATGGAGTTGCATTACCTGTCTCGCGTGAACGTAAGCAAGAGTTCGAGGCTTTACTAAAAGAACTTCGAATTGCATTCTAACAAACTGTTTACATCATATTCAAACGGATAATAACGAAAGAAAGAAAACGTATTCGTTATGCTACAAGATTACCGTTAAACTATAAAAACTATTTGAGACCGAGGGTTGAGCCAAAATGCTTCACCCTTTTTTCATTTCGGAAACTCAATTCAACCGTTCGGAAATTTGCAAGAAAAGAATCAATTAGAATCGAGCAACTTTGAATAAAAATTAAATCCACTGATATGAAAAAAATTACATTTTCTATTTTCTCTTTACTTACATTAGGGCTTAACGCTCAAATAACGCTAACGCAAGCATCTCATAACTTTGTTGTTGGAGATAGTTATTCGTTAGTTAAATATGACACAACAGGAAGTGCACCTAGAAACACGGGAGCAAATCAAACTTGGGATTTCAGCGCAATTGCAACTATCAATGCGACACCAAATGAATCTGTATTGATTAATGATGCCACAACAATGCCAGCAGTACCAGCGAATTCAACGGTAGCAGAAATATTCCCATCAGTATCTACGAACTTTTACAAGACAACAGCAGGTACTACCTATTTAACAGGAGTTTATCAAGATGGCGTACTAAACGCTAACTTTTCTTCAGATCCTCTTCCAATTCGCAATTGGGATTTAAGTTTTGGAGAAGGAAACAATTACTCTTCAACAGGAACATTCACATCATCAAACCCAAATTTACCTTCAAATGGTAACATTGACGGTGAATTCAATTATGGTGTTGCTGGATACGGAACATTAACTGCACCTGACGGTACTGTTTATTCGAATGTACTTCAAATCATCGATACAACGAATGTATCAATCGCATGGGTTCCACAAGTAGGAATCGATGCTGGATTAGGAATTTCGACAGTTTCTTATAAATATTATATTGCTGGACAAAAACAACCAGTTGTAACCTATGAAGACATTATGCAAACAGCTTACGCTTTTAATAATATGACTGTTCAAATGATTTATTGGGAACAAACTCCTTCATATAAATTAGCTTATTCAGAAGCGAGTCCTGCAGGAATAACATCAATTTATCCAGCAGATCAAATCAGTGTTTACCCAAATCCAGCAACAAGTGAAGTTTACATTTCATCGGTAAATGAACTTACAGCAACCATTGTTGATTTAAATGGATCAGTAATTTCTTCAACAACAATTTCAGGTATTCAAGCACTAAGCATTGAAAACTTGCAAAACGGAACATACATCCTTCAGCTTGCAGACGCTAAAGGTAATGTGCAAACGCGAAAAATAACAAAATTGTAAACAGGTAGTAGCGTTTAATAAAGTTAACCACGTTCGCGTAAAAGGGTTGTTTCATTTGAGACAACCCTTTTTTTTTCATCACCAAATGATGAGAAAAATGTTCAAAAACACCTCTTGTTTTGAAAAAAGAATCAATCATATATATCGTTTTCTACGATATAACACCTATTCAACGACTTTTCATTATTTTCGCGCTACACCATTTTCAAAAATATGAAAACACATTCTTTCACCACTTTCAAACCACTCTTCACATTGGTAGCATTTATGTGCTTATTCTCAACAGCATTTGCACAGCCAACAACAGAACCACAAACGGTAGATGTCATCTATATGAAAGATGGTCGCGTGTTACAAGGACAAATCCTAATTTTTGAAGAAAAAGATGGCGATATTACTTTTCAAGATAATTACGGAAGAAAATATTCTATAACGCGTGAAGAATACAAATACTTCGAAGAAAATCAACTCGTTAAAGACCGTAAAAGCAAACGTGATACTGTCTTGTTAGATCGAAAAGAAAATGAATTTGAGTTCTCACTAGGTTTTAGTTATGGCTGGTACAACCCGAGCGCAAGTTTTACTGCAGATGCTAATTACACGGATAATTTCAATAACGGATCGTTTTATCCAATCAATGTACATTTAGGCGCTGGAAAATACTTTAATCGCAAACATTTCGCAGGATTAAATGCTGATTTTTCAATCATTTCTATGGCTTCACCAGTTCTCAATCTGAATGGACGATATGCCTATCAGTATGATGCGTACAAGAAAAATACGGCATGTTATGTACCAGTTGAACTTGGCTTTATGTCGTTAACGAATTCTACAAGTTTCTTTGTACCAGATTCAACCACTTTCATGGGATACAAACAGCTTGATTACGATGTTAAAACGTCTGCACTGAACATCGGAATTGGTCACGGATTCAACTTTATGATGAAAAACAAACATTCATTGGCATTAGAGGTGTTGGTATACAAATACTTTATTTTAAACGAATCTTTTCAAGGAACTTTGCAAGGGACTCCAAACTTTAGCACAAGTCCGATTGGTGCGAAATTGGCGTTTTACGTAAACATTTAAATAATTCGTGATTCATAATTCGTGATTCATGATTCGTGATTCATGATTCGTTAATCATTATTCATTCATTCGCACATTGCTACATTAAACAATTGTTACATTAAACCATGGGATTCAACATCGTACTTATCGAACCAGAAATACCAAACAATACTGGAAACATAGGTCGCTTAACATTGGCGTCGGGTTCCACTTTGCATTTGGTAAAACCTTTTGGGTTTGAAATTACGGATGCGCGATTAAAACGTGCTGGATTGGATTATTGGCAACACATCAACATTGTTGAATACGAAAACGTTGACGCATTCTTCGCACAACATTCCGATAAGCACTTTGCTTTTTTCTCAAGTCACGGCACGAAAAATCTGTGGGATATTCCGTTTGAAGAAGATATGTTTCTTGTCTTCGGAAAAGAATCGGTTGGTCTATCAAAAGAAATAACTGACGCTTATCCAACTGATTTATACCAGATTCCTTTGTACAGCGATAAAATCAGAAGTTTAAACTTAGGGAATGCTGTTGGAATTGTAACGTATGAAGGATTAAGACAACTTAATTCGAAGAAGTAAGCGCTCTGCAACAAAAATAGTTTCACGCAATTAACAATTATTTGACGCATCAATTTGCAGTTAATCAGTTATTTAATTATATTGGATTGCTCAAACGACTGCTATGGCACTGAAACAAATTAACCTTTTGGAGGAGCTGAATGCTGTATCCAAGATTCACACACTCAAACGCGATGATATCGATGGTATCATGATTGAATTTGCACAACGCATTTTATGTAGTTTGCATCTCGAACGTTTAAGTGTATGGTTGTTAAACCCTGAAAAAGACCAATTGATTTCGATGGGTGAATACGATATTCGCAGCCATGAATTTAAAAAGGATAACATTTTAAAGCGTCAAGATTTTCCAAGGTATTTTGAATCAATAAATAACAACGAGATTCTGTTGGCTCCCAACATTATTTCTCACCCAAGTACATCTGAACTCACAATTGATTATTCCATTCCAAATGATATCATTTCCTTGATGGATATTCCATTGCGACTTGAAGGTGAACTAATTGGTGTAATGTGCTTTGAGAAAACTGGAACCACAGAACGTGAATTCTCTGAACGCGAACAAACCTTTGCAATGAGTATCGCTATTGTATTTGCATCGAACCTTGAAGCGCGACAACGCAGAGCATTGCAACATCAATTGAACAAAGAATTAAAAGAAAAAGAAATCCTCATCAAAGAGATTCATCACCGCGTGAAAAACAACTTAGCGGTTGTATCTAGTTTGATGAACTTGCAATCCCACAAAACAGCTGATGCCTATCACAAAGCCTTGTTTGATGAATGCCGTAATAAAATCAGTGCAATTTCTGGAATTCATGAGATTGTCTATAAATCAGAAGCCTTCGCGAAGCTGAGTGTTGAAGAGTATTTAACGACCATTTTAGAAAACCTTCGTTCATTCTACGATGTGAATTACAAAGACATACAAATTGTTGCGAACATTGACCCAATTGAAATTCCATTGGATAAAGCAATGCCACTTGCACTTATCATCAATGAATTGGTAACGAATGCCTATAAACATGCATTCAAAGAATCAGACAAAGGTTCAATTCAAATATCTGTGCGCAAAAAAGAGCAGCACATTGTTTTACTCGTTTCAGATGATGGGAAAGGTTTCGATAGCAACCGCAATCCGGAAAATTCATTAGGATTGGAAATCGTTCGTGGATTGGTAGAACAATTAAACGGCGAATCATCAATGGTTAGCTCAGTTGGAACTCGTTTCACACTAAGTTTTGCTGTCGAAGATTAATTACAGTTCCAATGCTAAATAACGTGCTGTGTGAGAAGTATCTTTTGCTTTCTTCACCACTTGTTCTGGCGTTCCTTCGGCAATGATCATTCCTCCACCCTTTCCACCTTCAGGACCAACATCAATCAAGTGATCGGCCACTTTTACGATGTCCAAATTATGTTCAATTACTAAGACTGTATTTCCTTCATCTGCCAATCGTTGCAACACTTCTAATAACATACGAATGTCTTCAAAGTGCAAACCTGTAGAAGGTTCATCCAAGATATAAAAGGTGTTTCCAGTGCTTTTCTTAGCCAATTCAGAGGAAAGTTTTATACGTTGCGCTTCACCTCCCGATAAGGTGGTTGACGGCTGCCCCAATTTCACATAGCCTAAACCAACACTTTTCAATGTTGCCAAGGGACGATAAATCTTCGGAATCGCTTCGAAGAACGGAGCTGCATCTTCAATTGTCATGTCCAACACATCTGAAATAGATTTCCCTTTGTAACGCACTTCTAATGTCTCACGGTTGTAACGTTTTCCATTACACGTTTCGCATTCAACGTACACATCAGGAAGGAAATTCATCTCGATCATTTTCAATCCACCACCGCTACACGTTTCACAGCGTCCACCCGAAACGTTAAATGAGAATCTTCCAGCTTTGTAACCACGAATTTGCGCTTCAGGCAATCCAGCAAACAAAGAACGAATCTCATCAAATACTTTTGTATAGGTCGCAGGATTCGAACGCGGAGTTCGCCCAATCGGACTTTGATCTATTTCAATTACTTTATCCAAGTGCTCCAACCCTTCAATGCTTTTATACGGCAAAGGTTTTCGAACACCGTTGTAAATATGTGCTAATAAAATTGGATACAAAGTTTGGTTCACCAAGGATGATTTTCCACTTCCTGAAACACCAGTTATACAACAAAATGTTCCCAATGGAATTTTCAAATCGACATTTTTCAAGTTATGTCCTGTTGCTCCTTTCAAGGTTAAGAATTTCCCATTTCCTTTACGGCGTTTCGCAGGAATCTCAATCTTTAATTCACCTGTCAAGTATTTTGTTGTCAACGAATCAACGGTGTTCAATTCTGAAATTGGTGCAGCATTGATAATTTGTCCCCCGTGAATTCCAGCACCAGGACCAATATCCACCACAAAATCAGCAGCTTCAATCATTTCCTTGTCGTGCTCCACAACAATTACCGAATTTCCAGTATCGCGTAAACGTTTCAAAGAGTTGATCAAACGAGTATTATCGCGCTGGTGCAAACCAATTGAAGGCTCATCCAAAACGTACAACACATTCATCAACTCAGAACCAATTTGTGTTGCCAAACGAATGCGTTGTGCTTCACCACCCGAAAGTGTTTTTGCCGAACGATGCAAGGTTAAATAATCCAAGCCAACTTCTAAAATGAAGTTTAAACGCGTATTGATTTCTTTTAATATCTCTGTTCCAATGATGCGTTGATCGTTTGTTAACTTCGGTTCCAATTGCTTGAACCAATTCGCTAACTCAATCAAATCCATTTGGGCTAAATCACCAATGTGTTTTCCATCCAACTTAAAGTAATGCGACTCTTTTTTCAAGCGCGTTCCTTCGCAAGTTGGACACACTTTCTTGTTCATGAAACTCATTGCCCAACGTTGAATAGCAGCTGTGCTTTCTTCCGAATGACGTGAAACGAAATTGATGATTCCTTCGAAATAAACCATCGTGTTTTTCTTCGAGCGCTCAATGTCTTCATTTCCGTAAAGCAATACGTTCATCACTTCAATAGGAATTTCTTCCAAAGGTGTCGTAATCGAATAACCTTCTTGCGTCAAGTAGGACTCTAACTTATCGAAAATCCACGTGCGCTTGTATTCACCAATTGGCGCCAAACCACCTTTCTTAATCGACAATTTTGGATCTGGAATAATCTTCGTGATATCTGCTTCTGAAACTTCTCCTAATCCGCTGCACGAAAGACAAGCCCCATAAGGCGAATTGAACGAAAATAAACTTGGTTCTGGCTCTGGATATGAAATCCCAGAAGTTGGACACATCAACGAACGGCTGAAATGACGTACTTGTTCAGTCTCAAAATCCATTACCATCATCGCTTTACTTCCATGCTTCATAGAAGTAATAACAGAATCGTAAATACGTTTGCGATCGTCGCCTTTTATTGCCAAACGATCAATTACAATATCAATGTCGTGGATCTTGTAACGATCCAACTTCATTCCTTTTTCAATATCTTTTATTTCTCCATCAATGCGCACTTTCGTGAATCCCATTTTCTGGATTTGTTCAAACAATTCGCGGTAATGACCTTTACGTCCTTTTATTTTTGGGGCTAAGAAAATAACTTTCTTTCCTTCGTATTGTTCGATAATTAAATCTACAATTTGATCGTCAGAATACTTTACCATCAATTCTCCTGTTTCATACGAAACAGCAACACCAATTCTTGCATATAGCAAACGCAAGAAATCGTACACTTCGGTAATAGTTCCAACCGTAGAACGAGGTGAGCGAGAAACGGTCTTTTGTTCAATCGAAATAACTGGACTCAATCCATCGATTTTGTCGACATCTGGACGTTCTAATCCACCAAGAAATTGACGTGCATAAGCCGAAAAAGTTTCAATATAGCGACGTTGACCTTCAGCAAAAATGGTATCAAACGCCAAAGACGATTTTCCACTTCCACTCAAGCCAGTAAACACAACCAACTTGTTTCGCGGAATACGCAAATCAACATTCTTTAAATTATGTTCGCGTGCACCAAATACTTCGATATATCCTTCTTCGTTTTCTTCCACCTTATTTATACGATTCGTATGGTTTTAAATTCGTTCCATTCGCCGGTAATAGAATGGCAAATGTCTTGTTATTCTTAATTGTCAATTTGTTGGTCAGTAACCACGGATTCAATTTGATTAAAATCTTATAGTTAATGCCTTTCTCGATTGCCCATTCAGCCAAATTCGGAATGGATTCTTTTACAAAAACAGTTTTCGTCTTAAAAGGTTTATACAATTCGATGGCTTTTACGTCATAACCGTAAGCTTCTGGATTCTCAAAAATCAATTTCATGGCTAAGATGCGGAACACATACCGACCTGTTTCTGAATTCATGTGTGTATCGAAATAGTTGGTGGTTCCTTGCCAGCGCATATCACTGCGCACTCCACCAATTCCGCGATTGTAGGACGCAGCAGTCAAAACCCAATCTTTCAGTGTATCGTGTGCCGTTTTCAAGTATTCACATGCAGCAATCGTACTTTTCTTGATATTTAATCGTTCGTCCACTTCCTCGTTCATGATAATATCATGTTCTTTCGCTGTAAAGGGCATGAATTGCCAGAAGCCTTGTGCACCAACTGGACTCACGGCTTGAATCAAATTACTTTCGATGACTGCCAAGTATTTAAAATCCTCAGGAATTCCATTTGCTTTCAAGGTGCGTTCCATTTCTGGAAAGTAGCGATGAGCGCGTTTCATTGCTTGGAAGGTCGAACTTTGAAAATAGGCATTCACCAAAATCTCTTTGTCTAATCGCTCGCGAATATCTTCATCTTCCAAATTAATTGTTTCACCACAAAAGGTCATTTCTTTCGGCAAATCTGGAACGGAATGCAATTTAACTTCTTGAATTTCTTTGGCTAATTCTTCGTGCTTTTTTTCAGCTTGGCAGCCCAACAATCCAATAATTGGCAATAATATAAGGAATACTTTCATCTAGAATTTAATAGCTAACGAAAGTAATGAAAATGAAAGAGAATTATTTATTCTTATTAGGAAATTTGATTGTGTTTCGATACAAATAAGCGAAAACCAAAATGAAATAAAGAACAAAGAAGATAATTGGAAAAATAATGTTTATTTGAATCATATAAATCATTACCAATGAAAACACTAAGGAAACAAAACCAATTGCCACAAATACATACCATACTTGAATGTCCTTGAATCCTGCATAAACCAAATGATGCGTTGTATGGTCTTTCCCACCAACCATTGGTGATTGCCCTCTTTTCAAACGATTGATCACTACTGTCAAGGTATCTGCCGCTGCTGGTGTGAATGCAATTAAAGTAACTATTACACTAGCCCAAGCGTTCGTTTCAGTAGAAGAACTTACATTCCATAAATATTTAACTCCGAAAAACGCTACGAACAAACCAATGAATTGACTTCCAGCATCTCCCATAAACAATTTCGAAGGGTGAATATTGTAGCGTAAGAAACCAATAACAGCACCAATAACAGCAACTAGTGTCAGTGTCCAAATATTTGCATTAAAATCAAACACCATCCAACCCCCGAATAAGCAAGCCAACAAAATAAACAAAACTGTTGTTCCTGTAATTCCATCCATGTTATCCAACATATTCAATGAATTCATAATAATAATCACCCATAAAATAGTTAATGCTGCATCCACAAAATATATGTGGAATATATCAATGTATGTTCCAGTCCAAACGAAGACGAGTCCACAAAAAACCTGTACAGCTAATTTTATCAATGGTTTTGTATTATAGGCATCGTCGGCTAGCCCCATTAAAAATGCCATTGCAGCAGCTGAAAATAATCCTATATACTGTTTATTATGAAATATTACTTCATCATAAAAGATGATTGAATAAGCAATTGCAGAAAACACAAATACTACATAAAAACTAACTCCACCAAGCGAAGGTTTCGACTCATTGCTCCAACGAACAACAACATCGTTTTTATTACGAATACCTAGTGATTTTGAGAAATTCAACAACAGTACATTGCAGAGCATCGAGATGATAACTCCTCCAAGACCGAAACCTACAATTTGTATTAATTTGTCAATCACTTTATATTAATTTAAAATGGGGAGGTAAAAGAATCAAATAACTTACCAATCTTGTCTTTATCCGACACAATAGGTTTCGAGCAATTCCAATCAATATTCAATTTGGAATCATTCCATAAAAGTGTTTCCTCGTGAGTTGGAGCGTAATAATTTGTGCACTTATAAGAAAACAATGTACCTTCATCCATCGAAACAAAACCATGTGCAAACCCTTGTGGAATATAGAATTGCAAACCATTTTCAGCTGAAAGTTCCACGGTTTGACATTGACCATAAGTTGAAGAATTTTTACGTAAATCTACTGCCACATCCAATACTTTTCCTTTTAAAACAGAAACAAGTTTTCCTTGTGCAAAAGGAGGCAATTGAAAATGTAAACCTCTTAGAACATTCTGCTTTGAATAAGACACATTATCTTGCACAAAAACCACCTCTTCACCTAATAATTCTGAATATTTCTGTTCATTGAATGATTCAAAAAAATAACCTCTATCATCGTGAAATCTTCGTGGTTCGAGTAATACTAACCCTTCGATTTCAAATTTTGTACTGTTCATCGTTTAAATTTACTTCTAACAAAAGACCACAATCTTTTCAATAAGTTGCCTCTTTCAACTTCATTGTCTCCTTCATAATAACCATAACCATAATTGTATCCATAACCATATCCATACGCCGATGATCTTTTGGATGTTTGAACACCATTCAATATGACATTCAATTGATTCAATTGTTGCATTTCAAATAATTCTTTTACTCTAAAAGCAAAATTACGTTTTGAATAATGTGATTTAAAAACATAGATTGGAATATCGGCTTCTGTCAAGTTTTTTATACCATCAGAAACGAGTCCAATTGGTGGATTATCGATAATAATTACGTCGTAACTTTGCTTTAATTCTTCAACAATCTCTTTGAAGCGATCACTCAATAACAACTCAGAAGGATTTGGTGGAATTGGTCCCGCGGTTATAAAATCCAAATTTTCAAGCGTAGAATGTTGAATACATTGTTCAATTGTGAATTTGTTAATTATCAAACCACTCATTCCAAAGTTATTGTTCGTGTTTAACCCTAAATGCACTTTTGGTTTGCGTAAATCCAAATCAAGCAAAATTGTTTTCTTTCCAGACATCGCAATAATACCAGCTAAGTTTAACGCCACAAATGTTTTTCCTTCACCCGATATGGAAGATGAAATAGCAATTGTTTTATAATCTGGATGAATGTAGCTGAGATTCGTACGTATCTTTCGCATTGACTCAGCTAGCATTGATTTCGGCGAATTATGCACGACCAATTGTGAGAATTCCATCTCCGATTTAAACAACGGAACGCCTCCCAATATTGATGCGCGAGAAGGAAGTAATTTCTTTAAGTCATCCAACATATTTATTTCATTGAATGTTAAATACTTGAAAAACATTATACCCAGTCCGATTACGATACCAAAAAACACGAATGTTACATAAATCAATTTTCTATTCGGTGAAACTGGGGTATTATTTACAACGGGGCGAGAAAGAATTCGATTATTTGAAGCATAACCTGCATCTGAAATTGAATACAATACCTTTTTCTCGGTTAACAATGTAAAGTATTTCTCATTCAAGTCTTGAATATTCTTTAAACGACTAAATTCCATTTTCTTTTCTGGCAATTCAAAGAACTCACCTTCGAAACCTTGAATCTTTCCTTGAATAGAGCGACTATTTGCATACAATCGTTCCAGAATTGCGGCAACACTTTTACGAATCGAGTTAAGTTTTGTTTGAATCTTAGAATTTAAGGCTTTAACCTCGCTGTTTTCATCAGTCACTCGGTATAACAAATCTTCTTTTTTCTCTAACAAATCATACAAACCTGAAATTTGACCAGTTAACGATTGCTCATAGCTTTTACCAAGCATCTCTGGTAATAAACGGTAAATCTCCAAGCGATTCGGATCAGATTTCAACTTACTACTAACCAAATTTAGCGAACGGATTTCTTCCTCGATTTCAAATTGTTGATCTTGCAATTTTGAGATGTTTTCTGAAATAGTTGTACCAACAGCCTCTGGATCTGGCAAATTTGATTTGCGTTGGTATAGCATTAAGCTATCTTTAGAATTTTTTAATTCCCCAGCCAAACTATCCAATTGCTGATCAATGAACGTCAAAACATTCTCTGACCCTTTTCTCTTAACCTCTTCGTCGTATTCAATAAAAGCCTCCGCAACAGCCAAACTAATGTCATGACATAACTGCGGATTATTTCCTTGAAAAGATATTTGAATAGCTTTTGCTTCAGGATCTACTGGAAAGATTTGCAAGGATGGCAATAAACGAGCTGCATATGACTCAATACTATTAAACACAAAATACAACTCGTTATCACTTGATTCATCTTTGAACTCCCCTGGATTAGGAGAATCAATTGCAATATCAAAATGTTGGTTAGAAAGGCGTTCGTGTAACTTACCTTTTAATCTGTAGTTTTTACCCATATGAGTATAATTCACAGAAATTGTTTTTCCATCAAACCCAACAAAAACAGGAACATTAATCAAAGTAGAATCTTTTAATTCAAAAGGTGTTACATAAAATGAACTTGACAAATATTTCTCTTCGGTTAAAACTTGGCCTTTTGAAAATAAACTAACATTATAATTAGTTCGTTTAATCGCTCTCTCAAACATGAATTGAGAGCGCATTAATTCTATTTCTGAAGAAATATCATCTTGCTTTGAATTAATATTTTCAAGTTCAATAATATCTTTCGCATTGTCTTGATTGTCCAATTGAATGACCATTGAGGATTCATACGTTGGCTTAGTGTATCGCAAGAAGAAATAAGCAACAGTAGAAAATAATACAACAAACAAAACAGGCCACCACCAGTATCGCTTGATAATCGTTTGGAGAATCGCCGGATCGTAATCCTTATTTATTATGAGACTTTTATTGTTCAAACTAACTTTATTTCGTTATTGCTGTAAAAATAATTAGGGCACTTGACAAAATCGATAAAATTGGTGCCACCTCTTTTATTGTTTCTTTTGCAATGTCCGCATTAGGCTCAACATAAATATAGTCATTTGCCTGAACAACCATATCTACATATTTTAATCCTTCAACTGTTGACAAATCAACTCTATATATTTTACGCTCTCCATTTTCACGACGAATTAGATTAACGGAATTTGCTTTTCCACGCTCCGTTATTCCTCCAGCTTGCGCTATTGCCTCCATTAATGTCGTATTTGCATTTACAAGTGGAATCACCTTCGCATCGGCCCCATTCCCTGGAAAAACAATTACACGTTGATTCGTTATTTGCACCTGAACAAATGGTTCTTGGTATTCTTTCGAAAACAACTTTTGAAGTGTATCTTCGCATTGAGCAACTGTTAAGCCTTCCACTTTAACCGTCCCAACAATAGGCAATTCAACATTTCCTCCTCTTCGGACAATATATTCAGACATTCCATTTGTTTCTGCGGCACCTTCACGAATCCCACTCATCGATTCAATAATTTTTGTTCCATTATTCGTAGACAAAGAAAATCTCAGCTTATCATCCATTGATATTCTATAATCTTCGTTCGGAGTCATTGGAATTGAATCCATTTGAGCTGTTTCTCCTTTTGGAGCTTTAAACATGATATTACTATTGACTCCACAACTTTGGAAAAGCCAAATTATCAATAAAACCAAGAAGTATTTACACATTGAAGTCACGTTCATTTTTGCTTTGCATTTAACAACTCAAGGTAATATGTTTCCACATTTTTAACCAAGGTTGTGTAATGGAATTTTTCTTCTACGAAAGTCCATCCATTTTGTGACATTTTTTTACGTTTTTTTTCATCTTCAATCAATAGCAGCACTTTTTCCGCATAGATTTCTGGATTATTTTTAGGAACAATAAAGCCTGTTTCCCCTTCTAATAAAATATCTTTAACACCACCTACATCTGTTGTTACAACAGGAATGTTTGCCGCTTGGGCTTCAATTAAACTAACCGGCGTCCCTTCGTTATTCGAGGATAGACAAATGATATCCATTCCTGCATTAAAGGTTCCAATATCTTTGATCCAACTGGTCATTTCAACACGAAAATGGGCAGGAAAATCCAATTCATTGATTTTTGCTTTAATTGTTTCACGCTCAGTTCCATCACCAACGATGAACACAACACATTTCTTTTGTGTTTTAGACGCAACAATGCGCATTGCTTCTAAAAACAATGAATGATTTTTGATAGGCGCCAATCGACCTACTATGGCGATAGCAACTTCATTTTCAAGAATATGAAATTCCTTTCGTGTTATCGCACGTTTTTCATCCAAGTTCTCATGGAATTTATGCAAATCAAAACCAAGATTAATTACCTTAATTTTTGTCTCTGGACAAATATGATGTTCATTTGAAAGTTCCTTTTTCTGTAATTCAGAAATAGCAATAATTCCTGTGGATTTCTTTGCTAAGTTTCGCTCAATTGTTTTAAAAATAGCTGTTTTGATTTTACCGAAATATGAATGAAATACATGTCCATGAAAGGTGTGTACAATCACGGGAACTTTTAATGAATAAGCTGCTTTCCTACCCAAAGCACCAGCCTTTGAGGCATGTGTATGAACAATATCAGGCTGAAATTCTTCGATGATTTGCTTCAAACGTTTGTATGCCTTGCGATCACTCGAAAAATTAGGCAGACGTTTCATTTCGTCAATCAGCAATGGTTGAACACCATATTCTTCTAAAACGTGTAATGAATCAGATTCACCCTCTTCTGGTAATCCACCGACTAACAAAGTTTCGAAATCGTCCGAAATAAACCTAGTCAAAAACGTAGCATTATACGTTGGCCCACCGATATTAAATCGATTAATGATCCTCAATACTTTTATTTTTCTCACACTCTCCATCTACTATTTTACAGAAATAGTCTCACAATTGTCAAGTTACGGATCTGAGTAAAAAATGAGTTTCCTTAAATTGGTTGTTGAAAATTATTTTCAGCACAGTTCAAAGTAATCTGATGTTTACTCAATTTTACATAAATTTCGGCGCGATGAAGATACAAAGAATTCTCACATTATTATTCATACTTTTGGCTCAATTTGATTTTGCGCAAAATTCAGTTCAAAAAGCATTGAATACCTTTACGGCATCTTCCGAATTCGCAAATGCTGGAATTTCATTTTATGCAATTGACCTAACTTCAGGTGAAAAAATAGCCGATTACAATTCCAAAATGGCTTTACCTACAGCTTCAACTGCTAAACTCTTTTCTACCGCTTCTGCAATTGAATTGTTGGGGCCAAGTTATCGTCCAGAAACGCGTATTTATATTGATGGAAAAATCGACACTGAAGGAACATTAAATGGAAATGTTTGGATTCGAGGCGGTGGAGATGTGTCTTTGGGAAGTGATTATTTCACAGAAGACGGTCATGAAAAAGATTTCCTAGTTACCTGGTGCGACACGCTACAAAAACTGGGAATTAAAACCATTTCAGGCGCTATCATTGCGGACGGTTCTGAGTTCGGCTATTCTGGCATTCCAAAAGGTTGGAGCTGGAATGATATGGGAAATTACTATGGAGCAGGTGCTTCGGGAATCACCCTTTTCGACAACATGATCAAATACACCTTTAAAACTGGCGCAACAGCTGGAAGTAAAACTGAAATCACTTCAATGTGGCCGACAGTTCCTGAGCTTGTTTTTCACAATTATGCCACTTCTCAAAATGTTTCTGGAGACCATTGTTTTATTTATGGTGGACCCTATTCTTTGGATCGTTTTGCCGAAGGTTCTCTTCCATTAAACCGTGCAAAATTTGTCGTAAAAGGTAGTTTGCCCGATCCAGAATACCAATTGGCTTATGAATTTTACAATCAACTTTTAGCAAAAGGCGTTATCGTGAAAGAAGGTGCAAAATCTGTACGCCAATTAGATTTGATTCAGAAAAACAGATATACATCTAGTTACACTTTATTATACACACACAAGGGTAAAACCGTACAAGAAATCGCCAATTTGACTAACCTAAAAAGTATCAATTTGTTTGCAGAAGGACTTTTATGTTTAGTTGGTTACAAAATGACAGGAAATGGTTCAACTGAGGAAGGATTAAAGCAAGTTGAGAAATATTGGTCCACAAAATTTAGTTTTGGTGGAATATTTTTAAATGATGGCAGTGGATTATCTCGCAGCAATGGAATTTCAGCATCAAGCTTTGTTGATATATTAAAAGCAATGTCACTCTCAAAAAACTACGATGCTTATTTGAAAACACTACCTGTCGCTGGTAAATCTGGAACACTTGCTGGATTGTGCAAAGACCAACCAGGACAAGGACGAATTGTAGCTAAAAGTGGAACGATGGATAAAATCAAATCGTACGCTGGATACGTCAATTCAAAGTCAGGTAAAAAAATTGCTTTTGCCATCGTCGTTACAAACTACACTTCAAGCAGTAGCAACGTCGTTGGAAAAATGGAAAATGTCTTTAATGCCTTAGCCGTTTACTAATTCGACTTCTAGAATTTCTTTCCAAAAATCGTGAATCGTTCCACCTTCGCATTTGATCATTTGCGGAACAATACTCGCAGGTGAAAAACCTGGAGTTGTATTCACTTCAATTACATGAGGAACACCATTTACCACCATAAAATCAATGCGTGAAATTGAACGCAATTGCATCAATTGATAAATGTATTTTGCTTGTTTTTGAACCTCATCGCGCACCTCATCACTAACACGTGCTGGAGTAATCTCTTTTGATTCGCCTAAGTATTTTGCAGCATAATCGAAGAATTCGTTTTCGGAAGCAATTTCAGTTAATGGCAAAGCGTGAACACCACTTTTCTTGCGATAAACACCGCACGTAACCTCTGTTCCATCTAAAAATGATTCAATCACAACTGTTCTACCTTCCTTGAACGCATTTTCTAATGCTTCTGAAATTCCTTCTTCGGTTTTCACCTTTGAAATCCCGTAACTTGAACCGCTATCTGAAGGTTTTACAAAGATTGGAAGTCCCAATTCTGTAACAATTTGTGCTGGAGTATACTCATCTTTTCGTGTTAGGAAAAGTGATTTAGCCACGTTGATTCCAAAGTTTTTCAAAAATTGGTTGCAGTACCATTTGTCAAACGACAATGCTGATGCCAATGGACTTGAATTTACATACGGAATTCCATTCATCTCAAGCAGAGCTTGAATTTTTCCATTTTCTCCTGGATCACCATGAACATAAACAAGTCCAGCATCTAAACGAACTTCAGAACCATTATTAAATGTCATCGTATTCAAATCAAATGGAAATTGCTCATCATCAATTTGAGCATACCAACCTTTACGATCCACAACAATTTTGTAGACTGTAAAATCCTTCGGAAAATTATCCTGAATTGTTTGAGCACTTTTTAACGAGATTTCCCATTCCGAAGAAAATCCACCGCAGAAGATTCCAATTGTTTTCATTTGTGACATTTTAACGAAAGTATAATGAATCACTCAATCAGCTTTTATTCAATCAAAAAGTTATCAGCAAATCACGTGTTGATTACTCTTATTAAACATCGAAAAAACATCATTTTATTTCCATTTATGCAGTTACTTGTTAACAAAACATATTCATCTCCTTGAAAATCTAGTAAATACAATACTTTACAACTGACTAATCATTGTTGAAAAGGTTCAAATACATCACTTTTTTAAAAAGCCCATTTACCTTATATTTGCACCTAAAATTGGGAAACCACATATTCAAATTTCTATGTTTCGATATTTACTATTATGCGCTTTGACTTTAATGTCTGCTAATTTATTTGGCCAGGCAACAATGTATGAAGCCAACTTTGAACCACCATTTTTGGATTGGTCAATCACTGGAGACGTTTCAACTAATACATGGATAAAAAATACATGTGCTGGAAACGGTTCAAGTGCAGCGGGTACTTACGCTATGTATATAACGAAAGGCGGAGCAATTCCAGGTTGTGGAGCTACGGGTCAAGAGCAATTCGCTTATGACAATTCACCTTCAGGGATTAAACAGACAATTGCTTATACTACAATTGATGGAACGTGTGCTCAAAATTTGCAAGCCCACTTCGATTATCGTATTCAGGGAGTTGCAAGTGAAGATATTGCTGAATTAGTTTACAGTACGAATGGTGGATCTAGCTGGACAGCAGTTGGAAGTGCTTTTGCGTCAACTGCAACTTGGTCAACATCAACTGTAGCTTTACCTTTATCTCTAAATTATTCAAGTTTCCTTTTAGGGGTACGTTTCACATACAACGCAGCAACTGTCAATGGAACACCAATTGCTATCGATAACTTTAGTGTAACTGGAACAGACAACATTAATCCTGCATTAACATGTCCTCCAACACAATCATTACCAGTTTCTGCAGCGTGTTTAGCAATTGCAGATGATTACACAAAAAATCTTGTGGCTCTTTCCGATAACTGCACGGATTCAGTGGATATCAATGTTACTCAAAACATCTTGATTGGATCAACAATTCCAATTGCTCCTGGAGGAAGTACAACGATTATTCTTACAGCCTTTGACGAAGCAGGAAATTCTGCTCAGTGCTCATTTACATTAAACATCATTGATGATATCGATCCCGCATTTACGACATGTCCAAGTAACCAAACGGTATATGTAAACAGTAGTTGTAATGCAGTTTTAGGAAACTATACATCTCTTGCTGCTGCAACAGACAATTGCGCTGGAGCGGTTACAATTACACAATCACCAGTTGCTGGAACAAGTGTAAGCGGAAATGGAACAGTTACTCCTATTGTTTTAACTGCAACAGATGTGGCAGGAAACACTTCAACTTGTACTTTCAACGTAACAAATGCTGATACAATCTTACCAACGATTGTTTGTCCAAGTGCACAAAATATTTTTGCGAATAGTGCTTGTCAAGCAGTATTACCGAATTACACTTCTCTTGCAGTTGTGAATGACAATTGCGTTCCAAGCTCAAGTTTACTAATCAGTCAAACACCGGCACCGGGAACGTTGATTTCATCAGCACAACCAATCACACTTACGGTTAGTGGCGGAATTCCAAGTGGTTCAGTTTCTTGTCAATTCAACTTAGTACCTGTTGACACAATCAAACCGAATGTTATTTGTCCAACAGCTCCTACAATGTATGTGAATTCAAGTTGTCAAGTTTCTTTACCTGATTACACATCAGCGGTTGCATGGTCAGACAATTGTACTTCTTTGTTAGCTGACATGACATTTGTTCAAAATCCAGCGGGAGGAACATTGTTATCTTCCAACCAAACTGTTTCAATTACAGCTTATGATGATCAAGGAAACAATTCAACATGTTTCTTCACTCAAGTGATTTTGGATACCATTTCACCAGTTTTAGTTTGTCCACCAAATCAAACATTGTATTCAAACGCAAGCTGTGTAGCTGCGTTACCGAATTATGTTCCTATGATTAGTTTAACAGAAAACTGTTTCTTCATTTCGAACGTGACATATGTTCAATCGCCAGCAGCAGCTAGTAACATTAATGGTGTTACAACAATCACAATTACTGGAACAGATCAATCAGGTAACGATGGAACATGTTCATTCACAGTGACACCAATTGATACACTAGCACCAACAATTGTTTGTCCAAGCAACACAACTGTCAATACAAATGCTTCGTGTAATTACGTGTTGACCTCTGTTATTCCAAGTGCAACAATTGCTGATAACTGTACAACTTACGGTTCATTGATTCTAACACAATCTCCAGTCGCAGGAACTGTACTAGCAATTGGTACACATACAATCACATTAACGGCACAAGATCAAGCTGGAAATTCATCAAGCTGTTCTTATCAGCTTACAGTTGCAGATCAAACGATTCCAACGATTTCTTGTCCAGGAACACAAAACATTCCAGTTTCCACTAGTTGTTCTGCAACCTTATCAAACTTCCTACCATCTGTAACAGTTTCGGATAACTGTACTTCGATTGGTCAATTGATTGTAACACAATCGCCAGCAAGTGGAACCACAATTTCTTCAAATACCTCAATTAACATTACGGTTCAAGATTTAGCTGGAAACACAAACACTTGTTCGTTTACTGCTGTTCTGATCGACTCAACAGATCCTGTTGTCAACTGTCCAACTTCAGTAAATGTGGCAATAAACTCAAGTTGTCAATACTTGGTTCCAAATTTAAGTTCTCAAGTGACAGGTACAGACAACTGTAGCTCATTCGCAAGTATGACTTTGACACAAAATCCACCAGCTGGAGCAACAGACGGTGGTTTAACAGCGGTTGTAATTACATTAACTGATCAGCAAGGAAACAGTGCTACTTGTTTAACAATGTTAACACCAATTGATACTGATGCGCCAACTATAACATGTCCTTCACCTGCGCCAGTCAATAACGGTGCAAATTGTGATTTATCATTAGGATATTATGGTTCAACTGCATTGGTACTTGACAACTGTTCAGATTATTCAATTACACAATCACCAGCGATGGGAACAATCGTTCAACCTGGAGATCACATTATTACTTTAAATGTAATTGATGCGGGTGGAAACACTGCTGAATGTTCATTTACCTTGAGTGTTTTAGAAAATGTTTCTCCAACGATTACCTGTCCAGCAAACATTACAACATGTGATCCTATTGTCACTTTTGCAGCACCAGCATTTAATGACAATTGTTTAGTAGCATTGGTACAAACTGATGCAACAGGTTTAAATTCGGGTGATATTTTCCCAGTTGGAACAACCACTCTTTCTTTCATGGCAATTGATTCATCTGCGAATTCACAAACGTGTTCATTCCAAATTCAAGTATTGGACTTCCCTTCACCAGCAGTTGCGTTGGAAGATACAATTTCTCTTTGTCAAGTGACAAGTGCATTGGCTGAAGCGCAAGCTGTAACAAGCGGAACTGGAGAATGGACCTTGGTTTCAGGACAAGCAACATTCAATAATCAATTTGCAAACGTTACTGGCGTGAACAACTTGGGTTATGGAACAAACGTTCTTGCTTGGACAATTTCATCTGCTCAATGTGGTGAGACTTCTGATACTTTAAGAATCATTGTATCTCAACAACCATTACCAGCTAGTGCGTTGGATACGATTATCGCATGTAATGATCCAAGTGTACAATTGTCAGCAACGAATCCATTATACGGAATTGGCACATGGACAACTTCGCAAGGTGCAACGATTTCAGATATTCACTCAACGACACCAGACGCGACCAATTTAGCTGCTGGTTGGAATGACTTTGTTTGGACGGTAACAAATGGTAGTTGTCCAGCATCTTCAGATACCCTTCGTGTGTATACAGCAATGCAAGCGACAATTTTCCAAGTTGATACAGCTTTATGTGTTGAAAATGGAACCTTAAATTTAGTTGGTTCAGCTCCGGCCGTTGGTCAAGCAGGAACGTGGAGTTTTATTTCAGGTTCAGGAACACTTTCTTCAACAAATACTGCATCAACAACTGTAAGTGGGTTAGGTTTAGGCGTTAACATCATTGTCTACAAAATGACAAATACCGAATGTCCTAATACAACAGACTCAGTAGAAATTGTTGTGTCAATGTGCAATGATTATAATCCTGTTTTCCCAACTGTAATTACTCCAAATTTCGATGGTAAAAATGATTTGTTTGAAATTGATTATTTGGAGCTTGTATATCCAGAATGCAAAGTGACAATATTTAACCGTTGGGGATCTGTTGTTTATGATTCCGTCGGATACAAAGACCCTTGGGATGGAACGTACAATGGAGAAGATTTGCCAATGGGAACTTACTTCTACAAAATTGAATTAAACGATGATAAATCGACAGTTTATAACGGATCAATCAGTATCATCCACTAAAAATTAGCTATATGAAAAGAATTAATTATACAATCGGATTAGTAGCGCTAAATTTTATGATGAGTGCTATCACTTTTGGTCAACAAGAGTATCAATTTGCAAATACCGTAAACAATCCTTATTTACTAAATCCAGCTGCGGGAGGAATGACAGATGTTATGCAATTTGAAGCTTCAACTCGCATGCAATGGTTGGGTTACGATGGTGGACCAAAAACCATTTTACTTTCAGGTCATAGCCAAATTAAGTTTGGAAAATCTGGAGAAAAAGCCTTGGATGAATTTAACATTCGTGATGAAAAGTTATTCCAGGGTCCAGCAGTTTCAACCTCAAAATCGAAACATGTACTTGGTGGAAAAGTTTGGAATGATGCAATTGGTCCATTCTCAAAAACCGCTATTCAAGGAAGTTATGCCTATCATTTACCATTAACGAAATACATTAATATTGGAGTTGGTTTAGGTTTAGGATATAGTAATTTCCGTTTAAACGATTCAAAAGTAATCTTGCATCAGAACGATGATAATACCTACGCACAATTCTTAGGTAATTCTTCACAACAAAGTTTTGCTGACGCACAAGCTGGTTTAGTAGTGTACAGTGAGAAGTTTTTCTTTGGGTTGAGCACAACACAGTTCTTAAAAAACAAAGTAGAATTGAATCAAATTTCAACTGCTAGTAATTTCAATCGCCATTATTTTATGATAGCCAAATATAAAATTGAAGGAGAAGGTGATATTGCTATCGAGCCGAATGTAGTAGTGAAAATGGTTCAAAACAGTCCAATTTCAGTTGATTTCGGAGCGCGTGCCTTGTACAAAAACAGTAGTTGGTTTGGAGTTCAATTCAGAACATCTAGTAGTTTAGTTTTCCAAATTGGAAGCAACTTGATTAAAAACCTTTATGTTAGCTATGCTTACGAAGCATCGATGGGTAAATTGAGAACTGCAGGAAATTCTACACATGAAATTCAATTAGGCTATTACTTAGGAAGAAACCGCAATGTCGATAAAGAATTGAAAGAGAATTCAGAAAAACTATAATTGACTAATTGAAATGCGTTTACTTTATTTCATTTTATACTTTACATTAAAATACACCTTGTATGTGTTCTATCCGCGCATCAAGACCGTAAATACACCTAAAATGTTTCTTGGTAGAACGATCTATGTGAGCAATCATGCAGCGTCGTTTATGGACCCATTAGCTGTAGCTGCTTTGCGTCCACCAATTGTATTCTTCATGACACGTTCGGATATCTTTACGACCTTCATGAAGCCAATTTTATGGGCATCACATATGTTGCCAATTTACCGTCAACACGATGGAGTGGATACAAAAGATGAAAACCAAAAAGTATTTGAGAAATGTGCACGCATATTATTCTATGGAAGAAACCTTTTAATCTTTGGCGAAGGATTTACGGATGATACATTCATTCGACGCTTAAAGCCCGTTAAAAAAGGAGCTGTACGCATTGGATTTTTCGCATTAGAAAAAACTAACTGGAAAAAGAAAATTTATCTTGCGGCTGTTGGATGTAATTATTCAGATCCGAATCAAATGCGCAGTGACTTATTGATTTCGACATCCGATCGAATTTGCTTGAATGATTATCGTCAAGAATACGAGGAAAATCCAAACAAAACAATAACTGATTTAACCAAACGCATTGAGAAATTGATGCAGGAACAAATCACGCATGTTGAAGAAAAAAATTGGGCGCCTTTCCATGAAAACGTAATGCGTTTAACACGCAAAGGAATGAATGCTAAAAACAGTGACACATCAATTCCCCTGGAAAAACGTTGGCATTACTCACAAAATTTAGCACATTGGCTGAATGCGCGTAGCCCTGAAGAGTTGACACATCTTGAAGGATTAAAAACGGATATGGATCGCTATTTCTCACTCATCAAAAAAATGAGGATTGATGAAAATTACCTGTATGAAAAATCAGCAACAGGAACGATTTCTAGAACTTCTGAACTTGTGAAATTGATTCTTCTATTCCCATTTATGTTATTAGGAATGATTCATTGTGCGCCAGTCTATTTGTTGGTTAAGAAATTCGTTGAGAAATCGTTCAAACGCAAAGTATTCTGGGGCTCCGTTAAATTGTTACTTGGAATGATTGGTCTTGGACTTATTAATATCCCAGTGATTTTCTTGTTTAAAACATTTATTTACCCAAGTTATTGGATTGGTTTTGTTTACTATCTGGCTATTGGATTATTTGGTTTAGCAGCATATATGTGGTTTGTTAACTTCAAACGCTTCAAAGAAAAAGGAATTGTTTCAAAAGCAGATTTATCGAAGTTCATCGCAAAGCGCAACGAATTAATCGAGAAAATAAAGAATGAAATACCTGTAGCTTAAACTTATTTTGAAGCGGATAGGCTAAGAAAATAGATGATTCCCAATCCTACAATAAGCGAAATCAAGATGTTTGCTAATGCAATCGCGTAATTTCCAGTTTGGAAGAGTTGTATCGTTTCGTTACTAAAAGAACTAAAGGTGCTGAATCCACCACAAAAACCGATTACAATTAACGGTTGAATCCATGCGTGTTCTTTCAATTGATTCGAAAAGGTGTAAACAACCAAGCCTAAAATGATACACGCAAGAACATTGGATACAAATGTTCCCAAGGGAAAATTACCCACAAAAGCTTTCATTGCTCCTTTGCCAATTGCGTAACGCGCAATGCTTCCTAGTCCTCCGCCAATAAATATGTATACTATGTTCATTTGACTTTTTCTGAAAAACGAAGATACAACAATCGATGAACTAGAAAAGCAATTAGACTGCCCACAAGCGCTCCCACGAACACATCTGACAAATAATGTACTCCAAGGTAAATGCGACTGTATGCAATGATCATTCCGATGAATAGCAAAGGGAAAATCAATTTTGGATACGCTTTCCGCAAAACCAAATAGATAAAAGTGATAATTGCAAAAAAGTTGGCAGCATGGCTTGAAATAAAACCATATTCACCGCCTTTGTAATATTCACCTGGTTTGATCAGATAATAATGCAACTTTTCTGTTAATAGTAAATTATGGGATGGGCGATAACGCAAGAATACATTCTTGAACAAATGAACTGAGGTCAAATCTGTCAAAGCAATTGTTAAACCAATCAAGCCTAAAAACAAAAACAATTGATTGCGTGTCAGCTTTTTATAAGCAAGAAAGAGCAGTATTAAATAAAGTGGAATCCAAGTTATTCTAGCAGAAATCCACCACATCAATTCATCCATAAATGGACTGTTCCAACCATTGACGGCTAAAACAATTGAGCGATCTATTTCCTCAAGAAATTCAATCATGGTTTAAACGTTCCCAAATCAAATCTTTCAGTTCTGTTAAGCCTTTTTCAGCAACTGAGGAAATAAACAAATATGGAATCTTTGGCAAATCTTTTTTGATATCAGCAATCAATTCATCATCCAACATGTCCGATTTTGTAATTGCTAACAAACGCTCCTTGTGCAACAATTCTGGATTGTATTGCTTCAATTCGTTCAACAAAACTTTGTATTCTGCATGAATATCATTACTATCTGCTGGAATCATGAACAACAACAATGAATTTCGTTCAATGTGACGCAAGAAACGCAATCCAAGTCCTTTTCCTAAATGGGCACCTTCAATAATTCCTGGAATATCTGCCATAATAAACGAACGATAATCACGGTATTTTACGATTCCAAGGTTCGGTCGAACCGTTGTAAATGCATAATCACCAATTTCAGGTTTTGCTGAAGACAACACTGATAAAAGCGTACTTTTTCCTGCATTTGGAAAACCAACTAAACCAACATCGGCTAATACTTTCAATTCTAAAATTTTCCATCCTTCTTTACCTTCTTCTCCCGGTTGAGCAAAACGAGGCGTTTGGTTGGTTGGCGATTTGAAATTGTTATTTCCTAATCCACCACGACCACCAGGTTGAATGATTCTTTCTTCGCCTTCTTCTGTGATTTCAAACAAAATCTCTCCTGTTTCCATGTCACGAGCAACGGTTCCCAATGGAACTTCGATGTACTCATCTGCTCCTTGCGAACCCGTTTGAAGATTCGCAGAACCATGTCCACCATGTTTTGCTTTGATGTGTTTCTTGAATTTCAAGTGAAGCAATGTCCACAATTGGGCATTACCGCGCACGATGATATGACCTCCACGTCCTCCATTTCCTCCATCAGGTCCACCAAGGGGAATGTACTTCTCTCTACGGAAGTGAGTTGATCCTCCTCCTCCATTTCCTGAAGTACAATGAATTTTAACGTAATCAACAAAATTATCAGAGGCCATATTCGATTTTTTTTTACAAAGATAGGACTTTACAGTCAATTAAGGGGAGTTCTAAAAATACAAGTTTTTCAAAAGAGCAATTAAAGAAGCTAGTTGTACAGCTAGATTATATGAAAACAGGTTCATATTTGAACTAATAATCATCAAACTAAATAAATGCAGAAATGTTTCACATCGCATTCATTATGCTTCAAAATCACTTTTCAAGGTAGCCCGCTAACTTTTCAAATTGCTTTTTCGCCTAATAAACACGAAGTGAAATTTTGAAAATTTGAATTTTTCGAATTCCCCTTAACTAAAAATGCCAACTTCAATCGAAGCTGGCATCATTACTATGTATTAATTATTAGATTGCGTCGATTGCACTAAACAAACGCGCAGTGATATCATCAATTGAACCAATTCCATCGATAGACACAAATTTATTTTGTGCTTGATAGAATGATTTTACTGGTGCCGTTTCGTTATTGTAAACAGCAATTCGGTTTTTAATAATCTCAGGATTCGCATCATCTGCACGTCCACTCACTTCAGCACGTTTCAACAAACGTTGCATCAATTCGTTTTCTTCTACTTCCAATGCCAACATCACACGAATAGTTGTGTTCAATTCACCTAAGAAATTGTCTAATGCTGTTGCTTGTGCATTTGTTCTTGGGAAACCATCAAAAATAAATCCTTTTGATTCTGGATGTTTCAACACTTCTGAACGCAACATATTGATGGTTACCTCATCTGGCACCAATTGTCCTTTATCCATATAGCTTTTCGCCAATGTTCCAAGTTCTGTTTCGCCTTTAATGTTCGCTCTAAAAACATCACCTGTTGATAAATGAACTAAACCATATTTCTCAATCAATCGTTCTGACTGTGTACCTTTCCCTGCTCCTGGAGGTCCGAATAAAACAACATTTAACATACTTCTGCGTGAGGTTAATCCTCTTTTAATTGATAAATTTCACGTAAATTTCTTCCCTTTTCATCGTAATCCAAACCATATCCTACAACAAATTTGTTTGGGATAGTAATTCCTACTAATTCTGGGGCTTTTTTACCTTTAAAAGCATCCGGTTTGTACAATAATGTACACACTTTCACTGAAGCTGGACTTTCTGCTTTTAAAAGAGTAATTATCTTATCGATCGTAATTCCTGTATCAACAATATCCTCAAGAATGATCACTTCTTTGTTCTCGATTGAAGCATTCAAACCAATTAATTCATCTACACGTCCAGTTGTTGACATACCACCATGGTACGAACTAACTTTCACAAAAGAAATTTCACACGGAAGTGTAATGGATTTTAAAAGGTCTGCGGCAAACATAAAGGCACCATTTAAAATGGCGATAAAAATGACTTCTTTGCCTTGGTACTCGTCGTTTATACGCGCAGCCAACGTTTTGATCTTCTCTTGAAGTTCGTTTTCGCGGATAAACACCTCGAATGATTTATCGTTTATTTGAATCACCTATTCGCTGAATTTGAGATGCAAAGGTATGATTTTATTAAAAAATCGGTTAAATAATTGTTACTAAACTTATCAACCACTCAAAAAAAGCCACTTATCTTTGTTGCATGCAAAAAATATGGTACGGACATTCATCTCGTCTTGGGATGGTAGGAGGCGGTCAACTAGGCCGAATGTTTATTCAAGAAGCAATTAATTTCGACGTACATGTTCACGTACTCGATCCAGATGCCAATGCGCCTTGCAAACATATTGCACACTCTTTTACCCAAGGCTCATTGAATGATTATGACACTTTGTACAATTTTGGTTTGGACAAAGATGTGTTAACTGTAGAAATTGAAAATGTCAATATCGAGGCATTAGAAGCGCTTGAGAAATTGGGAAAGAAAGTGTTTCCGCAACCACGCGTTTTGCGTATCATCAAAGACAAAGGCATTCAAAAAGAATTTTACAAAGACCATAACATTCCAACTGCTCCGTTTCAATTGACTGAAAATTTGGAAGATGTAAAACAATTAGCGGATCAATTACCCTTCGTTCAAAAAATGAGAACCGGTGGATATGATGGAAAGGGTGTTCAAGTTTTGCGAACTGAAAGCGATTTTGAAAATGCCTTTGAAACACCAAGTGTAATCGAAGAAATGATTCCTTTTGAAAAAGAAATTTCAATTATCGTTGCACGAAACGAAAACGGTGAAATGGCCGTTTATCCAGCTGTAGAATGTGAATTTAGCGAGGAAGCGAATCTTGTTGAATTCTTATTTGCTCCTGCAGATATTTCTAATGAAATCGAAAACAAGGCTATTGAACTAGCTAAATCCGTTATTGAAAAATTAGAAATGGTCGGTATTTTGGCTGTTGAATTATTCTTATCAAAAGACGGTTCTTTATTGGTCAATGAAATTGCACCGCGTCCACACAACAGCGGACACCATACAATAGAATGCAATGTGACATCACAGTTCGAACAGCACATGCGTTCTGTGTTGAATTTACCCTTGGGTTCAACTGAAATCCTTCAAGCAGGAGCAATGATTAACCTATTGGGCGAAAAAGGCTATGAAGGCGATGTTTACTATGAAGGATTAGAGAAATTCATCGGAAAACCTGGTGTTCACCCGCATATTTATGGAAAAGCGCAAACGAAATCATTCCGAAAAATGGGGCATGTTACGATTGCTGGCAAAGATTTAAACCACGTCAAATCACTGGCATTAGAGGTGAAAAACGGAATTCGCGTCCTTGCAAAATCCTAAATAAAGTTAAAACGACATAAATTTTCTTTTTGAAAAGCCCTATTTAATGGGCTTTTTTCATTTTAAAACATTTTGTTTAATCTTTTTCTTGTTTCGTTAAACATTTTTTGTTTAACTTTGAAGGGTTGATTGTTAAACAAAACTTAAAATTATGTCCACAATTGAATTTAACGAAGCATTAATTGGATTAGAAAATAACCTACATGCTTTTGCGATGAGTTTCACTAGAAACAATGATGATGCAAAGGATTTAACTCAGGAGACAATGTTAAAGGCAATCACCTATCGCAATTATTATACGCCACAAACGAATTTTAAAGCTTGGGTCTTCACGATTATGAGAAATATTTTCATCAATCAATATAGACGCAAAGTGAAGAGCGGAACTATTTTCGATAACTCAGAAGATTTAAAATTGTTGGTTAACACAAAAGACACTTCTTTCTCTCCAATAAACTCTATCATTGAAAAAGAAATTGATAAACAAATCAATAAATTAGAGAAGGATTACAAAGAACCTTTTGAATTACATTTCCAAGGTTTCAAATACAAAGAAATTGCTGATCAACTTGAAATTCCAATTGGCACTGTTAAAAGTCGTATATTCATAGCACGCAAGAAATTAATGAGCTTTTTGCCAGATTATAATTATTCAATGAACTAATGGCAAAAAAAGTAACCATAATAGGTGCTGGAATCTCCAGTTTATCCACAGCAGCATTTTTAGGAAAAGCAGGTTACGATGTAACCATACTTGAAAAAAATGCAACAATTGGTGGACGCGCACGTCAATTCGAAGTAGATGGCTTCGTTTTTGACATGGGCCCGAGCTGGTATTGGATGCCTGATGTATTTGAAGCATTTTACAATAAATTCAATTATACAACTTCTGATTTCTATGAACTTGTACGTTTAGATCCTTCTTATGCTGTTTTTTGGCAAGATGGAGACAAAACAAATATTCCAGCAAGCGAACAAGAGTTGATGACTTGGTTCGAAGAATTGGAACCAGGAAGTGCAGCACATTTAAAAACGTTTCTTGCTGAGGCAAAATACAAATACGATGTTGGAATGAAAGAGTTGGTGCACAAACCAAGTCTCAAACTTACCGAATTTGCTGACATGCGCATTTTAAAAGGATTAGTAAAATTAAATCTACTTTCATCCTTCTCGAAATACATTCGTAAACATTTCAAAAACGAAAAAATACTTTCACTTCTTGAATTTCCAATTTTGTTCTTGGGCGCAATGCCAAAAGACACACCAGCACTTTATTCTTTGATGAATTACGCAGACATTTCGCTTGGAACTTGGTATCCAATGGGTGGAATGCACAAATTCATAGAGGCCTTCGAACGCATCGCAAAAGAAAATGGTGTTAAGATCGAAGTGAATCAAGAGGTTACTTCTATTAAATCAGAAAATGGAAAGGTGACACATGTTGTCACTTCATCTGGTGAGTTTGAAACCGACATTTTAGTTTCTGGTGCAGATTATCAGCATACGGATGATAAAATTCTTGCTGAAAAAGCAAATTACAACGAAAAATATTGGGATTCACGAACAATGGCGCCATCCTGCTTGTTGTTTTATTTAGGAGTTGATAAAAAAATCGAAGGTTTAGAACATCACAACCTGTTTTTTGATGAGCCATTTGAGCAACATGCAAAAGAAATCTATAAAGATCCTTCTTGGCCATCTGCGCCCTTGTTTTATGCAAGTGCTCCATCTAAAACGGATCCAAATGTAGCTCCAGAAAGAAAAGAAAATTTGTTCTTATTGATTCCAATTGCGCCAAACTTGAAAGACGACGAAGAGACACGTGACAAGTACTTTGACATTTTAATGAATCGTCTTGAGTCACGAACAGGTCAATCAATCAAAGAACACATCGTTTACAAGAAAAGCTATTGCATTTCAGATTTTAAAAACGATTATCATGCATTTAAAGGGAATGCGTATGGTTTGGCAAACACCTTGCGTCAAACAGCCATATTAAAGCCTTCGCTTAAAAATAAAAAACTTCAGAACATGTATTATACAGGACAATTAACAGTTCCTGGTCCTGGAGTTCCACCTGCAATTATTTCAGGAGAAGTAGTTGCAAAAGAAATTATGAAAGATTTCAAATTAGAACTAGTAAAACATTAACTCACCTCACTATTATGAAATTACTATTTGACAACGTATCACATGAAATGAGTGAGCTAACAACAAAAAGGTATAGCACCTCATTTTCACTTGGTATTTCTTTTTTAGACAAAGAATTGCACAAACCAATCTATGCAGTTTACGGTTTCGTTCGTTTTGCGGATGAAATTGTTGATTCGTTTCACGGATTTGATAAAGAAGCCTTATTGCTTGATTTCAAAGAACAAACATATCGTGCAATCGACCAAGGAATTTCGTTGAATCCAATTTTAAATAGCTTTCAATGGGCTGTCAATAAATACCAAATTCCTCATGAATTAATTGACACTTTCCTAGATAGCATGGAAATGGATTTGGAAAAGAATGCCTACGATAAAGCAAAATATGAACAATACATTTTAGGCTCAGCGGAAGTAGTAGGTTTAATGTGTTTAAAGATTTTCGTAGAAGGCGATCAAGCCGAATACGATAAATTAAAACCGTATGCCATGAAATTAGGCTCGGCATTTCAAAAAATCAATTTCTTGCGCGATTTAAAAGCTGATTATCAAGATTTGGGTAGAACTTATTTTCCAGGAATTGACTTGAATGAATTCAATGCAACTGTTAAAAAAGAAATCGAAGCAGACATCGAAATTGATTTTCAACTAGGTTTTGAAGGAATCAAACAACTACCAAAAAAAGCTCGTTTTGGTGTATACATGGCGTATGTTTATTACTATAAATTATTCAAAAAAATCAAGACAGTACCTGCTCAAACTATCTTAAACGAACGTGTTCGCATTCCAAATAATAAAAAATACCGCTTGTTTGTGACGTCATATCTTAGACATAACTTAAATTTGATTTGATTGAGAGAACAAATGTATACTGACGTAATTCTTGTAAACGAAATGGACGAAGTCCAAGGAGCAATGGAGAAATTGGAAGCCCATGAGAAAGGCCTCTTACATCGCGCATTCTCTATTTTTGTTTTTAATTCGAATAATGAATTACTAATTCACCAACGCGCTTTCGGAAAATATCACTCAGAAGGTTTATGGACGAACACCTGTTGTTCTCATCCTTTACCAGGAGAAACTGTCATCGAAGCAGCGCATCGCCGTCTTCAAGAAGAAATGGGTTTCGACTGTGAGATGAATTGCGCCTTTCATTTCGTGTATCACGCTAAACTGGATAACAATTTAATTGAGCACGAATTAGACCATGTGATTATTGGTTATAGTGATCTAAATCCAACATTGAATCCAGAAGAGGCGATTGACTTCAAATGGATTAAAATTTCAGAATTAATTAAGGATATTACTTTAAACCCGCAACATTATACATTCTGGTTCAAAACAATCTTACAAAATCATTTTGACCAATTAATCAAATACATCCCACATGAAAGTTTGTAGAAGAACCACATTTAATGCTGCCCATCGATTATTCAACCCAGAATGGTCAGACGAAAAAAACAGAGAAGTATTTGGTAAATGTTCCAATCCTAATTATCATGGACATAATTACGTTTTGGAAACATGGGTCGAAGGAGATGTTGATCCGGAAACAGGTTATGTCGTTGATTTGAAAGTATTGAAAGAAATCATCAACAACGAAATTTCTGAACGTTTTGACCACCGTAATTTAAATCTTGATTGCCCTGAGTTCACCAATTTAAAACCATCTGCTGAAAATATTTCCATTGTTATTTACAACATTCTCAGACCGTTTATAGACGAAAAGCACAATTTAATTATTCGTTTATGGGAAACAGAAAATAACATAGTTGAATACAACGGAAAATGACAAATATCTTCTGGCACCGACGCGATATACGCATTCATGACAACGCAGGATTATACAAGGCTTTAAAGTCCGGAGAGAAAATTCAACCGATTTTTATTTTTGATTCTACAATTTTATCTCGCCTTTCGGTATCAGATCAGCGCGTTTTATTTATTCATCAGGAAATAAAAAAACTCAAAGAAAAATATGCAGAATACGGAAGTGATTTAAAAGTGTATCACGGTGATCCCATTGAATTAATTCCATTAATCGCGGATATTTTCAATGCTAAAGCAGTATACACAAATCGAGATTATGAACCCTACGCACTTAATCGTGACAAAACCATTTACGAATTACTCAAAGCTCAAAATTGTGAATTAGTAGGGTCTAAAGACCATGTAGTATTTGAAAAGAATGAAGTTTTAAAAGCAGACGGTTTACCGTATACAGTTTTTACTCCCTATTCGCGCAAATGGAAAGAAAAATTGAGTCACTTTTTTCTTAAAAGTTATCCAACAGAAAGTTATTGTGGAAATTTAATTCATTCCGATGTTGAACCATTAATGTCGTTAGAAAATATTGGATTCAATTCACATCAATTTGTCGATTTCCCGGCTATTGAAATTCCGCTTTCCACAATCGAAACATACAATGAGACTCGAGATATTCCATCAATTTTAGGCACTAGTAGACTAAGTTTACACCTTCGTTTTGGGACAATTAGTATACGTGAATTAGCACGTGTTGCTAATACAAAAAATGAAACTTACTTAAACGAACTCATTTGGCGTGATTTCTATCAAATGATTATTTTTCATTTCCCGCATTCATCAACAGATTCGTTCAAAAAGCAGTACGATCGCATTCAATGGGAACAAAATGAAAAACATTTCACTGCATGGTGTGAAGGTAAAACAGGCTATCCATTGGTTGATGCCGGAATGCGTGAACTGAATGCAACAGGGTTTATGCATAACCGCGTTCGTATGGTCGTCGCGAGTTTTCTGACTAAACATTTATTATTAGATTGGCGTTTAGGAGAAGCTCATTTCGCTGAAAAATTACTGGATTTCGAATTAGCAAGCAATGCTGGAGGCTGGCAATGGGCTGCTGGTTGCGGTTGCGATGCAGCGCCTTATTTTAGAGTATTTAACCCAACTAGTCAACAAGAAAAATTCGACAAAGACTTCAGCTACATTAAAAAATGGGTTCCTGAATTCGGAACTTCTGACTACCCAGATCCAATTATAGATCATAAATTTGCACGCGAACGTGTATTAGCACGATACAAAGAAGCATTAACTTAAACAATTTAACAATGGCATTACAAATCGGCAACAATTGTCCATCATTCAAACTAGCAAATCAATTCGGTGAACTTATAGATAGTGCAACTTTAATTGGTACGAAAAATTTAGTAATCTATTTTTATCCAAAGGATGATACACCAGGATGTACAAAAGAAGCCTGTTCATTCAGAGATTCTTACGAAGAATTCAAAGATTTAGGTTGTGAAGTAATTGGCATCTCATCTGATTCGGTAGAGGACCATAAAAAGTTTGCCGAAAAACACCGTTTAAGTTTTAACCTTCTTGCCGATACTTCAAAAGAATTACGCAAAGCATTTGGTGTACCTGGAAACCTGTTTGGGTTAATACCAGGACGCGTAACGTATATTATTGATTTAGAAGGAAAAATTCGCGGTGTTTACAATTCACAAACAAATCCACTTGGTCATATTGAACAAGCATTGGAATTGGTTAAAAAGTTATAAGTTATTTGAATCGTTCATCAACAACTTTAAAACGATAAGCAAAAATCGCTTCCAATTTTGGACGGATTATCATTGGATGAATCAATCTTCCTAGTATTCCAAACGGAACTTCGTATGAAACAATGTCGGTCATTTCAACACCGCCTTCAACAGCTTTGAAATGGTGTTCATGGTGCCAAATTTTGTAAGGTCCTTTACGTTGTTCATCCACAAAATAATTTTGATTTTTAACATGCGTTATTTCAGTTATCCAGCGCATAGGAATGCCTAATAACGGACGCACACGATATTCAATCATCAATCCATCATACATGTCTTTTGGCGTTTCAACCAACACATCAAACCCCATTGATCTCGGAGTAATTTCCTTCAAATTAGCAGGAGATGAGAAAAATTCCCAACACGTTTCCATATCTGCTTTTACGAACTGAGTGCGCTTTAATTGATACATACTTTTTTCTTTGTAAAACAATGTAAATTAGCTTTTGTTCTTTATTCAAACAAATGAAATTGAAGTAACACGAAAACAAAAAGCTTATGTGTACTTATGTGCCTTAAGTGGTTAAAAAAGGAGTGACACGAAAGGAAAAACCTCAAGTGTACCTCTCTGCCTTATGTAGTTCAAATTGAAGTAACACGAAAACATAAACCTTATGTGTTATTAGTGCTTTAAGTTGGTTGAAAAAGGAGTAACACGAAAGGAAAAAGCTTATGTGTACTTATGTGTACTTATGTGCCTTATGTGGTTTAAGGAGCTAGACAATACAACCTTATGTGCTCTTATATGCCTTATGTGGTTCAAAGAAAAATGACAAGATCCTTTCATGCAATAAAATAATCCAGACCTAATAAATTCCTTAACCTACATCAACAATAATTCCCTTTCTTCTAACCTATCTTTGTCCCAACAAATTGATATTAACATAAAAAAGAACAATAACATGGAAACAAAATGGGCTATTGACAACATGCACAGTGAAATCGCATTCAAAGTGAAACACATGATGATTACAAACGTGAGCGGAACATTCGGTCAATTCACAGCAAGTGCAACAACAACAGGAGATGACTTCGCAACAGCAAACTTCGATTTTTCTGCAGCAGTAGATTCAATCAACACTGGAGTAGCAGATAGAGATGGACACTTAAAATCAGATGATTTCTTTAATGGAGAAGCATACCCAGTAATCACATTTAAAAGTACGGGTGTTACAAAAAAAGATGATGAAAATTACGTTATCGCTGGAGATTTAACAGTGCGTGATGTAACTAAACAAGTTGAATTAGCAGCAGAATTCGGTGGTATCGTTGTTGATCCATACGGACAAACAAAAGCAGGTTTAACTATTTCAGGTAAAATTAAAAGAAGCGAGTACGGTCTTAAATGGAGCGCAATCACTGAAGCAGGAAGCATCGTAGTAAGCGACGAAATAAAATTAAACGCGGAAGTACAATTGATAAAACAATAATCAAACTTCTTTGTTATACTATCATAGTAGTAGGTTGATGTTAAAAGTCGTACTCACAGAAATGTGGTGCGGCTTTTTTCTTTTCTTCAAATTCCAGCCTAATGTGACTTATTTGTTTATGCACGGCAATCTAGAACCTATGCGCTCTCATGCGACTTATGTGGTTAAAACTGCCACCTTAATCCTTATGTGCGCTTATTTGACTTATGTGGTTAAAATACTACCAACTACCTTCATGTGCACTCATGTGCCTTATTCGGTTATGTGTTGAGCAGCTCGAAACTCCCTATTTCTCTAATGTGCCTTATGTGGTAAAAAACTAACTACTCCTTATGTGCCCTTATGTGCCTTATGTGGTTTAGTGTTGATTACCACGAAACACCCTCTTGCCCTTATGTGCCTTATGTGCCTTATGTGGTTCAAAAAAAACACCCAAAACTACCTAACATAATCCTGTTTATGCACCAACATATACTGATCACCTTCTAATTTCACATACCCCTGATCGTAACAGAAATAATAGGTCGCACCTTTTTGAGTGGTATAAATATTCGTGAAATAGTGAAAATTAAATCCTTCTTCAGCTAAACGAATTCCATCCACAGTTTTCTTTCCTGATGGATTCATCACACTTAAAATACGACGATTCTTGCGCAAAATATTGTTGATTCTACGCATATAAGCAGTTGCATCCTCATTCTGACGATTATTGAACGTGTTACGACAATAATCCGAACAAAACTTCTGATCCTTTCTTCCTGATAATTTCTGACCACATTCTTTACATGCGCGTGTTTCCATTCGTGATGGTTTGGTAGTTAATGTAAAACAATGTTAACAATATTTAACAGCAAAATCAAGTGTTTTAGAGCTTAACTTTAACACCTTTGTATATTCATCTTATTCGATTTATGACAGATAATACAATCAATCCGATAAATCCTGCGGAAGCATTACGCATTCTCAGTGAGAAAATTAAACTCGAAACAGTCATCATGCAACGCCTGCGTGAAGAAGTAGGTAAAGTAATTGTTGGTCAATCGTATATGATTGATCGTTTACTAATTGCGCTGTTGGCAGATGGACACGTATTGCTTGAAGGTGTTCCCGGTTTGGCAAAAACATTGGCAATTAAAACTTTAGCAGAAGCAATTGACGTTGAATTTAGTCGTATTCAGTTCACTCCCGATTTATTACCTGCCGATGTCACTGGAACACTCATTTACAATCAGAAAAGTGAACAATTTACTGTAAAAAAAGGACCAATCTTCGCCAATTTTATTCTTGCAGATGAAATTAACCGTGCTCCAGCGAAAGTGCAAAGTGCCTTGTTGGAAGCTATGCAAGAACGCCAAATCACAATCGGTGACGAAACCTATAAATTACCAGCTCCCTTTTTGGTTTTGGCAACACAAAATCCAATCGAACAAGAAGGAACATATCCATTGCCTGAAGCACAAGTCGACCGTTTCATGTTGAAAGTGTTCTTGGGCTACCCAACAATTGAAGAAGAAAAACAAATTATACGCACCAACGTGCAAAAAGGTGGAATTCCTGCCTGCGGAAAAGTACTTTCTACAAGCGATATCATGCGTGCACGCGAGTTAGTGCGCGAAGTCTATTTAGATGAAAAAGTTGAGCAATACATTGTTGATTTAGTTTACGCGACGCGAACTCCTGAAAAATACGGTCTTGCATACTTAGAACCTATGATTGGCTTTGGCTGTTCGCCTCGTGCAAGTATCAATTTGGCATTAGCCGCAAAAGCATACGCTTTCTTACAAGGAAGAGCATTCGTTGTTCCGGAAGATGTGCGCGCAATTGCACCAGACGTGATGCGTCACAGAATGGGATTAACGTACGAAGCTGAAGCGGAAAACATTACCGCAACGGACATTGTAAATAAAATCATCAATAAAGTAGAAGTTCCTTAAGCTCAATTTCCTTGGAAACAAAAGAACTCATTAAAAAAATCCATCGTTTGGAAATCAAGACAAAGGGCTTGACCAAACACATCTTTTCGGGTGAATACCATTCGGCGTTCAAAGGAAGAGGTATGGCCTTTAGTGAAGTTCGAAACTACCATTTTGGTGATGAAGTTCGCACAATCGATTGGAATGTCACAGCGCGTTACAATGATCCGTATGTTAAAGTATTTGAGGAAGAACGTGAATTAACAGTGATGCTTGTTATCGACGTGTCGGGCTCTGAAGAATTTGGTACTAGCGATAAAACAAAAAAAGACGTTGCCTTGGAAATCGCTGCTGTTTTAGCATTTTCCGCAATTAGCAACAATGATAAAGTTGGAGCTATCTTAGTCTCAGACAAAGTTGAACGGTTCATTGCTCCAGAAAAAGGGAAGAAACACGCCTTGATGATTTTGCGTGAATTGATTGAGTTCAAACCAAAAAGCAAAGGAACAAACCTCAATGAAGGCTTAAAATTCTTGCGCAATACACAGAAAAAAAGAGCAATTACTTTTGTCTTAAGTGATTTCATCGATCAGAATGATTTCATGGAAGGAATGCGTTTAACGAAAAAACGTCATGATACAATTGCCATTAAACTCTCTGATAAAGCTGAATATGAATTGCCTAACATGGGCTTTATTCAATTATACAACGCTGAAACAGGCGAAACAACTTGGATGAATTCTAGTTCACCTGAAGTGCGCGAAAAATTCAAACAAAACTTCCTTGACCAAGAAGCAAGTACAATGAAAGCCTTTAAAAAAGCGGGAATTGATAGTGTAAGTTGTTCAACAGAAGATGATTTAATAAAGCCGTTAGTGGCTCTTTTCAAACAACGCGGATGAAATGGATAATTAGTCATATCGTCCTTTTTCTATTCGCTGTTGGAGCAAACGCTCAAACGGCAAAAACGAACCTATCTCAAAAATCAATTTTGGTTGGTGAAAAAATCACTTTGACTTATACATTAACAATCGATAACAAATCGAAAAAACCATATTTCCGTCCTGCCGTAGGTGTTTTACCTAGTCGCCTGAAATCAAAAACAGGAAGTTTATCAAATGCTATCTCCGATAATATTGAAGTTGAATCTCCGTTCAAAGACACGTTGATTAAAGGAAAAAAGCAATCCACTTGGACTGGAACTTATGAAATCACTGCTTGGGACGAAGGAAATTATGTCATTTCTGGACCAACAATTTCGGTTGATGACTCAACACTTTACTTTCCAGATGCTGAAATTCAAGTTAAACTAGTTAGTGCTAAAAAAGGACAAGATATTTACGACATCAAAGAATCATTTGCTGAAATTCCAGATGAACCTTTTTCATTAAAACAATTCGTTTCATCTAATTGGTGGTGGCTGGTTCCATTAATTCTTATTCCGCTTATTTATTGGGCGGTGCGTAAAGTTAAAAATGCTGAAAAACAGCCAGAACGCATTAAAGAAATGCCCTTGAAGGAACGAACGTTACTTGCAATTGATGCCTTAGAAAAAAGTAAACTGTGGGAGAAAAACCAAGTAAAAGAACATTTCAGTGAATTGACATTCATCCTTCGCTCCTACTTATCATCGCGCTACAACATTAATTTATTAGAGAAAACATCACACGAAACAAAATTACTTTTACTACAACGCGGATTACATGCTGAAACAGTGCGCGTAATCAGTGAAATATTGAATGAAGCCGATATGGTAAAATTTGCAAAATCACACCCAGACGAAATTGCAATCTATAAACATGCTCAATTAGCACGACAAGTAGTTGCTGAAACGAGTCCAATTGAATTTGACCATGCTGAATAATTGGAACATACGCTTTTGGGAATACGATTTTCAATCACCGAATTGGTTGTGGTTATTGCTTATTATGCCTGTCATTTGTTGGATTTTACTTAAACGCGAATCAAAACGTCAAGGCGATTGGAAGTTCTCTGGTAATTCAGAAACGCAACGCAAATTTTCCACACGATGGATTGTGGCTGTAAGACGAACAAGTATTGTTCTGCAATGCCTTGTGTTAGGGCTTTTGATTGGTGCTATGGCAAAACCATTTCATTGGTCAAGTTTTGATGATTTTGATGAAAATTACAAAAACGGTATTGACATCATCATCGCTATGGACGTTTCAGGTTCAATGCTCGCAATGGATTTTGAACCCAATCGTCTTGAAGCGTCCAAAGAAGTTGCAAAAGAATTTGTTGATGGCCGACGAGGTGACCGAATTGGTTTAGTTGTCTACGCTGGTGAAGCATATACTGCTTGTCCCGCAACCTTGGATTATACCATTTTGAAAAAGCAAATCGATAAAATTGGTCAAGAGAACATTGAAGGTGGAACAGCCATTGGAACAGGTTTGGGAACAGCTGTAACACGATTACGCAGTGATAGTTTACAATCGAAAGTGATTATTTTATTAACTGACGGGAGTAATAATGCGGGAGAGATTGACCCTTTAACAGCTGCTGAACTGGCCCGAGCAAAAAATATTCGGGTGTATACTATCGGTGTTGGAAGCAATGGCGAAGCTCCTACCCCAATTGCTACGCCTTTTGGAATTCGTTACGAAAATCAAGAAGTAGAAATTGATGAAATCTCGCTGATGAAAATCGCTGAAATAACCAACGGGCAATACTTCCGTGCAACAGACAAAGCTGGTTTAAAAGAAATATACCAACAAATCGAAAAGTTAGAAAAACGCAAAATGCTCGATCAGCATTACAAATCCGAGCCGCCAGCAACTCCAATGGCCTTCATGAATTGGGCATTGTTATTGGCGCTGATATCTTTCATTACAAACCGTTTTTTATTCAAAACAAATGAATAACGTCAGCTACACATATCGCTTAAAACTGATTTTGGCAGGCGTGCTGATTTGGGAAGCTATTTTCTGGTCCTTGAGTGGCGTTGTATTGTTTTTAATTGGCTATTTAGATCCTTCTGCAACAGGTCAACAAATCGGTTTTAAATTTCCTGGACAGTTTTGGTTATTGGTATTCCTGCTTCCAATTCTCGGTGTTTACTTATTCAATGTCAACAATTTAAATCGCTTTGCTGATGCAGCGCATCCAACTGTACGAAAATACATCTTACAACCGGTTTCTTCCTTCAATAGCTTCCTTATCTTCTTCTTTTTTCGCAATGCTATTGTCTTGCTAATTTTCGCAATGGCACAGCCTGTATTCGGGACAAAGAAAGTAAACGGAACCATGGAGAGTCTAGAATTAGTTGTTTGTTTAGATGTTTCAAATTCAATGAATACCAAAGATATTTCCTCAGATATGTCACGTTTAGAAATTGCTAAACGGGCATTAAATGAGCTCGTGAATAAATTACATGGCGAGAAAATAGGAATCAGCGTTTTTGCAGGTGGCGCTTTTGTTCAGTTGCCATTAACAGGCGATTATGCCGCAGCTAAAATGTTTATTTCTGAAATTGAAACGAACATGGTTTCCAAGCAAGGGACAAATATTTCCGAAGCATTGATTGTTTCAAGTGATATGTTCTCTGAGGCGAAAACGACAAAAGGAATTATCCTTGTAACGGACGGTGAAAATCACGAAGCCAACCCTTCTGAAATACTTCAGAAATTGAAAGAGAAAAAAATTCAATTAAGCATTCTTGGAATCGGAACAACACAAGGCGGACCTGTTCCAATCGATCCTCTCCGACCAGAATTGGGGAACAAAACAACAGCGACGGGAAGAACAGTTATTTCACGTGTTAATCCAGATTTCATAAAAACGGTTGCATCCAAAGCTGGTGGTTTCGCAACCCTTAGTTCTGACGAATTTCCAGATTTATCGGAATTATTAACACAAATTAACCAAATGAAGCGTGCTGAGGTGCAAGATTTAGAGTTTGACGTGCAAGAGAATCGCTATCAAATCCCGTTATTTGCATCATTGATTTTATGGTGTTTATTTTTAGTTTGGACAAAGCTTCCAAAACAACTTAAAAAAATAGAACAATGAGACAGTTGGCAGTCATATTTTTTCTTTTTATTGGTTTCGGATCCTATTCGCAAGAATGGCGTGATTCCTTGAAAGTGGCGCGTGATGCTTACAAAAAACAGGAATATCCAAAAGCACTAAAATATTATCAATCTGCTCAAAAGAATGCCCCTTCTGATGTTGATTTATCTGACGAAATGGGACAATCAGCTTACAAAGCAAGAGAATTCGAGAAAGCGGAGAAGATTTACCAACAAAGTGCGGCCTCTAAAAAAGATGCAACTTCAAAAGCAAAATCGTATCACAACATGGGCAATTCGCGCATGCAGTCGAAGGATTACAACGGCGCAATTGATGCATATAAAGAAGCTTTGCGCAATAATCCTAAGGATGAACAAACGCGCTACAATCTTTCTGAAGCAATTCGTCGATTAAAAGATGAACAAAAAAAGAATCCTGATCAAAAGGATAATGACCAAAAAAATCAAAATCAAAATCAAAATCAAAATCAAAATCAGAATCAAAATCAAAACAAGAATAACAACAACCAAAATAATTCTGGAAGTCAAGGAAAACAAAATAATCAATCGCAAAGTCCAAATCAACCTGGCGGAAATCAAGAGCAATCTGGAAACGGAAATCAATCGAAACTTCCGAACAAAACGGTTGAACGCATGTTAGATAATTTGATGAAAGCTGAAGCTGCTACCAAACGAAAAATGAATGGTAACGGATCAGGTGGAAGCACAACAACATCGGGGAAAGACTGGTAATGAAACAGGCATTTTTACATAGCGTATTTTTATTTGTGGCACTTTGCTCGTTTGGGCAAAAACCAATCGTTATTTTGGAAGTTGAACCAAAAGAAGCTGAAGTTGGTGAAATGCTAACGATAACCGTGCGCGCCAATGTACAAGGTGAAATAGATGTCGATCTTCCTAGTGGTTTCATCCATGGGTATGAAATCATGAACGGGATGAACCAAGAAATTGATTACAACACTGGGAAAGTGATCAATTATTTCTATTTATCACAAAACGGTGCAATGCCAAAAGCTGGAACCTTCAAGTTTGGTCCTGCTTACGTTAAAAAAGGAAACAAAGTTTATCGATCAAATACAGTAACAGTAACGATTCGAAAAGAAAATACGGCACCTGTCACAAACGGAAACGAAATAACTGCGAAACAATTACGCCAACCAGCATTTGGAATCATTGAAAAATCCAAATCTGTTATTTACGAAGGAGAGCCGTTGATTTTAAACGCAAAAGTCTATTCTATTTTTGACCCATCTCATTTAGAAGATTATCAAGAATATAAATTGGACGGTGCGCTCGACAAACACGACATTACAACAAGTTCAAGAATAACTGTTCGTGAAGAAAAAATCAAACGAAATACCTATTATGCGTTTGAGCACGACAAAAAAGTAATCTTTCCGATTGGAACAGGAAAATTCACCATTGAACCATTTAAGTTAATGTTGCGCCGCGGAATTGAAGGTGTTCCGATTACTTCTTCGAGTACCGCGATTGAAGTGAAACCACTTCCAGGAAACGCGCCAAAAGATTTTATTGGTGGCGTAGGACAATTTACCGTTACAAGCTCAATCGATCAAACAAAACTAAAACAAGGTGATGTTTTCACGCTCATTGTTGAAGTTTCTGGATATGGAAATTTGCAAAACATAAGTGAACCAAAATTGAACTTACCGAAAGGTTTTGTAGTATATGGAGATGCTATCGTGAAAGAAGATATCGCCTTTGGAAGTCGAGGTGCAGAAGGAAAAATAACCTACGAATACAACATTCAAGTTACAAAATATGGTGATTTAGTCTTCCCAGAAACTACCTTATCGTTTTTTGATCCAATCAAGGAAAAATACGTTCAAATTAGCACGCAAACAACAACATTAAGTGTTCAGAAAAATGCTGGATTTAAAATTTCAGACAATTCCACAACTACCTTAGTTGAAAGTAAAGGACAAGACATTTTCCCATTTAAAACGTCAGGTGAATTTTCAACTGAACATAATTCCATTGTACATTCTCCTGTTTTCTGGGTAGGTGTCACTGTTCCTGTTTTATGTGGATTATTCCTAGGTTTATTTTGGCGTAAACGCGAAGAAAACGAAGTGCACGTTGTTAAAAAGCAAGAAAAACAGCAAGCTAAAGTTGGAATTCAAAATGTATTTAGTGAAGCTGAAAACGCATTAATGAATCAAGATTACACGAATTATTACGGTTTAATTGAAAAAGGCTTACAACGCTCAATGGGCTTGTATTTGCGCAATGACGACTCAATTATATTAAGTAAATCAACCATTCTTGAAGAATTACGATTGAAAAATGTGGAAGCCGCAAAAATTACAGCTCTTCAACAATTGTTCACTTCTTGTGAAGAAGCCCGATATGGTTTTGGAATTACGCCAGAAAATCGTGACGCCTTAATCATTTCAGCCAAACAAATCTCTCAATCAATATTGAAAGCATGAAAAGTCTGAGTTTTTTTCTAGCAATTTTCGGCTTTGCGTGTAGCTCTTTTGTTCATGCAAATTCATTTGATGATGGGTTGAAAGCTGCGAATGCAAAAAACTACAAACAAGCGATTCATGAGTTTGAAGAGGTCGCCAAAGAAGAACCTCAGAATAGCGCTGCTTTTTACAATTTAGGAAACGCTTATTACAAGAATAAAGAATTTGGCAATGCAATTTGGGCTTATGAAACGTCGATAAAATTAAATCCAAAGAACGCTGAAGCACCCGTAAACATTGAATTATGCTACCGTGAATTAACAAACGGAAATTCATGGCAACCAAGCATAAGTGGCTTACAACGCATGATTTATGGAATTGGTTCAACTACTTGGGCGATTCTTTCCACACTCATTAGTTGCCTAATTGCCTATTCAATTTTTTCGTTATTAAAACAGAAAAACACGCCTTGGAAACGTTTCCACGTTATGGCGCTTTTTGGTGAATCAATTTTATTCATTGGCTTTTTAATCGCAGCAAACAGTTCTGCTAACTATCCAGCGAATAACGATTTTGGAATAATTACGGCAAAAACAAGTCCGTGCTTTTTAGATGAAACCACAAAATCTTCTGATTTCACAATCAATGAAGGAGCCAAAGTGCATATTCTTTCTGAAAAAGCAAATCGCGTTGAAGTTGAATTGTTAGAAGGTAGAAAAGTATTCATTTCGAAAAAGGATTTACGCTTCATCTAAATTCAAGCGGCATTATTCCCTTTCAATTCTTTACCTTTGCACATCAATGAGTCAAAACAAAGCAAATATTCGAAATTTTTCATTTGAAGAGCTAAAGGCTTCAATGGAAGTTTTGGGTGAAAAATCATTCCGCTCTAAACAAGTCTATGAATGGCTTTGGAAGAAAAATGCTGCTTCATTTGAAGAGATGTCAAACCTCAGTAAAGACCTTCGTGCAAAACTGGAAGAACATTACTTTATTGACCATATCAAGTTGGATGATCAACAAATCAGTTCCGATAAAACCATTAAATGCGCTTTTTCTGTTGAAGAAAACAAAGTGGTTGAAGGAGTTTTAATTCCAACAACTTCGCGCACAACAGCATGTATTTCTTCTCAAGTTGGCTGTAGTTTAGCTTGTACGTTTTGTGCAACTGGACGCTTAAAACTCATGCGCAATTTAACAGCTGGTGAAATCGTAGATCAAGTGGTTTATTTGAGAGATCAAGCTGAAAATCGCTACAATACTCCTTTGACAAACATTGTTTACATGGGAATGGGCGAACCCTTACTGAATTACAAGAATGTGCTTCGTTCGGTTGAAATGATTACTTCAGAAGAAGGTTTGGGCATGTCACCAAAACGCATTACGGTTTCAACTGCTGGAATTGCAAAAATGATCCGCAAATTGGGTGATGATGAGGTGAAATTCAACCTTGCGCTTTCCTTGCATGCTGCAAATGATATAAAACGCAGTCATATTATGGAAATCAACGATTCAAACAACTTGGCTGAGTTGTCGGATGCATTGCGCTATTTCCATCAAAAAACAGATTCGCGCGTAACCTTCGAATACATTATTTTCAAAGACTTTAACGATCAAATCGAAGATGCGCAGGAATTAGCAGAATTCGCGAAATGCGTACCGTGTAAAATCAACATCATCGAATACAATCCAATCGATGATAGCGAATTCCAACAAGCGGATCGCTCAAAAGTTGATAATTTCGCTGCCTATTTAGAATCAAAAAACCTCGTTGTAAACGTTCGCAGAAGCCGTGGAAAGGACATTGACGCTGCTTGTGGACAGTTAGCAAACAAGAACAAAGCGATTTTAAAAGAAGAACGCGTTTTGAAGGCAAAATAAATTTGATTTAACACTTTTTATTTAGCAAAAAACATAATCAATCTCGTATATTTGTGTCATGTTGAGTGTAAAGGAGATAATGGCGCCAATCGATTCAGAAATGAACGAATTCGAAGTTCGTTTTCGTGAAAGTATGAAATCGAAAGTTCCCCTACTCGATAAAATCACACACTATATCATTCGCCGTAAAGGCAAGCAAATGCGTCCAATGTTTATTTTCTTAACAGCCAAAATGTTAGGGGAAATGAATGACAAAGCATACGACGCAGCATCCTTGGTTGAATTATTGCACACGGCTTCACTTGTGCATGATGATGTTGTTGATGACGCCAACGAACGCAGAGGATTCTTCTCAGTAAACGCATTGTGGAAAAACAAAATTGCAGTACTAGTAGGTGATTTTATGTTATCTCGCGTATTGCTACTTTCTATCGAAAAAAACAATGTCCGCCTACTTGAGATCGTTGCACGCGCTGTGCGAGAAATGAGTGAAGGTGAATTGTTGCAAATAGAAAAAGCACGAAGACTTGACATTACAGAAGAAGTTTATTTTGATGTCATTCGTCAAAAAACAGCTTCATTGATTGCTACTTGCTGCGAATCTGGAGCAGTTGCTGTTGATCGTGAAGACATGGCTCCTTCTATGCGCAAATTTGGTGAATTAGTTGGTTTAGCCTTTCAAGTGAAAGACGATATTTTCGATTACGGAACACCTGGAAACATTGGTAAACCAACTGGAATTGATATTCGTGAGCGAAAAATGACCCTTCCTTTGATTTACACACTCAATACCGCACCGATTGAGGTTAAAAAAGAATTGATCAACATTGTGAAAAACCACAATGAAAATCCAAAAAAAGTGCAACGAGCAATCGAATTGGTACATCTACACGGTGGCATCGCATACGCACACAAAAAAATGATGGAATTGAAAGAAGAAGCCTTAAATATGCTTACTGATATTCCTGATTCTGAGGCAAAACGCTCTATTATCGGGCTTGTTGAATACACTACATTACGCGAAAAATAAATTCAATAAACATGAAACAAATCGTTGCATTTTTAATGTTGGCGCTTTTAGTCAGCTGCTCTAGTGAAGAAGAGAAAGAAGATACAAAGCCTGTAAAAGAAGAAGTTCTTGTAGAGGTGAAAAATGGTGTTTACTACGAATGGTATCCTGGAAAAAAACAGTTGAAATACAAAGGCGCACAAACCAAAGACAAAAAACGTGACGGTGTTTGGACGTTCTACTCTGAGCAAGGAGATGAATTATCAGTTACTGTTTATGAACATGGCTTACGTGAAGGATTTACTGTCGTAAAATACCCAACTGGGGTAGTTCATTACCGTGGAGAATACCACAACGATCAAATGGTTGGTGTTTGGACAACATTCGACATTAAAGGTAAAGTAGAAACGGAAAAAGATTGGGGTTATCCAACTGAATAATGTCTAAAATTCCACCACATATCATTGACGACATCATGCAAACTTCTCGCATCGAGGAGGTGATTGGTGAATTCGTTAATTTGAAACGTGCTGGATCAAATTTAAAAGGTTTAAGTCCTTTTACCGACGAGAAAACGCCATCGTTTGTGGTGTCTCCTGCTAAGCAAATCTTTAAATGTTTCTCAACAAGTAAAGGTGGTTCAGTTGTAACCTTCTTAATGGAAAAAGAACATTTTTCGTATCCCGAAGCCTTGCGTTGGCTTGCAGATAAATACGGAATTCAAATTCCTGAAGATGAACCTGCAACTGCTGAGGAATTAGCCGCAATTACCGAACGCGAAAGTTTACACATCATCAATGAATTTGCGAAAACGCATTTCATGCACAACCTCCACGAAACGGAAGAAGGTGCTGCTGTTGGACTTTCCTATTTCGAAGAGCGTGGTTTCAGAAAAGACATCATTCAAAAATTTCAATTGGGCTATTGCTTGAATGTCAGCGATGATTTCACAAAAGCAGCTCAAAAGAAAGGCTATAAATTAGAATATTTAGAGAAAGTTGGATTGGTCAAATCAAAAGATGATCGCCACTTCGATTTCTTCCGCGGAAGAGTGATGTTCCCAATCCACAGTGTTTCTGGACGCGTGCTAGGCTTTGGTGGACGCACACTCATTACCGATAAAAAAATTGCGAAATACTTCAATTCGCCTGAAAGTATCATTTACAACAAAAGTGAAATCTTATACGGTTTACACTTTTCGAAAGGTGATATTATCAAATACGACAATTGCTTTTTGTGTGAAGGTTACACCGATGTGATTTCCATGTTTCAAGCGGGAATTCAAAACGTTGTTTCCTCTTCGGGTACTTCACTCACGAAAGATCAAATCAAATTAATTCGCCGTTACACCCAAAACATTACCATTCTTTACGATGGTGATGCAGCTGGAATTAAAGCTTCTTTCCGTGGAATCGATTTGATTCTTGAAGAAGGGATGAATGTGAAAGTGGTTTTGTTCCCTGAAGGAGAAGATCCAGATTCTTATTCGAAAAAGGCCTCTACGACCGAATTAGAAAATTACATCAAAGAACATACACAAGATTTCATTTCGTTTAAAGCCGATATTCTTCTAAAAGATGGAGAAGCCGACCCAATTAAACGAGCGGAATTGATTCGTGAAATTGTGCATTCGGTTGCCTTGATTCCAGATCAAATTACACGACAAGTATATCTGCAACAGATTGCTTCTCAATTTGATATCAGCGAGCAAATCATCTCGAGTGAATTGATAAAATTACGAAAAGGTGTTGTTGCGAAACAATTGCAAGAACCTGAAATTCTTGATTTACCCGTTGAAAAACAAGCTGAAACATTTATTCCTGAGACCGGCGCGAATGCAAAAGAAGCTTCACTGCACGATGAATTCAATTTGATCAATCTCTTGATTAAATACGGAACACGTGTTATAGAAATTGAACAATTTGATGAAAACGGTCAGCCGCATAAGGTTGAAACCAGTATTATTGAGTTGGTACACACAGAGTTAGATCGCGATGAATTAACATTTACGCATCCTTTGTGTGTGAAGATTTATGATGTTTTCATCAAAGGCCTGAACGATAATCAGTTGTTTCAATCGAGCTATTTTAAACGCTTGGAAGACCAAGAAATAGTGCGCTTTGTTTCTGATATTGAATCAAATGACCATGAATTGAGCGCAGGATGGTTCAGCAATTACAGCATTATCACACGTTCAGAATCCGATCGTTTGGAAGAAGCAATTATGAATTCTATTTACGGATTCAAAGCCTCAAAAATTGAACAACGCATCAATGAAATACGCACTAAACTGCAAGAACCAGATCTTTCAGACGAAGAAATGATGGGATTATTGGCAGAACAAATGGCGTTTGAGCGCGTTAAACTCGTTTTTGCAGATAAATTAGGTCGAATAATTTTACGTTAACATGTTGAACAGTCTTTTATCATTCGTACTATCATTTCTAGGGAAATCAACTTTTCCCAATCAACACTTCAATAACTTCCGCTTTCAACCATTGAGTCAAGAAAGTTTCAATCAAGTACCGCGAATGCCAGCTCCATCAACTGAAGATACTTCTTCTTTCTTTGATTTTCTTGATTTCAAATTAATCGACACGGATAAGTTTGATGTGAGTTTGTACGATATTATTGCTTTGGTCTTCATTTTCATTATGGCAAAAATGATCTTGAAAATTGTCAAAATCAACATCCGTAGAAAGTTCAGAGCAAAAGATGATTACAACAAAGCAACGGAGTTTGTTTACATTCAAATTGCGAAGTACATCATTTATTTATTCGCAATTATTTTCGCCTTAAAAGCAGTTGATATCGATATTACGATTCTATTGACAGGTTCTGCAGCATTATTAGTCGGAATTGGACTTGGACTGCAAGATGTGTTCAAAGACATGTTCTCTGGTTTGGTCTTATTGTTTGAAGGAAATGTGCGCGTGGGTGACATTGTAGAAATTTCGAACGGTGGAAAATCAGAGCCAATTGTTGCAAAAATTTTAAAAATCAACGTGCGTACAACACAAATTGAAACACGTGAAGGAAATGTGTTGATTATTCCAAATGCCAAATTAACGCAAGAATACGTTGAGAACTGGAGTCACGGTTCTGAATTGTCAAGGTTCACTATACCAGTTACAGTTGAATATGGTAGTGATACAGAAGTGATCATTCGTTTACTGAAACAAGCAGCGTTTGCACATCCAAAAGTGAGAAAGACAGACCCTGTTTTTGTTCGTTTAGCGAATTTCGGAAACAATGGGTTGGACTTAGAGCTTATTTTCTGGGCCGATCAAAGCTGGGACATCAACAACTACAAATCTGAAATTCGCTTCGAGATTGATCGTTTATTCAGAGAACATAAAGTCGCGATTCCATTCCCACAAACGACAGTTCACATGGGAAATCCAGCGCACTGATAAAGATTTAAATCACTGCAACAACAACTTATAGCGTTGAATCGTATTTTCTAAACCAAAGTACAACGCATCTGAAATCAACGCGTGTCCAATCGAAACTTCATCCAGTTGCACTAAGGATTGCTTAAAAAATTTCAGATTGTCTAAGCTCAAATCGTGACCTGCATTGATTTCCATTCCCAAATCTTTCGCCATTTGCGCTGCAGCAACGTATGCTTTCACAGCTTCTGCTGGGTTCTTTGGATAATCTTCAGCGAATGGTCCTGTGTACAATTCAATGCGATCTACACCTGATTTTGCTGCATATTCAATACTCTCCAAATTTGTATCTATAAAAATCGAACTGCGAACGCCTAAGCTTTTGAACTGTTGCACCAAATCAACCAATAAATCTTGGTGTTTTTTTGTTTCCCAACCTGCATTTGAAGTCAAAACGTGCGGCGGATCTGGCACCAAAGTCGCTTGTGCTGGCAAAATGTCAGTAATCAATTGCATGTAACGCGCATCGGGATATCCTTCAATATTGAATTCCGTCTTCACAACTTCCCTTAAATCATAGACATCTTTGGTTGTAATGTGACGCTCATCTGGTCGCGGATGCACAGTGATTCCGTCAGCGCCAAAACGCTCACAGTCAATGGCAACTTGCACAACACTCGGAACATCTCCACCACGGGCATTTCGAATTGTTGCAATTTTATTTATGTTAACGCTTAATTTGGTCATGATACGGTACAATTTTTGACAAGCCAAAAGTACAAAGTTCGGAACATATTTACTATTTTGGCAACAAGAATGAGAGCAGTAGAATTAATAACAGACGAAATACCGCCATTAACGCATACTGATTCAGGTGAGAAAGCATTGCGTTGGATGGACGAATTTAAAGTGTCGCATTTGCCTGTTTTGAAGAATGGCAACTTTGTTGGTGTGCTCTCAGAATCGGATATCTTAGACAAATTGGACTTGGTGGAGAACTTGGATAAGTTGTTCGATCACCTTCCTCGTCCCTATGTTTTTGCAAATGCACACATTTACGAAGTGCTTGCGAAAATTTCTGAACACCGCGTAAGTGTTTTACCAATTCTTGATGAAACAGAAAAATACTTAGGCTGCACAACAGTTTACCATTTGTTAACGGTAATTGCCAATACAGGCAGTATCAAAGAAACAGGTGGAATTATTGTTGTTGAAGTGAACAGCATGGATTATTCGATGGCGCAAATTGCACAAATTGTTGAAAGCAATAACGCCAAGATTCTTAGTTCATATATCATGTCTACTCCAGATTCGACAAAGTTAGAAGTGACCTTGAAAATCAATCAAATTGAGTTGACACGCATTATTCGCACGTTTGAGCGCTACGATTATGTCATCAAAGCATCCTATCAAAAAAGCGAAGGCGACGACGATATTCAACAACGCTACGAATCATTAATGAACTTTTTGAAATTTTAGTATGAACGTTGCGATATACGGGAAGAAAATAAATAAGCAAAGTCTCGCGCATTTCAGTGAGGTCCTGGCAATTCTGAAAGATTTCGGGTGGAATCCTGTCATCGAAAAAGAATTGAAAAAGCATTTGGTGAGTAAAATTGGTTTATCGCCAATGACAGATGAATTTTCTTCGCACAACGATTTTCATCATGGAATCGATTTAACGCTTTCAATGGGTGGTGATGGAACTTTCATCAAATCGGTTGGATTTATTCGCAATTCTGGAGTTCCAATTGTGGGAATCAACACTGGTCGTTTAGGTTTCTTAGCAAACATTTCGAAAGATCAAATTGCACAGACTATGGATTTAATTAAGCGCAAAGAATTTGAGTTTCAAAAACGTTCTTTGCTGCGCATTCACACAGAAGAAAATTTATTTGGAGACGATAATTTTGCCTTAAACGAAGTAACGTTTCACAAGAAAGATACGGCATCGATGATTACGGTTCACGCTTCATTGGATGATAAATACTTGAATTCATATTGGGCCGACGGATTAATCGTTGCAACACCAACTGGTTCTACTGCCTACAGTTTGAGCTGTGGCGGACCCATTATCACTCCTGGATGTCAGGTTCACATTTTAACACCAATCGCACCACACAACTTGAATGTGCGCCCTATGGTGGTTCCAGATCACATGCCAATCAAACTCAGCTTAGAAGGAAGAGAACGAAAATATTTAATCAGCTTGGATGGTAATTCCAAAAACATCCGTCAAGGAGAAGAAGTTATTATTACAAAAGCAGAATTTATGATTAATGTCATTAAATTTGAGGACAATAACTTTTTGGATACTATTCGAAACAAAATGCTTTGGGGCATTGACAAACGCAATTAATTGTATTTTAAAAACTAAAAGAAAATTTATGAGAGCAGTAGCATTTGCACTTTTTACCGTATTTACAAGTCTTTTGTCATTTGGACAAGAGGATGGATTAGCTCCTGGAATGTATGCACAATTCACAACTACAAAAGGTGTGATTGTTTGTGCATTGGAATTTGAAAAAACGCCAATGACGGTAGCTAACTTTGTGGGTTTAGCAGAAGGGAATTTCAAAGTTGACAACGTAACGATTTCAAAACCTTTTTACAATGGATTGAAATTTCACCGTGTGATCAAAGATTTCATGATTCAAGGTGGATGTCCACTTGGAAATGGAACTGGAGATCCTGGATACAAATTCTACGATGAAACCACTCCTGATTTAAAACACACAGGTCCTGGAATTTTGTCAATGGCAAACTCTGGTCCAAACACAAATGGAAGTCAATTCTTCATCACGCACAAAGCAACCCCTTGGTTGGACGGAAAACACACTGTTTTCGGACATGTTGTTTCTGGACAAGACATCGTTGATGCAATTCAACAAGATGATGTAATGTCAGAAGTGAAAATCATCCGCGTGGGTGATGCGGCTAAAAATTTCAATGCAATCGATGTATTCACAAAAATCTACGGACCAAGACACGAAGGTGAAAAAGCAGAACAAGAGCGTATTGCTAAAATTGCCGCAATGTCAGAAGAAGAATACAAAGTGTATATGCTTGCTGAAGTGAAAAAGCAATACAAGAAAGCGAAAATGACGAAAAGCGGATTGGTTTACGTGATTGAGAAAAAAGGTGGTAAAGTAAAACCAGTTCAAGGGACGAAATTATCTGTTCACTACAAAGGAACATTCCGTTCAGATGGCAAACAATTTGATTCATCGTATGACAGAAATCAACCAATGGATTTCACATACATTGACAACAAAATGATTCCAGGATTTGAAGAAGGATTGGCAATGCTTGGTAAAGGTGGAAAAGGTAAATTCATCATTCCTTACTTTGCTGCTTACGGTAAAAATGGTCGTCCAGGAGCAATTCCTCCATATTCAGATTTAGTATTTGATTTGGAAATTGTCAACTTAACACCTGGTGATGCTGCTCCAAAAGCAGACGATGGACACGGACACCAACATTCAGAAGGTGACGGACACAAACACTAAGAATTAAGAAATTTTATATGAAAGACTTCCATTTCGATGGAGGTCTTTTTTTTTGCACTAGTCTGAACGTTAGAATTTCACTAAACGATTGAAATCAAGTGGCGCTGGTGCTTTAAAAGTCATTTCTTTTTTAGAGAAGGGATGAACAATCGTCAAGGATGATGAATGCAAGCCCAAACGTCGAACACCTTTAGCATCTTTGCTATACATTTTATCGCCCAAAACAGGATGTCCTTTTTCTGAAAGATGCACACGGATTTGGTGTTTACGACCGGTGAATAAATCGATGTTCAACAAACTGAAATCAGCAGTTTCCTTTAAGACTTTGTAGCCTGTTCTTGCCAATTTACCTTTCGTTTCATCTTTCACCGAATACACACGGAACACTTTGTTTTCTGCAAGATAGCTTGTGATTACACCTTCTTTCTCTTTCAGTTTTCCTTGAACAATGGTCAAATACGATTTGCTGAAATCGGCCCAGTTTTCTTGCAAGAAAGCTTTGGTTTTTTCATTCTTGGCAAACACGAGAACGCCAGAAGTCTCACGATCCAAGCGGTGAACCACATACACGCGATTTTTCGAGCGAATGTTTCCTTTTTTCACGTATTCATTCAAAAGGTAATGCACAGTGCGCTCGCGTTCACGGTCTGTTCCAACTGTCAACAATCCAGCAGCCTTGTCAACTACAAGAATGTCTTGATCTTCGTGTAGAATTGAAATTCCTTTGGGTTGAAATTTAGATGGTTTTGGCGCTTTTCCCGCTTTGTTCGCTTCTGTCATGTTATCTGAATAGAATAATTGAAGAGAAGATTCATATTCAACTCTATCGCTTCAAAGGTCGGAAAATTTACTGAATTAGTGATTGTAGCATTTGTTTGGTGCGCCCAAACGGAACGTCAACATCATTCCCGAAAAGAAATACCAGTCTTTTGTTGCTGCTGTTCCGCGTTTTCCATAACGATTACCGTTCAAACTGCGATTCGCCAAAGCAGCGGCCATTGGACCATTTTCAGCAGCTAACACATCCAAATCTACATACGAATCACTGTGAACATCGTCTAAATAATCTGTAAACGTTTTGCGAATACCCGTTTCAAAAGTCATTGATGCCTTTTTGCCTAAAGACAATTTACAACCAATTCCAAGTGGAATAGTCAATTGCGTTAAACTGTAATGATTTTTCGAATTCAAACTACTTCCCTGCCCTTCTGTTCCCAACGGTTGTAATTCAATCTGATCTCCATTGTATTCAGTTGTTGGATTCATGCGGAACAAACCAATTTCAGCCAACACATAGGCCGTTCCTTTGTAGCGATCATGTCCTAACTTAAATGGGAAATAATTGAACTCCACTCCACCAGCTAACTCATAAATTTTTGATTCAAAGCTCAAATTACGGTTCACTAGCAACGAACGCGAAGCGTCTGAATCTGCACCTTTGACGGTTCCATAAAAGAAGTTTCCACGAAGACTCATGCGCGAATGCACATTGTAGCGATATACTAAACCAGCTGCCAATTGCATGTTGCGAATTGGATTGAACTGATTCAAATCTCCCAAATAGCTTGAACCACCGACCATAAATCCTAATTCGGATTTAGATCGACCATTTGCTTGCTGTCCAAAGACCAACAAGGGAACAAGTGCTATTATTAAAAGGAATCTTTTCATTCAATTTCTAATTGAGAACGCCAATTTACGGAGAAAATTATATTCTAAAAAAAGAAAAGGCAAACGTTTGTTCATTTGCCTTCTCAATTTATTGAATTATTTCTTAAAACGATGGACAGGAAACTGTTCTGAATCGCTGTATCGTTATGTTTGCATCCTTCGGATATTTCACTGTATAGCCAATTTCTGTTGATTTAACTTCTGCAGGTTGAATAACATATTGCCAACTAACTTCGCCCGTTTCAGCATTCGTTTTTCCATCTGAAACATTGTCAACCGTTACGGTAATATCGCTACTTCTTGAAATTGGAATTTGATCATACACATCAATGCGAATTGGAACAGTTCGATTATTTCGCACAACAATCTCATACAAATACGCTTCTTTCTTGCTGCCACCAATCACTTTTTTCGTGCTCATTTCTTGTTTCAACTTACGCATCACCACCACTTTTGAATCGCGACCAAATGACAAAGACAAAGTATCAGAAACATTGCGCGTTTCGATTTGTGAAACTCCCACAAACTCACCACCGAAATAAACATTGGTCGGTCCAGGAATCAATTCCAATTCTTGCCAACCGACAATGTGCGCCATCAAAAATGCTGCGTTGTCCAATTTCGGAACCGTAATGTGTGAGAATGTTGCATCTAAATTCATTTCTTTGACATTCACCATGTAAGGTTTTGCGTCAGAAGGACACGAAAATTTATCTGGAATAATGAATTCAGCTGTCAATTCTGAAATTTCAATTTGACGCATATTCACAACGGCAGCTTGCACTTGTTTTGGCGTAAGAATCGTCTGATCAAACAACTTGTTTGATTTGAAATCGTTTAAATCTTTGTCCAAAACATAATTATCATACGCACGTTGATTCGCCACATTGATATTGTATTGCGCTTCTTGACGATAATCTTCTTGAACGACTTGTGGCGCGTAATACGATTTCTTACTCAATTTTGTTGCTTCATAATAATTCAAATACCATGGAGAAAGTTCAGGATGAGAAGCGGATAAACGTGGATCTCCAGTTGATAAAACCAAATCCACATTGTTCCAGTCACTTCCTGTATTGTTATAAACTTGTGCTTTGTATTTCAAGTTGATTTTTTGATTGATATCCGCTGCTGATAAATCATAACTCGCCGCCCAGCCACAATCTGATACTAAGTATTTCAGATTAGTTTTCATGGTTGCTGCTTCATCACAATCAACCAATACAATAACTTGGTTACTGCGTTGGTTTTCATGAAAATTCAATTCCACCAATTGGTAGCGTGTATTTTCAATCATCGCATCGAATTTTTGTTGTTCTTTCTTCAATTTCGAAAGCGATTTATTGATTTCCAAGGTTCTAGTTCTATAATATTCTCCAGCTTCTTTGATTTGAGCTGTCGTTAGGTTTTGTCCTTGTCCACCCAATTTCATGTTAGCTTTCATCAATTGACTTTCCATGTTTAAGGCATCCATTTGATCCAAATTTGCTTGGTGTTTATCTTTCAAACTTTCCAATGAATCTTGCAAAACGCGAATGCGTGGATTGAATTGCTCAGCTGCTAAGAAATCCATTTCAGTAGAAACCGAAACGATGCGATACTTTCCATCACCAACAAATTGAATCGATTGCGGGTCAGCATAAGCAGAAATTCCTGAGAATATAACTTTGTTTCTTCCCTTCACAAATTTGATTGTTTGTTCGTGTTGAAATTCACCTGAAGTCAAGAAAAGTCTCACTTTTTTAATATCGGATTTCAGGGTTTGTACGGTAGATGTTTGTGCGATTAATGCAATAGAAAATAGCATTGAAAACGCGAGCAAAAGTTTTTTCATTTGTGATGAATTAGATGGGTAAATCTTAAATTTTGTTTGAATACACTACTAGAACAATTTAGTTCATCATAAAGTTACATTGTTTTATTTAACACTTTAGGTTATTTTTTAACATTGTGTTAGTTTATTAAATATCTATCTTTGCACTCCCAAATTAAAATTTACAGAATGTCGAACGAATTACTTTCAATAGCAGAACAATTTCAAACGCCCGTTTATGTCTATGATGCGAACAAAATCAAAGATCAATACGCCAAATTAAAATCGGCATTTAATGGAAAAGATGTGAAGTTGCATTATGCATTGAAGGCTTTGAACAACATCAATGTGTTGCGTATTCTGAAAGCGGAAGGAGCTGGTTTGGATGCTGTTTCCATTGAAGAAATTTACTTGGGATTACGCGCAGGATTCGAAGCACAAGAAATTATGTACACGCCAAATTGTGTTTCATTTGAAGAAATCAAAGAAGCAGTTGCACTTGGAGTTCATTTGAACATCGACAATTTGACCATTCTTGAGAAGTTCGGAAATGAATACGGTTCTACCATTCCTTGTTGTATCCGTTTGAATCCGCACATTATGGCTGGTGGGAATTCAAATATTTCTGTCGGACATATTGATTCTAAATTCGGTATTTCGATTCATCAATTGCGCCATGTTCAGCGCATCATGGAACATTACAAAATTCGTGTGAACGGTTTACACATGCATACTGGTAGTGATATCATTGATGCGGATGTATTTTTACGCGGAGCAGAATTGTTGTACGAAGCAGCAGACTATTTTCCGGATTTAGAATTCATGGATTTCGGAAGTGGATTTAAAGTCACCTATAAAGAAGGTGATATCGTTACCAACATTGAAAAAATTGGAAAAAAGATTGCTGTTTCCTTTGCGAAATTTTGCGAATCCTATGGTCGTGACTTAGAATTGTGGTTTGAACCAGGGAAATACATTGTTAGTGAAGCTGGGAAATTGTTGGTTGAAGTAAATGTCGTGAAACAAACAACATCGACGGTTTTTGCTGGCGTTAACAGTGGACAAAATCACCTTATTCGACCGATGTTTTACAATGCGTATCATCACATTCAAAATATTTCAAATCCGTCAGGGGATGAAAAATTGTATTCAGTCGTTGGCTACATTTGTGAAAGCGACACTTTTGGCTACGATCGCTTGTTGAACGAAGTGCGTGAAGGAGATATTTTGGCTATTTCAAATGCTGGTGCCTACGGTTTTTCAATGAGTAATCATTACAATGCACGTTTGCGTCCAGCTGAAGTGTTGATTTTAGACGGAAAAGCACATTTAATTCGTAAACGAGAAGTGTTGGAAGATGTTTATAGAAATGAAGTTGAATTGGAGGTACTTAAGCCTCACTGATTTCTCCACATGCAATTTTCGCGGAAAGTAAACACAATGGAATTCCTCCTCCGGGATGAACACTTCCGCCAACAAAATACAAGCCTTTCACTTTCGAGAAATTCGGATGTCTGAAAAACGCTGCCATGCGATCATTTGAGCTTGCACCGTATAGCGCACCAGCAAAACTTGAAGTGCGTTGTTCTATGCGAATTGGATCCAAGTAATCTTCTTCTTCAATAAGCGATTCTATGTCTTCATTCAAGGACTTGGAAAGTTTTGAAATTACATCTTGGCGAATAGATGCACGAATCGTTTCCCAATCTTGTCCTGCGTTACTTGGAACATTCACCATGACAAACCAGTTTTCATTTCCTTCTGGTGCATCTGCTTTCACATATTTAGAACTGATGTGTACATAAACCGTTGGATCTGAACTAATCTTTATATCACTAAACAACGCGTCGAATTCGGCTTCGTAATCATCCGTAAAAAAGATATTGTGTAAATCCAGATTCGGAAATGACTTCTTAATTCCCCAATAAAAAATCATAGCTGAACTCGATGGTTCCTGCTCTAATGTTTTCTTTTTGGCTTTGGTGTTTTTCAGTAAGTGTTTGTATGCTGGCTTAATATCAGAATTGCACACAACAACCTCCGCTTCAACAAAGGCATCATTCACTTTTACACCTTTCACTAAAGTTCCATCTTCAACAATTTCCGTGACTTTCGAAGAAACATGAAAGGTAACGCCCAATTCTTCCGCCAATTTCACCAAACTCGTTGTGATACTGTGCATTCCATTTTTAGGAAAAAACGTTCCAATTCCGTGTTCCAAATGCGGAATAATTGTAAGAATTCCAGGCGCTTTGTATGGATTTGAACCATTGTAAGTAGCGTAACGATTAAACAATTGCACCAATTTCGGATGGTTCAACCTGCGTTCATTCGCTTTATGCATCGTGGTGAACAATTGCAACTTTGGTATGGCCACAACCGTTTTTAAAATATCTGTAGAAATGTAATTTTTGAAACGGTGCAAGGATTGTTCTAAAAACGTACGTTTTGTTCGCTTGTATATAAATTCGCTGCGTTTTAAATGTTCGAACATTGGTTCGGCGCTCACGTTCAATACGCTTTCAACCGTTTCTTTTAGTTTCTGATTATCAGCGTAAAACGGAAGAAACGTTCCATCGTTGTAGAAGTAATGACAAGCAGTTGCGCAACGTTCATATTCAAAATAATCCGTTGGATTTTTACCTGCCAAGCGAAACAATTCTTCCACGTATTCCGGCATGGTAAACAACGAAGGACCAGCATCAAAACGATAATCACCCAATTGCAACAAGGACAATTTGCCACCAACATAGGAGTTCGCTTCAAAAACGTGAACTTTGTAACCTTTACACGCCAATCGGATTGAAGAAGCAAGTCCTGCAATTCCAGAACCAACAACAACCGCTACTTTTTGATTTTTATCCATTTGCATTTGTAGAACAATAGTAGTAAAAAACGAAATGGAAAATTGTTTTACTTTTAAAGAAAATAATTGCGATGGAAGGAAAAGTTGTTGGACTTGGTGGAATCTTTTTAAAATTTGAAGATCCGAGTAAGATGAATCAATGGTATGAAGAAGTTTTAGGAATGACAACCAATGATTATGGCGTTCTATTTGCCTTTAATACAACCTTAGAGCGCGGTTATTTGCAATTGGGTGCATTTCCCGCAGATTCTGATTATTTCGGCGCAAACGAACAAAAAGTAATGTTGAATTTTCGTGTCAACAATATGGAAAAAATGATCGAGCGCTTAACTTCTTTCAATGTTCCAATTTTAAATGAAGTTCAGGCTTACGAATACGGCAAATTTCTTCACATCAGTGATCCTGAAGGAAACCGAATTGAATTATGGGAAGCAATTGATACTGCTTTCGACAAAGAAAAAATGACAGAAATGCGTTAAGGAACGTAAATCGATTAGTTTAGATTTTGAAGGTAACGCTCTAAATTCACGTTTCCAATCAATGAATCAGCACCGATAAAAAGAACTTTCTTGCAACGGTTGCGCTCAATCCATAAATCTAAATTTGAGATTCCCACCATTAATGTTCCGTTAATATCGATTTTGTGTACAGGCTTTTGTTTGTTGTCAAATATTTCACGTACTTCAAGTATATCGCGATCTACTTCTTGGTTTTCATTGAAAATAACCAAACCATCGATGCCAGCATCTGCCTCATCATTTTTGTCTGAAAATTCAAGAATTGTATAGTTACGCTCGTTTGCCCACAATGTTAATAATTGGGAAAACTTCGAATTACTCTTTAAATAAATTGCATCTAATTTCATGCTCACAGGTAGACCTCTCTCTTCTAAATAAGGCTGCAAAAGTAACACTTTCCTTTCAATAAACTGAAGTAAAGTTTACATATTTTTAATAAATCGATTTTACCTGATAATATCTGTTACTTATTCTAGAAAACATTGGGAATGGAACATAGAACATGGAGCATAGAACATGGAATTTGAACCAAACTATTTTTCTGACAAGATACTACTTGGAGTTAGAACTTAATTCCGTCCTTTGTCTTTTGTCAACTAGTCTTAACATCCTAAAGTCTTGATGTCCTAGTATCCCAAAATTCTCAAATAATCCGCCGCTGTCTGCTCTTCACTAAACAGCTCCGTTTGTAGCTTTCCGTTTTCGTCACGTTTGATCAAAATATGCTTTGGCTCTGGAATTAAACAGTGTTTCAATCCACCAAATCCACCAATGGTTTCTTGGTAAGCACCCGTATTAAAGAAGCCCAAGTACAATTTTTTGTTGCGATCGTATTTCGGTAAATAGATGGCATTCGAATGTTGTTCAGAATTGTAATAATCATCGCTGTCACAGGTCAATCCACCCAACAAAACACGTTCGTAGTCATCGTTCCAACGGTTGATTGGCAACATAATGAAACGTTGGTTAATCGCCCACGTATCTGGTAAGTTGGTCATGAACGAAGAATCAATCATGTTCCATTTCTCACGGTCGTTTTGTTGTTTTTGGTGTAAAACGCTAAAGATTGCTCCTCCACTTTCACCAACTGTAAACGATCCGAATTCAGTGAAAATATTTGGTTCTGGAATATCGTTATCGTTACACACACGTTGCACTTGCGTTAAAATCTCACGCACCATGTATGCGTAATCGAAATCAAAGGCCAAGGATTTTTTAATTGGGAAACCACCGCCGATATTCAATGAATCCAACGAAGGACACACTTTTTTCAAATCACTGTAAATACGCAAACATTTAGTCAACTCATTCCAGTAATACGACGTATCGTTAATTCCCGTATTGATAAAGAAATGCAACATTTTCACTTC